>ENA-UOVV01000082-UOVV01000082.1-compost-metagenome-genome-assembly--contig:-NODE-82-length-143910-cov-97.454068_pt1 | contig 143910 bp, 111 predicted proteins | sample MGYA00238155_ERZ761577 | MGnify/ENA primary metagenome ERZ761577 (study PRJEB28898, sample SAMN06268775) | compost metagenome | isolation source: Emeryville, CA | place: USA:Emeryville, CA | collected...
AATGATTTGGCTTTAAAAATAATTTTCTTGTACCCTCACTTAATTATAGCTAGTTATATTTAGTATTCTTAGTAAAGTAAGTGACTATCACATGATGACGATTATTTCTGGAAAGAAATTTAGACTTTATTGCTTATGGTCAAGAAAAACCGTTTTTATCCACTTCACTTCCTTACAATTGAAATGCTAATTTTTTTCGATCAAAACCTTTACAGATAGCACATAGCGAAACGAAGGATATGGTATTGAAAGAGGGAAAATGCGTAATGCATTACTTTTGAATTTCAGTTTCTATGGGGTAATTATAAACTTATGTTTCCTGAGGATTTCCCGGATATGAAGTCAAAAGATGCTTGCTTACATCCAGATCGTTTTAGTCATTAGGAAAATGTGATTTGTAATTTTCAGGAATTATAAATATGGGTTGATAGTAAAGATAGTTCAGCAAGACATCAGCTAAGAACTAATTTCCTGCGTGACCTATCAGCGAATTGGATCATCAGTTGTATTAACCAGACTGCTTATAATAACTTCAGCTAGGCAAGAGCGGCAAAATATTGTCTAGACCGATACAAAAAAGCAGAAGCTGCCTTATATAAGACAGCTTCTATAATTCTATCTAGGGAAAAGATATTACATGTGTTGTTGAATCTTTTTCTCAAAAACAGGTTTGGGTGCTGCGCCTATTTGTTTATCTACTACTTGTCCGTTTTTGATAAATAATACAGCTGGGATACTGGTGATACCGTAATCAACAGAGAGCTTAGGGTTTTCATCTACGTTTACTTTGCCTACCAGTACGCGACCTTCGTATTCTTTAGCAAGGGCTTCAATAGTAGGGCCTAAAGCCAAACAGGGTCCGCACCAGGGAGCCCAGAAGTCGATTACAGATAGCTTATCTGATTTTAAAACTTCTTCTTCAAAATTTCCGTCAGTGAATGTTGCTGCCATTGTAAGTTTTTTTATGGTTTATTTTTATTAGCCTAGGAACACACAAAGTTAACTGCATTCCTGGTTTTAAGAAAATAGAGTCTGCATATAGCCACATAATCTTTCCACATAATGTGCATTATTTAATTCACTGTTTCTATTTGTAAGGATATATAATCATACATCGAAAGTTCTTGTACGATGGTGTCATTAAATGTTATTTTCTTATTGAATGTTTTAAGAGAAATCCGATGCATAGTGGTATCATCTGTAACGGTGATTATGACTTCTGTATTGCCAGGATTTGCCTTGAAGTTCCTATCCAATAAATCCACAAAGTTATCGTCTAACTTATGCAAGGGTAACTGAATGAAGAGTTTTTGTGTAAGTGTTTTCTTTACTTCATCCAGCAGCATTACTTTTTGAATCTGAAATTCATATGTTTCTGGTTTGAACCTTTTGGGGGCATAACAGCCTTGAATAACCAAAAGCTGGCCATTATCAATATAGGCGTTATAGTTCACATAGTTTTTCTCCCAAAATAACAACTCTATATTACCGGAATAATCATTCAGAATACATTTTCCGAAACGGCTGCCTTTTTTGGTAGTAGCATGTTGTGCATCGGTCACATAACCGGCTACACGAATAACTTTATCAGGATGTTTTTCAATTTCTGTAATGGGAACAAAGCCATAATGCTCCATTTCAAAACGATAGCCATCAAGGGGGTGAGCACTCAGGTAAATTCCTATAACTTCTTTTTCTTTTTCTAATAATTCAGGTAATGTCCAAGGGTCACAGTCTGGAATAACTGGATGCTTGATAGCGGGCATACTCATATCTCCAAATAAACTGTTGCTCACCTGAGCTTTACTAGCCTGACATAGGTTGCCGAAACGAATCAGCCTTTCAATTCCACTTACCGGATCGGTAGGAGGCATGAAAAAATAATGCGCTCTATGTAATTCAGTAAAGCAATCTAAGGCACCAGCAAGTACCAGATTTTCCAGCGTTCTTTTATTTACTGTACGCTGATTAATGCGCTGCATAAAATCATACACACTTAGGTATGTCCCATTTTGCTCCCGCTCGGAAATGATGTCTTCTACAGCAGCTTCACCCACTCCTTTGATGGCATTGAGTCCAAACCGTATAATACCTTCTTTGTTTACAGAAAATCCCTTTAAAGATTCGTTTACATCCGGACCTAGCACACGTAGCCCCATGCGTTGGCATTCTTCCATGTAAAACTTAATCTTTTCTATACTGCTTTGGTTGTTGAGGACAGCAGCCATATATTCTGAAGGGTAATGCGCTTTGAGCCATGCAGTTTGGTAAGCAACTAAGGCATAACAGGTAGAATGCGATTTGTTGAAAGCATATTCGGCAAAAGATTCCCAGTCTGTCCAGATTTTTTCGAGTTTTTCTTGGGGATGCCCTTTGGCAACGGCTCCTTCAATAAATTGCCCTTTCATCTTGTCTAGCACAGCCCTCTGCTTTTTACCCATTGCTTTTCGCAACACATCCGCATCCCCCTTGCTAAAGCCTGCAAGCTTCTGTGAAAGCAACATCACCTGCTCTTGATAGACTGATACGCCATAAGTGTCTGCGAGATATTCCTCCATTTCTGGGAGGTCATAGGTAATGGGTTCTAATCCGTGCTTACGTTTAATAAAATTGGGGATATAATCCATGGGCCCTGGACGATACAGTGCATTCATGGCAATTAGGTCTGCAAATTTATCAGGCTTTAATTCTCTGAGATATTTCTGCATGCCTGCACTTTCAAACTGGAAAGTACCATTGGTATCCCCACGCTGATATAGTGCATAGGTTTTTTCATCGTCAAGTGGAATATTGTCTATGTCAATTTCTACGTTGTAATTTCTACGAATTAGATCCAGACAGTCTTTAATAATGGTAAGAGTTTTGAGCCCCAGGAAGTCCATTTTAATAACGCCCGCACTTTCAATGACATTACCTTCAAACTGTGTAATAAGTAGATCCACATCTTTATTGACACAAACAGGAAGCAGATCAGAAAGATTTTTAGGGGCAATAATGATGCCCGCTGCGTGGATACCAGTATTCCGCACCGACCCTTCCAGGATTTCTGCTTCTCTCAGAACACTCGATTGTGGTTGCGCTGGGTCGTTATATATAGCTCTAAGCTCAGCAACTTGTTGAAGTTCTTCAGTAGATAATTTTTCATTATTTTTCAGACTATCTTCAGGAGCATGCAGCAAGCGTTTTAAGGAAATACCCGGTCGTTCAGGCACAAGTTTGGCTAATGTATTGGCATCTGATAAAGGCAAGTCTAGTACCCGTGCAACGTCTTTAATAGACATTTTGGCGGCCATCGTACCGTAAGTAATGATATGGGCTACTTGTTCCTTACCATATTTCTCCACCACATAATCAATTACCTTTTGTCGTCCCACATCATCAAAATCGGTATCGATATCCGGCATACTTTTCCTTTCCGGATTAAGGAAGCGCTCAAAAAGTAAATTGTACTTAATCGGATCTATATTGGTAATACCTGTACAGTAGGCTACCACAGAACCCGCAGCAGATCCACGTCCTGGCCCTACAAAAACTCCTAAATTACGCCCTGCCTTAATAAAATCAGATACAATAAGAAAGTATCCAGCAAAACCCATGGTTTTGATGGTAAATAATTCAAATCGGATGCGCTCTTCCACTTCGGGCGTTAAATTGTCTTTATATCGCTCTTTGGCACCTGTCCAGGTAAGATGCTCCAGGTATGCATCCTGATCATCATGAAACTCAGGAGGTACTTTAAAGTGTGGCAACAGGATTTCCCTTTCAAGTTTGAGTGGCTTTACTTTTTCTACAATCTGTCCGGTATTTTCAATGGCTTCCGGCAAATCGTGGAAAAGTGCCTTCATTTCCTCTGTATTCTTGAAATAGAATTGATCATTGTAAAATGCAAAGCGTGTGTTTTTACGTTTTACTTCATCTTCATCAGAAAAATCTTTGGCTGCAGGTGTTTTTTGCTTTTCACCCGTATTGATGCAAAGTAGAATGTCATGCGCATTGGCATCTTCTTTATCTACATAATGTGCATCATTGGAAGCAATAATAGGAACATTGTATTTGCGGGCAAATTTTACTAAAATTTCATTGACTAAAATTTGCTCAGGAATATCATGACGTTGAAATTCCACATAAAAATCATCTCCAAACACATCCAGCCACCATTTGAATTCTTGTTCAGCAGCTTCTTCTCCTTCGCGAAGAATAATACCCGGAACCGAGGCACCCAAACAACAGGTGGTAGCTATTAAACCTTCATGATGTTTTAGTATAAGCTCTTTATCAATCCTCGGATATTTTCCATAAAACCCTTCAATATAGCCCAGAGAACATAGTTTGACCAGATTTTGGTATCCTTTTTCATTTTTGGCAAGTAATAGCTGATGATAACGTCGGTCTTTTTCTTCTCTGGAAAACTGACGCTTGTGCCTGTTGGCAACCAGATAAAACTCACAACCAATAATAGGTTTCACTACTGGCTCATATATATCTTCCCCATGTTCATTTTTCCCCACAACTTTCTTTTTTTTCCAGGCTTGTGCTACAAATTCAAATACACCAAACATATTGCCATGATCAGTAATGGCAACGGCAGGCATATTGTCTTCTTCTGCTTTGGCAAATAACCTAGGAATAGAGGATGCACCATCTAATAAGGAAAACTGTGTGTGATTATGTAAATGTGAAAATTGCATGCTATATATCCTGTACTATTGTTTAAAATGATTCAAATGCACGAAATTCAGAGGTATTGGCGCACGTGCAAACTAGCATTCGAACCCCAAAAGATGGTTCTACAAAATAAAGGAAAATGGCTGCCAGATAAAACGACTTTTTATCCACAAAAAGCCGAATGGTATTAGCAGAGTAAGTTTAGTTTTCTAATTCTGAATATATGGCACTCGAAGAAATGTCTCTGATTTTATGTGCCTGAAGCCAGTTTTGAAAACCGATAATATCCTCTGTAATAAAATGCTCAACTCTACCATTTTTAAGGGATAAAATAAAGGTGTTGGCAGTAAAAAGGTATGCTGATATCTCAGAAGAAGTGTAGGAAAACCCAGGAAACTGATTATTTTCTTTTGTATCTTGAGACATAAATATTTCTTTCACGAGTTGATTTGTAAAAACTAAGGTATAAAAAAATGCATTTAAATAAATATAATTATATAGTTGTTAATAACAACTAAAAAGTTGTATTTTACAACCAATAAATAAAGGATAGAATCTCTACATGTAATGTAATTTTCTAGGTAATGGGGGTAGATGTTTAGAAGTCTGATAATACAAACCCTATGATACATAAGAAACCACTTAAAATACCGAATACCATGCATATCGGTAAAAAAATTGAAAAAATCAGAGAGCTAAAAGGCATCAAACAGGAGACTTTAGCTAAACAACTGGGAATAACGCAACAAGCGGTTTCAAAAATTGAAAAAAGTGAAAATATAGAAGAAGAACGTCTGCAATATATAGCAAATGCTTTAGGGGTAACTCCTGAAGCTATCCGAAACTTTAATGAAGAGGCTGTATTTAATACGATCATTGAGAAGAATGAAACGATTAACCAGCATTGCGAAGTAATAACAAATAACCATTCTTTAGACAAGATTGTAGAACTCTATGAACGCCTCTTAAAAGCAGAACAAGAAAAAGTCAGACAACTTGAAAATCTACTAAGCAAGTCTATGGCTTCTAATTCTAAATAACAGCTAAGATACTTTTGCTTTATCTTGCTTTCTTTTCTGAAGGCAAGTTTTATATTCATGCATGTAATTGTATATCCTGGTTCGGTATATGGTAGTGCGCAAGCCCCATCATCTAAAAGTCATGCTCAAAGAGTATTGGCGGCTGCATTACTACATGCAGGAACTACGTTTATTCACCAGCTGGGAAATGCAGAGGATGAAAACGCGGTTTGTACACTTATCCAAACCGCTGGTGCCAAGCTAATCAGACATGCAGATAACTTCGTGGAAGTACAGGGGAGGGGTAAGGAATTATTAACGGGGTATTGGTTTTGTGGAGAAAGTGGACTAGCCTCCAGATTATTTGCCTGGCTGGCAGCCGCACAGCATGAGGAAGTTGTATTGGAGGGTACTGGTAGCCTACTAAAAAGACCTATGAAAGGGTTTCGTGAAACAGCACAGCAATTGGGTGTACAGGTAGTAGATAGGAATGGTTGCCTGCCTTGTACAATTAAAGGACCTTTCCATCCTAAGGATATTACTATAGATGCTAGTTATAGCTCTCAATTCCTTACTGGTATGTTATATGCTTATGCTTGGTACGCAGATCAGAAGATGGTTATTACCGCAGACCGACTACCAAGCAAGCCATATATCGATTTAACGGTGCAAGTGTTGCAAGCTTTTGGTAAAAATATCATGGTGGATGATGATTACAGACATTTTATCCTGCTTCCGCAGGAAGATGTGAGAAAGGACTACCATATAACGATTGAGGGCGACTGGAGTAATAGTGCGGTTTTGCTGGTGGCCGGTGCTATGAAGGGAACCGTTACGGTGAAAGGTTTACAGTTCTCCTCTGTACAGGCAGACAAAGCGATCTTAACTGTATTAGAACAATGTGGGGTAAATTATACAATCGATCAGGATACAATTACAGTGTCTTCATCCATGTCTTTGAAACCTTTTGAGTGGAATGCTCAGGATTGTCCTGATCTGTTTCCTATACTGGCTATTTTAGCATCTGTCTGTTCGGGGGTTAGTAGGTTATATGGGCTTCACAGACTGATTTATAAGGAAAGCAATAGGAAAGATGCCATCATAGCATTATTAACAGCTTTTGGAGTGGATTATAAAGTAGAAGGGGATTGTCTGACTGTAAAGGGAAGCACAAAACCACTTCGTGCTTGTAAGCTTACTTCTTGGGAAGACCATAGAATGGTGATGGCTGCAACAATAGGGGCTTTAATGGCAGATGGTCCAGTAGAGATTCTACATGCAGATGCAATTCAGAAATCGTGGCCTGAATTTTTTCAAACAATGCAACAATTAAGGGTAAGTCTGGAACTATATTGATTAATCTGTTTCCTTTTTTTCAGGAACAATGGTGAGTCGTACCTGTTTGATCCGAAATCTGTCGGTTTCGAGGATCGTAAATTCGAATTCCTCGAAGGGAATAGTTTCATTCAGGTCTGGGAATTTTCCAGCCAGCTCAAGTATAAGTCCAGCCAGCGTAGTGCTTTCTCCTCGAACAGGGTAAAAGGTTTCATAGGGTATACCTAAGGCTCTGCACACATTATTAATGGATGTTTTACCATCGAAAATAAAATTGTACTCATCTATTTTGCTAAATTCTAGCACTTCTTCATCCAGTTCATCCCTGATTTCTCCAATAATTTCCTCAATGATGTCTTCAAGAGTTACAATTCCGGAAGTGCCTCCAAACTCATCCACTACAATGGCTATATGCGTTCTTTTTTGCTGAAATTCTTTAAGAAGATCATCAATGGGTTTGTTTTCGTGCACAAAATATGTGGGTCTAATAAGTGAATGCCAGTCGAAGTCAGGATCTTTACTGTGAGGCATAAAATCCTTGGTGTTGAGAATGCCTTTAATGTTATCCAGATTGTGTTCAAATACTGGGATTCGAGAATAGCCAACTTTTTTAGCAATGGCAATTACTTCCTGGAAAGGTGTTTGTAGGGGTATCCCCATGATGTCGAGTCGGGTGCGCATAATTTGCTTCACCGAGATATTGCCAAACCTGAGAATGCCTTTGAAAATATTCACTTCTTCGGGTGTAGCAATATGCCCCACCGTTTGTTCTATTGCCTGCTCAAATCTTTCATTGGAGATGGTTTCATGCTTTGATCCTATTTTTTCTTCAATATAGGAAGAAGAAGAAACCAGCATTTTACTAACAGGTCTAAACAACCAAGATAAAAATTTCAGTACAGGTGCAGCAAACAATGCCATTCTAAGGTTGTTTTGAACAGCATATACTTTGGGTAAAACCGAACCAAACAATACCAAAGTTAGTCCAATAGCTAATATTTGTACGGCATAGTATAAATAAGACTGCAGCCCTGTCACTTCAAAACTTTGTTGCCAAAGCAAGCGAATTAATAGACTTGAAGTAATTACAATGGCTATATTGATAAAATTATTGGCAACCAATATGGTTGCAAGGAGCATTTTAGGTTGCTCTAGTAAAGTTATGGCCAGCCTTGAGCCTGGCTGGTCGTGGGTTTTTAAATAATTAATATCTTTTACCGTCAGGGAGAAAAAAGCAGCCTCTGCGCCTGCTATAATGCCTGTAATCAATAATAATACGACTACAACCACAGATAAAATGGTTACATCTGTCACAGGAAAATCGTGTGGAGTAGTTTGTAAGAAACAAATCCATCCTTGTTTATGCATGGTAAGTACACCCTCCACGTTACACGAGTTTAATTATCCAAATTGCTATTGATACAAAAACCAACTGGTATGAGTCAGGAGTATTTGCAAGTTTATATGCAATTGTACTTTAATCCTTCATGTTCCATACCTTATACTAAATTACGAAGAATACCATTTATTGTTCTAACAGAGTTCGATGGTGCTATGGTGCCTTAGCCTATCAGATATCTTTCGATGTATCATGAAACTTAGAAGGGGAGGTCGTTTTCATTGTCATTCTCCTGATTGTCCTCATAACCACCCGAGTTGCCAGTTTGCTGATTGTGCATATCTTGATCTTTTTTCTTGTCCAGCATGACTAATCCATCAGCTATGATTTCAGTTGTAAAACGCTTGATTTTATCTTTATCTTCCCAGCTTCTCGTTCTAAGTTTTCCTTCTATAAAAACCATACTTCCTTTCTTCAGGTATTTTTGAGACATGTCTGCAAGACCCCTCCAAAGAACAATATTATGCCATTCTGTTTGAGAAACTACATTTCCAGTTTTGTCTTTATATGTTTCTGTAGTGGCAAGGGGAAATTTAGCTACGGGAATATTTCCTTCAATGTATTGGACATCTGGATCCTTTCCTAAATTTCCGATAAGCATGACTCTGTTTACACCTCTCATATTAGTCTGTTTTTAAGCAATGAATAATAATTTATCCTCAATGTTAGATCTCAAAATAATTATTTTTTTTAAAAAATGAAACTATTGTTTTAGGAAAGGCGTATTGAGAAAGCTCGTTAAGATTGGCCCAAAAACCTTGTTCGTGGATAGGGTTCAGCTTTTTATGTGGATAAGATATTAAGAAAAAATGAGCATGGATTTCTTGATGAGTGAGCCTTTGCAAACTACTGCCAAATGAGATTAACTCCTGATTTTTTAGTAAAAAGGGTAGTTTATTCTTTATTTCTTTTGGTTTCAACACTTTTTCATTTTCTAACAGATAAGGTTCGTATAAGTTTTGCCAAATGTCTTTAGCTGTGCGTTGCTGCAGCCATATTTTTCCATTGTGTAGGATAATTAGATAATGAAAATATCTTTTTTTGACCACTAGCTTGCGAGCTTTTACAGGTAATAGATGCCATAGACTTTTTTTAGCTGCAAAACATTGGTCTGAAAGCATACATTGTTCACACAAGGGTGCTACTGGTTTGCAAATTGTGGCACCCAGATCCATAATACCTTGATTGTAACCAGCACTGTCTGTTATATCCAGTAGTTCGCCTGCCAGTTGCATAAAATATTTTTTCCCAGTAGTCGTATCCCAAGGGTGCTCTATACCAAAAAACCTAGCCAGCACCCTAATGACATTACCGTCCACAACAGCATGGGGTAATCCGTATGCAAAAGAAGCAATGGCTGCAGCTGTATAATCGCCTACACCTTTTAGGTTTTTAAGTTGAGGATAAGTATTCGGAAAAACACCATCCAGTTCACGACTGATATATCGGGCTGTATGCAACAGATTTTTACAGCGGTTGTAATAGCCTAAACCCTGCCAAAGTCGGAAGACAATATCGTCGGCTGCATCAGCCAATGCATGTACATCAGGAAAATGAGTAAGAAAACTCAGATAATAGGGTAATCCCTGCTGAGCCCTGGTTTGTTGCAGGATGATTTCCGATAGCCAGATTTTATAGGGGTCTTTTTCTAGCTTCCAGGGTAAAGAACGGTTGTTTTCAGTACGATGCCAGAGCATCAGTTGCTGGGTAAAATATTTTTTTTGCGCTTCAGGAATATCCATAGTGCAAGTTAGGAAAATACAAAAGTTCAAAAACCTCTGCATAGAAGTGGTTGCTATTTTGTTTTCTTGTTTGAATCAACGTAATTTTGACATATACATAGTTGAGAGAAGGAATTCATAGCACTCAGGGAAATGCCTGTGTATAGGAGTAAACTATTTGATTCATATTATTCAGAAATATTTCCTTGAATTTGTATTAGTGCAAAATGGTATATTTGTTTAAGTTTTAAATCAAACACACATATGAAAAAAGGATCAGTTTTCCTGATAATTGTTTTAGGACTTTTATTAATAGGTGGTTGCATGACCTGTAATATTCAAAAAAGTCTGGTTACCCTAGATGAGAACACAAAAAGTAAATGGGGTGAAGTACAAAACCAATATCAGCGCCGTGCTGATTTAGTACCCAATCTGGTAAATACCGTAAAAGGTGCTGCTAATTTTGAAAAATCTACCTTAGAAGCTGTAACTCAAGCCAGAGCAAATGCCACTAGTCTTAAAGTAGATGCTGATGATCTGAGTCCTGAAAAAATCAGAGAGTTCCAGCAACGTCAGGGTGAATTAAGCCAGGCCTTAGGAAGACTACTGATGATTACAGAAAACTACCCTGAACTAAAAGCCAATCAAAACTTTTTATCTCTTCAGGATCAGCTGGAAGGCACTGAAAATAGAATTACTGTGGCTAGGAAAAACTTCAATGATGCGGTACAGCAATACAATACCAAATTAAGAGTTTTCCCCAATAATATATTTGGTGGCATGCTGGGTTTTGAGCGTAAAGGAATGTTTGAAGCAGATGCAGCCGCTCAGCAGGCTCCCACGGTCGAATTTTAATTAGATATTAGATATATGCCGTCCTTTTTTAAGAAAAAGCCTTTACTGGATGATTCCAGCCAGGCGAAAATTGTGGCAGCTATTCAGGAAGCTGAAGCTCGTACTACCGGTGAATTGCGCGTTTTTTTGGAATCTCACTGTAAGTATGTCAATGCCATGGATAGAGCTCAAGAGCTATTTCTGGAGCTTGGCATGCAGCATACGGAAAGAAGAAATGCTGTGCTTATTTACATGGCTATAGTAGACCATCAGTTTGCCATTGTAGGAGACAAGGAAATTTATGAAAAAGCAGGTGGGCCTGCATTTTGGTCTGAAGCAGCAGCGCATCTTAAGGCTCTTTTAGTAAAAGGCCTGCTTACAGAAGGATTGGTGGCTTGTATAAATGAACTGGGAAAGGCTTTGGCTACCCACTTCCCGTATGATCCAGCAGTACATAAAAATGAATTACCTGATGAAATTGTTTTTGGTAAATGAGTAAAAAATATGGGAAGCTAACGTACTTTTTAGTGTTGCTTTTAGCCTTGATGCTATCTGCACGGCAAGGCATAGCTTCAGATAAAGACTTTCCTCCTGTTCCGGTACCTCCCCGACTGGTTAATGATTTAGCCGGAGTATTACAGGCAGATCAGGTAAAAGCATTGGAAGATAAACTGGTAGCTTTCGATAAGACAACTTCTACTCAGATTACCATAGTTACTATTAAAAATTTGGGCGGATATGAAATTGCTCAATATGCTGTGGAGCTGGCTAATAGATGGGGGATAGGTAGAAAAAGTAAAGATAATGGAGTGCTGATCTTAGCTGCTATTGACGATAGAAAAGTAAATATATCCACCGGTTATGGTTTGGAAGGAGCACTTACTGATATCATGTGCGGTCGGATTATCCGTAATGAAATTATTCCCTCTTTCCGGAATGGGAATTTCTATGAAGGTTTTGTGAAAGGTTCTGAGGCTGTAATTGCTGCAACAAAAGGAGAATATACAGCAGATGCTTCTGATACAGCCCAGGAGTTCCCCATTGCTAGTTTAGTGGTGTTACTTATTTTGATTATTATACTCATCATATGGTTAAGTAAAAATTCTGGTGGAGGTGGTGGAAGTTATATGAGTGGAAAAGGATTTTCCGGATGGGAGCCCTTTATTGGCGGAGCATTAGGTGGAAGTAGAGGTCGTGGACTTGGAGGTGGTGGAGGAGGTGGCTTTGGAGGGGGTGGATTTGGAGGTTTCGGCGGAGGAAGTTTTGGCGGAGGCGGTGCTAGTGGTAGCTGGTAAAAAAATTGCCTGGTGAGATCACCAGGCACCTATGGAAACAAAAGGAAGAAATGTGATCATAGGTAATTGCTACCCGATTGAACATTAAAGGCTTCCTATTACTGCAAATATCTTTTTAAAACAAAGATTAAACAACAGTATAACTTCAGTTTTTATTTACGTAGAAATACGCATTTTAGCGGGTATTCTTACGCCACTTGATACAGTTAAGCTACTGAATTTTTTGAAGACACAACGCATAGTGTTTTTGTCTTTTTTGTAATCCTCTGTTCTTCATTCTTGATTATATAGTTTCTTTTTGTCTTTATGGTGGCTATATCATAAATGGAATCAACAAGTGTAATTTTGTTTTTCACCATATAAAGTAAAAACCATGGCTACTTACAATCCTGCTTGTTTTAATGAGGGCGATCCCAAATTTTGCACTCGAGAATGTTGGGAAGAAGTCGCAAAATTTCATGAGATTGAAGAAGACAAGTTTAATCTTTTAACGAAGAACGGAAAATCTCCATCTCAAACATTTCCGTTTAGTGTTATAAGTGACATTCCTAAACTAGGTGCTAGTGCAGTTAAGACAGGCTGTATAGGAAATATCCTTATCGCTGCAAAGGGGGCCTCTCCATCAGTTGATGTAGAAACAGATACCTCAGTGGTGGTGCATGATCCTACTCAATATTCCGTAGTTTTATTTAAGGGTTTGCTGGAGCTTAAGCCTGAGTCGTTTACCTTTCAAGTAGCTATAGCCGGCCCAACGGGACTTTTGCGAAATAAATTGCTGATAAAATTGACATTTCCACCAGATAGTGAGCCAAGACATCGTTATTATGATTTTGCTGAGGCTTATCCATAATAGAGTTTTGAAAAATTGAATGTATGTTACTCTTGATTGCCACAATTTGTTCACCGATTTTACCCCTTTTTATAGGTCGTAAAAATGCTGGTGTGCTTATTTGGATCTATCCGATGGTTGGGTTTTGCATAGATGCCTCCGTTTTTATACTGAAAAACACAGGCCTCATGGAACCGAGATATACTCCACTATTCCATAATGCTTATCTACTTTTTGAATTTGTTACCCTCTCTACTATCTATATACAAGTTTTTTTCAAAGACAAAAAATACCCGCAGGTATTCTTAGTCACCGTAGCTATTTTATATATCGTAGATACATTGTTTAATGTCTGGAAGGTCAACTTCCTCTTTGCAGGCATTTTCTCTCTCTATTACTTGCTTCTTTCTTTAGCAGGATTCTATTTTATAGTTAAAAAATATAAAGTTTTTTTTCTGGAAAAAGACTGGTTTTTCTGGTTCAATGTAATGGTAATCGTTTTTGCAGCGGGTAGTAGCTTACTGTTTTTATTTATTAATTTCTTACGTCCGCTTTATGAAACACAATTACAAACGGTATGGCGTTATTTCTTTTATTGTTTATTGATAACAAGAAGTATTTTACTGATCCCTACTATTTACTTTTATAAGCCAATTACCAAGAGTGCATGATTGGGTTTCTGATAATTTGTATTGCTTCAATGCTTCTGCTGGCATGCGGTATTATATTCTTCGTGATACTGTATCAGAGAAAAGTGATACGCCATCAAATGGAGCTTAAAAAAATTGAAGAAGAAAAGCAGCAGGAACTTATCAAAGCTTCTTTTGAAAGTGAAGAAAGAGAACGAAATCGAATTGCTGCTGAATTACATGATGACGTAGGTACAACTCTTTCATCTGCTAGGCTTTATCTCTATAAAACCAAAACAACTCCGGAAAATATGGAGGCTATCCAGCAATCCAAAAAACTCTTGGATGAAGGAATTCAGAAAGTACGAGATATATCCCACAAACTACAACCTTCAGCGCTGGATACGTTCAACTTGCATCATGCGCTCACTACACTGTCTCAAATCATTGACAGGTCTGAGGTAGTGCATATGGACTATAATGCGGCGCCCTATCTAGCGGCATTGGACAGAACCGTGGCTTTGTCAGTATATCGTGTAGCACAAGAATTGACAAATAACATTATTAAACACGGTCATCCCAAGAACATAACCTTAAGTTTCCAGAAACATCATGCGGAATTACAAATGATCATCAGACATGATGGGGAGGGAATAACCAACGAACAGTTTTTACTTTATATGAATAGTATTGGATCTAGCGGATTAAAAAACATAGTGAACAGGCTAAATTCAGTACAGGGAAAAATTCTTTTTCATAAAACAGAAGAGGGTTCCTTTCAAATACTTATTACGTTACCTTTGTGAACCACTAAGCATGTTGTAAGTACACCGTATGTCGCCAATCAAATATGTAATAGCAGATGATCATAGCATTTTCCGACAAGGCATAAGATTTGCTTTGGCAGATGATCCTGAGCTGATATGTGTAGGTGAGGCTTCTAATGGAAAAGAATTGCTGGAACTGCTGGAAAAAAAATCATGTGATGCCATTCTGCTAGATTTGAAAATGCCGGAAATGGGTGGCATGGAAGTGATTAAAGCCATTAGAAAGATCAACCTAGAAATAAAAATCATTGTTCTTACCATGTTTGAAAACGAAAACTTTGTGATTCGTGTCATGGAAGAAGGAGCTAATGGATATTTATTGAAAAATACGGATCCTGATGAAATTAAGGCAGCACTACATGCCGCAGTGCATAGCGGATATTATTTTAATGATAAAGTAGGCATAACCTTACTTAGGCAACTAACCAAAAACTCTGCTGTTTTACAGGCCAATAAAAGAGGAGTGATATTAAGCGATAAAGAAATAGAAGTGCTCAAATTGATTTGTGACGAACTCACTACTGCAGAAATTGCTGATAAACTATATTTATCTTCTCGTACTGTAGAAGGTATTCGCTCTAATTTGTTGGAAAAGACTGGCACAAAAAATATAGCAGGCTTAGCCTTATACGCGATCAGAAATGGAATTATCCCCGGTTAATCTATTTTATATAAAGGAATATAGCACGTAGATTTTTTTGTTTTGTTAACTTTGTAAGGAATCAATCAGATATGAAGGCAAATTATTCCTGGCAAGAAGAAAAACAATCTGATCTTGAGGTTCTAGATGATAAGGGACACCATCTTATCGTATGGAATGATGATGTAAATACTTTTGACTGGGTCATTCTTTCCTTAATTGAAATATGTAAACATACACCTGAACAGGCAGAACAATGCGCATTGATGGTGCATTTTAAAGGAAAATATGCTGTGAAATCTGGTAGCTACGAAGATCTTTGCCCACAAGCAGAGGCCTTACTGGATAGAGGTATACAAGCTACCATCGAATAAGCATCCCTCATCCCCGCTTTCATAGAATATATCCTCTCCCAATTAGAACTGTTTTAAATTCCCCCAAAACAGGTTAGCTTTTATACATGGGATTACCGTATGTTTGATCTTGAAAAATTATGAATTATGCGTATCATTTTTTCTTTTTTCCTATCACTTTGTTGGGTAGGCTTTGTACAGGCACAAAGTAAACTGATCACTCTAGAAGATCTCTGGAAAAAGGGAACTTTCCAGCTTGCTGAGGTCCCTGGATTTTATACGCTAAATGATGGTACTCGCTTTACCAGAGCAGAGCACAGTGACGGAAGGTTTCAGATTAAAATGTATGACCTTGAATCGGGAAACCTATTGGAAACTTTGTTTGATAGTGAAATCCAGACTTATGAAGGAAAAAAACTAAAACCGAGTCATTATAGTTTTAGTAAAGATGAACAATCAATTTTACTGTTTACCGAAAGAAAACCTTTGTATAGACACTCTTCATACTATCGCGTTTATCTCTATGATCTGAAAACGAAAAAATTAAAAAGCATACATTCAGAACCTGTCTTACACGCAAGTTTCTCACCCGATGGTTCTAAAATAGCTTTTGTGAAGGATAATAATATGTATTATACAGTACTGGCTACAGGCGAAACCATTGCCATGACTCGTGATGGAAAGAAGAATGAAATTATCAATGGTAACTGTGACTGGGTTTATGAAGAAGAATTTTCTTTTACTCAGGCCTATGCCTGGTCACCAGATGGAAAATATATTGCCTATTACAAGTTTGATGAATCTAAAGTGCCACAGTATAGTATGACGCTATACAAAGGTCTATATCCTGAAGCCTACACCTATAAATATCCCAAGGCTGGAGAGCCGAACGCTGTGGTGAGCATTCATATTTATGAATTGGCTACCTCTAAAACTATTACGGTAAATACTGGGGAAGAAACTGATATTTACATTCCCAGAATCAAATGGATGCCCAAAGATCTGGGATTATGTGTGTATCGATTAAACCGTCATCAAAATCACCTAGAATTGCTTAGGGCAAATACTAGCACTGGCCATACTGAGGTGATATACGAGGAAAAAAATGCATGCTATATTGAGATTCATGACAATCTGCATTTCTTACCAGATGGCTCTTCGTTTTTATTTACGAGTGAACAAGAAGGATATATGCATGTCTATCGCTGGGATTGGAATAAAAGAAAATTGACACAGCTTAGCAAAGGTAAATATGATGTAGAAAGTTTAGTAGCAGTAGATGAATCTACCGAAACGGTATTTTTCACAGCAGCCGTAACACCACTAACCCGTCAGTTGTTTTCTGTAAACTGGAATGGTAAGGCTTTAAAGCAAATAACCCGGGAAAATGGTACTCATGATATTACCGCTATCAAGGGAAATAAATATTTCCTTGATAAATTCTCTACATTAAATACTCCACCAGTATTTATGCTTAGAGATCGTCAGGGAAATGTAGTTCGTACCTTAGAAGATAATAGTAAGTTGCGTGAAAAAATAAAAGAGTATAAACTAGGTAAATTATATTTTGATCAATTTCCAGGAGCTGAAGAAGGTGTATTGCTTAATGCATGGGTAATAACACCTCCCGATTTTTCTCCGGAAAATAAATACCCTGTGATGATGTATCAATATAGTGGTCCGGGGTCTCAACAGGTTGCCGATCGCTTCCCGGTTGGTAATTATTTTTGGCATCAGATGCTTGCTCAGAAAGGTTATGTAATTGTTTGTGTGGATGGAACAGGTACTGGATTCCGAGGCGAAGCGTTTAAAAAGAAAACTTACCTGCAATTAGGAAAATATGAAAGTGAAGATCAGATTGCTGTGGCAAAATATTTAGCAAAACAATCCTGGGTAGATAAAGATAGAATAGGTATTTGGGGTTGGAGCTACGGCGGCTTTATGAGTAGCACTTGTCTCTTAAAAGGAAATGATGTGTTTAAAGCTGCAATTGCTGTAGCGCCTGTAACCAACTGGCGGTACTATGACAATATCTATACAGAACGTTATATGCGTACTCCTCGCGAAAATGAAAAAGGTTATGATGATAATGCCCCGGAAAAAATGGCGGATCGCCTGAAAGGGAAATTATTACTTATACACGGTACTGCAGATGATAACGTACATCTCCAAAATGCAATTATGTTATCTGAAGCCTTGATCAAGGCTGATAAAGATTTTGATAGTGAGTATTATCCAGATAAAAATCATGGCATTTATGGAGGTAATACGCGCTATCATTTATATAAGCGTATGACCAACTTCATTCTGGAAAATCTCTGATTACTGTGAGGTTAATGATAACAGTAGTTTGTATAATTTACTTCCCGAACAGGGTAGGGTTGTAGATCGGGGACGTTAAGATTCTTTAAAACACATACTGTATCATACATTGCATATTTCTTCCCTGCTCTGGCAGATTGAGTATTCTATACCGACTCATGTTGTTATAGTATCTCACATCTGCCAGATTACGTATGAGTAGGTGTAGTTGCAACTCTTTTCTGCCTACAGGTAAGGTATAATCTATTCCTGCGTGCAACAGTAAATACCCTTCTGTAGGTGGCTCATTCACATCTGTACGGTTTTGCGCAGCAAAATAATGTCCGCTTATCCTTAATTGGAGTGACTGCCATTTTGTATGATTCAAACCGGGGTTCCAGGAAATCTCTTGTAGTAAAGAAAATGGAGGTGTAAAGGGTAATGGCAAGTTACGGCTAATATTTTTATTCCACACATATTCTGCCGCCGTATAGAGTTTCCATACTTTGTTGGGCTGCACTGAAATACTCGCTTCTCCACCAGTAAAAATAGTATTACCATGAGTATAATGATATATCTGTCCCGCTTCGGGAAGGGGAGAAAATAAGCCAGAAGGACGGAGATAGATATATCGATCGTAATAGCTCAGAAAGGGTGTAATAGATACATTCCATTGTTTCTGTTTCCAGAATAAACCTACATCGAACATATAGCCTCTCTCTGCACGTAAGCTACTATCCCCAAGTTCGTGTCTGAAACTGCCATGATGCACTCCATTGGAGGTAAGTTCTGTAAGAGAAGGAATACGATAGGCGCTTCCTGCATTGATTTTTAATTCAAGGTTGTAAAGTAAATTAGTACGTGCACCCACAGAAGCTGCAGCATTCCAATATTGCCTGTGTATCTCAGGACTTCTTTGTTCTCTGCCTATAGGCAGGCCTTGTGCATCATATAAAGTTATATAACCTGCCTGAGCATTTTGAACGGAAAAATCACCTCTTAATCCTGCTGTTAGTATCCATGGAGCAAGATCTAAGCTGATATAGTGATACATACCTGCTTGCCATTGTGAGAAATCAGGAATTAGAAATTCATAACCAGCCCTTTTGTTTTCTTGTATTTGTGTACTTAGCCCGGAAACTATTTTTAGTTTTTGAGTTAAAAAGGTTTCGGCTTTCAGATTCATGGTAAACGTTTGCAGGTCAAGCTGAAGAGATAAGTCGCCTTGGGGAGCTGCGCCATTACCATGGGCATGAGGTACAGAAAGCTCTTGTCTTCGGTTATGTTGCCATCCCAGCGCTGCATCCATCATCCATTTCCCGATATGGAAATGAGTGTTGGAAATAATTTTCAGATGACGAATCTGTTGCTTAGGAAGTGAGATGTTACGAGAAGATCCATCCTCGTTTAACTGATACACTCTGGGTATGCCAAAGGCACCTGGAAAAAAACCAGCTTGTTGATTGTACAAAGAGAAATACAAATGGGTATGTCCCCATTTCCTGCGAATTCCCTGCATGAAAGAAATACCTAGGTCTTTTCCTGAGGTGTTTTTTAGTCTGTGGTTATAAATAGGGAGTATATAGCTGTTATAAGTAAAACTCGTTGCGGGTACTTTATAACTGGCATAGTCTTGATAAGTAACTCTGGCCAGTGTATAAATATCATTTTTATTATGGAGTAGGTGAGCACTGGTTCCCCATAGGTTATTATTAGACTTATATAGCATCGTTACACTTCCCTGTATGGTGTCTTTATGTGGGATTTCAGGGGGGAGAATATTAATAACCCCACCTAGTCCGTCGGATCCATAAATTACAGAAACAGGACCTTTGATTATTTCTATTTTATCCACATTAAAAGGGTCTATCTCCAATCCATGATCTACCCCCCACTGTTGACCCTCTTGTTTGATGTCATATTCATTTACAATTACCCTGTTAAAGCTCATGCCTCTGATGACAGGCTTAGCGATGCCTGTGCCAGTTTGAATAGAGCTTATGCCAGGATATCGTTCCAGCGTATGCATTAGTGTATTGCCCTGGTACGCTATTAAATCCTTTTTTTGTATTGTCAGGTAATCTAAGCTACCAGCCTCAATAGCATGAGGTTGGGCGGTAGTTTTGATTTCAAATCCTGGTAGTATATGGAATAAACTATCGTGAATAGTTTGAGCCCATGCGGAATTTGTAAGAAAACATAAGCTTCCTATCGCGCACGAAATTAGGATTGCACGGATCTTTGAGATAGGATTACCTATAGATAACTGATAATACTTCAATCGTGTAAGATTAGATTATAGCTAAAAAATACAGATCATCTCTGGAGAAGATGATCTGTGAATATGGGTTGTATTAAGTCTTTTTTTTCAAGCCTTATGTAATGATAAAAGGCTTGTGTTTGAAGCATATTAAGGCAGCCTCAGTTTAATTGACTTCCACATAAAATGTTTTTCTGGAAGTATTATGTGTGGCATCAGCAACCAATATGTCAAACCTTGTCCAACCTTTTGCAGCATTCAGTGGAATAGCGTAAGGGAATTCTACTTGTGTACGATGGTTAGTAGGAATAGGAAATTCTTTCCGATCCAGTTGTTGTTTTACACCGTTAGCATCTGTCCAGTGAATGGTATAATATCCTTTTTCTAAAAACTGATTGTCTGATACATCAAATTGGATATTCAAAAGACCACCGGTAAAAATTGTTGTAGAATCTTCAATGGGGTTAATCATAGTAATAGTAGGAGAATCTAAATCACTCGCATTATTTACGGATAAAGTAAACTCTGTCGTTTCTGATTCTGTACCTGCTATATCTAAGGTGCGTATAGTCAGATGATAATAACCAGTTGCTACATCTTTGGGTACTGCGAATGTTTCTGTAAGGATAGTATCTGTGGTGTTTAAGTTTCTTATTTTCTGATATTCCCAAGGAACAGCAGTGCCTTTATGACCATGACAATCGAAGTTGTTATGGATTTCTATTTTATACTGCGACAATTGATATGCACCCGTAAATCTCATAGTAAGTTTCAGGGTATCTCCAGAAAGCAGAGATAAAACATTATACACTTCTTCATTACATACCACAGCAGTATCTGACTCTACCGATTGTTCTAACACGTAGATTTTAGGATGATGAACTTTAATACTATCATTTTTGTCGGCTTTACATCCCGGGAATAATAATGAAGAGCCGATAGTAGCTATCCCGAGAAGTGTCATTGTTATCTTTTTCATCGTGTTGTTTTTAAAACGGATAATTTTCTGTTGCAACTTAAAACACAATATTACATCTATTGCGTAAAAAATGCAACATTGTTGCAATAATTTTTTATTGTTAGAACAATATAGCTAAAATATCAATAACAAAGGTAAAGAATATCAGCTACAGTAGAGAATGAACACATTGTTTTCTCTACTGTAGCGGGGGTGATTTTCAGGGGATTTTTATATGAAATATGAAAAATTTTTCTCATCACACAGCCATTGTTTTGAGGAAAAACTCCCAAGCATTTACATATGGGATAAATAGTGCGGTCTAATTTTTATAAAGCTTATTCTTTACCAGCGAGCAAACGAATTCTTTTCTGATTACCCACAATCCATAATAAGTCATTTGCTTTAAGCACAATGTCTGATTCGGGATTAAGGATTCGTTTACCCTCACGTTCGATACCCACAATGAGTCCTCTTGTACGTTCTCTGATTTCTGACTCTTTAATGGATTTACCCACCAGTTCTGAATTTTCTTTTACCTCTAGGGGTAGCAATAACAAATCTCGTTCTGGGTTATAATTCCGTTTAGAGGTATCCGTATTTTGACTGAGATATTCTCTAAAGGCCTCTAGTTGTTCATCCGTACCAATGACAAAAACAGTATCACCCGGGTAAAGATGTTCATAACGTTCGGGTAAGTTTATTTTCAGATCACCACGTTTAATCAGGACAATATTAATACCTAGAGTTTCTCGAAGACGTAGTTCCAGCAGGGTTTTTCCAATCCCCGTAAAATCAGGGCTAATTTCAAAATTAGCTACGTGTGCATCCCAAGGGACTAGGTTGCTTCTACTTTCTCGGTCTTGTTCTGTTTGCTTGTCGTTGAAGTTAGAAATAAATCGTTTTTCAATACGGGTATAAATAGTTTGTAATCTTTTGTGATTAATAGCAATGATTACCGCAACAAGTAACAGAGCCCCGAATGCCATGTAGGAGGAAAGCAGATTGTGAATCATTAAGCCCACAAAGAACAATCCTAATACAATTCGAATAATTTGGAGCATCAATAAAGGGCCTATATAGCGTTTATCGCGCCAAAGCCTTGAGAATGCTTCCGGTTGTATTTTCCGAATGGTCATCGCCCATAAGAATGGGGCTAGTAAGATAAGCACAAAAACTACAGCGCTGAGACGGAACCAAATATTGTTTCTGGTGCCTTCACTGATTTGTGGTAAGATAATTTCAGAAGCGATCATGATAATACCTATCATAATCACAGAATAAACCACAATTTGAATCAGATGAGAGCGTAAAACGATTTTCCAGTCACTAGCTGATTTAATAGCCTGCGCACCACTACTATAGCGAGTAAGCATGTCTTTAAGACGTTTGGGAAGTCTGCTTTCCAGCCATTCATAAGTAGGGGTTGAGGCTTTAATGAGATAAGGAGTAGTAAAGGTGGTTATGGCAGATACTGCTACGATGACTGGGTAGAGGAATTCACTGGTAACTTTTAAAGAAACACCCAACGTAGCAATAATAAAGGAGAACTCACCTATTTGTGCCAAACTCATCCCAGCTTGTACTGATTGCTTTAATGGCTGACCGGAAATGAGGGCTCCTAGTGCAGTCATGAGGGTTTTACCAATAATAGTTACTAAGGTAACGATGAAAATGGGTAGGGCATATTCTACGAGTGTCTGAGGGTTTATTAACATACCCACGGAGATGAAAAATACAGCCCCAAATAAATCCTTTACAGGTTTTATCAGATGTTCAATTCTTTCTCCTTGTGTAGTTTCTGCTAGGATAGATCCCATGATAAATGCTCCCAGTGCAGGTGAAAATCCAGCTTTATATGCTAGTACAACCATCAAAAAGCATAATCCTAAGGATAGGATTAACATGGTTTCATTATCCAGATAATTTTTAGCTTTTTTTAGCAGAGTTGGTAAGAAGAAAATACCTGATACAAACCAGAGAATCAAGAAAAATACAAGTTTGGATATGGAGAATAACATTTCCCAACCAGCAAACTGACGACTCACTGCTATGGTAGAAAGTAATACCATGAGTACAATGGCTACCAGATCTTCTATAATTAGTGCACCGAAAACAACTGTGGCAAACTTTTTACTCTTTACAGCTAATTCATCAAATGCTCTTAGAATAATGGTAGTAGATGACATGGATAGAATGGCCCCTAGAAAAATACTATCCATCATCGACCATCCCATCATAGTACCTGTACCATAACCGATGATAATCATCATGATGATTTGTACTAATGCAGTTATGGAAGACGAGCCACCTACTTTTATTAGTTTCTTAAAGCTAAATTCCAGCCCTAAACTAAATAACAAAAAGATTACCCCGATTTCAGCCCATACTTCCACGTTATTGATGTCTGAAATGCTGGGAAATAAAGTAAAATTGGGGCCTATAATGAGTCCAGCAAGAATATAACCTAAAACGAGAGGCTGTTTTAATCGCTTAAACAATAGCAACACTACGGCTCCTGCTCCTAAAATCAGTGTGAGATCTATAATTATTTGTGGCAAATGAATCATACGCTAAGATAATTTACTCAAGATTAATGGCTATTGTATTGTGCTTATTTTTTATTTCTAATTGATAGATATTCTTACTTCACTGACGTTTTATGAACTTGCAAACTAAAAAAAATATAACAAAAAAATATTGTGTTTGGGAAAATTTTGAAATATTTCCTAGCGAATGAGTACTGCATCGCCTTTGATTAATTCTTCCTTGCCAAAGCGATCTACCACGCCCAGCACCCAGAAATATACTCCCACTTCTGCCGGCACTCCATTGTACTCACCATTCCAGCCCTGCTTAAAATGTTCTGTCTGATAAACAAGTTCTCCCCAACGATTAAAAACTCTGAAAAATCTGACTTTACTATATCCTACTCCAATGGGTTTAAGAAAATCATTTAATCCATCGCCATTAGGGGTAAAGGCTGTAGGTACAAATAATGAACTATTATTTACTACCCATACGAAAATGGAATCTACTCCCTCACACTGATGAGGGCTAATCACATGCACCATGTAATGGAACCTGCCAGTGTCTGGAAAATAGCCGGTAGGATTACCAATATAAGGATTGTTGAGCCTGTCTGAAGGGAACCAGGTATATTGCCCTCCACCCTTAGCATCAAAATGAATTTGCTCGCCTTTAACTATAATGGTATCATTACCTGCAAAGGGTTTGAAATTTTCAATGAATACTTCTTCTGAATAGATTGACTTACAACCCCGCCCATTTTTGGTTTCCAATGTAACGGTGTACACATTACCGGTGTCGTATCGATGAACAGGATTACGTTCACTGGAATAATTGCCATCTCCAAATGTCCATAACCAAGAAATGGGATCTCCACTGGTTCCGCTTGAACCATCTATAAACTGTAATTCACTCATAGGACAATGCAGTCCATCATAAGTAAATACGGAATGGAAGGTTGGATAAACTTTTACAATTCTGGATATGCTGTCTGGACAGGTAGAGCCTCTATTTACCCAAAGTTTGACAACATATGTTCCCGTATCAGGATAGGTAAAACTTGGCTCAAATGCATCTGAAGTATCATCTACCATACCTGGAACGCCAAAATCCCATAAATAAGAAAAACCTCCTGTACTATGATTGTCAAATTTAACAGTCATAGAATTGCATTCTACAATATATGTATTGGGCTCATCTGAATATTGTGGAATGTCTGCTACTACAGCTTTGGAACAATTGGTGACTACAAACTGAAACTCACGAGTAACTGTATTAATTATGACTCCATTGCGCCATTCATGACAACATACAGTAACCACATATCTGCCGGCAATGTTGGGGGTTCCTGTAATCAGGCCTGTTTTGGGATCAATCTGTAAGGGTGGATTTCCTCCCATAGGATTATTACTGGAAAAACCACCAATATAGGTTACAGGCTGATAGGGTGGCGGAGGGGGTAAAGGCTTGGCATCTGTCTGTGTACCTCCCACATAAGTCTGACAAAATTCGTAGCTCAATGAATCTGCATCTGAATCAATAGCCGAGTGATCATACACAAGCGGGTTGTTGATACATATGATTTGGGGAGGGGAGTTCCAAAAGCGAGCACTATTGTTGCATCCTGTTGTGGCAGGCGGTATCAGGCAATAATAGGTTGCTCCCACAGCTCCAGGGTTGAGCAGATTTAATACGGTGCTATTGCGACAGCATCTCTGATAAACAATATGAAAAGGCTGGTCGTTGGGTAAATTATAACTTTTAATAAAGGTCTCTTTACGCAAACAGGTATTGGGTGCATTGTTCACGCAATTATTATTAAAATTTGGTGGAATAATCTGGAATGGTTGAGAATAAATGGAGTCAATCATAAACAACCCTCCCGTATTGGCATTATAAATACCAATATAAGCTGGATTGTCTTCGGTAATTGCTGTAGGCGCACCAGAAAGACAATCTTGATATAAGATTAAAGTAATTTCATAACGGGCGGTATTCCCCGGACCCGGACCCAGACAACGATAAGTAAGGTCGCTCCCAACGATATGCGACGCCTGGGCTGTATGGAAAACAACCCCTGCCCAAAATACAATCCAAAAGATAAACAGCTGCTTTAATCGCATGGTCGTTACAAAGTTACGGATTATAACAGTAACGCGTGAAGACTGCTAGGTCTTCAGATAATTTTTTGGGATTTTCTAACATACTCATGTGCCCGGTATTTTCATAAACAGATTGAAAGGAAATATGGGGCAAATGTGCCTGACTCAAAACTGTCTCAACCGGCAAAATATTATCCTCCTTACCTGCAATCCATTGTACCGGGCAGGAAATCTGACGTAGCAACTCGGTATAATCTTTACGGCCAATCATCGCTCTGTAAAATTGTATCATAGCATCTGCGGGTAATTGCAGTGCTCTTTCTATCTGTAACTTGATTAAATCTTTGTGCGTATGGGCAAATTTTGGAGCAAATAAGGCCGGGATCATGTTTTGCACAAAAGCTTTATGACCACCTTTTTCCATTAAGGAAATGGCTTTTTCCCGATTTTCAATTTTTTCTGGAGTATCTGCATACACGCTACTATGCACAAACGACATACCTTTTAGCTTTTCGGGAAACTGAGATGCATATGCGGCTAAAATATACCCTCCCATGGAATGACCTGCAATGACGGCAGATGAATGCCCTTCGTGTTCCAGAATGATATTAATAAATTCCGAAATCTTAATTAATGTAAAGGGTAGATGAGCAGCCATACTACTCTTGCCTGCACTAGGTATATCAGGTGCAATTACGGTGAATTCATCACGAAGCAGTGGAATGACCTGATTCCATAAACTACCGGTCTCTGGAAATCCATGTAGTAGTATTAACAAAGGTCCTGCTCCTGACTTGGAATAATGTATTACTGGAAAATCGGGATGCTGTATGGTAATGTTTTCAATGTTCATGAGTAAATACGATTACGGCGATAAATAATACTGTATATAAAAAGGAGTGATAAGAATAAAGGGGATAACTCCAGTAAGGCTAGTTCCTGTACTCCTGTAATATGTAAAATTAAGGCAAAAAATAGGAGCAACATGGCCATTACGGCATAAGCACCTTTTTTCTTTTTAGGGGCAAAAGCAAGGATGATATTGGTGGGTAATGCCCAAAGCAAATTGAAATTATTGCTACAGGCGGTATGGGAAGTGCCTAACCACATAAACATCATGATACACCCTAAAGCACCGGTTACAAACAGAAGTAGATTACCCATAAACTTACTCAAAGGCAACAGAGAGGGGGTTATATACCCTATGCTTACCAGTATGAAAATTCCTAAGGTAATTACCCAAACCCAGTTTATGCCTGCTCCAGTAGGAGCATTTCCTGCTAATATTAATTTCGGATTACTAAATGCCTTTTGGGAGCCTATTGTGGCTTGTGAAGCAGCCTCTCTCAAAAAATCAGGCAGAAACATAATGTCCTGAGCATCCATTTTTTTATCCACCCCAGAACCTAACAATAGATTTACTCCCGTTCTTGTAAAGTGATTTTTATAAAAATAGATGTTGATTAACTGACGAAAACTCATATCCCTATAAGCATCGGGAAGTTGTTCTTGGTATTGAAATCGTGAACCAAGGATATCAGGAAAAATATCCCGGATTCGTGTAGCACAGTTGTCGTAAAGAAAATCGTAACGATAATATTTATTTTCTCTTAAAGCATTCCATTGGAGAAATTCGTAAATAGCTGCTTTATCAGCACTATCAGCTAGGAGTTCCTGTTCATATACACTTCGGCCTGCCTCTTTGTATTCGTCTAAAAAATAACGATATGGGTAGTGCGATACGTAATACAATAGTTTCCCCTGCATAAACTTCCACTCAAATCCTTCTTCATAACCATCAAACGTACCATAATTATATACTTCATCTATGCCTTTTCGGGCGTCTGTAACCCTTATGGCTGCATGTCCAAATATCTCCCATATCTGATCTCCTGTGCCACAGGTTAATAAGCTTATGCGCAAATCATCTGCTGATACTTTGGATATATTAGCAAACAGCAATAGGAGGAAGAAAATCGTACGATTCAACATATTGGCAAATTACAAAAAGAATAACAGTGATAATCCTAATGTTTACTAGGTTACCGACATAAGGATTTCAAAGGGAAAGAAAAATAAACTTCCTATCTGTCATAAATTCTATTATGAGTCGTGAACAGCTTGAAAAAAGTTCAGGTCTAAAATTTTAACCTTAAACCACCCCAGGCATTAAACCCATAAGCGCGATACCCAAACCAACGTTCGTATTGGTTATGCAATAGATTATTTACTCGTAGAAATACAGAAAGACGTTCTATAAACTGATATTCAGCTTCTGCTCCTAAATCAAAAATAGTTCCGAGAGCCGTCTCTTTCTGTGCGGCATTGAGTCCATATATGCCATCTATAATTTGCAAATTAGCACTTACCCTTAGCTGAGATATAGGTTTGAAGGATAATTTCCCATCCAGTACAAAACCCGGCTCATGCCATACTCGTATCATACCAGAATGTTGGTAGTAATTATATAAGGTTGCGGTAACGCTTGCACTAAAGACGTCTGCTACCTGATATAACATCCCCGCTTCAAAGAGTAAAGCTTTTACCTGACTTGAATATTGTACATAAAAATCTTTTCTGAACCCTGTATCGTTTACATATAAGGGCATGTTTTGACGACTAAGGTGTGCAATTTTTCCGCTTAAGGTTAGATGTTGACCAATACCTGTCTGGATGCCTAGAGAGAAGGTTTCATATTTAGAAGGCAGGGTCAGGTAATGACTAGACAAGAATGGATTGATGGTACTTAGCTGTTCGAATGTATTGCGACGAAGCTGTGAATACCATCTCGCTGATAATGTGAATTTTTTCTCAGCAGGTGTTAAGTGCATAGATAAGTTGTGTAATACATAGCTTTTCCCGTTGATAGCCCACGTCGGAGATACCGACACATGCAGGGAAACCTTGTCGCTTCTGTAATTTAAATGGGGGGTTATTTCAAACACATTGTTGGAAAATGATTTTCCCTGCAGGCTGTTACCTGTAAAAATACCCTGTGTAGAAACCCCCACCTGAATTTGTTCGGTGATAGATTTAGAGAGGGGGAGTATAAATCCAAAACTATTCTCCTGTACGCCTTGTTGTACACCATAATTAGAGACAAAGATCTCTGGGGCATATAGAAGGTTCGCTTCAGAACTTAGGTTACGCAGACCTACAGAAGCTTTAAAACCGGTGTAGGTTAACTCCGGAAAATAGTCGGGGACTGCAGGGTTTTCGTCCCCTCCATATCTGAAATACTGATTTCTATTAAAAGAAAGAGAACCTGATATTTCATGTTTAGAGAGGCGAATATTTCCAGATGCTTTGATTCCGGAAAAAGAAGTTTGTTGTTTCTTAATATTTCCTTGCTGTGAAAGATGATACAGATGAATGTAGGTATTATAGTTTTCACCTTTTAGCTCCGCAATTCCGGCATCTACATATAAGGTTGACAAATTACCTGCCCCTGCTTTTATATAATTGGAAAAAGAAGTTTTAACAGTGTCTTTTGCTAAGGTCAATGGCTTTAGGGGCAATGCCGCATAGGTATAATGCAGCGATTGTTGCGGTACATTATAGTTAAAACGATGAGGTGTTGTATCTCTTGGCGGGAGTTCAGGATACAAAACTGGCTTGGGTGTGCTTTTTAAGCTGGGTTTATAACGTTGAATTATTTCAATGGTAGTTTCTTGCAGTACAGTATCCTGCACGCTGGTCTGTGCCGTAGTTTTATTAAAAAACAACAGGCAGAGCCAAAAAAGGATATGTGAAAGCTGTTTATTCATCTTGAAGCTTGCTGTCCTGTTTTTCTAAGGAGATTACGTTTTTCAGTTTTTGATTTGCCTCAGCCTTTAGGCTACTATCCTGAGCATTTTTGATAATACTTTGTAAGGTGGCTTTAGCGTTAAAATAATCTTTTTGAGCAGTTAAAATATCTGCAAGCAGTAGATAGGATTTGATAACCCAGTATTCATTGCCTTCTGCAAATTTGATATGGGCTACTGCTGCTTCTTCTGCTTCTTTTAGATTGTTTTCTGTAAATAAAATCTGTGCTATACGATAACCTGCTTCTACGGAAATAGTTTGATGATATGTATCTATTAATTGGCGATACAGAGCGAGCGCATCAGTAGTTTTTCCCTGCAGTTGTAAAGTTCTGGCTTTAAAGAAAAGCACTTCGTTCATGGCTAGATCTCCGGGATCAGAAAAATTGAGTAAGGTATCAGCATAGCGTTCTGCCAGTGCATAGTCTCCTTTTTCAAATGCTGACTGTAAGAGTCCGCTGTAAGCTGCCTGAAGCATATCCTTGCTCATGGCATTATTCTTCAGAGTCAGGTAGTAAGTAGCAGCCTCTGTATAGTTCTTTTGTTTAAATAGTATTTCTGCTGCTCTTCTGGCACTGCTTTCTGTAAATTCATTCCATGGGTAATGCAATACACTATCGTAAAATGCCACAGCTTTATTGACATTCTTCTGCTGATAATAGCTTTCTGCTAGGTAATATCTTGCTTTTATATGGAAGGCTCCCTGAGGGAAGTTTTGTAAATAATTGGTTAGAGCTTTTTGTGCTTCAGACCAGTTCCCAGAGGCTATCTGAGCTTCTGCAGCAGCATAATACGTAGAGTCCAGTCGTTTTTGAGCATCACTGGAAGCATCCGGAAACTCTTGCAATAAGGCAGCATATTTCTCTGGTTGATTTTGTTCAGTGTATATGCTTTGGAGTGCGTCGAGAGCTGTTTGCTTTTCCTCAGCGCCAGGGAAATGGGTTAATACTGCTTTATAAGCTTCTATAGCCTTAGTATTATTTTTTAAGGCTTGCCATGCAAAGCCTGTTTTGATCCAAGCTTTAGCAGCAAAATCTTTTCCTTCGGCTCCTGTAAGAGGTTCAAGTGTTTTGATAGCTTGCTGGTATTGGTCGGTTTCGATTAGAGAATTTCCCAGTTCGTATCTGGCCTCTCTAGCATAGGCAGAAGGCTTTTGTAATAGATTTCGAAGAAGATTGTGTTTTTCTTTGGATTTGCCTTGTAATCCCAGAATTCTAGCTTTTTGAATTTGGGCATAATCAGCTTCTTCATAACCGGCTTGTATCACCTGCTCGTAAAACGCCAGTGCTTCTTTGTATTTCTGTTGTAAATATGTTGCGTCTCCATGTCGAAGTAGGGAATTTTGAATAATATCATGGCTGGCATATGCATCTTCACGGGCAAGTTGGAAATATTGTTCCGCACGGGTAAAATCATTTGCCTGCAAGTATGCATATCCAAGCGAGAGGTATGCCTGAGCGGTTGCTGCTTGTCTGCTTATTAATTCGGCATTGCCATTGGCTCGTAAATACTGTTCAAAATGAGAAATACTTTTGGTTGGGTAACCGGCCCTTAATTGAATTTCTCCCATCCAAAAATGGGCTGCTGCTTTATAATCTGCATTTTCAGGGTAAGCAAGGGATGTTTCCAATAAACGTTCTGCAAAAGGAATATTATCATTTTGCAATTGGAGCATGGCATAGCCAAAAGCTACTTTTTGCATGGCATCCCGATATCCTGGATAGTTGTCGTTCCCCTGTGCTAATGCCTGGTATGCCTTTTCGTAATCACGACTACGCAGATAAAGTGTAGAAAGTAAAGTTTTGGCCTCTGTTTTATATGCGGTTTCTGGGAATAATAACAGCAGGTTGTTTAACCCCGATGTAGCGTCTGTGTAATAACCTAATTCAGCAGAAAGCATGCTGTATAGCATCAATGCATTTTCCTGATGCACTGCATTGTAATTCATATCTGCACAAAACCCAAAAGCATTTCTGGCTCCTTTTTTATCTCCAATTTTTAAATAGCAATCACCTAATAAATACATCGCTGTTTGTCCCAGCGAATCGTGGGAGTTACTCAGTGGCCTGAACTTTTCAATGGCATTTTCCCATTCTTCAACTCTATAGTAACTATAGGCCATTTCATATAACTCTTCTTTCCGGATATAATCCGTATGGTCGTAATAATGTTCAAAATAAGGTAATGCATCACCATAGCGCTCTTCTTCAAATAATATTTGTGCAGCTAGTAAATGCAGTTCTTTGTCGTAATACAGTTTTTCTTTTCTATTAATAAGCTTTAGTGCTTCTTCCAGTGCTTTTTTTCGTTCACCTTTAAAGTAGTATATCTCGGCTACATAATATGGAACCACCTTGCGATAGTAAGATTCGTCGCTAATTTTTTTGAAAGCGGCTAAAGCTGCTTCGTTTTTACCATTATGATATGCTAGAAGTCCATAGTAGTAATTTGCCGGGGCATAATATTTCCCCGGAATATCAATTACCGTAGCAAAGTATGTTTCTGCTTTTTGAAACTCTCTGTTGTTAAAATAGCAATAGGCTCGTTCAAAATTGGCAGCGGTGAGTTCTTTATTGGTAAGGTTGGCGCTAGATGCCATTTCGTAGTACGGAATGGCTGCATGTAACTCACGTTTCCGAAAGTGGTGCCTTGCTAAGGCAAAAGCCACTCTCTGTGTGTAGGCAGGATAAAATCGATAGTCATTTAAAAAAGCCCTAGCACTATCTGCTGCACCTGGATGATCCTGTTGTAGGAGTGCATAGGCTTTCATATACCTGAGTTTTGCCTGTGTTTCCTGTGGGCTAAGGTATGCAGGATCTTGTGAGACCTCATCTAAATATTCATCCTCACTGGAAATAACCAAAGGATATAATTCCTGGGTAAAATGATCGTCTGCCAGCTCCAGCCATTGTGTAGGATGAATAAAATCAGGATGAAATTGCTGTGCGAAAACAGGGATATGAAGCATACCTGTTACGAACAGACTACCCATAACTAACCTTATGACTTTTGCAGACAAATTCATCTATCCTAAATCTTTTTATGAGTGTATCACATTGGCCACAGAGCCTAAAAATTCCAGGTCACATTAACACTGGGAAATATAGGCAATTGATATACACGTGTGTTTTCCAGTCGTTCGATATAAAAAATATTGTTTCGATTGTAAAGGTTGGTAACACTCAGCGTAGTTTCAATATTGGAATATGTACTTAGCGTGAATCTCTTTTTAACCGAGGCATCGAAGCGATGGTACCAAGATAACCGGCCACCATTGAGGTTTTCAGCATATACAATACCCACATTGCCGTTTTGTTGCAGATAGTTTGTACTCAAACCATTTTCCACAATGTTGAGGTTTTCAAAAAATCCTTGTGTCTGTGTAAAGGGGAAAGGAGAGCCCAGATTGAAACGAAGCGAAACTTCCCAGTCTCTTTTTTTACCGGCTGTGTAAGATGAAATAATATTTACATTAAGTCTGCGATCGAAGGGAGGAGGGTAGGTTTGTACCTCAGGTTCATCCAATATGCTTTGTGCTACCAGTGTTTTGTAGTTTACCTGCTGGTAAGAAAATACAGACCATAAGAAATACCTGCCTTTACTGTATTTAGCCGAAAGGTCAATACCATAGGCTATGCCAGAGCCAGCAGCAAAGTTGGCATCACCTGATTCTTTTTTAACTCTGTTAAGTTCAATGTTACGATTGAAGTTTTTATACCAAGGTTCTAGGTTAAATTCAACATTGAAAACATCCACTTCGATACCTCCCAATACATGATAGGCAGTTTGTAGATTGGTCTCTACTTCATTGCCATCTGTATCCAGAATTTGTTCGTCAGGACTGAGTACAAATCCGTTAAAAAAGTTTACAATGTCTCTGTCTGATTTGGTACTAATAATATTTTGAGAATACATGCCTGCTGCAGCTTTTAGGCGAATGTTATCTGTAATATTATATTTTAAACCAAGACGTGGTTCCGGAGATAGTTTAGAAAGAGCTGCATAATATTGTACGCGAAGACTAGGTTCTATAATCAATTTGTCTTGTATGTTTTTTCTGAAGATGGCATACAACGATCCCTGTGTATTTCTGCGATCTAAGTTAGTAGCCACATCGGCACCATTTATGTAGTTCAACACTGTATAATATCCGCTAACTTCTACTCCATATTTTAACTCACTGTAATTAGGCAAGAAATAAGTGAAATCTATCCCCCCTTCAAAACCTGAAATTTTACTGTTTCGCGGTCTGAAATTCTTTTCTTCTGCTGTTACATCGTATTGTGAATAGGCAAAACGACCACTGATCAGTGCAGCTGAATTTCCAGGTGTTACGACGAATGAAGCACCGGCTCCAGCAGCCTTCCAAGTAAAACTGGCATCTTCTGTGTATGTCTTAGGATTGAGCACTCTTGCATTGTCGTCAAAGTTAAAACCAAACACATTCAGCTTGCTTCCGTTATCACCACTAAAGGTGATTTTACCATACAAATCTTGAAAAGAGTAGGGAAGACCACTTTTAAAAGGTTCTCCAAAAGAACCGTATATAGATTTACTAGTAGATTCCAGATAGCTATGTTTATAGGAAAGAATAAAGGTGGTATTGCTAGGATTATCTTCTCCATTTTCTGTCTTCTTTTTGAAGCGGATAGGGCCTTCTAATAAACCTCTGGCCATGATGGGAGATACAGATACTTTCCCACTTAGTCTATTTTTATTACCGTCTTTGGTGCGTATATCCAGAATAGCACTGGTACGATTCCCATATTGCGCATTAAAGCCGGCAGACTGTACTTCTACATTTCGTATAACATCTGTTTCGAACACAGAATACAGTCCAATAGAGTGAAATGGGTTGTATATGGTAATTCCGTCGAGTAAAATGCCTGTTTGAGTGGGAGAACCACCACGTATGTAAAGTTGTCCTCCCTGATCTCCAGTAAAGATTACCCCGGGCATTACCTGTAAATACTGAGCAATATCCGGTTCTCCTCCTGTACTAGGTAAAAGTTTGATTTCACGTGGCGTTATGGTAGTGCTTCCTGCCTTTACTTGTGTGATCTTTTCTGTTTTACGTGCACTTACATCTACCGCATCAAGAGACAACGTGCGCTGACTGATATAAAGCTTCTGAGAAACTATATCCCCGGCTTTAAGTGTAACGGTTACTTTTGATGTGTCGTAGCCAATAAGTGTAGTCCACAACACATAGCTTCCTGGCTGAAGCTGGCTGATGGAGAAATAGCCATTAATATCAGTTTGTACCCCAATGGTTGTACCTTCAATAACTACATTGGTAAAACTCATGGGTTCACCCGTGCTTTTATCATAGACAAATCCCTTTATAGTTGCAGTTTGTGCATATGTGGTTGCGCTGAAAATGAATAGCCCTAATAATAACAGTAATGTACGACCTGCCTGATGCAGCATGGATTGAAATATTTAAGTGTTTAAAATGAGGGTTAATTAAAGACAGACAAAGATAGGGATTCAGGATAAGGGATACATCAATTTAAGAATGCTCCTTAAAAGAATTTTTGATGTGCTCTAGATAATCCAATTTCCTATAGTAAGTAATGGAGATCCATGGTGAGATACATGCTGCTTCCTCTCTTGCTTTCTATACAACCTTTCGCCCTGCTGATAGACTAACGGGCATGATGCTAATATTCACAAAGGCTATAGATCTTTTATTTTTTTTATAAAAAGGCAATTAGGCCTAAGGACCCTTTAGTCTTTTTAAGAAAAATGAGGAGAATTAGCCAAAAATGCTAATAAATTCTAAAAATACGGACAGAAAAAGTCAGTTTTCGTAACTTAATAGATTATTCTGGAGCTATGTAAGCATAAATATCCAGACTAATGTACCTTCCATTTTTTATTTCGCAGTCTTTCATGGTGCCCTCAAACTGAAAAGGAAGTTTAGCCATAGCTTTTTTGCAAGCCTGATTTTCTGATTCAACAAAACCTTCTATTCTATGTAGCTGTAGTTTTTGGAATCCAAATTCACAAACTAAGGGAAATATTTCCTGCATTACCCCTTTTTCCCAGTATTCCGGAAAAAGCCAGCAGCCAATTTCGGCTTTGTGATGTTTCTCAGATAAATTGTTGAATCCTACTGCCCCAGTAAATTGCTGTTGTTTTTTATCGATAATGGCCCACCATATTCCTGTGTTGTTTTTTCTGAGCTCCTCATACCAGCGCATTTGTGCTTCAGTAGCTTCTAGCGAATTAAAGTGCACTCCATAGTATTTAGTAATATGAGGATTGGATAATCCAGTATAGATATAATAAATATCACTGGGTTCTATAGGCCTAAGGAAATAATGTTGTGTGTGCAGGTGGAAATTATCACTCATGGTACTTTTCTTATTTTCAACATTCCGTATTCTCATAAAAAAAACTCCTTTGAGCAAATTTACCAAATGCTCAAAGGAGTCTTCTAAAGAAAGAAAATATCGGATTTATAGGTGTATGGCTTCTCCTAATGCTACTTCGATAGCATCTTTCACACTTTCACTCATAGTGGGGTGAGGATGTATGCTATCTAGTACTTCATGCCATGTAGTTTCCAGCTTGCGAGCTGTTACTGTTTGGGCAATCATTTCGGTAACATTGGCTCCAATCATATGGGTTCCTAGCCATTCGCCATATTTAGCATCGAAAATTACTTTTACAAAGCCTTCCGGTGCTCCGGCGGCGCTTGCTTTTCCAGAAGCAGAGAATGGGAATTTACCTACTTTGATTTCATAACCAGCTTCTTTCGCTTGTTTTTCGGTAAGTCCTACTGATGCAATTTCTGGTGAACAGTAAGTACATCCTGGAACATTGCCATAATCAAGCGGTTCTGGATTGTGGGCAAATTTACCATCTTTATGAGCAAAGGCTTCCACGCAAATAATACCTTCTTTAGAGGCAACGTGTGCCAGTGCCTGACCTGTAGTGACATCACCGATGGCATATACACCATCTACATTGGTTTTATAGTATGGATCTGTTACGATCTTACCTTTATCTACAGCAATACCCAGACTTTCGAGGCCAATATTTTCAATATTGGCAACTACACCTACTGCACTTAATACCACATCTGCTTCTAAAGTAACTTCACCAGATTGTGTTTTAACAGTAGCTTTTACGCCATTTCCGGATGGGGTTACTTTCTCTACAGAAGCCTGTGTCATGATTTCAATACCCTTTTTCTTATAGATTTTCTCTAATTCTTTAGAGATATCTTCATCTTCTACAGGCACAATGCGAGGCATGAATTCTACGATGGTTACTTTAGTACCAATGCTATGATAGAAATAGGCAAATTCAACACCAATAGCACCAGAGCCCACTACAATCATAGATTTGGGTTGCTGAGGTAATGCCATGGCTTCCCGATAGCCAATGATATGTTTGCCATCAATGGGAAGATTGGGTAGCTGACGTGCACGTCCTCCGGTAGCTAATATGATATGCTTGGCTTTGTAGGCAGTAGTTTTGCCATCTGCCCCTGTAACTTCCACTTCTTTTTGAGCATTCAGCTTACCCATCCCTGTCAGCACGTCAATTTTATTCTTCTTCATGAGGAATTGAATGCCTTTGCTCATTTTGTCGGCCACACCACGACTTCTTTTTACAATAGAAGGGAAGTCTGGCTTATATCCTACTACTTCTACGCCATAGTCTTTGGCATGACTGATGTATTCAACTACCTGAGCAGATTTTAAAAGAGCTTTAGTTGGGATACAGCCCCAGTTGAGGCAGATTCCCCCTAAATTTTCTTTTTCAACGATTGCGGTTTTGTAACCAAGCTGAGATGCGCGTATCGCGGCTACGTAGCCACCGGGACCACTTCCGATGACGATTACATCATATGACATATGTGAGTGTCTGTTTTAATCAATGAAAACTTATAGTAAACGTGGACAAATGTAGCGGTTTTTTTTTAGTTACGGGTAGTATCTGCCCTGGAATTTATGAAACCACTAGGGGGTATCAGGCATACGTTCAATTTGTTGTCGAGTAACTGCGGGTATGCTCAACCCCATGCTTCCCATTTTTTTAGACTGTTCACGCGCTTTTTGCTTCTGACCCGTTTCCATATACAACAATAACAGATTGTTATTAGCAATTGTATGAGTGGGATCTGCTTTTAAATAGGACTCCAAATAATTAATAGAACCTTGCAAATCCTTTTTATAATAGGCAACCTTAGCTAGATAAAAATCACATTGATAATATCCCGAACCGTTCTTCTCTTTGAGCAGATAGGGTTCAGATTCTATGATTGAATCCTGCTCCTGTAACATGACTCCATAGTAATAATTTAAATATTTCTCGTCTGGATTTAAGCGATAAGCTTCACGCATTAAAGCAAATCCATGTTGTTTATCGGATACCCTAGCACCATACATCATCACAGCATAGGCAGAATGGGGGGAAGTTTTGTATGCCTGTTCCCAAAAACTAATGGCGTCTTTGAAATGTGGTTGATGGCGATAATTCAGTGCAGCAAAAACTACTGCAACTAGAGAAAAAAACAGAACCAGTCGAGAAGGTGCTAGGTTGTTTTTTAAGAGTATGGTTTCCGGGAGCATAAGCAAAATGCCAATAATGGGCAAATAAAGACGATGCTCAAATGTTTGCTCATTCATACTCCTAGGTACCATTAGGATGGGGACAAGGAAAATGAGAAAAAATAAAATACCGGCCCAGTATCTTTTATTTTGAATAGGACGAGCAAGGTAGGTTATAACCCCAATAAATAGGATAGCTGCAATCCCATAATAATAAACCGTATCTTCCATAACAGGGAATACACTAAGGTTAAAAGGGAAAAATATTTTGCCCAGATACTGAATTATTAAAGGTAAACGAGAAATAAAATCTTGCATTAGTTCGACAGGGGCTAACTGAGTATGTGCTAAACTTGCAGAGGCCCGAACACCCAAATACACAAAAATGCTCACCACCCAGGATGTATATAGTATAAGGAGCTTCCTGTCATTCCAACGGTATGATTTGGCCAAAACAAGCAAAATAAAGGCGGCCGGAGCAGCAAATAAGGCTGTTTCCTTGGTAAATAGTGCTAGGAGCAAAAACAATACAACCCAGATTAAACTTGATTTTTTCACGTGCGCAGCGTAGGAAAGAGATTGATAGAAAAAGGCAAGTACAAATATGGCCATTAAGGTATCATTTCGACCGGGTATCCAAGTAACTGCCTGGGTAAGTACAGGGTGTACCGCAAATAACAATGCTAATAAAAAAGCATGTGTTTTGGGGATGTCTAGTTTTAATAGTAGCTGAAACAAAAGCAGTACAGCACCTATATGCAAAAGGATATTGAAAAAATGATAACCTGCTATGTTTTCTCCACTCAACTGATAGTTGAGTATCATAGCGTTTAAAAACATAGGTCGATAATACGTATCATTCGTTACATGGAAAACCCCACGTGTAAAGGAGGTAAGCAAATTGCTTGGGTCACTGGTATAGCTTCGCATATCCCGTATGAATATCGTATCGTCTAAATCGGTAAACCCTAATTGTAAGGTAGGGGCATACACTATAAAAGCAGCGAGTATAAGCCAGAGCATAGGCTTGGGAATAGAAAAGGAACCTGCAGTCTGTGTAGTGGATACGTTTTTCTTTTTTGATGCTTTCATATGCAGACAAACAATACAACGAATGAAGATAATCACGAAAATAATAAGATAAGATACAAACAACGAAAAACCCTCACAGAAGATGTGAGGTTAAAAATTTATTACCGGCAATATCTCATTATATCTACTGAGGGTAAATAAGGGGGGATTTTCTTTAATCTTTTTTATCTGACTAACAAAATAAAGGAAATTGCTGTCTATAAAGACTACTTACTGAACTATAGTTACACCTCAACATCATGCAAATAAAAACTTTATCAGGAGCAGATCTTCAAACTGTCATTTATGATGCATTCCAAGATGCATTTTCGGATTATGCAATAACTATCGACCACCCTCAGTTTATGGGTATGATAAAAAGGAGAGGATTCCATCCTGATTTCTCCTTTGGCGCTTTTGATGGAGAAAAGCTGGTGGCTTTTTGCCTTCATGGAATTGACTTGTATAACAATAAACTAACTGCCTATGATATTGCTACAGGCACTAGAGTCGCTTATCGGGGACAAGGCCTAGCTGGGAAAATTATGGAACATGCGATCCCTGTTTTCAATGAAAATAATGTACATCAGTATGTACTGGAAGTATTGCAAAAAAATACCAGAGCCTATACGGTATATCAGAAAGCTGGCTTTATGGTGGCCAGAGAGTTTAACTTTTTCGTTGAAGAACAACAGTCCTTTCCCTCTGCAGATATCCCACACGAATTGATCATTCAGCCAGTATCGCTGACAGACATTAAACCCTTATACACTTTTTGGGACTTTACTCCATCTTGGCAAAATAGTTTTGACTCTATTCAAAGGGCATTAGATGGTTTTCTTATGTTTGGGGCTTCTTTGGGAGATCAAATTGTAGGTTATATCGTATTTGAACCTTCCTCTGGTGATATTACACAATTGGCAATCGACAAAAAATACAGAAGAAGAAAAATCGCGACGGCTCTTTTGCATACTGCCATACAGTACAATAAATCCCCCGTCCTGAAACTTATTAATGCAGATTGTAGTTGTGAAGCAATGACTGCCTTTATGGAAAGCCAAGGCATGCCTTTAAAAGGAAAGCAATTAGAAATGGTTCGTCCGATATAATCATGGACTCTTACATATGTTTTGTCAGTTTAAATCCTATATGTATATGGGATTGGCTCCTCCATAAAATAGGCTGGGAAATAGGAGTGTTGAGTATTTTAAAATCTCTTTGACCGTGCATTTTGTAGAGTAATACCTGTTGAAGAGCTCAGGAGTTGGGATGAGGTGAGCATATAGTGACTGCTATTCCCTATTGTGTAAAAAGTTTTCCCAAATGTATAAGTCAGCTAGTGTTATTTACTGCACTTTTGTACAGCTATAAGGATTAGCACACTAGTTTACTGCTACAAGCGGTAAACATTAATCCATTGCGAGATTTATTCATGGGGTTATCATAGTCGGTCGTACCTTACGACCGACTATTTTTTGGGGGGAATACAAGAAATAAGTAAGAAAAAGCGTGTTAATCTGAAAAGCGCATTTTCCATACGCCAAAAATGGCTTCCTTTACAATGCCTTTAGTCATTTTAGAGACTCCTTCTACACGATTTACGAAGGTGATAGGCACCTCCTGAATGCGAAAACCTGATCGCCAGGTTCTATATTTCATTTCTATTTGAAAAGCATAGCCTATAAATCGAACCTTATCTAGTGGAATAGTTTCTAAAACTTTTCTAGAATAACATACAAAACCAGCAGTGGGGTCTTTTACTGGCATGAATGTAATTACTTGCGTATAGAGTGCGGCACCACGTGAAATAAAAATTCTTTCCCATGGCCAGTTAACCACTTTCCCTCCTGGTACATAGCGTGAACCCACAGACATGTCAGCTCCTTGCTGGGCACAGGCATCATATAATCTAAGTAGGTCGTTAGGGTTATGGGAAAAATCGGCATCCATTTCAAAAATATACTGATACGAACGCTCTAAAGCCCATTTAAACCCGGCAATATATGCTGTGCCTAACCCTTGCTTACCAGAACGCTCAATCAGAAAAAGTCTATCGGAAAAATCAGGAATAAGTGATTTCACAATAGCCGCAGTACCGTCAGGAGATCCATCATCAATAATCAGGATATGGAAATTTCCTGGCAGCTCAAATACCCGACGGATAATGTTCGCCACATTTTCCTTTTCATTGTAGGTAGGTATAATAACAAGTTTATCCAAGTATGCCGTTGATTTCAAGGCCTCAAATATAAATAAATCAATAGTCAGTTGCAGGTAAAATCTTAGTTGATTTTGATTCGGGACTTCTGCAGCTTCATTTTGGTTAGTATTTCAGTTATTTTTTGTTTGGTATGCAAAGGGAAATCTGCTTGCATCATCCAATCGTAGTATTGAGGTTCGGAAGCAAAAACATCTTCTACTTTTTTACCCTTGTATTTTCCGAAATTAAATACAGGATGACCATCTTTTAAGACAATCCTACGAGCATAATCTACCAAGTCTTCACCTCCTGTTAAGTGGTGTAAAGAATTTACATCGTTTTGTATGTCTGGATATCGATCTAGTTGGGCCTCAAGGATTTCTATAGTTGCATTGATGTCTGCTTCTGCACTATGGGCATTTTCTAGTTGTTTTTTGCAGTAGAAATCATATGCGGCACTTAGCGTGCGACTTTCCATTTTAAAGAAAATCTGTTGTACATCTACCATTTTCCTTTCGGTAAAATCTACTTGTACACCCGCACGCAAAAACTCTTCTGCCAATAGGGGTATGTCAAATTTGTTGGAGTTGTACCCGCCGAGGTCTGCATTTTTCATCCATTGAAACAGCTCATGAGCAATCTGTTTGAATGGAGGTGCATCCTGAACATCTTCATCGCGAATACCATGGATGGCTGTGGCTTCAGCTGGTATAGGTATGCCAGGGTTGATACGCTTTACAAAACGCTCCCTGCTGCCATCTGGTAATAATTTTACCAGAGCCAGTTCAACAATCCTGTCTTTCCCAGGATCTGTACCAGTGGCTTCTATATCAAAGAAAATAATAGGGCGCTTTAATGCCAGTTGTGCCATAACCTAACTCAATTATTTTGCGAACATAAGGCATTCCAGTCAATTCCGTCAAAAGTTCCTGAGCTCATGAGTAATAAGCACACAGGTTTTTCTCTTTCACTTAGTAATGTATAGACCTTAGTTTGCAATATTTCTTTGTTGTGTATCACTTCTAGGTTATCTGAGCCAAATTGTTTTTTCACAATTTCCGGGTCTAAAGCTGGGAGCTTTTTCAGGGCTAGGGCTTCCGGACTAAAATAAACTATGGCTTTATCGGCCATATCCATGCTTGCGTGATACTGCTTTAAAAAGATATCACTCAGACTGCTATAGGTATGCAGTTCAAAACAAGCAATTAACTGATGGAAGGGATATGCTTCTCTTACGGCTTCTATAGTGGCTTTTAGCTTAGAAGGTGCATGCGCAAAATCTCTAAAAGCTACTAAGTGAGGGGTTTCATGTATTTTTTCAAGCCTGCGTGCGGCACCTGTGAAATCTGTCAAAGAAGCATAGGCCTCATCTGCATGAATTCCTAGTTGTTGACCTACCGCAATCGCTGCCTGCATATTTAATAGATTATGTTTGCCTAATACAGAGGTAGTAAATTTGCCGGTTGACGTTAGTATCACCGCTTTCCCATCTCGATATTCATATTCAGGCATGCCATATGGGATGCATTGTACATGACTTCCGTATTGGGTCACCAATCTAACGACTTCTGGATCTCTTGTATTGTATATAAGTATAGATCCCGGTTCCAGCATTTGCAACCAGGTCACAAACTGATTAAAGTATATGTCATAACTGGGATAGACATTGATATGATCCCAGGCAATACCACTCAAAACGCTAATTTGTGGATGGTAAAAGAATATTTTTGGTTTCTTTTCAATCACAGAAGCCGGATATTCATCACCTTCGAGCACAATTAAAGGAGCCTCTGTAATTTGTACACTTTGCGGGAAGCCTGCTACACGTGCACCTACCAGATAATCAAATTGAAATTCTCGAACACGCAACATATGCATAATCATGGAAGTAATGGTCGTTTTTCCATGACTACCTGCCACTACTACACGTTTTTTGTTTTTACTTACCTCGTAAATGTATTCCGGAAAGGAATATATAGGAATGTGGAGCGCTTGAGCTCTTACTAATTCTGGGTTGTCTTCTCGTGCATGCATGCCGAGCACAACGGCATCTGTTTTTTCCGTAATTCTCTCAGGAAACCAGCCTTCAGCTTCAGGGAGAATGCCTGCTAGTTGGAGCTGGGTATAAGCAGGGTCAGTAATATGATCATCACTTCCAGTGATCTGATGTCCCTGACGAAGCAGAGCAATAGCCAGTTGATGCATCACCGCCCCTCCAATAGCAATAAAATGTATGTTCATTTAATAAATTTTTTTTCTTAGCTTCGTGCAAAGTAACTGAGCTTTTTTTAGTTTTTTTCAAAAAAACACGCATGAAAATAATCTCTTCAAACCTACGCTTTTTAACTTTTATAGCCGTTTGTGCTGTAGTAATACTTACTGCATCATGTGCTTCTTCCAGTAAAAGATATGGATGCCCCAATAAAATACAGCAATCATCCATACTACCATAAAAGGGTAGTAAACCCATTATATATCTTTTGACCACTATCACTATGCTCCTTACCATAAGGAGCATATAACTGCTTTAAAATATGCCTCCTTCGGGAGGTTAAATTGTTTTTCAGAATTCTTTGCCCTTCAAACTGTTAATCATCACACAATTTTACTAGCTTTAGGAATCCTGGCACGATATTTATTATACTTATTGGGAATGCTTTTGTTCAAACTAAAAATTATATCGTTATGGCAAACACAGGAAAAACCGTAGCTACACTTTTGATTGGCGCTGCCGTGGGCGCAGCCGTAGGTTATATTCTTGCCACGGATAAAGAGACTCGCCAAGAGAATATGGAAAAGATAAAAAACCGTATTGCGGAATTAAAAAACAAACTAGGCAAGAAAAGGCCTGCAGATCTGGAAGAAGATATTTTCCATTCTTAAACTAAGCGTTGCTAATGCAAATATTGGGGCGATTAAGAGCAAAAATAGCTAAGTACTTACAGGTGCAATTGGATTTGGTCAAACTTGAATTTATCCAACGTACTTCTGTAGTATTGAGCTATTTTATTTTTGTGTTTGTTAGCCTGAGTATTGGACTGCCTTTGTTTTTTTTCCTGGGACTAGGCCTGGCAGAATATTTTAGTGCTATTACAGGTTCTCGGGCAGGTGGATTCTTTATGACTGCCGGAGTTTATTTACTCAGTTTTATTATTATTTTTCTAGTAAGAAGCAAAATTATTCGCTTTTTTGCTGGTCTATTTATTGATGTAATGACGGAGGATGATAATGATGAGACAAATAATGAACTTGATGAAGATAATCAGGAAGAGGAGATGTAATTCAATAGTTTTTATAAAAACGAACAAAGTCCTGTTGACTAGTTCGAGGATAGAAGGTAAGCAGTAAGGGTTGTGGTCCCATTGATTTGAAATTGTTTTGTAGATGAAAATTTATTCCAAAAATCTGACAAGCCTAGAGGAGCTTCGAAAAGAAAAGCTGCGCCTAAAGCGTATTGCCCGAAAAAATGCACCTTCTACTTGGCTGCAAAGGAGCGAAGGCTTAGGTCAAACGGAGTCTAAACTCTGGGATGCTGATAGCTTTTCCGCTGTATTCAGTATGCTTGGAACAATTTTACCCTTACTGCTCCGCAGTAAAAAGAATAAAAAAAGACTATTAAGCCTTGGCGTAAAACTAGTTGGTGGATTTGCTAAATGGCAGGTTGCATATGCAGCTGCTAAACTTGCCTGGGAAGCCATCTTTTCTAAGAAAAAAAACACCCAAGAAGCTTCATAATTCACTTTGCTGATCAGTTGCTTATACCTTTGCCTCAGGCTGATTTTGTGTTAGTTCTCTGAAGATACTTTCCAAACTCTTGGTTTCTGCTTGCATAGAACCAATAATCAAATTATTATCCAACGCCCACTTCATTAATTCCTTTCTAAGGCTATCCACATTGTGTGTAACTAATCGCCATTGCTTATTATCCATCTTAGTTACAGAAAGAGCATGTGGGATGTTTTTTAGCATAGCCATTGAGACTTCTGACTCAAAAGAAACTAGTATAGCTTGATCTTTTGACTGTCTGTATTGAAGATTGTTAATATCATCATCTGCAGCAATTTTTCCATTACTGATAATAATTACTCGGCTACACATGGCCTGAACTTCCTGCATGATATGGGTAGAAAGCAGTACTGTTTTTTGAGATCCAATAGTGGTGATAAGCTCACGGATTTCGATGATCTGATTAGGATCTAGTCCGGAGGTGGGTTCATCCAGAATAAGTACTTCCGGATCATGAAGCATAGCTTGTGCTAATCCCACTCTTTGCTTATAGCCTTTAGAGAGCGCACCAATTTTTTTATGTGCTTCCTTGGTTAGCCCGGTGAGCTGAATCATGTCTGCAATTCTGCTTTGACTTTGTTTTCCAAGTTGATGGATACCTGCAGCAAATTCGAGGTACTCTCTTACATACATGTCATAATACAGTGGATTGGATTCGGGCAAATAGCCAATCTTTTTCCTCACTGCCATAGATTCACGCTGGATATCATGACCACATACCGTAGCAGTACCATCTGTGGGGGGGAGATATCCGGTAATCATTTTCATAGTAGTAGATTTTCCTGCACCATTGGGCCCTAGAAAACCCACAATTTCACCTTTTTGTAAACTGAATGATATATGATCTACAGCTAGCTGTGTTCCGTATTTTTTGGTAAGATTGGTTACTACGATCGACATGGTCACAAATTTACTACAGTATTACCAGATGAAGTGAAATTATTAAATTTCAGATTTAGGGATTAATTTGACCTTCTAATATCTTTTGTTTTGAATACAATACTGTCTGTAGAGCACATTGTGAAGTCCTACGGCCCCATTCCAGCCTTAAAAGGAATTTCGCTGCAAATTCCGGAAGGCAGTGTGTTTGGTATTTTAGGGCCTAATGGAAGTGGAAAAACTACTTTATTAGCCATATTGCTGGATGTTTTAAGACAAGATGCAGGAAAATATGAGTGGTTTGGAGGTATCCCTGCTCATGAAGCTAGAAAACAAATTGGCGCTTTGTTAGAAACTCCCAACTTCTACCCTTATATGTCTGCTTATGATAACCTGGCAATTACTGCCAAAGTGAGAGGGCTTACTACTGACAGGAGGGATGAGGTTTTAGCCATGCTGGGTTTATTAGAGAGAAAACATAGCCGTTTTCGTACGTTTTCTCTGGGGATGAAACAAAGATTGGCATTAGCAGCAGCTTTATTAGGCACTCCCAAAGTACTGGTACTTGACGAACCCACTAATGGGTTAGATCCTGTGGGGATTGCTGAAATTAGAAACCTGATTCTTGAATTAAATCAACAAGGGATCACTGTAATTATGGCCAGTCATATCTTAGATGAAGTGGAAAAAGTATGTACACATGTGGCTATCCTCAAAAGTGGAACACTGCTTATTCAGGGTGCAGTAGATGATATTTTGCGCAGTGAAGATGTGTTTGAATTAAGCGCTCACGACATGCAGGCTTTAGAAAATATCGTGCAAAATATGCCAGGCCTTAGGAAAATTGAAAAGAAAAAGGATCTATTAGTAGTATATCCTGATGAAAATGTTACTCCTGCCATGATAAACGAGTATTGTTTTTCGCATGGTATGGTGCTTACACATTTAGTATTGAAGAAAAATAGCCTAGAAAGGAGATTTATGGAAATAACTGAAAAAGCCTAAATCAATAGGTATTGTTTGGATCCTGAAATGAACTTATACATGAAAATCCGTCACCTACTATCTGTAGAATGGTTAGTTATCAGAAAATATACTCCTTTTTGGGTTTTGTCGATAATGTTCATGGCATTACTCCCGCTCATGAATATCCTCATTGCAAAAGGCATTTTAAGAGTGGGAGGGGGAGATATAAATATTCTGAGTAATGCCTACTCATTTTCCCATGTGTGGGGAAATGTCAGCTATTGGGCAAGCATTCTAGTGATTTTTTTGACAATCCTGATCATCATTCTTACAACCAATGATTTCCAAAATCGAACACACAGGCAAAGAGTGATAGAAGGCTGGCTTAAAAAAGATTATTATCATGCAAAATGCCTTATCGTATTTATTGGCAGTATACTGACTACATGCTATGTCATGTTTTGTGGTTTGGCATTGGGGATGCTCTATGGGGCTATGAGTAATTTCCCGGGTAATATGTACAAGCTCATCTACTTTTGGATATATACCCTTAATTATTTTGGATTTGCTATGCTACTTTCCATCTTTTTAAAACGAAGTGGATTAGCCATTGGTGTGTTTATATTTTATGTATTTATTATTGAAACTATTGCTGTCAATTTGTTGAATTGGCAGACGAAAACAAAAATGGGGAGCTTTCTTCCTTTAGAATCGAGTGATTCTCTATTACCCTTTCCGCTCAATGCACTGGTAAAAGAAGTGCTTCAGCAAACTAATGAGCCTGCTGAATGGACCTATGTATTAGCATCTTTGATTTGGGTGCTTTTGTATTATATCATAGGTAGAAGGAAACTATTGCGTAGCGATTGGTAACTTTGTTACATGAAAGATCAACCACTTATTCTGATTACTAATGATGATGGAATTACGGCACCAGGAATACGTTGTCTTGTGGAAGCTGTAAAGGATTTAGGAAAAATCGTAGTAGTAGCACCAGATAGCCCACAGTCTGGTATGGGACATGCTGTAACTATTGGAGAACCTTTACGCTTGTATAAAGTATCTGTATTTGAAGGCATTGAAAGTTGGCAAAGTAGCGGTACTCCTGTTGATTGTGTCAAACTTGCCAGAGATAAAATTTTAGAACGTAAACCAGATATTTGTCTGAGCGGTATTAATCACGGAGCAAACCATTCTGTAAATATTATTTATTCTGGTACAATGTCTGCAGCTATGGAGGCGGCCATTGAAGGCATCCCTTCTGCAGGTTTTTCCTTAATGAATCATAATTATGATGCAGATTTTACTTTATCAGGTAAAATAGCCAGAGAGGTAGCGCAGAAAATGCTATCGAATACCTTGGATCCGCATACACTTTTGAATGTAAACATACCCGATGTGGCCGCTGAGCAATATAAAGGCATCCGAGTGTGCAGACAAGCATATGCTAAATGGATAGAGGAGTTTGACGAGCGTGTTGATCCCAATGGTAAAAAATATTATTGGATGACGGGTCGTTTTGAAAGTATGGACACGGGTACAGATACTGATGTAGAGGCCCTTCAGGAGGGGTATGTATCCATTGTACCGGTAACTTATGATCTTACAAATTATGCGATGAAAGATAAGATTGCAGCGATGTGGAGGCAGTAAAATGTATATATTGGAAAAGCTGATTTTGTTTCTGAGCCCTGTGTACTAGGGCTCTTTTTTTGTCAGGAGGCTAAAATCTAAATAGAAGTCTGAAAGGTTTGCTCAGATTCTTTGGTACCTTTGTATGGCTACAAACCGGGTTACCGCGTTCTAAACGCTACGGCGTAGCAGGATGAGGAAAGTCCGGACAGCACAGGGCAGCGCACCACCTAACGGGTGGGATGTTGGGTAATACCAGCATACAGATAGTGCCACAGAAAATAACCGCCTCGTTTACGGGGTAAGGGTGAAAATGCAGGGTAAGAGCCTGCGCTTGTTATTGGTAACAGTAATAAGGGGTAAACCTTGCGCGCTGAAATGCCAAATAGGTGGACGATTGAGGACGGCCCGTCCGATGTTCATGGGTTGGCAGATGGAGCCTTACAGTGATGTGGGGCCTAGATAAATGGTAACCACCCGATTTTCGGGTACAGAATCCGGCTTATAGGTTTGTAGCTTTTTTAAATTACTTCATAGGAGGAGACAGGAATAAATCCACTACGCCCGTCTGGTAATACCACATATGCCTCTGAGGAAAGAATATCTTTTATAGTTACAATAGTTCCTTCGGGTATAATAATCTTTTGTTTTTGTGCACTACCCTCTAAAGTCATGGTCGTCTCGTCATGCATGATAACAGCTTTGGGGTTGTTTTGTGCTTTATATGCCGAGATTCCGGCAAACAATAAGCATATGCCCGTAAGTATAAATCCTGTTGTAAGGGTTCTTGCTTGCAGGTAGAAAGGCCTTTCTGTTTTTCTGGCTCTCAGGAAGAATAATACAAGTACCGATAAAAAAAGGATACAAGCTAGGGTACTCCAAAAGCCTGATTTCTGAGGCTGAGTCAGAAATTGCCACCAGCGTATAAAGAATATTTCTTCAGCGGGCAGGATTCTATTGGGTATTCTGGATTCAGCAAGGGATTTGTTTTCTTTTGCCAACTTCATCCCGGGTTCTAACCATAAAGCTCTTTCATAATTTAGGATAGCAGGTCCCATTTTATTGAGTTTATAGTATGCATTTCCTAGATTATAATAGATTTCGGCCTGAGCTGGATTTTGAGCAGTTAATTGTTCGTATAAGGATACCGCTGCTTCATAATTTCCTGTCGCGTATTCCTGATTGGCGCGTTCCCATAGCATTTCTGGCTTTCCCTCTGCTACAAGATAAAGAGGGAAAAGCATACAAGTACACAGTAACATAAGCACTGAGCGCATAGATCAGAGTTTTTCTTCGAGTTGACTAAGAACGTTTACCGCATTTTGATAAGTATCCTGCATGGCAGTATTCGTATGATAAGAAGCGTACAAGGCTGTTTCACAGGTTTGTAAAATACCATTGATTGCATCCATCAGTGAACTGGGGATATTTTTCCCTAGCAAGGCTTCTTCTGCTGTTTCTTTAGAAAGTGATGCCAACGGGATATTTAGTTTATCACTAAGATATAACCAAATTGCTTTTGAAATTTCTTCATAAAACAATTTCTGGTTGTTTTGTTGGACATATTTTTTAGCTAATGAAAGTCGTTTAAGTGCTACTTTATTTGCTCTTTTACTTCTGAATTTAACTACATCTTTAGCCTCTTCTTCCTCTTTTCGTTTCCAGGCTACATAGCCAAGCATAGCCATCAGCGGAAGGGCATATAAACTCCAGTAGCCTATTGTAAAAAATATAGGTTTAGTTTTGGAATAATAGGATGTAAGAGGTTTGGTAATTACAGGATGGATATCTGTAAGGCCAGTCCCTGTCTGTGTATGGGAAGCAATAGCATTTTTCCCGTGAGTGACATTGATTTTTACCGGATCTGTATGTAAGGTATGATAGGTTCCTGTTTTAGGATCATAGTAAGAAAAAGGTACAGAAGGGATTTCATAAGTGCCAGCAACATTCGGAGAAATCACATAGGTGATAATTTTTGACCCGGTAATTGTAGTACTTCTACCTGTAATGGTATCTAAAATATGTGGATCGTATGTACTCAGTCCATTGGGTAATTCTAGGGAAGGGGGGGTAATGAGTTTGAAATTTCCCGTTCCCTCAATTTTTAACGTATAAGTAAGAGCATCATCTGTGGTGAGCTCTGTTTTATCTACAGATGCATGTAGGGTAAATTGTCCCACGGCATTGCCATATTCTTTGGGTTTATCTTTTTCGGGAACTGGGAGGACTTCTATTTTTACAGGACTACTTTTCAATTGCACGGGTACATCCTGATAAGACATACCGTGAAAGAAATCATCATTGAAGAATGGGTCACTCATCATCAGACTGCCGAATTGTTGGAAAAATGGGTCATTATCAAAGAATGCCGCAAACGGATCTCTTTGCCTTACTTTCCGCATAATGCGAGCAGTTCCTTCTGCTTCAGCAGGGTCTAAAGTGAGGGTCCCTGTTTGTTGCGGGAAGAGCGCAGACTTTTTGAGTAGAAAAACTTGGTAACGTTTTCCATCAATTATTTCTTCCTGAGGTTTGATGTTGCCGCCTGGGCGTTCAAAATCTTGTGTCCAGAATCCATTGAGAGAGGGTAATTTTGAAATACCCACATTCATCGGAATACGTGTATAAAGCTTATAGCTGGCGGTAATTTGCTCGCCGAGATAAGCTTTTTGTTTATCTACAGAAACCTTAATGAAGATTTGTTTATTGATATCTTCAGGTTCTTCTTCCTGTGCTCTTTGTTCTGCTTGTTGCATGCGCTGTTGCATGGCCTGACGTCTTCGCTGCATTATAGCTGCAAATGGGTCATCATATGGATTGGGTGCTGTCTGTCTTGCCAAACTGCCATCTACCACATCAATTTCTAATCCGTTGGATTCATAGGATTTTCCATCGGCATCTTTCACCGTAGCGGCAGGTACAGAAAGCTTTCCTGTTTTTTTAGGTTGTAAAACGTATGAGAAAGTGACACTTACCGATTTAGTCATCTTCCCATTAGTAATGGAGATATTACTGCTTTGCCTTTGAAAAGGGCCTCCTACTACCTGGAAATCTTTAAAGGTAGGTTCTGTGATGGAGCGCAGGTTTTCAATATTTTGAATGGTATAATCGACCTGTAACTGGTCTTTAATACCAATTTTAGGGGCACTTGCTGCAGCTGTAAAGATGGCTTGCTGAGCTTTTAGATTGGTTATTGCTCCTAATGCTATCAGGCAAAATATTCCTATACGCCACATGTGTACACCTGTAGTCATAATATGGTACAAATTTAACCTGACAATGCGCACAGCACTATAGTCAATGGGTTAAAGCTTAGTTAAAAAGTTTAACTTAAATATCTCCCTGCAATGGGCGGATGGTTAATGTATCTACATTGGCTGAGGGAGAAAGTCGGTAGGTGGCTAATATCATAGCGGCAATGTCTTCGGCAGAGATAAACCGAGATTCTGGCAGCCCAGAGAATGCCCAGGAACGACTCCATGTAGCACCTGGGAATACAGTGGTAACACGGATTTTCTGAGTCATAAGTTCATGCCTTAAGTTTTCTGAAAAGCCGGTAAGCGCATATTTGGTAATACTATACGAACCTCCATTCTCATATGCTCTTTGTCCCGCTACAGAACTTATATTAAAAATATGTGCTTTTTGCGAGCCTGTGAGTGCAGGAAGAAGATGCCGAGTTAGCTTGTAAGCACTTAGTAAATTGACTGACAATAAGCTTTCTAGATGTCCGTCGGGTTCATCCATTAACTTACCCGGTAAAAAAATGCCGGCATTATTGACCAGTATGTCCACTGTTGGAAATGCTGCTTTTACTCTTTCTGCAAAAGTTTCAACCTCAGAAGGTTTGCTTAAATCGCAGGGAATCAGTTGTATTTTCTGTTTATCATACGTCTTTTTCCACTCTTCGGCACATTGTTGGATTTCTTCTATATTTCTTGCACAACCAGATATATCAAAACCTGCTTCTAAAAAAGCATGCGCAATAGCTTTTCCTATGCCATGCGTGATTCCTGTAATGACGATATGAGGCATTTTTCTGAATGTGATTTATAATAACTGCAACTTAGGCAATTTTTTTTACCCTTCAGATGCTGATATGAAAGTTGTTGAGAATAGCAGGGAGAAACTATTTTCAGTTTGGGTAAAATGGGAAGTATTTTCTATAGTAGCTAGTAATTTGGGTGGGAGTTAGAATTTTTTGAAGATTTTTTCAAAAGTGTTCATATTCCTAGAAGTGAAATGATCTTTGAGATTTTTTTTACCCAGTATTTTCCCGAATTCAGACTCTAGGGTATTGCCTTTAGGCACTTTCCAGTAAAATGTCCCCCCTACTAACTTGCCGGTTTCTCCCTTTGTTTTTGCTGAATGTTTGAATGCTTCTGCTAACGTTTGGGAAATACCCTCTATTCCTACAAAACCATATATGTGAAAATTAGAAAGAAGTTCATAGGGGCAATGCTTGACAATAGATTCGATTTCATCTTTGCTTTTGATAAATAGAAAGGCTTCGTAGTGGAAATAATTGGACAGGGCTTGTTCCAGCAAAGGCTTCAGTTCAACTGGCTTTTTGTGGGATGCAAAAAGTATGTTTCCAGATGCTAATACAGAAGATACCTCTTTCATGCTCTGTTCTGTAAATAAAGCACAGACCTCTGCCATTTTCATGTGGGTGCCTTTTACATTCACTCCCCGGAGAAAAGCACAGTATTGTGAAGCATTTGCTATCGTCATATAGACAAAGATACCCTGAATGGGCTGATTACGGTTGTCGCAAATAATGTGAACAAAACAATTTGCCGATTTTCACAATGAGTGTATCCAGGGAAATCATAGAGTTGTTAAGAAAAGATAGCTTCTTTGAAATTTCTAACAACATGGAGACAAATGGGAATTTTGTGTGCAATAAGATTGTTTTAGTAGTTTTGACGCTATAATCGTCAGACTGCATTGTCAAAAATTGTCGCTATATTTTTCTTGTGTGTATTGGGAATGGTTGTGGCTTCTTCAGCACAATCTTTAACCGATACTACTCATATTATAGAAACAGGGAAGGATACTGTGGTGCATACTGCTGTTCCGACCTCTTCTTCATCGGATATTAAGTCGTTTTCACAAGAATGGGTAATTCCTTACCCCAATCCTAAAAAGGCTGGTTTATATTCAGCCATTTTACCCGGTGCCGGGCAATTTTACAATAAGCAATACTGGAAAGTGCCGGTGGTGTATGCAGCCGTAGGTGCCGCTGCGTATTTTATTTATTTCAATAACAATCAGTACCAGAGTTACAGAAAGGCCTATATTGCCAGTTTGCAGGGTAAACCTCATGAATATTCTGGCATGTATGATCAGGCAGCGCTCAAGCAGCTACAAGATGGGTATAAACGCTATCTTGATATGACTTATCTTTTATCGGCGGTAGGTTATACACTCCAGATTATCGACGCCATTGTGTTTGCCCATCTCAAAAACTTTGATGTCTCGCAAGATATTTCGCTTCGTTTGCAACCTGTTGCACATCCTGGTGGTGGAGCTGGTATTGGCTTGGTATTTCACATGAAATAATGCTAGCAATTTATAGTTAAGCTTAGCAGAATTTACTTAATTTTTATAGTCTTGTTGATCTTTATAATTAGAGATCTTCCTTATGTAATAATCATTTGTGCATATCTGTGTTTATGCATGGTGTTTATGTGCAGCTATCCACGACAGGAAATGTTTTTCTAGCCCACCAAACACATGGTGTGGGGTGTATTGGGTTTGAATTTGACGAATATTCTCCCTGATTGCTCCTTCAAAAAAGTGGGCATATTCATCTATGTTATTTAATAAGGCAGCCAGTTCTTCGGGTTGTGAAAAGAAAAGTGCATTTTCCTTTAAGACTGAGCGATTAAAAACATTGTCATGGGCCATGATACGGCAGGATGTAGCCATGGCTTCCAACAGGGAAGGGTTGGTGCCTCCGGCGCTATGACCATGGAAATATACATAAGCATGTCTGCGCAAAGCAAACAGTTTGGGTATATCATACAAACTTCCTGGAAATACTATTTTTTCTGAGGTGTATTTTTGCATCAGATATTTCCCGAAACCAGTTTGCATATTCCCTACTACTACTAATTTTCTTTGCCCTGTATTTGCTTGGAGAAAGCCCTGAATAATCATTTCAATGTTATTATCCTTTTGGATTCTTGCTATGACCAAATCATATGACTGAGGTAATAGGTTTAATGTCTGCAAAATGGAGTCATCGAAATGATCGGGAATATCAACAGTGTAAGCAGAGTATAGGGCTTCTTTCTGATATTCTTTAAAAAGATACTCCTGAATTGGGATAGCATCTGCAATCAGATAATCACTTTTTGTGGCTACTAGCTTTTCAGCATATTTTAGGTATTTGCGAACTAAAGGAGAATATTTACTTCGCTTCCATTCTAGTCCGTCCATGTTGCTGACAATAATGCTTTTTCGGGGTAATAAAAACTGGAATACAGCACTACTGGTATAACCTAACTGATAAATTATATCATACTTTTCTTTTCTTAGCTGCATGATGCAGTTGAAATCATAAATGAACTGTCCAAATGTTTTTAAAAATGGTTCTGGATCGTAGGCGTGCCTAATCTTTACACCCTGATAGACAGTTTCTTTATAGGGATGAGTTGAAGAGTTGTACACGGTTACATCCCAGCCGTTTTGTACAAGATAAACAGCGAGCAGGGAAGCATATTGTTCAAATCCTCCATAATGATTGGGAATACCTCTTGTGCCTATGATTGCTATTTTCATCCTATTGCAGTTCTCTATTTGATTTTTATGGCCATTTTATAGGCTTCGGCTGTTTGTTGTGCGGCCTTGTGCCAGTTATAATTTTTCAAAAAATAAGGAGCAAAATTTTTTTCGGAAGAAGCAGCTTCTTTTATGGTTTGAAGTATATGGTCTGGATCGTCAGGATCTCCAAACCAGGCATATCCTTCAAAATAATCTCTAGTATCTCCATATTGGCTTACCACTATATTACATCCACATGCAGCAGCTTCTAGTGAAGATAGCCCTGTTGTTTCAAACCAACTGACCAGTACATGGACTTTATGTGTTCGATATAGAGCCGCAAGTTTTTCGTGTGCTACAAAGTCAACAAAGCGGACATTGTCTCCGGCAATTTTTCGACATTGCTGGTAATAAGCCTGATGGTTGGGTGCTACATCTCCCACTAGGGTAAGTGTAAACTCGGTGTGTGAAAGTGCCTTAATTACATTTAATTGATTTTTTCTAGGTTCAAATCTTGCTACACAAAGTATGGCTTTAGGATTAGGATGAATTTCTGGTTGGGGATAAAAAATCTCTGTATCCACAGCATTAGGTATAATACATACACCACCAGTGTATTGAAATTCACTCTGCAAACGAAGTGCTTCGCTTTGGGAGTTGGGCAAAATGAGTTTACAGCGATCTAATATATATTGAATGGATCTTCGATGCCCCATGAAGAGGTATTCAGGAGATACAATTTTCTCTTGATTAAGTAGGCTACGGGCTATACATTTTGCATATTCCTGAAAAGATGCTGGGAAAAGAGAAAGAAAACCTTGTACACTGAAAGCATTGTTTTTCTTACCCATCTGATCATATTTCACATAAATAGGAGAAACTACATAAGGTAATTTGCTTTTTCGGATATGATATAAAATATCTGCAGGACGGATTAGGTTAAAAAAGTGAATTAGCTCAAAACTTGAATAGTCTATATCTTTCTGATTAGCGGTTGCAATTTCTACATCGATGCCCCATGACTTTAAAGCAGCAGCAGTCTTTTCCATCTGTATGGTATCCCCTCCACGAGTAGAAAATAGAGTAGCTCTGCTAATAAATAATACACGCATAGATATTGAAAGATTTATTTGGACAATGTAGAGTGCTTGCTAAGGTTTTTAATCTCGAATTGAGGTAAAATGCCTGGGCAAAATGCAAGGCACCAAAGTGTATATTCTGCTATGTTGTACAAAAAACTACCAGTAAACTGATAGATACCTATAAATATAAACACGCCCATCCGATAGTAATTAGTCCATACTTTGGTTTTAATAAAGAAATACAATATCAATAGGGTTCGGATTGCCAGGCCGGATATACCGAAAATATTTAGTGTTTCAGCCACGGTATTGGGAATGCGAATGGTTTGGGGAATATTACTGTAATAATAATACTGTATAACATAATCTCTAAAGACTTCTTTGAATTGACCCAGACCTACACCCCAGAATATACTCTTCATACTGGCCGTACGGTAAGCAATATAAAAGGCTTCGTATGTTCTGCCTCGAGCAGAAGTGTCCTTACCATGAAGGATATTTGCTAAACGGAGAAATAATGGATTCTCAGGATAAAAAAAGATAAGCATCGACACAGCAATGACGCATGCTAATAGAATATAAAGTAGTGTATAGCGTGGAAGATTTTGTAAGGTAATTATAGGATACATGAGTAGTAACAGGAAGCAGGTGATGGCAATAGCTCCTATTACACCTAAGGAGAAACTAAGGAGCAGAGAAAGACATAAGCTAAAAAATAGGATGCCCACCTGCTTTCGCAACAGAGTGAAGGTTAAAAAATAATAAAAAAATACCGGGAAAATTATCATTGAATAATAAGATGCTTCGTAAGTAAGCATTTTTAATCTGGGTACAATTGGCACGCCCGGACTAATAGGAATAGTGTACCAAAAAACTTCTTTAAAGGTGGGTATGAAATATACAATCAATGAAACTATTAATAATCCGAGATTAACTGATGCTAATATTTTAAATACAGGTGTTTGGTCTATATACGCTCGAATAGCTTGATAGGCAATAATGGTATATATAGCGACAGACTGCAGGAGTATAAATGATATGAGGTAAGCCGATGGGTAGTCTATATAAGGATATTGCAGCCCTGCATAGATCAGACAGATTATCAGTACTGGGATATACCATTTGATGGTTCCATTCTTAAGCGCATATAAGAAGAAAAAGGGTGTGAGAAGGGTGGTGTACAACAGTCCATCAGGTAGGAATATACTGTTGAAAAACATATACCATACCGCAAGGGTCATAAAAACATATGGATAACGTTGTATGCTCACGCTCGAAATAATTGTTTGAATAAATCTGTTTTATTTCTAAAAAATAAAAAATACAGGCTTAGCAAACACGCCAGTAAACTCATCTGTCCCCACCATGTATTGGATAAGAGAATACTTATAGAAGCAAGCAGGGATGGTAACATCAGCTTTGCAGGCCTTAACATATTGAATTGAGATTTGAAAACAATCCATTCTGCAATAGTATTTTGTACCCATACGCCTATCGTAGTAGCGAGGATTAATGCATACAGCATACTGATAGGTTGATGGATATATCGCATGAAAAACCACATCATGACCAGGCTTGAGAGCAAATAATATCCTATAAACAGTAGATAGGATAATTCCTTTCCTGTAGCATTAAAATAAAAAGCGGGTATGATAGTAAGGATGAAAAATAATTGAAAAATAATAAAATACCGAACATACAAATGAATAGATGCAGCTACTTCGTTCCCTAATATCCAGGGAAAAACGGTAGGGTATAAAAAGTAGAAAATGAGTAAGGAGGGAACAGAAATAAGAATGACCCAGTATTGTGCTGCCAGATATAAATAATGGGTGTCTATTCCTTGAGCATACATCCGGGTGAATTTAGGAGCAAGCCAACCTAAGGTAGCATTGTACCCCATGTGTAAATGGTTAAAAATAGTTGCCGTTAGCGCATAGTAGCTCAAAACCGCAAATCCATAATAATGCATTACCAGATATCTGTCGGCCTGAAAAATGATGATCATAGCCAGCGATTGCAACCACATGATAAATGCAAACCTGGAAAATGATAACTCTTTAGTCAGAGAAAACTGAAATGGCGTTTGGGAAAGAGAATGACGTATGCGTATGCAATAGATAATGATCACACAACCATTAATGAATACCATATTCAACAGAATACTGCGAACTCCCATACCGGGTATGAGAGCTAACAGCACCATATTTAACAGATGTGGAAACAATCGGTTGCCTATAGTTATCAGAGCCGCATTACGAAACCGGTCTCCAGCTTTATAATATGCAGTTATAATCTGTTCTATGAATCGACAGGAAACTAATATCCCCGAAAGTAGGATGCATTGGGTTGTACTTGTGAGTGATGATTCATCTACATTCAAAAATCCAGCATAATATACTAGCACTGCTAATAGAATTGCGCAGCTTGCCACCAACCCAACCAATACAAAACTTATACTCATTGCCTGATCCCATACTTGTGTCATTTTATTGCGATCACCTGTACCTAGAAAGTAGGCCATATTTTTTAATACTCCCGGACCAATTCCAAAATTGAAGATTTGCATACCCACAATGAGGGTGTTTACTAGCATCCATATGCCGAAATCAGTAGTGCCTAGGCGCTCGATAAAATAGGAAACAGTTAAAAAGAAAACTGCTGGATATAGTAATATGTCCAGTAAATTCCAGACACTATTTCTGATATTCTTGTTTTGAAAAATTGCTATCATCTTCCGGAATGTGCCTACCCAGTTTATGGGTTATGAATGGGAGGGTTTTTTAAATATACTGGAGAGTATATAGAGTAATATGATGCCAGCTAAGGCTGTTAAAATTGCCCGGCTTATAAACCATGAAAGCGGTCTATATATTTGTTGGACACTGGTGGAAAATGGCGTAAGTAGATCCACGGCCTGATAATTTTCAAGTACATCATTTTTTTCTAACAGTAGATGATGCAGTTCAATAGTTTTTTCAAAAATGGTGATAGGGTTAGTTTCAATGGATGTGTTTCGAATGGTAAAAGAATGGGGAGAATGAGAAAGAGGGATTTTTATAGAATCTAAAATGGATAATTCTGACTGGATACGATCGATTTCACCCTGAATAATTGCTTTTTTACGACTAATCATTTTTTTAGCATAGGGATTTTGATTATAGAATTGCACTAATACATTATCTAAACTGTCGAATAGAGAAGTCTCACTAGACGTTACCACTACATAAAACGGGCTTTTGTCGCCATTGATATCTTCGGAAAGTAATGCTCCATGCATATTGACAGCTTTAATGGATTGTAAAGCATTTAGCGAAGATTCTGGGAGAGAGAGTAGGGAAGAAACATGGTGATAGGATTTTTCGTGTAACAACCTATTGAGATTGTCAGTCATTTCTCCATAGGTTTTCTTATGTAATTCGTGATAAACAAAGGCTGCTTTTGCTGTATAAATAGGTTTTTCCTGTGTAAACTGATACCCAAAATATGCTAATGATCCTATAAGTATCAAAAGACACCATAAGATATGTGTACGTAAAAATGTTGAAAAGCTTTGCCATAAGTGGCTTGACATATGGGCAATCTGGGTAGTAAGTTTGCGAATTTCCTGTAATCCGAGTTCGTCTGGATTTTGAGTCTTCATGTTCAGTAGTTATAATTCTTAATAATTTTTATTCAGGTTGTCATTTTAGGGCTTGTTTAGTTATTAGCACTAGGCACTGTTCCTTGATAAGGATAAGTGTCGGGATCAAATTCTGGATGTGCTAAAAACCATTGATATTGGAAATAAGGTGTGTTCCCTTGTTGCCTGTGGAAATAATATTGCACTTCTTGTTTCCAACGTTTTTTGTTGTCTGCAGTGGATTTAGGAAGCATAAAGCTGGTATGGTGAATGCCATTTTCAATGAGCGCCCCACGGCACATCATACATGGCTCAAACGAGCTTACCATGCTTAAGCGGTTTTTATCCAGTTTTTTAAAATTGTTCAGTCCTAAATGAGTAGTGGCTTGTGATAAGGCATTTAATTCAGCATGGGCACAAATATTCTGTGTAGCCTCTACCGTATTATATCCTGTACCAATGAGTTTTCCATCATAAAATAAAAATGCGGTAATGGGTACATCATTAGACTGGATAGCTATACTAGAAAGACTGTCGGCAATAGGTAGAATATTATCCATAAGCACTGTATTTCGAAATTTATAAAAGTTGGGTAACACAAAATTTTGGATAATAAATAACAGAGCTAGCAAAGCAGTGGTGATATGCCATAATTGGGTTAATATTTTTTTCCACTTAAACATAATGGGTTACTTCAGTTGAAGAGTGATCATATATTGGTCACAGCAATAGGTAAATGGAAAATGATATTCTATTTTTTTATCGAGGCGTTCGAGCATGGCAAATAGTTTTGGGTATCGTTCTACAAAATTTTCTATGAAAGGAGGAGGTACGGTTATGCAAATTCCTTTTAGGGAAAGCACATCATAGTCTTCGCGTGTAACACGTTTTACATACGATGGGTTATAGTACCATGTTCTGAAATGGACATTTTCTATGCGCGCATTAGCTCCGTTTTTCCCAAATCTTCTGAATGCCGTTCGAAACATTCCTTTGCAAATCATAATGAGTTCCCATGGGCATACCACTGGCATTAATACTAGGCTTACCTTCCCGCCGGGATTGAGCAGTGGTTTTAATTGCTGTAATACACCTGCTAAATTTCGGGTGCAGTTGAGCCCGCTGAAATTTGAATAGATATGATCAAATGTCCCTTGCTGCAGGTTTCCTATTTGTTCAAAATCACATGGGACTACATGGACTTTATGTTCTAGGTTTAGTGCTTTTACTTTTTCAGAAATTTTCGCCAGCATTCCGGGAGCATTGTCGGTAGCAACAATATCAAATCCTTTAGATGCCAGATAAATGGTATCCATACCGGTACCACAGTTTAATTCTAATATTCGGCTTTCAGGACGGGCAAATTTGAGCAGCTCCTCTCTGAATTTTTTACGCATGTATTCAGAAAGCAAGTTCTCTGAGTATATTTTATCAAATACTTCAGATTGCCGGCTAAAGGCATTACTAACTGTACTTTTATGGATATTGTTATCAAATTTCATGCGTTACTTTTCTTAGCCTTTTTTTGTAGTAATGAGTGAGTATAAGATATTTAAAGGATCTTAACTGATCTCTCCAGTCGCGCTGTTTTTGTTGTTGTAATTTGGTAAGTCTGTAATAGTAATGGGTATAACGATGCAGTTGTTTATAGAAATGTCGTGGATATAGGTTTAGAAACATCATGTCCAGATCGTCTGAATCTTTCCAGTTTGTTTTGTTTTTAAGTTGCTCCTTAACTGTGTCATAAAATTTAGTACCTGGTAATGGATAAGAAACAGATATCCCTATATCATCTGGCAAAGTGTCATGAATTAAGTTTAAGGTTTTGTGAATGTCAGATACGGTTTCTCCCGGATACCCATATTGAATAAAGTAGGAAGCCTTAATGCCATGTTCGCGCAAGAGTTGTCGGGCAGTTATGATTTGTTCAATTGTAGTGCCTTTGTCCATAGCATCTAATATTTTTTGCGACCCGCTTTCTGCTCCCATCCATACATCATTGCACCCAGAAGCGGCTAAGGCTGCAACATATTTCTCCTGAATAAGTAAGTCTGCTCTGGATTGGATTTTATATTGAATGTGAATGTTTTTTTCTTTTATGAGATTAGCGAATTCAACAACCCAACTTCGTTTTAATCCGAAAATATCATCGCAAAACCAGATGTGGTCTATTTGAAATAAGTCTTTTAGCCATTCGATTTCTTTAACTACAGAATCTACGCTTCGCATATGATAGCTATTGCCATATACAGGTTTGGCGCACCAATTACATTTATAGGGGCAACCACGGGTGGTAGCAATGTTAATAGAAAAATAGCCATGTTTTTTCAACCAAACCTTTTTATATGGTTTGATATCTACCATATCCCATGCAGGTAAAGGGAGTGTATCTAGATTTTTGATTACGGCTCTAGGTGCAGAACGCATCACATGTTCTTCTTTCCAGGCTATCCCAGCGATCTTGCCCCAGTCATTATCCTCATTTTTCAATGCATTCATTAATTCAAGTAAAGTATGTTCTGCTTCTCCAAGTATGACAAAATCAGCTCCGTGATGCAGATACTGATGATAATGGTCGGTAGCATCTGATCCAGAAACAATGACCGTGCATCCCAGCATTTGTGCTAATAGTTGCATGTGGAATGCAGCTTCCCTCATATTGCTGAGACACATTTTTGTTAAATAGTTGAAACTATCGTCGTAAATAATAAATACATCAGGCTGAAAGCGCTCAAGTTCTTTGAGGATTTTTTCCGGCGAATGTGCAAACATGATATCTGCAAAATGTACCGTGTAGCCATTCTCACGAAGTAAAGCAGCAGCTAACAGCGTAGCTAGGGGAGGGTATGGCTGCCCATGTGCTACCTGTTTGGTGTCGAGGTTTAAAAAATATGAGTGTGTTATGAGTACTTTCAAGCTTTCGATAGTTTTTCTAAAATCTGTTTTTGATAGTTTCTGGGATGGTTTTTAGATACGTATGGTGTTGTTTTAAAACATATCTTATATTCTGATTCCGGAATATTGGCAGCCTTCCATTTTCGTTTCCATTTCCAATCCGTAATTTTCATTAATAGCAGATTAATGGGTTTAAGCCATTTGTTTCTCTCCTTATGAAACACACGTTCATATCCTTGGACAAAATCTGTCGTAGGAATAGAAAATGGCATTTTGTGAGAATTGGGGATATTGTTTTTCAGTAATAAGTATTCGTACAGATTGAGGTTATTGACAGGAATAAGTGTCATAAGCTCCATCTGTGTAAATATGTTTTTCTCCTCAATTTCTAAATGGTTACAGTCGATGAAATAATTCATGCAGAACCAATGCTGTAGCCCAACCAGAAAAGTTAGTTTTTTAAAGCAGTGCAGAATTGTTCTGGATATCCAGAGCGTATTGTTATCGGTAATGATAAAATAGTCGAAATCAGCATCCGGACGTGCAAAGCCTTTAGAGAGCGATCCCGAAATACCTACAAATTTCACAAATGGGAATCGACTGATAAGTTTACCTATGCGAAAAGCTTTTGGTAATAAATGACTCGCTCTTTGTTCTCCTTCTTGGCGTTTGTTAATGCTTTCTTTATTATTACCCCAAAAGTAAAAATCATTTTCAGAGCCAATGATTCCCTCTTCTTCTAACGAACACAGTACTTCTTTAAGTACTTGCTTGTTATGGCTTTTCCCACTCAGGTTATATATCTCATCTAAAGTAAGCGGATATTGAAATACACCGAAATACTTTAGGATTTGTGTGATTTCTTCTACGCAAACTGATGGATATGCTATTTGTTCCATAGTGCAGTCCAGATTTCTTTGCAAACCAATTTTATAGTGAGATAAATAATGCGTAATTCCATGCGCAGGCTTTGATCCTGGATGTAGATAAGGTCTATGGCTGATCTTTGTTTTAATGCTTCTACATTGTAGATTTTCCCTTTATAGCCATGAACTTGCGAAAGCCCTGTAATACCTGGCTTAACCTGATACCTTCTGTGGAAAAAAGGTACTTTTTCTGAAAACTGTTGATGGTCTGAAAGGGAATATGGTCTTGGCCCTACAATACTCATATCTCCTTTTAAGACGTTTAAAAATTGAGGAATTTCATCAAGTCCTGTGTTGCGGAGAAAACTGCCAGCTTTTGTTATTCTATCTTCTTTCCCTTGATGCTCCATCGTTCTGAACTTATAACACGAAAACTCTTTGCCCTGATATCCAACTCTTTTTTGAACAAAGAAAACAGGTCCTTTGGAATCTAGTTTTATCCAAAGGGCTATGATGGGCATGCATATGGGGTAGCAGATTATAATGGCAAATAGAGAAAAGGTGATATCTATCCCTCGTTTGATATAGTTAAATGCAAGGGATGCGTTACTGTGATCTTTCTGTAATACTTGGTAGCCTAAAGGCAATCTTAAACTACTACTGCTTACTATATTCATTCAATGGTGATTTTAGAGTTTATATAGGTTTATTACCCTAGAATACGCTTGCATATTCCAATGCTTTTTCATGCTGTTTTTCATCATGACTTTTGTTTCCAATAGAGAACAAAGAATACTGCGTATTATAACCTATTGAAATAGCTTATGTGCTATTCAATGTTTTTTACATACAAAATATGCAGTACCCAATAAGTGAAATAGGAGATAGTTGAAATGAGATTATTCACCCAGGTCGGTCGGAATAATCATCTATGGAAAGTATTAAGTCAAAATTTTATCATAGGCGAAATTATTTCTGTTTTTGGGTTATCAAATATGACTCGAAATACGAATCAGTAGTTGTCATCCAAAAGTAGAAAAAATAATAGAGAAAAGCAATCCTCTATAACTATCTGATTAGATGAGAGTAGTTTATTTTTTTAAAAATGACAGATAAATCTTGTCAATATCTTTTGTTGTACAGATTATCCCAACATTTTGGGTGAAATAAGGTTAAGCAACTTACTAGTTATGCATGTTTTGAGGGTGGTAAATATGCATGTTGATTCCTGTAATTCGATATTGTGCATTTAGGAACAGGAATGTAACATCAATTATGAGAAATGGGTCACGCCACTTAGGAAGCTTTTAAGGTATGCCTAAGATGACTTTTGCTAAGGTTCACAGAAATTAAAATCCACATCAGGAAGCTAACAAGCCCTGCTTGAAATTCCATCCAATCATCTGTAAAAAAACAAAGACTAAACATGGTCATGAGTGCCCATAAGAGCTGGTTTTTATTGCGTATGGCAAATACCCAGCAATAGCCAAGTAGGCTTACTAATAGTAGGAGTCCAGGGATGCCTGTTTGTACTAAGGTTTGTAGATATTGATTATGGAAGGTAAATCGTAAATATCCTAACTGATCTTCTCCTTGAGGGTTACCTGTATACATGCCACTGGTACGTATTTTTTCCTGGAGCAGTTTATCCGCATCCCCTGTGCCTACTCCTGTTAACCAGGCCTTATGTTCAGTAAGAATTTCAAAGGAAAATCTGATATATAGTAATCGTAGGCTTAGTCCATCGAAATAATCAGAAGCCTGATATTGTGAAGCGTTTATTTTTTCAGGGTAAAAAAGAGATAGCTCTAAATAGCGTTTTTTTATAGGGTTTTCACTAATGATTAAGAGGATAGCTATACTAGCAATAGTCAACAGAGATAGCCATCTTACTGCCATATTTTTTTTACGAAATATTGTAACCAATATAAATAAACATAACAACAATAACATTAGTCGTGAGGATAGTAAGATCAGATAGATTATGAGCAAAGCACTAATTATCCATTTCCAGGAGGTGTGTGTGGATATCCTTTGTAACAACACGAGGCTCATCAAACAATAAAGAGATGCGATAATTGCAGAATAATGAAAGGGGCTTAGGAGATTATGGTAAAAAAAAGCTTCCAAGTCTCCATGATGTAAAAAATCATAGAAAACAAGAAGAGTAGAGGTAGTCAATAAAAGCAAAGTACTTGTAATAAATGCCTTAAAAAGAAGTTGTAATTGTTTTTCGGTAAATGGAAAATAGGTGAGCAATACTAAGGGCAAGACAATCAGAGAAAGTTTCTTTTCAATAAAAAATGCTGCAGTACTCCTATCCTCGGAGATAAAGTATCCATAGATAAAACTCATAAATACGGCAAAACAAAGCCAGAATAATGGGTTTTTACGTAGCCTAAAAAATGCTTCTTTGTATTTTCCAGCTATAGCTAATAGCCATGTGGCTATTAAAAAAATAATAGCGATGCTATTGAGTCTGATATGAAATATTTGCGTACAGGAAGCACATACCACGCCCCAGAAATACAAGTTGTCCTTGGTGTTTTGGGAGAGGATAGGTTTCATGGTATTGGTTTATGGATAAGGTTAGGATAACAACAAGTTGTGTAAGCTAAAAAAAGATAGCTTATCGACTTTCTGAGTTTTACCTATTCCTATTTGTCAGGAAAAGTTTGCATGAAACAAACTAATCCATCCAGACTCTGTTCCTTCATAGGGTGTTACAGCACCTGTACGTTCTATTTGTATAGCTGACATTAGTACTCTGACGGGGTTAGGGTATCCCCAAGTGTCAAGCATTTTAATAAACGCATTCGGATCATAAAATTGTACGGTAATATCGCCTACACTGCGACTGATTTTTTGAAATACGCCTGTGCCAAATTTTCTGTTTTGTTCCGAAACGGTTTCAGGGGTAAGTGCAAAATCTCCACATAACGCCACATTTTTATCAGCAAAGAACTGTAATAATCCCATCAGGGCATTCTTATCCAAATAGTATATAATGCCTTCTAGGATTATCAGACTAGGATGCTGAGGTTGCCATCCATTTTCTTTTAATAATGATTCCAGTTCTTGATGCTGGTTGAGATCACAGGTGATAAAATGAATGTTTTCAAATTGGTTATTCAACATCGCTTTTTTATCATCCATTAGGTAACGGTCTATATCAAATACTTTTGCTGTAGGATAAAGTGATGCAATTTCTACAGAAAGGGGGGCTATGCCTGCGCCCATTATCAAGAATTGGGCATGAGCATGTTGAGTAGCAAATTCCAATGCTTTTTTTCTGACGAAATATTTTCTATTACTTACACTTTGTGTATGCATGTAATTTTCATGTTCGCTAAACTGTGATAGCAAGTTGTCTCCTTCGCTTAAGTCTAGTTGGGCATTATAAGCTTTTGCAGCTGGCGATTGCCAGATTTCAGAATGTGTCCAGTTAAGAACTAATGCAGAAGTGGCAGAAATTTTCATGAGTTATTATGTTTTACCTTCGAAAGTTAAGAAATGCTTTTGCTTTTTATGTGATATTGAGGGCTCTAAAATAGGGTATAATACAAAAAAGCTTCAAGTTCTTGTGGTAAGGGCTTGAAGCTTTTCTACTTGTCAGGTTAGTGGGAGAGTTTTATCGCATGATTACCACTCTTGCATGTTGTTTTACCTGTTTGCCTTTTACTATACAGATATAGGTTCCTGGAGGAATATGAGCTACAGGAATTACGGTGCTATATGCAGATGTTTTTGCTTCTTTACTGTAAACTTCCTGTCCTGTAATGTTGAACAGGCTAATGGTAAGTTGTTCGTCTTTTGCAAAGTTTTTATCCCATTCCACATAGAGTACATCATGTGCAGGGTTTGGAAAAACACGACAAGATGTTGATTGTTGAGTGCTATTTGCAATTTCGTCAATACCTACTAGGAAAGCCTGAGAAAAAACTAATAATCCACCTAGTGCATTTCCCATTACCATATCATACATGCCATCTCCATCGATATCATCTACGGTTATTGCAGTTCTAAGGGGATAGAATTTGTAAATATCATCTTCTCTGAACATAGAGTAGATAGAGTCAATTTTGAGATAGGGTGTGGTAACGTTACCGTCCTGGAAACCTGTATAGCGATATATACGTCCTGAATTGGAACCAAACATCAGATATTCTCTGGGAGAATTATCAATTTTTCCAATAAAAGGAGTAGGATAAGCAACATATTTATTAAATGAGTCAACGATAACATTTCCCAGCTGGTTTGTTTGATAAGCTAATTTGATGCTGCCCGGCGTAGTGCTGGTGTTTTTATAGAAGTAAAAATTACTGCTTTTATTGCTAAATAAAAGGTCTGGTAAGCCATCCTGATCGATATCATAGATGAATGGGGCTGCATAGTCTGTTCCCGAAATGATATTATTTTGATCATCCAATAAAGTAGTTAGTGTTAATTGCCAATCGGGTACGGAAGTGTCTGTTTCAGCCATGTTTTTATAGAAACTGATAGTACCATCTGCATGGCCTAAAATTAGATCATCTTTTCCATCGTTGTCCAGATCGCCGATAGCAGGTACTGCACCTCTTATATTGCGGTCATATACATTTAGGAAATTTAAGCTTACTTCATTAAAGGCGATATTTCCTGGGGTGCTTATGTTTTCATAGTAAGCCAGTGTTGCCCTCAGGTCTGTACCTCCGGCAAAGTATCCTTCACTGCCCACTATCAGATCTGGTTTCCCATCTCTATTGAAATCATAAAGGAATGGATGAGTGTTTGTTCCTAGGTCGACAGATTGATCTACGAACAGTGTATCGGTTCGGAATTGGAAATTAGGTGCACTATTACTGCCTACATTTTCATACCAAGCAACACATTTGTAGTTTTCGGAAGCCCCTTCAGTATGTGGAGAAAATATTAGATCATTGTCTCCGTCGGTATCAATGTCGAGCCAGTACGCTACAGCCCATAGTTCCATATTTAATACATGTCCGAATTGATTCCAAGTTGTATCCTGAGCAATAATGGTATCTATAGGATAGTCAAATTCTGCTTTCCCATTGTGTAGATATTGTATTTCAGGGTACGAAACGTTCCCATTTAAGTAATCAAAATCACCATCTCCATCCATGTCCAACATAGTGATAGTATTTCCCGAATGCGTTGTTTTGGAGCCTTTAGAAGGCGTTATTTCTGGTTCAAAATTTACGGGACAAATATCCACTCCTAATACATGGGTACGTTCTACCCCTTGGAAGGTTTTACCCCAGCAGCCCGCTTTCAAGTTTACCACTACACTATCACAGGGTAATCCATATTCCACTGCATAGTTTTTATAAAATGATACATATCGTCCCATTACAGAATGTGCAAAAAAGTCGAGATCCCCATCATGATCCACATCAGCTACTCCGGGGATGTCATTAGGTTCCACATAGGCATTGATATCTCCAGAAAGAGCAGATGAGATCCAGCTTATATTGTCAATATGGATGTTGCCTCCTCCTCGAGCAGTAGCTTTAAATATAATATATACAGAGTCCCCATAGTAATTATTATCGGGTGTAAGTGGGAACTCGTAATGATACCAGCCATCAGCAATTTTAGTATCAGGTTGGTTAATCACTCTGGAGCGAGCTATTCTGTTAATATACACAGCATTTGTGAGGGAAGGAGTCTTGCTTACATAGACAGAAATACTGTCTCCAGATGAGGGGAATGAGCTATTTCTGTATACCCAAAAACTCAGTTTGGCTTCACTTCTCAAATTAGGTGAAATACGGAGTCTTTTGCTAATGAGTAGTCCGGTAGTGCCAAAAGGTAAAGAAGCACTGCTAAAACTAGCCATGCCAGAGCCTTCTTGCGGAGATGCAATAGGATTGGTACCAGATGTAACCCGGCTCCAGCCACTACCAGACATTGTCCAGCCAAGCGGAGGAAAGTTACTAAACTCAAATGTTTCTACACCACTTTTTAGTGGACTGTAAACCAGCTCTTTGTAAAATTCAAAGCAAAGTTCATTATTACTATTGTAGTAGCCTCTATGCAGGCTAATGCCCATTCTACCTCTGTGTATCAGATCTGGAATATTATCGCAGTTATAATCTATTAGCTTAAGGTAGTCAAATATGATAGGAAAGTTTTTTTCGTATTCCGGTCTGTATTTATATAGTGGAGCTGTGGCAGTTCCATAATTAATAAAAGTGCGAACATATAGAGGACCTTTTTCATATACCACTAAATCATCGAGGCCATCATTATTAAGATCTCCCATGGCAAACTGGCTAGCATTAAAACCACCCCCAAAGCCAAGATATTTTTCTTGATTATTTTTAAATAAAGTAGCATTTGTATTAGGAAGATATACAAATCCTTGGTATTGTGCATAAACCCACGATGTACAGACAATGCAAAATAAAAATAGAGTGAGTTGTTTGATTCTCATGATTAGTGGTTTTTTATACTTTAACTGCAGGCTTTATATATGTAAACAATATTGTTATCAATAAAATTACAACATTTTTCCCTAAAAAATATTTTTTTTGAAAAGTTTAAAAATCATTAAACTATACATATTGTTTTATGGTATTTTTCGTACAAAAGTTATAGGATTTTATTTATCCTACAACTTAGATAGACAGTTTTATACGTAAGAAAGTTGGTAATTGGAGTATTATCATGAGTTTCGTAATTTTATGATTGTTGTTAGCTGATTATAAAATGAAAATACGCAGACTCTTTGGATTTGTTCTGGCAACGATATTTTTATATGCTGCCTGTAAAAAAGACCCTTCTTCTCCCTCCGATCCGGATCCGGAACCCATTGATACTTCCATGGTAGAAATGATTCCGTATGAGCTTGTATATAACTTACACTTTCCTAAGCCTGAACCCATTCCAGAAGACAACCAAATGTTTTATGAACGAATCTGGCTGGGGCGTAAGTTATTTTATGACGAAAGATTATCTAATACGGGTGAATCTTGTGCTTCCTGCCATTTCCAAAGCCAAGGGTTTGCCATGGATGGGGTATCTGAGGCTGATAAAGGACTTACATCCTTACCTTTAGTAAACTTAGCCTGGAATAAGAATTTTATGTGGTCTGGTAGGATTTTCGGCACGTTGGAGGATGTGATGTATGTAGAGGTTACGGAACGTTTTCATACAGACATGGAGAAAATTAATGCCATTGAGGAATATAGACTGATGTTTCGAAAATATTATGGCGTTAAGACTATTACAGAGCATGATCTTGCCAAGGCATTGGCACAGTTTTTACGAACTTTAATTTCTAAAAATACAAAATTTGACCGTGTATTGCTAGGTCAGGAAGTACTTTCACCTCAAGAAGAATTAGGACGTCAATTATATTTTGGTGAAAGAGGGGATTGTTTTCATTGTCATACTATATTGTTTACTAGTGATAATGCACTCCATGTAAATGGATTAGATGCGGAATATAATAAAGAGATTGACTATGGCTATTATAATGTAAGTAAAAACCCGGAAGATAAAGGACGTTTTCGTACCCCTAATTTGAGGAATATTGCTTTGAAGAATACTTTTATGCATGATGGTCGATTCTCCACTTTAAGGGAAGTTGTTGAGTTTTATAATTCCAAAGTAAACCTGGTACCCAATATTGATCCAGTAATGCTTAAACCCAATCGGGTGGATGGAAAACTCAATTTAGAGGAGTATGAAATTGATGCTCTGGTGGCGTTTCTACATACCTTTACAGATTATGATATGATTGCTGACACTGCATTTTCAAATCCTAATTTCTAAAAAGGTATAGTTTAAAACACTGGGTTTTTCAGCAAATTGCTGTCGGTGAGCGTAAGGAGAAAGTTCATTAAATCATCTTTCTCGTCTTGAGTTAAACTGAATCCAATCTTTCCACCCTGTTTTAATAAACTGTCTAAGTTGGGGTGAGGCTTGATGTTTTGGGTATAATGTGCTATAACGTCTTCTAAACTGGCAATGCTGCCGTCGTGCATGTAGGGATCTGTAACCGCTATATTTCGTAGCGTAGGAACTTTAAATTTACCAATGTCTCCAGGTTTACGACTTACCCGATAATGCCCTGAATCTGGATAAACCAGATAGAGCCCATTGTTTCGAAGACTGTAATCTGTAAATAGAGGTTCGGTATGACAGGAAGCACAATACTGCCTAAAAAGCAATAATCCTCTTTGTTCACTAGCTGAAAAATCTATTTCCTTTCTTATATACTGGTCGTAACGGGAGTCTGCAGAAATGATATGCGACATGTATTGTGCCAGTGCATAAAAAAATTGCTGGTCGTCTATGGTGTCTCTGTGAAAGGCATCGTTAAACATGCGGACATACGATGTGTCGCTCCGGAGTTTTTGGAGAATAGACACTACTGTTTCTCCCATTTCTGTATCATTGAGTAGAGGAGCCAAGGGCATTACCTCAATATGATTTACTCCACCATCCCACATAAAGTAGGGGTTCCAAGCCATATTGAAGATAGCCGGAGCATTCCTTTTACCAGTTTTTCCTTCGATTCCTGTGCTTACGGATTGGTTACCATCAGCAAAAGCATGTAGTTGCCGGTGGCAGGACGCACATGAAATAGTTTGGGTTCTGGAGAGCCGAGTATCGTGAAATATTTTTTTTCCAAGCAGAAAACCTTCACGAGTAAATGGGTTACGCTCTGTTTGATAGATTGGATTAGGAAAATGAGAGGGCACCTCTAGGGTAAAAGGCGTAGGTTGTATTGGAGCACTATTTTGTTCCTTACAGCCTATTATGACTAAGAGTAGGCTACATGCTACTATAACCAGAATGCCGAAGTTAGCTGGCAATAGTTTCATGATAGCTCCCAGTTAGTCGATACTAGAAAAATCAATTCCATGCTGATAGAAACCGGTAGCAAACTTTTTAGCTAACGGTCCTGGTGCATGAATAGCGCTTGCGTCTTTTAGTGGTGGCGCATCGTGCCATAATGTAGCCAGATTAACACGCATAGAGATTTGTGCAGTTTGTTTGTCTGCAATTTTCAACTCTTGTCCATTAAAGTTGGTTTGCTTTACAGTTACAATATTATCTTCCCCTGCAAAACCTCCCAGATGAAAACTGAAAAACTTAGTAACGGATTGTGGTGATTTTCCTTCTGCCTTTACCATGATATATCCTGACAACCAATCCCAAAACATCCCGTGTGCCATGGATAGTGCTCCAGTTTGAGCACCAGTTACATTAGCGGTGCTATCCACGCCCATTACATACTCCATTGCGGTGTAAGAACCTGCAGGGACATCTTTAATAGTAAAAACAGAATTGTCTCCATCTGAAATATCAGCCAGATAATAACTTTCAGGGTGTACCCACCAGGTACCATCGGCTTTTTTAAGCTTGAAATTGGATATGTAGAATTTGAAGTTGGTAAAAGTAATCGTATCGCCTGTTTGGGGATGCACTACTTCTTGATGGAGTTTGAAATCACCCGGTGTTTGTGCAAAGGCATAGTGAAATTTGATGGCAAGATTACCATGCGGATTATCAGAAGGCACCTCTTTTTCTTCTTTACCTTTTTTACAAGAAAGGCTTACTACGGTTATTGCTAAAATACTGCATAGGAAGATAATACGATTCATGGCATAAGCTATTCATACACCTAAATGTACGAAAATTTACTGAGAGTTGCAAGACTGCTATAAGTAGGATGGGGAAGAGGCCGATGAATGACTAATTTACGAGTCCTCGCTCTAAAGCATATTTTACCAATAAAGATTGGTTTTTTAGTCCGAGTTTGAGTTGGATATTTTTCCGATGGGTATGAATGGTATGAATACTGAGGCAAAGTTTTTCAGCAATTTCCGGTGCAGTATAACCTTCTGCAATGAGCTTAAGTACATCTAATTCTCGCTGACTCAAAGAAACAGAAGGCATTTGCGATTGGCCTCCTAATAAAGATGGGCTAACATAGCGCTTACCGGAAGCAATTTCTCTAATTGCAGTTATCAACTCTTCCTTACCCGCATTTTTTACCACATAGCCATTCGCTCCACTTTGCATCACATCGGCTATAAATTCTTTATTAGCATAAGAGGATAGCATCAGAATTTGCAAATCAGGATAATGTTTGGTAAGGAAATGACAAGCTTGAATGCCATCCATATCTGGCATGTTAATATCCAATAAGAGCACATCACATTTATTTTCCGGGATCATATGGATTACTTCCTGTCCACTTTTGGCACAACCTATTACTTCAAATTCAGGATATTTAGAAAGTAAAGCACGCAGCCCTTCCACGAATAACTCCTGGTCATCAGCAAGAATTAGTTTTATGGTTTCAGGATAGGAATTCATAATGTATTGATGTGCAAAATGGGGAATTTGAAACATGCGAGTATCCCCTAATTTAGGTATTTTGATTGTTTGATAGAGGGATATCGATTTCTATAGCCATTCCTTGCTCTAATTCAGGTAAAGAAAAACTTCCCTTCATGTCATTGATGCGCGAGACAATACTTATATAGCCTGTATTATTACTGTTTTGAAATTTTATAGGGTCGAATCCCATGCCGTTGTCCTGATATCGAAAGTGTATGTTTTGATGGGGATTACAGGAAATGCTTAGTTGGATTTGGGTTGCCTGAGGAGCATGTCGTAAAGTGTTGTTAACGAGTTCCTGTATAATTCTAAAAAGATGTGCAGCAAATTTTTGTGGGATAAGAGGAGTGTCCTCCAGTGTATATTTCAGTTGTATTTTTCCTGTATGATTTACTTGTTCTGCCAATTCACGTACAGCGGCTTCAAGCCCAAGTCTTTGTAGTACCGGTGAGTTAAGTTCCTGAGCTACCTTTCTTGTTTCTTCAGCTGCATCGCTAATAAGTTGTTTGAGCTTTAATCGTGTTTCACCCTCTGATTCCTCAGACAAGAGGTCTGTATATAAAGAAGCTGTGGAGAGCATCACTCCTAATCGGTCATGTAATTCTGAAGCAATTCTTCGACGCTCTTGTTCGCGGTTATCTAAAATGTTTTGGATGGTATTTAACTCTTCTTCTCTAAGTCTTGCTTCGAGTTTTTGTTGTGCGATGATGCTTTTTTTCTGATTATTAATAACCTTTTGGCGATAAATAATAATGACACCAATACAGAGAATTAAAATTCCTGTAAGACCAAATATACCTGCGAGAAACTGCTTGTCTCTTTTCTCATGCAGGAGTTTGCTTTTTTCAAGCTGAATAATTTTGAATTCCTTTTTCTGCGTTTCATATTTTTTTTGCAGCTCTGAAATGTTTTTGATTTTTTCTTCATTCAAAATTTCATTCTCTTTCTCTATGTGGAGTTTATAGTAGTATAATGCTTTTTTATAGTCTTTCTTATCGTTAAATACTTTATGCAGCCCAGACAAGCAGCCACTAGCTCCACCATTGAGTTGATTTTTTTCAAAAATATCATAGGCTAGCAGATAGTATTTTTCGGCTGAGTCTAATTTCATGAGGTTCTCTGAACGATAAACAATAGCCAGATAAGAATACACATTTGCCAAGCCTATCCATTCATTTTTCATTTCAAAAATTTCTCTAGCCTTATTGAGGTATTGAATAGCTTTTTTAGATTCTCCATAATTTTGATAAACCTGACTTATATATTGGTATATAGCAGCGATAGTGGTTTCGTTCTTAATCTCCTCTGCATATGTTAGAGCTATCTCATAATAATATAATGCGCTATCATCTTCACCAAAATAGTATTGAGCTATCCCCATATTAAGATGGGCAATTGCTTGTTCGTTGGTATTCTTTAGTCGTCCGTATATTTTGTTTATGTTGTAATAATAGTCCATGCTTTGACGAAGGATATTATTCGTCTGACTATCACTAAGCATGTTTCTGCCTAATTCTCTGAAAGCGATCGTTTGAATGGTAATGGCCATATTGGAATAAGTAGCAGCCATTAAGGATAAATGCCTTTCAGAGCTAGTATCTGTTTCGATATATTCCAACGACTTATAAAAACTGTTCATAGCATCCACATACTCACCAGAATACAATGAGGTAGTTCCTGAGAAAAAATGATAAGCAGACAAGTAATACGCATTATTTTCTTTTTTGGCCAGATCATGAATTTTTTGTGTGTAATAACGGGCTGAATCCAGATTGGCGAGATACAATATGTAATTGTTGATTATGTCAGAATAGGTTCTGAAAATCTCAAGTGTATTTTTTTTCCGGAGATTGTACCCCAGTTTTAGATGTAAATACTGCATAGCATCCGAACGATTTGCATGGCTCGACTGCTTCACTATTTCATCATAGAGTTCATTTTTTATAGAGTCATTGGCGGCTTTGGTAACTTCCTGTAATAAACTATCAATTGAATTTTCACTGGCCCGTACTGAGGATAAAAATATAGAATGGTGGCAGAAGGTTAATGTGAAAAATAAAAATATAAAATATTTATAATAAACATACATAGAGTAAAAATACGTTATCTTTCTATTATATCTAAATATAAAGGGGATTATTTGGAGTACGTATTATTTCACTTAGCAAATGGAAAGCTTGGAGTTAGGCTTTTCCAGCAAATCTTGGATGATATTTTTCTAATGTCTGACGGAGATAATTATTATCGAGATGGGTGTAGATCTCTGTGGTGGTAATGCTTTTATGGCCTAACATTTCTTGCACAGCACGCAAATCGGCTCCAGCTTCTACCAGGTGGGTGGCAAAGGAATGTCTCAGTACATGAGGATGAATATTTTTGTGGATTCCCGCTTTTGCGGTGAGATCTTTGAGTATTAGAAATATCATAACACGGGAAAGTCCGCTTCCTCTTCTGTTTAAGAAAACAATATCTTCCTGACCATTTTTTATGGGGAGGGTGTTTCTTACATATTGTAAATATAGTTTAATGTGTTTTGCCGCTTCACTGCCAATGGGTACTAGTCTTTCTTTATTACCTTTTCCGGTAACTCGTATAAATCCTGTATCGAGATAGAGTTGAGAAATGCGGAGCTGCACTAGTTCGCTTACTCTGAGTCCACAGCTATACATAGTTTCAATCATAGCGCGATTTCTCACTCCTTCTGGTTTGCTGTGGTCAATACAGTCCATCAGTTGAATCACTTCATCAACCGTAAGGAAAACAGGAAGTTTTCTTCTGATTTTCGGAGCTTCCAGTAATGCCGTGGGGTCATTTTTTATCAGATCTTCGAGTAGCATAAATCGGAAGAATGCTTTGATACCACTTACAATTCTGGCTTGTGTACCTACGGCAAAGGAAAACTCCTTATTAATATGCTTCAAAAACTCCCGCAAATGTGCAGTGTCGGTTTGTTCAGGACTTAATGAGGGAAAGTTATTTTGACAAAATGTAGAGAAAAGGCTAATGTCATGTACATAGGCATCAACCGTATGTGCAGATACGTTTTTTTCTGACTGCAAGTAAATTCTGAACCCTTTAATGTATGACGACCACATGAATGATAGAAGTATTTGGCCTGAAGCAGGCAGGGAGGGTAAAATTACTTTCTAAGAATGCGAATTTCAACTCTGCGGTTGGCATTGGCATCGTCTTCAGTTTGTTCGTTTTCGATAACAGGTCTCGACCTACCATAGCCAACATATTTTACTCGTTCAGGTTCTACTCCTCTGGCAATGATATATTCATAAATAAACCTCGCTCTATTAACGGATAAATCCATCTGACGAGAGTCTAGATCGTAGGCATCTGGTACGCCAACTACACAACATACATGTCCTTCAATTTGGATAGCTAGTTGTTCGTTGTCGAGCATTATTTCTACCAGTTTATTGAGTTCTGGGAATGATTCTTTACGAGGATAATGCCTTCCCATAGGGAAATAGATATTATTCAATACGAAACTTTGTCCTTCTGCTAATCTGTCAATATTAAAACTGGTATCTCTGGTGGATACTGTAGCAGGCTTTTTATAGCTTGGCCTCATTTGAATTACTGTGTCATAATTTCTGCGTACTGATTTGGGTTTGGCCACATAGTAAATAATATCTACACGACGATCTTCAGCAAAGCCTCTATTAGGACCAGTATGTCTATGTAGGGTATCTTTTCTTTTTACTTCTCCTTTTCCCGTTACAAGTCTGATATTCTGGTCTGAAAATCCTTTGTCGATGAGGAAGTCTTTAACGGTTTGTGCTCTTCTTTTGGATAATTGCAGATTATATTGATCCCCAGCCAGAAAATCAGCATAACCTATTATGTCTATTGTGGCACTATGATTGATGGTGCCTGTATAGTATAAGGAGTCGAGTTGTTTCCTAGACTGTGTATTTAAATTGAATTTGTCGAGTTCAAAATAGACTGATAAAGTATCCTTTTCCTGTTGGGCTATAGCGGGCATATTACTGCATACCCATAGCAAAAGTAAAAAGGAAATGGATTTGATCATAGAAATTTGATTATGACGAAATATCAACAATCAATAAGTAACAGTAGATAAATTATAATACCCTATTACATCTGTAATATACTAGTTATTGTACGTTTATTCAAACCTATACCTCAAAAAAATACGCTGATTCAAAGATTGAGTGGTGTTATAAACAAGAAAGCCTGAACTCTTCAGGCTTTCTCATACAAAAATGACAGCATCTTGTATTACTCAATGATGAGTTTACGCGTAACAGTGTTGTGAGCAATAGTTACAGATACAAAATAGATGCCCGGAGCTGGGAATATGTTTCTGAATAATTGTTCTTTTATAACAGTACCCGCTGTGTATTGCTTTTCGAGGTGAATAATTGTTTTTCCTTGAATGTCTTTCACACCAATACTGGCTTTCCCATCTGTACCGGAATGAAATACCAAGGTTACATCCTGAGATGAAGGGTTGGGGTATAAAGTGATTTGGTTATGATTTTGGGCTACATCCTTCACTTCTGTTGTATAAGGAGTTATGGAAAACTCATCCATATACAGATTGTTTCCGCTTCTTGTTGGGAAGTAACGAAATTTGAAAAATGCTCTGGAAGTACGATAAGCTTCGGGAATAGTTATGGTTTGGGCTTTCCAATCACCCGAGCTTATGGGTTTGTATTCTGAAGCTTGTTTGGCTTTGTTGATTAAATTATTGCCTGTTAAACAGGTAATACGTTTCCATGTTTTACCACAATCTACACTCACTAATATTTGCATAGAATCATTGGGGGTACTTCCGTTACCTGTAAACGAACCGGAAGTCATGAAGTTGAGGTTTAAAGGTCCTCCGCCAGCATAGCCACTTAAATCAAATGCCGGGGAAATAATATCATCATAGTCTCCATTAGGAGTTCCAGTTCTTTGTTCGGCAGTGCTTCTGGCATCGAATGAGCGATAACGAATACATCCATGACTTTGATAACCTGCATTACTAACCCATTCCCATTGGAAATTATTTTTGTAGAGGTTAAATATGGGCCATTCTGCCATTTCGGATAAGTTCTTGAAGCTCTGATGGTAACCTGCTGGGAGTTTGGCGTTAGGATCAGCTGCATATACTGCACGAGTATCGGTATGAGTAGTACTTCCGGAATTATTTCCTGTAGCAGTGAGTGAAATGGTTACCCACCCTGGTGTATGGATATGGGTAGAAACGGAAGTTAAAGAGTTGGAAGTGGGGGTTTCAGCATCATTAGAAATAGTCCAACTTACACTCGTAACAGTGTCGTTCCAGCTTCTGTTTCTGAATACAAATTTGGGGTTATTATTCGAAGAGCCTGCACAGAGGAAGTAACCTCTATCAGATCCACCCAATGGGCGTTCTACACTGAAATCTGCAATGGGAGGGAGGTCTGGACGAGGATCTAATGCACCTGTTGCTGCAAGGTTTGCTGGTTTATATAGGTTATTTCTGCCAGCTACACTGCTAGTGAGCGCAGCACGCATACGTTCTGCCTGTCCTTTGGTAAACATACGGTAGCAGTAGGAATAATCCATGATATTCTGAGAGTTGGTTGTGTCAGGATAGTCTATAATAGTACCGTCAGGCATAACCACGAAGTAGTTTTCTGCACAGGTTTGATCATATAAAATAGAAGGAGTACATCCTATAGGGGCATGTCCTTTTGTGGGAGGCGTGTCAGCTACCTGATCATCCCCACAGGCAACTTCCGGCTGATTGGTATTGCCCCATACATGTTGCAGATTCAATACGTGCCCCAGCTCATGCGGAATAGTTTTGTCGTAATTGATGTAGTTATATAGTCCAATGATCCCATCATAATAGGGCACGGCGTGACCAGAGGAAGGGTAGTAAGCATATGCTGCAGCTCCTGAGTGATTGTCTGAGAATTTATTGATAAACCAAAGGTTAATATAGGAATTGTTTGGCCATCCGTCCAGTTTGGCTTGATCTCCGGCATTATGAGTTAAATACGACTGGCGTCGGGTAATTCCTTTAGTTGGATTGCCCTGTGGGTCTTTGGTGGCAAGTCTGAAACGTATTCTGGCATTGCCGATATAGGGTTTGAAAGTAGGTATAACAGAAGCTGTGTCGGCATTGCTCGCCTGAAAAACTTCAGTCCAGTTTTTTACAGCTTCAAAAATAGTATTGTCAGGAACATACTCTACTCCATAATCATGGATAATATGCACTACAATGGGGACATCATATTGCACGGTATCTCCGGCGGTAGTTTTAGCAAGTTTGCTCCAGTCCAGATATTGTAATTTGTTTTGGATTTCCTGTTCAAGTAACGCTTCTGTTTTGGCGATTTCAGGGTTAGTGCTTTTTAAGTGGTTGTACACATCATCTGTACCACAAAAATACTGCGCTTGAACTGTTGTGCTTAAAATGCTCAAGCAGGAAGCTGCAAGGATTTTAAAAGTCATTTGTTTTTCGTTTGGTAAAAATTTAAAAGGTGCTAAGATACAGATTTATGAGTAATAACTTTGAATTAATGAGAAATTAACGCATGCTATATACGTCAATGGATAAGTCTTATAAACTGTTGGATTTGTCTATAGGGAACGTGATAACATTTCTTTGGCATGTTCTAGTGCAGCAGTGCCAGGTTGATTCCCTCCTATCATTTGAGCGATTGCTTGCACTTTATCGGCTTTACTAAGGGATTTGATCTGTGTTCTAATTTTCCCTTCCTCATCCTCATCTTTATATACATAGAAATGTGTTTCTCCTTGTGCAGCGACCTGAGGCTGGTGGGTTATACAAATGATTTGATGATATTTTCCTAATTGTGCAAGTAAGTTAGCTACTTGCCATGCTGCTTCTCCAGAAATGCCAGCATCTACTTCATCAAATATTAGAGTAGGTAATTGAATTAAAGAGGCTGTCATAGATTTGATACAGAGCATAATTCTGCTCATTTCACCTCCTGAAGCTGCTTTTTGTATGGGAAGAAACTGATTGTTTTTATTAGCATCAAACCATAAAGCTATCTGATCGTATCCATATGGAGTGGGGGAATCTTGCCTAGTTACAGTCATTTTTAAAACAGCATTGGGCATTCCAACCTGTTTGAGAAGATCTGTTACTTTTTCTGAAATGGTAACAGCAGCTTTGGATCTAGCTTCGTGTAGTTTGTTTCCTAATGTCTGCATGGCAGATTGTAGCTTTTCGAGCTCCTGCTGCAACTGTTGTATTTCACTACTTAATGCGCTGGTTTCTTCTATTTCCCGGATAAGATTTTGCTGAATTTCTAACAGAGCAGCGGTACTATTTACTTGATGCTTTTTATATAGCCGATAAGCTAGGTCAATCCGCTCTTGTAATCTTTCTGCTCTATCCGGTTCATAAGATATGGAGGTTTCTAAACGGGTTAATTCATTTACAATGTCTTTTAATTCCTCGTATGTGGAGTGGAGTCTTTGTGTGGTTTCTGGAAGCTCAGGTAAAACATCGGCAATGCTTTCCAGTCTTTGGAGAATTTTTTTTATTTCGGGTAATATAGGAGTGTGACTTTCAGAAAAAAATGAAAGACTTTCTCCAAGAATTTGCCGAATTTTTTCGGCATGACTGATTTTTTTTAATTCCGTTTCCGCTTCTTCAATTTCTCCTTCTTTAAAAGCCGCTTCTTCCAGTTCGTGGAAAAGATATTGTTTATAATCATTTTCTTTTTCAGCCTTTTCTAGTTGTTGTCGTGCTGTATTGAAAGAAGTGGTTAGTTGCTGGTATTGCTGGTATAATTTATGAAAATGCTTGGTTTCTGCTTCACAGGCAGCAACTGCATCAGCAATATCTAACAAAAATTGATTGTCCTCAAGCTCCAGATGTGCCCATTGTTGTTGTAAGTCCACTAAGTGTACTGTGATTGCTTGCAGCGTATTCAATGTAACCGGACTATCATTAATGAATGCTCGTGATTTTCCGGAAGGAGCTATTTCTCTTCTGAGTATGCAAATATCGTCATCATCAAGTCCGTTCTCTTTGATGAGTTCTCTGACTTTTTGATGATGTTTTACATGAAAATGAGCTTCTACAATACATTTTTTATCACGTTGTATGAGTACAGAGCTATCTGCACGTTCGCCAAGAATCAAGGATAATGCTCCAAGTACTATACTTTTACCTGCACCTGTCTCACCGGTTACAATATTAAGTCCCTGCCCTGGCAAAAGGGTAAGGTTATCGATAATAGCATAGTTTTGAATAATGAGTTGCTGCAACATGTCTAATGGAAGTTACGAATCCTTTCCTAGCAAGTTATAATTTGGCAATAAAGTTAAGCAGATCCGTATTTTTTGCGTAATCTTCCATGGACTGCATATACTCCTGATGTGTGGACTGCAAAACTGCCCGCTGTGAATAGTTTTATTCTGAAATCATTTGGGGCATTTCCATAGGTGGCAATACTAATTTTTTGCTGAGGTTGGGTAAAGTTATTCTGACAGTTTCGAGATCTCTTTCTCCCGCATCTACAAAATACCATTGCTTCCCTTCGTCCTGAGAGATGGCAATTAGTGTGGTTTTAGATATAATTTTACCACTGTTTATCTTCAATGTCATGATTTGTGGTACTGTACACTGCCATTCCTTTTTTTCTTTAATGATTTCACTGGGTTCTCCGTAAGACAGGGATAATATTTTTACGCCTGTTTTCTCCATGTTTTCCATTTGAGAGCGGATCGTAGCTGCCATTTTTTCGGTACCGCCCATTTCTTTTAGGATTTTCGGATAGGTGTAGCGAGTAAAGTCAACATAGTTTTTACTTACCAATGCCTGTCCCATTTTTTCAGCCTGTGTTTTCACATTAGACTGTGCAGTAAGCTGAAGTTGAAATCCGAATAAGCAGCAAAGGAGTATAAAAAATCTTGGCATAATCTGTTTTTTGTATTTCATAAAAATAGGAATGTTTTTTATAATCGAGTTTCACCGCAATGGATTTCAAACTCAAAATAGGTATCAGGATAAGGTTCATCTTGTAAGGTATAATGCCACCATTCTTCCGGGTATAGTTGGAAACCATTGCGCAGCATCACATCACGTAGTAGATTCCTGTTGGCCTCCTGCACTGGAGTAATTAAGTTTGTACCATGATGTGATATGGGTCCAAAATAATCATAACTGCTTCCCATGTCTAATTCTTTCCCATCCTCCCGACGAATAAGGGTGAGGTCAACAGTACTCCCCCGTGTATGCCCTGATTTTGCAGCAATGTACTGTAAGGGAATCAAATCTTTTTTGGCTACTTCAGGATAAAAATGTGCTTTTTGTAAGGTATCAGCCTCATCTTTTGCCCAGCTTACAAAAGCATCTACAGCTTTTTGTGGCCGGTAGGCATCATAGATTTTTAAGGAATAGCCTAGCGAATCCAGCTCTTTTTGTACCCTGAGCAGGGCATAGGCTGCTTCTTGTGTTAAGATAGCTTTCGGGCAGTTATAGCCTGGTACAGGTTTTCCCATAAAATTCTCAGTACCGAAATAACGAATATCGTATTTCAGACCAGGAATTATATCTTCCACATATACAAACCCTTTGGGTGGGTAAGATGAAGGCGTTGTGGAGGGGGCGCAACTGCAAAGTAGCAAGCTGAAACACATCAACAGGCATAGTCCTTTCAGATACATCATAGACACAAGATACACTTAGTGTCTGAAATGACGTGTACCTGTTAATACTAAGACCATTCCTTCCTGTTGACAATAATTGATGGTGTCCTGATCTCGTATGGAACCTCCTGGTTGAATGATAGCAGTAATGCCAGCTTCTTTTGCCATGCGTGCGCAATCATCAAATGGGAAGAATGCATCAGATGCTAAAACCGCACCCTGCGTATCCATACCTGTTTGACGAGCTTTATCAATTGCCTGTCTCAGTGCATCAATTCTGCTGGTTTGACCACAGCCCTTACCAATGAGCATCCCGTTTTTCACTAATGCGATGGCATTTGATTTCAGGTGCTTACAAACAATGTTGCCAAACTCTAAATCTTTCTTTTCCGCAGGAGTGGAGGTTCTTCCGCCTGATTCTTTCCATGCTGATAGGTTAGTGATATCCGGTTCCTGCACTAAAATTCCATGCAAGATGCTTTTAAAGCCGGCCGTGGGTTTTAGAGATTGCTTTTGTTGTAGTAGAATTCTGTTTTTTTTGCTTTTCAGAAGTTCTAAAGCCTCAGGTTCATAAGAGGGGGCCACTAGGATTTCAAAGAAAAGTTGATTTATCTTTTCAGCTACTTCTATAGTTACCTTGGTTTGAGTAGCTAACACACCTCCAAAAGCACTTTCCGGGTCGCCGGCCAAAGCTTTTTCCCAAGCTTCAGTGATAGTGTCGCCCAGGGCTACGCCACATACGTTCGTGTGTTTAATAATGGCAAACATAGTGCCTTGTGGAAATTCGGCCAGAAGTTGTAACGCGGCATCCAGATCTACTAGATTGTTGTATGACAATTCTTTTCCGTGCAATTGTGTACAAAGCTCATCTAAGTCTCCATAGAAGTTTGCATTTTGGTGAGGGTTTTCCCCATACCGTAAAGAGCGACGTGGAGCAGCAGATTGCTGGAATGCCTGGCTATCTTCTTTGTTTGCATTAAAATAAGCAGCGATAGCTACATCATAATGTGCGCAAACTTCAAATGCTTCAGCCGCATATCGCTTACGATCATCAAGATCTGATTGCCCATTTTTAGTTTCCAATAATTCAAGGAACTTCTGGTATTGCGTTCTAGAAGCTACTATTAGTACATCCTTATAGTTTTTGGCGGCAGCACGGATAAGCGAAACTCCGCCAATATCTATTTTCTCTATGATTTTTGCTTCTTCTTGTGTGCTTTTTACCGTTTCTTCAAAAGGATATAAGTCAACAATCACTATATCAAAAAGCGGTATCTGGTACTCCGCAATTTGCCGCATATCCTCTTCCGATCCGCGACGAGCAAGAATACCTCCAAAAACTTTCGGGTGTAATGTTTTTACTCTACCTCCTAAAATAGAGGGGTATCCAGTATGCGCTTCCACTTCTGTACAAGGGATTCCAAGTTCCTGAATATAAGTATAAGTACCTCCAGTAGAACATAACTGTACCCCTAGCTGATGCAGACGACGAACTATGGGTTCCAAGCCGTCTTTATAGAAAACAGAAATAAAAGCAGAACGAAATGTTGTATTCATGATATTTTCCTTTGTCGGATTCAAATGAGCCGCGAAGATAAAGAGATTATTTTCCACTCCACCTGAGATTCACAAACTATTGTTTCCCCAGAGAAATATGCTTGCAGGGAATAGATCATGGGCCACAGGATTGCTTGTGTTTTTTTAAATATAATTTATTGTTTTACAACTCGCTTTGTGAGTTTTCCTATCGTTAATCCCTGTACAATGATGGAAAACATGACTACGATATAGGTAACAGACAAGAGCAGATCTCTGTGCAAATCACTACTTACCGATAGTGCCAGTGCTACAGAGACCCCACCACGTAGGCCTCCCCACACCAGCATGGTGACAGTTCGGTTGTCAATTTTTTCCCGAAAAGGAATGGTTTTGGAGGGCAACCATATGGAAATAAAACGTGCTGCAAGCACCACAACAATACCTAACACACCTAATTTCCAGTATTGCATAATGTCGGGAATGATGATGAGTTCAAATCCGATGATCAGGAATAAGATGGCATTCATAATCTCATCGAGAAGTTCCCAGAATTTGTCGAGATAATCTTTTGAAACATCTGACATGGCGTAGGCTTTTCCATAGTTGCCGATAACCAAACCAGCCGACACCATGGCTAAAGGACCAGAAACATGTAATCCTTGAGCAACTAGGTGTCCACCCATTACTACGGCGAGTGTAATGAGCACTTCTACTTTGTAATCATCAATTTTTTTAATAGCAAAAGAAGCAATATATCCAAATGCAAATCCGGTAATAATACCTCCCACGGCTTCTTGTAAAAGGAGCATAGAAATACCGGTAAAGCTTAAGTCAGCGGCATTTCCTTGTGCCAGATTTAATATGAGAATAAATACTACGATCGCCACACCATCATTAAACAAGGCTTCGCCTGCAACTTTAGTTTCTAAAGATTTGGGTACACCTGCTTGCTTGAGTATGCCCAATACAGCAATAGGGTCTGTAGGTGATATTAAGGCACCAAATAAAAGGCACTCTATTAAAGAAATATTGATATCTAAGAGCTGGGTAGCATAATATAACAGGTACCCTACGGCAAGTGTAGATATCACCACACTGATGGTAGAAAATACGATGATAGGCCGTTTTTGAGACGCTAGATCCTTTAACCTGATATGTACAGCTCCCGCAAAAAGCAGGAAGTTAAGCATAGCTCCCATCAGTACCTCAGTAAAATCAATATTGGACATTAGCTTGGAAAATCGCTGCAATGTATGCGGGAAAATACTGCCAACTGTTACCAGCACTATGGAGCAAATCAGTGCAATAACCATTATCCCAATGGTGGAGGGCAATCTTAAAAACCGAAGATTGAGATAGGCAAAAATTGCAGAAAAAACTATCAAAATAGAAAAAGAGTAATATAATTCCACAAGCTGTATAATTTTAGTAATAGTAGAAAATGAGGTAAAAATAAAAAAAGGATATCAGAGCGATGGCTTTGTTATAAATAAAATTTTTATGGTTTATTAGGTAAAAGAATCTTTAAGAGAAATTCGGGAGTCTCCTCTTTGTTCCTTAACTTTGCTAGGCACCAAAAAAAATTTTCACACCAGAAATCCGATCTGATCACCAAAATGGGACAAGTAAAAGATACTTTTAAAAGCAAAGCAGACGAACAATTATCAGAGATTAAATCAATTCTTGAAAACCACGGTAATAAAGTATTGGGAGAAGTAACCCTCGCTCAGGCCTATCAGGGAATGAGAGGCATTCCTGGTCTTGTTACAGAAACCTCATTACTAGACGCTAACGAAGGTATTCGTTTTCGTGGTTTCTCTATTCCTGAACTCAGAGAACGCCTACCCAAAGTAGATGGTGGTTTTGAGCCTTTACCAGAAGGCTTGTTTTACCTGATGCTTGTAGGTGAAATTCCTGATAAGGAAATGGTTGAACACATTTCTGCTACTTGGGCTCGTCGTTCTCATGTTCCGAATCATGTATTTGATGTGATTGAATCATTACCTATGCATACGCATCCGATGACGCAGTTCTGCATTGCAATTTTATCTCTGCAGACAGAGTCTAAGTTTGCAAAAGCATATGCCGCGGGCATTAGCAAAAAAGAACACTGGTCGTATGTGTACGAGGATGCTATGACGCTGATTGCTCGTCTACCTCGTATTGCTGCTTATATATACAGAAGAAAATACAAAAATGGTGATCATATCCAGCCCGATGGCATGCTGGACTGGAGTGCAAATTTTGCACATATGCTGGGTTATAATGATGAAGGTTTCATTGAATTAATGCGTCTTTATCTTACTATCCATGCCGACCACGAAGGTGGTAACGTATCAGCACATGCTACCCATCTGGTGGGTTCGGCATTGAGCGATCCTTATTATGCATTTGCTGCCGGGATGGCAGGATTGGCAGGCCCATTACACGGTCTGGCTAATCAGGAAGTTATTCGCTGGATTGAAGAATTACAACAGAAGTTAGGAACCTTAGAACCATCTAAGGATCAAATTGCTGCATATATCCGTGAGACCTTACAAGAAGGAAAAGTTGTACCAGGCTATGGTCACGCTGTTTTAAGAAAAACAGATCCTCGCTTTACTGCTCAGATGGAGTTTGCTCGCAAACACTGTCCGGATGATCCTACTGTAAAAACAGTATGGAATATATACGAAGTAGCCCCTGAAATCTTAGGTGCAACAGGTAAAATTAAAAATCCATGGCCTAATGTGGATGCTCACTCTGGAGCTTTATTGAAGCATTATGGCATGCTGGAAGAAGATTTCTATACTGTATTGTTTGGCGTATCCAGAGCATTAGGTGTACTGGCTAGTCTTTGCTGGGATAGAGCTCTGGGTCTGCCCATTGAAAGACCTAAATCTATTACCACCGAGTGGGTTAAAAATTTTATTAAAGAAAAAGAAATAGCCTAATCTGAATAAGCATTTATGTCAAAAGGTCCCGTATCTCAATTTATTGAGCATCACTATCGTCATTTTAATGCTGCAGCCTTAATGGATGCTGCGAAAGCTTATGAAGCTCATCTGAATGAAGGTGGAAAAATGATGATCACACTGGCAGGAGCCATGAGTACAGCTGAATTGGGTATTTCTCTTGCCGAAATGATTCGTCAAGATAAAGTGCATATTATAAGCTGTACAGGTGCTAACTTGGAAGAAGATATCATGAATCTGGTAGCTCATAAAAGCTACAAAAGAGTACCAAACTACCGTGATTTAACTCCACAAGACGAATGGGAATTGCTGGAAAATCACTATAATAGAGTTACTGATACTTGTATCCCTGAAGAAGAAGCTTTTAGAAGATTGCAAAAGCATTTGCTTCATCAGTGGAAAGAAGCTGAAAAAAATGGAGAACGCTTTTTCCCTCACGAATTTTTATACAAAACTGTTTTAAGCGGCGACTTAGAACAATATTACGAGATTGATCCTAAAGATAGTTGGGTGCTTGCTGCTGCACAAAAAAATATTCCTATCGTTGTACCCGGATGGGAAGACAGCACCACCGGAAATATCTTTGCTAGTTATGTCATTAAAAACGAACTGAAAGCCTCTACGGTTAAAAGTGGTATTGAGTATATGACATGGCTTGCCGACTGGTATCGTCATAACTCTTCCGGAAAAGGTGTAGGGTTCTTCCAAATTGGTGGTGGTATCGCTGGTGACTTCCCTATCTGTGTGGTACCCATGATGTATCAGGATTTAGAATGGCATGACGTGCCTTTCTGGAGCTACTTCTGTCAAATTAGTGATTCAACTACATCTTACGGATCCTATAGTGGCGCTGTACCTAATGAAAAAATTACCTGGGGAAAACTAGATATACATACCCCAAAGTTTATCATTGAAAGCGATGCTACTATTGTTGCTCCACTTGTGTTTGCTTGGATTCTTGGACAATAAATAAGTGATTTCTTGTTTTAACATATGGCATTGAACTAATAAGTAGATAGCCAATGGATCTTATGGCTGCTATCACTAAGGAACATTCCAAACAGCAGGCATTGCTTGTTGCAAATTGGATTGGTAATGATCCTGTCCGCTTTGGCAATCTATGGAAATTATTTACTGGCGATGATTACAGAATGACACAACGCGCTGCAGGGATTGTAAACTCGCTTGTAGAACGCTATCCTCAGCTTATAACGCCATACTGGGACAACATTATTTCTTTATTGAAAGATTCATCTCTGCCGATAGCTGTTAAAAGAAATTTACTCAGGCTCTTACAATTTGTATCCATTCCCGAGCCATACCATGGGGATTTCATAGAATTTTGCTTCCCAAATATGGAAGACTCAAAAGCCCCTGTCGCTATTCGATGCTTTTCTATGACGATTCTCTACAATCTTACCCAAAACTATCACGAACTGGAAGAAGCCCTAGAACAATCTATTCAGTATTGCCTAGAACAGCAGGAAGTAACTGCTGGTTTTCGCGCCAGAGCTAAGCATATCTTAACGGCATTATTACGAAGAAAGTCTGCTCACAGATGAAATTACTGCTGGTGTTCCTACAGATGCATTATAGCATAGATTTTACGTCCCAAGTGAATATGCCTATTGCCGTTTGACTCCATCCAGAAGTATTTCATTGTGTTTTAGATGGGAGAGACAATTTCCTTTGGCATGGCTTAAAATGATAGAGGCTGCCTTTATAAGACAGCCTCATGAATATTGCAGGATATTATAATGACTACCATTTATTTTTTAACCATGGAGTTGAATACTTTTTCATCCACTTTCACAGGGTATTTATCTTTCAGAGCCTGATTCCATGCTTTTTCCAAATAATCTTGATATTCAGCTATAACATAGCCTCTTGCATCCTCTAATGATTTTTGGGTAGTAGTATTAAATACTTTTTCTACTCTTACTACCAGATAACTACCATCTTTTTGCGGTTTAGCCGTAGTTAGAGCACCTTCTTTCAACTCATCCTTACCATATTCAGTGAATTTAGAAAATTCATATCGACCTGTTTGGATAGTTACATTATCAGGACGTTCCTGAGTATTGAGTTCAGCTACCAGATCATCATGAGAGGCATTGATATTTTTTTGAAGAATACTCAGACCTTTTTCCAAAGATGATTTGTCTTTAAATCTATATATTGCTCCTGAGAATCCTGGCTCCCATAAGTATTTGCTCTTGTTGTTTTCATAAAACTGCTGCAAGCCAGCAGAATCTTTAGAAGCTTTACCCCAGATTTGCTGATCCATAAGTTCAAATAGTACGATACCATCGCGATATTCACTCATCAGGTTTCTGTATTCCTCATTTTCTTTTAACAACAAATCTTCTTGGAATTCGTTGATCACACGAGTGAGGTATAGATTATATACTTCTTCCGTAAAGTTTGGTCTGTTAGCAGGAATTTTACCACGTGACATCAGCTCTATGTAGTTTACAAAATCCTGCTGTGTATGAGTAGTATTTCCCAAAGTGAAAAGGGGGTTATTTAAACCAGCAAAATGGGAAATATCAAATACATTGGCTTTTTCACCAGTGTCTGGGATGGCTTTGATAAGATTTTCAATAGGTTTAAGGTTTTCGGGGAATTCTTTAAATCCATTTTGTTGCTTGATTTTTTCCACATACATGTCTTTGGCAATCTTAGAACGGGTATCGCTAGCGATTTTTATATCCAGTTCTTTTTTTAGACTATCGTATGGTTTTAATGGATATTTCTTAATTAGACGAATAATATGGTAACCATATTCTGTTTCTATGGGCTCAGAGACATCTCCTGGATTTTTCAGTGCAAAGGCAGCATCTTCAAATGTAGGTGTCATAGTACCCACACCAAATTTTTTCATTTTACCATTTTCAGAGATGGTGAATTTATCTTCTGAGTATTTATGTACAAGAGTATCAAAAGGAACTCCCTTTTTGTAGGCTGATAATACTTCCTTAGCTCTTTTTTTAGCTTCCTCTTTACCTTCTTTACCTTTAGAAGGAGGTGTAGTAATGAGAATCTGGGCTACTTCCACTTCGCCTCGTGCTGGTCTTTTATCTTTTACATATACCAGATGAAAACCCAAAGGACTTCTGAAAGGGCGTGATATTGTCCCGGGTTGAGTGCTGTACACCACATTTTCAAAAACATAAGGAGTTTGAAGTGCAGTCATATAACCCAGCTCTCCACCGTTATCTTTCGTACCCACATCCTCAGAATAAGCAGCTGCAATCTTTGAGAAGGCATTTTTATCTGCAGAAACAACCTTATACAGGCTATCCATTCTTTTATAGAGCTTCAAGGTGTCGTCAGGATTCATAGTGGCTGGTGCCATAAAAAGAATATGTGCCACCCGACGTTCTTCTTTCATGCGATCGTAAGCTTCTTTGCTAAGCTTATCTGCCATTTGTTTATCGGTAAGATAATTTTTAGCTAGTTGTTTTTTATAATTGCTAAGCTCATACCTTACCGAAGGGATAGTGTCAATCTGTAGTATTTCAGCTTCTTTAACCCGCATTTTAAATAGAGCATACAAATCCAGATAGTTTCTGAGGGCTTTTTCAGACAGGTCAGGCTTACTACCTAAATCATTTTTTTGATAGTTTTTCAGGAATTCTTGTTTTGTTACTGTATGATCACCGTACGTAAACAAGACCTGTGCCCGGGAAATGTTTGCCATACAAAAGATAGAGCAACAGGCAATAACCAGTTTTCTCATGGGTGTGTGCTGTTTTTTAAAATTTTTGATATGATTACTTCAGATTTTTTTCGGTTAATTCAATTACCTGCATAATGTTGGAATGATCCAAACGTTTTCCTCTGATAATCTTTTTTTCGTCGAGCAAATATATAACAGGCGTAGAGAAAACGTCGTATTTAAATCTGTAATCAGATTTGTGTTCAGGATCATAGAGATGAAGCCAGTCGTGCAAATTATTTTTTTCAATAAAATCTGTCCATTTTTCTACAGGACTTTCGGTACGGATGGCCATCACTCTTACTCCTTTATCTTTTAAAACAGCTCGATATACAGAATCTATTCGCGGAACTTCTTTCGTACAGTGTCCGCAGGTGGGGTCCCAAAATACGAGTAGGGTATATTTGGCTTTAAATTCAGAGAGTCTGTGTACCTTACCATTGATATCCTGCATGACAATTTCCGGAGCAACTTTACCAATAAGGTTGTTAGATTTTTTTGCAGCAGCTTCATAGTATTTCTGCAAGGCATCGTTATCGAGCCAGAATGCAGCACCACGCATATAGTAATTTTCCACTAAGTACACAAACACTTTATCCATACCCATCACTTTACTGGTTTCAGCATTTCTAGTTAACCAGTAAAGGGTGTATTTAAACAAATCTATCTGACCTTTAGTCTTGGTGAGGAGCATGTCAGCTTCTTTTATCACACTGTCTTCGTGCGGGAAAGTAAGTTTATTGATGTATTCATCCAGTTTGTTTTCATATATAGGAGTATGGATGAGTCTGTCGTCTTTAAAATTAAACTTATCCCAGTAATGAGCTTTATAGTAAGTATAGGCAAACATGGTATCTTCCGTGCCATCGGGAAAATAGTGTTTCCCTTCAGGTACTTCAGGGGTTTCCATAGCATTAAAAATTTGAGAGAGTAAAGCTTGGGGGTGTTTTTGGGCATAATCCCTTCTGTATTGTGTTAGCTCTTTCCCTAGCTTAGCCCCCTTTTGTCTTATGGCATTTGTATCTTCTGCGGTTTGAGCCTTACTTAATTCCTCCTGCAATGTTTTTTGTCGCTTAGAAAAATCAGTTAAGAAGTTCATATACGCCAGAAAATGATCGTTTTCCGGAGAGTTTTTAAACTTGATGCTTTCGGGAAGCGATTTTACATCAGCTTCAATGGTCATGTTGTCACCATTGTTTAATAAAAATTCGAAATGCGTTTGTCGGTCTGAAAACAGAATCATATAAATGCCACCCAACACAGAATCTTTTTTATGAAAAAGAGCATTCCCTTTTTTATCAATTTTTGCGGAGTCAGATATATATATCGTAGGAAGTGGTTTCCCATAATAATGTACCAAATAAACTATGCTATCCTGCGTGTTTTTTAAGTGTAACTGGATTCGATATCCATCACCCGCATAGGAAAAACTATAGCTGAGTAATAAAAAGAATAGAAGTAGTAGGTTTTTAATGCGCATAGTAAATAGTTTGAGTAACAAACAAGACAGTGCAATGATAAATTGCGTTAGGATCGTTGCAAAAATAATAGACAGATACACGGTATCCTAAAGTCTGTATCGTAAATTTGCAAGGTCTTAACGTTTAAATTCTTAAGTGTTGTCCCGAAAAAAAAGAAAAGCAATATTCGATGTGCACATTGAGTCATATGCAGCAGAAGGAAAAAGTATAGCTCATTTGGATGATGGAAAAGTTTTATTTGTTTCAAATGCTATTCCTGGCGATGTGATAGATGTATGGGTCACCAAAGAGAAAAAGCAATGGGCAGAAGGTAAGCTTGTGCAGCTCAAACAACCCTCTCCGCACAGAATAGATGCCTTTTGTCCTCATTTTGGCACTTGTGGCGGTTGTAAATGGCAAATGCTGCCTTATGAAAAACAACTGGAATTCAAGCAACAACAGGTATGGGACCAGCTGTCTAGAATCGGTCATATAGAATTACCTATTCCCGCAAAGATTTTAGGAAGTCCCCGACAACAATACTATCGTAATAAATTGGAATTTACTTTTTCAGCGCAACGTTATTTTACCAATGAAGAGTTACGGACCTATGCAGGTCATGAGCTTCCTGAGGAACACGCGCTGGGTTTTCACGCTCCAGGTCTCTTTGATAAAGTTGTTCCTATTTATACATGCTATCTTCAGCAGGAGCCTACCGAAAAATTACTTAGGGTTTTAAGACAATATACAGAGGCTAAAAAACTGAGCTATTATCATTTCAGACAACAAAAAGGCTGGTTACGTAATGTAATCATACGTATTTCCACTACAGGAGAAGTCTTAATAAACTTGGTAGTAAGAGAATATAAAAAGGATGAATTAGAAATTATTTTAGATCATCTCTGGCAGGAAATTCCAGAGACTACATCCCTGCATTATACCATTAACCCTAAAGTGAATGACAGTTTACACGATTTAGAAGTGCATACTTACAAAGGGAAAGGCTATATCGAGGAGCAATTGGAAGATTTTGTTTTTAAAATTTCTCCTAAATCTTTTTTTCAAACCAATAGTTATCAGGCAGTCCATTTATATCGTAAAGTAAGAGAGTTTGCTCGCCTTACCGGTAATGAAGTAGTGTATGATCTGTATTGCGGTACAGGGAGTATAGGTATTTTTTGTGCAAGAAATGCCAGCAAAATCATTGGTATTGAAGTAGTGCCAGAAGCCATAGAAGATGCGAAAGAAAATGCACGTATAAATGGGTTGGATCATTGCCATTTTTATGCCGGTGATGTGGCTTCAGTATGTACAGATGATTTCTTTGCTCAAAATGGTAAGCCTGATGTTATACTTACCGATCCGCCAAGGGCGGGAATGCACGAGCAACTTATTCAGCAAATACTGAGTTTAAAAGCTCCAAGGGTAGTCTATGTGAGTTGTAATCCGGCCACACAAGCCCGTGACCTGCAATTACTGGATGCTGCTTATAAGGTTGTAGCCATCCAGCCAGTAGATATGTTCCCGCATACACACCATATTGAAAACATTGTCTTACTAGAACTAAAATAATATCCCGCCAGCAAAGCAGACGGGATATTTCAAGGGTCAGAAAGAAAAATAATTCTAGATAATATTAAAACAAAAGCTTTTGTGTTTGCCTTTTCTGCAAAACAAGTTACTACAATTTTTGAACAATCCAAGCAAATTATAAGACGAGACATTTTTATGACATAAAGATAATAGTAGGTATATGTGCTATAAAAACGGAGGTAGTTCGCAACCGTCTTTTCAGACGGTGATATTTTTCTAGGGCTTCTGTTATTGATCTTCTCAGAAAATTTCAGGCTTACTATATCTCGGAGATACAATTGTTTGTTGAATTGATTATTTTAGCCTTCCAAAACAAAATCTTTTATGAAATATTGCGCTACCCTAATAGCTATATGCACATTTTTATTGGCTATAAACACTGGATGTAAGAAGAAAAACACAAACTATTGTCAGTTTGTTTCTCCAGATATGGTATTTGTGAATTTTTCTGAAGAAGAAACAGATACAATTATCATCAGGAAATATGAAAAGGGTTCTCATTATCAGAAAATGATAGATACTGTGTTGTTGCCCAAAGCAGATATTTCCCGTAAAGTGATTGGAAAAGATTCTATTATTCTGGCTAGCAAATCTGAAAAATTCCATGATTTTCAATATGGTTCTTACGGCTATGACTGGGAAATTATTCTTCCTGGTGTAAAAGGTTTCCCCCTACGTGCCTATGATATTGTAGCGAATTTTACACAAGCAAGTACTCCTGCTGCTGGCTGTCAAAGCCATATATCTTCTATGTTATTGGGTGAAGAGCTGTACACATGGGAATACTGGTTCCCTGAAATATACAGAGTATATATTACCAGACTGCCAGATATGGTTGAGTAGTTGTAGTATTGTCTGATAAATTTATTTATTGTCGATTGAGAATTGTTTTTTTAGGTACACCTGAATTTGCTGTGGCGTCTCTCGCTGCACTGGTAGAAGCAGGTATGGAGGTGGTTGCAGTAGTAACCAGTCCCGATAAACCTGCAGGAAGAGGTCTTCAGCTACGTTCTTCAGCGGTGAAGCAATATGCTGTTAGCAAAAATATCCCAGTCTTACAACCTGAGAAATTAAAAGATCCGGTTTTCTTGGAGGCTTTAGCTTCCTATAAAGCAGATATCCAGGTAGTAGTGGCTTTTAGGATGCTGCCTCAGGAAGTATGGAATATGCCCCCACTGGGTACAATTAATGTGCATGCTTCTTTGTTGCCTCAATATCGCGGAGCGGCTCCCATCAATCATGCTATTATGAATGGAGAAACGATTACAGGTGTAACAACCTTTCGTTTACAACATGAAATTGATACCGGTGGCATTTTACTCCAAAAAGAAACAGAAATATTACCTACTGATAATGCCGGTAGTCTGCATGATAAATTAATGTATCTCGGGGCAGCTTTAATTGTGGAAACCATACAAGGAATTGCAAAGGGGGTGCTGAAAGAAAGACCGCAGGTGGTTCCAGAAGGTGGAATTCGATATGCTCCTAAAATATTTACTCAACATAGAGAAATTCATTGGGAAAACTCAGGAACTACTATTCTTAATCAAATTAGAGGATTGTCTCCATATCCCACTGCATTCACCAGTTTACAAGGGAAAATGCTCAAAATTTTTCAGGCCAGATTTGAACAGACACATCCACACATAGCAGCAGGGCAATACGAATCGGATGGCAAAAATATGCTTCGATATGCAGTAAAAGATGGCTGGATATATGTAGAAGAATTACAGATGGAAGGGAAAAAGAAAATGCCTGTTACTGAATTTTTAAAAGGCTTCCGTCCAGACAAAACATAAAAATAATGCTCCTGCGCAAAAAAGAGCATTTATCTCCAACACAATTACGCAATTGTTTACTTTAGCAGTATGATTGCACCTTCTTCCATACAGGAAGTTTTGGATCGTGCCGATATTGCCGAAATCATCGGACAATTTGTACGTCTTAAAAAACGAGGGGCAGGGTATATTGCCAACTGTCCGTTTCACAGTGAAAAAACACCTTCTTTCCATGTTACCCCTTCCAAAGGGATATTCAAATGCTTTGGTTGTGGAAAGGGAGGGAATGTGGTAAGTTTCCTTCAAGATCATGAGAAATTAAGTTTCCCGGAAGCGATTAAGTGGCTGGCAGACTACTATAAAATTCATATTGAGGAAACCTCTAAAACCCCTGAGCAGCAGCAACAGTTTCAGATAGAAGAAAGCCTACGCATACTCAACGACTTTGCCACAACCTATTTTGAAGATTGCCTTTGGAAAACAGATGAAGGTATGGCGATTGGCCTCAACTATTTTATTCACCGAGGGTTTAGAGAAGCTACTATTAGGAAATTTAAACTGGGCTATGCTCAGGATGATTATCAGGCCTTTTATCGTTTTGCTGTCTCAAAAGGATATAACCCGGAGCTTTTAGAAAAGGCAGGACTTATACGCCACAGAAACGATGACTATTATGATATGTATCGTGGACGTGTCATATTCCCGATACAAAACATGACGGGTAGGGTAGTAGGTTTTGGGGCCAGAATTCTGAAAAGTAATGATAAGGCACCTAAGTATATCAACACACCCGAAAATGAACTCTATATTAAAAGCAAGATCCTGTACGGAATGCATCATGCTCGACAGGCGATTGCTAAACATGATGAATGCTTTCTGGTAGAGGGTTATACAGATGTGATTGCCTTGCATCAGGCTGGCATTGAAAATGTAGTGGCAAGTAGTGGTACCTCACTTACTGTAGATCAGTTACGACTTCTGGGGCAGCTTACTAAAAACCTAACGATACTTTACGATGGGGATGCTGCTGGCATCAAGGCAGCTTTGCGAGGGTTGGATATGGCTATATCGCAAAGCTTTAATGTGAAACTAGTGCTGTTACCGGAAAACGAAGATCCAGATAGCTTGGTGCAAAAATCTGGTCCTACTGCTTTCCAAGAGTATATTCAGCAAAATAAGAAAGATATTATCCGCTTTAGGCTGGAAATAGGTTTGCAGGATGTCGGTAAAGATCCCGTGGCTAAATCGCAACTAGTAAATGAAATAGCAGAGAGTATCTCCAAAATCAATAAGGCAGAAGATTTTTCGTTACAGGAATACTATATCCGTGAAGCTTCTAGATTGCTACAAGTAGAAGAAGCCGGTATGGTTAACCTCGTTAATAAGTATATCCGCACAAGACTTGATCAAGAAAGACGGATACAGGAACGAGAACAGCAGATTCAAGTACCACAGGCAGAAGAACTGGTTACAGAAGATGAAGTTTTACAGAAGAAGGAAATTATCAGTGCCGAAGAAAGACAAGAATGGGAAATGCTTCGTGTGCTTATAGAATATGGTAACAAGCCCATAGAGGAAACAAATACAGTAGCAAACTACATCCAGGAAAGGGTAGATCCCGATCTTATTGAATCTGATTTAGTGAGCAAACTGTTTGAACAATATTATAACTATCTCTCTGCACAGGGAGAGCATCCCTCAGCTAGCCATTTCCTGCACTATGGTGATAGAGAAGTACAACAAAGAATTGCTTCTTTGCTTCAAACCGACACAGGATTGAGTCCCAATTGGAGCTTGCAATATGGAATAGAAATTCTTTCACCTTCCATGAATTATATTAATGAGGTTGAAAGTGCACTTGCCTATTTTGAGTTAAAAAAAATAATTCGCCTTCAAGAGGAGGTTATGGGGCGAATGGTACATGAAAAAGACGATCGGAAAATCGCAGTACTTCAAAAGAAATTTATGGAGCTACATAAAGCTGAAAATGAAATAGTACGTAAACATGGTACCGTAGTATTCAGAATCCTAAAGAAAGAATTTCCACGTTAAGAATAGTCACGTTAGATCAAATACAGTTGTTTGTTTTTATAGTTCAGAACATTAACTTGAGCCTTTATGAATAGTTTTGGGCGCATATTTCGGGTTAGTATTTACGGTGAATCTCATGGTAGTGGTGTGGGTATAGTGATAGATGGGTGCTTACCTGGTATTTCACTAACTATTGACGATTTTATGCCTGATATTCTCAGGCGGAAACCCGGCATGCCTGGTAGTACGCCACGAATAGAAGAAGATATGCCTGAAATACTTTCTGGTGTGTTTCAACAAAAAACTACAGGGGCTCCCATTCATGTTTTTTTTCAAAATAAAAATACAAGGTCTGCCGATTACGATGCAATAAAAAATACCCCGCGTCCCGGACATGCAGACTGGGTATTACAGCAAAAATTTTCGGGTTACAATGATTACCGCGGAGGCGGCCATGCTAGTGGCAGACTTACCTTGGCATTAGTTGCCGCGGGAGTAATCGCTAAAAAACTTATTCCGGAAATAGCAATTCATGCTTTTCTGGAAGAAGCCGGAGGTAGTACTGATATAGAAGCAGCCATTCAGAAAGCCATAGATACCCAGGACAGTATTGGTGGGATTGTCAGATGTACGGCTAAAAATATGCCTGTAGGTTGGGGAAGTCCCTTTTTTGATTCTGTGGAATCGCTATTAAGTCACGCTTTGTTTTCCATTCCTGCCATTAAAGGAGTAGCGTTTGGAAGTGGTTTTCAAGCTGCTAAAATGACCGGAAGCACACATAACGATCCAATTATCGATGCAAGTGGAAAAACACCTACCAACCATGCTGGAGGGATCAATGGAGGCATAACCAATGGGAATGACTTAGATTTTAGAGTAGCTGTAAAGCCCACAAGTAGCACGCCACAGGTGCAACATACCTGGAATCAGGAGACTCAGTCTGTTCAGCCTTTTACGGTAAAAGGAAGACATGATTTATGTATTGCCTTGAGGGTTCCAGTAGTAGTAGAAGCGGTTACAGCTATTGTATTTGCTGATTTAAAACTACAACATCAGGCAGAGAAATAATGATAACATGTGTAAAACACATATGTATTTCTGCTGTATAATTAGTTCTAATATTTTTCTATTTTTACCTCAGTAAAACGATATTATATGACCCACAAGAACTTACGATTAATAATCGTTGCAGTAGCTAGCGTCTTTTTATTTAGTGCAACTACTTCCTGTAGAAAGTCGTACAGAGATTATGACAATCTGGAGTATAGAATCGACAGATTATGTGATTCTATTATAGAAACCACTGGACTGCCAGGAATGATGGTTGGTATATGGTCTGAAGAGAAAGGTATTACGTATGTAAAAGGCAGGGGGGTATCTGATTTGAAAACCAAAGCTCCGTTTAGTAGTTCACAATACTTTAGAATCGGTAGTATTACCAAGACATTTGTAATTACTGCCGTTTTGCAATTAGTAGATGAAGGTAAATTATCTCTGGAGGAAACCTTAGATACTTATTTCCCTACATTCCCCAGAGCCAATGAAGTTACCTTGCGTATGCTTTGTAACATGACTAGTGGTATTCCCAATTATTCAGAAACAGCGAAGTTTGAATATGAATTAGACCATAATCCTAAAAAGAAATGGAAACCCGAAGAATTGGTAGCCCTTATAAAAAATGAACCTTATTTGTTTGATCCTGGCACCAAGTTATATTATTCTAATACCAATACTACTTTGCTAGGTATGATTCTTGAGAAGATAGAAAAAAAGAAACTAGACGAGATTATAGATGAAAGGTTTGTTAGACCCTTAGGCTTAAAGCAGACTTATTTAGCTTCTGGTCATTCATTGCCTTCTAATCATGTTCATGGTTATATGAACTTTACCGATAGTTTATCTTATACAGACGATGTTTCTGAAAGCTTTGATATTTCATGGGCATGGGCAGCTGGAGGCATGGTATCTAGCATTTATGAATTGAAAAGTTGGGTAGAAGCTTTAGTGGATGGGAAATTCCTTTCTGCTAAAACACAACAGCAGCGTTTTGATTCAAAATTTCCTGACGGTACTTTCCGTTATGGTTTAGGCATGTACACTTATGGAGGTGATATGTGGGGACATAACGGTGGTTTACCTGGATATACATCTATAGCTATGCACCATAAGAAAAAGAACATTACAATAGTGATATTCTTTAACTGGCAGCATGATGAAGTCACGCCTGCAGCATTGTATAAAGAGCTAATCCAACTGGTGCATCCAGAATTAGGGGCTTAAAATTATTCAGCTGCCGCTCATGAAAATGGGCGGCAGTTTTGTTTTTAGCCGAAATAGGTTTCCTGAAAGTAAGTGAGAATATTATAAGACTATGTTCATAAAATAGTCCTATAAGTGAAAATATGATGGGTAAAAAAAATCCCCAACTCGTTAGGAGTCGGGGATGGAGTGGAAGCACACGGATTCGAACCGCGGACCCTCTGCTTGTAAGGCAGATGCTCTAAACCAGCTGAGCTATGCTTCCTTAAGGTAAGATCTCATTTGCGTTGTGCGTCAAACGGAGTGCAAAGATAATCAGCCAATTTTTTTTTCCAAAACTTTTTTCGAAAAAAATCTAACAAACTTCATATCAAATATCACCCAAGCCTATAACCTCATGTTGATTGGGAATCATCACATCTAAAAACCCTTTACGAATGAGTTTCTCTCTGAAGTTTTGCTGCACATCATATTCCCCATGAACTAAAAACAATTTTTTTACTAGCTGTGGATCCTGACAAGCTAACCACTGGCTTAGGTCGTGATAATCACCATGAGCACTCATGGTATCAATGGCTGCTACTTCTGCTTTTACCGGATATAATACACCGAAAATTCGTACTTCTTTATCACCATTTTTTAACCTTCCGCCTAAAGAATTGGGTTCACAATAACCCACAATGAGAATCGTGTTCCTAGGGCTTAATAAACTGTTTTTAATATGGTGCTTTACCCGACCCGCCTCTGCCATTCCTGAAGCAGAAATAATTACACATGGCTCGGGGAGGGTATTCAGGCGGATCGATTCTTCTACACTCCTTATATAATGCAACCCTTTAAAAGCAAATACATCATTATCTTTTTCTAACAACCTTCTCACATGTTTATTGAAACATTCCGGATGTTGTTTAACTACTTCTGTAATGCGTATGGATAAGGGACTATCTACATAATAGGGTAGTTTTGGCAAACGATTTTCTAACTCCAGTTTATTTAATAAATAAAGCAACTCTTGCGTACGCCCTAGGCTAAATGAAGGGATGATGAGTTTGCCCTTTTTCTCCAGACAGGTGTGCGTAATATGTTCTAATAATGCCTCAGTAGTAGTACTAGCCGAATCATGCAGTTTATCTCCGTAGGTAGATTCCATAATAATGTAATCTGCCTGAGGAAATACTTCTGGAGATCTTAAGATTACGTCTCTATATCTGCCTAGGTCGCCACTAAATGTGATCTGTGTTTTTTTGCCATTATCATGGATTTGTACATGTGCAGCAGCACTTCCTAAAATATGGCCGCAATCTGTGTACAGTAAGGATATTTCTTCATCAATAACTTCTGTTTCGTTATAAGGAACTGGCTCCAATAAAGGGAATACAGACTGGGCGTCTTCTAACGTGTATAAGGGTTCTACAGGATGCTTATGCTGCCGAGCTCTTTCTTTGTTTGTATAAGATATATCTGCCTCTTGAATGTTGGCTGAATCTTCTAATAAGAGTTTGATCAGGCCAATGCTGGCACTGGTACAATATATTTTACCTGCAAAACCATCTTTCACTAATTTGGGTAATAAGCCTATATGATCAATATGGGCATGAGAAATAATGACAACATAAATTTCTTTTGGATCAAATCCCCAGTGGGTATTCAAATCTACAGTTTCCTTTCCCATCCCCTGAAACATGCCGCAATCGAGTAGTATTTTTTTTCCGGAATCTAAATGTATGATGTGTTTGGATCCTGTTACAGTCCTAGCTGCGCCATGAAAGGAAAGTTTCATATGGAATATATTGAGGGGGTGTTAGTATATAATAAAGGGGTGTTAGTATATAATAAAATAGCAAGCCCTTGTTTAAAACTGTCCGGTTGACAATAGTACTAAGGTACAGGCTCTAAGATAAGCAATACCATGTGCACTTAGCTTTTGCTCGAAAGAAGGGTTTTCTGTGCCGGGGTTAAAGATGATTCTTTCAGGCTTTAAAGCAATGAGCTGATCTTCGTAAGGTCTTTGATTCATCGGGTTTAAGTACAGCGTGATAGTATGATATCGTTTCCCCTCAGGGATGGAAGTAAGGATGGGTATGTCTTCAATATTGCCTGAACGCTTGCCTACAGCCGTTACCATATGATGATGCTTTTTTAATTGTTTTACAGCCATATTGCTATACCTACCTCCATCTTCTGATGCGCCTAAAACTAATACCTGATGAGTTTGCATGGTTTATAATCTATTATGTCAAAAAATCCAAAACCCTTGTATGCGGAAAGTTACATGTTTTTTAACTATTACTTGAGTGGAACTTTACCTTACCTCCAATCTATTAATAGCTGCCAAAATCATACCAAATTATCTTATCTGCCGCGACTATTCCGTACCTTGCAACTGCCATAAGTAAGCCTGCATCCTACATGTTAAAAAATATTACAGATAGCTTGTCTCCCAAAGCTGTATTAATAGAACTTGGTGGTTCACATAGCGAAGTGTTGTACCCTCAGCTTTCATTTTTAAAACATGGAGGATATCATACAACCTTGATTTGTGACCCTAAAGTGTATGATTTAGTCAAAAATTATGATCAGGTAGATGTTTTGTTAAAATCAGAGATCCCTCAGTCGGGTTGGCTTCGACAAATGAATGCGTTGTGGAAAATCAGAAATTATATTGTTCAGGAAAAGGTTAAGCTGGTGATTTTTAATACAGCAAATGGTCCGCTGATTCGTACGCTTTGTTTAATGCCATATCCTCCCGATATCATTTTCGCTGGAATCTTACACAGCCTTCATAAGCTTAAAGGAAGCATTACCCAATCGCTTATCAGTTATCGGGTGAGGAAATATTTTGTCTTGGCGGCATATTTAAAACGGTTAGCCTATACTTACCATCGGCCAAAATTGAGTTTTGAGTTTTTTTATCCCATGTTTTTTATGCCTCCGAAAAATGAACACCCTGTTACTAAACCAGCTGGTGAAATATGGATTGCTATTGCCGGCGGACTGGAATATGGCAGAAGGGATTATAAAAGCTTAGCCTATGCTTTGCACAAACTGAAAAAGAAAATACCTCTGAAATTTTTACTATTGGGAAATTCATCTTATCCCGGAGGTGATGGAAATGATTTCCGAGCATTAATAAGCAATCTGGGCGTGGAGGAATATTTTGTTTTTTGGAATGAGTATGTAAGCAATGATGTATTCCATGCATACCTGAAAAAATCTGATGCCATTATGCCCCTAGTTCACCCGGTGCCACATATAAAAAGCGTTTATCTGAACTATCAGATCAGTGGCTCCTGGAATCTAGCATATGCCTATCAATTACCTTTATTGATGGCAGATGCATTTGCTGGTTTGGAAGACTTTAAAGATTATGGTGTTTTTTATCAGCCTGAAAATCTGACGGAAGCAATAGAAAAGCTCCCTAATATATTACCCTCACACCGCAAGCTATATCAAGGCGATGCGTGGCAATTTGCATTTCAAGCAAATCAATACCTCAGGTTTCTGAAATCCTAGTTTGCCTTATGTGTGAAAGGTATTGAAACCAGTAAACTAGGTATTCACCCCACTTGCTTTTTGACAAATCCTTATTTTAGCACCTCCAAGTGCATTAACAACAGATATGAAAGATATGAGCGAGCAGTCATCACAGGAAAGTGTGCATTTAAAAGATATGTACAAAAACTGGTTTTTAGATTATGCCAGTTATGTGATATTAGAAAGAGCAGTACCCGCTGCCGAAGACGGGCTAAAACCAGTACAACGCAGAATCCTGCATGCCATGAAAGAAATGGACGATGGCAGGTTTCATAAAGTGGCTAATATCATTGGTCAGACCATGCAATTTCATCCCCATGGGGATGCTTCCATCGGAGATGCTATTATTAATCTGGGACAAAAAGACCTGCTTATTGAAACCCAGGGTAACTGGGGAGATTTTCGGACAGGAGACAGTGCCGCAGCACCACGTTATATTGAAGCTAGATTGTCAAAATTTGCATTGGAAGTGGCCTTTAACGCTAAAACCACTACTTGGCAATTGAGCTATGATGGACGAAAAGACGAGCCTGTGGCTTTGCCTATGAAATTCCCTCTGTTACTTGCTCAAGGGGCAGAAGGGATTGCCGTGGGGCTTTCAACGAAAATACTTCCCCATAATTTTTGTGAATTAATTGAAGCTTCTATCTCATACCTAAAGGGCAAGAAATTTGAACTCTATCCAGACTTTCCTACCGGAGCCATGATTGATGTAAGCAATTATAACGATGGTATGAGAGGGGGGAGAATCCGGGTAAGAGCCAAAATTGAGGAACTGGATAAAAAGACACTGATTATTCGTGATGTGCCTTATGGTCTCACAACTTCTCAATTAGTAGATAGCATTCTCAAAGCCAATGACAGCGGAAAAATTAAGATAAAAAGTGTTACCGATAACACAGCCAAAGATGTAGAACTGGTTATCCAGTTAGCCACAGGGGTATCAACTGATCAAACAGTAGATGCCTTGTATGCTTTTACAGACTGTGAAGTGTCTATAGCTCCAAATGCTTGTGTGATTATAGACGATAAACCTAACTTTATTGGAGTAAGTGATCTGTTAAAGTATGCCACAGAACAAACCCGTAAGCTTCTGGGTATTGAACTCGAAATTAAACTTAGTGAATTAGAAGAAAACTGGCATTTTGCTTCTCTGGAAAAGATCTTTATCGAAAAGAGAATCTATAGAGATATAGAAGAGCAAACTACCTGGGAAGGAGTGCTGGAAGCTATACAGCTCGGATTAAAACCTCATATACGTAAGCTTAAACGTCCCGTTACTACAGAAGATATTGTTCGTTTAACAGAGATTCGGATTAAACGCATTTCTAAATATGATGCCTTTAAGGCAGATGAGCATATCAGCAATCTGGAAAAACAAATAGAAGAAACCAAACATCATTTGGAACACCTGACGGAGTATGCAATTGCCTATTATCAGGGACTGTTACAAAAGTATGGGAAAGGTAGAGAAAGGAAAACTGAAATCAGACCGTTTGAAACCATCCAAGTAGCTCAGGTTGCTATTGCCAATACAAGATTTTATGCTAATAAAAAAGAAGGCTTTATTGGTACAGGGCTTAAAAAGGACGAGTTTGTGTTTGAGTGCTCTGATGTGGATCAGATAATTGTTTTTAGAAAAAACGGATCCATGATGGTGACAAAAGTGGCGGAGAAAACCTTTGTGGGAAAAGAGATCATTCATATCGATATTTTTAGAAAAAATGATGACCGTACCACCTACAATATGATTTATCTCGATGGCAAGACAGGTATTGCTTATGCAAAACGTTACAATGTTACCAGCATCACAAGAGATAAGGAATATGACCTCACTCGTGGTACTCCCGGAAGCAAGGTGTTATATTTTTCCGCTAATCCCAATGGGGAAGCTGAAACAGTAAGTATTACCTTAACCCCGGGGTGTAAGGCTAGAAATAAACATCTGGAATTTTCCTTTGCGGATATCGAGATTAAAGGACGTTCCTCTCAGGGAAATCAGGTTACGAAGTATCCCATAAAACAAATTAAATTCAAAGAAAAAGGAGTATCTACATTAGAAGCTCCAGAAATTTGGTATGATGATACCGTTGGGCGACTCAATAGAGAGGGAAATGGTATTTGCTTAGGAAGGTTTACGGAAAAAGACAGGATCCTTTGTTTCTATAAAGACGGAACCTATGAACTTACCGATGCAGAGCTGATTAACCGCTATGATCCTGATACAGTAGTTCGTATCGAAAAGTTTAATCCGGATAATATAGTGTCGGCCATCTATTTTGATGCTAAAACTAAATATTTCTATGCTAAAAGATTTAGAATAGAGGCTCAAACACTTAAAAATAAGTACTCGTTTATCAAAGAAGGTGAGGGGAATTATCTTGAGTTTGTAACCACACAGCAAAATCCAGTATTATTACTCAAATCCGGCAAAAAGAAATCAGAACTTACAGAAGAAACACTCTCATTGGCCGAAAAAATTGAAATTACAGGCTGGAAAACCATCGGAACAAAAATTGCTGATAAAGATTTGAAAGAGCTATCCCTAATTGCTGAAGAAGCATCAGAAGAGGGTGATGCATCAAGTAATGCGCTGACCCTTTTTTAGTAGTTAGCATACTTGTATATATTGAAATATGTATCTTGCATTATCGCTGGTTGTATTAATCGTGCAGCTGGGATTGTATCTTTGTAGCTCTCAGTGTTTGGAAGAGATTGAGAACAAAATAGCCCGGAATGAAAAAAATAGAATTAGAAATAGTTGCGTTATCTCATAGTATTACACAAACTCATTCTTATGCTGTTGTACTAGGTGAAGTGAACGGTTTAAGAAGATTGCCTATTGTCATTGGTGGTTTTGAAGCACAGGCTATCGCAGTGGCTTTGGAAAAAATGCAACCGGGGAGACCTCTAACCCATGATCTTTTTACCAGTTTTATGCAAACTTTTGCCATTGATCTGGAAGAAGTGCTCATCTATAAACTCGAAGAAGGTATTTTTTTTGCTAGACTAATATGCAGAGCTCCAGATGGAGAAATTGTGGAAATTGATTCCAGAACATCAGACGCGTTGGCCCTTGCTGTTCGGGTAAATTGCAGGATATATACTTATGACAACATTCTGGAAACCGCTGGGCTCTACCTAGATCAGCTGGAAGGTGGGGCAGAACCAGCACAGCCCAAGCAAGGTGAAACAATCGGTCATACTTCTACAAAAGATTCCGACGATCTGAAAAACATGACGCTGGAAGAATTAAATACCTTATTACAACAAGTGTTAGAACAGGAAGATTATGTAAGAGCTATTTCGATACGAGATGAAATAAACAATAGAAAAGCTACCTGAGACCTACTGTATCGCTGCATTAATATTGTATCCTATGAAAAAAAGCCTTCTTCTTTTATCCTTCTTTTGCTTATGGCTCTCAGGAGGTGTACTGGCTCAAAATACCATGCAGCAATGCGGAATGGAACAACTACGCAATCAGCTGATTGCTTCCTATCCATATGCTCGGCAGTATTTTGATACATTGCCACAATATATGCAGACGCTCACAGAAGCCTATCTTGAAGCTAAACACACTACAGCAAACAAGGTAACTAGCACAATTACTATTCCAGTTGTTTTTCATATCGTATTAAGGCAAGCCCAAATCAATCAGCTGGGTGGTGAAGCAGGTATTAGAGAAAGAGTATTAAGTCAGATAGAAGCTTTAAATGAAGATTTTAATAAGTTGAACCCAGATTTGTCTCAGGTGCCATCTGCTTTTGTGCCGCTGATTGGAAATGCTAACATAAAGTTTGGGCTGGCTCATCGCATGCCTAATGGCTTGAGTACAGAAGGCTATGAAATTATTGTCACTGAAAAACCAGGTTTTGAATTAGCTAATGGTACTACGGGTTCTGGTTTTGCTGGAAGCGATGCTAAATATGCCATTTCAGGAGGGGCTAATGCCTGGGAGACATCTAAATATTTAAATATCTGGGTAATCAATCCGATTGTTAGTGGAGGTGCCTTAACGCTGGGGGTCGCAGTTCCCCCGTATATTGTCAATAACTTTGGTGTCCCATCGGCAGAAAAAGGAATTGTGTTGCATTATGGTGCCTTTGGAAGAAGAACTTCCAGTAGCCAATTCTTTTTATCTAATAATGATAAAGGCAGAACTTTAACTCATGAAATAGGGCATATGCTGGGTCTGTTTCACATTTGGGGAGATGTAGATGGCTGTCCGCCGGGATCACCTGACGATGGAATTGCTGATACACCTCCGCAAGAGAAAGCAAACTTTAACTGCCCAGTTTATCCTTCCATATCTTGCAGCAATGGCCCGAATGGAGATATGTTTATGAACTTCATGGATTATGTGGATGATCCTTGTATGTTTTTGTTTACACAGGGACAGGTAGATAGAATGCAAACTATGCTTAGCCTCCCTCAGGAATCTTTGGGACTCACACAGCATCCAGAACTTTTAGAATGGCCAACTTCAGTATGGGAAGCTGAAACTCAAAGAGAGGTGTATTTTTACCCCAATCCGGTAGATGAGGGAAGACTCACTATTACTCTTAGCAATATTGTGGGTCTTAGAGAAATAACTGTAACGAATATTATGGGACAACCCGTAGCACCCGCTATCAAGGCTATACCACAGAATAATAAATATGATATTGACCTTACACACTGCAATTCTGGCGTGTATTTTGTAAGATGTATCTTTGAATCAGAATCGCTTATCCGGAAAATTATTGTGAAATGATATCAGAACGGGAAGAACTAATTTCTCCTTTTTTCCTGCAGTCACTTGATCCTGCATTGCAAAAAGTTGTAGAAAAGATCTACGAAAAAGAAAGAATTACTGAAGAAGATTGCCTACTGCTTTTTGAAACTGCATCGCTTTCTCTTTGTGGCATGCTTGCAGATGTGGTGAGAAATCGATTGCACGGGCAGAAAGTTTATTTTAATAGAAACTTTCATATAGAGCCCACGAATGTATGTGTATTTACTTGTGACTTTTGCTCTTACTCTCGTCGCTATAAGTTTCGTGACCAGGGTTGGGAACTAAGTATGGAACAGATGTTGGACATGGTTAAGAAATATGATGACCAGCCTGTTACAGAAGTACATATTGTAGGTGGGGTTCACCCCAAAATGAATCTCGAATTTTTCTGCGAACTTCTAGAGAAAATACGTGCACATAGACCTGACCTCCATATTAAAGGGTTTACTGCTGTTGAACTAGATTATATGTTTCGTAAAGCGAAACTGACAGTAAAAGAAGGTATGCAGAGACTCAAAGAGGCTGGCTTGCAGTCATTACCCGGAGGCGGCGCTGAAATTTTTGATGAGACTATACGTAATCAAATCTGTGCTGATAAGGTAAATGCGGAAGGATGGCTGAAAATTCATGAAACCGCACATGAACTGGGCATGCATAGCAATGCAACTATGTTATACGGACATATTGAAAGCTTTACACACAGAGTAGATCACATGAGCCGCCTTCGTGATCTACAGGATAAAACTGGTGGTTTTAACTGTTTTATTCCTCTCAAGTTCAGAAATCAGAATAATGATATGAGCCATGTTCCCGAAACTACGTTGATTGAGGATATGCGCTTGTATGCCATCGCCAGAGTATTTATGGATAATATTCGCAACCTGAAAGCCTATTGGCCCATGCTAGGACGTCAGGCGGCCCAGTTATCTTTATCGTTTGGCGTAAATGATCTTGATGGTACTATCGATGATACCACTAAGATATATTCTATGGCCGGCTCTGAAGAGCAAAATCCGGCTATGAATACAGAAGAAATATGCGCATTGATTCTGGATGCAGGTAAAGTTCCGGTAGAAAGAGATACATTATATCGGGAGATTAAAGTCTATGAACGCTCAGCTTGAGTGTGCGCTTAAATCATATATAGAGGGATAGATGGCTTTGAATCGTACATCCGTGTTGCAGTTATACCCAGCTCATGCTACCCAGTCGCTGGAGTTTGACCAGATCAATAATTTGCTTCTCAGTTATTGTCGAAGCGATGAGGCGAAGCATAGAGTAACCCATATCAGGTTCCATACCAAAAAAGATATAATTTATCAGGCATTGACACAAACTGAGGAATACAAACAAATACTCCTCAGTAAGGGTCATTTTCCTAATGATTTTACGGATAACCTTCAGAAAGAACTGAAACTGCTCAGCATTGCAGGAGCTGCACTCCAAGGCACTCAATTGCTCATGATTCGCAAGCTGGCACTAACAATCCGTGATATACTTCATTGGTTTTCTATACACCCTAATTTATATCCTTCCTTACGAGTAATCATAGAAAAAATCACTTATGAAGCCCAAATTGACCAATATATTGCTCAGGTCATAGATGATAATGGCAATGTAAAAGATAATGCCAGTAAGGCCCTGGAAACTATAAGGTCAGAAATAGAAACCGTAAGACAGGAGACAAGGAGAGCCTTTGAATCCGTGTTACGTAAGCTCCAAAAACAAGGTTATCTGGCAGAAATTTCAGAAGGTTTCCTTAATGGAAGGCGTACGGTGGCAGTATGGGCAGAACATAAACGCATTGTAAGGGGGATTTTTCATGGAGAAAGCGATTCGCGAAGAATTGTTTTTATAGAACCAGAAGAAACCATAGCCTATAATAATGAATTGGTTTCTCTGGAAAGAGAAGAAGCCAGAGAAGTACAGCGTATTCTCGCAGAAACTACTGCCTTAATAGCCCCCTATCATAGTTTATTGGTACAGTATTACAGAATCTGTGGGATTTTTGATTTTATACGAGCAAAAGCCATGCTGGCAGTATCAATGAATGCTAATCTCCCCCGATTTTCTCATCATCCCATTACACATCTTATTCAGGCATATCATCCTTTATTGTGGCTACAGCATACCTCATCCCAGAAAGAGGTAATCCCCATGGATATTTCTCTGGATACTAAAAACAGAATTTTAGTTATCAGTGGTCCTAATGCCGGGGGTAAAACTGTGTCCATGAAAACCGTAGGTTTATTGCAGCTGATGTTTCAAGCAGGCTTGCTGATTCCAGCAGACCCCAGGTCTGAAATGGGTATTTATCGACAATTAATGATTCAAATTGGTGATACCCAAAGTATTGCTCAGGAACTCAGTACCTATAGCGCGCATCTAAAAGATATGAAATACTTCATGGACTTTGCGGATGCCAAAACATTGTTTTTTATAGATGAACTGGGTAGCGGTTCGGATCCCGGATTGGGCGGTGCATTTGCAGAGGCAATACTGGAAGAACTTGCCCGTAAACAAGCCAAGGGAATTGTTACTACCCATTATATGAATTTGAAAACGATGGCCGGCAAAGTGCCTGGTATCATAAATGGAGCTATGTCGTTTGACGAGGCTGGGCTGGTTCCGTTATATAAACTACAGATTGGGAAACCAGGAAGTTCTTACACTTTTGCCGTAGCCAGAAGAAGCGGATTGCCTGAAAAAATCATTAACAGAGCGCAGCAGCTCGCAGATAAAAGACACTTTGAGTTGGATCGTATGTTGCATAATGTAGAACACAGGATGCAAGAGCTACAGAAAATGGAAAGGAAAGCTGCTAAGCTTATTCAGGAAAATGAACGCCTTAAAAAGCAATATGAAGAACTTTCTGATAAAGAACGAATAAAGCAGCAGCATGCGTTGTTAAAACTTCAAAATCAGATTAAAAAAGAAGAACTCACTTATCTCCGCGATATGGAACGTAAGTTCCGACAGATAATTCGTGATTGGAAAACGGCAGAAAACAAAGCAGAAGTGATAGATGCAGCCGAGAAAATTTTATTTCGGAAAAAAGAAATCAAACTCAAGCAGGCAGCGGCACATAAGGCTGATAAAAGCTATACTCCTACCGGATCAGAAATTGTTGTGGGAGGGTTAGTCAGGAATATTCATACTCACCAGATAGGGCAAGTACAGGAAGTAAGAGAAAAAAATTTGATAGTACGCATGGGAAAATTGCCATTTACCGTAAAGAAAGATGAATGGATAGCAGTGGCAAAAAAAGAAAAAAATGACCATAGTACTACGTCTGAATGAAAATACATCCTGTCGTTTCAGCTCAAGCAACAGTGCTTTTTAACTACATGAATTGTACTTTTATTTTGAAAACGCTTACAATTTTGAGACTGTTTAGTAACAATCCATCATAGGATGTAAGAGTTAAAGGAGTTTAGAATCAGTTTAGGGTTTTTCTAAGCAGTTTTGCAGCTTAAAGCTTGGTATCAGGAGGCCGAAGATGCGATCTGGAAAGGTCCTAATGACATTAAGCGCGGCTTTCCGAGCGCCTCTTTTCTGACTGACAACCGGGTTGTTTTTAATATCAAAGGAAATCACTATCGGCTGATCGTAAAGATTAATTATGCTTACGGAATGATTTGGATCCGCTTTGTAGGTACTCATACGCAGTATGACAAGATTGACGCAACAACTATTTAAAACAAGGAGTAGAAATGGCCATCAAACCCATAAAGGCTAAAAAAGACTATCAGGCAGCTATGAATCGCTTGGAGGCAATATTTGACTCGTAGCCTGGAACTCCTGAGGGAGATAACTGGAGGTTTTAGGTATTCTTATTGAAAAATACGAACAAGAGCATTATCCGATTGCCTATCCCGACACAATTGAGGCCATCAAGTTTCGTATGGAGCAAATGAGCTATAACCAAAGTGACTTAGCTAAAGTGGTTGGATTAAAGAGCTGAGCTAGTGAAATCCTGAACAAAAAGCGAAAGCTAACTCTTGAAATGATCCGTCAGCTTCATCAAGTGTTTGGCATTCCGACTGACGTATTGATTCAGAGCTACTGACCCAAAAGCACTTCAGCCCACATCTCATTGCCGCAAGCGGGGCTGATCAACATGGACGGAGCAATAGTTTTTCAAATAAGCATTTGTACTTTAATGTAGCTGACTCATCGCTATTACTCCGTCTGACGGAAATGCGTTAATCTTTTCCCCACCGCTGGTACACCAATATTGTACCTGCATACGTTATATATAGTTGTTTTTTTGTGATCACAATCATAACACATTATTCAGGTTTTTTACAAATATTGCAGACAATTTTTGTCCTAATATAAATCCTTCTATTTTTGTAAACATGGAATTGAAAGGTAGAAAACCAGTTTATTACAGCGAGTATTTACAACTAGATAAAATCCTAAATGCCCAGCATCCAGAAAGTGTAAAGGAGGGAATCAGAGCAGATGATGAGATGCTCTTTATTATAATCCATCAGACTTATGAACTTTGGTTCAAAGAAATCATCCACGAGCTGAACATAGTACGAGATATTTTTAGGCAACCTAATATCCCCAATAACGCTCCAGATGTGTACAATAGTGTACATCGTCTAAAACGTATTTGTAGTATTTTGAATGTCGCAGTGGTTCAAATTGGCGTTTTGGAAACAATGACTCCGCTCGACTTTTTGGATTTTAGAGATCTGTTAAGACCAGCTTCAGGTTTCCAGAGCATCCAATTCAAAATAATTGAAGCACTTTTGGGATTGGAATACGGACAAAGACATGGCCAGCACTATTATATCTCTCAACTGAAACAAGAAGATGTAGATCGTGTGAAAGAGATTGAATCTCAGGAAAGTTTATTGTCACTTATCAATAAATGGCTGGAAAGAATGCCATTTATTAAGGATAAAAGTTATTGGGAAAATAATCCCGAAAACCATACTCCTTTCTGGGAACAATACCGACAGGCATACTTGAATACCCTGAATGATGCGGAAAAAAATAATATAGAAGCATTCGATACGTTGCTTTTCGATGAAAAGAAGTATCCTGTAGAACGTAAACTTAGCCTCGATGCTAGCAGAAATGCTTTGTTTATTATGTTATACAGAGATTTTCCCTTATTACACTTGCCATTTGAATTGCTGAGTACGCTCCAAGAAATTGATGAACAACTTTCTCTCTGGAGACACAGACATATTCACCTCGTACAACGTACTATAGGAAAAAGAGCAGGGACGGGAGGAAGTACTGGGGCTTCTTATCTCAGAGGAGCGGCCGATACACACTATATCTTTAAAGAACTATCTGAACTTACCTCATTCTTATTGCCTCGAAACCAATTGCCAGTCTTACCTTCCCAATTGGTTAGCGATCTGACTTATTCAAGGTAAAAACTAAAACAATTCATTTTTGTTATAAAGCTCATCAGACTTCACAAGGCCTGATGAGCTTGTTGCATGTAGGGATCATCCAAAGAGACAGAGTGAAGTTTACCGATAGAAACAGGCTGTTTACCGATTTTTAAAATGAATTTACCTAAAATGATTTCCGTGTTTTTATACGTAGGTTAACTTTGTTATATATCCTTAATAACATAGTTATGAATACACCACACGAAAGCCGCAGAAATAAAGGAGGAATACTATGGGGCATATTGCTCATTGCATTTGGAATCCTCATTTTATTAAAGAAAACTGGATTTTTGGTAGATTTTAGAATATCCTCGTTATGGCCATACTTTTTAATCATACTGGGTATTGCTATGGCTGTGAAGCAAGGCTTCAGAAAAGGATTCCCCTATGTCCTCATACTGATAGGTGTATTTCACGCTATCCCTTCCTTTACATTCGAACTAGGAGGTAGAACCATTTATTCGCAATCATTGGTATTTCCCCTGATAGTTATTCTTATTGGGATATTTATCATGCTCAAGCCCATTTGCGGTAGAAAATCTCATCCCGCCCTAAAACCGGTAAGCTTTACAGATCCCCTCCTGGATATGGATATTGTGTTTGGTGGTAGAAAAGAAGTGATTACTTCCAAAGATTTTAAAGGTGGCAGGATCAACGTAGTTTTTGGAGGTATAGAAATGAATATGATGCAGGTAGAACCCGCTTCTGATACGATTGTAATGGATATACGTGTGGTCTTCGGCGGATGTGATCTCTATGTACCTTCACATTGGCAACTACGAAATGAAATAGTGCCCGTATTTGGAGGAGTGGAAGACAACAGAATGATCAGAACAGATAAACACGAACAAACTACCGTAGTAGTCCTCAAAGGTTCATGCGTGTTTGGTGGAATAGAGATAAAATCTTTTTAAAGACTTATTGACGAAAAAACAATACTCTCTGATTTAAACTATTATTTATGAATACATATGCTGCACAGATTATTTTTAGGATATCCTGTGAACATGTGGCTACAGAGCAATATGAGGAGCAATGGAGATTGGTATATGCTCACGATGAAAGAACTGCCTTAGAAGAAGTAAAACAGATTGCTAAAACAGAAGAATGTACTTTTCTGGATCGTCATGGTAGGAAAGTAACCTGGAAATTAATTGCAGTTAAAGATATGCAACCTGTATCGCTGGAAAACGGGGCAATGTTGTTTTCCAGTGTGAAAGAAGTAACTCCCATTGCTACACCCGTATGGGAAGTCGAAAACTAATAAATGTAGATCATTTTGAAACTGGTTGACAGAAAAAAATGGTTCCATGCACTTGGGTATATATTGGCAGCAATTATATCTTCGGGTTTATTGTACTTTTTATATGATGACTGGACTCCTGTATTGTGTGATAGTGTAGTTAGCCTGATTGTTTATTTACTAACACTTTGGACTGCTTTACTTGCTGTAAGAAATTACCCTGCTAAGGCTGGTATTATTACTTATGCGCTCATTGTAGGGTTACTTACTGGTTTTATAACCTGGTACGCTAGCATTTATTTCTTATACTGGTTTTTCCCGCCGGGAGAGCCATTTTATCAGATACTTGAAGAAACACAAATATGTAGATTGCTTATTTTAATGATACTTTCTTCGGGGGTATTGATGGTGTATGCCTCACAAAAGCAAGTGCAAAGTTTAAAAGCACAATTAAGGAATTCGACAGATGCATCAGAGCTATTACGAGAGGCTGAACTTTATAAGTTGAGACAACAATTACAGCCCCATTTTTTATATAATAGTCTTAATTCCATAAATGCGCTCATACTTATCAACCCTTCAAAAGCCCAGGAAATGACTGGCCGCCTTTCTGATCTTCTCCGCGCTACGGTACATAGAGAAAGTCAGGTGCTTGTGCCTTTAGATGAAGAGCTGGCCTATATTGAATCCTATTTGTCGATTGAAATGATTCGTTTTGGAGACAGATTAGATATCAACATAGAAAAAAACTATCCCAATGGAATGTTGATTCCTCCGTTTATTTTGCAGCCAGTCATGGAAAATGCTATTAAATTTGGTTTGTATGGGGTATCAGGAAAGGTGTATATAAATATGCAGATAGTTTTTCAGAAAGGTATCTTGGAAATCAAACTTACAAATCCGTTTGATCCCTTACATGCTGCTCCTAAAGGCACTGGATTTGGTTTGCAGGGTGTAGCTAGAAGGTTGTTTTTGCTTTATGCCAGAGCAGATCTACTATCCACACATATAGAAGACAGACTATTTATTACGCAATTGAAAATACCTCAAGATCATGATTAGGGTAGTTATTATAGATGATGAACCCCTGGCTAGAGAGCTTATCAAAACTTTTTTAAAGGAGTTTGAAGGGATGGAAGTAGTTGCAGAATGCCAGGACGGATATGAAGGTTTCAAAACCATACAGGAATATCAGCCTGACCTTGTATTCTTGGATATACAAATGCCACGAATCAATGGCTTTGAAATGCTAGAACTCTTAGAAACCCCACCTCCTGTAATATTTACAACAGCATTTGATGACTATGCCCTAAAAGCATTTGATATCCATGCTATTGATTATTTACTGAAACCTATTACCCAAGATCGTTTTCATCATGCCATTAAAAAGTGGCAGCAACAACATATTGCTCAGAAAACTGCACAGCCTTCCCTAGACGCGCTACTCAATAACGTAGTATATGATGGTTATCAACATAGGGTGGTTGTCAAAGACCAGGGTAAAATAAGAATAATACCTGCACAGGATATTTATTACATTGAAGCCAATGATGATTACATTAAAATCTTTGTGCAGGAAGGTTTTTTCCTGAAAAAATCAACTCTGGGTCATATGGAGCAATCATTTGATCCTCATCAATTTATCAGAGTTCATCGATCTTATCTCGTACCTATACATCAAATACTAAGAATTGAACCCTATGAAAAAGATGGCTGGCTGGCAGTATTACATTGCGATGCGAAAATTCCGGTGAGTAAAACAGGGTTAAGAAAATTAAAGCTACGTCTGGGGTGGTAGTGGTAATAATTAATTAGCTAATGGAAAGCTTTTAAGGCCTGTATTCTGTTGTTTTTTTGTGCTAGATTAGTTATTATTGTTTAGTGTGCATTGCTTGAGTCTTATTAACTGTAAATGGTGTTTTTTTCTTTGTAAATGGTAACATCGCATAGTATGAGTTACAATTTCCTAATTGTAGATGATGAACGTTTAAGCCGGTCTTATATTCGTAAGTTAATACTCGAGTACGAAGAATCTGCAGTAGTCCACGAAGCCAGATCTGCTGGTGAAGCACAATCTCTACTGCGTGATCATCCGATTGATATACTTTTTCTGGATATTCAGATGCCAGAAATGAATGGTTTTGAATTATTGGATACGCTTGAAAACCGAAATTTTGATCTAGTTTTTATCACGGCTTATAGTCAATATGCGATTACTGCCATTCGACAAGGAGCATTTGATTATATTCTCAAACCCATCAACAAAAGAGAATTTGGTGAAATGCTCATCCGTTTAATTAATGTACGGAAAAATAGAACCCCCATTCCCTCTGCAGAACAAGAACAACTATCAGCCGGAAAAGATTATAAGGATCAAAAGATCGCCATATATCACCAAAAAGGTGTACAATATGTCCCCATATCTGAAATTGTTTACTTGAAAGCATTGAATACTTATACGCTTATTTATAATGTATCTGGGGAGAAAATTATCGTATCTAAATCCATGAGTCGATTTGAGCAGGGACTAGATACACGTTGGTTTTTCAGAACGCATAAGTCGTATATTATTAACATGAATCATTTTTCTGCATACAGATCAGAAAATGGAAATAATGTAGTGATGAATAATGGCGCTGTAATCCCGGTTTCCAGACATAGGTTGAAAGCTTTCAGGGAAATCATTAAAAACTACCATGGTACCATAAACTTATGACCTTACAACGGTTTCTCCTGTATTTGCAGTTTCTGCTTTGTATTTGTATGGCTTTGCCTGCGACGGGACAAAAATATCTGAGTCAGCATTTTTCTACTGGGATGGGTCTGGCACATGCGAATGTATTTCGCATTTTTCAGGATCAGCGGGGGTTTATCTGGATGGGTACCAATTCGGGCTTAAGCCGATTTGATGGAAGAAACTTTCATAATTACTTTATTAAAGATGGACTTACAGACAACTGTATCATGTCTGTATCTGAAACGCCACATGGAGAGCTCCTCATTGGCACCTATAACGGTGGCTTATGCATTCGTAACGATTCGGTTATTAAGTCTTATCCGTTAAAAGGCGGACATATGCCCAAGCGGGTCTTTTATTCTTTTGCCCTCGGAAAAGATATATGGTTGATAGGCCAAGACAGCATTCTTCAGGTTTATCTTATAGAAGATAGTGTTATCAGGCAGATCCCACTTCATAGTAAATCTGGCAGGGATGTATTTGTGTACTCCGGAGTACAGTATCACAACAATGAACTCTATCTTGCTACTAGCGATGGTATATACAGAGCCACACAAAAGAAATCTCTGGAAAAATATATCCCTAGTCTGCACGAAAAGGTTACAGCAATTTCCTCAGACCGCGCCGGTGGATTTTGGGTGGGTATGACCGGAAAGCTAGTACGCATTAAAAATGGCAATATAATTCAAAGCATACCAGTTTCAGAAAAGTCGGTGATTGGAGATATCTTGGTAGATAGAAACCATAAAGTTTGGGTGGCACTGGTAGGAGAGGGGGTATGCACTCTTCGAAATAATCAGCTCGAAAATGTGAATCCCTTATTAGATATTACTACCACTTCTATCAATGACATGATGGAAGATAAAGAAGGTAATATCTGGATTGCTACGCACGGACAAGGTACTTTCTTGGTAAATGGCAAACAAAATATTCAGCATTATCCAGTTCAAAAAAACAAACTCAATGTTTATTGCGAATATATTTCAGACTATAATGGCAAACTGTTTATCGCTTCCATTGGTACAGTAAGTATTTGGGAAGACGGTATGCTGAAGCCGTTTAGAGTAGATTTATTGCATCGATCAAACTATGTATATTTTGCTCAGGTCTATGATGACAAACTTTATGTAGGTACTTCGGCAGGCCTTATCGTAAAAGATATGAAACCTCCATACAAAGAACGCTATGCAACTTTAGATGGTAAAGGCACGCGATCTGGGGTTATTTCCATTTATAGAGATCGTAATAAAAATATCTGGATTGGGGGGTACTATACCCTTTATCGTTATCAGAATGGAATGCTAAAGGCAGATTCTAATTATAATATCAATGAAAACAGAAGGATTAATGCTATTACGGAAAGTTCTAAAGGTGAGATTTGGATAGGTACGGATAAAGGTATTATTATTTACGATGGTGAACAATACTACGAATGGTATGGTAATCTGAAACCTTTCCCTGCTTATGTGCAATGTCTCTATGAAGATAGTAAAGGAAGAATGTGGATCGGCAGTCGTCACGGACTGTTGCTTGTAGATAAAGACAAAGAAAAGATTTCGTTGGTGCCCATGGAGAAAACAGATATAAATGATATCTGCGAAGATTCCAACAATGTGATCTGGCTCGCTACTGCTAAAGGTTTAAAATATGTCCGTCCGGGAGAAAGAAAAACAGAAGACTTTTATACAGGTGTATATACCGAAGAGGTAAGTGTGCTTTATACCAAAGGGGATACACTTTTTGCAGGCACCACAGCAGGCATGCTATTTATTAATGACAATAGCATTTTGGATATTTCCAAAAAGGATCCTCCACCTGTCTATATTACAGCGGCTACCACAGGCTCTGAAACGATTTACATGCCCAGAAGAATTGTACTGCCTTATAAAAACAATAAACTCACCATCAATTTTACAGGGCTTAATTACGAATCTCCTGATAAGACATTGTATAGGTATAAAATAGAGGGGCTGGATAACAATTGGCACATAACTCCCAATAATTCCATTGAATTACCCGCGCTTCCGGACGGGAATTATACCCTATATATACAGGCTCAAAACAATCATGGACAATGGAGTGAGAGTTCAATATTACCTATGCGTATTGAAACACCCTTCTGGAAAAAATGGTGGGCTTATACATTGGCCGCCATTGTGTCTTCCTTTTTGTTTTATCTAATTATCAAAAAAATTATCACAACTCAGGAAAAGCAAAAAAGAAATCGTTTGCTTTTATACAATAAAATGGCTTATCTCAAACAACAAGCATTGAGTGCGCTCATTAACCCCCATTTTATTTTTAATTGCATGAATTCCATCCAACATTATCTCAACGAACATGATAATGACACAGCCAATGAGTATCTGTCTGACTTTGCTGGATTGATACGAATGACCATGGAACATGCCACCGAAGCCTTTATTGATCTGGACAAGGAAATTAAACGTATTAATCTGTATATGTCACTGGAGCAGTTGCGTTTTGGTGATGAACTTAAATTCTCTTGTGTGGTTGACCCATCTTTAGATGCTGGTAGAATAAGAATTCCAAACATGGTATTGCAGCCTTATCTTGAAAATGCTATATGGCATGGCATCATGCCTAAAAATGGAATCGGTGAAATTGAAATGCATGTGCGTAGCATGGATAAAGACCATATCATCATCACCGTAAAAGATGATGGAGTGGGTATTTTTAATAGTGCTTCTATCAGAAATAAGAATAAGAAAAGTGCCTTGGGCATGAGCCTGATTCGGGAAAGGATGGCGTTGCTGAAAAAACTACTGAAACAAAAATACATGGTAAGTGCCCGTGAGATTACAGATGAAGTTACTGGAGATGTAAAAGGAACTTTGGTTGAAATCCTCGTCCCCATTTTTCCTAAAGAAGAAGTTCTGGACAAACTGGAAACGGATAATCGTATGAAACTTTGATTTGTGGAGAATTACTAACCAAGTCTATATCTATAGATGGTTGGGATTGCATTCTCTTGCTATCTCCAAAATGTTGATCCCTCCCATTTTACTCATCTTGTAATCCCATCTATGCTATGTTGGATATAACAGGCTGTAATGTCTTTTGTGCCCTATAGGATATGCATTATGTCCACCTTTGCTGCTTTAGGTATAAAAATAAAGGTCGGATAAGAATATCCAACCTTTTACATTCGAAGAGAGAAGCTACAGTTTAATAGCGTTATTATTTTACTGCTTTTGGATTTTAAGAGTTTTTACATGTTGATTATCCGTATATCTTAAGATATAGACACCAGTTGCTATGTCTGGTATAACCAGTGTTTGGTGGGAAGCATGTATTTGCCAATCTGCTAATACGCTTCCTTTAAGGTCTATAAGCTCAATCCTAGCTGATTCATCTATCTCACCATGTAAGGATAAATATAATTCATTGACCACAGGATTAGGCCATACATCTATTTGCCATGAATGAGTATGCGATATGTTTACTTCTATAACATGGCTGTATGCATGTCTTCCAGAAACCTCTGTAATTTTTAAGCGGTAATAATTTTTTCCTTGTATAGGCGATTCATCCCAGAAGGTATATTGTTGTTGTGTAGAGTGGGCAGTTACTATTCCAATATTTGAAAACTCATTTCCATCATGACTTCTTTCGATTTCATAAGAGAGTACAGTGTTTTCATTGGTAGCATCCCAAGTCAGTTTATTTCTCTTATCTACATGGATGCCTTGCCAGTTATTTACAATGGTTTGTAAGGGACCATTGCCAGTATGGATTACATATAATCCACCAAAATCAACATTAGGGAATGTGATTGACCAATATCCAGATGGATGCCAAGTTGCCGTAATGCTACTATTGGGAATATAGGATACATTAGAAGCGTCGTAGAGCATAAGCGGACCTGTGCTTCCCTGATCAATTTGTCCATAATAATGACTTACAATGATATTGCTGATCTTGGAAACATCCGATGGGCCATTAGGAAGAGTAGGTACTGAGGAGCCTGCAATAGAAGCATTGTACGCATCAAACTCTGATTGTAAAACATATAAGGTGATTATGCCAGGCACACTTTCCGTAGGGAGAATATGAAAGAGTCGTGGTACATATCGACTTGAACCACTATTGGGAGGAAGAGCCATTAGCGTAGGCACCGTATCCAGTGTCAATACAGATACCTGCGTTAAGCCGGGTGCCACCCCATCTACTATATCTTCAATTTGTACGAGTGTATCATTACATGTGCCTCCTGTAAAAACATGTGTATCTCCCTGATTGAGTATTGCACTATTATGAGTACCTCCAGTTGCTAACGAAGAGTTTGTAGGAGTGCTGAGCACAGTTGCTATTATTTCTTTTCTTGCTGATTCACACTGAGCATTGGATGAAGTTGCATAATAACTAGTGCTTTGCGTAATATTTGGAGTTGCCCAGGCATTTCCTGTGCCTAATAAAGTACCACCAGTAGGGCTATCGTACCAGAGCGTAGTAGCATCAGAAGGAGCTACAGCAAGTAGCAAAACACTACCAGCATCACAACGTTCCCCATCAAGTGTTAGTTGCAGCGTGTCTGGTAGGAGATTTACAGTTAGATTGAGCGTTACAATACTATCACATCCATACAAACTGCTTTGCAGGGTGTCAAAATAAGTACCTTCCTGATCTAGCAATTGACCACCAAAATCGTATTCACTGCCCTCACAAATTGCTACAGTAAGCGTATCTCCTCGTGTTGTATTTATAGGAGATTCATAAGCTCCAATGTCCACAATGCCCTCATAGATACGATCATTTCCTGTAAGGTCTTTTAGTATGGTAGTAGGTATAGAGTCATTTATCCCACTATTAATTAAGGGACTACAAGGCAAAATGTTATAGTCTCCTGATGTAGTAGGGGCAAGGTTGTAGGAAACGGGATTTACAAAGTATGGGTTGGTAGTGGTTCCATCTAAATTTCCAGAACCTCCAGGCATATCTTGAATTAAAGAGTGTACGATTTGTGGAGGAGTTCCACTATAATATATTCCTGTATTGTTATTCCATACCACACAATTGGAGAGTATAATGGGCTGAAATTGATATATGCCCCCTCCAAAAGTTGTTGCACTGTTTCCTGTAATCGTGGAGTTAATAATATGGGCGCCATTTTTACTATTGAATATGGCTCCTCCTGTAAATGTTGCCTTATTGCCAGAAAAAACACATCCAATGATTTGGAGATCCTTTGTACTACTACTAATAACTAGAGCACCTCCATTATAAGATTCATTACCAGAGAATTTGGAGTTAATAATTTTTAATCCTCCCGTACCATTGTATAATGCCCCACCAGATTCATCAGCATAATTATTATGGAAAGTACAGTTTTCTATTTCGATGTCTCCATTATTTCCATTATATATAGCTCCTCCACTGATGGATGCTAAGCCAGAAGGATTGCTATTATATGCAGTATTCAAGATAAATGTACAAGTAGATAAATATACTTGAGAAGTAAGGCAAGTTATGGCTCCACCGAATCCGGAAACATTGTTACGTATAAATGAACATTCGTTAATGAATATTTTCCCATCATTATTATATATTATTATTCCGCCTCCCTGTGTATTGCTAATCATTTCACCTGCCACTAATTTGATACTCGATGAATCCGCTTGCCCTCCGGTAATGGTTAAGCCGTCGAGTACAATACTATCATTTGCAGGTACATTTACAATAACCATAACATGGATACTATTATCTGCTGTATCAAGAGGGATACCAATATCTCCACTGAGTATCGTTGGGTTTGCTTGGATATCTCTGTTTCCCCCACCATTACTGTATCCACCAAGGATATGTAGATTACCTCTATAAATTGTAAAGAATGAATCTCGAGTCGTGCTGCTTTGTGCGCCAGTTGGGTAATAGGTGCCTTTGGCTATTAAGATAGTGTCTATTATGGGGAATGCATGTGCGGCTTCCATGGCTTTAGAGAGCGTGGTAAATGCATTAGCCCAGCTTGTGCCACTCTCGTTGCCGGTAGCTGCACTATCAACATAAATAACATTTTGTGCAATAGGTGGTACTGCAATGGAAAGTTTATATAAGCCATTTTGTGTGCCTATCCATTTGTCGTTTTGAGTAGAAATGGAAATGGTTTTGATATCATTAGAAGCCAAAGGACTGTTGGTTTGATCGTAAGTAGTCCAGGTACTCCCACTTAGTCTGCTAAGTCCATAGTAGGTTGCAAACCATACATCCCCCTGAGCATCAATGGCGATATCCATAGGATCATCAGCAATTCCACTATTTGAAGTAGTATATTGAATCCAGTTGTTACCATCAAATTTACAAGCTCCACCACCGTTGGTGCCAAGCCATATATTGTTTTGCATGTCTGCTTTCACTACGTTTATCCAATCAGCAGGTAACCCACTATTTAATGAGGTATAATTAGTCCAGTTTGTGCCATCAAACTTACTCAGCCCATCCAAAGTTGCTAGCCATTTATTTCCCAATGCATCTATAGCTATTGAGGATATAAAATCGGAAATGATGCCGCTGTTCTGTGTATTATAAATAGTCCATGTAGTGCCATTATATACTGCTACACCGGCTGAACTTGTTCCTATCCATAGATTGCCTGCAGCATCCACTGCTAAGGCTTTGATATCATCTTCGGGTAGCCCACTATTAGAAGTAGTATAGTGTGTCCAGGAGCTTCCATTGAATTTACTAAGACCGAGGTTTCCGGTGGCAAACCAAGAATTGCCTGATCCATCTATTGCTAATGCTTGTACATTGCCGGTGGGAAGACTTGTATTCGTTGTAGTATAACTTGTCCAATTGCCGGATGCATCCCTTTTGATAATTCCTGATCCTGCGGTACCCATCCAGAGATTTCCTTGTGCATCGAAACTACTGGCTAATATACTTGTGGCAGAAATGCTATTGATATTGACTGGGTTGAAATTTGTCCATGTGCTTCCTTCCAATAGGTCTAAATTATTGCCACAACCAATCCATTTTTTAGTGCCATCAATGGTAATTGTAGATACCAGATTATTAGATAATCCACTATTGGATGTACTGTAGTTTGACCAGTTGCTACCATCAAAGACATATATTCCCACAACAGAGCCTATCCACATATTACTTCCTTCTTTAGCAATGCTCCTTATAATGGAGGTAGTCATAGGGGTGTTGCCGGCGTTATATACGGTCCATGTGGTGCCATCAAATAATCCAAGTCCACTATTCGTTCCAAACCATTTATTGCTGCCATCTATTACAATGCTATATACAGAGTTATTGGGTAGTCCACTGTTAGATGTATTGTAGGTAGTCCAGTTGCTTCCGTCAAACATACAAACCCCTGCATTGGTACCCATCCATTTATTACCTACACCATCAATTTTAATTACATTCAAACTATTATTTGCGATATCGCTATTACTAGTAGTATAATTTGTCCAGATGGAACCATCAAACATGCTTAACCCACTAGTAGTGGCAATCCATACATTCCCTGAGCCATCTAAAACAAGGTCTCTTACTCCATTGCCCACTAATCCACTATTACTGGTGGTGTAAACCGTCCAACTTGATCCATTATAGTAAGCCAATCCACCATTAGTACCAACCCATAAATTACCGGATGCATCCAGGGCTAGTGCTTTTATACTGTTGTTTGGGATATCACAATTCGTGGTGTTAAATACTTCCCAAGAACTGCCATCATATAAAGTTAGACCACCGTCACGTGCAATCCATGTATTGTTTCCATCGATTAATATATCATTGATAATTCCTGATAATGCAGGAAAAAAACTAGTCCATGTTTCTTGCTGTGCATGTACTTTACTACACATAATCCAGCATAATGTCATGAAAAGCGTACGTAGTATTTTATTCATATGTTTGGGTTAATTGGTTGCATAAATAAATAAATAAACCCAGTACCTCACCACATGTTGTCATGTCTATACAGGTACTGTGCGTTTTTGTTTGAGGACTAATGGAATATTATTATGCGAAATTGTATTGTAAGGACGAATATATAATCACTTCATTGTGGTATTTTTTGCAGATATCCGTTTATTTTGAGTAATTGGGAAAGATGTAACTGTAGACATAGGCACCACCAATATGTTTGTTTCTAGTAGTATATGTTAAAGTTTTGGCAGAGCAGTGAGATGCTAAGTAATATATCCCTTGGCTGTCTATGAATTAAAGATTCTTAGACAAGTGTGCCAGTAAGTGATAGGAGCTCAAAATTCAAGTAGTATGGTGAATAATGTGTTATTTTTCTATAGAATCAAAGGAAAAATAAAAGGTAGTACCTTTTCCAATATTGCTTTCAACCCATAGTTTCCCGCCATTAGCTTCCACAAATTCTTTGCAAAGCATTAGGCCAATACCAGTTCCCTTTTCTCCTTTAGTGCCGTAAGAAGAATCAATGTTGGCCTCATTCATAAATTGATTTACCTGAGCTTCACTCATACCTACACCATTATCCTGTACTGAGAAAATAATGGTATCATTGGCAGGGTTTGCATGTGCATGTACTATTATCAGGCCTTCTTCATAAGAAAACTTAATTGCATTGGAAAGTAGATTTCGGATAATAAAATCAAAATGTTCTCTGCTGGCATGAACCAAAAGGTTTTCAGCTACATCCATTTGTACATCCAAACGTTTTTCCTTAATACGGTCACTATATACGTTGAGCGCTTGCTTTACGGTGGTGTGAGGTGGAAATATGACTTTATTTACTACAATTTCTTTCAGTTGTGTAGTACCCCAGTTGAGTAGATTGTTTAATACATCATACGTGGCTTCTCCTTGGAGTTTTAATTGCTGGATTACATCTTTCTGTTCCTCCTGGCTAATTGCACCAGATGCTAAAGAATGTATAATTTGTACCATGCCACCCACCGGTCCGCGCAAGTCATGTCCGATAATTGAAAACAGCTTGTCTTTTATCAGGTTGCTTGCCTCCAGTTGTTTGTTCAACATCTGTGTTTTTCGGTAAGACATCCATAAAATGAAAAGAATAACTGTAATGGCAAGTCCAATGGCTATTCCCAGATTCCGTTGAAAAGTAGTTTTTTGATTTTTTAACATTAATGCCTGAATACGGCTTTTGCTTTCTTCTAATTCATATTCTGCTTCTAAGGCTGCTATTTGCCGTTCTTTCTGCAATGAATATATGCTGTCACTAATTGCATGACAGGTAACCAGTGCTTCAAATGCTTGTTTGTATAAACCATGATAGGTGTATAAATCTACGTATGATTTATATACATCCTCCACAATAAGTAATTGCTGGGAAGCTTCCGCAATTCGGAGTGCAGAGTCTAAATATGAATGACTTCTGTTGTAGTCAGTATCAAAATAATGGCTGGCCAGATTGATGAGAGCACGCGCTTCTTCGCTTGGTAACTGGTATTTTATAGACTTTTCTAAGGCCAAACGATGATACAAAATGGATTCACTTTTTTTACCTAATTCTTTGTATGTATTGCCTATGTTGGTAAGCAAACTCATATGAATCATATGGAAGTTTAACGAATCACTAATAGCAAGCCCTTCTTTAAAGTATTCTAAAGCTTTTTCATAATTTCCCATCTTAGCATAGGTAACCCCTAGGTTGTTGTAAATACCAATACCGATAGGTGACCTTGAATATTTTTTGTTGAGATTTTGTGCTTCTAAATAGTACTGGATTGCTTTCTCGTAGTTTTCATTTAGTTCGTTTACCACTCCTAGTTTCAGATTGATATCAGCAATCCCTTCGTTGTCTTCTATTTTTTTAAATATTCTTAATGCATCAAAAAATAATTCTGTAGCACTGTTTAGATTACCTTGCTTAGCTTCAATGACACCTAGTAAGGATTGAGAAGCAGCAATTCCTCGGTAATAGTTTATCTCTAATGCTATTTCTCGGGCTTGTTTTAAATATTTTTTAGCCACATCAAACGAGCCATGGGTCTCTGCAATTAATCCTAATTGATGGATATGCTGAACCTCTAATACTTTATTGCCTGCTTTCTGTGCGAGCTCAATTCCCCTTTGTGCATAATAGGTAGCTGAGTCGGGACGTGAATCCGTATGATAAGCTGCGAGTTTACCTAATGCACTAGCTTTTGCAGAATCTGTTTTGGCTTCGGCATAATCATTATGCAGTTCCTGTATATAACTATTTTGGGCTGTTATTTGAAAGGATATTAAGAATAGTATAAGAGTAGATATAATTCGGGGTATCATTAGGAAAACTTTCTTAAGTAAGAGAATAAGGGGTAATTTCTATTTTTACTGGGTTGCTAATAAATAATGCCTAAAATAAGATTTTATACTGAGGTTGTTTGAACTAATATAGGAAATATAAAAAAATATGGTAAAAATGTGGACATAGACAAGTCGGGATAAAAAAAATGCGGACAAAATTAACTTTGTCCGCTTAAGTAGTTCCACCTGGATTCGAACCAAGACTAACTGAACCAAAATCAGTTGTGCTACCATTACACCATGGAACTTCGTCTTTCCGTTTTCGGCATGCAAAGGTAAGTTGCGATTGGAAAAACTCAAAATTTTTCTAAAAAAACATTTAGGTTTTTTTCTGTCTTCTTATCGTATGCGCCAAATGATTCTTAGACGTTGGTTTTTCTGTCTGATCAGTTTTATTTTCTAATAGAATAAATACTTTGTCGCCACTTAATAATAATAGTGCGAACGTTATTTTTGTATTAGGTTTGCTCTGAATCCCTACTTATATGTCGTCTGCGGTAAATACCCGCCCATTTGTGATACGTCTGATTTTTATTAGTGTTACCATCATAATACTAATCCGGATTTTTATGCTCCAAGTATTTGAAGATAAGTATAAGATCATGGCAGACGATATCACTATTTACCGGAAAGTAGTGTACCCTCCTAGGGGTGCTATTATTGACCGAAAGGGGAAAAATATGTTGATTAATCGAGTGGCTTATGATCTGATGGTGACGCCTAATAAGGTTAAGGCTTCCCTGGATACAATGGAGCTGTGTGCTGCGCTAGATATAGATAAACCTACCTTTGAAAAATTAATTTACAGATCTATTATCCGAAATGGGTACATGAGAACCGGGACTTTTATGGAACATTTAAGTCCGGCTCAAACTGCCCGTTTTCAGGAAAACATGTATTTATTTGATGGTTTTGAGCTGATCGAAAGAACCATCAGAGAATACCCTGATAAAAGTGCTGCACTAGTGTTAGGTTATGTGGGAGAGGTGACGCAGAGTATGCTCAAACAACCGAAATATGAAACTTACCGTCAGGGAGACTATACTGGCATGAGTGGATTAGAAAGAAGTTATGAGGAAGTATTACGAGGACAAAGAGGGGTATATTATTTTGAACGAGACAACTTCAACCGACCCAGAGAATCTTATAAACAGGGAGCCCTAGACACTCCTGCAGTGGCCGGAAAAACTTTGCAGCTATATCTGGATGCAGATTTGCAAAAATATGCAGAGGAACTGATGGTGAATAAAATTGGAAGCGTAGTAGCCATCGATCCTCAAACGGGTGGTATTCTTACGATGGTAAGTAGCCCGGGCTATGATCCCAACCTGCTGCGAGGAAGGGAGCGTTCAAGCAACTATGCTAAATTAGAGCGTGACCCCACACACCCTCTTTTTAACCGAGCTACGCAAGCTTTTTATCAACCAGGCTCAACGCTAAAGCCTTTAACAGCCTTGGTGGCATTGGATGCAGGCGTGATTACTCCTAGCTATGGCTATCCTTGTATGGGAGGATATTACCAATGTGGAAGAAGGATCGGTTGTACACACTCAGGAGGTGGCCATGCAGCCAATTTAAGAAATGCTCTAGCCAATTCCTGTAACGCTTATTTTGTACATATACTCCGTCTCCTAATCGATAATAATAAGTTCGGAAATGTAAAAGGGGGTATTCAACGCTGGCACGACTATTTTGAAGATTTTGGATTTGGAAAACCCACAGGTGTCGATATCCCATTTGAAAAAGGTGGTCTATTACCAGACTCAGCTTATTATAATCGTAGATATAACAACTCCTGGAACTCTTGCATGGTACTCTTTGTGGGCATGGGACAGGGTGAAATTGCCCTTACTCCTCTCCAGCTCGCCAATTCCATGTGTATCATAGCCAATAAAGGATATTACTATACCCCCCATCTGGTTAAATCTATTGGTGGAAATCCGCATGACCCCATGCTATATCCCTATCTTCAAAAACATAAAGTAACGAATATTCCCGACAGTGTATTTGAAATAGTGGGGAAAGGTATGCAGGATGTAGTGGATAGAGGAACCGGTAAAGTAGCACAGTTACCCGGACTAGAAATTTGTGCTAAGACAGGTACTGTAGAAAATAAGGCAGAAGTAAACGGAGAGATCATTAAAATGAAAGACCATTCTGTTTTTGTGGCTTACGCTCCTCGTACAGATCCCAAAATTGCAGTGGCTGTGATTATAGAAAATGCAGGGTTTGGTGCCACATGGGCCGGTCCGGTGGCAAGTCTTGTAATTGAAAAATATTTGCATGATACCATTGCGGCCAATAGGAAACATCTGGAAGAAAAGTTATTAAATGCCAATCTGATTAATCCGTATGTAAATGCAATAGATGCCACACAAAGGCGAAAAGACAGTATTCGTTATTATACCCGTATAGCTAAAAAAAGAGAGCAGGATAGTATCCAGAGAGCTAAAGATTCGGTTTGGGTTAGAAAATGGTGGGAATTCCAGCTAGGTAGAAAACTCCCCGAAATATTACAACCAGCACAATGAGTACACAAAAAAGATATATAGCAACCAACATAGATGGGATCACGCTGATTTTGTATTTGGCGCTGGTGTCGATAGGGCTTTTGTCTGTTTTTTCTGTAGAATACAGAAGCACAGATACCGGAATTTTTCTGATGGAAAAAAGCTTTATGAAACAATTGGTATGGTTTGGCGTTGCCATACTTGCCGGATTAGTAATCTTATTTACTGATAGTAAGTTTTTCTCTTCAATTGCCTATCTTTCATATACCATTGGAATTATATTGCTCATTGTTACTGTATTTGCCGGGAGTGAAACCAAAGGTTCACATTCCTGGCTAAACATCGGAGGATTTAAATTTCAACCAGGGGAGCTTTGCAAAATATTTACCGCACTCGCCTTATCCCGATTTTTAGCATCACCTGAAACTAATTTCCAAACCTTAAAACATAGACTGTTTGCATCTGCTTTAGCCTTAGTCCCTTGCTTCCTGATTATCTTACAAAACGAAACAGGTTTAGCACTTGTTTATATTAGCTTTTTCCTGGTAATGTATCGTATGGGATTGCCCAATTTGGTACTTATCATTGGCTTTTCTGCTATAGCCCTTACGCTGGCAACGTTATTAATAGATACCCAAACCCTGTTTTATATCTTAACCGGTCTCGCCATACTATTTATTATTTTACTGAGAAAACAACTTAAAAAATATTGGTCAACTAGAATTATTCTTTTATCAGTCTGGGGTATTGCAATTGTTTTTTCCCAAATAGCTGTGCCCTATGTTTTTAAAAATCTGATGAAAGGTTATCAGATCGACCGTATTTACTCTATGCTGGGAAGGGAAGTTCCTGATGAATTCCTTTCGGAAGAAGGTAGGGTAGAACGGAAAGGAAACGTTTCAGATTACAATGTGACTCAATCTAAAATTGCTATAGGCTCAGGCGGACTTTGGGGAAAAGGTTTTTTAAATGGAACTTCTACCAAAAATGATTTTGTACCAGAGCAAAACACAGACTTTATTTTTTGTGCAATAGGTGAACAGTTTGGATTTTGGGGAACAGCAACGGTTATATTAATTTATCTTTCTTTGCTGTTAAGGATCATTTATGTGGCAGAACGACAGCGTTCTATTTTCAGTTGTCTTTACGGGTATTGTGTGGCAGCGATTTTGTTTTTTCATTTTGCCATTAATATTTCCATGACCATAGGTTTGGCTCCTGTAATCGGAATTACACTGCCTTTGATTAGCTATGGAGGTACCTCACTGCTATCCTTCAGCATGTTGATTTTTATTTTAATTCGATTAGATGCAGACCGACAGGTCATGATTCGCTAAGTATTTCTTCTCTTTTATTTTGTTTTTCTTCTAATTTGTTTGCAGTGCCCTGCAGGATATCCGGAGGGTGCTATTGAATTTTTCTATTTTTTTGTTGTTAAAAAAACTATATAAAATTTTTTATTTTCTAAAATACATTTCTATTTTTGTTGTATGATGTTTTTTTGAAATTGAACATTGATTACAAAAATAGAATGTAACATGAAAAAAATAATGAGATGGAATAGCTATCTAGCCTTCTTTGTATGGATTGGGCTATTGGCTGCATGTAATCGAAATACATTAGAATTACCGCCTATATCGCCAAAATACAGAAGTGTTTCCTATGCATATGCAGTAAATCAGGTTAAAGTTATTCAGCTTGTTTTTGAACAGCATCTTGATTCCTTCTATATGCCCGTAAAGCTTACCGTTAGAAATATTTTAGGACAAGATCTTACGGATATCAAACTTAGAATTCAGGTTTGCGAAAATGGCGAAGCCGATGCAACAATCTGTGAAAAGCAGTTATGGCTCAGTATAGATAATTTAGAAGCAGGCACCGATAGACCCGAAACTCTTCCTTTCCCCATTCATGATATTGCCACAGCCAAAATAAAAGTAGAAATATTTTCCATAAAACCGTTAAATACCCACCCTTATGCAGGTATATACGCTTCACACTATACACAATATGAAACAAGTGAAGCCATAGCAGGATATGGTTTTGCGGATGGATATATTAATGCCGATGGATGGTTACGATTTGCCTGTATAGCACCTTCGGGCGATACTTACTGGTTACACGCAAAGCTTTTAGAGGAGGTTGCCCTCTCAGGTGGAAAATGGTTAAATATAGATAGTCAGTTTTTGTCACCTGTAATATTAGATGACGATGGGTTTCAGTTTTCGGAAAATGAATTAAGCTTTAGGATCCACTTTGTTACACCGCAGCTCATCGGAGAAGATACTATTACACATGTTATTTTCCATGTTAAAAAAGATTTTTGATATGTACAAGTTTATTTGTATTTGTTTGGTAATTATGTTTCCCCTCCTTGCGTGGGGAGACTCAGAAAAAGATATACAAGATCCCTACAAAGGAGTTGTTGTAAAAAAGTTTGAAATAAAAACGATTACTGGCGATGTGAAGATTAATATTCAAGCATCTTTAAATTATGTAATAGAAGAAGAGAAATTTAAGCTCAAGCTTAAAATAGATGATGATTCTGACAGTTTAATGCTTGAAAAGAATATTCACTGGAAGATCTTTTTACAGGAATTAAGAAATACTATATATAATAAAAATTGGATAGAAGAAAGAAATGCAGTGACGGAAGATATTCATCAGATTTATTATTGGTTTTATTGTCTGGTCCATAAAAGTGACAATGCCTACAACAGTGGAATTGTATTTATTAAAGACAAGGTATTAGTAGTGCAGCAAGATGGTAATAGGTTTGGAAATTATGAGGATAGAATGATGGTGATAGATTATATAAAAAGGCAGGAAGGGGATAAGCAAACTAATTTATCCAAACTGGAGGCTAGAACTGCTTATATAATTGATTCTATTATGTATAGCATTGATGATTATGTTGCTTGTCTAAATGATATCTATGAATTAGATAAGAATAAATCGCTAGTTGATAAATTCAATAATATCTTAAAGCATTATTACGATACATTAAATAAAAAGGGATCTTTTGACGAAAATGCCCAAACAGCAGCCAATGATGCTAATGCGTCAGAAGCGACTGGTGTTATAAGTCAGGATGCTGAGCGAATTCAACAGCTTCAAGCCTTAGTAAGCATTATTGGTAATGAATTTTCCGAAAAAGCTTCTGCTGGAAAAAATAAAATTAGTAATAATTATCCTTTAGCAGAAAAGCTTAATAAGAAATGGGAAGAGAATAAGAAATTGTTATGTGAGATTAAAAAGAAGATTAAGGATTATAATTATTTAAAGAGTGCTTCCTTTCAGAACGACATAAAGAAGGTAGAATTAGAAGTACAAATACCCTTGATGGATACAATAATTATAGCTAAAAAATCAGCATCCAAATCTAACCAAAAGGATACCATCTATAAATTAATCATTCCACATTACTTATGTAAAACTTTAAGTAATCTCGATAAATCAATTGTATATCAAGTATTAAATGAGAAAGAGTATGGAGAAGAGATAAAGTACTTCCTTTTGAAATACGATCAGGTACGATCTTATGCTAGTGAAGGATCAAATGCTTCATTAATATTAAAAAACACCGTGGCGCAGCTATTGCAAATTAAAAATGATACTACTTATTATAACCTTCCTGATGACATCACCGGTGTTCAGGTACATGAAATTGATAGTGTAGCCCTACAGTTTGAAAGAGGCTTTCTGGAAAATGTAAAGGTCTATACAAAGCACAGGGAAAAAACATATATGTTTGAAAATATTTATGCAATTGGATTTTCTTCCAAATATAATTTCAAAGAGCTATCCAAAATGAAATTGTATGAGCGCAATACTTCAGGAATATTTCCGTGCCTCTATCTGGGAGATGTTATTTCCTATGATGAAACATTAAGTTCTTATACCCGCGATTACTCTCCTCAGGATACAGTGGTTTCTATATCGCCTGCCCAAGTGCCTTTCTCTATCCTGCAAAGAAGTAAAATGGTAGATCTCTTTGATGCCAAGATCTACTCTGATTTAATTGGTTTATTAAACGAAACACCTAATGGAATGATTCAAATAGAGGTTGATAAACGATTGAATATTAGAACGATAAGAAAGCAGGTTGGGAATTTCAGACAAAACTTTGGCTGGTTGAGTTATATTAATCTCTGGGGTGCATTTACCAAAATTGAAGCTAATAATAAAGGTTTACCTATTAGAAATTTGAATAGAGTACAAAACGGACAAATTGTTTCTCCTAATTATGTTTCTAATCTAGATCTACTCCGGTATGAAACTTTTGTGTTGGGTACAGAAGTAAATGGTCTGGTATATGACATCCCTGATGCCAAAGTGACTGGATATTTTGATTTGGGTATTAAATACAGTCACGTGCCCATGCTGGATAGTACTCGTACGGTAGATTATTTAGGTAACGTTACCGTAGATGCACCGGTAAATAAATTTGACGGACATCTTTTGTCACTACAACCCAAAATTACAATTGAAGTAAGAACGGAAAAACGTATCCATTTTAAACTATCGTATTGGTATTATCACTCATGGTTGTTTAGCAACAATCGGTTTAAACAGGTGATGAGTTATGAAAAGTCTGATTTATCAAACTTGCTTTTAGAACCCAAAGCCAGACAAATTCATTCTGTAGAATTTTATTTTAGAACCCAACTTTCTGAAATTTCCCAGAGCAAATTGTTTATCAGGGCTCGACTTCATTGGCAATCTGGTGATGCAAACACGTTCTTCCCACAATTACAATTAGGATATTCATATGATTTGTTTTACAAGCGTTAATTCTTCATGTTATGAAACGTATCATCTTATTACTTCCGTATATTACATTTTTTAATGCTTTTTTGTATGTGAATAGTTATGCACAAATGAATGCACCCTTTAATATTGTTTTAAAAGGGAATGTTTTGAAAACTAATTATGAATTAGTAGACATGAAATTTACGCCTAACTTACATACTATCCTAAAATCTGAATATTCAAAAAGTATGGTTGACACTTGCTCTTTTAAAAATCGAACCTACATTATTTATAGTAAAAGAGATAGCATTGTTAATTTCAATGAAAATGACCAAACTATTGATGTTACTTGGAAAATTACAAATGTATATATTGCACATAATACAAAAGGATTTGTCAATATTGATACTATCAAAGATAATCCCACCGACTCTGTAAATATAATCGTATATAACTACCAAGAAGATATTGAAAATATTAATTCTGTCTTATTTACAAGAACGGATTCGAAACCTTATACCAAGGATATTTCTGAACTGAAAAAAATATATAACAACTACAATTTTAATAAGCATATACAAAAGATACGATTGTATGTAGGAGTAAGTGCCAACCTAGGTTTTGCTAATAATCTGGTGCTGGCCAATACTCCACAGTTTCAACAATACGATGCACTGAATACTAGAAGGGTATATGAAACGAAAATGCCTACAACTAATTTCTCCCTGCAAGCAGGAATACAGATGCGGAGAGGACATGTAATCTTTGGGGAAGTTGGTCTTATGAAATTGGGCTTCAAAATCAACGGATATACAATCGACTGGAACACTGGCCTCCTCAATGATGATACGAGTAAATATGAATATAAGTTTAATAATTGGGTGCTGGGAATGGGATATTCTTACCGAAGCAATAATGTAAATAATACAGTAGGATTTGTTTCAGAACTGGCATTTTATTGTACTATAGGAAAAGAATTTCAAAGCGTGGAGTCTAAGAAAATTAATCAGGATCGATTTGGTGCCAGACTGGGAATGGGGCTGTGCATCAAACCATCTATCAGGTGGGAAATAAAAGTAATGCCCACGCTAATATGGGATTTCAGCTCTTTACATGATCAAATTATCCGAACTAAGTTAATGCATTATGGTATGACAGTGGGAGTTGGATCTGTGTTTTGGTAATTTAAATGCGCATTCTTTTTTATGTTTATATAATATTAAGTAGAAAAAGTTTAACTAAGAGGATTGTTGTCATCAGCTGAAAAAATCTTACTTAAATATTCTAATAGCAAGAGTAAGAGAAAGGGAATGGGACTAATAAAAAACTGACGAAATGAACTAATCTGATCTAAAAAATACAGAGAAAATGGTTGCCATATTGTATGTATAATACCAATTGCTAGAATTAAAATCAGCCCCACACTATACAAATACAACCAAATTCTGCTTAGCCAGTAAGGGTAGGGGCGCCAGCCCCAAAAACCTACTCCAAGGATACTTACAAAGCAAAAAATATGGGATATTTGTCGCTTCATTTCAGGTAATGCTGCAGCGGCTTTACCTTCATTAAAAAATTGGTAATCTATCCAAGATAGTATAAGTATGAGGGTAAAGGATATCCATTTTCTTGGCTTAGCTCTCATTATACACGTTTGTTTCGTAATTGCTTACTGTATAAATACCAACCCCAGAAGGTACATGCATAAATAATAAGTTTAAACGCATAGTGATGGGCAAAATCGGCTACACTCATTTGTTGGTAATACATCCAAGCAAGGAGTGCACAACGTATAATGTTTAATACTATGATAGAGGAAACACCTATCACTGCAAAAACTAAAAATCTTTTCCAATTGCCAGGTATGCAAATCAAAATACCTAAATACAAAGCAATTAATTCAAGTCCATTACAAGGTGTCCCAATTAGTATTACCCTCATGTCATTGAGTAAAATGCTACTCCCTACCGCTTGTACATTGTCATAAAAAAAGGATAATACCCAGTGTGTTCCGGCAGTGACCAACTGGGTCAGCTGGGTGTCAGGAATGCCTAAGGGTTTCAACCAGGTGGGATATAAGAGTAGCCAAGCTCCGAAAAGGATGACTATTTTAATCAATACAACCTTAACGGGTTGTGGAATAGTGGATGACATTGTTTTCGCTTCCTTGGGAGACATAGGATAACTTGCAGGTAAATGTGACCAGAATCTTCGAAACTAACAATTTTATCATTCTAAAACTACAAATTTGTCACCATTAACACCTGTTTAAAAATTATACTGCAACAACCTATAGCTTTCAAGCATAGATTGTTGCAGTATATAAAATTTAGTAAATAAAAAATTATCTGAGCAGGGTCACATTACCCTGATATTTTTCTACATATTTTCCCTGCAATTCTAATTCAATAAGATAAATATACACTCCATTAGGTTGTTCTTTGCCATTGAATTTACCATCCCAGCCTCTGCCTTGCAAGGTGTTGGTTTCAAAAACTAATTGACCCCAGCGATTGAATATTTTCATATCAAATTTAGTGATCCCTCTGGATAGCAATTGTCTGGGAAGAAAATAATCATTTATATTATCTCCATTCGGTGTAAAGGCATTGGGCACATCCAGATAGCAATTTTTAAATACTTCTATACTGTCTGCTGCACTACATCCATTATCATTAGTAACAGTGAGCGCATAAATACCGGGGTGGGCTACGCGAATAAAGTTATCAGTAGATCCAGTATTCCATTGATACAACTCACCCGGATTTCGTGGTTGTAAATTGGTAAGGATGATGGGTTCAAGGCTATGGGGGCAAAGAGATGTGTCTTCGCCAATATCTACATGGGGTACTGGAAATACTCGAATATCTTTGGTTTTAACCGCATCTGGACATTGTGGATAGGTTACCGTAAAAGTTACGGTATAATCACCTGGCTCATCATAGCTATGGCTGATTTTTCTGACATCATTGGGTAAGATGGTTCTATCATCAAAATCCCAAGTAATGGAGGTATAACCAGGAGATGCTTCACTTTCAAATAGGATTGTTTCTCCTACACATATCAGGCTATCATTAGCAGTTAAGGATGTGTATGGAGTGAATTCCACAAATATGGTGGTGTACATGGTATCGTAACAAGGGATGGCATCGCTAATTACATGCATCACTGTGTAAATACCTGGATTGGCATAGGTATGAGTGATAGTTGCACCCGCACCTGTATTACCATCACCAAAATCCCAAAAATAAGTGATAGGGGTAGTAGCAGTGGAGTTACTGGTAAACGTAATGGGTTCGCCTATACATATGGAATCATCACTCGCTTTAAAATCTATACTTAATGGATGGAGGGTGTTAACAGTTACCATGGCTGAGTCTTCACAACCATTTTTACGAGTAATGAGTTTTACATTGTAAATACCTTGTGTTGTATAAGTGTGAATTGGGTTTTGATCTAAGCTTCCATTCCCATCTCCAAAATCCCAGATATACTGATCTGCAGTATCTCCATTATCTATAGCTTCAAAGGCAATTACATCAAATTCACAGCCTAAATGAGGGGTGAAGTTGATGGAAGGAGCCATATTGATTACTTTTATGTACACTGAGTCTTCAGCAGTACAAAATTCTCTGAATTCGATATCGTCCAGGGCAAAGTCGTTCCCACTAGGCATAATATTCTGGTTGGTTATACAGATAGTTGCTGTGGTATTAGTGCCACTGTTCCATACCGCATGAAACTGAGTCCATGTGCCGGTTGTGGCAGGTAAATTGTGGGGAGCGCCTAGTAGTACACCATTAATAGCAAATTGCAAGATAGCAGGATTGGATACCACACAACTAGCACTCCATGCAGAAAAATCATAATCAGTATTTGGTGTAACTGGGATAGTCTGACACCATACATTTACACCAGCGGTTGCCGAACCATTAATAACCATCATTTGGCCAGTCCCTGTAGTGTGGTCGCCAAAAGACGCAAAATTGATATGTACTAAGGATGGATTGGTAGTTACAGCAAACGTACCTTCATCAGACAATTGTCCCCACGCTCCTCCGGTTCCCAATGTATATCCGCTGGTGAATCCAGTATTTCCACTACTAAAATCACCATTGTTTACAAAATTAAAGGGAGTTAATGCTTCAATAGTTAATTTATAGGTCTGCGATGTGGTACCCAAGGTAGCCACAGGATTAATAATATTAGGATCAGAAAGTCCTGCAGCTGGCGTCCATGTGGTATCTGTGGTTTGCAATAATCCAGGAGACACCACTATGGGGTTTAGTGTAACCTGTGAGAGTTTACATACTTCAATAGTATCAGGTAGATTGGCTATCGTAACGCATTGACCGGATGCATTGAGTGTAAATGCGGAACATGATAGCGATAAGAATAACGTAGAAAGTAATTTTTTTCTTGTGATTATCATCGCGTTGAATTGATATTTGTCCATTTTGTATATTTTCAAAATAAATGGAAATATTTAGTTTAAGTTGGATACCTAAATTCCTACACAATAGACGGAGATTTTTTGAAAAAAGCAAGGTAAAATATAGACAAAACTGCGACAAAATCTGAAAATGAAAAGAAAACCGGCCAAAGGAAGAATTGGGCCGGTTTTACACACACTATATTTACACCTCATTGCCAAATTTATTTGGCCCTAGGGATTCTGCTTCTCTGGCTAAAACGATAGCTAACAGAAAGCTGGAAAGATGGTTGTCTATACCATTCTTTGGAAACCCTATAAGCCCCACTTCCACTTTGAGCAATGTTATCCCAGAGATATTGAGAAACTCTGAGATCAAATTGGACAGATGGAGATACATGGTAACCAACTCCAGCCATATATCCTAGGCTTATTCTTGAACGGAAATCATTCAATGAAAGCGTTGGGTTATCGCTGATATTGGAGTTAGTTAGCGTAATGGAATCAAAAGGTCGGTTTACCTCTTCTGCATTTATTTTGAAATTATAGGACAACGCTGGCCCACCGAAAGCACTGAAACGGCCTATAGAATATTTTACCAAAATTGGCATCTCTATGCTTTGCATGGTAGAAAACTTGAAAAAGTGTTCATAGTTTTTTTTGTGATATTCCGTAGCTCCTGTTATGGGGTTTTGACTGCTTCCTGTAATTGCGGAATAATTGTCCTGCATGATGTTACCGTTATTGATACGTTGTACATATCTGAATTCAGCAACCATACTCCAGTTATCACCGAAAGTAATAGTACCATTCACTCCAATGTGAATACCAAATGGGTTATTGGTAGCAAACATAGGGTTATTGATACCGAAAATTACTCCGGGATAAAACCTCATTTTAGAAATACTAAATTTCACATCCCTCATTACGTCATTAAAGCTACGGGTATTCCAAGCCTTGGTTTTTTGTGTTTTAACTTTCAGACTAGATAAGGGAATTAATGTCTGTTGTTCTCCTTCATCTGTTTGCGCATGGCCAGTAGTATTGTCGGTTGGATTTTTAGCAATAGCTATATCGGGTTGGGTTACTGGAAGAGATTCTTCTGTGTATGGCTCCGCTACCGGGATATTAATCGCTATTTGTTGAATAGAGACCGTATCCATCATGAGGGTTCCCTTTCCGGTAATTGGATTTTTCACATACCTACGATGGATAGTAAGCATTTTTACAGAGTCCTTAAGGAAAGTAGGCTGTACCTGTGTGGTATTTCCAGACTCATTAGATTGGGGAACTATTGCTTTCTGAATAGGTTCCGGTTGTATGGATGGTTGTTTTTGTTCAATTGGCGGATTTACTACAGGCAATGATTTTTTTTCTGCCAGTGGAGTATTAGTAGCAGAAGCCAATAATACTGGTTTTTGAGGTGCTATATGGGAAATGTTATTTCCTTGTTGTTGTGTTGACGCAGTGGCTATAGAGCTTACAGAAGTTTTTGGACGCTGGTGAATAGTCTGTTGTGAAGAAGTCGTAGAATGTACTTTACCTGATTGGCTTTCAGCAGAAAGTTGTTGTGCTACCTGTTCGGCTTCTACAGTTTCAGAAATAGAAGGATAGTATCCTGCTTTACTATTAGTGCCCTTGGTTTCTACAATTTGGCTTCCGGCTTGCGTTCCGCTTGCAGCCATTTCCGAATCTTTTTTATATCTAATATCAGAAGATATATAACTTCGGTATCCGCCTATGGTTAAAGACGCTAGTAATACGATACCAGTGGCAATGGTAAGCGTTCGCTTCCAATGATTACCGGCAGCACCACCTTTATGTTGGACGGGCATCTGCTCATCTAACATTTGCCTCATTCGGGCCCAGGAACCTGTACGCTCTTGCTCTTCGCCTCCGCTAAGGCGGCCGCGTACAAAGTCGTCTATGTGAATCATGTTTTTATCCATACGGATAAAATTTATTTGTTATAATGCAATTGTAATTTTTCAATTTTATCTTTTAAAATCCTTCTTCCTTCAGACAAATGCCATTTGGAAGTCCCTTCGCTAATACCTACTATTTTTGCTATTTCTTTATGTGATAATCCTTCCATTACATACATATTAAAAACCGTTCTGGTTGCAATGGGCAAGGACTGCACTAGTTGTAATAATTCTTTATAATAGAGCTTATCAGCATGATCTTGTCTGATATATTCGTCTTTTTCTACTAGTACTATTTTCTCTCGATATCTAATGTTCTGCTTTACATAATCTGAGACAGAGTGGAATACGATTTTCCGCAACCAACCCTCAAATGAACCTTGAAATGCGTATTGTTCTACTTTTTGAAAAGCTCTTAAAAAACCATTATTGAGTACCTCTTCTGCCTGTTCGTCCTGATCTATATACCGTTTTACCAAGGCCATCATTCGTGGGTAAAACAATCTATATACCTTCTCCTGTGCGTTCCTCTCGTTTCGGATACACCCTTGTATGAGTTCCTGCAACTCTGTTTTCTGTTCCGTAACGCTATAAGTCAAGGTCAGGGGCAAGTAATGGGAGATTAATAGTTAAACAATGTATTTAAGACGGCTGTTTTTATCGTTTGGTTTGGTAGCCTCTACGAATTTAGGGTAGTTTTTCTTTATTGTGGTTTGTGAAATTATGAAAAAGCGAGTAAAATCATCCATTGCTTGCGTAGAGGAATGTTAGTGAAACTAATGTATGATTGTTTTGTGCATATCTTTCTGAAAGCATGTGCTGCCATATTGTATCAGGTGGAAGATTTTCCTACAGAAGTAACGAAATAGCCCTGCCGGAGAACCAAAATCAATGGAAAATGGACATCAGCGAATGGAACAAGGGTATTTATCTATACACTTTCATAGCCGAAAACAACACTGTTTACAACGGAAAATTAGTCATAGTAAGATAATGCTAAATATTGTTAATGTCGTTCAGGTTGATTCCCCAATCCCGTAGGAATGTATGGTGCAATATATTTGATGTTTTTCCTGTTTTGTGCGGCATGCTCACTCAATCCTCTGAAACCCTTGCTACAACTACATCACTGTTGTTGATTTGGG
>ENA-UOVV01000083-UOVV01000083.1-compost-metagenome-genome-assembly--contig:-NODE-83-length-143699-cov-24.441668_pt1 | contig 143699 bp, 157 predicted proteins | sample MGYA00238155_ERZ761577 | MGnify/ENA primary metagenome ERZ761577 (study PRJEB28898, sample SAMN06268775) | compost metagenome | isolation source: Emeryville, CA | place: USA:Emeryville, CA | collected...
CCCAGCACAATGCGGCGCTGGTCGAACAGACCAATGCCGCCATCGAGCAGACCGAAGCGCAGGCGCAGGACCTCGACCGCATCGTGGACGTGTTCACCGTCTCTGCCGCTGCGCCGGCCGCCCCAGCCGCGCCGGTGCGCGCGCCCGCGGCGCCGGCCACTGCCGCCCGCGGCATCAAGGGCCTGCAGGCCAGGGTGAAGGAGGCCGCGCGCTCCTACCTGAGCCAGGGCAATGCCGCCATCGACAAGGACTGGGCGGAATTCTAGCCGCTCCGCCCAAACCCTGACATGCGGTGTCAGGTGACTCGTGACAGAACGCTTCCCGCCTTACTTGGAAGGGTTCTTCGTATGTCCGTTGTTGTTCCTCACACCGTCGAACTGGTCACTTTCCGCCTGCAGAAAGGCGACACGCAGGGCTTCATCGATGCCAATGCGGCCATCAACGACTGGCTCAGGCGCCAGCCCGGCTTCGTGTCGCGCCACCTCGCCGAGCGCGAAGAGGGCAGTTATCTCGACATCGTGTTCTGGAAGACGCACGCCGACGCACTGGCGGCCAGCACCAGAATGATGGAAGAAATGGCGCAGTCGGAGGCCATGACCATGATCGATCCCATGGGCCTCGACATGAGCCATGCAACCATCAGACTCTCGGTCGGCTGAAATGGTCGCCGATCTTCTCAACATCGTCCGCTCGTTCCCCGAGCCCATCCAGCAGCTCACCAGCAGGCTGGCGCTCACGCTGCTTTCCGTCCGTCCCGATCTCGAGGGCAAGGCGCGACTGGGCTGGGGCTCGGTGAACTACCGGCACCCTGTCGCGGGCTTCGTGTGCGCCATCTTCCCGATGGAAGACCACGTGTCGCTGGTCTTCGAGCACGGCCGGCTGCTGAGCTCGCCGCTGCTCCAGGGCGAGGGCAAGCAGGTGCGCTTCATCAGGCTCGATCCCGAGAAAGATATCCCCGAGGACGAGATCGCGATCCTTCTTGCAGAGGCCATTGCGCTCAAGGCGTGAGCCGTGCAGAAAACCCCACGCTAGTTGGAGGGCTTTTCACATGGCGCGCATCGGCCTCGTCGCACACGATGACAAGAAGGACGAGCTGGTCGCCTGGGCGCTCAAGAACCGCGACACGCTGGCGAAGCACGAGCTCTTTGGCACCGGCACCACCGGTGGTCGCGTCATGGACGGCACTGGCCTCACCGTGACGCGGCTCCTGTCCGGCCCGCTCGGCGGCGATGCGCAGTTGGGCGCCATGATCGCCGAAGGCCGGCTAGACGTGCTGATCTTCTTTCAGGATCCGCTCACGGCCATGCCGCACGATGTCGACATCAAGTCGCTCACCCGGCTCGCGACACTCTACGACATCCTGTTCGCGCCCAATCACAAGACGGCCGATGCAGTCCTCGCTGCAGTGTGATCGGGCAAGCAATCTGTAAAGTGTGGTTTGACCGGCTGGTCAAAACCGGACGGTTTATGTAGGAAGCGTTCCCAATCACAGTTCCGGGTCGATTGACCGGGTATGCTGCTTATGCGCAGATGCCCGCCAAGTCGGCATTTCGACCGGCACAATCAGGAACGGGGGCGGGGTGTCCTTCGACGCAGTCATAGACGTGCAGAACGTCAGCAAACGCTTCGGCGGCTTGCGCGCAGTCAACAACTGTTCGCTTCGGGTCGAACGCGGTTCGATTACCGGGCTCATCGGGCCGAATGGTGCGGGCAAGTCGACGCTGTTCAATCTCGTCGCCGGCAACATCACGCCCGACAGCGGCAAAATCATCTTCGATGGCCGAGACGTCACCGGGCTCAAGCCGCACCAGCTGTTCCACCTGGGCATGTTGCGCACCTTCCAGATCGCGCATGAATTCTCCAACATGACGGCGCTCGAGAACCTGATGATGGTGCCCCCCGGCCAGCCAGGCGAGAGCCTCATCACCACCTGGCTCAACCCCGGCCGAGTGCGCGAGGCGGAGCGGCACGTGCGCCAGAAGGCGCTCGACGTCATCGACTTCCTGAAGCTCGGACATGTGAAGCACGAGCTCGCCGGCAACCTTTCGGGCGGCCAGAAGAAGCTGCTTGAGCTCGGCCGGACCATGATGGTCGATGCCAAGGTAGTGCTGCTCGACGAGGTGGCGGCCGGCGTCAACCGCACCCTGCTGCAGGACCTCGCGGCCAACATCGAGCGCATGAACCAGGAGCTCGGCTACACCTTCTTCGTCATCGAGCACGACATGGACCTGATCGGGCGCCTGTGCGACCCGGTCATCGTCATGGCGCAGGGCGAGAAGATCGCTGAAGGCCCCATGTCGGAAATCCGCGCCAACCCCGAAATCATCGAAGCCTATTTCGGCGCCCCGGCGGAGCCTGCGTGATGCCGCTGATCGAACTCAAGAACGTCGTGGGCGGTTATGGCGGCGCGCCCATCCTCAACGGCGTCAACATCGCCATCGAACAGAGCGACATCGGGGTCATCGTCGGCCCCAACGGCGCGGGCAAGTCGACCACGCTCAAGGCCATTTTCGGCCTGCTCAAGGTCACCGAGGGCTCCATCGTCTTCGGCGGCGAGGAAATCCAGAACTCGCTGCCAGACAAGCTCGTGCCCAAGGGGCTCAGCTTCGTGCCGCAGGAAAAGAACGTCTTCACCTCGATGAGCGTCGAGGAAAATCTCGAGATGGGGGCCTTCACCCGCACCGACGATTTCCGCCCCACCATGGAGTGGGTCTACGAGATGTTCCCGGTACTGCGCGAAAAGCGCCGCCAGCCGGCAGGCGAGCTCTCGGGCGGCCAGCGCCAGATGGTGGCCATGGGCCGGGCCCTGATGAGCCAGCCCAAGCTGCTGCTCCTCGACGAGCCCTCCGCCGGCCTCTCGCCCCGCTACGTGCTCGAAATCTTCGAGCAGATCGTCAAGGTCAACAAGGCCGGCGTCGGCATTCTCATGGTCGAGCAGAACGCGCGGCAGGCTCTCGCCTTTGCGTCACGCGGCTTCGTGCTCGCCACCGGCAAGAACCGCTTCACCGGCACGGGCCCCGAGCTCATCGCCGACCCCGAAGTCGCCAAGAGCTTCCTGGGAGGCTGACGCGCGATGAACGAACTCATCTTCTTTTTCAACAACGTCATCGTCGCGGGCGTGGTGCTGGGCTCGATCTATGCCGTCGGCGCAATCGGCGTCACGCTCATCTTCGGCATCCTGCGTTTCGCCCATTTTGCCCATGGCGACATGATGACCATGGGCGCTTTCATCGCCTTCCTGCTGATGCTGGCGTTCCAGGCCATGGGCATCAGCGTGCCGTTCCTCCCCACCGGCTTCCTCGTGCTGCCGATCGCCATGGTGATCACCGCCATCATCGCCCTCGGGCTCGACAAGGGTTTCTATGCCCCGCTGCGGCGGCGCGGCGCCCGCCCGGTGACGCTGCTCATCGCCTCCATCGGCGTGACACTGATCATCCAGGGCCTCATCCGCCTGTTCTTCGGCTCGGGCACGTGGAACTTCTTCGAGACCGAGCCCAAGCAGCTCATCCGCATTCCGGTGCCGCTTGAGGGTGTCACCCGCACCATCAACTTCACCCAGCCGCAGCTGCTGATGGTGATCTGCACCGTGGTCGCGGTGCTGGCGCTGCACTTCTTCCTTACCCGCTCGCGGCTCGGCAAGGCCATGCGCGCCATGGCCGACAATGCCGACCTGGCACAGGTCTCGGGCATCAACACCAAGCTGGTGGTGCGCGTCACCTGGATCATCGCCGGCTCGCTCGCCGCCATGGCCGGCACCATGCTGGCGCTCGACGTGCAGCTGAAACCCGACCTCGCCTTCAACATCGTGCTGCCGATCTTCGCGGCGGCCATCGTCGGCGGCCTCGGCCAGTCCTACGGTGCCATCGCCGGCGGCTTCCTCATCGGCTTTGCCGAAACGGCGGCCATCTTCAACTGGTCGGTGCTGCTGCGGCCGATCTCGGGGGCGCTGCCCTTCGAGGTGCCGGCGACGCTTGCCGTGGTTCCCACCGAGTACAAGCTGACCGTCGCCTTCGTGATCCTCGTGGTGGTGCTGCTATGGCGGCCGACCGGTATCTTCAAGGGAGCGCAGACATGATCGCGCGTCGTTCCCTCACGCTGTTCGCGGGGCTGTTCGTCCTCTTCGTGCTCGTAGGCTGGGCGCTGGGCGCCGCCAACATCACTCTGCTGCTGGTGCAGAGCTTCGCCTATGCGCTCATCGCGCTGGGGCTCAACATCCAGTGGGGCTATGGCGGCCTGTTCAACTTCGGCATCATGGGCATGCTGATGCTGGGCGGCGCGGCCACTACCTTCATCTCCTATCCGGTGAACGCCCAGTTTTGGGGCTCCGAGGGCCCGCTGATGCTGGGCAAGGCGCTGCTCGCCTTCCTCGCCGGCTTTGCGCTGGTGTGGGGGGCGCGCCATTCCGATCGGCTCGGTATTCGCGGCCGCTGGAAGACCGCGCTGACCATTCTCGCGTGGATCGTGGCCTACATCATCTACCGTAGCCAGATAGATCCGGCCGCGGCCTATATCGAGTCGGCAGCCGGCGGCGGCTGGATCGGCGGGCTCGGCCTCCATCCCGTGCTGGGCTGGGTGTTTGGCGGCGTCCTGGCCGCAGGCGTGGCCTATGTGGTGGGCAAAATCTGTCTTGGCCTGCGCACCGATTATCTCGCCATTGCCACCATCGGCATTTCCGAGATCATTCGCGCGTTGCTCAAGAACATGGACTGGCTGACGCGCGGCACGCTCACCGTTTCGCCGCTGCCCTGGCCGGTGCCCGGTCCGCAGGAGCTTCAGGCCGGCGGCTCGTCCATCGCCGACTCGTTCGTCTATGCCCGCCTCGGCTTCCTTGCTCTGGTGGTGGTGGTGCTGGTCGCGGTCTTCTGGCTCATCCAGCGCGCCTATGGCGGGCCATGGGGGCGCATGATGCGCGCCATTCGCGACAACTACATTGCCGCCGGCTCCATGGGCAAGAACGTCACCCGCCGTCAGCTCGAGGTGTTCATCCTCGGCTCGGTGCTGATGGGTATTGGCGGCGCCATGCTGGTGAGCTTCCAGCAGATCTACGATCCGAGCGCCTACCAACCGATCAACCATACCTTCCTCATCTGGGTGATGGTGATCGTCGGCGGTGCCGGCAATAACTGGGGCGCGGTGTTCGGCGCGCTGCTCATCTACATCACGTGGATGATTTCCGATCCGGTGGCGCAGTGGCTGTTCAACCACATCTCCAACTGGTCGACCGATATCGGCTGGGGACCCATCCCCGAGATCCAGTCGCGCGCCAGCCAGATGCGCGTCTTCGTGCTCGGCGTGGTCATCACTATCGCGCTGCGCTACGCCCCGCGCGGCCTCATCCCCGAAGTGGTGAAGCGCGAAGCCTAGGGGCTGGTCCCCAAGATCAACGACAAGTCCCCGGGGCGGCGCTGCGGGGACTTTCCGGCCGCGCAGAACGCCCCGCCACCACGCTCCGCTATACCAAGCGCTGTCCCTTCGGTGCTGCGCATGGTGGAAGGCTCCCTCAACTAATGGCGGCCAGGACGGCCCGCGAGACTCCTCCCACCGCGATAGTGGATGAGGGGGCCGCCGTCGGACGGAGGGGCGTCCAGCTGTTGACCAGGGGTGTCGTCCAGCCTGGCAAGCCGCGCCCCCGAAAGCAAAAAGGCCCGGGGTCGCCCCCGGGCCTCAATTCAGCGCATCGGCCGATCTTACTGGATCGCGCCCTTCTCGACGAACTTGCCGCCCTCGAAGGCGAGCTCGACGATGACGCCGTCGACGTCACCGGCCGCATCGAAATCGAGCGGGCCGCCAGCGCCTTCGTAGTCGATGTCGGTGCCGGCCTTGATCAGCTCGACAGCCTTGCTCCACTCGCCGGGCAGGATCTTCTCGCCCGGAGCCGAGGCGACCTCACGCAGCGCGGCCGACAGGCCTTCGCGCGAAGCCGAGCCGTTCTTCTCGATCGCGAGCGCGATCAGGAAAGCGGCGTCATAGGCCTGAGGCACGTAAGTGCCAGCGGGGTCGAGCCCAGCTTCGGTGGCCAGCTTGTTGAAGACCTCGGCCGACTCGCCGGTGTAGGCGCCGGCGCGGGTCGCGATGATCTTGCCTTCGACGGCGTCGGGCGCGATGCCGCTCGCCAGGTCGTCGGCAACCATGCCGTCACCGCCGACGAACGAGGTGAACTCGCCGCCTTCGACGGCCTGCTGCAGGATCACCTTGCCCGAGCCCGAGGCGTAGGCGAGGATCACGAGGTTCTGCGAGCCGCCCGAGGAGAGCTGGCCCAGCTCGGCGCGGTAGTCAGCCTTGCCGTCTTCATGCGCAACGTTGGCCGAGACCGTGCCGCCACCGGCGGTGAAGGTCTGCACGAACACGTCGGCCAGGCCCTTGCCGTAGTCGTTGTTCACATAGGTGACGGCTACGTCCTTGATGCCCTTGGCGATCAGAAGTTCGGCCATCTTCACGCCCTGGAAGGCGTCCGACGGGGTGGTACGGAACACCAGGTCCTTGTCGTCGAGCGTGGTGAGCACCGGGGCCGAGGAGGCCGGGGAGATCTGCAGCACGTTGCCCGGAATGCCGGCGGTGGTGGCGCCAGCCACGGTCGGGCCGGTGCAGAAGGCGCCAAAGATGGCGGTGACCTGGTCGGTGTTCACCAGGCGGTCGGCAGCGGGGCCGGCAGCAGTGGCGTCGCAGCCGCTGTCACCGACGGCGGTGACGATCTTGCCACCGTTGAGGATGCCGCCATTGGCGTTGACCTGGTCGAAAGCCAGCTGGGCGCCGGCAACGATCGGCCCGGCCATCGATTCGATGGGGCCGGTGATGTCGCCCAGAATGCCGATCTTGACGTCTTCGGCGAGCGCCGGCACGGCGAGGCCGAGCGTCATGGCGCCGACTGCGAGCCCGAGCAGAGAGTTGATTTTGGTCATGATGTCCCTCGTTTGGTTGCGGTCGGCCCCGGCGCCGTTCTCCGGGGCACCTTCGGGCCGGTCGCAACAATGATTGGAGGCATGGTCCATGCCTCGCTGCGGGCGATATTGCATAAGTCGGCCGGATGAGTCATCCGCTTTTGATCGGTTGGTAAAAGCTGGCGACATTGTCTTTGCGCCTGCCTCACCTGTAAGTTCACTGCCATCGTTCAGCATTGCCGGGGCCCGGATGCGCGTTCTGTTTTTCCTCGTCCTGCTGGTTGGATGCTTCTCCGCCGCTCCGGCTTTCGCCCAAGGCTCGATCACTACGCTCGAGACGATGCAGCCCGGCGACGCCGCCGAAACGCCTGCCGAGCCGGCCCCGCCGCCACCTTGTGGCACGCAGCCTCTCACCATTGCGCGCATGGCCTGGCCTTCGGCCGCCATCCTCGCCGAGGTGCATTCGCGGCTCCTTACCGCCTATTACCAGTGCAACGTGATGCTCAACGAGGGCGACCTTGCCGCCACCGGCTCCTCCATGGGCGCCACCGGCCAGCCCGCCGTGGCGCCGGAAATGTGGATTGCCCGCATCGCCGATATCTGGAACGCCGCCATGCAGGGCCAGAAGGTGCGCCAGGCCGGTGTCTCCTATGCCGATCCGGTGTTCGAGGGTTGGTTCGTCCCCGATTATGCCGCGGCGCAGTGGCCCGAGGTTACCACCATCGAGGGGCTCAAGACCCGCGCCGCAGATTTCGCCGACTCCCCCGGCAGTACCAGGGGCAAGTTCATATCTTGCCCGCTCGATTGGGGCTGCGCCGTGGTCAACCGCAACATGCTGCGCGCCTTCGGCCTCGACCAGTCGTTTGACATCGTCGAGCCGGCCAACCGCTTCGAGATGGATACGCTCATCGCCGAGGCGGTGGGCCGCAACCAGCCGATCCTCTTCTACTACTGGCAGCCTAACGCCATCCTCAGCCAGTTCGCCTTCAAGCAGGTGAGCCTGCCGGCATATAACCGCGACGCCTTCCAGTGCATGGGCCGCATTGCCTGCGCCTCGCCCACGCCCACCGGCTTCGCGCCCGATCCCGTGATCACGGCGGTGGCCGAGTGGGTGTATCTCGAGGCTCCGCAGGTCGCCGCCTATTTCAGCCGTGCCCACATGCCGTTTGCCGAAATGAACCTCATGCTGAAGGACCTGGGTGAGCCCGGCGCCACGGTGGAATCCGTCGCCGACCGCTTCATTGAGCAGCGCGCCGAAGTCTGGCGCCCCTGGGTCGGCCTGGCGCCCCAGTAAGTCCTGCCCGTATGTAGTATTACCAGATAGTACGCGCAGTCGCAGCGCTGCTCTCGCTCTTGCTTATCTTCCTGTCATCAGTCTTTGGCAGGGAGAGTGAAGTTGGTTGTTCGTCATTCGCACGGTGAAATCCGTCCCGCGGGGCAGTTCAAGCTGCCCGGAGCCCCCACGCCCAAACGCGCCCGCATTGTCGCGCTGAAGGAAGATTCGGCGGGCGATAACCTCACGGCGCCGGTGCAGCAGTCCTCTTCCGGGCTCGCTTTCATGTTCCCGACGCTACAGAATGCCAACGACCGGCTGCCCATTTCGCCCGCGACCGTCCAGGGCCTGATTGACCTTGCTGCCGCCATGGCCGATCCGGCCGAGGGCATCGTCGACCAGACCAGCGATATCCCGGCAGTCTACACTTATTTCGGCCAGTTTCTGGACCACGACATTTCCAAGATCGAGGCGCTGCCCGGCGCGCTCGATCCCAATCTGCGCGCCGCAGCGGCAAAGGGGCTGATGACCGATCCGCTGAACCAACTTGAGAACCAGCGCCTCGCCCCTCTCGATCTCGACAGCGTCTACACCAAGGCACCCGAGGATCAGGGCAACAGCGGCAAGCTGCGGCTCGGCAAGGTGTCGCCCAATCCGATCGGGCCGCAGTTCGCGGTTCCTGGCAAGGACCCCGAGAACGACCTGCCGCGCAACCCCAGGTCGAGCGACGAGAAGTTCGACCGATCGGCCCAGATCGGCGACGAGCGCAACGACGAGAACCTCATCGTTGCGCAACTGCATGTCGCCTTCCTGCGGGCCCACAACGCGCTGGTGGTGAAGCACGGCGACCGTCTCAAGGCCCGCGAGGAACTGACCCGCCTCTATCACGAGATCGTCTTCACCGATTTCCTGCCGCGCATCGCCGACCTCAGCGTGCTGAACAAGGTCCTGACCTCGGGTCGATCCTTCTGGAACCCGGCCAATCTCGCCGACGTGCCGCTTGAGCATGCAGGTGCCGCCTATCGCTTCGGCCATTCGATGGTGCGCGGCTCGTACGACTTCAACCTGAACTTCGGCCGCAACGGCAAGCTGATCGCGCCCGCGACGCGCTTCGATCTGCTCTTCGTCTTCACCGCCCTCAGCGGCCAGCTCGGCAATGCGCAACTGGTCGAAACCGACACGCTGCCCGACAACTGGATCATCGACTGGAGCCGCGTTGCCGTCACCGAGATGGCGCGGCCGATCGACACCATCATCTCTCCAGCCATGGGCGACCTGCGCGACCTCAAGGGCAACCCGCTCACGGGCGGCATGCAGTTCCTCGCCGAGCGCAACCTGCTCCGCGGCTATGTGTTCGGCCTTCCCACCGGGCAGGCCGTGGCCCAGGCGATCGGTGCGCCCGCGCTGAAGGGCGAGGCACTGCTGGACGCCCTGCCGCCGGGCCAGCGCGATGCTGCCGAGATGTTCAAGGATGCCTCGCCTCTGTGGTTCTACATCCTGGCCGAGGCTGGGGCGAATGGCGGCAAGCTCGGCGTCGTCGGCTCGACCATCGTCATCGAAACGCTGCATGCCCTCACAGAAGCGACGGGACATCCCATTCCCGCCGCTCCGGTCCAGGGGCCGAGTGGCCGCTTGCTCGACCTGCTTGCCCTCTCGGGCAACTTCCCGTGAGCGGGGCTTGATCCGCTCAGCCTGCTCTCCCCGAAGGCCCGGCGCGTCTTCTCGCGCCGGGTTCGTTCGCTTTCGACCTTTCGCCTAACTCCAAAGCCGTCTCCGGGCCGCCTTGCGCGGCGAGCGAAGCGCTGGCTATAACAGGGCCGGGAAGTCTCGGGACGACTGGAGTATCGGATTTGGACGTGAAGCGGATCAACGGCCACGTGAGCGTGTCCCCGCAGATCAACCCCGAGGATGTCGCTGCCATCAAGGCGCAGGGCTTCGTCGCCATCATCAATAACCGGCCGGACGGGGAATCCCCGGACCAGCCAACCAGCGCGGAGATCGAAAAGGCCGCGCATGAGGCTGGCCTAGCCTATCATTACATTCCGCTCGGCCGTGAAGGGATAAGTCCCGACATGGTCGAAAAGACCAAGGCAGTGCTCGAGGGGAGCAACGGCCCGGTCTTTGCCTTCTGCCGTTCCGGCACGCGTTCCACTACTCTGTGGGCGCTCAGCCAGGCCGGCGAGGCACCTGCCGAGGAGATCATCTCGGCGGCGGCCAATGCGGGCTATGACATGTCCCATCTCGCGGGACATCTGAGCCAAAAATGAGGGGGATCTAGCCCCCGCCGGCCAGGCCTTCGCGGCTGGCCGCCCGAATACCCATGCCGGCACGTCTGACGTGCCTCGTGCCCCCTCCTGCTCGGGTTAAATCGATGCCGATCAAGAAGATCCTCGTTGCCAATCGCAGCGAAATCGCCATCCGCGTGTTCCGCGCTGCGAACGAACTCAACATCAAGACGGTCGCCTGCTACGCCGAAGAGGACAAGCTGGCGCTGCACCGGTTCAAGGCCGACGAGGCCTACCTGATCGGCAAGGGCAAGGGCCCGGTCGAAGCCTATCTGCAGATCGACGAATATATCCGCATTGCCCGCGCCTCCGGCGCCGATGCCATCCACCCGGGCTACGGCCTGCTCTCGGAATCGCCCGAGTTCGCCGAGGCTTGCGAGGAGGCCGGCATCATTTTCATCGGACCGCGTCCGCAGACCATGCGCGACCTGGGCAACAAGGTCGCGGCGCGCAACATGGCCATTGCGTCCAATGTGCCGGTGGTGCCTGCCACCGAGGCGCTGCCCGACGACATGGACGAAGTGAAGCGCATGGCGGCCGAGATCGGCTATCCGCTCATGCTCAAGGCCTCGTGGGGCGGCGGCGGCCGGGGCATGCGCCGCATCATGGACGAGTCGACACTGGTCCATGAAGTGTCGGAAGGCAAGCGCGAGGCCAAGGCCGCCTTCGGCAAGGACGAGATGTATCTCGAGAAGCTCATCGAGCGCGCCCGCCATGTCGAGGTGCAGCTCATCGGCGACGACCACGGCAATCTCGTCCACCTGTTCGAGCGCGATTGCTCGGTGCAGCGCCGCAACCAGAAGGTCGTCGAGCGGGCCCCCGCCCCCTATATGAGCGACAAGGTGCGCGCCGCCCTCACCGATGCCGCCATTCGCCTCGGCAAGGCCGCCAACTATCGGGGTGCTGGCACGGTCGAGTTCCTGCTCGATGCCGATACCGACAAGTTCTACTTCATCGAGGTGAACCCGCGCATCCAGGTCGAGCACACGGTCACCGAAGTGGTCACCGGCATCGACATCGTGAAGGCGCAGATCAAGCTGCTCGAAGGCGCGGTGATCGGCACGCCCGAGTCCGGTGTTCCGAAGCAGGAGGATATCCGCCTCAACGGCCACGCCATCCAGTGCCGCGTCACCACCGAGGACCCGGAGCAGAACTTCATCCCGGACTACGGCCGCATCACTGCCTATCGCGAGGCGACCGGTTTTGGCGTGCGTCTCGATGGCGGCACGGCCTATGCCGGCGCGGTCATCACCCGCTACTACGATCCGCTGCTCGAAAAGATCACCTGCTGGGCGCCCACGCCCGACGAGGCCATAGCGCGCATGCACCGCGCTCTGCGCGAATTCCGCATCCGCGGCGTCGCCACCAACCTCGCCTTCCTCGAAAACATCATCACCCACCCGGATTTCGTCGAGAACCGCTACACCACGCGCTTCATCGACACGACGCCGGCACTCTTCGACTTCAAGCGGCGGCAGGACCGGGCGACCAAGCTCCTCACCTACATTGCCGACGTCACCGTCAACGGCCATCCCGAGGTGCGCGACCGGCCGCGGCCGCCCGCCGACGCCATCCAGCCGGTGGTGCCGGAATACGAGCCGCTGATCGTCATCGAAGGGTCCAAGCAGATTCTCGACCGCGACGGGCCGAAGGGCCTCGCGCGCTGGATGAAGGCGCAGAAGCAGGTGCTGTTCACCGACACCACCATGCGAGATGCGCATCAGTCGCTGCTCGCCACCCGCATGCGGTCGATCGACATCACCCGCATCGCCAGCGCCTATTCGCGCGGCCTGCCCAACCTCTTCTCGCTCGAATGCTGGGGGGGCGCGACCTTCGACGTCGCCATGCGCTTCCTCAACGAGGACCCGTGGGAAAGGCTCAGCGCCGTGCGCGAGGCGGCGCCCAACATCCTCACCCAGATGCTGCTGCGCGGCTCCAACGGCGTCGGCTACACAAACTACCCCGACAATGTGGTGAAGTTCTTCGTCCAGCAGGCGGCGAAGGGCGGCGTCGATGTGTTCCGCATCTTCGACTGCCTCAACTGGGTCGAGAACATGCGCGTCTCCATCGACGCGGTGAACGAGGCCGACAAGGTCGCCGAAGGCGCCATCTGCTACACTGGCGACATGCTCGACCCCGACCGGTCGAAGTATGATCTCAAGTACTATGTCGCGCTCGCCAAGGAGCTCGAGGCCGCAGGTGCCCATGTGCTGGGCCTCAAGGACATGGCCGGCCTCCTCAAGCCCGCCGCGGCGAAGAAACTCATCGAAGTGCTGAAGCAGGAAGTGGGCCTTCCCATCCACCTCCACACCCACGACACTTCGGGCGCCGCCGCTGCCACCATCATGGCTGCGGTCGATGCCGGCGTGGACGCGGTGGACGCGGCGATGGACGCGCTGTCGGGCACCACCTCGCAGCCCACCCTCGGCTCGCTGGTCGCCGCGCTCAAGGATGGGCCGCGCGACCCCGGCCTCGACGGCAAGGTGATCCGCGAGATCTCGTTCTACTGGGAGGCCGTGCGCACGCAGTACCGCGCCTTCGAAAGCGATCTGAAAGGCGGCGCCTCGGAGGTCTATCTCCACGAAATGCCAGGCGGGCAGTTCACCAACCTCAAGGAGCAGGCGCGTTCGCTCGGCCTCGAGTCGCGCTGGCACGAGGTGGCGCAGACCTATGCCGACGTGAACCAGATGTTCGGCGATATCGTGAAGGTGACACCGTCGTCCAAGGTGGTGGGTGACATGGCGCTCGCAATGGTCTCGGCCGGTCTCACCCGCGCCGATGTCGAGGACCCCAACCGCGACATCGCCTTCCCCGATTCCGTTGTCGGCTTCTTTGCCGGCGATCTGGGCCAACCGCCCGGCGGCTTCCCGGCGGCGCTGCAGAAGAAGGTGCTCAAGGGCCGCACGCCGCTGACCGAGCGCCCCGGCTCCTACCTCAAGCCGATCGACCTCGAGGCCGAGCGTGCCCGACTGAAGAAGGAACTCGGCGGCGAAGTGGACGACAAGCGCCTCGCCTCGTCGCTCATGTATCCCAAGGTGTTCGCCGATTTCGTCCGCACGCAGGACAAGTACGGCCCCACCGAAGTCCTCCCCACGCCGATCTACTTCTACGGCCTCAAGGAGGGCGAGGAGGTGTTCCTCGACCTCGAAAAGGGCAAGACGCTGGTCCTCACCTACCAGGGGCGCACGGAAACCAACGAGAAGGGCGAAGTCCGCGTCTTCTTCGACCTCAACGGTCAGCCGCGCACCATCACGGTGCCGGATCGACTCAAGGTGGGCGAGGTGAAGGTGCGCGCCAAGGCCGCGATCGGCGACCCCAAGCAGGTCGGCGCGCCGATGCCGGGCGTTATCTCGGGGCTCGGGGTCAAGGCCGGCGACAAGGTCTTCGCGGGCGACGTGCTGCTCTCGATCGAGGCGATGAAGATGGAAACCGCCATCCACGCCGAAGCCGATGGCGTCGTTGCGGAAGTCACGGTCAAGCCGGGCGACCAGATCGACGCCAAGGATCTGCTGGTCAGGTTCGAGTGAGCCCGTTGATCGAGGCCTTGGCCTGAACGACTCCGAACAGTTGGAAGGCCCGGATCGCTCCGGGCCTTCGGCTTTCGGGGCTGCCGCGGTAGGACAGGGAGTGGCCGCGGCGTCAGTTCCCCGGGTTACGCACGTCGATCACCCTGATGCGGTGGCGCTGTCCGTCCGGATTCATCCAGGTCATCACCGCGTCAGGCCTCAGCCCGAGTAGGGCCGCGCCGTGCGCCGAGGTGACCGAGAGCCGATAGGTGCCCTGCGGCTGGGCGTCCACGGGCATCAGCAGCTTCACGGTGCGCCGGTCGCCCGAGGTCGACTCGTAGCTGACGATGCTGCCGATCCGCACCACGTCGGGCGGCAACTCGGCTTCCGGGACCACCTGGGCCCGATCCAGCTCGGCGAGCAGGAAGTCGGTATCATCGCTGCTGCCGCTCACATCGATGAGCGCGGCCACGGTGACCCTTTGCAGGTCACGGTCGCCGATGATCAGCGGAGGCGGACGCGTGGCTTCCTGTTCAAGGGCAAGGGTCATCCCGCCTCCTGTCGCTGATCGGGGCGAGTCGTGTTGCCGCCCGGCGGAACCGGACTGCCGGAATCGTGGCACCACGGGCATCGCCGCGCCGCCCGCGGCCGTGGCCGCTGGCAGGACCGGCAATATCGAAGTATCGGCATCGGACCTTACTCCGCCGGTAGGGGGGACTTGGCCAGCGTCTCGAGCACGCGCGCGCGGTCCTCGATCGAGCTCAGCCTTATGGTCATGCTCTCGGCCTTGATCGGCACCTGCGGGGGCAGGATGTAGCTGAGCCCGGGCAGGTTGGCGGTCGCCCACTCGCGGAAGCGGCGGAGCTTGTTGGGCCCGGAAATGGGGAAGGTAGCGGAATACTTGAAGGTCATGTCAGCGCCTCACGATCAACATGCAGACGCGCCCGTGCCGAAGGCACGGGTGTCGCAGGTCAGAAACAGGGAGTGTCTTGTCGCGAGTATCCCGGTGCCGCTCTTGCCCATCGGGCAGGTAGCGACACCAGGCAGCTAGCCTGCCTTGCTGAGGCGGCTCTGGAACAGGTTGTGGGTCACGAAATCGCTGCTCATGGCAAACATCATGGCCAAATGAAACCCGTTGTCAAACCGGGGCCGGCGGCTCAGCGCCGGCGATAGGTACCGTCGATCTCCTTGGTGCCGTCGGGATAGACCCGCACCGGCTGGGGGATCATCTTCACAATCCAGCTCACCAGCATGGGCACCACGACGAAGTCGTCCACCCAGCCAAGGATCGGCACGAGATCCGGGATCAGGTCGATCGGGCTCAGCAGGTAGGCGGGCACCAGCAACATCAGCGCCTTGAGGTGCAACGGCGTCTCGGGCGCGAGAAAGGTGCGCCACAGCGTTGCGAGTTCATTGCGGAAGGTGACGAAGCGAACGAGCAATCTGGTCATGATGTCCAACAGATGGGACCAGCCCGCCGTGCCTTCAAGTCGCCTGCGACTATTTCAGCCCGGCTCGGTCCTTCAGCAGCTTCACGATGGCCATGGCGTGGCCGTGCCCCAGCCCGTAATCGGCCTTCAGCCAGTCGGTGATCTGCGTCGCCCTGGTGCCAGGAGCGGTGAAGCCCTTCTCGGTCGCCAGCCGGATGAACTCGTCGGGCCCCACGCCCGTCTGCTTCTCGATATTGTAGAGATAGGCCTGGAACGTCATGCGCACTCCTCCTCTCACGCAAACGTAACATTGCACCCCAAAGCTCAAAGGCCTATGTGCCTAGCTGGCACCTGTGTAGTCGCGTTCTGGAACCGGAAAAGTCTGCTACTTTTCCTGCGAGCGCTCTAGAGGCAATTCCATGAGCATTTCTCCCCGCCGGCGGTCGATCGGCGTCAATGTCGGTGGCGTGATGGTGGGCGGCGGCGCGCCCATCGTGGTGCAGTCGATGACCAACACCGACACGGCCGATATCGAGGCCACCGTGCGCCAGGTGGCGCAGCTGTGGCGCGCCGGCTCGGAGATCGTGCGCATTACCGTCGATCGCGACGAAGCGGCCGCCGCCGTGCCCCATATCCGCGACCGTCTGGCCCAGCGCGGCATCGACGTGCCCATCGTTGGCGACTTCCACTATATCGGCCACAAGCTCCTCACCGACCATCCGGCCGCGGCCGAGGCGCTCGCCAAGTACCGCATCAACCCGGGCAATGTCGGCTTCAAGGCCAAGCGCGACACCCAGTTTGCCACGCTCATCGAGCTGGCGATGAAGTACGACAAGCCGGTGCGCATCGGGGTGAACTGGGGCTCGCTCGACGAGGAACTGCTGACCCGGCTGATGGACGAGAATTCGGCCTCGCCAAACCCGGTCAGCGCCGCCGCCGTGCAGCGCGAGGCGATCATCCAATCGGCGCTGCTCTCGGCCAAACGCGCCGAGGAACTCGGTCTCGGCCCGGACAGGATCATCCTCTCGACCAAGGTGTCGGACGTCCAGCACCTCATCGCGGTCTATCAGGACCTCGCGGCCCGCTGCGACTACGCCCTCCATCTCGGCCTCACCGAGGCGGGGATGGGGTCTAAAGGCATCGTCGCTTCATCGGCCGCCATGGGCATCCTGCTGCAGCAGGGCATCGGCGACACCATCCGCGTCTCGCTCACGCCTGAGCCGGGCGGTGACCGCACGCAGGAAGTGCGGGTGGCGCAGGAACTGCTGCAAACCATGGGCTTCCGCCAGTTCCTGCCGGTCGTCGCGGCCTGCCCAGGGTGCGGGCGCACCACGTCGCAGACCTTCCAGGTGCTGGCCAAGGAAATCCAGGACCACCTCAACGCCTCCATGCCCGAGTGGCGCGAGCGCTATCCCGGCGTCGAGACCCTGTCCGTCGCGGTCATGGGCTGCATCGTCAACGGTCCGGGTGAGTCGAAGCACGCCAATATCGGCATCTCGCTGCCCGGCACCGGCGAAACCCCGGCCGCCCCTGTCTTCATCGACGGCCAGAAAGTCGCCACCCTGCGTGGGGCCGATGTCGCCGACCAGTTCAAGGCGATGGTCGCTGATTATATCGAGAAACGCTTCGGCGCCGGCCAGAAGACGGCGGCGGAGTAGGGCCTATTTCGCCTTTTCAGGCTCCTTGCCCTCGAGCCTCAGCCGCTTGCGCTTCCGGTCGTAGCCCACCGTGGCGAGAAAGAGCGAAAGGTTGAAGTCGAAGGCGATCGACACTGCGTCGGCCTGGGCGAACCACATGCGCTCGCGCTGGCCCTTTTCCGGCCAGTCGTCCAGTTCGTTGACATTGCCCACGGCGTAGACGGCCATGGTGCAGGGCAGTTCCGTCGCATCGTGCAGCACCTTGATGAAGGCGTAGCGGCCGAGTGGCGTATCCGGCCCCTTGGCCTTGATGCCCGCCTCCTCGAAGGCCTCCTGCAGCGCCGATTCGAGACCCGATTTGCCGGGGATGGGCCAGCCCTTGGGCAAGAGCCAGTGCTTGGAGGTGCGCGAGGTCACGAGCAGGAATTCGAGCCCGCCCTCGGCATCGAGCCGCCAGGGCAGGGCAGCCACCTGCCGCGCCTTGCGGATCACCTTCGCCTTGTCCGTCCGCGCCAATCGAATCTCCCCTTGAGGCACGCCGAAGACAGTCTGCGCCGCGCCGGCCCCGTTCGCTTCTAGGAGAAAAGTTATCCCCGCGATTCTGGTTCATGCGAGATCGCCGGTACGCTCACCGCCGTCGGGCGCTTCGGCACGTCTGCCGTCAGGCAGAATAGGCCTGGTGGAGCCGCAGCGAGGCGGCGAGGCCCACCAGCATGGCAAGGGCAAAGATGGCGTAGGTCAGGGGCGCCATCACGAACAGCGCCAGCGGGCCGAAGAGCACGCCCACCACCACCAGCGCCACCATGCCACCGAGGCCGACCGGCAGGCCACAGACCAGCAGCAGCCCGGCGATGAACCAGAACCGTCCGCGCGTCCGGGCCAGCGCCGTCGCCAGCGGCGAGCTTTCGGGCGGGTCGAGGGCGAGCATGGGCAGCAGCGTCGTCGCCCGCACGCTGAAGATCAGCGAGGCGAAGAGCAGCCCCAACACCAGGAGGGCCACGGCCGGGTCCAACTGCGCGGTCATGGCCTCCTCGGGCGTCATGCCGGGGGTGATCGCGGGGCCGAAGAGCTTGAAGGCGAAGTCGTAGAGCCCGGCGACGATGAACAGTACCACCAGCCAGGCGGCGAACTGCTGCACGGCCGTGGCCGACCGCAGCCTCTCGGGGTTGGTCGTCACTTCGTCAAAAGCCACGGCGCGGCAGAAGGCGTAGAGATAGGGCGCGATGGCATAGGCGATAGCAGCGCCCGAGAGCAGGTCGAGCGCGGCGTCGCCAAGCCGCGTGCCGACGAAGCGGCCGGCGAGCCCGGTCACCAGCGTCACCGCCACCATGATGAACACCATGGCGACGAGCGCCGGCCACATGCGCGGCAGCACGCGGAACGTGTCCTCGTATGCAAGGATGAACTGTCGCCCAAGGCTCAGCTTGCGGTCAGGCACGGCATCCTCATCGGCCAGTGCGGCACTATTGCCGGCAGAGTGCTATCACCCGTTCGGGCGTTCGGTTCAATGCGTCAGCTCTGCCGTTCGGCAAAGAAACGTGCGGTGGCGCGCAGCCCCTCGGCCCGCTCGCCGAAGGGAAGCAGCGCGCCCAGCGCGTCGTTTACCATGTCGGCCAGCTGGTGCTGCGCCGCCTCGAGGCCGATGCGCGCGATGATCGTCTGCTTGCCGGCGTCGGCATCCTTGCCCGTCGCCTTGCCCATGGCCTCGGGCGAGGCGACAACGTCCAGAATGTCGTCGGCGAGCTGGAAGGCGCGCCCGGCCGCCACCGCATAGTCGGTGAGCCAGCCCAGCTCCTCGTCAGAAGCGCCGCCGAGTATGGCGCCCATCCGCACCGCGGCGCGGATCAGCGCCCCGGTCTTCATCGCATGCATTTGCGAGATGGCGCGCTCGCTCAAGAAGCCCGTCTCGCCCTCGATGTCCCGCATCTGGCCGCCGGCCATGCCGCCCGCTCCGGCCCCGGCCGCCAGTTCGGCCACAAGCCGGATGCGCACCGCCGGCTCGGCTTCGTCGGCGGCAAGGACGCCGAAGGCATGGGTCAGGAGCGTGTCACCCGCGAGGATGGCGGTCGCATCGTCATAGGCCTTGTGCACGGTGGGCTGGCCACGGCGCAGGTCGTCATCGTCCATGGCCGGCAGGTCGTCGTGGATCAGCGAGTAGCAGTGGATCATCTCCACCGCGAGCCCGGCCTGCACCGAGCGTTCGGCGGGCACGCCGAACACGCCCGCCGCCTGGCGCAGCAGCAGCGGGCGCAGGCGCTTGCCGCCATTGAGGCTGCCATGCCGCATTGCCGCCACCAGCCGCTCGGGCGGCAGGCCGGGGCCGGTGAGCGCGGCGGTGGTCAGCAGCCGGTCGAGGGCCGCTTCGATGTCGGCGGCGGTGCTGGCGAGCTCGGCTGAGAAATCGTAGGACAAGGCAGGATCGGGAAAAGGTTGGTCGATCGGGCAGGGCGCTAGGCTTCTAGCCGTTCCCGTTGCGTTGGAAAAGCGGCGCCGCCGCGGCGACTACCCCCTTCCCAAGGGCGCGTTTGTGCATTATAGACCCGGCCCAATTCCCGACAGACCCTGTCTGTTACTCGCCGGAACGTCTTCGGCGACCCGCTATTGAGAAATTTGGAGTACCGAAGATGGCAGTTCCGAAGCGCAAGACCTCGCCCATGAAGCGCGGTTTCCGCCGCTCCGCCGATGGTCTCGCGGCCCCCGCCTATGTCGAGGACAAGGATTCGGGTGAGCTGCGCCGTCCGCACCACATCGACCTGAAGACCGGCATGTACCGCGGCCGTCAGATCCTGACGCCGAAGAACTAAGCGCTCGCCTTGTGCGATCCGCGATAAGATTTGACGGCCGGCTCCGCACAGGGGCCGGCCGTTCTGCATTTGTATGATCCTGGGGTCACCAACATGAGCATGCGCGTCGAATCCGATTCCATGGGCACCATCAACGTGCCGGGCGACAAGTATTATGGCGCGCAGACCGCCCGTTCGCTGGCGAATTTCGACATTGGCGGCGAGAAGATGCCCGCCGAGATCATCCGCGCTTTCGGCATCCTCAAGAAGGCCGCCGCGCTCGCCAACCACAAGCTCGGCCTGATGGATGAGACGACACGCGACCTGATCGTCAGGGCCGCCGACGAAGTGATCGACGGCAAGCTCAAGGACCATTTTCCGCTGGTGGTGTGGCAGACCGGGTCGGGCACCCAGTCGAACATGAATGTCAACGAGGTGATCTCCAACCGCGCCATCGAGCTGGCGGGCGGGGTGATGGGGTCCAAGAAGCCCGTCCATCCCAACGATCACGTCAACATGAGCCAGTCGAGCAACGACACCTATCCCACCGCTATGCATATCGCGGCGGTGGAGGCGATCGAGAACTATCTCATCGACCGCGTCATGCTGCTGCGCAACACGCTCGACGCCAAGGCCAAGGAGTTCATGGATGTGGTCAAGATCGGCCGCACCCATCTCCAGGACGCGACCCCGCTCACCCTCGGGCAGGAGATTTCCGGCTGGGTGGCGCAGATCGACCTGGCGCTCAAGGCCATCCGCGCCACGCTGCCGCAGCTCTATGAGCTGGCGCTGGGTGGCACGGCTGTGGGCACCGGCCTCAATGCCCACCCGAAATACGGCGAGACCGTTGCGGCCGAGATCGCGGCACTCACCGGCTTCCCCTTCGTCACCGCGCCCAACAAGTTCGCCGTCATGGCCGGGCACGATGCCTTCGTCGGCTCGTCCGGTGCGCTCAAGCAGCTCGCAGCGGCGCTGATGAAGATCGCCAACGACGTGCGCTGGCTCGCTTCGGGCCCCCGCTCGGGCCTCGGCGAGATCACCATTCCGGAGAACGAGCCGGGTTCATCCATCATGCCGGGCAAGGTCAACCCGACCCAGTCCGAGGCGCTCACCATGGTCGCCGTGCAGGTGATGGGCAATGACGCGGCCATCGGCTTTGCCGCGAGCCAAGGCAATTTCGAGCTCAACGTCTTCAAGCCGGTCATCGCCTACAACTTCCTGCAGTCGGTGCGCCTCCTGGCCGATGCGGCCAAGAGCTTCAACGATCACTGCGCCATCGGTATCCAACCCGATCGCGACCGCATCAAGCAGCTGGTCGACCAGTCGCTGATGCTGGTCACTGCGCTCAACCGCAAGATCGGCTACGACAACGCCGCCAAGATCGCCAAGAACGCCCACAAGAAGCGCATCACCCTGCGCGAATCGGCGATCGAACTGGGGCTTCTCACCGGCGAAGAGTTCGACGCCGAAGTGAAGCCCGAACAGATGGTCGGTCCGCTGAAGGTCTGAGGGGCTGGGGATTTATCCCACCCCCATCTTCGTCCGCCCTACGGCTCGAGTTCGATGTCCCAGTAGAGGTAGTCGAGCCAGCTCTGGTGCAGGTGGTTGGGCGGGAAGCTGCGGCCATTGTTGTGCAGGTCGTGCACGGTTGGCTGGTAGGGCGTCTGCATCGGGAACATCTTGATTTCCCGCGGCAGCCGGTTGGCCTTCTTGAGGTTGCACGGCGCGCACGCGGCGACGACGTTTTCCCACGTCGTGCGCCCGCCCTTGGAGCGCGGGATGACGTGGTCGAAGGTCAAGTCGTCGCGCGAGCCGCAATACTGGCACTGGAATTTGTCGCGCAGGAACACGTTGAAGCGCGTGAAGGCGGGGTGCCGGGCCGGGCGCACGTAATCCTTCAGAGAGACGACGCTGGGCAGAGCCATCTCGAAGCTGGGAGATTTGACCGTCCGGTCGTAAGTCGAGACGACGTTGACGCGATCGAGGCAGATCGCCTTGATGGCGTCCTGCCAGGACCAGAGCGATAAAGGGTAATAGCTGAGCGGACGATAGTCTGCGTTCAGCACCAGAGCGGGACAGCTCTCAAGCGACACATGTACTGTCACCTGTCGCCTCCCATACGGGAATCGCGGCTAGTCATGATCGGCAATAGTCTATGCCGACTGTGACATGGCTGTGAAGCGCGATTTCGAAAGCGATCAGCCCAGACGTGCCCTCAGGAAACTGGTGGCAAAATCGAGTCCATCGGGCGCAATTCCATGCGCTGTATTGGGCGAAATGTGCAGGGAAACTTCGAAGCCAGAAGCACTTAGCTCTGTCGCTGCCTGTCTCGATAGGTCTGGATCGACCACCTGGTCGAGCTCGCCGTGGATCAGCGCTACAGGCGGCCTGGCGAGCCCTTCGCCACCGAAGCCATCGGCCGGAACGAAGGCGCCCGAGAAGGCGATGATTCCTGCCAGTTCCTGCTCGAGTGCAGTGCCGACATGGAGCGCCATCATCGCCCCCTGCGAGAAGCCGCCGAGAATGGTGTGCTCAGGTGCAATGCCGGTTTGCGCCCAGAGGTCGGCCAGGAACTCCCGGATCATCGGGGCGGCGTTCTTCGCTCCTTCGATACGGCTGGCGATGCGGTCGACGTTGAGCGGAAACCACTGGAAGCCGAAGGGGCTGCCGGCACAGGGCTCGGGCGCATTGGGGGCGAGGAACAGGGCATCGGGCAGCATCTGACCCCAGTGCTGGCCGAGGCTGATCAGGTCGCTGCCGTCAGCGCCGTAGCCATGCAGAAGGATCACCGCCTGCTTGGCCGGGCGGCCCGAACGGGGCGGGAGCAGTGGGCCGTTGAGCTTCACCATCAGACGGAAATTCCTTCCTTGTTGCGCACCGCGCGGTAGTAGCGCCAGAACAGCAGCGCCGCTGTGGAGCGATGCGGCGACCATGATTTCGACAGCGCAATAAGGTCCTTGGCTTGCGGGCTTGTGTCCATGTCGAAGGCCCAGCCGACGGCACGCTGCAGGGCAACGTCGCCGGCAGGAAAGATATCCGGATGGCCTGCCGAGAACATCAGGTAGATTTCGGCTGTCCACGGGCCGATGCCCTTGAGCTTCATCAGCCGCGCGATGGCCTCCTCGGCTGGCAGGTGGGGCAGCGGTGCGAAGTCGAACTCGCCCGCCACCACGGCTTCGGCGATGGCGCGGATGGTGCGGTACTTGGCGCCTGACTGCCCGGCCCTCCTCACCGCCTCCTCGCTGAGCCGCAGGTAACCAGCGGGATCGAGCGCGCCTTCGAGTTGGGAGAACCGCCCCCAGATGGCGTCGGCCGACTGGGTCGAGACCTGCTGGCCGGTGACAATGCGGGCGAGGCCGGCAAAACCCCCGGGCGAGCGGCGGATGTCGAAGTCGCCGGCCCGTTCGGCAATGGCGGCGAGGCGCGGATCGAGCGCGACCAGCGCGGCGAGATGGACCGCCAGTGCCTCGGCGGAATCGAGACGCTCTGTCAAAGGGTTAGCGAGGGTGGTAGAAGCCATGTCCGGAGGTCTCGATCGCATTGAAGCCCATTTTTCGCTTCGCGCCCAGCCCGAACGGCTACCTGCACCTCGGCCACGCCTATTCGGCGCTGATGACCGATGCCATGGCGCGAGCCCTTGGCGGCACGATGCTCTTGCGCATCGAGGACATCGACCTTGCACGCAGTAAACCCGAATTCACCGCAGCGATCTTCGAGGACCTGCGCTGGCTCGGGCTCGACTGGCCGGAACCGGTCATGCGCCAGTCGGACCGCTTCGCGGCCTATGGGCAAGCCTTTGAGACGCTTGTGCAAATGGGCGTTGTCTATCCCTGCTTCTGCTCGCGAACCGAGGTGGCGGCACATGCCGACGGCCCCGATCCGGACGGGGCGCCGCGCTATGGCGGCACTTGCCGGGCAATTCCGCGTGAGATGGCGCTCGAACGCATCGCCAGCGGCGAGAAGGCGGCGTGGCGACTGGATATGGGACGCGCACTGGAAATCGCCGGAACGGTCCGCGCCGTCCGCGAAATCTTGCCGGCACCCACGCCGCAGAGCCTCAACGTCGATGGAGTCACGGAGCGTGAACTCCACCCCGAGGATTGGGGCGACGCGGTGATCGTGCGGAAGGATACGCCGACGAGCTACCACCTGAGCGTGGTGGTGGATGATGCGGCGCAGTCGGTTACCCACGTCACCCGCGGGCTCGACCTCTACCGCGCCACCGACCTGCAGGTGCTGCTGCAGCAACTGCTCGGGCTGCCGACGCCGGTCTACGCCCATCACGGCCTGATCCTCGACGACGAGGAGAAGAAGCTCAGTAAGTCGAAGGGAGCGCCGTCACTGCGCTCCCTCCGCGAGGCCGGGGTGCCGGCGGCAGAGATCCGCCGCCGTGTCGGGTTCGATCAGGCTGCGAGCTTTTCGGCGACAAAGTAGGGAGCGACCGTTGCCGCCACCGCCTCGCCGAAGGGCGTGGCGAAGCCGGGGCCGAGCAGGGCGTCGAGGCGCGGGTCGCGCAGTTCCATCGGGTGCTCCCACAGGTAGCCCATCTTCGCCACCTCGCGCATCATCGGGTTGACGAGGCCGATGGCGGGGAAAATCCAGTGCGGCACGCGGGCGAAGCGGGTGCCCTGCGGGACCACGGCGGCAATCGCGTCGCGCATCTGTTCGGGCGTTACGAAATGGCCGGCGAAGTGGAAGTTCTCGAAGCTGCCGAGCCGGTGACGGACCTCGGCCACCTTGACGAAGGCGCGGCCCAGGTCGGGCAGGTACGCCCAGGCATGGCCGACGCCCGCGACGCCGGGGATGGCAACCTTGCCCTTCCTGGCATCCGTCATCATGGCGAGGTCGAACCAGGTGCCGGTATAGCCGGGGCCGTAGAAATCGCCGGGTCGGACGATCAGCACCTTGATGTCGCCGCGGGCAGCGGCGGCGCGGTAAAGGTTCTCGACCCGGACGCGGATCTCGCCCTTGTCTGCCTGTGGGTGCTGGGCAAGGTCCGGCGTCACGAAGCGGTCGGAGGCGGCATAGTTGTAGATGTTGCCGGGAAAGAGCAGCGTCTTGCCGGAGCTGCCGAGCGCCGCCATGACGCGCTCGTTCTGCGCTTCCTTCCGCCCCTTGTCCCACTGGTGGTAGGGCAGGTTCAGCGCATTGACGACGAGGTCGGTGTCGCCGATGGCGGCGCGCATCGCCGCCACATCGTCGGCATCTCCCTTGACGAAGGTGACGCCCTGGATCGGGTGGCGGTTGGAGCGGCCGAAGCCGGTGACTTCATAGCCGGCGGCGAGGAAGGCGCGGGCGGCGGCATTGCCGATATGGCCGTTGATGCCGAGGACGACGACTTTGCTCATGACTGTTCTCCGTGGTGGTGCGGAGAAGGTAGGGCTGCGGAGATGTTGAGGGAATTGCACAGAAGTGAGTGTTTGATATACGAGAATGAATGGGGGTGTCCCACGGAGAGACGAGCATGCCCGAACCCGACTGGTCGCTGTGGCGCAGCTTTGGTGCGGTGGTGGAGCATGGGTCGCTCTCGGCAGCGGCGCGGGCGCTGAACCTCAGCCAGCCGACGCTGGGGCGGCATATCGAGGCGCTTGAGCAGGCGCTGGGGACGACCCTGTTCGAGCGGACGCTGACCGGCTTCAAGCCCACCGAAACGGCGCTCAGGCTCTACGAGCCAGTGGAAGCGGCGCGCCATGCGCTGGCCGAGGCGATGGTGCGGGCCGAAGGCGCTGTGACGGCGCTCTCGGGCACGGTGCGGATCACCTCATCGACGGTGATGTGCCACTATGTGCTGCCCAAGCTGCTCTACGACCTGCGGCAGGCCTTCCCGCAGGTGGAGATCGAGCTGGTGCCGTCGGATTCGGTCGAAAGTCTGTCGTTGCGCGAAGCCGATATCGCAGTGCGCATGTTTCGGCCCACCCAGCTGGAACTCATTACGCGCAAGCTCGGTGAAATCCACATCGTCGCCGCGGCGCATGAGCGCTACCTGCAGCAGCGCGGCGCGCCGGAGCGGCCCGAGCAGCTCTTCGAACACGACCTTATCGGCTTTGATCGCTCCGAGATGCTTATTGCGGCAGCACGCCGCATGGGGCTGCAGTTCAGCCGCTCCCATTTCAAGGTACGTACTGACAGCCAGACCAACATGCTCGAGTTGGTCAAGGCTGGGCTCGGCATCGGCTTTGCACAGGCGCCCCTGGTCGACGAGACGCCGGGATTGCGCCGCCTCCTGCCAAATCTGCCGCTGCCCTCGCTCGAAGTCTGGCTAACCACGCACAAGGAACTGTTCACCAGCCGCCGCATTCGTGCCATCTATGACCGGTTGGCCGAGGGGCTCGGGCGCTACCTCGCAGAAAGATCGAAATGAACATCCCCACCATCGTCTCCATCGTAGCGCTCGCGGTCGTCGCGGTCATTCTCCTCATGGGCCTGTGGAACATGATGCGAGGCGGCAGCCCCAATCTCAGCCAGAACCTGATGCGGGCCCGCGTGATTGCCCAGGCGGTGGCACTTGTGCTGATTCTCGGGGCACTTTTCCTGTTCGGACGGGGGAGCTGATGGTCAAGCTCAACAAGATCTACACGCGCACCGGCGATGACGGCACCACCGGCTTGGTGCGCGGCCCGCGGCGGATGAAGTACGACCTCCGCGTCGAGTGCTACGGCACGGTGGACGAAGCGAACAGCTTCATCGGCATGGCGCGACTCTCAACCGCCTCCATGCCCAAGCTCGACCGGCTGCTCGCCCGCATCCAGAATGACCTGTTCGATCTCGGCTCCGACCTCGCGACGCCCGGCAAGGATCCCGAGGGCGGCGAGCCGACGCTGCGCATCACCCAGGCGCAGACCGACTGGCTGGAAGAACAGATCGACTATTACAACGAGGGGCTGCAGCCGCTGCGCTCCTTCGTGCTGCCCGGCGGGACGCCGCTGGCAGTGGCGCTGCATCTCGCCCGCACCGTCACCCGCCGCGCCGAGCGGCTGGTGGTCGAACTGCTAGCCAAGGAGCCCGACACCTCGACGGCAGTGCTGGTGTACCTCAACCGCCTCAGCGACCTGCTCTTCGTCATGGCCCGCGTCGCAAACGCCAACGGCGAGTCCGACGTGCTGTGGACCCCCGGCAAGTTCGCCGAAGCCCCGCCGCAGGTGACCAAGGGATAAGGGGTGATCCCCGGCCCGGGAAACGTGATCGGGTTCCGGAAGCTTTCGTTTACTTCCCGGGGCGTAGGCTCCCTGCCATGGATATCGATCCGGTAGCATCGGTGTTGGCGGCGCGGGCGGCGGGGACGCAGCATGCAATTTCGCTCGCCGTGCTCAAGAAGAACCACGAGATGGAAATGCAGCTCGTGAACATGATCGACCAGCAGGTTCGTGCCGCGCCGCAGCCGGGGCAGGGAACCAGGGTCGACAAGATCGCCTGAGCGGGGCCATAGCCCCCGCGTGTTCGAGTAAGCGTATCCGCGTTCGGAGAGGCCGATGAACCTCGCCCTGACCATCCACCGGATGGCATTCCGCGAAGCGCCTACCCTGGGGGTGGCGCAGGTGCTGGTGGCCCAGAAGCGGGCGGAGCTCGAGCACGAACTGACCCTCCAGCAAGCCAACGAGGGCAGGGCGCCGACCCACGCCGTCCTTGAACGGGCACTCACCGATATGCAGCTCGAGAGTGACCAGACAGTGAGGGCACTCGAGCACCGGGTGGATCGGCAGGCCTGATGAACAGACTGAATGCCTGCTGAACGCCACACGGAAAGATCAGCCACGCCCGCAAATTTCTCGGTTTCGAGCCGGCAAATCCCTCTCTACAAGGCAGGCACCGATCGAGCGGGGGGCGCCTGAGAGGGAATTCGACCCATGACCACCGCCTCCACCGGCTACCGCAAGATGGTCTTGAGCCAGCCCTATGCGGCCTCCGACTGGGACCTGATCGAGATGCAGACGCAGGCGCGCCGCAAGCTCGACCAGCTCAACGCCGTCCCGTCCTTCGACATGCCCAACCGCACCGCGATGCTGCGCGACCAGCTCGGCTCGTTCGGGCAGAGCCTGCTGCTGAGCCCGGTGAACTGGGAATATGGCAAGCACATCCATATCGGCGACGGGGTGTTCATCAACTTCGAATGCGTGTTCCTCGATGGGGCTCAGGTCACCATCGGCGACGGCACCGCCGTGGCGCCGCGTGTCCAGTTCCTTACCGCCGGTCATCCGGTGGAGGCGAGCGAGCGGATCGAGCGCGACGCCGAGGGCAGGTTCGTCGCCGCTTGGTGCATCAACAAGCCGATCACCGTGGGCAAGGACTGCTGGATCGGCGCCGGGACGATCATCCTCGGCGGGGTGACGATTGGCGATGGCGCGACGATAGGCGCGGGGAGCGTGGTGACGCGCGACATCCCCGCCGGCGTCGTCGCGGCAGGCAACCCCTGCCGCGTGATCAGGACGCTTGGCAAGCAGGACAGTGCCGGGGCAAGGGCTGAGGCTGCCTGAGGCGCGCTGAGCCAGACACTACGCCCCGACGGCTTCCCTCGCCACAAACGCCTCGACCTCATCCCGGCTCGGACAGCCCAGCCTTCCCCCGAACCGCGTGCACTTGATTGCCGCGGCGGCCGAGGCAAACGCGATCGTCGCCGCCATCGCCGCGCCCTCCACCAACTTCAGCGCAAAGGCGGCGTGGAAGACATCACCGGCCGCGAGGGTGTCGATGGCCTCGATGCGCGGGGCCGGGGTGTGGTGAATGGTGCCCCTCTCTGACCACCAGCAGCCATCGCCGCCGGCAGTGACGGCGACGAAATCGGAACGCCCCAGCAGGGCTCGCGCCGCGGCCTCGGGCGAGACCTCGCCGGTAATCAGCTTCGCCGCGGACTCCGAGGCGACGATGTGGGTTGCAAGCGGCACCAGTCGGTGGAGGATATCGCCCGCGGCCATGTCGGCATCGAGGATGGCGGGTATCCCCGCCTTCCGTGCCGCTTCGAGCGCCAATGCAGCCGCGCCGGGCCAGCGAACGTCGGTCATCACCGCCGCAAAGCCGGTCAGGTCGGGCGCTTCGGCCGGAGCGGCCATGAGGTCGGGGTCGTAACGCGGCACGATCATGGTGGCGCCGGTACGGTCCATGAAGATCGACGAAAAGCCAGAGCGGCCGCCGGGGACGCGGCGGACGGGGGAGCAGTCGACGCCTTCGGCGGAAATCTGAGCGATCAGCCGGTCGCCGACATTGTCGTCGCCGGCCGAGGCCCACAGCGCGGCGCGGCCGCCGAGCCGGGCGATGCTGGCCGCTTGCGCTGCGGCCATGCCCTCGGCCACTTCGACGGCATCGAGCGGAATCACCTTGCCGGGACCGTCGGGCAGGCGGTCGAGCCGGAAGATGGTGTCCATGGTGAGCGCGCCGACGCAGAGAATGGGGCCAGCCGCTCCGCCCATGTCAGACGTCCAGCAGCGCGTCGATCACGGCGCGGCCATCCGGGCCGTCCCACACCGCCGGTCCCTGCAGCACAGCGAGTTCGCAGCCCTTCTCGTCGAGCAGCAGCGTGGTGGGCAGGCCCACGGTCACCGCCTGCTGCTGCAGCTTCTGGAAAGCCTGCATGGGGGCCGGATAGAGGGGCAGCGACAGCTTCTCCTCTTCGAGGAACTTTCGCGCCTTCTCGAGGCCGGACTCGCCGACATCGAGGTTGATCGGCACTAGTTCGAAGCGGTCGGAGTTGTAGTCATTGGCCAGCGCCTCAAGGTCGGGCATCTCGGCGCGGCAGGGCACGCACCAGCTGGCCCAGAAGTTCACCAGCAGCTTCTTGCCCTGGAAGTCGGCGATGGTGCGGGCGTTCCCAGCCTCGTCGGTGAAGGCAAGGTCGGCATAGCCGCGGCCGGTGCCGGTGCCGTTGAGCGCGGCCAGCGCGCCGAAGGCGGAGCTGCCGACCACCTGGGCGCGCAGCGGCTGAGCGACGCACTGGCTTGCCTGTGCCGGCATGAAGTTGCCAACAACGAGCGTTGCGACTAGTGCTACGGCCGCGCTGCCGAGCGCAATCACCGCTACTCGCCGGGGCCGGAGCTTCGGGGTCGGTGATGGGACTTGGTCGGTCATGTATCTACCGTTGGAGCTGAGATGAGCAACCGCATGTGGGGCGGCCGATTTGCGACCGGACCCGACGCCATCATGGAAGAAATCAACGCCTCCATCGGCTTCGACCAGCGCCTCTACAAACAGGACATCGCTGGGTCTATCGCCCACGCCACCATGCTGGCGCAAGTGGGTATCCTGACCCAGGAGGATCGCGACGCGATCGTTACCGGCCTAAAGGCGGTGGAGCAGGAGATCGAGACAAACTCGTTCACGTTCTCGCGTTCGCTCGAGGACATCCACATGAACGTCGAGAGCCGGCTCAAGGAGCTGATCGGCGATCCGGCCGGGCGGCTGCATACGGCCCGCTCGCGCAACGACCAGGTGGCGACCGACTTCAAACTCTATGTGCGCGATGCCATCGACACTTTCCTCGTGCAGATCAAGGCGCTCCAGTTGGTTCTGGTGAAGCGCGCCGAGGAGGAAGTGGCCACCATCATGCCGGGCTTCACCCACCTGCAGAACGCGCAGCCGGTGACGCTGGGCCATCACCTCCTCGCCTATGTGGAGATGCTGGGGCGCGACTACGGCCGCTTCGAGGATGCGCGCAAGCGGCTCAACGAAAGCCCGCTCGGCTCGGCAGCCCTCGCCGGCACGCCGTATCCGATCGATCGCGACATGACGGCGGCGGCGCTCGGCTTCGACCGGCCCACCGCCAACTCGCTCGATGCGGTCTCGGATCGCGACTTCATCCTCGAGACGCTGGCGGCGTCGTCGATCTGCGCAGTGCACCTTTCCCGCTTCGCCGAGGAGCTGGTGATCTGGTCGAGTGCACAGTTCGGCTTCGTCAAGCTCTCGGACAAGTTCACCACCGGCAGCTCGATCATGCCGCAGAAGCGCAACCCCGACGCGGCGGAACTGATCCGCGCTAAGGTGGGGCGCATCCTCGGCGCGCTGACCTCGCTCACCGTGGTGATGAAGGGCCTGCCGCTCGCCTATTCGAAGGACATGCAGGAAGACAAGGAAGTCGCGTTCGACGCGCTCTCCTCGTTGTCCCTGTCGCTCGCGGCGATGACCGGAATGGTCGAAGATCTCGTGCCCAATCGCGAGAAGATGCGCGCCTCGGCCAATGCCGGCTTCTCGACCGCCACCGACGTGGCGGACTGGCTGGTGAAGCAGGCGAACATCCCCTTCCGCGAGGCGCACCACATCACCGGGCAGATCGTGGCGCTGGCCGAGCAGAAGGGCATGAGCCTCGACGGCCTCACCATCGAGGACTTCAAGTCCATCGACGAGCGCATCGATAGCCGCATCCACAAGGTGCTGAGCGTCGAAAGTTCGGTCGCGGCGCGCAAGAGCTATGGCGGCACGGCGCCCGAGAACGTTGCCATGCAGGCCGCCCGCTGGCGCGAGAAGCTGACCGGTCAGCCGGCCGACCCGGTGAAGGTGAAAAAGGCCGGCGGCCACGGCGACGGCGGCGCGACGGAGTAAGCCGATGACTCGGCAGATGCGGCTCACCGAGCGGCATGTGGCGCTGCTCCGGCGGGAAATGGCCGATCCGGGGCCGCAGCTGATCGAGGGGTTCCGGCCGGCAACGGACGCCGACTATGATGCCATAGTTGCCGAAATGCTCAGGACGCGGCCGGAGGGGCCATTCTGGCTCTTCGGCTACGGCTCGCTGATCTGGAACCCCGAAACCGCCTATGAAGAGGCCGAGCAGGCGGTGGCGCGCGGCTGGCACCGGCGCTTCTGCCTCGGCTGGGACTACCGCTATCGCGGTTGCCGCGAAAGGCCGGGCCTGATGATGGCGCTCGACCGCGGCGGGCAGTGCCGCGGCATGATCTACCGGTTGCCCGAAGCGACGCTCGAGGACGAGCTGCACAAGCTGATCCGCCGCGAGCAGAGCATGGTGCCCTCGGCCTTCCCATGGCGCTTCATCGATGTGGTGTCGGTGGGCGGCAGGAAGCGGGCGCTGACCTTTGCCATGAACCGCAAGTCGGGCCGCTACGTGGCCGGGCTCAGCGACGAGGCGCTGGCCGAGGTGCTGGCGACGGCGGTGGGCTTCCGTGGCTCCATGGCGGAGTACCTGTTCGCGACGGTGCAGAAGTTCGAGGAACTGGGCATCCACGACCGGAACCTATGGCGGCTGCAGGAGATGGTGGCCGAGCGCATCGAGGCGGCTTACCCGGCCGAAAGAGAAGTCTGACTTTCCCATCGGCTTGAAGTCAAATACAGGATCATCCTGTATCTCAGGGGCTCTCAACTTGGTTCACCATTTTCAGTATCGCGGCGACCGGCTGTTCGCCGAAGAGGTCGACATCACGGCGCTGGCCGGCAAGGTCGGCACGCCCTTCTACGTCTATTCGGCGGCGACGCTGCGGCGTCATGTGCGGGTGATGCGCGAGGCCTTCGCCGGCATCGACACGCTGCTCGCCTACGCGATGAAAGCCAATTCGAACCAGGCCGTGCTGACGCTGATGGCACGCGAGGGGGCCGGCGCCGACGTTGTGTCGGGGGGCGAACTGGAACGGGCGATAGCGGCGGGCATCCCGCCCGAAAAGATCGTGTTCTCGGGCGTCGGCAAGACCTTCGGCGAGATGCGGCGAGCGCTGGAACTGGGCATCAAGTGCTTCAACCTCGAAAGCGAGCCCGAGCTCGAGCGGCTGAGCGATGTCGCGGTGTCGATGGGAGCGATGGCGCCCGTCTCGGTGCGCGTCAACCCCGATGTGGATGCCGGCACCCACGCCAAGATCTCGACCGGCAAGGCCGAGAACAAGTTCGGCATCCCCTTTGCCCGGGCGCATGAGGTCTATGCCCGTATCGCCCAGCTGCCAGGCGTGCGCGCCGTGGGCGTCGACATGCATATCGGCAGCCAGATCACCTCGATGCTGCCCTTCGACAACGCCTTCTGGCTGCTGGCCCAGCTGGTCAACGACCTCAAGGCCGACGGGCACGACATCCGCCATGTCGATGTCGGCGGCGGGCTCGGCATCCCCTACCACCACGACCAGGATGCCCCACCCGATCCGCTCGCCTATGCCGAGGTGGTGAAGCGCCATGTCGGAAAGCTGGGCGTATCGCTCATCCTCGAGCCGGGGCGGCTGATCGTCGGCAATGCCGGCATCCTCGTCACCACCGTCGAGTATGTGAAGGAGGGAGCGAAGACCTTCGTCATCGTCGATGCGGCGATGAACGACCTGATCCGCCCCACGCTTTATGAGGCGCATCACGACATCCAGCCGGTGGTGCATTCTAACCTGCCGCAGATCACCGCCGACGTGGTGGGACCCGTATGCGAGACGGGCGATTTCATCGCCCAGGAGCGCACGATGGAAGGCGTGAAGGAAGGCGACCTGCTCGCCGTGATGTCGGCTGGCGCCTATGGCGCGGTGATGGCCTCGACCTACAACAGCCGCGCACTGGTGCCCGAAGTGCTGGTCGAGGGCGACAGGTGGCACGTCATCCGCCCCCGCAAGTCCATCGCCGACCTCATCGCCCTCGACAGCGTGCCCGACTGGCTCTAGTCGCCTCCTGCGGTAGGGCCGGGGCGAGGCCTGGTGCTTCAAGCTGCCCGGGGAAACCTTTGCGTTGCGAGGACGCTTCCCCTATGGTCCGGCCGATTTTCGACCCGGCCCGTGATGACTGATACCCTTCGCCCAACTCCCCAGCCCGGCATCCTCGACATTGCGCCCTATGTGCCGGGGCGTTCCGACACGCCGGCTGGCGTAAAGCTGGTGAAGCTGTCGGCCAACGAGTCGCCGCTGGGCGCAAGCCCGAAGGCCATCGAGGCGGCGCGGGCGACGGCCGAGCGCATGTTCGTCTATCCCGAGGGCTCGTCGCGTGAGCTGCGCCAGGCGCTGGGCGAGGTGCATGGGCTCGACCCCGACCGCATCATCTGCGGCTTCGGTTCGGACGATATCCTGCACCTGCTGGCGCAGGTCTATCTCGGGGTGGGCGATGAGGCTGTCATGAGCGCCTACGGCTTCAACGTCTACCCGATCATCACCCGCGCCGCTTCCGCCCAGATCGTGATGGTGCCCGAGCGCGACTATCGCGCCGACGTGGATGCGCTGCTCGCCGCGGTGACGCCGAAGACGCGCATCGTGTGGCTGGCAAACCCTAACAACCCCACCGGCACCTACCTCTCCGCCGCCGAGGTGGAGCGGCTGCATCGCGGGCTGCGCGGCGATATCCTGCTCGTCATCGACAATGCCTATGCCGAGTACGTGACGGCCGAGGACTACTCGGTGGGGACGGCGCTGGTCGATGCTGCCGAGAACGTGGTGATGGTGCGCACCTTCTCGAAGATGGGCATTGCCGGCGAGCGGGTGGGCTGGATGTATGGCCCGCCGCACATCGTCGATGCGGTGAACCGCATCCGCGGGCCGTTCAACGTGTCCTTGCCGGGCCAAGCGGCCGCCGCCGCGGCTGCCCGCGACGTGGAGTTCACCGCCAGGCTGCGCCAGCACAATGCCCAGTGGCGCGAGTGGCTCACCAATGCGCTCTCGTCGAACGCCATTCGGGTGCCGCCCAGCCAAGGCAACTTCGTGCTGGCGCTGTTCCAGGACGCGGCGACGGCCAGGGCGGCGTTCACGGCGCTGCGCGACCAAGGCTTGCTGGTGCGCGAAATGCACGGCTACGGCATTCCCGAGGGGCTGCGCATTTCTATCGGACAGGGCGAGCACATGCGCGCCGTGGCCGATGTGCTGAAGGATTTCGGGGCACCGGGGGGCCGCGATTGATGTTCGAAAAACTCGCACTCATCGGTATCGGGCTCATCGGCTCGTCCATCGCCCGCGCCACGCGGCTCAAGGGGCTGGCGAAGACCATCGCCATTTCCACCCGCAAGGCGGCGACGCTCGAGGAGGCGCGGGCGCTGGGGCTGGGTGATATCTATACGCTCGAGGCGGCCGAGGCGGTCAGAGACGCTGACCTCGTCATCATCTGCACCCCGATCGGGGCCTATCAGCAGGTGATGCAGGACATTGCCGGCTCGCTGAAGCCGGGCGCCGTCCTCTCCGACGTCGGTTCGGTCAAGCGCCACGTTATCAAGGTCATGCAGCCCCTCGTTCCTCCCGGCGTGCACCTCGTGCCCGGCCACCCGCTGGCGGGCACCGAGCATTCGGGTCCTTCGGCCGGGTTCCCCGAGCTGTTCGAAGGCCGCTGGTGCGTGCTGACACCCGACCCGGCGGTGGATCGGGTGGCGGTGGACCGGGTGATCTCTTTCTGGGGCGCGTTGGGTTCGAAGGTCGAGGTCATGGATGCCGAGCACCACGACCTGACGCTCGCCATCACCAGCCATGTGCCGCACCTCATCGCCTACAACATCGTAGGCACGGTGGACGACCTCGAGGCGGCGACGCAGCAGGAAGTGATCAAGTTCTCCGCCTCGGGTTTCCGCGATTTCACCCGCATCGCGGCCTCCGATCCGGTGATGTGGCGCGACATTTTCCTCACCAACCGCGACGCGGTGCTGGAGATGCTGGGCCGCTTCCTCGAGGACCTGAGCCGCCTTCAGCGCGCCGTGCGTGTCGGTGACGGCGAGGCCATGGAGGCGCTCTTCACCCGCACCCGCGCTATTCGCCGCTCGATCATCACCGCCGGCCAGGAAACCGCCGCGCCCGACTTCGGCCGCCCGCACGGGGCAGGGGAGTCAGGCACCCCGGTCCCGCCGCCCCTCGACACACCCGAAATCGGCATCCGCGAACACGGCGGCGGCGAGGACGCTTAGGTCGACTTGTCGCCGAGGAGCGACTGGTAGTCGCGACCTCCGTAGTAGACGCGCACGATCTCGACTGCCGTATCGCTCAGGCAATAGAGGATGATGGCCGACCGCTCGAACGGCGCGAGGCGAATACCAGGGCCAAGGTCGGGGCGGAGCGGGTTACCTTCCGGCACACTGCCAATCCGCTGGCATCTGGCGTTGATTCGATCAACAAAGGCATGGGCGCTTCGATGGCTCGCACCCAAGTCTCGCAGGTAGTGGATGATCTGTTCGATGTCGGCAAGTGCCTCTTCCCGATAGATAACGGGAAAAGTCCGCATCATTTCTCGCTGTAAAGGCGATCGACGTAAGTGTGCAGTCGCTGGAACGCTTCCTTTGCCGGGACAGGCGGACGCGGATCGGCGAGAGAGTGCGCGATGTCGGCGCGAATCTCTGCAAGCTGCGCGTCATCGTCTGCCTGCTCACGCGCCAAAGCCCGCAGCGCATCCTCCAGCATCTCGCTGGTGGAGGCGTAGCGGCCGGCTTCCACTTGCTCCCTGATGACCGCCACCATCTCGGCTGGAAGCGTTATGCTGAGCTTCTCGTTCATGTCCCAAGGATAGGCCTGAATCGGCGACGCGACAATGGTGCGTCAGAACGCCGGCAGCAGCTCGGCGATGAGAAAGCCGGCGAGGGTGACGCGGCCGTCGGCGATGCCGAGCATGTTGCTGCTCGTGCCATCAGGGCCGGGCATGCCCTTGAAGGCCGCGATCTGAAGCGGCGGCACGCCGGCCGGGGCGAGCAAGCGGTCGAGCACGCCCTTGGTGGTGTAGTTGATCTGGCCGTTGGCGAGGCCGGCGGCGTTGAGGGCGACTTCGCCCGTCACCTCGAACTTTTCGTCGGGATCGGGCTGGCTGCCCTGCCACCTCACCAGCGTCAGCTTGCCGTTGCGGGCCTGCCAGTTGCGGATGGCGTCGGGGGCGGTAAGCTCGATGAGGTCGTCGGGGAGCTGGTCGATCTTCGCTTCGAGGGTCGACTGGGCGGCGGTGATGCCGAGTTGCGGCAGGCTGAGATTGTCGAGGCTGAGATACGTGCCGAGCGTCGCAGTGTGGGCGGCGCGGTCGCGGCCTTCGGGCAGGTCTACGAGGTGTGCCTCGAGATGGCCGGCGCTCATGCGCAGCATGTCGTCCACCACGGTGTCGTTCCAGGTGATGTCGTCGGCGACGAGCGAGATGTTGGCGATGCGCCAGCCGGCTCCCGTCAGGCCCTCGAAGATGTCGCGGCTGGTGAGGCGGGCGCTGGCCTGCAGGCTCGAAAAGTCCACCCGGCTGCGGGCACCCGAGAAGGCATCGTCGATGGCGAGCGGCGCACGGGCCGAGAGCACCATGTGGGTGGGGTTGTAGACCATCACCGAGGCGCGCAGCCCGCTCAGCGTCACGGTGGTATCAACTTGGGTCAGCGTGCCGCCGAGGCATTCGACGTCGAAACGGAAGGGGAAGCCGCCCACATCGAGCGTGTCGCAGGTGATTTTCGGGTTCGTTTCGCCGTCATTGTAGGCGAGCAATGCCACTTGGTTGCGGATTTCGGTGGCTGCCCAGAGCCAGCCGCCAGTCCACAGGCCGACCACGAGGATGATCGCGATGAACAGGGCGGCGAACTTGCGCAAGGCGGATGACTCCCAGGACTATGGTTGGCGGGGCGCGGCGCGTCCGCGGGGCACTCGATTGCGCCGGGCGGACCGTATCGATACGAACGTGACCACGGCAAGGCGATGGTGCTGGCTATGCAGGAGAATTCGTACTGGGTCTTCGGCTACGGCTCCCTGATCTGGCGACCTGGCTTCGCCTCGGTCAGCCAGCAGCAGGCGAGCATGCTTGGCGTGCACCGGCGGCTCTGCGTCTACTCCTACCGCCACCGGGGGACGGAGGCGCAGCCGGGGCTGGTGTTCGGGCTGGTGCGTGGCGGCTCGTGCCGAGGCATGGCCTTCGAGGTGCCGGCGGCTGAATGGGCGGACGTCCATGCCTATCTCAGCGAACGCGAGATGGATCGCGGCGTCTACCGCGAGGCGGTGCGGCCGATGATACTGGCCGACGGGCGGCGCGTGAACGCACTGGTATTCCTCGTCGACGAGCGGCATCCGCAGTTCGCCGGACGGCTGACGGTGGAAGAGCAGGTGCGCATCGTGCGGGCCGGGGTCGGCGAGTCGGGGCGGAACCCGGAATATGTGCTCGAAACGGCACGGCATCTCCACGCGCTCGGCATCGTCGACCGGGCCGTCGACGAGGTGGTCGCGGCGCTGGAGCGTGCGGCGTAAGCGGATCAGGCCGCGTTGAGGCCCGTCGAAGGCTCGGCGGCTTCGAGGTCCCAGATGATGGTCATGCGTTCGACTTCGTCGGCGCGGGCTTCGACATGGAAGGCGCGGTCGGCGCAGTCCATGGCAAGGCGGAAACGGGCGCGGCTTACAGGATCGGAAACGAGGTCGGAGGCGGCGCCGACCCACAACACCATCGGCCCGAGCGCGATGAGGTAAAGCTCGTCGCCCTCGAAGGTGAAGTCATCGAGCCGTTCGGGTGCAAGGGCATAGTAACGGCCGGAGCGGCCGCGCCAGTTCACCGGCCGCGCCATGCCATCCGCCATCACGTCACGATCGAAAACCGGTACCATCTGCCCAACGTCCCTTCGCCTCTCGCGATGAGAACAAATATAGAACAAAACTTAAGAAACCGTCAAGGTCGCCAGTTCTAACCACAATATGTATGGTCTCGGCGCAGAGTCGCGTCAAGCAGTAGTATCGTTCGGGGCGGCGCCTGGCGGATTGCCGGCCTTGAGCGCCTCGAACTTCTCGAACATCTCGTCCGAGATGGGCCGGGCGAGGCCTTCCTCATAGGCTTCCAGCAGCAGCTGGTTGGTCTCGGCCTCAATGGCCTCGACCAGGCGGGCGCGGAACTCTTCCGGCGGCAGGCCGGGAGGAATTGCGGGGAGGAAACGGGCGCGGGCCGTGCCACGCCACAGCAGCGGCGAGCGGCGGCCCCAGAACAGGCCCGAGTTCACCGCCACCGGCACGACGGGAACGTTGAGCCCCTCGTAGAGGCGCACGATGCCCCACCTGTAGTCGTGCTCCTCGAGTGGAGCCTTCCTCGTGCCCTCGGGGAAGATGATGATGCGGGCGCCGTTGGCGAGCGCGGCCCTGGCGTCCTCAAGCATGGTCGGAATCGCCACCCCCCGCTGCGAGCGGTCGAGCCGGATGGTGTCGTAAGCCCGGGCAGCATGGCCGAAGAAGGGGATGTCCATGAGCTCCTTCTTGGCAATGAAGGCGGGCCGTTTCGCGCCGGGCAGCAGCGCGAAGATGTCCCAGTCGCTCATATGCTTGGAGGCGATGATGCAGGGGCCGTCGGGAATGTTCTCGACGCCCCTCACGTCGGTCTTTATGCCGGCCAGCCAGCGCAGGAAGAACAGGTTCGAGTGCACCCAGTAGAGCGCGACCGCCCAGCCGAAGCGCGTGCGGCCCCAGATGATGGCGCTGATGCCGACGATGATGGCGAGCACCGCCGTCTGGACATAGAAGACGAGGTAGAACAGCAGTGATCGCAGGGCCTGTCCGATCAACGGGGCCTCCTACTGTGGTGGGGCAATGCGTCCGGCCCCGGGCTAGCTCGTGGTCTGCAGGAAGCGGCGGACCGTGAGACGGGAGGTGATGGCGGTTACGGCGGCGATGACCGGGACCACGGCGAGGATGCCGAACATGCCGTCGAGCCCGAGGGCGAAGCGGCCGAAGAGGATACCAAGCTGCTGGTTCGCCTCCTGAGGCACGACCGAGCCGGCGGTGACGCCGATGAGGAAGAAGAACAGCAGCGCGGCAAGGCCGCCGAATATGCCGCCGCGAAAACCGATGGTGAGGAAGCGGCCCTGGAACTCGCCGGCGATGAAGCTGTTCGACGCGCCGATGAAGTGCAGCACGTCAACTATTTCGCGGTTCGAGGCCATGGTGCCACGGGTGGCGAAGATGATGGCGAGCACCGTGGCGATGACGATCAGCGCCAGCACCAGCAGGCCCGAGGCGACGATGGTGCCGGCCATGACGTTGAGCTGCTGCCGCCAGGCGGCGTGGGTATCGAGGCTCGCGCCCTTCACCGCCTGAAGGTCGCGCTCGAGCTTGGCGATATCGGCCTCGGCCGGGTCGGCGAGCTCGACCACCACGAGGCGCGGAATGTCGATGGCCGAGAGGTCGAGCCCGGTGCCGAGCCAGGGCTCGAGCAGTCTCTGGCTTTCCTCGAGCGTCAGGGCGCGGGCGGCGGCCACGCCGGGCGTGGCTTGGGCCAGGGCGACTGCGGTCCGCAGGTTTGATTCCATCACCTCGCCCTCGACCGGGCGAATCTGGATGGTGACCTCGCGCCCCACGTCCGACGACCAGGCGATGGCGGATTTCTGCACCAGCACCACGCCACCCAGGGTCACCCCGGAAAGGAAAGTCATGATGGCGATGAGCAGCACCAGCGTGCGACCCGCCACCGAGCGCTCGGGCACGATGGGCGCGGCGCGGTCGCGCGTCTTGAAGCCGGAGAAGATGGCGAAGCGCGGCAGTGACAGGTCAGCCATGGAACTCGACCTGCCCGTTGTTGAGCACCATGCGCGGGAACGGGAAACTGTCGAGCAGCGCCAATTCGTGCGTGGCGAGAATGATTGTGGTGCCGGTGCGGTTGAGTTCGGCAAACAGCCGGAGCAGCCGCAGCGACAGCTCGGGATCGACATTGCCCGTTGGTTCGTCGGCGAGCAGGACGTCGGGCCGGGCGATCACGGCACGGGCAATGGCGGCGCGCTGCTTCTCGCCGCCCGATAGAACTGCGGGCAGCGCATCGAGGCGCTCGCCGAGGCCGACCCAGTCGAGCAGTTCGGTGACATTGGCGCGGTAGGAGCTTTCGGGCTCGCCCAGCACGCGCAGCGGCAGCGCGACGTTTTCCAGCGTCGTCAGGTGGTCGAGCAGGCGGAATTCCTGGAAGACGATGCCGATATGCCGCCGCATCTGCAGCAGTTGGTCCTGGTCGAGTGCGGACGTGTCCTTGCCGAACAGCGTTACGCGCCCGCGGGTGGGGCGGAGCGAAAGCAGCAGCAGGCGCAGCAGCGAGGTCTTGCCCGATCCGGAGGGCCCGGTCAGGAAGTGGAACGAGCCGGGTTCGATACGGAAGTTGAGATCGCGCAGGATCTCGGGGCCCTGCCCGTATCTGAGGCCGACATTGGAAAACTCGATCACCGGGCCAATCGCTCCGAATCACCTGTGCACATCATAACAGCGCCACGGCGGCGCTCCCGGCTTGTCACCGACAATTCAGCCCAAATCTTGGAGACGAAGCTCTGCCCCGCGGCCGGTTTGAGGAAACTTAACGCCCCCGGCACTAGGTTTCCGCCATGCGATCGCCAATGCCGATCACCGTCATCATCGCGTGCCCCCATTGCAGCACGCGCTACCAGGTGCCGTCCGAGACGCTCGGCAGCGCCGGGCGCAAGGTCGCCTGCGCGCATTGCGGCCAATCGTGGATGGCTGAGCCCGCCGCGGCGATGCCGGTGCCGGAGCCTGACGACCGGCTTTTCTCCGAGGACGACGAGCGCGAACTCGACCGCAGCTTCACCGACGAGGAAGCAGCGCTGCGCGACGTTCCCCCGGCGGTGCGCCAGCTGATTCCCAAGGGCGAAGTGCCGCCGCCCGAGGTGATGCGCTCGATCACCGAGATCAAGGCGGCGCTCGAAAGCCGTACCGGCAAGACGCTCAGCACGGTCGCGCCGCCCGAGGTTTCGTCGTCGAGCGCGGCGCAGAAGAAGGCGCAGGGGCGGCTCGAGAAGCGCCAGCGCGCCTTTGCCAACGGCCTGCCGGCGGCGCGCTTCAGGGGCGTGCTGCGCGTTGCAGGCGTGGGGCTGCTGGTGGCGATGATCGGTGGGGGGGTGCTGTTCCGCACCGATATCGTGCGCGCGCTGCCGGACCTCGCGGGGCTTTACGCGGCCATCGGACTCAAGGTCAATGTTGTGGGCCTCGACTTCGCCGACGTGACCACGATGCTCAGCCGCCGCGGCGGCAGCGACGTGATGACGGTAAACGCGACGATCTACGGCGTGGAGACACGCCGTGTGCTGGTGCCTCCGGTGGTGGTGACGCTGCTGGGCGAAGGCGGTGTGCCGGTCTATGCCTGGAGCGTGGCCCCCAAGCAGGGCGACCTGGAACCGGGCGAGGTGATCGGCTTTTCTGCGGAGCTGGCATCGCCGCCCAGGGAGGCGCGACAGGTGCGGCTGAGTTTTGCCGACAGTACGCGTGCGCTGACGCCGACAGTTTCAACAATTGTTCAGCCGACAGCGGTTACACCGGTTGTCCAAGCGACTGACGACAATAAGGAAAGTCTCGACTGATGGCCCGCATCCTGGTTGCTGAAGACGATGACAGCGTGCGCGCCTTCGTGACGCGGGCGCTCGCCCATCTCGGCCACGAGGTGGTGGAAGCCGAAGACGGTGGGCTGGCCGAAGAAGTGATGATCGCCGAGGGCGGGCGCTTCGATCTGTTGCTTTCCGACATCAAGATGCCGGTGATGGACGGCATCGCGCTGGCGCTCAACGTGGCGGCGAGCTGGCCGGAGGTGACGATCGTGCTGATGACCGGCTTTGCCGACCAGCGCGAACGGGCACACGGCCTCGACGCGCTGATCTATGACGTCATTCCCAAACCCTTCAGCCTGCAGATGCTGATGGACAAGGTCACCGACGCCCTCGAAGGCCGCCCGGCCGAAATCGTTTCCCTCGCCCGGCAGGCGTTGGGCTAAGGGACGCAGGACTGCCTTATCTCTCCCCCGTCCGGTTCATCGCCGCCTGGGGCGACAGGGCCGGAACGCGGATATAGCGTTCGGCCTTCTTGCGCCGCGGGACGGCCGGGAACAGTTCCTTGCGCGCCACCACGATCAGCGCCCCTGCCAGGGTGGGGCCAAAAATGCGGCCGGCGCGCTCGAAAAGGCGGGTGGATTTCAGCGCCAGGCTATTCTGGCTGGGCAGCAGGTAGAGCGCATCCTTCCACTGCTCGGGCACGAAGCTGTGGTCGCGCAGCAGCCGTTCGAGCTGGCCACGCGAATAGGGGTGGCCATCGCCAAAGGGCGTGTTGTCGGCGGCGCTCCACATGCCCCGGCGCTTGGGCACGACGATGATGAGCCGCGCATTGGGCGCCGCGACGCGCCACAGTTCGCGCATCAGCTCCTCGGCGTCGGAGATGTGCTCGAGCGCATGCACCGCGATGATGAGGTCCACCGCCGCATCGGTGAGGGGCATTTCCAGCGGATCGCACAGCACGGTGTGCGACGGGCCTTCGCGTGGCCAGGCCGAGGCCCCCTGGCGGGCGGGCATGAAGGCGAGCACGCGCTCGGCTTCGCTGAGCGCGAAGCGCAGGTAGGGCGTAGCGAAGCCCAGCCCGAGCACGCGCTGGCCGCGCACCGGGCCGGCAAAGCGGACGATCTCCTTGCGCAGCAGCGCCCGGCTGATATTGCCGAGCGGCGAGCGGTAGAACTCGATGAGGCGGGAGACGTCCGGGGTCATTTCATTGCCGTGGATCGTTCAGTAAAGTCTGCCCGCTTCGGCCCGGCTTGTCACGCCGCAGCGTCCTGGAGAAACCCGTGTCCATACTTATCGACATATTCCCTGCCCGCAGCGACAATTACGGTTACTTGGTCCACGACACCGCCACCGGCAAGACCGCCTCGATCGACGCGCCCGACGCCAAGGCGATCAAGGAGGCGGCCAATCGCCGTGGCTGGACGCTCACCGAGGTGTTCATCACCCACCACCACACCGACCACGTCGAGGGCATTCCGGTGCTGAAGCGCGACCTCGGTGTCACGGTGACCGGCCCCGAGGCCGAGCAAGGCAAGATCCTCGGGCTCGACGTGCTGGTGAAGGGTGGTGACACAGTGAAGCTGGGCGAGAGCGAGTTCCTCGTTATCGAGACGCCTGGGCATACGCTGGGTCATATCGCCTATTACGAGCCGGCGGGGCGACATCTATTCTCGGCCGATGCGCTGTTCTCGCTCGGGGTAGGGCGCATGTTCGAGGGGCAGCCGGGGCCGATGTGGGCGGGGCTGCTGCAGCTCAGGTCGCTGCCCGACGATACGCTGGTCTACTGCGGCCACGAATATACCGAGGCCAACGCGGCCTTCGCACTCTCGGTCGATCCGAAGAACGCGGCGCTCAACATTCGCGCCACCGAGGTGAAGCGAATGCGGGCCGAGGGGCGTTACACCATTCCGGTCAGCCTGGGGATGGAAAAGGCAGCTAATCCGTTCCTGCGCGCCGACCAGCCGGCACTCGCCAAAGCCGTGGGACTTGCCCCGGGAGCGAACCCGGCGGACGTGTTCGCGCGGCTGCGGAAAGCGAAGGATGAGTTCAAGGGATGAAGTGGCCAAAGGTGGGCCGAAGCTGACCTTCAGGCCCGTTACCACGGCGACGCGGGAAGACTTCCTCACCGTGTTCGGCAAGGGCGGGCCGAGCTATTGCTGGTGCATGCCCTACCGGGTGACGCCGGAAGAAAAGAAGGCGGCACCGCGCGGTCCCGACCGCAAGGCGCTGATGCTCAACCGAATCGCCGACCGGGTGCCGGTGGGGCTCGTCGGCTATCTCGAAGGCGAGCCCGTGGCCTGGGTGTCGGTGGCGCCGCGCGAAACCTTCAACTCCTCGCTCGGCAGTCCGGAGCCGCAAGAGGGCAAGTCGGTCTGGGCGCTCACCTGCATGTTCATTCGCCGCAGCCATCGCCGACAGGGGTTCGGGCACCAGCTGATCGCAGCAGCAATTGCCGAGGCGAAACGCAAAAAGGCGGACGTGCTCGAAGCCTACCCGGTCGATCCGGACTCGCCGAGCTACCGGCACATGGGCTTCGTGCCCGCGTTCGAGGCCGCCGGGTTCACCTGCGGCGACCGGATCGGCTCGCGCCGGCATCTCATGTCGTTAACCATACGAGCGTAGATCGGGGCGTTTCGTTAACGAAAGGTTGCAACCTGGCATGGCCGTTGCGACTTCTTTCCCGAGAATACGGGAAAGCCTGTCCCAGAACGAAACAGGCGTCCCGCTTCCGAACAGGGAAGACGTGGAAATGGTCGACAATGGCACGGGATGGCTGGAGCGGCGGAAGCAGGAACGCATCAGGCTGGTGCGTGGCGCGCCCAGCGCCGACTTCGTCAGCCAGCTGATTGCCGAGCGCGACCATCTGCCGGCGCCCGACGAGGCTATGGGCACGGCCTTGGGCGCCTATGAGGCGACCGAGAGAAGCGCCGTTCGCCGCCTTCCGGCCGGATACCGGAAGACGGTGGTTGTCTAGCGCCTTCAGTTCATCGAAACGTCGCGGCCGGCGCCGGTGATCGAAACGGTGAAGCCGGCGACCACGTCGACGATCGCCATCATCATCAGGATGAAAAAGACCGAGCTTGCGGCGGCGCCGACAAGCAGGAACTCGACCAGGAAGATGATGAACACCACGGTGGAGAGCATGTGCTCGATCACCGAGGAGCGGCCGGTATTGGTCGATTTCAGCACCTCGAAGAAGAGGCAGAGTAGCCCCAGCACCAGCATCAGGTCGCCGGCGGTGAGCGACCAATCGACGCCCGAAACCATGGGGATGGTGAGCAGCTGGTTCGACCAGCCCGCTGGACTGCCGCCCATGAACAGGAATGCGAAGAAGTTGTAGGCGATGAGCGGGATCAGCAGCAGCGGCGGAATGAACGTGCCGCGCGACGGCCGGCGCTCGGGCGGAATGAACACGGTGTCGGTCATCGGCAGGCTCCTCGTTTCAGCTGGCCGGACAATGCCAAAGCCGCCTCCGCCCCGCTAGGGGGTGGCGCGGACGATCACCGGGAAGATGCCCCGGCGCCACGGCTCAGGTAGGCCGCAACCAGCAGGGTCACCACGATGATAGCCGAGATGATGGCGTTGTAGCCGGCGAGCGTGATGCCGAAGAGCTCGAACTGGATGGCATCGCAGGGGACGACGCGGGTGGCGTTGATGTTGTTGAGGTCCTCGAAGCTGATCGAGACGCCCGTGCCCGAGCAGGCGGTCGGGCCCTGCCAAAGCTTCATCTCGACGCCCGTATGATAGACGGCCATGTAGGTCCCCCAGGTAAAGATGCCGGCGCCGATCAGCAGGCCGACGATGCGCGCCGGGTTGGGCAGCCGGTTCCACAGGATCACCACCAGCGCCAGCACCGGCAGGCCCCAGTAATAGGCGAGGCGCTGTTCGAGGCAGAGCTCGCAGGGGACGAGGCCGCCGAAGATCTGCGAGCCCCAGGCGCCGAGAATGGTGGCGAGGCCGAGAATGAAGGCGAGACCGGCAAGCAGCCGTCCACGGTCGTTCAGCAGGCCATGGCTGGTGATCGGGGCGTCATGCGCGGCGGTGGTCACGGCTTCTCTCCAAGTCTGGACGGGCGCCATATTCGCCGCGGCCGATGGCAAGTCAACGGCACCCCCTGTCACGACCGCGTGCGCCGCGCGCGACTATTCCCCCGGCCCGACAAGGCCGAGTTGGTCCATCACGGCGCGGGCATTGTGTGGGGCGTTGTCCTTGTCCGTGGAAACGAAGAAGGCGTGCACGTCGCGCGGTGGCGGGCTCGTCTCGGGCGCTGTGATGTAGCGTCCATCGGCCACCGGCCGGCCCTCGGCCCAGGCCTTGAGCCAGTTGCCGCGCACGGCCCGCTGCTCGGCAGTATAGGCCTCGGCGCCGGGCGCTCCCTGCAGGCGGGCATAGGCGAAGTCGGCAGTCTGGTCGATCCAGGGCCACTCGGCGGTATCGGCGACGACGAGCGCGACATTGTGGGCGCGCAGCTGCTCGGCGAATTGCGGCGTCGCGAAACTCTCGTGGCGCACCTCGATGGCGTGACGCACCGTCGTCACGCCGGTGATGTCGAGGTATGGCTCGTTCTTCAGCCCCTCTGATTTCTGCGCCAGCGCCAGCAGCGCTTCGGGCGTGTGCGGCAGGAGGCTCAGGAAACTCTCCACCCGCTCCGCGTCATATTTCGCGTTACCGGGCAGCTGCCAGCAGAAGGGGCCGAGCTTGGTTCCCAGCGCCAGCACGCCCGAAGCGAAGAAGTTGGCGAGGGGGATCTCGACATCCTTCAGCCGCTTGATGTGCGTGATGAGCTGGTGGCCCTTCACCGAGAAGACGAAGCCTTCGGGTGTGGCGGCAGCCCAGTTCTGGAAGCTCGCGGCCTTCTGGTGCGAGTAGAAGGTGGCGTTGATCTCGATATTGCCCAGCCGCGCCGAGCTGTAGCTCAGCTCGTCCTTCTGCTTCAGCCCCCTGGGGTAGAAGTTGTCGCGCCAGGGCTCATACACCCACCCCGCGGTGCCCAGCCGGATCGTCCCTGTCATCGCCTCGCTCCCACTCGATGCCCAGCCTTCGCATTAACCCGCGCGCATCGCCCGGCGCCATCAGTTTGTCGGTGTTGTCGAAGAAGAGGAAGACGTCGCGGGGCCGGCCGTCGGCGGTCGGGCCGGTGACGAAGTTGCCGTCGGTGGCGCGCCCGCGCGACCAGTTGCGGATGCGCTCTGCCCATGTGTCGAGCTCTGTATCGGTATAGCCCGAGTTGTAGAGCTCCACCGAGCCATGCAGGCGGCAATAGACGAAGTCGGCTGTGACATCCATCAGCAATGGCCAATCCACCGTGTCGGCGCAGACCAGCGCGACGCCATAACGGCGAAGCAGCGCGATGAAGGCCGGGTCGCGAAAGCTGTCGTGGCGGATCTCCATGGCATGCCGCAGCGGTCTCACCATGCCATCACCATAGTCGGCCGGAGCCTTGAGGCGGTGGTCGTGGCGATGGGCGAGTGCGGCGGCCTCCTCCGTGTCACGCGGCAGGAGACGGAAGAACGTCTCGACCCGCTGACGGTCGAAGCGGAAGCGCTCAGGAAACTGCCAGAGGATGGGCCCGAGTTTGTCTCCCATGGCCAGCGGACCGGAAGCGAAGAAGTTGGCGAGCGGCGCTTCGGGGCTGGTGAGCTTCAGCATATGGGTGAGATAGCGCGGCCCCTTCACGGCAAAGGTGAAACCATGGGGCACGGCGGCAGCCCACTGGCGAAAAGCCTTCGGCGTCTGCATGCCGTAGAAAGTGCCGTTGATCTCGAGCGCGTTGAACTGCGTCGCTGCATAGGCGAGTTCACGCTTCTGGACGAGGCCTTGCGGATAGAAGTTGCCGCGCCACGGTGTGTAGGTCCAGCCGGAGACGCCGATGCGTATGTCGCCTTGCATGGGCGCATAACTTCCGCGCATCAGGAGCGTTGCGGGGGCAGGGCGGCAATACCATTGACGCGGCGCGCGGAACTGACATAACTCCCCGCGCGCCGAAAGGCCGCTGCGGGCGTGGCGGAATGGTAGACGCAGCGGACTCAAAATCCGCCGTCAGCGATGACATGTCGGTTCGAGTCCGACCGCCCGCACCACCCTTCCTGCCACCTTGCGCGGCGTTCATTGCCGCCCCGCTGAGACCGGGTGGGTCTAAGGGTTGCCCGCGCGGCCTCATCCTCCTAAACCGGGGGCACGAAACTCGGTCAGGTGCTGCCTTGGATCATCATTATGCCTTCCACCCCGGTGCGCTCGACCGGGCGGCGCATCTTCGTGCCGGTGATGCCGCGCGGCAGGATGAACGGGCGCGCACGCTGGTGTTCTGGAAGGGCAAGCTGCTTGCCGACGAGGCCGGCCGGCCGGTGGTGGTCGAACTCGGCCACCCGGCGCTCGCCGACAGCCGAGAGGCGCCGATCTTCGTCGGCCTCACGCCGGATGGTCCGCGCTTCGCCGCCGACATTCCGCTATGGGCGCCGATAGAGGACGCCACTACCATCGGACAGTTCGTCGACCAGTCGCAGCAGGTGCATCCGGGCTTTCCAGGCGCCAGGTTCGTCGAAATCCGCGGGCTCATGCCCAACCTGTCGCGGCTCGATGGGGAGGTGATCGCCACCGGCAAGGCCATCCTGCAGTGGCACGCCACGCACCGCTTCTGCTCCAATTGCGGCGTACAAAGCGTGGTGGAAAGCTCGGGCTGGGTGCGCAAGTGCCCCGAATGCGGCACGCAGCATTTCCCCCGTACCGACCCGGTGGTGATCATGGTGATCGCGCGCGGCGACAAGCTGCTGCTCGGCCGCAGCCCGGCCTGGCCGGAGCGCATGTATTCGCTGCTCGCCGGTTTCGTCGAGCCGGGCGAATCGATCGAGGCGGCAGTGCGCCGCGAGGTGCTGGAGGAGAGCGCTATCCGAGTCGGCCCGGTGCGCTATGTTTCGGCCCAGCCCTGGCCGTTCCCGATGTCGCTGATGTTCGGTTGCTATGGCGAGGCGCTGAGCGAGGAGATCACCCTCGATCCGCTCGAACTGCAGGATGCGCGCTGGGTAAGCCGTGACGAGATAAAGCGGGTGCTCGCCGGCAACCATCCCGAGATCAACACGCCGCGTCCGGGCGCCATTGCCGGCGCGCTCATCGAGGCTTGGGCCAACGAAACACTGCTCGACCCCGACTACTGGAAGAACTGACATGGGCCATATGTCCGGCCGCACCTACCTGGCCATTCCTGGCCCCTCCGTCGTGCCCGATCGGGTACTGAACGCCATGCACCGCGCCTCGCCCAATATCTACGAGGGGGAGATCGTGGAGATCACGCACGGCATCGTCGCTGATCTGAAGCGCGTCGCGATGACGAAACACCACGTCGCGATCTACATCGCCAACGGGCACGGGGCGTGGGAGGCGGCCTTCACCAACCTGTTCTCGCGCGGCGACAGGGCGCTGGTAGCGGCTTCTGGCCGCTTCGGCATCGGCTGGGCCGAGACGGCGCAGCGCATGGGCGTCGAGGTCGACCTCGTCGATTTCGGCAAATCGGCCGCGGTCGATGCGGCGCGGGTCGTCGAGGCGCTTAGGGCCGACAAGGCGCATGCCATCAAGGCGGTGCTGGTGACGCATGTCGATACCGCCTCCTCGGCGCTGAGCGATGTGGCGGCGGTGCGGAAGGCCATCGACGAGGCCGGGCACCCGGCCCTGCTCGTGGTCGATGCCATCGCTTCGCTCGGCTGCGACGAGATGCGGATGGACGAGTGGGGCATCGACGTGCTGGTGGGCGCGAGCCAGAAGGGGCTGATGCTGCCGCCCGGCCTCGCCTTCGTTTGGTTCTCCGACAAAGCGCTCGAAGCCGGGCGCGGGGCAGGGCTGCGCACGCCTTATTGGGACTGGGAGCCGCGCGGGCTCGCCACCGAGTTCTATCAGCATTTCGGCGGCACGGCTCCGACCGCGCATCTGTTCGGCCTGCGCGAGTCGCTGACCATGATGCTCGAGGAAGAGGGACTCGAGGCCGTGTGGGCGCGGCACGACCGGCTGGCGCGGGCGGTATGGGCGGCGTTCGATGCTTGGGCCGCGGGCACCAACGTGATCGGACTCAACATGGCCGAACCGAGCCAGCGCGGCCGCTCGGTCACCGCCGCGCGCATCGGCAATGGGGGCGCCGCGGCGCTGCGCAAGTGGCTGGAGACCGAAGCCGGTGTGACGCTCGGCATTGGACTTGGCATGGCGCTGCCGAGCGAGCCGGCCTATGGCGACTATTTGCGCGTCGCGCATATGGGGCACGTCAACGCCCATATGGTGCTCGGTGCGCTGGCTACGATGGAAGCCGGGCTGACGGCGCTTGGCGTGCCCCACGGCCGGGGCGCCATCGAGGCAGCCGCGGCAGCTTTTGTGGAGACTGGACTGAAATGACCGGCAAACCCTATGTGATCGACGAGCTGATCTCGGCCAAGGCTATCGCGGCCCGGGTCGAGGCGCTGGCCCGAGACATCTCCGGACACTTCAGCGACACCGACAAGCTGGTGGTAGTGGGGCTCCTGCGCGGCAGCTTCATCTTCATCGCCGACCTGGTGCGCGAACTCGACCTGCCGGTGGAGGTCGATTTCCTCGAGGTCTCGTCCTACGGCAACTCGACGGAGTCGAGCCGCGAAGTGCGCATCCTCAAGGACCTGCGCGGCGAGATCGAAGGCCGCGACGTGCTGGTGGTCGAGGACATCGTTGATACCGGCTACACGCTGCGCCATGTGCTCGACATCCTCCACACGCGTCACCCGCGCCGCATCGAGGTGTGTGCGCTGCTCGACAAGCCGTCGCGCCGCGAAGTCGACGTGAAGGCGAAGTGGATCGGCTTCGAAATCCCGGATCGCTTCGTCGTCGGCTACGGCATCGACTACGCGCAGCGCAACCGCAACCTGCCGCATATCGGGGCGGTCCGCTTCACCTGAAGTCCCTCCACTAGTCACAAACGGTAACCGTGACTATATTCGGAACCAATGGCATCCACTGAAAGGCACAGCCGATGGCCCTCGGTTCCCCGGATAAGGTCGAGACCTGCAATGCGATGGGCGACATCCTCAATCGCATCGGCGACAAGTGGAGCGTGATGATCGTCGGGTACCTGTCCCGCAGGACCATGCGCTTCAACGAGCTGCGCAACGCCATCGGTGGCATCTCGCAGCGCATGCTGACGCTCACCCTGCGGAACCTCGAGCGCGACGGGCTGGTGACCCGCACGGTCTATCCCGAGATTCCGCCGCGGGTCGAATACCAGCTCACCGAACTCGGCCGCACCCTCAAGGAGCCGCTCGATGCGCTCTGGAACTGGGCGGCGGCGCACCAGCATGACGTGAGCATTGCGCGGCGCGACTATGACGCCGCCCATGCCGACACGGCCGACCAGCGTCCGCCGGAGCGCCGCTACGCCGGCGCGGTGCGTTGACGGCGACGCGGACAAGCCTCGCGGCGGATCTCGCCGCCATCGGCCTCGGTCCCGGCGACGCGGTGCTGGTTCACGCGGCCCTGCGCAAGGTGGGCCGCGTGCTGGGCGGCCCCGACATCATCCTCGCCGCCATGCAGGATGTGGTCGGGCCAGCGGGCACGATCCTCGGCTATACCGACTGGCAGCTCGAGGACGACGATCGCGACGATCCCGCCCTCCGCCCGCACATTCCGCCCTTCGACCCCCAGCGCTCACGTGCTACGCGCGACAACGGCTTCTGGCCCGAGCTGGTGCGGACGACGCCGGGCGCCTTTCGCAGCGGCAATCCGGGCGCCTCGATGGCGGCGGTCGGCGGCCGCGCCGAGTGGTTCACCGCCGACCATGCGCTCGACTATGGCTATGGCCCGCAATCGCCCCTCGGCAAGCTGGTCGAGGCGCAAGGCAAGGTGCTGATGCTGGGTGCGCCGCTCGACACCATGACGCTGCTGCATCACGCCGAGCATCTCGCGAACTTCCCCAACAAGCAGGTCATCCGCTACGAGGCGCCGCTTCTCGTCGACGGCGTGCCGACTTGGCGCTGGTTCGAGGAGTTCGACACCGGCAACGTGCCGCCCGGTATGGCGGAGGACTATTTCGCCACTATCGTCGAGGCGTTCCTTGGCACCGGCCGCGGCCGGCGCGGCGTGATCGGCGAGGCCGGATCCGTGCTCGTCAACGCTGCCGAGATGGTGCAGTTCGCCGTCCAATGGATGGAAGAGAACATCCGCTAGGTTGGCGGGAACAGGCGCTGGGTCAGACCAGCGCCTTGATCTCCTTCTTGCGCCAGAAGCCCAGGTAGTATGTCGCCTGGAACAGCAGCAGGGCCGAGAAGCTGAGGCAGTAGCCGATCCACACGCCGTCGAGACCGTAGATGTTGCTCAGGATCAGCGCGGCGGGGATCTCGACGCAGATGATCGCCGCAAGCGACAGCACCATCGGAATCCACACATCGCCCGAGGCGCGCATCACCGACGAGAACACCGTGCCCCAACCGGAGACGACGCAGCTCCACAGCACGATGTGCAGCAACCGCTCGGCCACCTCCACCACGCCATCGTCAGTGATGAAGGCGCGGATCAGGTACTCCGAGCCGATATAGGCCAGCACCACCAGTCCGCCGGTGATGATGAGGTTCATCAGCAGCGCGGTCTTGGTCACCCGCTCCACCTCGTCGAGACGGCGCGCGCCGATTGCCTGGGCGGCGAAGATCGAGGCGGCGATCGAAATCGACATGGCCGGGAACTGGATATAGCTCAGCACCTGGTTGACCGCGCCGAACGAGGCGGTGGCATCGACGCCGAAGCGGTTGACGATGCCCACGATGACGAGGCCCGAGATCGAAGCGACGATCATCGCCACGCCCGCTGGAATGCCGAGCTTGAGGATGACGCCGAGCAGCTTGAAATCGACCTTGAGACTGCGGATCAGGTCGGCGTCGGGCGCCATCGGGCTCTGTTTCCGCAGGAGCCAGAAGTAGAGGAACACCAGCACCACGAGGAAGCCGGCGATGAAGGCGACCGCCGCCGCATCGACGCCGAGCTGCGGCAGGCCGAACCAGCCCTGGATCAGGGCGGGTGTGACGAAGAGCCCGACGATGATCGAAAGGGTCAGCGAAAAGAGCGGGGTGATCGTGTCGCCCACGCCGCGCAGCATCGAGGTGATGAGCAGGAAGATGAAGAAGCCGGGCATGCCGATCAGCACAATGCGGCCATAGCCGGCCGAGAGGTCCAGCACTTCGGGCGGCACACCCAGAAGACTCATCAGGTCGCGCGCATAAAAGGCGCCGAACACCGCCACGACGCAGCCCAGAAGGAAGCCGACCGTAAGCGTGGTTCCCGTCACTTCTTTGATCTTCTTGATGTTCTTGGCGCCCCAGGCCTGGCCGATGAGGATGGCTGCGCCCGAGGCGAGCCCGATCACGAAGCTGATCAGCAGGAACATGATGGGAAAGAAGGTCGAGATGGCGGCCAGCGCGTGCGTGCCGATCATCTGGCCGATATAGACGCTGTTCACCGTGCCCGAGAGGCTCTGCAGGATGTTGCTGAGCATCAAGGGCATGAGGAAGGTGAGGAATCGCTGCCAGAGCGGGCGCGAGAAGTCGATCATGATGGTGGTCTCCGGACCCCTGAATTCCGAAACGGCGCCGGTCCCGATAGCGGCGGCTGCCACGGCCGGAGAAAAGGCCGGAGCTGCCAGTTGGGCCACTTCACATCACTGTACGATGCTGGCGGGTCTGGGCACGGAGGGGATTTGGCGCACGGAGCGTCAAATACGCCTGCGCCGGGGCGCGGTCAACGGGGCACTTAGCATCCTAACGATCACTGGTCGTTATGGAATCCATCGCCAAATGTCATCGCATGCGGACGCGCGGATCGGCTAGTGTCCGCCGCCATGCATCGACCCGCCCCCACTGCCGCGAGCCAGTTCTGGCTCGGCGTCACCATGTTCCTGCCCGTTGCCGTCTCCATTGCCAGCTATGGGGTGGTCTGGGGCGTGCTTGCCGGGCAGAAGGGCCTGAGCGTCCTCGAAGTGCTGCTGATGAGCGGGCTGGTCTTTGCCGGCTCGAGCCAGTTCGTGGCGCTCGACAGCTGGACGCCCGGGGCACTGCCGGTGATCTCGATCGTCGTTGCCACCGCCATCGTCAACCTGCGGATGCTGCTGATGTCGGCAACGCTGAGGCCGCTTGTCGCCGGGCTGTCGTGGCCGAAGGCGCTCGCGACCATGTTCTTCGTTTCCGACGAGCAATGGGCCATGGCCATGGCGCAGATGCGCAAGGGCGAGGGAAGCGTCGCCTTCATGCTCGGCACCGGGGTGCTCAGCTGGGTCGCCTGGGTCGGCGCCACGCTCCTCGGACGCGTGCTCGGCGCCTTCATCGACGACCCGGTGAAATACGGGCTCGATTTTGCTTTCACCGCCACCTTCCTCGCCCTGCTGCTGGGCATGTGGAAGGGGCGCACCGACCTCGTGCCGTGGCTGGTGGGCGCGCTCGCGGCGCTGCTCACTGCCAGCATGGTCGAGGGCAAGTGGTACATCATTGTCGGCGGCATCGTGGGCAGCCTTGCCGGGGCGTTGGCCGACCAGTGGAGGGCGCGCCGTGACGCTTGAAGCGCTCATCACCGTTTTCGGCATGGCCGCCGTCACCTACGCCATCCGCGTCGCCGGGCTGCTGCTCGCCGACCGGCTGCCGTCGGACGGATTCGTCGCCCACTGGGTGAAGCACGTGCCAGGCGCCGTGCTGGCGGCGCTGATCGCACCCGCCGTGTTCGCCGTGGCGCCGGGGCGCAGCCTGGCCGAGGCGTTCCTTCCCGCCGAGACAATCGCCGCGGTGGCGGTGACGCTGGTCTATATCGCCACGCGCAACCTCTTTGCGGCGATGGCGGGCGGGGTCCTCGCGGTGTTCCTCGCCCGCATGTGGTTGGGGGCCTGACTCTCAGGCCGCCTGATACTGCCGGGCGTGGAGCCCGACATAGTAGCTCAGCTCGTCATTGGCGAGGCCAAGCCCCTCCATCACCGCGCTCAGAAAGGCGACGGGGCTGGTGCCCGAGGCGGTGACGATGCGGTGGTCGGTCACGGCCGCCGGCGTGTCGCGATAGAGCGCGCTGCCCCTGTAGCCGGTGGGATCGAGATAGCCGGCACCATTCGAGGTGTGGCGCACATCGTCGAGAATGCCGGCCTTGGCGGCCGCCCAGGTGCCATCGCAAATCAGGCCCAGCAGCACGCCGTTTTCCTTCGCCGCGGCGAGCAGTGGGGCGATGTCGGGCGGGCTGTCGGATTGCCATGCCGTGCCGCCGCAGACGATAACCGCGTCGAACGCCTCCGGCTTAACGTCCTCCACCGCCATGTCGGCCGAAACGCGCAATCCGCCTGTTGAGGTCACCGGCCTGCCGCCCGGGGTCGCGTAGAACGTCTCCACGTTGTAATAGGCATGGGCGACGGCGTTGAGCAGTGTGGTCTCCCAGTCGGCGAACCCTTCGGTGAGAATGGTCACGATCTTCGTCATCTGCGGTTCTCCTTGCTGTCGATGGCGCGACGCTAGCGGCAAGCGGCACCAGATTTTGTCAGCATTGGTGAACTGATGGCGAAGCGCTCGGAACGCCTTCTCGACCTGATGCAGGCGCTGCGGCGGCGGCGCGTGCCGGTCAGCGGGCAGGTGCTGGCCGAGGAGATGGGCGTTTCGCTGCGCTCGCTCTATCGCGATATCGCGACGCTCAAGTCGATGGGCGCCGCCATCGATGGCGAGCCGGGGATCGGCTTTCAACTCAGGGCCGAGCACTTCCTGCCTCCGCTGATGTTCACCGACGAGGAGCTGGAGGCGCTGGTTCTTGGTCTGCGCGGCCTCATCTACGGGCCGGACAGCGAGATGGCCGCCACCGCCCGCGACGCCTCGGCCAAGATCGCGGCCGTGCTGCCCAGGGCGCGGCGCGACGAGATGGATTCGATCGGCCTGTTCGTCATCCCGCGCTCGGGCGAGGCGCCGGAGAACAAGGCACTCGGCACGCTGCGGCGGGCGCTTCGCGAGGAGCGGCAGGTGTGGCTGAGCTATCGCGACAAGTCCGGCACGCTTTCCGAGCGCACGGTGTGGCCGGTGGCGCTGGGCTATTTCGACCACCACCAGATGCTGGTCGCCTGGTGCACGCTCAGGCAGGACTATCGCAGCTTCCGCATCGACGGTATGACGGGGGTAGAATTGCTCGAAGCGCCTCTGCCCGAGCCACGCCGCACCCTGTTCCACCGCTGGGCCAGCGCCCACAACCTGCCCGACCTGACCTGACGCCGGCTTCAAAAAGGTTTGACCCCGGAATGGTGTCATTGAACCGCCGGGATTGGATTGGTAGAAGCATCCCGCTCATAATTCTCGCCCCCGGAGGCGCCTTGTTCGCGCAAGTACGCCGGCCGATCGCGGCCCTCTTCATTGCCCTGCTGACGATTTTCGCCACTTGGCCTGCCATGGCTAATCCGCGCCTGCTCGTCGACATGGATACGGGCGAGGTGCTGTTTGCCGAGGAGGCGGGGCAGCCCTGGCATCCCGCTTCGCTCACCAAGATGATGACGGCCTACATGGCCTTCGCGGCGGTGAAAGCCGGGCGCATCACACTCGATACGCCCATCAAGGTGTCGCGCAATGCGTGGAACCAGGCGCCGGCCAAGTCGGGCCTCGCCGTTGGTTCGTCGATCACGCTGCGTGACGCGCTCTACATCATGATCGTCAAGTCGGCGAACGACATCGCGGTAGCCATCGGTGAGGCGGTGTCCGGCAGCGAGAAGGATTTCGTCGCCGAGATGAACACCATGGCCAAGGCCATGGGACTGACGGCCACGAACTTCGTCGATCCCAACGGGCTCAGCGCCGGCAAGCAGGTGAGCTCGGCGCGGGATCTTGCCATGCTGGCGCTCTACATCCATCGCGACTACCCGCAATATCTCGACATGTTCCAGACCGAGAAGGTGCGGCTGGGCAAGGCGAGCCTCGAGAGCAATAACGGCCTGCTCGAACACTTCGAGGGCACTACCGGCATGAAGACCGGCTATATCTGCGCTTCGGGCCTCAACATCGTCGCCACCGTGCAGCGCGAGGGGCGCAACCTGCTCGCCGTGGTGCTGGGCGGCTCGTCGGCGCGCGAGCGCAACGAAATGGCAGCCGAGCTTGTGCTCAAGGGGCTGGCAGGCTCGCTGAAGGGCACGGGCCGAAGCGTGGTCCAGATCGAGAATATCGACGCCGAGCCGGTGAACATGCGGCCGCAGATCTGCGGCAAGCAGTCCAAGCAGTATCTCGCCGAGCGCGAAGCGGCCTTCCCGATGGGCCTCAAGGGGCATCCGAGCTACCTCACCGACGAGATCGTCGGTGCAGTCTACGAGGCCACCGATCTGGGCATCATCGTCGACATTCCCCTGCCGCGCCCGCGGCCGGCATGGGGGCCGGCGGCGGTGGCTATCGCCGAGTAATCGGGCTCAACCGCGCACCACGGCGAAGCGCAGCACGTCGCCTTCGCTCGTCAGTTCGCAGCCGTGGCCGTGCTGTCGGCAATAGAGCGGGATATCGACCTTCGCCATGGGGTCGGTGGCGAGCACAACCAAGGCCGTGCCCGGGGCAGCAGCCTCGATGCGCTTTTCGAGCTTCAGCACGGGCAGGGGGCATTTCAACCCCCGGCAATCGATGATCTCAGGGGGCAAGCAGTAGCACCCAGTAGACGCCGTTGGGCGAAGCCGGCTCGTAGACCACGCCGAGGCCGGCGCGGGTGACGCCCCGGGTCGCCAGCGCCGCCGCATCGGCAGGCACGGCGCGCCAGCCCGAGAATACCTCTGCGAAGGTGGGGTAGCCGGCCGAGAGCCGCATCACGGTGGCGCCGGGCGGCAGCTGCGGCTGCGCGCCACCCTTGGCGTAGTTTTGCGCCAGCGTCTGCGCCATACCGTCGAGCACGGTGTCGCCACGCACGTCGGTGGCGCCGTTCTGGCGGCGGTAGTCGTTGAGAAGGAACAGGGCCTCGACGCGGTTCAGCGTGGCGCCGGGGCGGTTCATCGGCGTCGTCAGGCCTTCCGAGAGCGGCGCGCCGCCACCCATCGAGCAGGCCGCGAGCGCCACGGCAAGACCTGCAGCGAAGGTGAGGCGAAAGAGGTTTCGTGCAGTCATCGCGGGATCAATCCTTCGGGTGTGGCCGGGCCCGGGGCGTTGCGGCAGCGTGGTTGCCCCGCCTGCCGGTCGAACCAGCGCTTTATCTGCATCGTCAGGCCCCAGCAAGGCCTTCACGCCCGGGCCGCCTCACGTTGGTTCCACTTCGGCGTGATGTTGAGCGCCCGCAGCGCGTTGAGGATGACGGCCACGTCGATGACCTCTTGCAGCACGGCGCCCTGTACCGGGGTCAGGTAGCCGAGGGCGGCGGCGACCATCGCGGCGATCGAGAGGCCGAGCCCCACCACCACGCTTTCGATGGCAATGCGGCGGGCGCGCTGGGCCACCTCGATGCCGGTGACCAGCCGCCCGAGCTCGTCGACGAGCAGAACTACGTCCGCCGCCTCGGCCGAGGCCGCGGCGCCGCGTGCCCCCATCGCCACGCCTATATCGGCGGCGGCGAGGGCCGGGGCGTCGTTGACGCCATCGCCCACCATCACGGTGGGGCCGTGCTTATGCTCGCCCAGAACCATCAGCACCTTCTGGTCCGGCGTGAGGTCGGCGCGGATGCCGTCGAGCCCCAGCCCCGCGGTAATGTTGCAGGCGACATCCTCGCGGTCGCCGGTGGCGAGCAGGATGCGGTCCACGCCCACCTGCCGCAGCCCCGCCAGTACCGCGGGCGCATCAGCGCGCAGGGCGTCGTTCATCACCAGGTAACCGGCGAGCCGGCCATCCACCGCCACCGAGACGAGCACCGCTCCCGCTGCCAGCGTCGCGTCGCGCACCGGTTCTGTGCCGATCTGCCGGGCGACGAACTTGTAGCCGCCGACCACGACCTGCCGCCCGTCCACCACGCCTGTCACGCCATCGCCGGGGATTTCCGCGGCACTGGTGGGTACGGTCAGTTTTAGCTCGCGCTTCTTGGCGTCGGCCACGATGGCCTGCGCCACCGGATGCTTCGAGGCCTGGTCGAGCGAGGCGGCCAGCCGCACCAGTTCGGTCTCGTCGATGTCGCCGCGACGCTCAATGGCGGTGATCTGCGGCCGCCCGTCAGTGAGGGTGCCGGTCTTGTCGAGCACCAGCGTGCGCGCCCGGGCGAGAATCTCGAGCGGCGCCGCGCCCTTCACCAGTACACCGTAATGCGCCGCCCGCGATAGCCCGGCGACGAGCGCCACCGGCACGGCGAGGATGAGCGGGCAGGGCGTCGCGACGACCAGCACGGCCACGGCGCGGATGGGGTCGCCCGTCACCAGCCACGCGGTCCCGGCGATGAGGAGGGTGATGGCGAGGAAGCCGAGGGACCAGCGGTCGGCGAGCCGTGACATCGGCGCCTTGGAGCGCTGTGCCTCCTCCACCAGCCGGACGATGCCGGCATAGGTGCTCTCGCCGGCGTTGCGGGTGGCGATGAGGTCGAACACGTCCCCCGAATTGGTCACGCCGCTCAACACCTCGTCACCGCGCGCCATGCGCACGGGCAGCGCTTCGCCGGTGAGGGCGGAGGTATCGAGGAAGGCGGTGTCGGAATCGACGGTGCCGTCCACCGGCACCACGTCGCCCTGCCGGATCAGCAGGCGGTCGCCGGGCACGATGGCGTCGAGCGGCACGTCCTCGAGCCGGCCATCGAGGTGGCGGGTGGCCCGGCGCGGCACGCGGGCGAGCAGGTGATGCATCTCGCGGCGGGCACGGCCCTCGGCGAAGCTCTCGAGGAATGTGCCGCCCGAATACATCACCGCCACCACCGCGGCGGCGAGGGCCTCGCCGGTAGCCAGTGCAGCACTCATAGACAACGCCGCGACGATGTCGAGGCCCACCTCGCCCCTGCGCAGGCTGGCGACGATTTCCCAGACGAGTGCCAGAAGCACCGGCACCACGCCGACGGTCCAGATGATCTGGGCCGTGCCGGGGGCGCCCGTGAACCAGGCGATCAGGCCGAGGACGAGGCCGGAAATCGCGACAACTATCAGGCCTGTCCTCAGCCGGTCGATCAGGATAGCCTCCGGGGAAAGTATTGGCTGGCGTGGCAGGACGCTGTCTGCACCAGCGTATCCGGTACTTTTGAGGGCAAACGGCATCCCGCCTGTTGACCTATGTCAATAGCCCCGTCCGTTCCGCAGCAATTGCGGCAGATCAAAAAGGCCGCCGAGCAACGCGGCTAGGTTGCCGCTACGGCGAGGGGCCGTAACGGAGGGAGTGCCATGGCGCGCATTCAGATCACGCAGCATACATCGCTCGGGGCCTTGTGGTTCGCGGGCTGGCTGTTCAGCATCGGCTATCTCAAGCTCGATTTCTGGATGGGCCTGCTTGGCCTGCTCGTCTGGCCCTATTTTCTGGGGTCGCATTTTGCCCCCACGCCGCTGCCGGCATGACGGAGAACCGAATGATCAGGGACATTGCCATCCACCTCACCGGTTCCAACGAGGACCAGATCCGCATCGAGCATGCCGCCACGCTGGGCCGCGCCCTAGACGCCCATCTCACCGGGCTGCAGGTCCGTGAGATGCCCGAAGTGCTGGCGATCACCGATCCCTCCGGCTCGGGCTACCTGCAGGAACTGATCGCCGACTCGGTCGCGCGTGCCGCAACGACCAGCGACAAGCTGCGGCAGTTGCTCGCCGCCACCGGGCTCAACCACGAGTTGCGCCGCCTCGACCTCTTCCAGCGCCAGATCGCGTCCGCTCTGGCGAGCGAAGTGCGGCTGTGCGACCTCTTCGTCGGCACGCGGCCCTATGGCGATCCCAACCGGCAGCAGCACATCGAGGAGGGTGTGCTGTTTGAATCCGGCCGGCCCTGCCTGTTCGTGCCGCCCGGCCACCGTGCGCCCGACGCCTATTCCTCCATCCTCGTGGCCTGGAAGAACACCCGCGAGGCGGCGGTGGCTATCGGTGCCGCGATCCCCGTGATGCGGGCTGCCGAACAGGTCACGGTGGCGGTGGTGGAAGAAGGCGGCGCCAGCGAGGAACGCGGCGAAGCGGTCGACGAGGATATCGGCCGTTACCTGAGCCGGCACGGCGTCAATGCCGAGATACGCCTGATCGCTGGCTGGAGTAGCACCTCCGCCGCCATTCTCAACGAAGCCGACCATTTCGGCGCGCAGATGATCGTGCTCGGCGCCTATGGCCATTCGCGAGTGCGGGAATGGGCGCTGGGCGGCGTGACCCGCGACGTGCTGAGTCAGTCGCCCGTCCCTGTCTTCGCGGCCCGCTGAGGCGCGGCGGCGGCCGGATCTAGCCTGGGGCGGTCCCGCATCAAGGGTATCGGCGCACCGCCGTCCTTCCGGCGGTAAGGGCTCTCGCCAACGCCATCTTCGTCCTCACCGGCCAACACCTCCGTGAACTGACGCAGGGCAGGTCCATCGACTTTGCGTGAAGCGCGAGGGAGCGAGGGGTGCACGGTCGGACGGGGTCACCGGCCCGCTTAAGCTGTCTCTGCTATCTCCGCCATCTCGCCTGTTTCAGCCTCCATTCCGAGGGCTGCGATGAGGGGCCGGAGATGGTGCGCGTAGGGCCGCCAGCGGTCGATCGAGCTGCGATAGAGCGGCTGGCGCACCTGCCATTTCGAGATCGTGGCGACGGCGCGCTGGTTCTCGGTGAACCTGAGGCAGGCGTCCTCCCAGGGCAGGCCGAGGAAATCCAGCACCCGCCGCACCTGCTGTTCGGGCTCGTTCACTGTCTGCTCATAGTCGACGTCGAGGATCAGGCCGGGGAACTCGGCCGACCAGTGCTTCATCAGCCCGGCATAGACCCGGTAGTACCGGCCCAGCGTTGCGAGGTCTCGCGTATAGCCATGCGTCTCGTTCAGCGGGCTCGTGAACATCGAGAAACAGCAATCCAGCGGGTTGCGCCGCGCGTGAAGGATCCGCGCCCGCGGGAACAGCAGCCGGATCAGCCCCACATGCAGGAAATTGTGCAGGAACTTGTCGACCGTCCGCCCCGGCCGCTCGGCCGCCGTCCGCGCCAGCGACATGTAGCCCTTGGCGATCTCGCCGAGGATGCCCGGCGGCATGTTGTGCAGCGCCGCGGCATAGTGCGCCTGCCCGTAGCCGAGCCGCCGCGCGATCGTCGGGACATAGGGCCGCTCGCCCATGCCCGCGAGCTGCGAGTGGCCCGAAACGATCTGCTCGAGCAGGGTCGAGCCCGAGCGCGGCATGCCGACGATGAAGATCGGCTCGCTCGCTGTGTCGCCCTCGCCCGCCCGCGCGGCGACGAAATCGGCCGTGAACAGCGCCTTCGCCGCTTCGATCGCCGCCTCGAACGCGGCGAGGTCGAACGTAAGTGCCTCGAGCCGCTTCATCTCGCTGAAATGGTGGAAGGCCAAATCGGCATGGCCGAGGTCCATATGCGTCTTGCCCGCAGCGCAATGCAGCGCCACGCGTTGACTGTCGCCGAGGTCGGGACGCAGGAACTGCCGCTCGATCTCGTCCATGGCGTTGTCGCTGCTGGTCTGCCGCTTGAGCTGAGCGAGCCCACGCAACGCTGCCGACGCCATTGCCGGCCGGGCCAGCAGTTCGTGGAACAGGGCCTTGGCCCGGTCGAACTCGCCCACCTGCAACAGCAGCTGCGCCAGCGTCATCCTGAACCTGGGGCGTCCGGCGCGAGCGCCACCGCCTTCTCGATCCACGGCACGCCCTTGTCTGCCCGCCCCAGCGCGCCATAGGCGCGCGCGATGTTGGCGTGGATCATGGCGTTCCGCGGCGCCAGCTCCGCCGCCTTCATCAGGTGCGGCAGCGCAAACTCGTGCGTGAAATTGAGCATATGCGCAAAGCCGAGATTGTTGAGGTACTCGGCATTGTCCGGCTCCCCCGCCACGCTCGCTTCGAACGCGGCGATTGCGGCGGGATAAGCCTTGCGCTGGAGGAACAGCTCCCCCAGCGCGGCATTGATCGGGGGCGAGGCGGGGTCCGCCGCCAGCGCCTGCCGGTAGGCGGCTTCCGCCTCGTCCAGCTGGCCGGCTCGGTGCAGGGCCCGCCCCCGCTCGAACACCGGGTCGAAACCGGCGTGCCGGCCAGCCGTCCGCTGTTTCGGCGGTAGCGGCCCCGCCTGCTTCGGCCTCGGCGTCATCGGACCTAGAACTTGTAGCTCAGGCCGGCGGTCACCGCAGTCTGGGTCCAGCTGGACTCAACGGGTCCTTCTTCGAGCATATAGATCTCGGGTGCAAAGTCTGTGTAGCGCACCTCGCCCCGGGCAATCCAGTTCTCGCTTAGCGCGTATTCGAGGCCCGCGCCCACCGTCCAGCCGAGGTGCACATTCGTGTCGCTGGAGTTATTGGCGTCTCCCTCCGACGCGAGCTCTGCCGCTGCAAAGGCGACGCCCGCCGTGCCGTAGAGCAGCAGGTTGTCCATCGCCACGCCCCCGCGAAGCCGGAGCGAGGCCTGCCAGTGGGTCGCAAGCGAGATGTCGCCGGTGAGGGAGCCGCCATAGTTGAAGTCGGTGCCGCCCGAAACATCGGAGAAGTCGGCATCGCCTTCGATACCGAAGACGAAGTTCCCGTCCTGCCAGTTGTAGCCGGCATGCACGCCGCCGATGAAGCCATCCATGTCGAAGGCGTCGCCCGTATCGCCGCCGCCCGTATCGCCGCCGCCCGTATCGCCGCCGCCCGTATCGTCGCCGCCCGTATCGCCGCCGCCCGTATCGCCGCCACCGCCGCCGCCGCCGATCACCTCGCTCTGGTTGTCGGCCTCGCTGCCCCAGGCATAGCCGCCATGGACACCGGCATAGAAACCGGCCCAGTCGAACCCGGACGATGCAGCCGGCTTGCTGGCAACCGGCTCGTAAATGACAAGGTCGGCCGCGCTAGCCGCCCCCGCTGTTGCGACAAGAACCGACGCAACAAGGCTGCTTCTAAGTGTGTTAGTCATGACTTCAACCCAATATGATGACACGGCGTCACCATTTGCCATTGTTATGCAGGCACTTACGGGTCTTCAAGTGGGCCTTTTGGGGATGAGCGTACGTGTAAACTCGTAGCGAGGAGACCTTGGTGCTCTCGGCATGCGACGCCGTCTCTTCATCCGACCCGCGGCCGGCTCAGGACGCAGCCGGCCTGTGACCTCGGCATCAGCGAGGTCGCACGAAAGGCCCTAATCGCAGCTCACCTGATCAGCCTGGGGGCACTCTGCTTCGTCAAGCCGGGCCGGGGGAACGACGACCGTCGCCCTACGGCTCAAATCGGACTAAGGTCTGGTGCGACACGAGGCCCCTAGCCTCGATGCGGGCGCGGGCATAGTTTGAGGGCCAAGCGGGCAGAGGCCCGTGACTGAACAGGGAAGCGGAGAATCAACATGCAGTTCAAACTGGGTAAGTCGCTGCTGGCCGGCCTCGCCATGGCGAGTCTCGTTACGGTGAGCGCACTGGCGCTCCCGGCGCAGGCGGCGACGCTGCGAATGGCTTGGGCGCAGGACGCTACTGGCCTCGACCCGCACAAGCAGACTGCGTTCCCGTCGCTGCGCCTGCTTGAGCTGATCTATGAGCCGCTGGTGCGCCTCGATGCCCAGTACAATGTCGTGCCGGCCATCGCCACGAGCTGGGAGTTCTCGGCTGACGCCAAGACGCTGACGTTCAAGCTCGATCCGAACGCGAAGTTCTCGAACGGCGAAACCGTCACCTCGGCCGACGTCAAGGCCTCGTTCGAGCGCCTCCTGAACGAGGAAACCGCCGCCGCGGCGCGCGCCAACTTCCTCTCCATCGCCTCCATCGATACGCCCGATGCGCAGACGGTGGTGTTCAACCTCAGCCAGCCCGACGCGCCGATCCTCGTCGCCATGTCGGGCACCAACGCGTCCATCGTGCCGGCAAGCGCCATTGCCGATGGCAGCATCGGCACCAAGGCCATCGGCTCGGGACCGTTCGTGCTCGACCAGTGGGATCCGAACGTCAAGTCGGTGCTCAGCGCCAATCCCCACTGGGCGGGCGGCAAGCCCGGCGTTGACGGCATCACCATCTCCGTCCTGCCTTCCGAGAGCGCCATCATCGACTCGATGCGCGCAAACCAGACAGATTTCGCGCTCTTCAACGACCCCACCATCGCCACGCTGATCCCGGGCGAGCCGGGCATGACGCTCAACCGCATCCCGGGCCTCTCCTACAACGTGCTGCAGCTCAACCCATCGCGGCCGCCCATGGACAAGCTTGAGGTCCGTCAGGCCATTTCCTGCGCCGTCAACCGGCAGGAGATCGTCGACACCGCCCTCGTCGGCGAGGGCTTCGTCACCGGGCCGCTGACCATGGACGCCTACCGCACCGACCCGTCGGCACTGTTCTGCTACACGCAGGATGTCGAGAAGGCCAAGGCGCTGATGAAGGAAGCGGGCCTCGAGGGCGGCTTCGAGGTCGAAGTGATCGCCGCCACCGGCGAGCCGCCCTATGCTGCCAACGAGGCGCAGGTGCTGCAGAGCCAGCTCGCCGAGATCGGCGTCAAGCTCAACATCAAGACCATGGACCTCAAGGTCTATGTCGACACCTGGCTCAAGGGCGATTTCGACATGGCGGTAGCCCAGAATGGCGGCCGTCCCGACCCGTACCCGATGTATAACCGCTACTTCACCAAGGACGGCAACCTCGCCCATGTGGCGAACTTCGCCGATGACGAACTCGACGACCTGCTCCAGCAGGGCCGCGTCGAGACCGACCCGGCCAAGCGCAAGCCGATCTTCCAGGCCTTCGAGGCGCGCCTCGCCGAGCAGGCGCCGTGGATCTGGATTTCGAGCACCGTCGCCTACACCGCCAATACCGATGCGGTGAAGGGCTATGAGAGCAACCCGAGCGGTCTGCTCTTCTCGCTGGCCAAGGTGATCGTCGGCGAGTAGTCCTCAGGGGACGTTCCCGGGCGGGCCGCGAGCCCGCCCACCTCACCAGAAGATCACCCGACATGAACTACATCACGCAGCGGCTGCTGACGTTCCCGTTGGTCCTCCTGGGCGTATCGCTGCTGGTCTTCTTTGCCATCCGGCTGGTGCCCGGCGACGCCATCATCGCCATGCTGGGCACCGAGGCGGGGCTGCTGACCCCGGCCCAGCGCGATTCGCTCGCCGCCTATTTCGGCCTCGACCAGCCGATCATCATCCAGTATGGCCGCTGGCTCGCAGGGCTCTTCGAGGGCAATTTCGGCATCTCAGTCATCTACGGCAAGCCGGTGCTCGAGGTCATTCTCTCGCGCTTTCCGCTGACGCTGGAGCTGGCGCTGCTCTCCATGTTCATCGCACTCGCGGCCGGCATTCCGGCCGGCGTCTTCGCCGCCACCCGCGCCGATCGCCCCGCCGACCTGTCGGTCCGCATCTTCGCCATGCTGGGCCAATCGACGCCGAGCTTCGTCGTCGGCCTGCTGCTCATCTACTTCCTCTCGGTGGTGTTCCGCGCGCTGCCGGCCATGGGCACCTTCACGCCGCTGTTCGAGGACCCCATCGGCAACCTGAGCCAGATGATCCTGCCCGCGATCACGCTAGGGCTCTCCTTCGCCGCTGCCGTCACCCGCATCTCGCGCTCGGCCATGCTTGACGTGCTGAGCGACGACTATGTGCGCACGGCGCGCTCCAAGGGCGCCTCTCAGCGCGATGTGGTCTGGCGCCACGCCTTGCCCAATGCGCTCATCCCGGTGGTGACGCTGTCGGGTGTCGAGTTCGGCTACCTGCTCGGCGGCGCCGTCATCGTCGAACAGATCTTCGCGCTGCCCGGCCTCGGCCGACTCACCCTCGATGCCATCAGCCAGCGCGATTACCCGCTGGTGCAGGGCTCGGTGCTGTTCATCGCCTTCAACTTCCTTGTCGTGAACCTCCTCGTCGATCTCGCCTATGCGGCACTCGACCCGCGCATCCGGCTGGGGGGCAAGTGATGCAGCAGCTCAAGGGCGCCATCGCCGCCATCGCGCGGCATCCGAGCGGCCGCATTGGCGCGGCCATCATCCTGATTTTCCTCATCCTCGCGGGGTTGGGGGCGGCGGGCATCACGCCGCACAATCCGCTCAAGCAATACGTCGTCGACCGGTTGAAGCCGCCAAGCGCCACCTACTGGTTCGGCACAGACCTGCTCGGTCGAGACACTTTCAGCCGCCTGATGCTGGGCATTGGCGAGTCCTTCCTCATCGCCTTCGCCTCGGTGGGCATCGCCGCCACCGCTGGCACCCTCATCGGCCTCTTCGCCGCCTGGTGGGGGCATTTGTGGGATGGCATCCTGATGCGTATCATGGATGTGCTGCTCGCTTTCCCGGCCATCCTCCTCGCGCTCCTCATCGTCGCCATCCAGGGGCCGGGCGTCGTCACCAGCATCACCGCCATCGGCATCGTCTACACGCCGATCTTTGCCCGCGTGGTCCGCGCCCCGGCGCTGGCCCTCAAGGCGCGCGAGTTCGTCGAGGCGGCGCACACCTTCGGCAGCTCGCAGCGCTACATCCTCACCCGCCACCTCCTGCTCAACCTCATCGCGCCGCTCACGGTAACGATCACGCTGGCGCTCGCCTGGTCGCTCCTCACCGAGTCCGGCCTCAGCTTCCTCGGCCTCGGCTCGCAGCCGCCGGCGCCCTCGCTCGGCGTCATGCTGGCCGAGAGCAAGTCGATGATGACGCGGGCACCGTGGCTGATGATCTTCCCCGGCCTCACCATCATGCTCGCCATCCTCGGCTTCAACCTCTTCGGCGATGCGCTGCGCGACATCCTCGATCCGCGCACGCAGGGGAGGGAGTCATGAGCCCATTACTCTCGGTCCGCGACCTCAAGGTCGGCTTCGGCCGCGATCCGCGCGCCAACGAGGTGGTGAAGGGCGTCAGCTTCGATCTCGACGCGGGCAAGACCCTCGCCATCGTCGGCGAAAGCGGCTCGGGCAAGTCGGTGACGGCGCTCTCCATCAACCGCCTCGTCGATTTCGGCGGCGGTCGGATCACGGGCGGTTCGATCATGCTCAACCGTCCCGATGGGCCGGTCGACATCACCGCGGCCGACGAGCCGGCGCTGCAGCGCATCCGTGGCCGGGAGATCGGCATGATCTTCCAGGAGCCGATGACCTCGCTCAACCCCGTCCACACGGTCGGGGCGCAGATCGAGGAAGCGTTCCGCCTGTCGAAGGGCCTCGAAGGCCGCGCTGCCACCCTTGCAGCGAAGGAAGCGCTCGAGCGCGTCCGCATCCCCGATGCAGCGCAGCGGCTCGGCTACTACCCGCACCAGATGTCGGGCGGCATGCGGCAGCGCGTGATGATCGCCATGGTGATCGCCGCCAACCCGCGCCTCCTCATAGCCGACGAGCCGACAACCGCGCTCGACGTTACCGTGCAGGCCCAGATCATGGCGCTGCTCGCCGAACTGCGTGCCGAAACCGGCATGTCGATGATCTTCATCACCCACGATATTGGCCTCGTCGCCGGCATCGCCGACGACATCATGGTGATGCAGAACGGCGTGGCTGTGGAGCAGGGCCCCATCGACGCCGTCCTCGATGCGCCGCAGCACGACTACACCAGGCACCTGCTCAACGCCGTGCCGCATTTCTCCGGCGGCAAGTCGGTACGCAGCGACGGCACGCGCGCAGCCGCCGCGGAGCCGCTGGTGAAGGTCGACAATCTCGTCATCCGGTTCCCCGCCGCGCGCGGCCTGTTCCGCCGCTCGGCGGGCGCGGTCCATGCCGTGGACGGGGTCGATTTCGACCTCATGCCGGGCGAGACCCTCGCCATCGTCGGCGAAAGTGGCTCGGGCAAATCCACCACGGCGCGCGCTATCCTTGGCCTCGTGCGCGCTACGCGCGGGCGCATCAACACCGCGAAAGGCCGCCGCGCGCGGCCCGTCCAGATGGTGTTCCAGGATCCGTTCGGTTCGCTCAACCCGCGCCTCAACGTTGCGAGCCTCCTCGCCGAACCCGCCATCGCGGCGGGACAGCGCGTCGATGCAAGGCTGCGCGAGCGCATGCTGTTCCTGCTCAGGCGCGTCGGCCTCAGCGAAGATGCGCTCACGCGCTATCCGCACCAGTTCTCGGGCGGGCAGCGACAGCGGCTCTGCATCGCGCGGGCCCTGATGCTCAACCCCGACGTGGTGGTGCTCGACGAAGCCGTTTCCGCCCTCGACGTCTCGGTACAGGCGCGGGTGCTCGACCTCCTGGTCGATCTCCAGCACGAGTTCGGCCTCGCCTATCTCTTCATCTCGCACGACATGGCGGTGGTCGAGCGCATCGCCCACCGCATCGCGGTCATGTATGCCGGCCAGCTGGTGGAAATCGGCGATGCGAAGTCGGTGCTCTCCGCCCCGCAGCACAGCTATACGCAGAGGCTGATCGGCGCCGTGCCGGCCATCGACCGGCGGCGGCAGACATTCAAGGTGGATACGACCACGGTGCCATCGCTGGTGCGCCCGCGCGGCTACGAGCCGCCTCCGGCGCGCTGGCGCGATGCGGGCGCCGACCATCGCGTGAGGCTGGAGGACTGATGAGCGTCAGCGACATTCTCGAGCGGGCTTTCGCCCCGGTGCAGGCAGCGGTGGAGGCGGGCCGCATCCCCGGCGCCGTCCTCGGCGTCGTCGATGCCGATGGCGCCCGCACCACCCGGGTCATCGGCGAGGCGCAGAAGGTGCCGGTCAGCCGCCCCATGACCGAAGGCACCTGGTTCGACCTCGCCTCGCTCACCAAGGTCATCTTCACCACGCCGCGCATCCTCGCGCTGGCCGAAGCCGGCACCATCGACCTCGATGCGCCGCTCACCTCGGTGATCCCCGATTTCCGCCAGTACAACCCGGACAACTGGGAGCGGAAGATCACCTTCCGCCAGTGCCTCGGCCACCAGACGCCGTTCCCCGGCGTCTTCCCCATCTACACCTACGGCACCGATCCCAACCTGCTCCGCGCCTTCGTGCTCCAGCACGAATGGCAGGCCGGTCCCGCCGTCTATTCCGACCTCAACTTCATCCTTCTCGGCATCGTGCTCGAACGGCTCACCGGCAAGCTCATCCGCCAGCAGAATGCGGGGCCGGGCTTCGCCTGGTCGGCCGATCCCGCCAATGCCGCCGCCACCGAGCAGGACGCATGGCGGGGCAGGGTGGTGGTCGGCGAAGTCCACGACGAGAATTGCTACGCCCTGCAAGGCTCCGGCCATGCCGGCCTCTTCGGCACGGTCGCCTCCGTGCTCGACTATGGCCGCTCGCTCCTCACTGCCGATGGCATCTCCCCCGGCGTCGTCGAACTGATGCGCAAGCGCGTCGGCGGGCGGCGCACCCATGGCTGGGAGATGGCCTACGAGGGCTGGTCGGGCGGCGACCGTTGCACGGCCGGCACCATCGGCCATACCGGCTTTACCGGCGTGGGGCTGTGGGTCGATTTCGAGCGCGGCCGCGCTTGGACGCTGCTCACCAACCGCGTTCATCCCACCCGCCACTTCGACAGCGGCATCGTCGGCCTGCGCCGTGCGGTCGGCAACCTCGTCAACGCGGAGGCCTGAGATGGAGCCGATCTGGACCGTCGGACTGATGACCGGCACCGTGCTCGACGGCAATATCGACGTCGCACTCCTCAAGACCGACGGCGAGCGCGTCACCGAGTTCGGCCCCTACACGCTCGCGCCCTATCCGCAGTCGATCCGCGACCTGCTCGAACGCACGCTGGCCGAAGCGCGCAAGTGGAACTTCGCGCCCGAGGACCCGGCCATCTTCGCCGAGGCCGAGGAGGCGCTGACCCGCGCCCAGTCCGCCGCCGTGATAGCCCATGTCGAGGCCTCCGGGCTTACCATGGCCGATATCGGTGTGGTCGGCTTTCACGGCCAGTCGGTGCTGCATCGGGCACCGCAGCCGGGCCGTATCGGCGCGACGCGCCAGCTCGGCGATGGCGAACTGATGAGCCGGCTGCTCGGCGTGAAGGTCGCCTACGATTTCCGCTCGGCCGATGTGCGCGCCGGCGGGCAGGGGGCGCCCCTTGCCGCCATCTACCACCAGGCGCTGCTGCGCAAGCTCGGCACTTCGGGCGACACAGCGGTGCTTAATCTCGGCGGCGTTGCCAACGTCACCTATTGGGATGGCGGCGACCGCCTCGTCGCCTTCGATACCGGCCCCGCCAATGCTCCGCTCAACGATTTCATGAAGGAACGCGGGCTCGGCGACATGGACCGGGACGGCGCCCTGGCCCGCAGTGGCACGGTGGACGAGGAGCGGCTCGCCAGCCTCCTCACCCACCCCTATCTCAGTGCCCCGCCGCCCAAGTCGCTCGACCGCTTCGATTTCACCTCGGCTATGGCCGAAGGGCTCGACTCGGCCACGGGCGCCGCGACGCTGACGGCGTTCACTGCCGCCGCCGTCGGCAAGGGCCTCGACCTGCTACCGACGCGCCCCACCCGCCTCATCGTGTGCGGTGGTGGGCGGCACAATCCGCTCATCATGGAAATGCTGAAGACCCGTGCCGGGGTCGAAGCCGTCCCTGCCGAAGCCGTCGGCTGGCGTGGCGATGCCATCGAAGCCGAATGCTTCGCCTTCCTCGCCGCCCGCGTCCTCCGCGGCCTCCCCATCAGCTTCCCCACCACTACGGGCGCGCCGTATCCGCTCACCGGCGGGCGCGTGGCGGGCTAACCAACGACCTGCGCGGCATGGCGTGGGGCTGGGCTACAGCCGCTTCTGCAGAAACGTCCGCGTCCGCCCCACCGGAAAATCCTTGAGCTCCCCGAACGGCTTATAGCCGGCGCGCTGATACGCCTTCAGCGCAACCGGGTTGAACGTGTCGATCCAAGCGCTGTGGCAGCCGCGCTTCCGCGCCTCGGCCTCCGCCGCTTCCAGCATGCGCCCGGCCAGTCCCTCGCCGCGCCGCGTCTCGCTCACCCACAGCCACTGCACGTAGAGCCATCCCCAGGCCGTGTAGCCGGATATGCCGGCGACGATATCCTCGTCCTCGCGCACCACCACCACGAGCGGTTGTCGTTCGGAAGGGCCGACATCGGCATCGTTGAACTGCGCCAGCGCCTCGCCGATTGCCTCTACTTCTTCGGCGGCCGGTGTTCCTGTCACGGTGATTGAAAGAGCCATGTGCGTACCGTCCCGCGCTTGCATCGGAGTCCCCGGTGGGTATCACTGGGAATCACTTCAGTTCAGGGCGGTAGAGCCTAAATGTCCAGCACGCCCCTCGCTCTCTTCATCGGCGTCGAAGGTTACGAACTCACCGCCGACGAGATCGCGCTGCTGCGCGAGGCGAACCCCTACGGCCTGTTCCTGTTCCGGCGCAACATCGACACGGCCGGCCAGGTGCGCCGCCTCTGCGCCCAGATCCGCGACACGCTCGGTCGCGAGGACGCCCCCATCTTCATCGACCAGGAAGGCGGGCGCGTGCAGCGGCTCAACAACGGCAATTTCCCGGATTTCCGCCCCCTCGGCGCGTTCGGCGCCCTCGCCCGCAAGGACCTCGAGCTGGCGAAGCGCGCCCTGCGCCTCTCCAGCCGCGCCATGGGCGCCGTCATGGCCGACCTCACCATCGACAGCGGCACCACGCCCGTGGTCGATCTCGCTCGCAAGGGCACCCATGACGTGATCGGCGAGCGCGCCTTCGGCGACGATCCCGACCTCGTCGTCACCCTCGCCCGCGAGGTGATCGAGGGCATGCTGGAAGTGGGCTGCCTGCCCATCGTCAAGCACATCCCCGGCTATGGCCGGGTCACCGTCGATCCGCATTTCGATTGCCCCGTCGTCGATGCCGCCCTCGACGACCTGCGCGCTACCGACTTCCGGCCTTTCGTCGCGCTGCGCGATGCGCCCTGGGCCATGGTCGCGCATCTCGTCTTCACGCAGATCGACCCGGATCGGCCTGCCTCGGTTTCGCCAAAGCTCATCGATCTGATCCGCCACGACATCGGCTACGACGGGGTGTTGATCACCGACTGCCTCAGCATGGAGGCATTGAAGGGCACGCCGGGCGAACGGGTGGCGGCGGCGCTCGACGCGGGCAACGACATCGCGCTCCTCACCCAGGGCGGCCTGCCCGCCAGCGCCCAGGGGGTGAAGGCCGCGCGCCCGCTCACAGAGGAAACCCTGCAACGAATCAAGCGGGGCGAACGCAAACGCGCTAGCCTCAGGGTAGATGCCGCGGCGCTTCACGCCGAGGTCGAACGCATTTTCGAGGAGAACGGCTTCGCCCGGGGCGTGCCGGCTGACAGAAAGGGAGACGCATCGTGTTGAAGAGCAGACTGCTGGCCACGGCCGCGCTGGCGCTGGGACTGATCACCGCGCCCGCACTGGCGCAGACGGTGCTGACCATCAGCTCCGAGCAGACCACCACCTTCGTGCGCAACTTCAACCCTTTCAACCAGACGTCGGCGCGCGCCACCACCAAGGATTTCATCTACGAGCCGCTGGCGATCTTCAACCGCCTCGCCGGCGCCAAGTGGGAGTACCGGCTGGCCGAGAGCTTCGAGCTTGCCGACGACCTCAAGTCGATCAGCTTCACGCTGCGCGACGGGCTCAAGTGGTCCGACGGCGAGCCGCTGACGGTGGACGATGTCGTCTTCACCTACGACTTCCTCAAGAAGTTCCCGGCGCTCGATTTCAACTCGGTCTCGGCGCTGATGGAGTCGATCGAGAAGGTCGACGAGCGCACCGTGCGCTTCAACCTCGTCCAGCCCAACTCGCTGGTCGCCACCACCATCGTCGCCATGCCGATCGTGCCCGAGCACATCTGGAAGGACATCGAGGACCCGGTGACCTTCACCAACGAGAACCCGGTCGGCTCGGGCCCGCTGACCGAGATCACGCGCTTCACCCCGCAGGTCTACGAGCAGTGCCGCAACCCGCACTACTGGGACGCGGCGAGCCTCCATGTCGATTGCATCCGCCTGCCGCAGCTTGCCGACAACCCGCAGGTCCTCGCCGCGCTCGCCGACGGCACGCTCGACTGGGCGACGAGCTTCGTGCCCGATATTGACAACACCTTCGTCGCCAAGGATCCGGAGCATCACAAGTACTGGTTCCTGCCGTCGAGCATCGTGGCTTTCACGCTCAACCTCGAAAACCCTGACGAGAACGCCCGCAAGGCCTTCAACGACGTCAACTTCCGCCGTGCGGTCAGCATGCTCATCGATCGGCAGACCATCATCGACATTGCCGGCTACGGCTACCCGGTGATCAACGAAGACCCGTCCATGCTGGGCCAGTTCTACGCTGCCTTCGCCAACCCCGAAGTGGCCGAGAAGTACGGCAAGTACGGCAAGTTCAACCCCGAAGACGCCAAGGCGCTGCTTGACGAGTCGGGCTACAAGGATGCCGACGGCGACGGCTTCCGCGACAATCCCGACGGCACGCCCATCGCCATCGACATCGAAATCCCGAACGGCTGGACCGACTGGATCGACGCCGTGCAGATCGCCATGGAGTCGCTCAAGGAAGCCGGGCTCAACGTGAAGATGTCCACGCCCGAGGAATCAGTCTGGGCGTCCGACCTGATCGGAGCCAAGTACTCGATGTCGCTCAACGCCATCGCCTCGGCGGCCAACCCCTACTTCCCCTATATCCGCTCGTTCAACCCGGACGATTTCGGCAAGAGCCGTACCTCAGCGCAGCGCTGGACCGATCCGGAAGTGGTGGAGATGCTGAACAAGTACACGCAGCTCAAAGACCCGGCCGAGCAGAAGGCCGTGATGGACGCCATCCAGCTCAAGGTGGCCGAGGCCATGCCCGTCATTCCGGTCTACAACAGCCCGTCCTTCTACCAGTACAACACCAAGCGCTTCACCGGCTGGGCCAGTGCCGACAACCCGATCACCTCGCCGGTTGTCTCCAACGCCAATCCGGGACGCCTGATCCAGCTGCTGGCCCTGCGGCCGGTGGCCCAGTAGCCTCCTGAAACCCGGGGGAGCGCTCCGGCGCTCCCCTTCAGATCCAGCAGACCACGGGATCCCATGGCCTTTCTGCTACGCCGGCTGGCGTTCTACCTGGCGGCCTTCATCGCGGCAGCGACGATTAACTTCTTCCTGCCGCGCGTGATGCCCGGCGACCCGATCCAGATCATGTTCGCCGGGGCGGGGTCCGACCTGTCGCTGGAAAATCTCAACGCCTTGAAGCTCACCTTCGGCTTCATCGATGCGCCGCTGGGCGAGCAGTATCTCGCCTATCTCAAGAGCGTCTTCACCGGCGACCTCGGCCGTTCCATCCGCTTCTTCCCGCTCCCGGTCACTGAACTGCTCGCCCGCGCACTCATCTGGACCGTCGGCCTTGTCGGCCTCGCCACGCTGGTCAGCTTCGCGCTCGGCACGCTGCTCGGCGTCATGGCCGCCTGGCGTCGCGGCACGCTGCTCGATACCGTCGTCTCCCTCAGCTCGATCTTTTCGAGCTCGGTGCCGGCCGTCGTCGTGTCGCTGATCGTGCTCTTCACCTTCGGCTACACGCTGGGCTGGTTCCCCAACGGCTACGCCGCCAATCCCATGCTCGATCCGGGCTGGACCTGGGAATACGTGTCGAGCGTGCTCTATCACGGCACGCTGCCCATGCTGACCATGGTGCTGGTGCTCACCGGCGGCTTCGCTGTCACCATGCGCAACAACATGATCAACCTCCTGGGCGAGGACTACATCGTCATGGGCCGCGCCAAGGGCCTGGCCGACCGGCGCGTCATGCTGTGGTACGCGGCGCGCAACGCGCTGCTGCCCACCGTCTCGGCGCTCGCCATCTCGCTCGGCGCGGTGCTGGGCGGCTCGCTCATCATCGAGGTGGTGTTCAACTATCCCGGCATGGGCAACACGCTCTACCAGGCCATCCTCGCTCGCGATTACCCGGTGATCCAGGGCGAGCTGCTGATCATGACGGCCGCCATGCTCACCGCCAATTTCATCGTCGATCTGAGCTATGTTCTGCTCGATCCACGGCTCAAGAAGGCCTGAGCGATGGACCTCTTTTCCCAGCTGCTGCGCAACCGCAAGGCCCTGATCGGCGTCACGATCCTCCTCGTCGTCGTCCTGCTGGCCGTCTTCGCGCCGCTCCTCACCGACTACCTGCCGACCCAGCGCGTCGGGCGGCCGCACCAGCCGCCCTCGGGCGACCACCTGCTCGGCACCACGCGGCTGGGCTACGACGTCTTCACCCGGCTGCTCTACGGCGCCCGCGTGTCGCTCGCCGTCGGCTTCGGCGCCGGGCTGCTCATCACCGTCATCGGCACGGTGCTCGGCATCATCGCCGGCTACAAGGGCGGGGTGGTGGACGAGGTGATCAGCTTTTTCACCAACATGATCCTCGTCATCCCCAACCTGCCGCTGCTGCTGGTGCTCGCCGCGTTCATCGGCCAGGCGAGCCCGCTGGTCATCGCCATCATCCTCGGCTTCACCTCATGGGCCTGGGGCGTGCGCGTCACCCGCTCGGAGACCATGTCGATCCGCCAGCGCGACTTCGTGAAATCGGCGGAAATGCTGGGCGAGTCCCAGTGGCGCATCATGGCCTTCGAGATCTTCCCCAACCTCATCTCGATCGTCGGCATCAACTTCATCGGCAGCGTCATCTTCGCGGTGATCTCCGAGGCGACGCTCGAATTCCTCGGGCTGGGCGATCCCAACACCGTCTCGTGGGGCATCATGCTCTACAACGCGCAGAACTCGTCGGCGCTCTCGGTCGGCGCATGGTGGGACATTCTCACCCCCTGCATCGCGCTCGCGACGCTGGGGCTGGGGCTGGCGCTCATCAACTTCGCCATCGACGAGATCGCCAATCCGCGGCTGCGCACCGGCGGCATGCTGCTGCGCTGGGCCGGGCTCATCCGCCGCGGGGAGGGCACGCTGTGAGCGATCCGCTGCTTTCCATCCGCAATCTCAGCATCGACTACGTGGGCGCGACGAGCGACTTCCACGCGGTCAAGAATGTCAGCTTCGACATCGCCCGCGGCGAGTTCTTCGGCCTCGCCGGCGAGTCCGGCTGCGGCAAGAGCACCATCGCCTTCGCCATCAGCCGCCTGCACCGCCCGCCCGCAATCATCCGCAAGGGCAGCCAGATCGTCCTCGATGGCCGCGACGTGCTGACGCTCGACGATGCGGAACTGCGACAGCTGCGCTGGCGCGAGGTGGCGATGGTGTTCCAGAGCGCCATGAACTCGCTCAACCCGGTGCTCACCATCGAGGACCAGTTCCACGACGTGTTGAAGACCCATACCGGCATGTCGCGTTCTGCCGCCCGCGCCCGCGCCGCCGAGCTGCTGGCGCTGGTCGATATCGCCGCCGACCGGCTCTCGGCCTATCCGCACCAACTTTCGGGTGGCATGCGGCAGCGCGTGGTCATCGCCATGTGCCTGGCGCTCAATCCCAAGCTGCTCATCATGGACGAGCCGACCACGGCGCTCGACGTGGTGGTGCAGCGCGAAATCCTCGAGCGCATCCACAAGCTCCGCCAGGAGCTCGGCTTCGCCGTCCTCTTCATCACCCACGACCTCGCCCTGATGGTGCAGGTCTCCGACCGCATCGGCATCATGCTCGAAGGCGAACTGGTCGAGGTCAATGACGCGCAGGCGATCTACCGTTCGCCCCAGCACGATTACACGCGAAAACTCTGGGCCTCGATGCCGCGCCTCGGCGGCGAGCGCGCCGGAGAAGGGGCCGCGTCATGAGCGAGACGCCCATCCTCGCGCTCGAAGGGGTCTCCAAGACCTTCCATCGCGGCGGCAGCGCCGTCCACGCGGCCCGCGCCGTTTCCTTCGCGCTCCATCCCGGCCGCACCCTGGCGCTGGTCGGCGAGTCCGGCTCGGGCAAGACCACTGCCGCCCGCCTCATCATGCGCGAGTACCGCCCCGACAGCGGCCAGCTCCTGTTCCGCGGCGCCGCGGTCGAAGCCGCGGGCGACCTGCGCGCCTATCGCAGCGCCGTGCAGATGGTGTTCCAGGATCCGTTCTCGTCGCTCAATCCGGTACACACCATCCGTCAACATCTGGAGCGGCCGCTGCGCCTGCACCAGCCGAATCTCGGCGCGGCCGAGCGCAAGGCGGCCGCGGCCGAGGTGCTCGCCCGCGTGCAGCTCGATCCGGCGCTGATCCTGCCCAAGTACCCGCACGAACTCTCGGGCGGGCAGCGCCAGCGCATCTCGATTGCCCGCGCCCTCGCGGTTAATCCCGAGGTCATCGTCGCCGACGAGCCGACCTCGATGCTCGACGTCTCGGTGCGGCTCGGCATCCTCAACCTGCTCAACGACATGAAGCGGCAGATGCGTCTTGCCGTGCTCTACATCACCCACGACATCGCCACGGCGCGCTATGTCGCCGAGGAGATCATGGTGATGTATGCCGGCCAGATCGTCGAATGGGGCGAGACCGACAGGGTGCTCGGCAACCCGCAGCACCCCTATACGCGCCTGCTGCTCTCTGCCGTGCCCGACCCCGACCGCCGCTTCGGCGATGCCCGGCCGGCTGAGCTCGAACAGATCGAAACCATCCGCCGCCAGTCGGCCCTCGAGCAGACCGAAATCCGCGAAGTCGCCCCCGGCCATTTCATCCGGCCAATGCCGGTCTAGAGCCTCCGGTATGCAGTGGGCTCGCCGCCGCCACTGACGCGGGTCCGCTCCACCGCCACCGCCAGCGGCTCCGCCGTCACCGCCATGGCGGCGCCATTGGCGTGGAGAATGTCGGTCTCGTTGAGCATGATGGCAACGTGCCCCTTCCAGAACACCAGGTCGCCGCGCCGCAGATCGGCCGGGTCCACCGGCTCCCCCATTGCGGCCTGCTGGTCGCTGTCGCGCGGGCAGGGGCGTCCGGTCGCGTAGAGCGCCTGCTGCACCAGCCCCGAGCAGTCGAGCCCGATACTGGTCCGTCCGCCCCAGAAATAGGGCGTGCCCACGAAGCGCTCTGCCACGGCGACGAAGTCCTCGGCCGGCTGGTCGAGCGGCGCCAGATGGTCGGCGACGAACCAGCCCCCCGCCGTCTTCACGAACCGCCCCTCGCGCCCTTCCTCGGCGAGCGGCGTGTTCATCGAATAAAGCCCGGTGGGCGCCGTCTTGATGCTCGGCCCGGAATAGCCATAGGTGCGCAACGCGCGCACCACATGCGTCGCCGGTACACCCGGCTCGCCCAGATCTGCCGACGCCACAAAGCCGACATAGCCATCGCGCCGGGCCTGTCCGAAGGCCCAGCCATCGGCCTCTTCCAGCACGTCGAACAGCTCGCCGAACAGCATCTGGTCCAGTTGTTCGGCATCAGCGGCCGGGGCACGGCGCAGCGCCGTCACCGGCACGCGCACCTGCCGCGGCATTGGGTCGACGAAGCGCTCCGCCTCGACCATCCCCTCCAGCGCCCGCGCCGCCACTCCGTTTCGCGCCAGCGTCACCCGCGCATCCAGCAAACCCGTCTCCCATGCTCGGTGCCACTCTCGAAGACTAGCCGCCTCCATGGGACGTGTCACCGTCATGAGGATACCCCTCATCGCCGCCTTCCTGCGATTCGTCGGGCATCTCGTGGCCGCAATCACGCCAAGGAATACCGATGACCAGCTTCACCCCGCGCCAGAACCCGCCGCTGCCGGCCAACTGGGAACAGCTTTTCGCCGCAGTGCTTTCCGATGCACTCGACGCAGTGGGCGAGCGCGACCAGGCCATGAAGCCGCATATCCGGCCCCTCGACGAGCAACTGAAGCTCTGCGGCCGGGCCCGCACGGGCATCTACATGGAGACCGCCCATGTGGACGAGGGCACCAACCCCTACGAACTCGAGATCGCCATCGTCGACGACCTGAAGCCCGGCGATGTCGCGGTCTTCGCCTGCGGCGGCTCGAGCCGCATCGCACCCTGGGGCAGCCTGCTCTCCACCGCCACGCGCGCCCGCGGTGCCGCGGGCTGCGTCACCGACGGGTTCGTGCGCGACATCCTCAAGATCCGCGCCCTGCAACTGCCGGTCTTCCACGGCGGCATCGCCCCGCTCGATAGCAAGGGCCGCGGCCAGATCCAGGCCATCGACGTACCGGTGATCTGCGGCGGCGTAAAGGTTTCGCCCGGCGACCTGGTGTTCGGCGATGCCGACGGCATCGTGGTGGTGCCGCAGGCGGTGGAGGCCGAGGTGCTGCGCATCGCCTTCGACAAGATCAATGGCGAGCACAACTCGATGCGCGAGTTGCGCGCCGGCGCATACCTGCGTGACGTCTACGCCAGATACGGGGTACTGTGACCCGGAGGGGGGCGTGCTGTGGGCTTGACCTGCGTCAAGCTCCGCGAGGCGCAGTTCGGCTAAGCTCTTGTTGGCACTGACTTGTGAGCCTCCTCGGCCCTGCCGGTATCTGGTAGGGTGAGCGAGGCTCGTTTCCTTTTTTCCCCGGAGACTGACATGCCCGGCAACGCCAAAGCCCCCACTCCGAGCAAGCCCGGCCAGCGCACGCCGCCGAAGATGCCGCCACGCAGCATGTGGCTGGTCTTCGTGCTGCTGCTGGTGGCGAACTACTTCTTCGTCAACCTGTTCTTCCCCAGCGCGCCCGGCCCCGAGCCGGTCTCCTATACGTTCTTCCGCTCAGAGCTGGCCCGCGACAACGTGGAGGCCATCCACACCCAGGGCGAAAGGATCGAGGGCAAGTTCCGCAGCGTGGTGAACTGGACCCCGCAGGTGGAGGAGGGCCAGCCGACGCCTCCGAGCCGCAGCATCCAGACCTTCACAACCATTCTGCCGGTCTTCGTCGATCCGGGCCTCGAAACCGAGCTGATCGACCGCAAAGTCGAGATTCGGGCAACGCCGATCCAGACGGCCGGCAACCCGATCATCTCGCTGCTCTCCGCCTTCGGTCCGGCCCTGCTGATAATCGGGCTCTATGTCTGGCTGTTCCGCCGCGCCGCCCAGCAGGGCGGCGGCATGCTCGGCGGCATGGGCATGGGGATGGGCAAGAGCAAGGCCCGCCGCTTCGACAAGGAGACCGAGACCCGCGTCACGTTCGATGACGTGGCGGGCATTGACGAGGCCGAGAACGAGCTGGTCGAGATCGTCGACTTCCTCAAGGACCCGCAGAAATACACCCGGCTGGGCGGCGCCGCGCCCAAGGGCGTGCTGCTGGTTGGCGCGCCGGGCACCGGCAAGACGCTGCTCGCCCGCGCCGTGGCTGGCGAAGCCGAGGTGCCGTTCTTCTCGATGAGCGGCTCGGAATTCGTCGAGATGATCGTCGGCGTCGGCGCCGCGCGCGTGCGCGATCTCTTCCAGGAGGCGCGCAAGAACGCACCGGCCATCATCTTCATCGACGAAATCGACTCGATCGGCCGGGCCCGCGGGCAGGCGGTACTGGGCGGCGCCAGCGAGCAGGAGCAGACGCTCAACCAGATCCTCACCGAGATGGACGGTTTTTCGGCGCGCGAGGGCGTCATCGTCCTCGCCGCCACCAACCAGCCCGACATTCTCGACAAGGCGCTGCTGCGCGCCGGGCGCTTCGACCGCCGCGTCATGGTCAACCTGCCCGACAAGAAGGGCCGCGAGGAGATCTACAAGGTCCATACCCGCAAGATGCCGCTCGCGGCGGACGTGGATCTGGGCGAAGTCGCCCAGACGACGCCAGGCTTTTCGGGCGCCGATATCCGCAACCACTGCAACGAATCCGCGCTGCTCGCAGCGCGCCGGGGGCGGGACCAGGTCCACCAGAAGGACTTTGTCGATGCGCTCGAAAAGATCGTGCTCGGCCCCGAGCGCCCCATCGTGCTCAGCCAGGCCGACCGCGAGCGAGTGGCCTATCACGAAGGCGGCCACGCCATACTCGGCCTCGTCGTGCCGGGAGCCGACCCGGTGCATCGCGTCACCATCGTGCCGCGCGGGCAGGCGCTGGGGGTCACCTACCAGCGCCCGTCCACCGATCGCTACAACTTCCCCGAAGCCTATCTCAGGGCCCGCATCATCGGCATGCTGGGCGGCCGCGCCGCCGAGGAGGTGGTCTACGGCACTCGCACCACGGGGGCCGAGAACGATATCGAGCAGGCCACCGCAATCGCCCGCCAGATGGTGGCCCGCTGGGGCATGAGCGACAAGCTCGGCATGGTCCAGCTCGCGCCGCGCCAGAACGACTGGACCGGCGGTGGAGGCGGCTATTTCGGCGCCAAGCCCTACAGCGAGGAAACCGCCAGGATCATCGACGAGGAAGTGGTGCGCATCATCGGCGAGTGTCACGAGGATGCCAAGCGCCTGCTCGAACAGAACCGCGGCGCTCTGGATGCCCTCGTCGCTGCGCTTATGGAGCGCGAGTCCCTTGACGAGGCGGAAATCCTCGCCGTCACCGGCCTCACCCCGGCGCCGGCCCTGTTCGAAAGGCCCGCCCAGTAACGTTGCGCGGGGCGGCGTTCGTCGCCGCCCCGACCTGTTTCGGCGGGGGCGAGCCGAGCGGACGAGTTCAGCGACGGTCACGCCCTCGGGCGCGGACGGGCTTGGGCGGGAACGCCGATGGCGCGGGTCAGGTCGCGTTCCCTGAGCCGGGCGATGTCGAGCCCGTCCCACGCCACTCCAGGTGATAGCCGATCAGGAGCGCACGAGCGCATGCTCATCAGCGACGCGGTCGAGAAGTGCCGTGCGGGTGCTCGCTGCCTCTGTGGGTTGCTGATCCTCAGCTGCGGGGCGATCACCTTCGTCCTCGTCGACAAGATGATCACGGGCAAGCAGCGACCGCTGCTCTTCCAGTACATGTGCTCGGCGGCGCTGGCGACGATCCTCTCGTCGACCTCGACGCCGATGAGCGCCATGGGTCGCGGCGCTTGAAGTGGTGCTGCAGCGCGTCGCGGTGACCACCGTGGCCGTCCTGCTGCCGGCGCCAGCTTTCCGCCAGCGATGCCGCGGTAGTTAGAGACCTCACCCCGCATGAGGGACCGCTTATGGGCAACGCCGGCCCTATGAACGACGGCTTCTGGCCAAAGCGGATTGTGCTTTCGGCTGAAGGTAGCAACCGGCCCGGACCGAAGAGATCGGCCGGGCCGGGATGTAGCCCGGCCTAGAACGTGGCCTTGGCGGTGAATTCGATGGTGCGGCCGCGGCCTGTGTCGATGCCGCCGGAACTCGGGGTGTAGCTGAGGGCAGGGGTGTACTCGGCGTCGAACACGTTCGAGATGTTCAGGCCCAGTTCGATGCCGTTTTCGAGCTTGTAGTTGCCGAACAAGTCGACCAGCGCGTAGCCCTCGACGCTCTCGCCGGAGGGGGCGTCGTGACTGCTGTCGCTGACTGCAGTGACCCGGCCCCCGACCGTCAGGCTTTGGTCCTCAAGCAGGCGGAGGCCGGCGGTGAGCGAGAAAATGTGGTCGGGAAGAAAGCTCACGGCGCCCAGACCATCCTGCGGCGGCAGGTCAGTGCTGGTGTGCGTGTAGGAAAGTCCCCCGAAATAGACACCGGCATCGTACGCCGCCTGTAGTTCCACGCCTTGGACAGTCGATGTTCCAGGGTTGTTGGCGAAGAATGCCTCGTAGTAGAATGTCGTCGGCGGGATGAAATGCGGAATGATGTTCGACGTGATGTAGTTGTCGATCGAGCTGTGGAAGTAGTTCGCCTTGATCCGCAGGCTGTCTTCGGGATTGATCACTCCGTCAAACCTGAAGTTTGCACCCACCTCGACCGTCTTGGCGATCTCAGGTTCCAGCGTGGGGTTGGCGATCTGGATGCCGGGGTCGCCGCCAGGCATGGGGACGCTCGGATGCTCACCCCCGGCGAAGAGTTCGTTGACTGTCGGCGCGCGCATCGACTCGGTGTAGCTGACGTAGGGTTGCAGCCAGTCCGTGGGGTTGAGCGCCAGTGTCACGCTGGGATTCAGCCGGCCATCGGCCCGATCCACGTCCATGCCGCCGACCGGTATGTCGAAGGGATTATCGCTGAGCGGATTGTAGCCGGCCCGTCCTTCGGCCGTGTAGTAGTCGTAGCGGAGCCCCCCCGTCAGGTCGACAATGCCTAAGCTCGCCGTCGTGGTCGAAAATACGCTGGCGATGGAACCCTTGCCGCTTGGATTGACCCCGTCGGTGTCAACGATCTTGCTGTTCAGCACATCGACATCGTCGCTGGCAAATTCGAAGCCGTAAGTGGCTTCGATGCCGACATCCCCCACGTTACCCCGCGAGGTATTGTAGAGGCTCAGCCCCCAGGTGTTGACGTCGATTTCGCGACCAACAGCGCTATACGCGGGAGAGGCAACGATCGGATCCCCGTACTCCATGTTCGTTTCGTTCTTGTAGAGCAGGGCGTGCAGGTCGATCAGCTCGTTGTCGAGCGGGGTGTAGTCCAGGCGGGCCGTGTATGTCTGGTTGGTGACCGTCTGGTGGTAGGAGTTGGCCGCGAACTCGTCATGGAAGAACAGGCCGCTGAGTGTGATCTTCAGGTCCTCGCTCGGGGTGATTTCCACCTTGCCCAACCCTGAGATGATGTCCTGGGCCGTGAACGGAACCTCCTCGCCGGCGCCGTTCGCATAGTCTCCCGGGTTGCGCTTGCTAAGAGCCCCGAGTATCGCGAACGTGTCGTTGACACGGAAGGCGGCAGCACCGGACTCGGAGAACCCAGCGCCGTTTGTGCCGGCAGTCACCGAGGCGAAGCCGCCGAAGTTCTTCTCGTCGGTGATCAGGTCATCGACAACCAGGGTGCGGAAGTTGGCAACGCCGGCGAGCGCGCCGGCGCCGCCCGCACCAGCTACGGCGCCGCGCTGAACGTCGATGCCGCCGAGGAGCGCCGGATCGACATAGGTGAAGCCCTGCGCCTCATGGCCGGTAAAGCGGAAGTTCTGGCGCGCACCGTCGATCGACATGTTGACGCGGCCGGAGCCTTCAAGTCCGCGAATATTCACGGCGATGCCGGGGTTCTGCGGGCTGTCGCGGGTGAACGTCCCCGGCTGCACACGCAGCACGTCATCGGCATTCTTGCCGCCGAACTGGGCGATCTCGTCCGCGCTGACCGTGCTCTCCGCCTTGGGGTCGGCATAGGGATCGCCGATTCCGTCGCCCTCGCCGCTGGCGATGGTTAGCGGCGACAGAAAGGTCGATTTCTGCTGGGCCTGTGCGTCGGCCGTAGTTCCCGCCATGGCTGCGACGAAGGCGGTGCCCAGCAGCAATGTCGATCGGTAGGTGAGAGTCATCTGGTTGCCCCGGATTTGGTATCGGCCTCGCCGGTGCCGGCACTTCCGCCGCGCCCGAACGGGCCAAGTCGTCTGGTTGATGCCTGCGCAGTGCGCAGGCACGGGCCCTCCGGCGGCTGCCGGTGGCGCCCCTGCGTTGGTCTGAGATGCTGGCTGGCGCGAGGCTGGCTGGCAGGGCTGACAGCGGAAATAACATGACTCCGCTACTCAACTATTGACCTGCATATAAATCCTGATAGGTGGAGTCAACTATTAAGTGCTGCCGCCAGGCGGCCCGCCCAACCATGAGGAGCACACGTGCCTATCGACGCCCGCCCCGCCGACCCTGCCGAGATCCGTCGCCTGCGCAGCCTGCATCCCGAGATGCGGGAGCGCGACTTCGCGCGCATCCATCGGATTTCTGAGGCCGAACTGATCGCTGCCTTTGTCGGGCATGGCGCCACGCGGCTGAACCCGGATGTCGAAACCCTGCTCGCCGGAGCGGGTACGCTGGGCGAGGTGATGGTGCTCACCCGCAACCAGAGCGCTGTGCACGAGAAGATCGGGCCTTTCGACAAGACACACTACGGTCCGCAAGCGTCGATGGCGCTGGGTGACCTCGTCGACCTCCGCATCTTCCCGCAGCACTGGGCCTCGGGGTTCTCCGTCGAGAAGACCGGGACTGACGGTGCGGTGCGCCGCTCACTGCAGTTCTTCGACAGGGCCGGAGACGCCGTGTTCAAGATACACCTGCGCGAAAGCTCGAATTTGGAAGCTTATCGGGCCCTCGTTGCGCGGCTCACCGCCACGGAGCAGGCGGACACTGTTGCCGTCGTGCCATACGAAGAGAGCGAGGCACTCCGCCCCGACGCAGCCAGCCCGGCCGCACTCAAGGCAGAATGGGACCAGCTCACGGATACCCACCAGTTCGTCCCGATGCTGAGGCGGCTCAACCTCACGCGGCACCAGGCGGTCAGCATGATCGACTCACAATATGCTTGGCCACTCGGGCTCGATGCCGTGACGTCGGCGTTCCAACAGGCGGCTGAGTCGGCTCTGCCGATCATGGTGTTCATCGGAAATCGCGGCTGCATCCAAATTCACGCCGGTCCAATCTCTCGGGTGGAGACGATGGGTCCATGGCTGAACGTCATGGACGAGACCTTCCACATGCACCTCAGGTTGGACGAGATCACCGAGCTGTGGGCCGTGCGCAAGCCCACCAAGGACGGTCATGTGACCTCCATCGAGGCGTTCGGAGCCGATCGAAAGCTGATCGTGCAGCTGTTCGGCGAGCGGCAGGAAGGTGTCGATGAGCGCAGCGGCTGGCGCGCCTTGGTCGAAAACCTGCCGCACCTATCTCGTTCCACCGCAGCTTGAGGTCCGAAATGAAGGTCCATCACCTCTTTGCGGCTGCCGTACTGGCCTTCGCAGCCCCCGCGACCGCCGCGGAACCGGCGCCGCTTCCCGACACCTCGCGCCTGGTGGTGGTGGGCGGCTCGTTGCTCGAAATCGTCTATGCGCTCGGCGAGGAGGAGAAGCTGGTGGGCCGCGACTCCACCGGTCTCTACCCCCCCGAGGCCTCGGCACTGCCCGACGTCGGCTACATGCGGGCGCTTTCGCCCGAGGGCGTGTTGTCGGTCAACCCGTCCGCGCTGATCGTGGCGGAGGGGAGCGGCCCGCCCGAGGCGCTCGACGTGCTTACCAAGGGCGCGCTGCCCTACGTGACTGTGCCGGACAACTACAGCCACGAGGGCATACTGGCCAAGGTCCGCTATGTCGGTGTGGCTCTCGGAGCCGAAGAAAAGGCCGAGCGCCTGGCAGCGGAGCTCGACCGGGAGCTGAGAGCCGCAGAGGAACTCACGAGGTCCATCCCAGAGACGAACCGCAAGCGGGTGCTGTTCATCATCTCGGCGGCGGACGGTAGGATTCGTGCCGCTGGCTCGGGGACAGCGGCCGATGGCATCATCGGGCTCGCCGGCGGCATCAACCCGCTGCAGGGCATGCACGGTTATCAGACACTCACCGACGAGGCATTGCTCGAGGCGAGCCCGGACCTGATCCTCACCATGAACAACGGCGGGCCGGGAGGTGATCTTCTCGACCAGATCCAGGCCCACCCGATCCTCGCGCAGAGCCCCGCCATCCGTGACGGCAAACTGGTGAGCATCGATGCAAGCTTTCTGCTTGGCTTCGGCCCGCGCACGCCGGCTGCCATTCGCGAGCTGGCGCGAACCCTCTACGACGACCTGCCGCAGTCGTGACCATGTTGTACATTGCGCGAACAGCCGAACATTCGCTCCCGGGGGACCGCACCCGAACCGCCGCCGCTGCGCTGGTCGGATTGGCCATCCTGCTGGCAGTGGCGGCTCTCGTCAGCCTGCTGACAGGAGCCTCGGATGCCTCTATCTCCCGACTGATGGGCAGCTGGTTCGGGGTAGGCCTCGACGACCCGCTGCTGGCGCGCGACCGCCTGGTGTTTCTCGACATCCGCTTCCCTCGCGTCATGCTCGGAGCCCTTATCGGCGCAGGCCTTTCGGTCTCGGGTGTCATCATGCAAGGGCTTTTCCGCAACCCTCTGGCCGACCCCGGCCTGGTCGGCGTGTCCTCGGGCTCGGCACTGGGCGCGGCGGGCGTGATCGTGCTCGGCACCACCGTCTTTGCCCCGGTCGTGGCTGCCCTCGGGATCTATTCGCTTCAGGTGTGCGCCTTTGGCGGCGGGCTGCTCACCACCTTCATCCTCTACCGCGTCTCCAATCGGAACGGGCAGACCGAGGTGGCGACCATGCTGCTCGCCGGCATTGCGCTGGCGGCGCTTGCCGGGGCCGTCACCGGGCTTCTGGTCTATATCGCGACCGACAGCGAACTCAGGGACCTCACCTTCTGGCAGCTCGGCTCGCTGGCCGGCGCCAATTGGCAGAAGGTTCTGGCCTCCGCGCCGATCATCGGCGGCACCTTGGCGCTGTCATTTTTTCTCGGCCGGCAGCTGAACGCCCTGACGCTCGGCGAGGCGACTGCCGCGCACCTGGGCATCGAGGTGGAGCGCCTGAAGCGGCTCGCGATGGTCAGCGTCGCCGCGGCGACAGGCGCTTCCGTAGCGGTCAGCGGCGGCATCGGCTTCGTCGGCATCGTCGTGCCGCATCTGCTCCGGCTTGTCATCGGTCCCGATCATCGCTTTCTGCTGCCGGCCGCAGCGTTGCTCGGCGCCGCCTTCCTGCTGCTCGTGGACGCGCTGGCGCGAGTGATCGTTGCGCCGGCTGAACTCCCCATCGGTATCGTCACAGCTGCCATCGGCGGTCCGTTCTTCCTGTGGATCCTGCTCCGCCGCCGCGGGCAGCTCGGCTGGTGATGGCCGCGATGCTGCAGGCGACGAACGTCAACGTCCGAATCGGCAGCCGCGCCATCGTCAACGCCGTCGATTTCGAGGCGCTGCCCGGCCAGATAACGGCAATCGTCGGGCCAAATGGCTCGGGCAAGAGCACTTTGCTCAAGGCGCTGTGCAACGAGCTGCCCTTCACCGGCAACGTCACTATTAACGGCCACAACCTCAAGTCGCTGTTGCCGCGCGAAGCGGCCGCTATGCGCGCCGTGCTGCCACAGACTTCGCGCCTCACTTTCCCGTTTACCGTACATGAAGTCGTGCGAATGGGTCTGACTGCGGGGAGGGCAGGGACCGCCACTTCCGAACTGCCAGCACGTGCTCTTGAGCGGGTCGACCTCGCCAACTTCGGTAGCCGGTTCTACGGCGACCTGTCGGGCGGCGAGCAGCAGCGGGTGCAACTGGCCCGCGTGCTCTGCCAGGTATGGGAACCTGTCCTTGACGGAAAGCCGCGCTACCTCCTCCTGGACGAGCCGGTATCGAGCCTCGACATTCGGCACCAGCTGCTGGTGATGGACATCGCCCGGGCCTTCGCTGCGGCCGGGGGAGGGGTGGTGGCGATCCTGCACGACCTCAATCTCACGGCGCTCTACGCCGACCGCGTTCTGGCACTGCGGGCGGGTCGTGTGGCGACGTTCGGTCCACCCGCCGACGTATTGACCTCCGACCTGCTGCTGGATGTGTTCGGTTGCAAGCTGCGGACCGTGGATGCGGGGGGCGACCGCTTCTTCGTGCCGCCCGGGCGACGGGAGCTGATCCCATGAACGAGACGGAAGACCGCCCGGATGCTGCGGCATCCTCTCCCCCGTCCTTGCCGCAGGAGTCCGATTTCGACACTCGCGCGTTGTTCGCGGGCCGCTCTGAAATACGCATCACGCACCAGAACACGGTTTACCGCCTCCGCATTACCCGCGCCGGCAAGCTGATCCTCAACAAATAGGTTTAACCATGCACCGCTTCCTTCTCGCCACCGTCCTGCTCGTCCCTGGCCTCGCCTTTGCCGAGGAGGCTCCGTCGCTGGCGCTGGAGCTGAATGCGCTGCAGGCCTCGGACGCTGGCTGTCGGATCACCTTCCTCGCCACCAACGGGCTCGGCGGTCCGCTCGACAAGACGACTTTTGAAGTAGCCCTGTTCGGTGCGGAAGGCGGATTGGACCGCCTGGTTTCGCTGGATTTCCAAAAACTGACGCCCGGCAAGACCAAGGTGCTGCAGTTCGAGCTGAGTGGTCTCGACTGCACATCCGTAAGCCGCGTACTGGTGAACGACGTGACCGCCTGCGACGGAACCGATATCGCCGCCGCTGCCTGCCTCGATCACCTGACAACCAGCAGCCGAGCGAAGCCACAGTTTGGGCTCTAGGCCGGTGACGGAACTCGTTGCCGACCCCGCACCAGCGCCTGCCGGCAACGGTTCGACGGGCTTTTTCCAGGGCGCGCTGTCTGCCTCGATCATCCTGCATGCGGCGTTGATCGGCGGCGCTTCACTGGCGCTCAGCTGGCCAAGCGAGCTCGACGAGAGCGGGGAGGAGGCGATAGCGGTGGACATCGTGACATGGCAGGAGTTTTCCTCCACCGTGGCGGCACCACCCATCCCGAGCTCAGCACCGGAAACCATTCAGTCGGCCGGTGCGATGTCCGTTGCTGTCGTTGAGCCTGCGGAGGTGCCGCAGGTCGAAGCCGCGACGCCGGTCGCGGCGGAGACGGCCCTTCCGCCGGAAGCGCTATCGCCCACCCCCGTTGCTCCCGTTGCCCCCACCACCGCCGCCTCCGTCGGAGAGATGGCGGCGCCGGCTCAGGCAGTTGTTGCGAGCGCCGCGGCCGCGGTGGAGACAGTTTCGCCGGTACGGGCGGAGACCGTGGCAGCCAGCGCTACGTCGGTCGCCAGTTCGGAGCCGGTGCAGCCGGTCATCGAGCAGATGGCAAGCCTCACACCGGATGTCCTGGAGCCCCTGCCCGAGGAGCTGCAGAAGGCCGAAAAGCCCAAGCCCGTGGCGACGGAAGCGAAGAAGCCGAAGAAGCAGCCTGCAGAGAAGCCGAAGGAAGAGCCCAAGCCCAAGAAGAAGCAGGCGGCCGCTGCCGCCGGCAACGGTGGCAAGTCAGAGGCCGATGCGGCAGCTGGGAGCTCGGTGCCCTCGGGCAAGGGAAAGTCCGGCACCGCAGGCAACGGAGCCGTCGACAAGTATCCAGGCGTCGTTCAGCGGCAGCTGCGCCGCGCGCTGCGCTTCCCTAAAGGGGCGGGCCGCGCGCGGGGCGAAGTGCACGTGCAGTTTGTCGTCTCGGCTTCGGGAGGAGCCTCGCAGATTTCGGTAGTCAAAACCTCAGGTGAACCCATCATCGACGAGGCTGCCATCGCCACCGTGAAACGCGCAGCGCCGTTCCCGCCAATTCCGCCCGAAGCCGGCAAGTCCACGTGGACCTTCACAATTCCACTGAGATTCGCTCGCTAAGCCTGGAAGCTCGTGCCGCAGGCGCAAGTCCCGGTCACGACGTCCAACAAAGGCGCATGCGCAGCGATCCCGGCTTCTCGCACGACCGCTTCTGGCGCAAAGTGGACATCGGAGCGGACGATCCGGTCACCAGCATCCGCCTATTCAGCTGTCTGAGCCGACCGAGCAGATAGACCGGCGGTGGCCGTCGCCAGACCAATCGGGGACGCGATCTGGCTGGCCTTCCTGCGATGGTCTCGGCTGGACTTCGGGGACAAGATCCTCCCCAGCAATGAACGCTGGTCTATCGCGGCGGCCACGGTGGCTTGATCGCTCGGTACAACGGCATCACCCAGTCGGCGCCGGGCGCCTTGACGACCAGCAGTACCGTTGGCACTTGGAAATCTCGGCCATGCCGTCAGGACCCGACCACGCTCGAGCAGTGCCAGCGGCAGGCGGTCGTAAGCCGTCCAGTTCTGGCTGCGGTCGTCGTCGTCTTCATCGAACAGGCTGAGTCGATTGCCGTAGGCCATGACACCTCCCTCGGATCTGCGCGGGTGCGCCATCCCGGAAACTGCACCAGCCGGCGGTGGTGGTCGGCGGCATCGGCCATGCTCATCGCGCTCGGCTGGATTCTCTTTGGGCTAGGCCAAACCGTAACGGCGGGTAGCCGCACCGGCTAAATATGGAGAGCTACGAGGATTTCACCCAGATCGAACCTTGTTCGATCCCGACAATCAGGCCGCGTGGGGAGACTCTGGTGAGACGGCCCAAGGAAATCGGTGTAGGGCCGCGGCACCTACGTCCGCTCATCTTTCCCAGAATGGTCGCCGACTATCTGTTGACCGGCGGCGATTGTGTTCTCGAAGGCCTCGAGGACCCTCAGCAGCGTGCCGCGGACGTGCTGGGCGTTGAGGCGTGCTGCCGCATCGGGATCGCGGCGACGGAAGGCGTCGAGCAGCGCATGGTGCTCGGACTGGACGCGCTCCGCAAATGCGCTGTCGCGGCCGTGCCGGTTCATAAGGCTCTCGCTCAGCCCGTAATATCGGGCAATCAGGTGGGCCGCCTCGAAGTTGCCCCCGTGCGTGTTGATGAAGCGGTGGAAGGCGTGGTTCGCCGCGTCGATGCGGCCCCAGTCCAGAACGGCGATGGCGGCATCGTGCTCCGCCTGCAGAGCCTCGAGCTTGCGCAGCGAGGAAAGCGACGCTTCCTCGGCAAACTGCCGTGCCATGAACGACTCGAGAGCCTCGCCGATCTCGTGCGAGTGGACCAGCCGGTTGCGATCGAGCATGCGGACGCGCGCGCCGTGATTGGGGATGAGCTCAACAAGTCCTTCGCCTTCGAGCAGCTGCAGGGCCTCCCGCACCGGCTGCACGCTAACACCGAAGCGCTCGGCGATCGCAGCCATGCGCAGCCAGCCCCCCAGCGGGACCTGACCGCTGATGATCTCGTTGCGCAACAGGTTGGTGACCCGCTGATAGGTGGTTTCCACCTTCTCCGCGGAGCTGTTCCGCCGCCGTGTCCTAGTGCCTGGCGTTATGTGCTGGCTCATAGCGTTCCCCGCCGAGATTTCACATCGTATACGATGTTGACAGATTTGATACGATTTTGCATGGTCGTATATGCGACCGACGGTGGGCAGTCTAGACGAAACAGGCTGTAGCGCCGCCACTCCTCGCACAAGAAAGATCGGCAGCTTGGCGCGCCGGCAGCTTTGGCTTCCGGTGGCAGCGGCCTGCCCTCTGACAACTGGACGGAGGAACGCCTCCGCTCACATCCTGGGAGGATGCATTGATAAAGAATCTACTGCTGGCCGCTACGGTTGGCCTTGGGCTCAGCGTTGCCGCTCTGCCGGCACAGGCGCAGACGACGACGCTCGACTTCGCCTCCTGGCAGCTCGAAGAACCCGGTAACGCAGATTGGTGGAAGGCGGTCATCGCGGCATTCGAGGCCGAGAACCCCGACATCAAGATCAGCCAGACCTACATTCCCTTCGCGGATTACCTGACTCAGCTGACCATTCGCTTCGCGTCGAACCGCGCTCCTGCCCTGCTGCAGATTTCGGAGCAGAACTACGGTGCCTATGCGGCCCAGGGTTGGCTCGCCGGCCTCGACGAGCACATCAAGGGCACCGATATCGAAACCGGCTGGGCCAGCGCCCAGAAGGACCTGACCTGGGACGGCGAGACCCGCGGCGTCATCGTCTCCAACAGCTCGCTGATGCTGTTCTACAACTCCAAGCTGCTCGAGGAGGCCGGTGTCGCCGTGCCGACCAGCTTCGAGGAGTACAAGGCGGCGGTCGCGGCGCTGACCAACCCCGATGCCGGCGTGTTCGGCCTGTCGGCGGTGACCACCGAGCACCCGACGGTGATGGAAGACTTCCACCGCTATCTCGGCTACGGCGGCACTGCGGCGATCGTCGACGGCAAATACAACCTGACTTCGCCCGAGGCCGTTGCCGCGATTGAGACCTATCGCGAGGTGGTGGGCAAGAACGCCCCGCTCGGCAACAACTCGGCCGTGGCGCGCCAGTTGTTCGTGGACGGCAAGACTGCTTTCCTCGTCGACGGTCCGTGGGTCTGGTCCTGGCTCGAGCGCGCCACACCCGAGATGCGGCCGAACCTGCACATGGTCCGCACTCCGTGGGATCCCCCGCAGGCTCCGGGCGGCATCACGCTGCACATCGCCGAGGGTCTCGACGAGGCAACTGAGGCGGCGGCATGGAAGTTCGTCCAGTTCGCCACCAAGCCCGAGTGGCAGCGCGAGTACCTGATCACCACTGGCCAGCCTTCCGGCCGGGCCGCGTCGGTGCTCACCGCCGAAGACGTTGAGAAGTTCCCGCACCTGCAGGTGATCTCGGAGACTGCCGCAGACAGTGTGCCGCTGTTCCCGACGCATCAGGCCGTTCGGGCCAACTTCAACGAATACTCGGCCGTGTTGCGCGCCGCGGCGCTGAAGGTGCTGACCACGCAGGACCCGGTGGCTCAAATTCTCGCCGAGGCTCAGGCCGAGCTCGAGCGGGCAGTTCCCCTGAACTGACGCTCCTGGTGGGCGCGGCCCCTCCTCCCTTTCGGCCGCGCCTGCCCCTTTCCGAACAACCTCAAGGACCAGCCCGATGACGAACGCGTCCTCGCTCGAAGCCGCCCGTCCCAAGCAGCGGTTGTTCGACATCAACTACCATCGCCGGCAAACGCTGCTCTCCTTTGCGCTGCTGATCCCGGCGGCCGCGGCGGTGCTCATTCTAATCGTCTACCCGCTGTACCAGGTCGTGGATATCTCGTTCCGCGACGGGCGGGTGATGAACTTCGCGCGCATCGGTGAACTGCCGCTTGGGCTGGGCAACTATGCCCGCGTGCTGGCGGACCCGCTGTTCTGGCGCGCTACCCTGAATTCCACGCTGTATGTCGGTGGCAGCGTCGGCGGCGCCTTCCTCGTTGGCCTTGCTACCGCCCTGCTTCTCAACAAGGAGCTTCCCGGCACCCGCGTACTGCGGACGGTAGTGCTGGTGCCGTGGGCCGTGCCCGGCGTCATCGTCGCCATCATGTTCCTTTGGATCCTCGACGGCTCCTTCGGCGTGTTCAACGGCATCCTGCGTTCGGCCGGCCTGCTTTCGGGCGAGATGCCCTGGTTTGTCGATGCACGGACCGCGATGTTCGCGGTGATCATCCCGACCATCTGGAAGACCTATCCGCTCATCACTCTCACCCTGCTCGCGGCGCTGCAGTCGATCCCCAAGGAGCTCTACGAGGCTTCCAATGTCGACGGCGCGACCAAGCCCCAGCAGTTCTGGCACATCACCTGGCCAGGCATCCAGGGCGCGGCGTTCCTCGTCGTGATGATCTCGGCGCTCGGCGTGTTCCGTGACGTGGACATCGTCTTTGCCACGACCGGCGGTGGCCCGGCCAACGCGACTGAAACGCTGGCGCTCTATGTCTACAAGGAAGCCTTCCACTACTTCCGCATGGGCACCGCGACTGCGGTCGGCACGCTGATGATCTGCGCCGCCTTCCTGATCGCTGCCACCCTCGCGACGCTGTCGCGAAACTCGAAGTTCTGAGGCGCATCCGATGCAACGCACAAAAAAACAGCCCCGCACCGCCTCCCGGGTCATCGCCTTGGTCGTGCTCGCGGGCTTCGCGGTAGTCACTGTGTTCCCGTTCTACTGGATGGTGATGACGGCGGTGATGCCCACCGACGCCATCCTGTCCCGAACGCCGGCGCTGCTGCCGGACCTCACGCGCATCGACTTCAGTGCGTTCCTGAAGGTGTTCGAGGGCCGGCCCTTCTTCACCTGGATCCTCAACAGCCTGATCGTCGCCTTCGCCTCTACCTTTCTGAGCCTGTTCGTCTCGACGCTCGCCGGCTATTCGCTGTCGCGCTTCTCGAGCCCACCGCAGCAGGCCCTGGGCGGCGCGCTGCTGATCAGCAAGCTGATCCCTGCGAGCCTGATCCTCATCCCGCTCTTCATCATCTACACCAACATCGGCCTGTTCAACTCGCTGGCCGGCCTCGTTGCCGCCAACATGACCATCGGCGTGCCGCTCGCCACCTGGCTGATGAAAGGCTTCTTCGATCGCATCCCCCGTGAGCTCGAGCAGGCCGCCCAGATCGACGGCGCCAATCCGATGCAGGCGCTGTGGCTGGTAGTGCTGCCGCTGGCGAAGCCTGGGCTTGCCGCCTCGACCGTCTATCTCGTGCTTACCAGCTGGAGCGAGTTCATCTTCGCCCGCACGCTGGTCGATAAGCCCGACGTGCAAGTGCTCACCGTAGGCATGCAGAGTTTCGTGGGCGAGCAGATGGTGGACTGGTCGATGCTGATGGCGGCCGGCACCATCTCCGTACTCCCCGCCATCGTGCTGTTCGTCTTTCTCGAGCCGTTCCTCGTCTCGGGCATGACCAAGGGCGCCCTGGCCGGCACCTGACGACACAAGAAAGCAAGGACAATGGATCGCTTCAGCTATCGCGGCATCTTCGTCATCGTGACGACGCCGTTCACCGATGACTTCCGGTTGGACGAGGAGGGCCTCGAACGGACGATGGACTTCTGCCTCGCGGCCGGCGTCCACGGCGTGGTGGCCAACGCGCTTGCCAGCGAAGGCTTCTACCTCACCGAGGCGGAACGCAGGCGCGCCGCAGAGATCGTGGTCGGCAAGGCGAAGGGGAAAGTGCCGGCCATCGTTGCCGTCTCTGCGCCGCATTACTGGCTCGCCATCGACTATGTGCATCACGCTGAGAGCATCGGCGCCGATGCCGTGATGGCGCTGCCGCCGAGCCTCCATCCGTCGGGCCCCGCCGAGATCAAGGCGCACTACAAGAACATCGGCGCCGCGACCGAGCTGCCGCTGGTGATCCAGAACGTCTCGGGCCAGGGAGCGACCCCGCTCAGCGCGCCGCTGATCGCCGAGCTGGTGCGCGAGATCCCGAACGCCCGCTTCGTCAAGGAAGAGTCGGCCTACCCAGCGCAGACGGTGGGCGAGATCATCCGACTTTGCGGCGACAGCGTCGAGGGCGTCATGGGTGGCAAGGCCGGCAAGACGCTCATGGAAGAAGTGCGTCACGGCGTTGCCGGCACAATGCCGGCCTGCGAGTTCGCCGACATCCATGTGGCGCTGTGGAAAGCCATCGCGGCAAACGACGACCAACGCGCCCGCACGATCTTCAACCGGCTGCTGCCGCTGCTCAACCTCGAGCAGGACTACGGCATGCCGCTGATGAAGGAAGTGCTGAAGATGCGTGGCGTGATCGGCAGCACCGCCGTGCGCCAGTCCGGCTTCCGCCCGCTGGACGACCATGCGCGGGCCGAGGTGGCCGCACTCATGGACGGCCTCGCCGACCTGATGCTGCCGCAGTATGCGCACCGGCGCTGAGACCCCAATCTATCGGGCGGCGCGTCCGCCCCTTCCCTTCGGTTTCTGAGAGGCTTGAATGAACCAAATCGACCAGCAGATCGGTCGCGCCCAGGACGCGATCAACACCAACTCCAGCCCGTCGCAGCTCCGCATCACCGATATGCGGCTCGCGGTGGTGGCTTCCAACTACGATTATCCGATCCTGCGCATCGACACCAACCAAGGCGTCTATGGGCTGGGCGAGGTGCGCGATGCGGGCCATGCTGTGAATGCGCTGCAGTTCAAGTCCATGCTGTTGGGGCAGAATCCCTGCAACGTCGACATGATCTTCCGAGCCATCAAGCGCTACGGCAACTGGGGCCGCGAGGGCGGCGGGGTCTCCGGCATCGAGATCGCGCTGATGGACCTCGTCGGCAAAATCTACGGCGTGCCCTGCTACCAGCTGCTCGGCGGCAAGCACCGCGACAAAGTCCGCCTCTATGGCGACACTCCGACGCCCGATGATCCGACGCCGGAAAACTTTGTGCGCGCAGTGAAGGGCCGGCGCGACCGCGGCCTCACCTGGATCAAGTTCGACCTGCGCCCCAGCCTCTTCGAGACCGGCGACAGCCCTCTGATCGGCCACGACGCGAAGTACGACCTCGATTACCCGGACGGCAAGTGGTTCAAGGCTCCGATGTCCGGCCGCGGCGTCAAGCTGACTGACGAGACCATCGAGCGCGCCGCGCATGTGGTGGGCGAGGTGCGTGCGGCTGTCGGCAACGGCATCCAGCTCTGCGTCGACCACTTCGGCGAGAACTACCTGACCTCCGACGAGGTGATCCGGCTCGGCAAGGCGCTCGAGAAGTACAATCTCGCCTGGATGGAAGACCCGGTGTCGCGTTTCGACATCCCGGGGCACAAGAAGGTAGCCGACGCGCTGCTGACGCCGATTGCCGCCGGCGAGGACCTCTACCTCCGCGATGGCTTCCGCGAGGCAATCCGCACTCGCGCGTTCGACATCGTCCATCCGGACCTCCTGACCTCGGGCGGCCTGATGGAGACCAAGCGCATCGCCGACGACGCCGAGGACGAGGGCATCCCGACTGCGCTCCATTGTGCCGGCTCACCCATCGGCTTCATGGCGAACATCCACACTGCGGCGGCCATCTCGAGCTTCCTTGCCTGCGAGCACCATGGCCTCGACCTGCCGTTCTGGGAGAGCCTCGTCACCGGGCTCGACGCCACCTACATGCAGGACGGCTACGTCACCGTGCCGGACAAACCGGGCCTCGGCATCGACATCAACCTCGAGGCGATTGAGGCGAACCTGCGCACGCCGGGCACCATGTTCCTCCCGACGGACGAGTGGAACACGCCCAAGCTCGGCTTCTGGCGCCCCGACGACCGCTGGCCGGAGTAGTTTCCCTGTTGGGCGGGCCGGCACTTGGGTCGGCCTCGCCACGCCGTATTGGAACAACTCTGGAGTGTCGTGGGTATTTCGCTGCTCATGTTGGCACCTGGCTCGTAGACGCTTGCAGCGTTTAGATGGGCGGCAGGGCAAGGTAGTTGAGGCAAGAGGGCTCCCCGTCGGCCTCTACCGCCCAGATCTGGATAGGCAGCCGCGTCTACGAATAGGTCTTGGCGAGACAGCCTCCAAGAAAACAGCGTCAAAGAGCCCGCGCAAAAAAAACCATGAAAGCAGCCTGACCAGCGTTTGACCTGCATGGAGTCCGATACAGGTCCCGGCCCACGCTGCGCCCGTCCCCCTTCGGGAGCACTTTCGTCACCGTTGAGCTTTAGGGAGGTAGTAGCCGGCGCCAGACCCCCGACAATCTACGGATTGGCGGCGCGAGTTTTGGTGGGATGTCTGGAGCACGGTTAGTCAATTACCGATCCCACATTGCGCCGTCTTCGCTTTCGTCCCGCCAGTTGATGGGCGTCGACGCCGGCGCTTCGACGAAGCCAGAACGCTCGGAGGGCAGCGTCAGCGTGCCTGGCCTCCTAGGAGTAGTCATTGGGGATGCCTTGAAGGCATCATTGCTTCTAAGCCGTTCTATTGCCTCCGGCGGAAGAGGGACGCACCGCGGACCTTTGGCCACCATGTCCTTCTTCCCTTTGCCCCTGCCGGCTTTGGCGGGCTTTGGCGTCGATGGCGCAACAGCAACTCGCGCCCTAGGCGACGACGGAACCACCACCTTTTTCCGCGGTGCTGGTTGATGCGATGCAGGATCAATGCCAGGCGGATACATCCAGGCCCCCTTGATGCTCCATCCTTTGCTGCGGAGTTCCATGAACTCGGAACCCGAAAATATCGTCGACGCTGATGGGGGTGGGCCCCAGCGCCGGACTCCTTGATGCGTCCGGGCGCCGCAACGGTTCAGCCAGAGCTTCCGGAGCGGCCAAGGGTGGCTCAAGGTCGTGTTCATCATCCCGGTCATCGGCCGGCAACCTGTCTTCGAGGACTTGGGACAGCAGAAGGCCGTCCTTCGGTGACAAGTCCGGGGCGAGCCGGTAGACAGCACTGGCGGCGACCTTGCGGACAAAGTCCCGCTTCAACCCAAGAACGGCGGTGACCAGTCCCTCATCGAAACGCTCGAGCATGCCCTTGATGGTGCCGATGCCGGTCGGCGTCAGTTTCCCCTTGGCTAGGTCAGTAAGATCGGCCTCCAGTTCGCGCTCGCTGCGATAAAGGCGTTTCTCAGGCGTCCCGCGCCGATTCTCCCGGTTGCGTTGCTCGGCCGCCCAATCCACCTTCTCCTTCCGCAGCCGCATCGGATCGCCGGTAGGCCGGATGTCTTTATAGTGCGGTGGATCGATGGTGCCGTTTCGCACCCCAAGGAGCTTTTCGCGCAGCAGGCCCACACTTTCGCCGGCCGCGATCTTCTCCGCGATCTCTTGCTCGATCTCGAAGCTGTATCGGACGCGCGCGAGGCGGCGTAACTCCAGCGCACGAACCTGCTTGTAGACGGGAGCTAGCTGGACGTCGCGGTTTTGGGGCGGTGCCATTCCTGCGACCACCTTCAGCGAGATCCGCTGCATATTTCGTGCTGCACCCTTGCGCATCGCCCCTCCGCATTGCCAAAAAAATGTGGGACCATCGCCGGGCCTTTGCAAGCACCTCGTCCGGCGAATGAGAGAAACTCAGTCAAAACAACCATCTACCACGGACTCTGTGCTATCCTGAGCGCGGTAGGCTAGTGAGTAAGGATACGACCGATGGATCTTGAAGCCAGCATCACCAGAGCAGGGGCACGTCAGATCGAGTATGCAGACAGATGGCTGTCCACACCGCTTCCAGATGATGCCTGGGGATTTTTCAGTTACCCAGATGGCCCGCCCGCGCTGGGTGGTGGGCAGATCTCTACAACGTGGCTGGAGAACAGGAATGAGGCTCTAGCCTTCATTGCCGACGTGCTGCCATTTCATCCCCCCGGGATGGCCTCGACCGAGGTCGCCCAACGGGTGCGCCAGGTTATCGACCAGATGAAGAGTGGCGATCTGAATGACCAAGTTGGAGTGCACCAGCTCAATGAGCACCTCGCTGGTCTGTCGCAGATAACGTTCTTCGGTTCGCTACAGTCGCTCGTCAGCGACAACGATGTGTTCTGTTCCTCCGTTCGCGCCGACTTCTTGGATGTAGCGGAAGGACAAGCGGTCCCAGCCGTTCCCGCAGAACGTCTCAATGAGTTCAAGGACTGGCTACTGAACTACGGTATCTGACCGGGGGCGTATTGACGTCGGGGAGCCGCGACCAGATCACGACTTGCCATTTCGAGGGCGTCGCTGACCGGATCGTATGCCTCCCCAAGCCGCGCCTATCCCATTAGCGGACAGTCCGAAAGCGATCATGTCACTCTCTGAGGCCGAAGCGTTCGCGGAGGCGGCGGAGCGGGGCGGGCGCCCACCAGTTGAACTCGCCTGCGAGCCGCATGAAAACCGGCACCAGCACGGCGCGGATGAGCGTGGCGTCCACGATGATGGCAAGTGCCAGCCTCAGGCCCAGCATCTTGAGGAATACGACGCCCGAGCTGAGATAGGCGAGGAACGAGAAGGCGAGGGTCACCGCCGCCGCCGTGATGAGCGGGCCGCTCCGCTCGAGCCCATGCGCGACCGCGGCGGAATTGTCGCGGCCGAGATCGTGCTCCTCCTTGATGCGGGCCAGCATGAACACCTCGTAGTCCATCGAGAGCCCGTAGGCGATGCAGAACATCAGGATCGGGATCGAGCTTTCGAGTGTGCCGGTGGGCGTGAAGCCCAAGAGCTCCGAGAAGTTGCCCTGCTGGAAGACATAGACCAGGGCGCGGAAAAGGGCGGCCAGGCTCCCGAGGTTGAGCACCGTCGCCTTGAGCGGCAGCAGCACACTTCCGGTCATGAGAAAAAGGATGACGATCGTTGCGCCGAAGACGATGGCTCCGGCGAGCGGCAGCCAGTCCATGACCATGAGGCGGAAGTCGGCGAGATCGGCCGGGTAGCCGCCCACGAGCACCTGGAACGGAGCCGGCACCGCGCGGATGTGGCGCACGAAGGCGAGCGGGTCGCCTTCGAGCCGTTCGGCGAGAGGGGTAGTGACGAACCATGTGTGGTTGGACGAGAGCCATCGCTCTGGTTCGGGCGGACCTGAGACCTGTTCGCCCGCCGAGAACATGCCGGCCGCCGAGGCGACTTGGGCGATACCGTGGACGCGGGAGAGCGCGGTGGCATAAGCCGCAATCGCGCTCATGTCGGGCGACTTTCCATCATTGGCCGTGGCAAAGATGAGAAAGCTGTCGGTGGCTTGGGCGGTGAAAGTCTGCCGGATGGTTGTGTGGACCGTACGGCTTGACGCGCCTTCGGGAAGGACCCGGTTGTCGGGGAGGCCAAACGCGATGTCCCGCACGGGCGAGCCGAGCAGGACCAGGATGGTGATCGCGCCGGCGCCGAACATCAGTGGCCGCTGCATTACGGCGAGGGCCGTGCGGTGCCAGAGCCCGGCAACGGCACCGGGTTTCGCCGGCGAGATCCAGCGTCCGGTGACGCCCAACAGCGCCGGCAGCAGCAGCGTGGCGCCCAAGACGCCGATGGTCACGACGAGAATGCCGGCATAGGCGAAGGAGCGGAGGAACGAGGAGGGGAAAACGAGGAGGGCAGCAAGCGAGGCGGCGACGGTTATACCGCTGAAGAGAACGGTCCGCCCGCCGTCGCGACGCTTTCGGCCACCGCCTCGGCGACCGGCCTGCCGCGCCCGCGGGCTTCGCGGAAACGCGAAAGGATGAAGAGGCCATAGTCGACCCCAAGCCCGAGGCCGAGCACCAGCGTGAGATTGAGCGCAAAGGTCGAGACCTCGGTGATGCCGGCGACGAGGCGCAGGGTGCCCAAGGTGCAGACCATGGCAAAGACCCCGACCGCTACCGGTAGAACCGCCGCCGCCACGTTGCGGAAGAAGACGAGCAGCAGCAGGAATACGCCCGGGAAGATGATCAGTTCGGCGCGGACAAAATCTTCGGCCGCCTGCTGGCCGACCTGCCGGAAAACCTCGTCGCCGCGCACGCCGACGCGCAAGCGCTTGGTTTCGATGGTGTAGCGCGGTGACAGTTCGCCCATCATTGCGCGCGTCTCCGTGGCGCTGCCGGGGAGACGCGCCAGGATAAGCGCGTGCCGGCGATCGCTGGAAATGAGGCCGGTTCTATCCGATGTCCATGGGGTCTCTACGGTCGCGACAGCCGGTTCGGCGGCGAGGCGCTCGGCGATTGCCCGTGCCTCGTCAGCGATCTCCGGATCGTCGATGGTGCCGTCGCGCGCGCTGATCAGTAGCAGCAATGTTGGGCGCGCCAGCATCGAAGGTTTCGAGCAGCGCAGCCGCCGCAAGCCGGGACTCCGACCCGGGCGCCTCGAAGCCCGAGAGCGTGAGCGACCGCAGGACGCCCGAGGCGAGCAGCCCCGAAAGGACCAGTAGCACGATCCCGGCGACGATCACCAACCAGCGTAGACGGACCAGCGATTGGCCGAGCGAGGAGGGGAGGCGGGCAGAGCAACGGAACTGGACATTTCGACCTCGCGATCCTGCCGACTGCAGAAGATCAATGTTGACAGAGTCGTAAACTTTGTCAACATTGAGGTCATGAGTGCCCGATCCCGCATCATCGACGTTGCGCTGGACGTCTTCAGCCACCATGGCTTTCGCCAGACGAGCATGGAGCTCGTAGCAGAACGCGTCGGCGTAACCCGGCAGGCGCTCTACCGGCATTTCAGGAGCAAGGAGGCGCTGCTCGCCGCCGTAGCTGACACCCTTCATGCCGGCGCGCTCGCTGCCGCGATCGCCGCGATGGAAGCGGCCGCGCGTGACGAGGCAGACCTCTCCACCGTGGCAGTCGCCGGGCTGCAGGCGCGCTTCGGCCACATCCTCGGGCGGTTGGCGGCGTCCCCCTATGCCGTCGAACTGCTTGAGGAGCACGACCGGCATTGCGGGGGGGTCACCACTGAGTATGGCCGCCGGTTCGAAGCGGCGCTTGCTGGAACCATCGGCTGCGAAGCTGCGCGGCGCGGCCTGGCCTTCGGCGACGGGCTCAGCGCCGAGACTCTTGCCCGCTACCTGTTCCTCGGCGCCAAGAGCCTCAAGAGCACTCGCCCACCACCACCCCCGGAAGTGTTCGAACTGGACCTCAGGCGCTTCGTGGGCGTGCTGATGGCCGGCGCCTTCCGCAGGGCCCAGGGATGATGCGGGCGGTCAGGGAAGAAAGGAGCAGAGCGCGATGGAAACGACGAAGCTGATGAATGACGGCCATACCATTCCGAGGCTGGGCCTCGGGGTCTGGCGGCTGGAGAATGATCGGGCGGCCGATCTGGTGGCCGAGGCCATTGCTGCCGGCTATCGCCATATCGACACTGCGCAGGGGAATGATAATGAGGAGGGCGTGGGCCACGGCATTGCAGGGTGCGGCGTGCCGCGCACCGAACTGTTCGTGACCTCCAAACTCCGCACCAGCCATCATGGGCACGAGAACACGCTGCTCTCCTTTGCCGAAACCATGGACCGGCTGGCGCTCGACTATCTCGACCTCTTCCTCATCCACTGGCCGGTACCGCAGCATGACAGGTACGTGGAGATATGGAAGGCGCTGATCGAACTGCGCGAGACAGGACGCCTGCGTTCGATCGGTGTTTCCAACTTCACCGTGCCGCAGCTCGAGCGCCTGATCGACGAAACCGGGGTCGTGCCGGCTGTCAATCAGATCGAACTCAACCCCTTCTTCCAGCAGCGCGAGCTGCGCGATTTCCATCGCGAGCAAGGGATCGTGATCGAGAGCTACAGCCCCCTCGGCGGCGATGGTGCAGTGGCGCTCCGGCACCCCGTGGTGCAGCAGGTGGCGGAAAAGCATAGCCGCAGCGCCGCGCAGGTGGTGATCCGCTGGCACCTGCAGCAGGGTTTGATCGTGCTGCCCAAGACCTCGAAACCCGAGCGTCTCGCCGAGAACTTTTCTGTGTGGGAATTTGAGCTGAATCCGGCCCACATGGCAGCGCTCGATGCCCTCGACCGCCCTGACGGCAAGGTACTGCCGCACCCTGAGCAGATGAACACCCTGTTTTAGGGTCAAGCCAAAAACGGGCAAGCCAGCCGTGTGATTGGTGACCTTTGCCAAGAGGGCAGTCTTGACGTACTCAACGCTCATGTCACGATACAAACCAACATGTTTGTTGGGAGAGTCGGCATGTCGATGATGAGAGCGGTACAGTATGATCGGTATGGCTCGCCGGATGAACTCGCCATTCGGAACGTCCCGGTTCCGCCCGTCAGGCCTGGCTCGGTGCTGGTGAAGGTTCGCGCCTTCAGCATCAATCCAATTGATGCAGTTGTGAGGCGTGGCGAGTTGAAGCTGATGTCGGGGCGCAAGTTCCCCAAAGGCACCGGTCTCGATTTCACGGGCGAGGTGGCAGCGCTTGGTGCCGATGTGATGTATCTCGACGTCGGGCAGGCGGTTTGGGGTGGCTTGGGTGGCTTGGCGGGCACGACGGGCGCGGCAGCCGAGTACGTGGTTGCACGTCGGTCCTGGCTGAGTGCTGCACCAAAAGAAGTTCCTCTCCTGGAGGCGGCTGCGCTGCCAATGACCGGGCTGACAGGCATGCAGCCCATTCGAGACAGCTTCAAGATTAGGCCGGGGCAGCGACTTCTGGTAATTGGTGCCAGCGGAGGGGTAGGGAGCGCAGCGGTGCAACTTGCAGCCTCCATTGGGGCCGAGGTTGCAACCCTGAGTTCGGCGGCAAACATGGAATACTGCCGTGCGCTCGGGGCCCGTGAGGTCTTCGACTATTCTGCAATCACACCTGACGAACTCCAATCGTGCTTCGATGCGATCCTTGATTGTCATGGCGTGGGATTGAACGCATACAGTCGTCTCCTGAAACGGGGCGGTCGGATGGCGACCGTTTCCATGCGCGGCATCAAGGACGCCCTCCTCTCCATGGTCCTGCCCGGGCCCAGGATAGGGGTGCATATGACGAGGCCAAACAGCCCCGACCTTGCTGCCCTGGCAAGGCTCGTGGACGAAAATCAGGTCCGCCCGCAGATCGAGCACATCTACCCGCTGGCCGCCATGGCCACTGCCCACCGCGATGCGGAGAGTGGGCATGCGAGAGGCAAGAAGGTGGTAGATGTGCTGGGATAGGGCCGGAATCGGCGGTCCCGCCGGGCGCGAGACATAATGACAGAACATCCGACATCCGAGGCCTACTTGCGCTTGCTGCAGGTAGCCGGTGAGCTTTTCGCCAAGCATGGATATGCGGCGGTGCGGCTGAAGGATATCGCGTCCGCAGCCGGTCTCCACCATGCGACCCTCTACCACCATGCCCCTGGCGGCAAAGTAGAGCTGTTCATAAAGTCGACCGAGTTGGGCATTGCGCAGCACGCCGAGGCGCTGGCCGCCATCATGGCCAAGTACCCCGGCGACGCTAGACTCAAGTTGCGTGGTGTCGCGAGCTACTGGTTCTCGGTCAGTGCCCCCGGCAACCTCGCACGCTTTCTCGGCACAGATTTGAAGAGTGTTGATCCAGCGATCGCGGATCGTCTCGTGACCGCAATCTTCGAAGGCCTGATGCAGCCGGTGTACCAGGCATTGCTCGCCGGGCTTGGCAGACTGCCAACGGACAAAGACCAGCAGCGCTGCCGCGTGGTCGCCAGCGCCTACATCGCCTCGCTTCAGGCTATAGTGGTTTCCCGCGATCGCCCCTCCGGTGTCACTGCCGAGGAGGACGCCGATCTGTTGATCGATGTCCTGCTGCAGGGGTTGAGCGCAGATTAATATGTCAACGGAACGAACGTCCGCTTTTGGCGGTGGGCTCGGCCGGTGAACGCTGCACAGGGGTGTTCCCCTGCAAGACGGGGCAGCTTAGTAAACGTTCCCGAGCCTCATCGTCTTCCATGACTGCAGGCGCGCAGGCGGCCTTCCACACCCACATGCCTTACGCCAAAGCGCTAAGCATGACGCAGGGCCAGCTCTTCGTGTGGGCTGGTCAGACAGCGCTCAAGTTTGACGGTCGCACCGTGGTGGACGAGGACTGTAACGGTCTCGCGCTGGACAACAGCGAAGGCGAGCGCATCGCCGCGGCGATGGGCCATGTGGGGAGCGCACCTGCCAGCGCCAGTGCGCTGGCGCGCGCCACCCTGGGCACGGCCCACAGCCTCCACCGGTTTTCTGCGCGCGAGGACTCCCTTTGTGTCGGTTTCGGTTGCATGCGTGAGTACTCGCTGGGGAGGTGGCCGAAACGCAGGACGATGTCGGGAGACCGGGGCTGACCACTGGCGGTAGCACCCATGCTGCCCCCATCGCGCGTTGGACAATGGGGTGACAAAATATCGTCAAATCAGGAAAAAGGCTGGTGACCCCGACGCGATTCGAACGCGTGACCCCAGGATTAGGAATCCTGTGCTCTATCCTGCTGAGCTACGGGGCCTCCAGGCGGCTCTGCCCATAGCAAATCAATGGGCCGAGCGAAACCCTTCGTGCTCACAGCTGTGCCAAGCGCCAGTCGGCCCAGGCGGCAACATGGTGAACGCGGCGGGTGTGGCGGGCTTCCTCCCCGAACGGGGCGACCTCCCACTTCCAGCGCAGGCCCGAGCGCGGCATGGTCCGGCCATAAAGCATGTCGCCGCTGTCCAGAATGATGCCGTGGCGGTTGAGCACGCGGTAGTCGAGGTCGGTGATCAGGGTCACCGGGCAGGGGAGGCCGATCAGCGCATCGAGGTGGCGGTCGACCACCAGCCGTACCTGGTCGGGCGCCGACGCGGCCATGTCGCTCACCAGGTTGGCCGAGATGACCCAGTCGAGCCCCTTGATCTCGCCGAGGAAGTCGAGCACGCCGGGATTGTCTGCCGGCGACAGGTCGCGCCAGTCGAGCTGCACATTGCTGTAGCGGCCGATGCGCGTATCGACCGCGGCGAGGTGGATGCGGTCGACGAGGATGACGCGCTCGAAGGTGCGGGCCAGCGATTCGAGCGGCAGGTCGAAGAGCGGGCCGGAGCCGAGCACGGCCACTGTGCGGCGCACCGGAAAATCGTCGATGGTAGTGTCGATGAGGCCGCGCGCATGGGCCATGTGCGGGGCCCAGGCGCGGGTCTGGCGCACGCCGCGGGACCAGTAGCGTGCCGCCGGCAACAGGTGGGGCCGGAACGCCGGGGGCGTATGGCGGTAGCTTTTGGCACAGGCGGCGAGTTCGGCTAGCATCGCGGAGAGGTCAGCGCCTCACAGGAAAGTCGGGTTCGTCGTCAGGCGCGCCGCGCCAGCGTAACAGATGGCGCCACTGGCAAAGCAATTTCGCCGCAATTTCATGCAGTTTTGCCGCAGTTGCAACGGGGCTGATTCTTGGGACGGCATGCGGTCAGCTTATTCGCGTTCATGGCGGTGCTCGCCATGCCGCTGACGGCCTTTGGTTGCGAGGGGCTGGTGGACGGCCCGCAGGGCACGGTCACGTCCGTCACCGACGGCGATACCGTCATTCTGGACAACGGCCTCGTGGTCCGGCTGATCGGCATTCAGGCACCCAAGCTGCCGCGCGGCAATGACAGTTTCGCCCCCTGGCCGCTGAGCGGCGAAGCGAAAGCGGCGCTAGAGGCTCTTGTGCAGGGCAAGAAGGTGCGTCTCCGCCATGGCGGCGAGCGCCTCGACCGGCACGGCCGCAGCCTCGGGCAGCTCTTCGTGCAGGGCGAGCCCGAGACCTGGGTACAGGCCCGGCTGGTGGCCGACGGCTTCGCCCGCGTCTATTCCTTCCCGGACAACCGTTCCTGCGTTGCCGATTTGATGAGTGTGGAGGGGCGGGCGCGGCTCAACCGGCTTGGCATCTGGGCCGATCCCTATTATTCCGTGCGCCGGGCGGACCGACCCGGCGAACTCTCCGGCCGCTCCGGACATTATGAGCTGGTGGAGGGCCGCGTGCTGGCGGCGGCGGAGGCCAGCGGGCGCGTGTATCTCAATTTCGGCCGAACCTGGAAGACGGACTTCACCGTGGTCATCGACAAGCCTGCGCTCAGCCGCTTCAGCAAGGACGGTCTCGACCCCCTCAGGCTCGCAGACGCGCTCGTGCGCGTCCGCGGCTGGATCGACATCCATGACGGTCCGCGCATCGAGGTGACGCATCCCGAGCAGATCGAGGTCCTGGCCACCCGATGATCCGCCTCAAGCCCATCAAGGCGCTCGGCGCCATTGCCGCGGCGTCGCTGTTCGCGCTGCTCGCCGCCTGCTCGAGCTTCGGACCGGTGCCGCAGTCGCCGTCGGCCACGCCCGTCCCGGTGCGCCAGCCCAGCGACGACCCCGAGGAGGATGCCATCGGGGCGCGCGAGCATCCGCGCATCGTCGCCTCCTATGGCGGCATCTACACCGATCGCCCAGCCGAAATCATGTTGGCGCGCATTGTCGGCCGCCTGCTCGCCGCTGCCGACCAGCCCAATACCAGCTTCACCGTCACCATCCTCGATACGGCCGAGGTCAACGCCTTCGCCCTGCCGGGCGGCTATGTCTATGTCACGCGCGGCCTCCTCGCGCTCGCCTCCGACACGTCAGAGATCGCCGCGGTGCTGGCGCACGAGATCGCCCATGTGACGCTCAAGCACGCCCGCGCCCGCACCAACAAGCAGCGCGAGAGCGAGATCGTCGACAAGGTCGTGTCGGGCGTGTTCGGCTCCAATGTCGATACCGACCAGACCGCCAACCGCAACAAGATGCAGCTTGCCGCCTTCAGCCAGGCGCAGGAGCTGGCGGCCGACAAGGAAGGCATCATGACCGCCGGCAAGGCGGGCTACGATCCGCACGCGGCGGCGCGCTTCCTCGGCGCCATGGGCCGCTTCGCCCATTTCAGCCAGGGCGATGTCGACCAGGCCGACGATTTCCTCTCCTCGCACCCGTCGACGCCCGACCGCATCCAGAAGGCCATCGAATCGGCGCGTTCCTTCTTCGGCGCTCCCGGCCTGGGCGAGACGGATCGCGACGGCTATCTCGCCGGCATTGACGGGCTCGCCTTCGGCGACAGCCCGAGCCAGGGCGCGGTGGTGGGCCAGCGCTACATCAATCCCACGCTCAAGTTCACCTTCGCGGTGCCGTCCAACTACGCCCTGCAGATTTCCAAGGGCGCTGTGGTGGGCGTTGCCGGCGAGGGCGAGGCCGTGCGCTTCGACAGCGCCGAGGTGCCGCAATCCATGGCGCTCGACGACTATCTCAAGTCGGGCTGGATCGCCGGCCTGCAGCCCGCCACGGTCAAGCGCGAGAGCCATAACGGCTTCGACATGGCGTCGGGCGTGGCGGTGACGCCGCAGTGGAGCTTCCGCGTGGCGGTGGTGCGCCACAATGGCCGGGTCTACCGCTTCATCTTCGCCGCCAAGTTCGACAGCCCCGGCTTTAGCAAGGCGGCACAGGAAACGCTGAAGAGCTTCCGGGCCACCACGCAGCGCGACCTCAATTCGGTCAAGCACATGGTGATCCGCACCGTCACCGCCGGTGGCGTCGACACCGCGGATTCGCTCGCCCGCAGGATGGCCGGGCTCAGCCGCGGCACGGATCTCTTCTACATCCTCAACAACCTCTATCCGGGCGACACGCTCGTCACCGGGCAGAAGTACAAGATCGTCGCGGTCGAGTAGGGCTCAGCGCCTGGGCGCGCCAGGCGGGGAGGATGTGGTTGCGGCTCAGCTCGGCGAGCGGCAACTCGCCGATGTCGTCCGGGTCGATCCAGCGCAACTCCTCGATCTCCGCCTGCGGCGCGGCTTCGCCGTCGAACGCGATTGCATAAGCATCGGCCTCGACGATGGTGTCGGCCTCGTTGGCGGCCCTGGCCGAAAAGCGGCCGAGCCATTCCGGCTCGCCGAGTGTGCCCGTCAATCGCAGCTCTTCGCCCAGCTCCCGCAGCAACGCAGCCTCCGGCGCCTCGCCCGGTTCGAGCTTGCCGCCCGGCTGCATGAATATGGCGCTGCCCCGCTTGCGGACGACGAGAACCTGGCAGTCGGGACGCGAGATCACGGCAGCGGCGATGTGGATGCGGTGGGAATCGGGGGCGGACATGCCCCCAATCTACTCACGCGGCCGGCGACAGCCAGCTCGCAACGAAATAGCCCGCCGTCGCGGTGGCGGCGGTTAGCGCCGTGCCCCATGCCACGTCGATCAGGCTCAGACCCACCGGCCAGTTCCTCAGCGTCGAAAGGTTGGTGAAGTCGTAGGTGCCGTAGGCGACGAGGCCGAGCAGGGCGCCTGCGCCCAGCGCCATCAGCCAGTTCTGCTGGCCCAGCGCCGGCAGCACTGCGAACACCACCACGCCCACCAGGTAGAGCAGGTAGAACACGCCCGCCACCCACAGGTTGGGCGGATCGGCCAGCAGGTCGCCGAGGGCCGGCTTGTAGACGCGCGGCACCATGGTGGTGAGCCAGATGATGTCGAGCACCAGCATGGCGAGGGCAGAGCCGATATAGGCTGAGGCGAAGGCGGGCATGGGCTGTTTCTCCGTTGGTTGGCCCAAGCAACGGTGGTTTGGCCCACGGTGTTTCGCCTGCCGCCAGTTTATTTGCGCCGCCCTGAAACAATCCACGTGGCTTCCCCGTAGCTGCCCCCGAACAATGCATCGAGGAACAGCGTGCGACATCTATTAGAACGAGGCGAAGGCAGCAGGCGGATCGCGGTAGTCGGGGCAGGGGTAGCGGGGCTGTCCGCCGCCTGGCTCCTGAGCCGCCGCCACGAAGTGGTGCTCTACGAACGGAACGCCTGGCTCGGCGGCCATGCCAACACGGTCGATGTCGAGTGCCCGGAGGGCCCAGTGCCGGTCGATACCGGCTTCATCGTCTTTAATCCCGGCAACTACCCCAATTTCACCGCTATGCTCGACCATCTCGGGGTCGGCACAGTGAACACCGACATGTCGCTCGGCGTTTCGGTGGACAATGGGCGGCTCGAATATTCCTCGCTGGCGCGGGGCCTCTTCGGCCAGCCGAGCAACATCGTCAGCCCGCGCTTCCTGCGCATGCTGGGCGACATCCTCAAGTTCTACGGCGAGGCCAGCCGGCTTGCCGAGCACGAGGTCGACGGCATCAGCCTTGGCGAGTTCCTCGAGCGCGGCCGCTATTCCGAAGCGCTCATCGACGAGCACGTCCTGCCCATGTGCGCCGCCATCTGGTCCACCAGTTCGGCGCAGATCCGCGATTATCCGATGCGCTCCTTCCTGCGCTTCTTTTCGAGCCACGGGTTGCTGCAGGTGTTCAACCGCAAGCAGTGGCGCACGGTCAGAGGCGGCAGCCGCTCCTATGTCGATGCGTTGCGGGGTGAAATGGCCGGCAGGGTGCGCTTCCGCCGCGCCGCAGCGCACATCACCCGCACCGGCGGCCTCGTCACCGTGCACGGCGCCGACGGCGCGCTCGATACCTTCACCGACGTGGTCATCGCCTCCCATGCCGACGAGGCCCTGGGCCTATTGGCCGATCCGTCGCCGACAGAGCGGAACGTCCTCGGTGCCTTCCGCTACACCGACAATCTCGCCGTGCTGCATGACGACCGTTCGCTGATGCCGCAGCGGCGAGCCACCTGGGGCAGCTGGAACTATATCGGCGCGCGCGGCGACGATGGCGCCACGCCGCTATGCGTCAGCTACTGGATGAACCGGCTGCAGTCTCTCCTGCCCACACGCCGCCAGCTCTTCGTCACCCTCAACCCCATCCGTCCGCCCCGGCACACCATCGCGGCCTTCGAATACACGCATCCGCTTTTCGATGCCTCGGCCCTCTCCTCGCAGGACCGGCTGCACGAGCTGCAGGGCGACCGCAACACCTGGTTCTGCGGCAGCTATTTCGGTTACGGTTTTCACGAGGATGCGCTGCAATCCGGTCTCGCCGTTGCCGAGGCGCTCGGAGCGCCCGCGCCGTGGACGAAGCAACCAAGCCGCATCGCCCGCGCCGTGCCCCATGCGCTGGAGCCGGCCGAATGAGGTCGGCGATCTACACGGGCACCGTCCTCCATACCCGGCTCAGGCCGAAGCGCCACCGGCTCAGCTATCGCGTCTTTTCGCTGCTGCTCGACCTCGACGAGATCGAGACGCTCGGGAGCCGCGTCCTCGGTGTCGAGCGTCCCGGCCTTCTCGGATTCCGCTCCTCCGACCATGGCGATGGCGTCACGCCGCTCAAGGCACGGGCGGCGCACCTCCTCGCCGAGGCCGGCATCGACTGGGACGGTGGGCGGATCGAACTCCTCTGCTATCCGCGCATGCTGGGCTTCGTCTTCAATCCGCTGACGGTGTGGTTCTGCCGCTCCCACGACGGCGAGTTGCGCGGCATCCTCTACGAGGTGCACAACACCCACGGCGAGCGGCACACCTACGTGCTTCCCGCCCACCTCATTGATGGCGAAGTGCGGCACGAAGCCGAAAAGACCTTCTTCGTCTCGCCCTTCATGCCGCCCGAGTGCACCTACCACTTCCGCATCGTGCCCGCCGGCGAGGAGGTCGTGATTTCCATCATCGAGCACGATTCCGAAGGTCCGCTCCTCACCGCCTCTTTCAGCGGCAAGCGCCAGCCCCTTACCGACCGCGCACTGCTCGGCCTGCTGCCGCGCTACCCGTTGATGACCCTCAAGGTGGTCGCCGGCATCCACTGGGAGGCGGCAAAGCTCCTCGCCAAGGGATTCCGCCTCTTCGACCACAAGCCGGCTTCCCGGCGCATCGATCACAGTGCGCCCGCCTTTGCGCCGAAAGTCGCGGCCGAATGAGCGTGGTTCTTGCCATTGTCCTGCTCGCGCTGCTCTGCGCCGGCGCCATGGCGCTCGCCTGGCGCGTGGTCGTTACCACCGGCAACAATGGCTGGACCGACGCCTTCTGGAGCTTCACCGTCGGCGCGGCCGGCGTCCTCGCCGCCCTCGGCCCGCTCGAAGGGACGCAGCACACCCCACGCAACTGGCTCGTCGCCCTGCTGGTCGCCGTGTGGTCGGGCCGCCTCGGCCTCCACATCACGGGCCGCACGCTGCGCGGCAAGGACGATCCGCGCTATGCCGAACTGAGGCGCGGCTGGGGCAGCAAGTGCAAACCCCAGCTGTTCCTGTTCCTCCAGATCCAGGCCGGCGTGGCGCTGGTGCTCGCCGTTGCGGTGCTGGCCGCCGCCCACAATCCCGCTCCTCCCGGCCTTGGTGACGCCGTCGGCCTCCTCATCGCCGCTATCGCCATAGCCGGCGAAGCCACGGCCGATCACCAGCTCGCGCGCTTCGCCCGCGATCCGGCGAACAGTGGCAAGGTCTGCGACACCGGCCTCTGGGCCTGGTCGCGCCACCCCAACTACTTCTTCGAGTTTCTCTATTGGGCCGCGCTCGTCCCCATCGCCGTTGGCCACGCTTGGGGCTGGGTAGCGCTCGCCGCGCCGCTGATGATGTTCGTTCTCTTGCGCCACGTCTCGGGCGTGCCGCCGCTCGAGCAGCACATGCTGCGCTCGCGCGGCGCCGCCTTCGCCGCCTACCAGCAGCGCGTCCCGGCCTTCTTTCCCCGGCCGCCGCGCAGATAGCAGAAGGGCCGGTCCCAGGACCGGCCCTCTCGTTCACTCGGCGGGGATGAAGTTCATCGCCACGCCGTTGATGCAGTAGCGCTCGAAGGTCGGCGGCGGACCATCTGGGAATACGTGTCCAAGATGGCTGCCGCAGGTGGCGCAATGCACTTCGGTGCGCACCATGCCATAGCTGCGGTCGATGGTGGTGGCGACGCTGCCGGGAATCGGCTCGTTGAAGCTCGGCCAGCCGGTGCCGCTCTCGAACTTCACCTTGCCCTCGAACAGCGGCGTGTCGCAGCCGGCGCAGGTGAAAGTGCCAGGGCGCTTCTCGTGCAGCAGCGCACAGCTGCCCGGGCGCTCGGTGGCGTGTTCCCGCATAACCGCATACTGCTCGGGCGTCAGCCGCTGCCGCCACTCCGCATCGGTACGCGTCACGCGATAGGTATGGGTGTCCATCAACTTGTCTCCAATCGGCGGGTCAGCCCTCAATGTCGTGGCTTCGGACCGGCCATGCAAGCCAGGCGCTCATCCGCGCCGGCCTCACTGGTGAATACGCACGAGGGGTGTAGAAGGTTACACGAAAGCAAAAGGGCCGGCATTGCTGCCGGCCCTTGGCGTTCATCGCTTCCGCGGGGCTTACGCCGCCGCTTCCTCGCCTTCGGCGTCGGCGTCCGACTTGGCGCCGCGGCGGGGCGACTTCTGCAGGTTCTTTTCGATCAGCTGCACGGCCTCGGTGAGGGTCAGCTTGTTGACCGCGGCAACTTCGCGGCTCATGCGGTCCATGGCCTGCTCGAACAGCTGGCGCTCCGAATAGCTCTGCTCGGGCTGGTCGTCCGACCGGTAGAGGTCGCGCACCACTTCGGAAATGGCGATCAGGTCGCCCGAATTGATCTTCGCCTCATATTCCTGGGCGCGGCGCGACCACATGGTGCGCTTTACGCGGGCGCGGCCGGTCACGGTGTCGAGCGCCTTCTTGACCTCGTCTTCCTCGGCGAGCTTGCGCATGCCGACCGACTTGATCTTGGCCACGGGAACGCGGAGGGTCAGCTTGTCCTGCTCGAACGAGATGACGAACAGCTCGAGCGTAAGCCCCGCGACTTCCTGCTCTTCGATGGAAGTGATAAGTCCGACGCCATGGGCCGGGTAGACGATGTATTCACCCGTCTTGAACCCCAGTCGCGTCACAGACTTCTTGGTGACCATAAAGGATACTCCTATCAAACGCCGCCGGCGGATCGGTCCCTTCGCGGAAGGGCCGAGCCTTGTTGTTGCTTCAGTCCGTCCCCTCTGCTGCAAGGAGACAGAACGGCATGTCCCGCAATCGAGTGGCCCGCGTCCCGGCCGATTGCGCCCCAACTACAGGTGGTGTCAAAAAAAAGGGTGCCTAAAGGCACGCTCTGGATGACGGGCAAGCTCCATTCATTTGGGGAGCCTAGCACAATTTTTCAGCAAAATCAAAAGCAACGAATCATGCCATCCGCTGCGCGGTCCGGCACCGTTCATAAATGGTTAACCATCGCTGCAATGTGAAGACGTGGCGACAGTCAGTCGCCTTCGCCGGGCGCTTCGGAGAAGTATTTCTCGAACTTCCCCTCGACTCCGTCCCATTCCTTGGCGTCGGCAGGCGGATCACGCTTTTCGGTAATATTGGGCCAGGCGGCCGCATACTTGGCATTGATCTCGAGCCACTTGTCGAGCCCGCTCTCGGTGTCCGGCTTGATCGCCTCGGCAGGACATTCCGGCTCGCATACACCGCAATCGATACATTCGTCCGGATGGATGACGAGCATGTTCTCGCCTTCGTAGAAGCAGTCCACCGGACATACTTCGACGCAGTCCATATACTTGCACTTTATGCAGTTGTCCGTGACGATATAGGTCATTTCAGTGAGCGGTCCTGCTCGAATGTCTTACGCGCTGGGTCTTGCGTTTCGGCCCGGACGCGGGAGGAGACTGGGCCAAGGGCGGTGCTAGCCCTTTTTGCGCGCCCTCGCAAGGGATCGGCACTTGGGCTAATGTCGCAGCCGGGGCAGGGCGGCACGGCTGGGCCGGCCGGTCGGTTTGCCGCCTGCCCGCTGTGACAGCCTAGTCTGGGTCATCTCCCTCGAGCAGGCGGTCGATCTCGCGCCGCTCCTTCTTGGTCGGGCGGCCACTGCCCGGTTCGCGCGCGGCGTGCACCGGCGGCTTGGCCTCACGGGGCAGGGGAGGGGGCGAGAGGTCCTCGTAGAGGCCGGCGGCCTCGGCTGCGGGGCCGCGGCGCTCGCCGGCATCGAGTATGCGCCACACCAGAAGGCGCGAGTGGACGTTCATCGTCAGCACGTCGCCCGGACCGACCTTGTGGTCGGTCCGTTCGGTGCGTTCGGAGTTGACGCGTACGGCGCCCGTCTCGATCAGCTTTTGCGCCAGGGTGCGCGATTTGACGGCGCGCGAGAAGAACAGCCACTTGTCGAGCCGTTGCTTCTCCAAGCGCTGCTACTCGGACTTGGGGTTGCGCAGCGCAGCGAGCGCGGCCCAGGGCGAGTTCGGGTCGAGCGCGGCGGGCTTGCGGTCCTCGCGCGGGCGATGGGCGCGCCAGTCGTCGCGTGGCTTGTCGAAGCGCTTGCCCCCGGGCTTGCCGCCCTTGTTCTCGAAGCGCTTGCCGCCCTCCTCGCCATTGCCGTTGCGACGGCCTTCGAAGCGCGGGCGGCCGCCCTGCTTGCCTTCGTTGCCGCCGTCGCGGTCGGGGCGGCGGAAGCGCTGCTGACGCTCGGCGCCATCGCCGGCCGCTGCGCCATCGCCCTCGGCGGCACGATTGCCGCGGTGGCGCTGGCCGCCATGGCGCGGATTGTCGGGACGGCGACCGGCCGGGTACCAGACCTCGTCGAACTCGGGTTCGGCCGGCTTGGCCGGCTCGGAGACAGCGGCCTCGGAGACAGCGGCCTCGGTGGCAGCGGCCTCGGTGGCAGGAGCTTCGGTGGCAGGAGCTTCGGTGGAAGCAGTCTCGGCGGGTGCCGGAGCACCCAGGTCGGCCGTGGCCTCGGCGATCTCGGCCGCCTCGGTCGCAGTCGCCACCGGCGCGCCTTCCACGGCCTCGGCCGCGGCGGCATTGGCCTCGGCTTCGACGGGAACGGTCGCTTGGGCTGCGGGTGCTTCGGCCGACGGAGCTTCAGCCGCAGGGGCCTCAGCGTCGGCAGCAGCCGGTGCTTCGGGCGCCGGTGCCGCAGCCTTGGGGGTGCGGCGGACGCGGTAGCCGAGCGAATTGAGGATCGAGGCGAAGTCCTCGCCCGCCGTGCCCAGCAGCGAGGTCATCTCCACCGTGACGCGGAAGCCGTTGCCTTCGGCGGCGCCGGGCGGCAGCTCGCCTTGGTGCGTCGCCGGGTTGAGGGCGATGAGCGGGCGGATGATGTCGGCGAGGCGTTCGAGGATATCGACGCGCACGGCGCGGCGCCCGGCGACCTTGAAACCCGCGACCTCGTAGAGCTTGGTGTTCACCTCAGGGTCGATCAGGAACGAGGTGCGGCCGGAGAGCACGATCTGCGGCAGCTCGGCGACGCCGGGCTGTCGCACGCCGCCATTCTTGAGCGCATAGAGGATCAGCGCCAGTTCGCGCGGCGCCGGCTTCAGGCTCTGCGGCACGTAGATGTGGTAGGCGCCGAATTTCACGCCCAGCTTGCGCAGCTTGCCGCGCACATCCTGGTCGAGCGCCTTCACCTCGTCGGCCACCACCGAGCGGGGGAGGATGCCGAGATTCTCGTAGAGCCGGTAGGCGAGGCCACGCGCCGTCCCTTCGAGGTCGGCCGGGGCTTCGAGCGCCAGCACGGTCTCGAGCTGGGTGTTGATGAGGTGGCGGAGCCAGAGGTTCAGCCGGTCCTGCACCCGCTCAAGGTCGGGGCCGGTCAGGCTCTCGTCGGCGAGGATGATGAGTCGCGGGGTGAACAGCTGCTCGCCCTCGACGAGGTTGGCCACCACCTGGCCGCGCCAGCGGACATAGCCGTCGGTCGCCAGCACGAACTCCTCGTTCGGGGCACCCGCGACGCGATCAGCGCGCTTTGCGATTTCGGGGGCAACGACCTGCGCCGCAGCGGCGGCCACGCCCTTGGCGTCGCCGCCTTCGGAGCGCGCCAGGGTGAAGCGGAAGCCTTCGATCGAGCCGATAACGTGGCCTTCGAGGCTCACTTCGCCGCGGTCGTTAATTTCAGGCGATACCATATGCTTGTCTCTCAGATGGCGCATGAGCACCGAGGTTCGACGGTCGACGAAACGCTGCGTCAGTCTTTCGTGCAGCGCATCGCTCAGCCGGTCTTCGATGTCGCGGGTCTTTTCGCGCCAATGGGTAGGGTCTTCAAGCCAGTTCTTGCGATTGGCGACAAATGTCCAAGTGCGGATCTGCTTGATCCGGTTGCTCAGGGTGTCGATGTCGCCTGTCACATTGTCGCAGAACCGTACCTGCTCGGCAATCCAGTCGGCGTTGACGTAACGGTGCCGGCGAAGGTCGGTGTAGATGCGGGTGATGATCTCGCCGTGCTGGGCTGGGGAGATGTCGCGATAGTCCGGGGTACCGCACACTTCCCATAGCAGCCGCACCGCTTCCTCGCTGGTGGCGAGCGCGCCGGCCTCGTTGCGGGCGACGAACTCAAGCGCGTGCTGGTCGGTGGCGATGGGAACGCGGGTCAGCGCCTTGATGCCCGAGACCTTCTCGAGGCTGGCGCGCAGGTCGGCGATGGAGCGGAAGTCGAGCTCGTGGTTGCGCCACTGGATGACGCGCACCGGCTCGAAATCGTGGGTCTCGAGCTGCTTGACCAGCTCTTCCTCGAACTCGGCCGCATTGCCGGTCACCCCGAACGTACCGTTATGCATGTGGCGCCCGGCGCGGCCGGCGATCTGGCCGAACTCGGCCGGCGTCAGCGGCCTTGTCTGGTGGCCATCGAACTTGTGGTCGTCGGCGAAGGCGACGTGGTGCACGTCGAGGTTCAGGCCCATGCCGATGGCATCGGTGGCGACGAGAAAGTCCACGTCGCCATTCTGGTACATTTCGACCTGGGCGTTGCGGGTGCGGGGGCTGAGCGCCCCCATCACCACGGCAGCCCCGCCGCGCTCGCGCCGGATCAGCTCGGCAATGGCGTAGACCTGGCTCGCCGAGAAGGCGACGATGGCCGAGCGCTTGGGCTGGCGCGAAATCTTCTTGCTGCCCGCATAGGTGAGTTCGGAAAAGCGAGGCCGGTGGATGATCTCGGCGCCGGGCAGCAGCGTGCGGATGATCGGCGTCATCGTTGCCGAGCCCAGCAGCAGCGTCTCCGATATGCCGCGAGCATGCAGGATGCGGTTGGTGAAGATGTGGCCGCGGTCGAAATCCGTCGCCACCTGGATTTCGTCCACCGCCACGCATTCCACCGGCACGTCGAGCGGCATGGCTTCGACCGTGCACACCCAGTAGCGCGGATGCGGCGGCACGATGCGCTCCTCGCCCGTCACCAGCGCCACGTGCTGGGAGCCGATGCGGTCGACGATCTTGTGGTAGACCTCGCGGGCGAGCAGCCGCAGCGGCAGGCCGATCATCCCCGAGCGATGCGCCAGCATCCTCTCGATGGCAAAGAAGGTCTTGCCTGTGTTGGTGGGCCCAAGGACTGCCTTGAGCGAAGAGGCGGGCGGAACAGTCATCGCTTCCGTATGTAGGACAATCCTTGCGGCGAAACGAGTGTCTCAGCGCGACACATCTACGGCCACGTTTCGTTCGCGGCGTTAACCATTGGTACGAACCGCGAACAAACCGGAAAGGAATCGGTTGCGAATCGGGTGTCCGGGTTTGTTCGCCACTGCATCTTGTAGGGCTGAAAGTGATTCTGGCCCAAGCAAGGGGCAATCGCATGACGGAGGGCGAAATTCTCCCGCAATCGCGTTCAGAGAGGTTTCCAAATGGTTGATTTTGCGGGGAATCGTCCGCGACTCAGCACTTGGTAAAGCGATCGTAAAGCGAGCCCGGTCAAAGATTTTTCAGCGCTTCAGACTTGGCTGCCCGCGTCGCGGGGCTCTCCCGGCGTGCCGTTGGCAAAAAGCTGGTTGACCGTCTCAGCTTGATACATGGATTTTGGTAGCGGTCTGTTAACCATGATTGTTCGGGGGCCGGTGAAAGCCGTCCCCCCGAAGGTTCGCTCCCGCCCGGCGGACCGGCCCTACGTGAAGGCCGGCCGGCGCAGGGGATGCGGGTCTGTGTGCCACGCACCCCCGGGCCTGGGAGCATCTGCGATCAGCACTCGGCGCGCAGCGGCGCCCAGTTGCTGACCACGTTGGTGCCGGCAACCACGACGCGGTACTCGGCGTCGATCGGGGTCGCGATGGCAAGGTCCTGCGTGAAGTTGCCCATGACGATGCCGTTGGCACCCTTCACGGTATTGACCGCGTAGGGGCCGGCGACATTGCCGCCCTTCCTCACGATCAAGATGTTGATGGTGCCCGGCTTGTTGGACTGCACCCAGGCGGTCAGCTTTCCGTTGCCCGGGCAGGCATTGTCGGGCGGCGAGATGATGCCGAGCTGGATCTTGGTCGGCACGAGCTTTTGGGAGTAACCGTTCTTGAAGTCACCGATGCCGGCAAGGGCAGCGCTTGAGAAGACCGCGGCGGCGGCGAGGCCGGCGATGCCGGCAAGAAGAACGTTGCGCATGGTGTTTCCCTCCTCATGCGGTTGTTGCGGAGGGTTATGCCGCCCGTGCCTTGAACCGGCCGTGACCCGGCGGTTTAGCCGGCGTTCAGCTACTGGACGAGCGAGGTGAGCACGACCGAGATGTCGCCCGACTCGGTCGTCACCAGCGCGCGGTAGGGGATGAAGTAGCCCGGCGCCTTGAGCGGGGCGAACCAGATGAGGATGCGCTCCTTGCTCATGAGGTCCTGCGTCACCTCCGAGTTGGTATAGTGGCCGGAGACGGGGGTGTAGCGCACGCTGCACAGCACCACCGGGCCCTGGTAGCCGGTGCGCTTCGACGTCGCCTCGTCGCTCTTGGCGTAGCTGAGCTTGAGGTTGAAGCGCTCGACGCCGGTGAAGATCTTGAGCTGCCGGTCGCACAGCGAGGCGTCGAGCCTGTCGCCCTTGAGCACGAAGGCGGCGGCCATGTCGTTGATGTTGCCGACCAGCTGCTTCCGCTCGATAGCCACCCGGTCGATATTGTTGATGATCGGCGGGTCGACCTTGAACGTATCGACATTGCCCGAGGCATAGGTGATGGCGACCGTGAAGTCCTGGCCGCTCGCCCGGGTCAGAAGGTTGAAGCGCTGCGAGCGCAGGCCGGAACTGGTCGAGGCGCCCGACGATTGCAGCCGCGCCGTGCCCGAGGCGACGAGCCGCGCCAGCCCGGTGATCTTGGCGCTGCCGGTGAGGTTGTATGTCGAGCCGTCATCGTCGAGGTTGACCGTGACATTGGCCACCTGCGTGCCGCCCATGGTCACCGTATACTCGGCTACCGCCTTCAGCGGCGCCGCGGCTGCGGGCATCGCCAGCAGACCCAGCCCCAAGAGCAGGGCGCCGAGTGGTTTGCGGATAACGGCGCTCAACACGAAACACTTCCTCCGGGCATCGCGCCGGGCCATCGAATCGCTCGAAAAGACCAACTTGCCTTCGCCAATTGGCGCTGGCAAGGCGCTCACGGCCATCTCAACTTGACGGGCAGCGGCGCTTTCTCTATGGAGGCGCCACCAATCAAGAACAGAATCCACGCCTCAGAGCGGGACCTTCCCGCAACGATGGCCTTTGTAACAGGAACACTTCAATGTCTCGCCGCTGTGAACTGACCGGTAAGGGCGTCATGACCGGTAACCGCGTGTCCCACGCCGTGAACCGCACCCGCCGTCGTTTCCTCCCCAACCTGCTGAACGTCTCGCTGCTGTCGGACGCGCTCGGCCGCTCGGTCAAGCTACGCATCTCGGCCAACGCGCTGCGTTCGGTTGAGCATCGCGGCGGCATCGACGCCTTCTTGCTCAAGCAGTCGGACGCCGACCTGTCGGATCGCGCCAAGGCGCTGAAGCAGGAAATCCGTGCGGCGCTGGCCACCGCCGCCGAGTAAGCCGAAGGGCTTCCAGTTTCCCGCCGCGCGCTTTCAAACGAGAGCGCGCGGCTTTTTCATGCCGCCCCGGTCCCATGCCGGCCAGCGGCCAACATAAGGTGTGAGTCACATGCTCGCTCGCTTCGTCGCGGCTATCGCCGCGATGGTCGTGGTCGTTACCGCGTCCAACATTCTCGTGCTCTATCCGGTCGATGCCCAGCTCGGCCCGTTCAACCTGAAGGATCTGCTCACCTGGGGCGCCTTCACCTATCCCTTCGCCTTCCTCATCACCGACCTGACCAACCGCTATGACGGCCCCAAGCGGGCCCGGCTGGTGGTGGTCGCCGGCTTCGCCGTCGCGGTGGCGCTGACCTTCTGGTTCAGCTTCAACCCGCTGCCCTGGAGCGAAGGCGGCGCGGCCGCCACCACGGCGCGTATCGGCACCGCTTCGGTCACAGCCTTCCTCGTCGGCCAGCTGCTCGATATCTCGGTGTTTTCGCGCCTGCGCGCCAGCCGGGCATGGTTCGTGCCGCCGCTCGCCGCCTCGCTCATCGGCTCGCTCATCGACACCACCATCTTCTTTTCGATGGCCTTCGCGCCGGCCTTCGGTTTCGTCGACGGCCTCTATGGCGCCGAAGATGGTTCGCTGGGCTTCCCGGCGCCTTTCCTCAGCGTCGGACCGGAGGTGCCGCTGTGGTTCTCTCTGGCCGCGGGCGACTTCCTGGTAAAGTTCCTCGCCGCCCTGCTGCTCCTTGCCCCCTACCGGGTCCTCATGGGCAAGCTCATGCCCCTACCGCCGATCGGGGCGCGGGCCTAGGCCGAGAGCGGGAGGGCCTCCTAGCCGGCGGCCTTCCTCCGTATGCCCTCGTGGGCGGCGGCATCATTTCCGTAGCTCGAATGATGCCCCGCTCCACCAGGTTGGACATGTAGCGGCGGGTGCCGAAATGTCCCGCCACCAACGCCGGGACCGCGTGGTCCACGTCCAGCGTCTCCCAATGGAGACCGTACCCGCCGCCGATGATTGAGACTTCTGCGATCTCGTCGTCGGTGGCGTTTTCCAGCCCTTGCGCAAGGCGCGCAGGAAACGAGAACGTGGCGGTGTGCTTCAGCTCGACAACGACCTGCCCCGTTGCCCGGTCGTAGCGGACGGCCGTGGCGCGTGGCTCCCGGTCGTCCGCGATCTGGCCTCGCTCCTGTGCCGCGGCAATCTCTTCGTCTGTGATGTCAACCATGCAGCTCGCTCCACATCTGCAGAAGCATGTCCTGGTTGTCCGTGACGGCATCCAGTGCCTTCCGAACGTCTCCGGCCTTCATGCCCCGCACGTAGAGCAGGCGAGGGGTACCAGCCATAGGCTTATTCCAGCGCTCACTCCGGCAGCGAGAACTCCAGCAGCAGGTTGCGCTCCCAGTCGTTGAAGTTGTTGTCCGAGATGAGGACGATGCGGGTCGAACCGTCGGGGGCGGTATGCACGGCCACGCCCTCCATGTTGTCGATGTCGCCGCCTGTCACCTGCAGCAGCGGCTCGCCCTTGAGCCGCGCATCGGGCTTCACCTCGGCGGCCGGGATGCGGACGAGGCGCATCTTGAAGGCCAGCAGCGCCACGCCGCGCTCCAGCACCAGCAAGTCGCCATTGGGCAGGAAGGCGCAGTCGGTGGGGTTGGTGCCATTGCCCGAAACATAGCTGATCGGGCCGGTGTCGGCCCGGCCCAGCATCCAGCCGCGGCGGTTGCCGTCGCGGTCGAGAATGCCCTCCGAGATCAGCAGGGTCGAGCCCGCCACCGGCGAAGCGGGCGGGGCGATGCAGATCGCCTCGAGCGTCTCGTTGGTGCGCGTGTCACTGAGCCACTTGGGAATGTTGATCTCGCGCGCCGGGCCGCTCGGCCTGCCATTGACCAGCTGGAAATCGGCGACACGCGTCAGGTTCTCGAACCCTACCCGCACCGCGGCCGGGGCGCCGTTGCGATAGACCACTGCCAGCGATTCCGCGTCCCGCGCATAGGCGCGGGGCAGCTCGGCGCCCTTGGAGTTCTGCAGCGGTTCGATGGTGACGCCGACGAGGCTCGCGACCCGGCCAGCCTCGTCATAGATCAGCTGGCCCGAAATGAAGTTGCCGCGGTCCGATACCATCACGAGCTTCTGGTCGGCGGCGCCGAGGAAGCCAAGGCCCGAGAGCCCGCCGAAAGTGTCGATCTGGCTCTGCATCTCGATGCCGCCGCGCCAGACCAGTCCCTGCACCGGCTCGCCGACCCGCGCCGACATGAAGCGGGTAATGGGCAGCGACGTGATCGTCAGGTCGTCGGCCTCGGCCCGGTGATTGACAAAGGTGCTGGCCACCGTGGCGGCACCAAGGATCAGCAGGGTGGCGCCGAGCAGCTGAGCGGCGCGACGCTGACTGGTCATCCGTAGCGGCTCTTGCGATAGGCTCCGGGCGCTTCCTCGTCGAAGAGCGCGGCGAGCTCGTCGGTGAGCGCGCCCGCCAGCTCCTCGGCATCGAGCAGGGTCACCGCACGGCGGTAATAGCGCGTCACGTCATGGCCGATGCCCACGGCCACCAGCTGAACGGGCGAACGGGTCTCGATCTCTTCGATCACCTGGCGCAAGTGGGCCTCGAGATAATTTCCGGCGTTCACGCTCTGGGTCGAATCGTCGACCGGCGCACCGTCGGAAATCACCATCAGGATGCGGCGATTTTCGGTCCGCCCGAGCAGGCGCTTGTGGGCCCATTGAAGGGCCTCGCCGTCGATATTCTCCTTCAGCAGGCCCTCGCGCATCATCAGGCCGAGATTGCGGCGGGCATGGCGCCACGGCTCGTCGGCCGCCTTGTAGATGATATGGCGGATGTCGTTGACGCGGCCGGGATTGGGCGGACGCCCAGCCTCGAGCCAGGCCTCGCGCGACTTGCCGCCCTTCCAGGCGCGGGTGGTGAAGCCGAGGATTTCCACCTTCACGCCGCAGCGCTCCAGCGTGCGGGCGAGAATGTCACCGCAGATCGCCGCGATGGTAATGGGCCGCCCGCGCATCGAGCCCGAATTGTCGAGCAGCAGCGTCACCACGGTGTCGCGGAAATCCGTGTCGCGCTCGATCTTGAAGCTCAGCGCCTGCAGCGGGTCGGTCACCACGCGGGTGAGGCGCGCCGTATCGAGCACGCCTTCCTCAAGGTCGAACTCCCAGCTGCGGTTCTGCTGCGCCATCAGGCGGCGCTGCAGCTTGTTGGCGAGCCGTGCCACGGCGCCAGCCAGGTTCTCCAGCTGCTTGTCGAGCAGGGCGCGGAGCTGGTCCAGCTCCTCGGGCGGGCAGAGGTCGCTGGCCCGCACCACCTCATCGAACTTCTGGGTGAATATCCTGTAGTTGAAGGCGTTCTGGAATTCCTTGGCATTGGTGCCGGGCGGCGGCGGATTGGGCATGTCCTCGCCCGATTCCGAACTCTCGTCGTCCTCGGTTTCGGAGAAATCCATCTCCGCGCCTTCGACTTCGCCCTCTTCGTCCGACTGGCCGGGAGTCTGATCCTCGTCGGCCTGGGCGTCCTCGCTCTCGCCTTCGCCCTGCTCGGGCGTCTTGTCGTCGTCCTTGCCGCGCTCGGGCTCGTTCTCGCCGTCGCCCTCGGACTCGTCGCTCTCGCCGTCGTCGAGATCGCTGTCGGGCACGAGGTTGAGGTCGCGCAGCAGCTGCCGCGCGGCACGGCTGAACAGCTCCTGGTCCTCGAAGCGGGTGAGCAGCGTCGTCAGCGACGTGCCGGCCTTCTCTTCAATCTCGGCGCGCCACAGTTCGACCAGCGCGTGGCCCGAAGGCGGAATGGGAATACCTGCCACCCGCTCGCGGAGGATCAGGCCCAGGGCCTCGGCCAGGGGCGCGTCGGCTTTGTCGCTCACCTCGGCGAAGTTCTGCCGGTAGAGCCGGTCCTCCAGCATCTCGTGGATGTTGTGGGCCATGCCGGGCATGCGCACCGCGCCCAGCGCCTCGACGCGGGCCTGCTCGAGCGCATCATAGGCGGCGCGGGCTTCCGGCTCGGCCGGCGCGCGCTTCCTGTGCGTGTCGGGGTCGTGGCTCGCCAGCCGCATCGCCATGGCGTCGCCTTGGCCACGGGCAATGGCAATGTCGCGCAGCGTCGGCAGGCGGGGCAGGTTGGCGAGGCGGGCCTTGTCGGCGGTCAGCATCGGCCGGTCGGCCGAAAATGTCACTTCCAGGTCGTGCTTGCCGCCAATGGCGCGCACCGCCGCACTCACCGCCTGCTTGAACGGCTGGGTGGTGTCGGGCTTGTTCTGCTTGCTGCTGCTGCGCGGCGGAAGGGCCATGGATGCTCGATCGTCTGTTGGTCGTTGCCGGCCCCGGCCGTCCTGGTCCCTGCCAAAGCAGGGATCCAACCGGATGCCCGCGCCGACGCAAGGTGGCCCCTGCCTTCGCAGGGACGTCACCGGAGTAAGGTCAGGCGGTCACCGCCAGGTTTGCGGCCGATTCCGGCAGGTCTTCGCCGAACACGCGCTGGTAGAACTCGGCCACCACCGGGCGCTCGAGCTCGTCGCACTTGTTGAGGAAGGTCAGCCGGAAGGCGAAGCCGACGTCGCCGAAAATCTGGCTGTTCTCGGCCCAGGTGATCACCGTGCGCGGGCTCATCACCGTCGACAGGTCACCGTTGATGAAGGCCTGGCGGGTGAGGTCGGCGAGACGAACCATGTTGGAGACGAGCTTCTTGCCCTTGTCGTTCTGGTAGGCCTTCACCTTGGCGAGCACGATGCCTGCTTCCTTGTCGTGCGGCAGGTAATTGAGCGTGGTGACGATCGACCAGCGGTCCATCTGGCCCTGGTTGATCTGCTGGGTGCCGTGATAGAGGCCTGAAGTGTCGCCCAGGCCAATGGTGTTGGTGGTGGCGAACAGGCGGAAGGCCGGGTGCGGGTTGATGACGCGGTTCTGGTCGAGCAGCGTCAGGCGGCCCTGGGTCTCGAGCACGCGCTGGATCACGAACATCACGTCGGGGCGGCCGGCATCGTACTCGTCGAAGACGAGCGCGATGTTGTTCTGCACCGCCCAGGGCAGGATGCCGTCACGGAATTCAGTGACCTGCTTGCCGTCCTTGAGCACGATGGCGTCCTTGCCGACGAGGTCGATACGGCTCACGTGAGCATCGAGGTTGACGCGGACCAGCGGCCAGTTGAGGCGCGCCGCGACCTGCTCGATATGGGTCGACTTGCCGGTGCCGTGGTAGCCCTGCACCATCACGCGGCGGTTGAAGGCAAAGCCGGCGAGGATGGCGAGCGTGGTGTTGCGATCGAACAGATAGTCCGGATCCGTGGGCGGCACATGCGGATCGGTTTCCGCATAGCCCATCACCTTCATGTCGGTGTCGATGCCGAATGTCTCGCGGACGGAATATTCCTTGTTCGGCAGGTTGGTGAATTCAGGCATCTGAGGCTCTTGTCGCGGAAAAATAGGTCAAGACGGCTGCCGTCTCATGGCTGCGGCGCTCTATAGCAGTATCGGGCGCGGTGGGGTAGGGCGCATGATGGCCCATTGTCGCGGCGCTGGCGAGCGGGTGCGAGCGCCATAATCCCCGGCAGCAGGGCATTTGGCGCCGCCCGATCACGGGAGCGAATGCGCCCATGAGCAAGTTTCATCGGCCTATTTGGCCACGAAGCCCTTGGCCTTGAGGTGGGAATAGGCGGCGATGATGGCGCGCAGGCGCTCCTCGGAGCTCTTGTCGCCGCCATTGGCGTCCGGGTGGTGGATCTTCACCAGGGCCTTGTAGGCCTTCTTGATGTCGTCGGACTTGGCATAGCCCGAAAAGCCCAGCGTCTCCAAAGAGCGGCGGTCGAGTTCGTGCAGCGGCTTCACCCGCTCCTGCTGCGGGGCGCGCTTCTGGTGGCGGGCATAGCGGGCGAACACGCCGAACGGGTCGTGGATGGGGCGCTGCGTCGCGCCGGGGCGCGGCGCGCCGCGCGGCATGCGCGGGCCGGCGGTCTGCGCGGTCGCCTTGGCGCCGAAGCCCCAGCTGGGGCGGCCATCGGTTTCCTGCTCGCGGCGCAGGTGCGCCTCCATCTCGTCGGGCTTCATGCCGGCGAAGAAGTTGAACACCTGGTTGTAGTGGCGGACATGCTCGAGGCAGAAATTGTGGTACTCGCCGATCGCCCGGTTGCCCTTGGGCGCGCGATACTCGCCGGGCTGGGTGCACCCCTCCCAATCGCACGCCTTGGTCTCGGTGCGCGGCTCTGGTTCCGGGTGCCGCGAACGGATCCGAATGCGGTCAAAGTACTTGGAATCCAGCTTCATCAATCCTAGTTACGAGCCTGTTCCGACGCCCCAAGCTGAACCGGTAGACATATGTCAGTTCGCGACGCCATCGTAAGAAAACTTTCGCTCAAATTCGCGCCGAGCCATCTTGAAGTGCTCGACGAGAGCGACAAACACAAAGGGCATGCCGGTTCGAGACCGGGCGGCGAGACCCATTTCCGCGTCCGCATTACCTCCCCTCGGCTCGATGGCCTGAGCCGCGTGGCCCAGCACCGCGCCGTGATGGAAACGCTCGACGCCGAACTGAAGTCCGGCGTGCATGCTCTGGCGATCGAAGTGGTGAAAACCGGCGCATCGGCCAGCTGACCCAATATAGGCCACGCCACCCCTTTTCACAAGCTGGCACTGCCACTCTGTCGCTTTCGTGACAACAGGTTAGGCGCGCGCGCCGCCTCGCATTTCGGAGCTTCCCTGCGTTGCTCTGCGGCGGATTGCGGCGTGAAACGGGCAAAGACGTGGCCGCCTGCCCCGGTCTCTCCGAATTGTCGCCCAAGCCCTTGCCTAGCTGTTGCAGTCGCAGACAGACAGGGAGGGCACCATGTCCATTGTCCAGCTGGCGGCACTCGCCGCCATCTTGCTGTGCGCCACGTCGAGCGGCGCGTTGGCGGCATCCAGCAAATTGCAGCTCATCATCGGCGGCGAGGCCTATGACGGGCCGCCGAAGTTCGAGGTCAGCTTCGACGGCAAGCTGCTCGGCGAGGGCGTGGTCAGCGACGCCATCGACACCGCCTCCGCCGGGCGGTTCGCCGATGCGGCCGACAAGGCGCCCTATGTGCAGAGCTTCGACTTCGAAATCCCCGAAGCCATCTTCAAGCCGGGTGGCGAAGTGCGCGTGCGCCTCATCAACGAGGCCTATGGCGGCGACGGCTCCAACCGCGACCGTAACCTCTTCCTTGCCGCGGTGACGCTCAACGGTCGCGCCATCACTGTTTCGGGGCTCGAAACCCGCGGCACCAGCGACGACATCAGGAACGAGCTCCTCGGCGAGTTCCTCGTGCTTCGGGACGGCAACGTGGAAGGCGTGTCGCGCGCGCCCGCCGGCGGGTGGCCGACCCCCGAAACCGCCCTCGCCCAGGCTCGCCTTCTGCCCGAGTCCAAAGCTCAGGAAACAGCCGCCCTCGAAACGCCCGAAGCCGCCCCGGCCAAGCCCCCCGTGGCGGTGGCAGCGCTCACAGTACCCGAGGCGCCGGAAACTGCGGCGCCTGTCGAAGTGGCCGCCGTCTCCCCCGCCGCGACCGACCCCACGGCCTGTACCCGCGACGAGCTCTACAACGTCATCGGCTTCAACGAGAACTCGAACGACCTGACGCCCCGTCTCGAGGCGCGGCTCAAGCAGATCATCGAGGATATCGGGCCGCAAAAGTGCAAGGTGCTGGTCACCGGCTATTCCTCCAAGCAGGGCAACCACGCCACCAATGCGCTGTTTGCCATCGAGCGGGCGCAGAACGTGCTGGCCTACCTCAAGAAATCCGGCCTCAGCTTCGAACGCGCAACGGCCGCCGGTGGCGGCGCCACCGACCAGTTCGGCCCCGACTTCGCCTCCAACCGCCGCGTGGTGATTTCTGTCAGCCCGTAGGCGCTGTTCACCGCATCTCGTCGAGCCACGCCCGCACAGCGGCGGGGTCGACATTGCGCTCTATGAACGCCTGGCCGATGCCGCGGGTCAGGATGAAGGTGAGGGCGCCGCGTACCACCTTCTTGTCCTGCGCGATGGCGTTCATCAGAAAGTCGGTGTCGGGCAGCTCGCCGGGAATATCCGCCAGCGTGGTCGGCAGGCCGGCCGCTTCGAGGTGATGCTTCACGCGGGATGTGTCCTGGCTCGGCGCGAGGCCGAGCCTGGCCGAAAAACCGTGCGCCAGCACCATGCCGATCGCCACGCCCTCGCCATGCAGCAGGCGCGGCGAAAAACCGGTCGCCGCTTCGAGCGCGTGGCCGAAGGTGTGGCCGAGGTTGAGCAGGGCGCGCACGCCGGTCTCGTACTCGTCCTCGAGCACGAAGCGCGTCTTGGCGGCGCAGGCGCGGGCGATGGCCTCGGCGCGGGCCGGGCCGCCCTCGAAGATTTCGCGGCGATTCTCTTCAAGCCAGTGGAAATAGGCCTCGTCGTCGATCAGCCCGTATTTCACCACCTCGGCATAGCCGGCGGCGAATTCGCGCGGCGGCAGGGTATCGAGCGCGTCGAGGTCGGCTAGCACCAGCTTGGGTTGATGGAAGGCGCCGATCAGGTTCTTGCCGTGCGGCGAGTTGATGCCGGTCTTGCCACCCACCGAACTGTCCACCTGGGCCAGCAGCGTCGTCGGCATCTGGACGAAGTCCATGCCGCGCCGGGTGATGGCGGCGGCAAAGCCCGCGAGGTCGCCGATCACCCCGCCCCCCAGCGCAATCACCAGATCCTTGCGCTCCAGCCGCGCCTCGAGCAGCCCTTCCACCGCCGTTTCGAGGTGCACCATCTTCTTGGTCGGCTCGCCATTGGGCAGCACGATGGTGGCATAGCCGACCCCCGCCGCATCGAGCGAGGCGGTGAGCCGGGGCAACTGCCGCAGCGCCACTTCGGTGTCGGTGATGATGCCGAAGCGCCGGTCCGGGAACATCGCCTTCAGCTTCTCGCCCGCGCCTTCCAGCAGGCCCCGGCCGATCACGATGTCGTACTCCCGCCCGGGGAGCGGCACGTGGACGATGATGGGGTCGGTCATGGACGGGTCTCTTGCGCCAATTGCGGCCGGGAGAAATGCGCGACGATGGCGTCGATCACCTCGCTCGCCACCTGGTCCTGCGGCACGTCGCGCGAGATGACGGTGATGTCGGCCTCGGCATAGGTAGGATAGCGCGCGTCGATCAGCTTCTGCAGCGTCTCGCGCGGGTTGGGGGTCTTGAGCAGCGGCCGGTTGGAGCGGCGCGACACGCGCTGGAACAACAGTTCGAAATCGGCCTTGATCCACACCGATACGGCGGTCTGCTTGATCAGGGCGCGCGTCTCGGCATTCATGAAGGCGCCGCCGCCGGTGCCCAGAACAATGCCCTTTTCCCTGAGCAGACGGGCGATCACCTTCACCTCGCCGGCGCGGAAATCGGCCTCGCCATGGGCGGCGAAAATGTCCTCGATCGACATGCCCGCGGCCTTCTCCACCTCCTCGTCGCTGTCGACGAAGTGGCGGCCCAGCCGGGCGGCGAGGCGGCGTCCTACGGTGGTTTTTCCGGCGCCCATCATGCCGATGAGCACGATCGGCCGGTCGCCGATAAGCTGTTGCAGCATTTCGCGCGTGTGACCCCCAGTGGCGCTTCGTGTGGCGCTGTCGCGTGACATGCCGCGTGTCCTCCGCCCCGCGGTTTGAACCGTTAGGGCGGCATAAAGTCAATGGCTGGTAATTTACGCGTCCTTGATCACCCTGCCGAAACAGGGGACATTCTGCCTGCGCTCGAAAAAGCGGACTGATCCATGCCCACCCTGATACGCCTGATCGTTGTCCTTCTCGTGCTGGCCGGCATCGCCTTTGGTGCGATGTTCGCGCTCGTCGCCACGGTGACGCCGCGCGAAAAGCAGGTGACCATGCGCATTCCGGCCCGCGAACTGGTACCCTCGGTGGCCAGCGATCCGCTGGTGCGGCGCGAGATCAATACCTCGCGGCCGACCATGCCGGTCGAAACCCCGGCCGTCGTTGAAACGCCCGCCACGCCCGCTACTCCCGCGGCTCCGGCCGCGGACGACAGCGACGTGGTGACGGTGGAGCAGGGGATCGAATGAGCGGCGGCCACCTGGTCGGCGCCTTTCTCGAGATGATGAGCGCCGAGCGCGGCGCGGCGAAGAACACCATCGAAGCCTATCGCCGCGACCTGTCCGATTACTGCGCCTTCCTCGCCCGCAAGGGCGTCGCCGTCACCGAGGCCGGCCGCGAGGAGGTGGCGCAGTATCTGGCCGAGCTCGACGCCAACGGCATCGCCGCTTCGTCCAGTGCGCGAAAGCTCTCGGCGCTGCGGCAGTTCCACAAGTTTCTCGCCGCCGATGGTATCCGCCCCGACGATCCCACCCGCATCATCGCCTCGCCCAAGGCGCGCCGGGCGCTGCCCAAGGTGCTGTCGATCGAGGAGATCGACCGGCTGCTGCGACAGGCCGAGTCGGAGGTCGAGGAGGAAGGGCTCACCGACGCGAAGCGCGCCATGGCGCACCGGCTCTACGTGCTGCTCGAACTGCTCTATGCCACCGGCATGCGCGTTTCCGAATTGGTGTCGCTGAAGCGGGCGCAGGTCATGCGCGATGCGAGCTTCCTCACCATCCGCGGCAAGGGATCCAAGGAGCGCATCGTGCCGCTCACCGACCGGGCGCGCGATGCGGTGAAGACCTACCTTTCAACCCTCGAACCGGGCAGCCCGTGGTTGTTCCCGGCCGGCGGCGAAACCGGCTATCTCAGCCGCCAGGTCTTTGCCCGCGAACTGAAGGGTCTTGCGGCGCGGGCCGGCATCGGCGCGGCGCGCATTTCGCCCCACGTGCTCCGCCACGCCTTCGCCAGTCACCTGCTCTCGGGCGGCGCCGACTTGCGCGTGGTCCAGACGCTGCTCGGCCACTCCGACATTTCCACTACGCAGATCTACACCCACGTCCTCGACGAAAAGCTCCGCACCCTCGTCGAAAGCCACCACCCACTGGCCGAGGGTTAAGCGGCTGATGGTCTGTTGCGGCACCAGGTAGATGGACCACTGACGTGTCATCCCGGCCGAAGAGCTGGGACCCAACTCGAGACCTGCGCGGATTTCAACGTGGATACCGGCTCAAGCCCGGGATGACACAGCAGCGGCGGGGTGTCGTCGTGGTCCAATCCATGCGCGAAAATCGAGCCCGCCGCCTCACGCCGCCTTGTCATCCTTCTGCTCGTCCAGCCGCTCGAGCAGCCCGTCGAGCACGGCCAGCACCTCGGTGAGCGTCCGCGGCGTATCGGCCGGTGTCGCCGCGTGGGGCGCCGTTTCCGCCCAGCCCCGCTTGATCGCCTTGAGCCGCTCCTTGCGCCGCCGCCGCGCGGCCTTGGCGGCGTCCAGTACCTTGCGCATCGCCGCGTTGGTCTCGTCGAGGGCGAAAAGCTGCTCGCATTCCGGGCACCAGGCCTTCGCACCGGGGCGGACGAGCTTGGCATTTTCGGAAAACTGCCTGTGGCAGTGGGGACAGCTCAAATCCACCAAGGCATGCAAAGACATCAAACTCGGTCCGAACGCGACAGGGCCGGAAACGCTGGCCACCACCTAGGGTAGGCCCCGAAACGTCGTGCTTTGGTTAATGTGAGGCAACCGGGCCTTATCCCCGCCCTCAGCCGCACTGCTACCGTAAGGGCCTTGATCGGAAGCAATGCCGGAAAAAAAGAACTGATGCCGAACGTTCATTTACATTGGGGAATCCCCGATTCCCGGGCCTTTCGGGCCCAAAATCTCCGTTCAGGCGTCGTTCATCATCGTGGCCCGGCCGCGGCAGAACGCCCGGAATCCCCGATTTCCGTGGGTCGCTTGACTTCGCCGCCTGCCATCGCCACTTTCCGGCCACTTTGGGACGCCAGTCCGGCGGCCCTCTCAGGCCAGTTGGCGGGTTGAATGCTCTCATACCTCGATTTCGAAAAGCCGGTCGCCGATCTCGAAGGCAAGATCGCCGAGCTCAAGGCCATGGCTGGCTCTGATCAGGCCGTGTCGATCGACGAGGAAGTGTCGCGACTCAGCGCTCGCGCCGAGGAGGCGCTGGCCGACATCTACCGCCGCCTCACCCCGTGGCAGAAGACGCAGGTGGCGCGCCATCCGCAGCGCCCGCACTTCTCGGACTACATCAAGACGCTCATCACCGAGTGGACCCCGCTCGCGGGCGACCGCAAGTTCGCCGAGGATCCGGCGCTGCAGGCCGGCTTCGGCCGCTTCAACGGTCAGCCCGTCGCCATCCTGGGGCAGGAGAAGGGCTCCAACACCGAGACCCGCCTCAAGCACAATTTCGGCATGGCGCGCCCCGAGGGCTACCGCAAGGCCGTCCGCATCATGGACATGGCCGACCGCTTCGATATCCCGATCATCTCGTTCGTCGATACCGCCGGCGCCTATCCGGGCATTGGTGCCGAGGAACGCGGCCAGGCCGAGGCTATCGCCCGCTCCACCGAGCGCAGCCTCGAGCTTGGCGTGCCCAACCTCGCCATCATCATCGGCGAGGGCGGTTCGGGCGGCGCCATCGCCATCGCCACGGCCAACCGCGTTCTGATGCTCGAGAACGCCATCTACTCGGTGATTTCGCCCGAGGCGGGCGCCTCCATCCTGTGGCGCGATGCCGCCAAGGCGCAGGACGCGGCCAACAACATGAAGATCACCGCCACCGACTTGCTCGGGCTCGGCGTCATCGACGGCATCATCCCCGAGCCGGCCGGCGGTGCGCACCGCCATCACGCAGAGGTGATGAACGCCACTTCGCGCGCAATCACCCAGTTCCTCACCGATTTCGTCGGCACCCGTGGCCGGCTGGAGATCAGGGAACACAGGCGCGACAAATTCCTCGCCATGGGCACCAATCTGGCTTGAACCCTTGCCGGGGCGGGCGCACAAGCCTCGCGAAGGGTTTGAGTAACCAAGCGGCGTTACACTCCGGTAACTGTCCCGCCGTACCTCGGTGGTACCGGGCACATACGTATTTCGGGTTGGCGAATTTGAGCAGGACGCTCCGCTCCATTCTTTACGCGTTTGCGGCGATGATCGTCGCGGTCACACTGGCCGCCTGCGGTGGCATTGCGCCGCCCAACACCAAGGCGATCAAGCCGCTGCCTTCGGCGCTGGTGAGCAAGCTCAACGCTATGGGCTCATCCCCCGGCGCTCCCATGGTCATCCGCATCTTCAAGCTCACCAGCGAGCTCGAGGTGTGGAAGCAGGCGGCGGGCGGCACCTACAAGTTGCTCAAGACCTACGAGATCTGCGCCTATTCGGGCGGCCTCGGACCCAAGCTCAAGGAAGGCGACCGCCAGTCGCCCGAGGGGTTCTACAACATCACGCCCGCCCTGATGAACCCGAACTCCAACTACTACCTGGCGTTCAACACGGGCTTCCCGAACAAGTTCGACCGCGCCCATGGCCGCACCGGCAGCGACCTGATGGTGCATGGCGACTGCTCGTCGCGCGGCTGCTACGCCATGACCGACGAGGGTATCTCCGAGATCTACGCGCTGGCCCGCGAAACCTTCAAGGGCGGCAACGCCTCGTTCCAGTTGCAGATCTTCCCGTTCCGCATGACGGCCGAGAACCTCGCGAAGCATGCCGACAACCCCAACATGCCTTTCTGGCAGAACATCAAAGCCGGCTACGACCGCTTCGAGATCTCCCGCGCCCCCACCAACTGGGACGTGTGCAACAAGCAGTATGTGTTCGACGTGCCGGCGGGCGTGACGCTCGAGGCTGCGGCGCCGTGCCCCACCAGTGTTGCCTCGCTGTCGCCCGACTTGAAGGCGAAACAGCTCGCGGACCTGGCGGCGATGGAGAAGGTGTTGGCAGACCTCAAGGCAAAGGAAGCCCGGGCAGCAGCCGAGGCGCAGAAGGCTGCCGACGCCCAAGTGGCAGCCAAGGCGCGCGGCGAGGCCATCGGCAGCTTCTTCGGCGGCCTGTTCGGCGGCGGCGAGGGGCAGAAGGTCATCGACCCGTCGGTCGAGGCTCCGGTGCCGGCATCGCGGCCACGCGCCTGACGCTTGCCATGGCCCTCCGGCCGCACCATCTGGTGGATGCCGCCACACCGGCCGGGCTGGGCCCAGCCGGCACCGCGACCCATCCCCATAGTGGCCAGTACTGGCCGGAGGCACGCAGCATTTCCGAACGTCAGGTTTTCGACCGCCGCCCGCACTGTTCCAACCTCAGCGCCGCCGGCCATCGGTCCGGCTCGTGGGCGCGCGTGTGCACGGGCGAGACCCGATTCGGCCAAGTCGCGGAGGATGCGCAATGCGCCGCCATCGCCGCCTGGTGACCATCGACCGCGTCATTCCCTTCCTCGCCGCCCTTGTCGGTCTCATCGCGCTTGCCGGTGCGGTCATGGCGGAGCTCAGTTCCGAGGCACGCACCCGCGCCGTCACCGCCGAGCTCGCCTCGGTCAAGGCGTCGGTCGACCAACTCGTTCAGACCGTGTCTGCGGCCGCTCCCGAGCCGGCCGATGACGGCACCGTCGAAGCGCTCCTCGCGCTCCAGGATCGCATGGTGAAACTCGAGGCTGACTGGGAGGCGCAGAAGGAGCTCGTTGCCTCGCTCCCCGCCGCCCCGGCAGAGAGCGATCCCGCTCCCGGCGACCAGCCGGCGAAGGAAGCGGCGATCGACCCCAACCTGCCCACCACCGACTGCATCCCGCTCGGCACCCGCTTCATGGTCACGCCCAACGAGACCTATCCGCTCTGCCAGTCGCGCCATCAGGTGAAGGTGGGGATGATCACCGCCGACTCCGTCGAGGTGGCGGGCGCCGGCACCATCGTTGAGACCGGCTTCGGCACGCTGGCGGGCTCGACCTGCACCATCATGGTGTTCTCGGCCGATCCGGCCGGCTTTGCCGAAATGCGCGTCACCTGCAGCTGATTGCGCCGCCATGTGACACGCGGCCACTGGCGGAACGGCGCCGAAATCACTAGAGCTTGGCGTCTCCCGCCGGGTCCTGTCTCCAAGTGTCTGCTACCACCGCCACGTCCGCCAACGCGTCGCTCAAGGGCATGGCGCTGGGTCTTGCCGCCTACAGCATCTTCGCTGTGCACGATGCGCTGGTGAAGGGCGTCATCCACGATATCCCGGTGGTGCAGATCCTGTTCGTGCGCTCCGTCGTCGTCACCCTTATCTGCCTCGCCATCGGCCGCATGGGGGTGGTGCGCGGCCTGGTCAAGTCGCCCAATAAGCCGATGCTGCTCCTGCGCGGCATGCTCACCCTCGCCGCCTGGTGCATGTACTATCCCGCCGGCAAGGAGCTTCAGCTCGCCGAAATGACGACGCTCTACTATGTCGCGCCGGTCATCACCGTTGTGCTCGCGGTCATCTTCCTCAAGGAGCGGCTGACGCTCGCGCGCGTCGGCGCCTCGGCCATCGGCTTTTTCGGCGTGGTGGTGGCGGTCAATCCCGCCGGTATCACCATTGGCATTCCGGCCCTGATGGCGCTCGGCGCCGCCTTCCTGTGGTCGGTGGCGATGATCGTCATGCGCACCGTGTCGAAGTCCGAGAGCTCGCTTGTCCTCGTCTTCTCGATGAACCTCTTCTACGTCGTGGTTCTGGCAGGCTTCGCGCTGCCCTTCTGGGTGCCGATGGATGCCCGCGAGATCGCCTTCATCGTCCTCACCGGCCTTCTCGGCCTCGCCGCGCAATATGCGCTCATCGATGCGGCGCGCCTCGTGCCCGCCAGCGTTCTCGGAACGGTCGAGTATACCGCGCTGTGCTGGAGCTTCATCTTCGGCTTCCTGTTCTGGGCCGAAATGCCCGGGCCGATGGTCTATCTCGGCGCCGGACTGGTGGTCGCCGCTGGCCTCATCCTCGCCTACAGCGAACGCCGCCGCCGCCCGCCCCCAATCGAGGCGCCGTAACCCGCCCGCTCCGCAAGGATTGGTTTAGCTTGCTCTGCTATCACTACCTCCAGCAGGTCGAGTGGGGGCTGCGGCGTGCCTGTGGCATTCGAACGCGTCTGGGTGGTCGTGCCGGCCTATAACGAGGGCTCTGTCGTCGCGGCGACGGTGGGAGGCCTGTTGCCGCGTTTCCCCAATGTGATCGTCGTCGATGACTGCTCGGCCGATGCCACCGGCCAGGTGGCGCTCGGGGCTGGCGCGCATGTCGCCCGTCATCCGGTTAATTTGGGGCAGGGGGCGGCACTGGCCACCGGCATTGCCTATGCCCTGCGGCAGGGCGCCGAGGCCATCGTCACCTTCGATGCCGACGGGCAGCACGGGGCGGCCGATGCGGAAGCCATGCTCCATCGCCTCGACGAGACGGGAGTGGACGTCGTGCTCGGCTCGCGCTTCCTCGGTCGGGCGGAGGGCATCACGTCGGGCCGCCGGCTGCTGCTCCGCCTCGCCGTGCTCTTCACCCGCTTCACCACCGGGCTCGCCCTCGGCGATGCCCATAACGGGCTGCGCGTCCTCTCGCGCCATGCCGCCCAGACCATCCGCATCCGGCAGAACCGCATGGCCCACGCCTCCGAAATCCTCGAGCAGATCGCCGCGCACGGACTTCGCTTCACCGAGGCGCCGTGCAACATCGTCTACACCGACTATTCGCGCGCCAAGGGCCAGCGCTGGACCGGCGCCTTCGGCATCCTCGCCGATCTCCTGACGCGTAGGCTCTATCGATGATCTTCCAGATCGGCGCGCTCGCCGTCCTCGCCCTGCTCGTGCTCTATGCCTTTGGTCAGCGTCGGCGCTCCGGCCCACTCTCCTATGGCATCATCCTCGCGGCCCTGGCGGGGGCGGTGCTGGTCATCTTTCCCGATCTCAGCACCACTCTCGCGCACGCAGTGGGCGTCGGGCGCGGTGCCGATCTCGTCTTCTACGTCTTCATGCTCATCGTCTTCGCAGCCATCGCCAACCTGCACCTGCGCCTGCGCGCCCATAGCGAGGTCGTCACCCAGCTGGCGCGCGAGGTTGCCCTCTCCACCGTCCGCGAGCCGGCCCGGCCGGGCGAGCCTGGCGCATGAGCCTCTCCATGATCCTTGCCTGCCTCGTCTTTTCCGCCACGTTGGGGGGCGGGCAGGTGCTGTTCAAGCTCGCGGCCGGCGACCTCCGCACCCGCCTCGCCACTGGCTGGCTCGAGGCCGCGCTCTCGCCCTGGCTCATCGGCGCGCTGGCGCTCTATGCCGTCTCCACCGCGCTCTGGCTCTACATCCTCGCCCATGTGCCGCTGACACGCGCCTACCCCTTCGCGCTGCTCGGCGCTGCCTTCGTGCCGCTCCTCGCCCGCGTCGCCCTGGGTGAGCCGCTGCCGGCGCTTTACCTCGTCGGCATGGCGGTGGTCATCGGCGGCGTGGCGCTGATCCAACTCTCCTAGGGCAGCGTCAGGCTGTCGGTGGGCAGGCTGAGGTCGAGCCCGGGCGTGAGGAACGCATCGCCCTCGGGCGTATAGAGCACGCCCGAAACCACGGGGATGATCCCCACCCGTGGGCACTCCGCCGCCGCCACCTCCAGCGTCGCAAGGCGCTGCACCGGCTTGGGCATGGGCACGCCATTGCAGGCGACATAGGCGAGGTCATCATAGGGCAGGGCCTCTCCATCCGGCCCCCGCGCCGAGAGGCTGAAGCGACACGTCCCCGCCTCGCAGCTTGAGGCTACAGTGAGGCGGCTCACATGCGCCTCCGTCAGTTGCGGCAGCCCCACAGGCCGCAGTGCCATCAGCCCAACCGCCACCGCGAAGTAGACGACCAGCGCCACGATCAGGGGCACGCTCCACCTACCGTCAGTCGCCCGCTCCATGGCGAGCGCGGCGATGAAGGCGCCGGTCAGCAGCAGCATCGGCGCGATGAAGTCGCGGAAAAAGCCGTATTTCAGGTGCGGCGAGCCCGACGGCGCCCCCGACACATAGGCGAGGATGATCCCACCCGCCGTGATCGCGGCGAACCACAGCCCGAGCGGCATCCGCAGCATCCGCACCGGTCGCAGCACCAGTAGTACCAGCAGCCCCAGCATGGCAGCGGCAAGTCCCGGCAGTTGCAGCAGCAGCGGCTGCCGCCAGGCCTCGATGCTGTCCGGCACCATCGGCACGGTGACAACGGGCGCGAACGCGCAGGCGGTGGCATAGCAGGTGTCCCAGAAGAGCTGCACCGCCTTGAGCGGCGCCAGCTCCGGCGTCAGCACCATGCCCTGCTGGTCGCCATACTGCTCGTAGAGCCCCCAGTTGCCGCTCATCAGCCCCACCGCCACGAAGCCGGCCACCGCCCCGGCCGCCAGCGGCAGCACCACATGCAGCGCCCCGCGCCCCAGCGCGCCCCGCAGGTCGCGCCAGTGGCGCAGGGCCGCAAGCGCCACGATCAGCCCCGCCGCGATCAGCGCCACCAGCGCCTCGAATGTCCGCGTCTGGTAGAGCAGCACGAACAGCGCGCCGATCAGGCCGGCGCGGAGGGCGAGCGGCAGGCGGGCAATGCTCACCAGCACCATCGCTCCGAGCAGCGCCGCGGCGACGAAATGCGTCCACGGCACGTCGAAGACGCGGAACCACACGCTGCCATAGAGTGAGATCACCCCCACCAGCAGCAGCACGAACTGCATGGCCGGCCCGGCATGGGCCCGGTCCCGCTGGGCGATGAAGGCGAGAATCCCGGCACAGGCGACGAAGGTCAGCCGGCCCAGCAGCATCAGGGCGATGTCGGGCGTGACCCCGAAGACCGCTCCCGTGGCGAGGGTCAGCCCCACATAGGCCGGGCCGACCAGCCCACGCGTTTCGGCATCGGGCAGGCCCTGCTCGATGGTCTGCTGCGCGGCCCGCAGGAACACGCCCTGGTCGTGCCACTCGGCCATGGTGTGGAGCGCGATGCCGCTCTCGGGCATCAGCCACAGCGCCACCATCAGCGCCACCGCCACAAGCGCCGCAAAGACGAGTTGCGAGCGTGGCGGCGCTCCCGTCACCGTGGACTGATTGGCCCCCATCCTCGTTCACCCCCCGCTGCCCTCTCCCGGCAGCTAACCCGATTCCAGGGCGTCAGGGCATCTGCCAGTTGTTGAAGAGCGGCGCGGTCGAGGGTTTCGGATCGGCGACGAGATTGACGCGCACCCTTGGTCCGGTGCCGTCGAACTTGTCCGGCCGAACAACGGGTTCTAGGGGGGTCACGCTGTCGTAGTAGCGCTCCGCAATATGGGTGGGGCCGAGGAATATCGCCTGTTGGTCGGCCATCTCCGCGCTCGCGGAGGGGAAACCTTGCCAGCGCCGCCATACGCCATACTGCGCGTCGTAATCGGCATTGTTGAGGTTGAACACCGGCGCATTCACCCCGAGCTCGAGCTTGAGGTAACCGGGGTGGAAATAGCGGTCGGCGACGATATAGGCCGCGCCATTCTCGACACGCAAAGCCTCCACGGCGCGGGCTACCTCCGGCCACCCACGGAACGGCTTGCCGGGATCGACCAGAGTCGAGGTAACCGACAGTGGCAAGCACAGCAGAACATAGTAAGGCACCGTCACCGCCAGTCCCAGCACAAGTGCCAGCCCGGCAAGAGTAGCTTTCCACCAGCGCGGCGGCGCCGCCATCGCGAGCCCGGCAACGATAGTCAGGAAATATGTCATTGGGGCAACCCAATGCATGCCGACCTCGTCTGTCTGGGAGAACACCCCAAGAAAGAGGGCGAAGGGCAGAATGACCAGCCACAGCCGGCGATGGGGCCCGCGCATAAGCGTCACCAACGCCAAAGCGACGATCGGCGGCGATGAAATCAGCAGGAAGTTGTCGATGTAGATCCATAGGCTGGACCACGGCGTGATCTCCAGCCCGTATCGCATCGTCTGCATGACAAGTGAGGGCCACCCGTGCTGCGCGTTCCACCAGAGGACTGGCAAGATCACCGCCGCCGCGACGAGGAGTGCAAGCCAAGGCCACCGCGTGAAGTACCAGCGGCGCATGGAGGGTTCTGCCAGCGTCCAAGCGAAAAAGCCGACGGCGACGAACAACGCAATGTACTTCGACGCTCCCGCCGCGCCGACCATCGCACCCGCGAGCAGCCACCATGCAGGAGCACCCCCACGGTAGACCTGCACCAGAGACCAAAATGCAAGCAGCACGAAGAGCGCCATGGGGGAGTCAGGCCAGGCAACGAAGCTAAGGACCTCGATTCCCGTCAGGTTCGCAAAGATGGCGGCCCAGGCCGCAGTGCGCGCGTTCCCCGTCAGGCCCTTTGCAATGCCCCAGACGGCGGCAACACAGATCGTTCCCGCTACCACAGGCACGAAACGGATACCGAGCGGTGTGTCGCCGAAGATCAGCGTGCCAGCGCGAATGAAGTAGGCGATGAGCGGCGGGTGGTCATAGTATCCCGCCTGCAGATTGGTCGACCAGTGCCAGTAATAGGCCTCGTCGAAGAACAGGGGGCCTTGGCTGGCGGCGAGCAGTCGCAGTGCAAGCAGCGCTAGACTGAGGGCCGCCGCGAATGCGGTCAGCCCTCGTGCCGGATTGCTCGTGGCGTCAGTAATCGGCGCCGTAGCCGTGACTGTCGCCACGGCCTAGAATGCGCCGTGGCAGTGCTTGAACTTCTTGCCCGAGCCGCAGGGGCAGGGGGCATTGCGGCTGACGCCGACCAGCAACTTGGGGTCGATCGGCTTGAGCGCCGGATCGGCCTCGATCACGTCCCCGCTCTGGGCGGCGCCCGCCGCGGCGAAGGCGGCGAGGCCGGGGGCCGGCCCGAGGGCGCGCGAAATGGTGCCCGAGAAGCCGGTCGCGGCATCGTTCTCGCCCGAAGTCGGGTCGATGTGGATGGCGGCCATCTCCGAGAGGTCCGGGGCCGGCGGCGGCTCGGGCGGACGCATCTGGATCTCGACATGGCTGAGCTGGGTGGTGACCAGTTCGCGCAGCTGCGAGAGGAGCTGCTCGAACAGTTCGAAGGCTTCGCGCTTGTATTCGTTCAGCGGGTCGCGCTGGGCCAGGCCGCGCCAGCCGATCACCTTGGAAAGGTGGTCGAGCGTCACCAGGTGCTCGCGCCACAGGCTGTCGATCGACTGCAGCAGGATCGATTTTTCCACCTGCCGCATGATGTCGGAGCTGTAGCGGGCGAGCTTGGCCGCCATGAATTCGTCGGCGGCCGCCGTGATGCGCTCGCGCACCGCTTCGGCGTCGATGCCCTCCTCCTCGGCCCATTCCTTGATGGGCACTTCGATGTTGAGGTAGGTCTTGGTCGCCTCGGCGAGCTGCTCGATGTTCCACTGCTCGGCATAGGAACGCTCGGGAATGGCCTTGGCGACGATGTCCTCGATCACTTCGTGACGCATGTTGGTGACGGTTTCCGACACGTCCTCGGAATCCATCAGTTCCAGGCGCTCGGCGAAGATCACCTTGCGCTGGTCATTCATCACGTCGTCGTATTTGAGGATGTTCTTGCGGATGTCGAAGTTGCGGGCTTCGACGCGGGCCTGGGCGCGTTCGATCGCCTTGGTCACCCACGGATGGGTGATGGACTCGCCCTGCTCTAGACCGAGCTTGCTCAGCATCGAATCCATCGATTCGACGGGGAAAATGCGCATCAGCTCGTCCTGCAGCGACAGGAAGAACTTCGAATGGCCGGGGTCGCCCTGGCGGCCGGCACGGCCGCGCAGCTGATTGTCGATGCGGCGGCTCTCGTGGCGCTCGGTGCCGATGATGTAGAGGCCGCCCGCGGCCAGCACCTTCTCCTTGTCGGCGGCGATCTGCGCCTTGATCTCGGCAATGCGCGCGTCGCGCTCGGGGCCGGGGGGTACGTCCTTGAGCTCGCGCTCGATGCGCATCTCGAGGTTGCCGCCCAGCTGGATGTCGGTGCCGCGGCCGGCCATGTTGGTGGCAATGGTCACCGCGCCGCTCACGCCGGCATCGGCGACGATATAAGCTTCCTGCTCGTGGTAGCGGGCGTTCAGCACCTGCAGGTTGTCGACGCCCTTCTTGCGCAGCAGCTCGGCGAGCATTTCCGACTTCTCGATCGAGGTCGTGCCCACCAGCACGGGCTGACCGCGCTTGCGGCAGTCGGCGATCAGCTCGGCGATCTCCTCGAACTTCTCGGCCGCGGTGCGGAAGATGGCGTCATCCTCGTCGATGCGCTTGACCGGCACGTTGGTCGGGATGGTGACGACGTTGAGCCCGTAGATGTCGCCGAACTCCTCGGCCTCGGTCGCTGCCGTACCGGTCATGCCGGCCAGCTTCTTGTAGAGGCGGAAATAGTTCTGGAAGGTGATCGAGGCCAGCGTCTGGTTCTCGGGCTGGATCCTGACGCGTTCCTTGGCTTCCAGCGCCTGGTGCAGGCCCTCCGAATAGCGGCGGCCCGGCATCATGCGGCCGGTGAACTCGTCGATGATCACCA
>ENA-UOVV01000084-UOVV01000084.1-compost-metagenome-genome-assembly--contig:-NODE-84-length-142903-cov-74.540218_pt1 | contig 142903 bp, 126 predicted proteins | sample MGYA00238155_ERZ761577 | MGnify/ENA primary metagenome ERZ761577 (study PRJEB28898, sample SAMN06268775) | compost metagenome | isolation source: Emeryville, CA | place: USA:Emeryville, CA | collected...
TCGCGACGTTTCCTTCCACGCCCGATCCGGCGGATTTCCGCATCGACGGACGATTCGATTTCATCTGGGTGGCTTCGCTGTTCTCGCATCTGCCGAGGCCGCTGTTCGATGCATGGCTGTCGCGGTTGCTTGAATTGCTGACGCCGCGTGGGGCGCTGTGCTTCAGCGTTCGCGACATCGGCCTGCTGCCGGGCGGCGCGACGCTCGACGATGCGGCATTCCTGTATCAACCGGAAAGCGAGAACGCGGATCTGGGATCGGACATTTACGGCACGACCTATGCGGGCGAGGGGTTCGTCCGCGACGTGGTTGCAACGGCATTGGGGCGCGATGCCATTTGTCGCCGTCTGCCGCGCGCGCTGGCGAACGAGCAGGATCTCTACGTCGTTGCCGCCGATCCGTCGGTCGATCTGGATGGCCTCGCGTCGTTCCGACGTGGCGTATGGGGTTGGGTCGACCGGCGCTCGCTTTCGTCGGAAGGCGATCTGTATCTGGAAGGCTGGGCGGCATCGCTCGATGAAGGCTCGGCGAGCCGGATCGAGATCGTCGTCGATGGCGAGGCGCACGATGTGGAACCGTCCATCGATCGCCCGGACGTCGGCGAGGCGCATCGCGATGCGCGGCTGGTCCGTTCGGGGTGGCGGTTGCAGACGCGCTTGCGCGATGCAGGTCGGTCGTCTGTTCCGGTGGAGGTGTTTGCCCACACCGCGACGTCGTGCTCGCTGTTGTACAAGGGCGACGTCCGATCCGTGTGAATGCGGATTACGGCAGCGCGTGCTCGCGCAGCCAGTCGCGCGCATCTTCGGCGTCGCGTTCGAACCACGCGCGTGCGGAACCGAGGCGGAAGGTGTAGCCCCAGGCATCCATGTCGGCCAGCGCACGGTCGCGGCCGAAGCCGGGGATTTCGTCGGCGAGCACGATCTGCAGGTAGCAGGTCGCGTCTTCCTCGGCTTGCGAGTCGGAGGCGTCGGTGTGGATCGATGCGCGTCGTTCGGGGCCGGCGGTGATCAGATGACAGGCTTCGTGGAGCAGCGAGTGCAAGGGCGTATCGCCGCGCACGTAGACGTGGTCGGCGATGATGCCGGCTTCGGGTTCGCCCCAGTAGCTGCCCGGAATCGGTTCGCCGTCGCCGACCATCACGAGGACGAGTCCGTAGCGTGCGAGCAGCGCGCGCAACGACGCTTCGCTGGTGTCCGCGACGGTGAGTACGTCGTTTGCGGCGACGCCGCCGCATGCGGCGGCGGGCACGCTCAGTCCTCGTCGGTGCCGGATGGTTCGGCGTCGCGTTTTTCCGGCAGCGCGACGGACAGCTCCAGCACTTCGCTGTCGCCTTCGCGCTCGACGTTGATCGTGATAGCGTCGGGGTCGACGTTCACGTACTTGCGGATCACTTCCAGCAGCTCGCGGCGCAGAAGCGGAAGGTAGTCCGGGCGTCCGGTCGCGGCGCGCTCCTGTTGCACGATGATGCGCAGGCGCTCGGCGGCGACGGATGCGGTGTTGCGCGGACGCGAGCGCAGGAAATCGAAGATGCCCATGGTCAGCTCCCGAAGATGCGCGAAAGGAATCCCTTCTTCGGCGCGTCGACGAAGCGCATCGGGCGCTCCTCGCCGCACAGGCGTGCGACGGCGTCGGCATACGCCTGGCCGGCATCGGAGGACTCGTCGAGGATCACCGGGATGCCCGCATTGGAGGCGCTGAGCACGCCTTCCGATTCCGGGATCACGCCGATCACGTCGATGCCGAGGATCTCCTTGACGTCGCCGATGCTCATCATGTCGCCTCCGGCGACGCGCTCGGGGTTGTAGCGCGTGAGGAGCAGGTGCTGCTCGACGCCGCCTTCGCCGCGCTCGGCCTTGCGCGTCTTGCTGGACAGGAGTCCGAGGATGCGGTCGGAGTCGCGCACGCTGGAGACTTCCGGATTGACCACGACGACGGCGCGGTCGGCGAAGTACATGGCGAGGGCCGCGCCTTTCTCGATGCCGGCCGGCGAGTCGCAGATCACGTGGTCGAAGCCGTCCTCGGCGAGTTCGTTCAATACCCGCTCGACGCCTTCCTTGCTGAGCGCGTCCTTGTCGCGCGTCTGCGAGGCGGCGAGCACGTACAACGAATCGATCCGCTTGTCCTTGATCAGCGCCTGCTTGAGCGTGCATTCGCCGTTGATGACGTTGACGAAGTCGTACACGACACGCCGCTCGCAGCCCATGATGAGGTCGAGGTTGCGCAGGCCGACGTCGAAATCGATCACGGCGACTTTCTTGCCGCGCTTGGCGAGGCCGACTGCGAGCGATGCGCTGGTGGTCGTCTTGCCCACGCCGCCCTTGCCGGAAGTTACGACGATGATCTCGGTCAATGGAGTGTCCTCGATGTGCGGTTTTCGGTTGGATCGATCGTTGCCGTGCGGTCGCACCCGCCAGCCGGGTGCGGCGTGCGCGGGATTCAGAGTTTCTGCAGCACGAGTTTGTCGCCGTCGAGCCACGCCTGCACGGGCTGGCCGCGCAGATCGGCCGGAATGTCCTCGAACACGCGGTACTGGCCGGCAATCGACACCAGCTCGGCATGGAACTCGCGACAGAAGATGCGAGCGCTTTCGTCGCCCTGCGCGCCGGCCAGCGCCCGCCCGCGCAGCGCGCCGTAGACGTGGATCGACCCGTCGGCGATCACTTCTGCGCCATTGGCCACCAGTGCGGTCAGGGTCAGGTCGCGCCCGCGTGCGTAGACCTGCTGGCCGGAGCGGACGGGCTTTTCGTGCAGCATGCCGGTGGTCGCGGCAGGCGCGGCGGGCGATGCCGCACTCGGCGCGGGCGCGTCGCGCGGCGGCGGCGCGGCGGTGGCTTCCGCGGCGCCGCTGCGCTCGTATGCGGCACGGAACTTCGCGATCACCGGGATGCCGAGCTCGATCGCGATGCGCTCGTTCTCGCTCGTGCCGTAGGAAAGCCCGACCGGCAGCATGCCGGCTGTGCGGATGCGCTCGAGCAGGTCGCGCACGCTGGCGACGTCGGGCAGTGCGGGCAGGTGGCTGAGATCCAGCACGACGGGTGCGCGCAGGAACAGCTTTTCCGCGCCGGCGACCTTCTCGCGCAGTTCGTCCAGCAGCGCCTCCGGATCGAGGCGCTTGAGCTTGAGGTTGGCGATGCCGACCTGGCCGAACTTGATCTCGGCAACCGGTTCCAGGGATGCGGCCGTGGCTGCGCTCATCGATCCCCCCGTCACGATCCGCCGGCAGCGCGCCGGGGCACGTCGTCGCGTGCGCGTTCCGACAGCCAGGGCAGGTCCGGCAACTCACCTGCGTCCTTGAGATACGTGTCGCGCACGAAGGGATAGCTGCAAAGCGATTTGGAAAGCATCGCCACGCGGTGCCCCGTTTCCGTCATCACATGCTGGCCGACCTCCTGGAAGCCCCAGCTCCCGTGGAACAGCAGGGACACGTTGTCGCCCTGTTCGAGGAACACCTCGCAGGCCAGCTCCGGGACGCGCATTTCGGCGTAGCTGGTCACGTCCGCGTACAGCACGCGGCCGAGGCCGTGGCGCCGATAGGGGCGCGCAACCACGATCCGGTCGATGTACACGAAACGCGGATAGCGTTCGCGGAACCAGAGGAAGTTTGAGCTGCCGTACTGTGCGTCTTCCCGCATCGCGACGAGGAACGCCGCGATCTGGCCGTCGATTTCCGCCAGTCGGAAATAGCAGGCCTGTTCGTACAGCGTCCGCAGGCCGGCTTCGTCGAGGGGCAGGATGGTCGAGCCGGCGGCGTTGTTGATTGCGAGCACCGAATCCAAGTCGTGCGATTGCACGTCGCGGATGCTCAAGGTCATGTCTTGCTCCGTGGGTTCTGGCGGAACGCCGGAGAGGCAGGCCGCGCACCGTGGCGGATTATCGCATGCGGCCACCGGCGGGTCATGGCGCGGGCGGGGCCGCAAGGTTAGGGAAACGTTAGCCCGGGGGCGGATGACTTCCGGGCAGGTACGAGCCCGCGGCTCCGGCCTATCATGGCGGCATGCCGTGGCCGCACATCAACCACATCCAGCTGTTGCGCTACGCGGGGCTGATCCAGTACGCCAGCGTGGGCACGCCGTTCCTGCGCTACGAGGCGCTGGTGGACGACGTGACGCAGAAGCAGTTGCCCACCGTGTACGTCGAACTGTGGCTGGCCTGCTACGTGGTGTTCGGCGTCGTCTACTGGTACCTGACCCACGATCTCGGCGATCGTCGCCCGACGCCGCGGCGACGCGGGATGCAGATCGCGTTGCTGCTGGTGCTCAACGCAATGGCGGTGGCGATCGGCTGGTTCAGCCAGAGCGGCATATCGGCGCTGCTGCTCGCGGTCGTCGCGGTCGTGCTGCCGTGGCTGGTGCCGCTGCGCGTGGGCATTGCATGGATGGTGCTGCAGAACTTCTCGCTTGTGCCCGTGTTCGCGAGCATCCGCGAGCCGGTGTTCAGCCTCGCCGATGCGTTCCTGCAGTCGAGCCTGTATTTCGGCTTCATCGTGCTGGCGTTCGTCACCTCGCTGGTCACGCGCCAGCAGGCCGAGGCGCGCGAGGAGCAGCGCCGGCTCAACTCGGAGCTGCGCGCGACCCGCACGCTGCTGGCCGAATCCAGCCGCCTGGCCGAACGCATGCGCATTTCACGCGAGCTGCACGACTTGATCGGCCATCATCTGACCGCGCTGAGCCTGAATCTGGAAGTCGCCAGCCATCTGGTGCAGGGGCCGGCACGTGACCACGTGCAGCAGGCGCAATCGGTGGCCAAGCTCCTGCTCGGTGACGTGCGAGAAGTCGTAAGCCAGTTGCGCGAGGGCGACAGCATCGACCTCACGCAGGCGCTGACCAACCTGACCGAAGGCGTTCCCGGGCTTGCCATCCATCTCGAACTGCCGCCGCGCTTCAGCGTGGACGATCCGCGTCGGGCGCAGGTGCTGCTGCGCTGCGCGCAGGAGATCATCACCAACACCGTCCGCCACTCCGGCGCGCGCAACCTGTGGCTGCGTTTCGAGCGCAGCGACGATCACCAGATGGTGATGCACGCGCGCGACGACGGGCATGGCGCGGCGGAGCTGCGTCCGGGCAACGGGTTGGCCGGAATGCGCGAGCGCCTCGCGCTGTTCGGAGGCCGGCTCGACATCGTCACGGGAAGCGGGCGCGGTTTCGCGCTCGATGCATGGCTGCCGCTGGAGGGTTCCTCATGATCGAAGTCTGCCTGGTGGACGACCAGACCCTGGTGCGGCAGGGCATCCGCTCGCTGCTCGAGCTTTCCGATTCGATCCGGGTGGTGGCCGAGGCCGGCGACGGGGCGCAAGCGGTGCAGACGATCCCCGAGGTCAGGCCGGACGTGGTGTTGCTGGACCTGCGCATGCCCGGCATGTCGGGCATCGACGTGCTCAACGCGCTTGCGGCGAGGGGGGAACTGCCGCCCACGATCATCCTCACCACGTTCGACGACGATCAGCTCGTGCTGGCCGGACTCAAGGCCGGCGCGCGCGGATACCTGCTCAAGGACGTGTCGCTGGAGCAGCTCGTCAATGCGGTCAGGACGGTGGCCGACGGCGGCTCGCTGGTGGCGCCGGTGGTCACGCAGCGGCTGCTGTCGGGCCTGGAGCGCATGCACAACGACTTCACCAGCCTGGATCGCCCCGATCCGCTGACGGAGCGCGAGACCGAGATCCTGCGCCTGATGGCCGGGGGCTACAGCAACAAGGAAATCGCCAACTCGCTCGGGGTCGCGGAAGGAACGGTGAAGAATCATGTATCCAACATCCTCTCCAAGCTGGGCGTGCGCGACCGCACGCGCGCGGTGCTGAAGGCGTTCGAACTCGGCATCGTCTGAGTGGCGTCGCATGCCGGGCCGCGCGCCCGTCGGCCGGGCGATGGCGCATGCCATCCGAGTCCAGTACCATCCGTGTCTTGCCCCGCCCATGCGGGGCGGCGCGTTTGCGCTGGGGAGAAGCGCGGAGTGGAGGGGTCCGCTCCGGGTGCGCGCGCCATCCCGACGGTTGCGTTCTGGAGACTCTTCGGATGACTCGTATTTTCGAAATGCTGGTGGCGGCGCTGATCGTTTTCGTGCTCGCCGTGCTGGTCGGTGTGCTGTTGCCGAGTCATGGTCACATCGAGCGCACGATCGAGGTCGCGCACCCGCAGCGGCAGGTTTTCGACACGCTGAACACGTTCCGCCGCTATCCGCAGTGGTCCGGATTCCGCAGCTTCGACCCCTCGATGCAGATGACGGTGACCGGCCCGGACGCCGGCAAGGGCTCCAAGGTCACGTGGACCAGCGCCTCGCCGAAGGTCGGCGACGGCAGCCTGGAAATCGTTTCGAGCGAGCAGGACAGCGAGATCGTCATGGATCTCGACAATTCCTGGGCCGGCACGAACAAGACCGTCACCGTCGACGTGGAGCCGACGGCCAAGGGCAAGACCGTGAACATCCGCATGTCGTACGACGTGGATTACGGCTGGAACCTGTTGTGGCGCTTCGCCGGCCTGTACATCAACGGCGATCCGGCCGCGGTGATGCAGAGTAGCCTCTCCAACGTCGCCGCGATGCTGGCGGGCTTCCCAAATACCGATTACAAGGACCAGGACATCCGCGTCGTCGACGTGGTGGCCAAGCCGATGCTGCTCGTCGAGACGCGTGCACCGCGCTCGCTGGACGATGTTTCGATCGCCACCGAGAATGCGCTGAACGAGATCCACGATGTCATGACCAGGACCGGGCTGGAGGCAGCGGGTCCGATCACCACGATCACGACGGAGTGGGGCGACGAGGAGTACGAATTCACGGTTGCCGTCCCCGTCAATTCCGCGACCTTCACGCTGAACGAGCAGAGTTACACCATCGAAAAGGCGGTGCCGGCATCCGTGCTGGACGAGGAGCCGGAGGTCGAGCTCGACGAATCCGGCGAGCCGGTTCCGCCGAAGACGGGCGAAAAGGACCGTCTCGGCCAGATGTACGTCGAGGGCAACGTGCGCGCCGCGCTCGGCTACGAAGGCCGCGCGCTCTACACCGAGTACACCGGCAGCCCGGCCATGTTGCCGCTGCTGCGCCTGAACCAGAAGGCGTACGCCGAGACGCACGGGTATCGCTACAGCGAATACGGCCCCGGCCGCTTCTTCGACGAGATGGTATCGCCGCCGGACGTGATGGAAGGCGAGCAGACGTTCCGCGTGTACCTGCCGATCGAGAAGTGATCGCATCGGCATTCCGAATCGGAAAGGGCGGCTTCGGCCGCCCTTTTTCGTTCGTGCGATTGATCTGCAGGACCGGAATCGCGGCCGCAACCGGCGGGCCGCGCCAGCGACGTCATCCGTTTCCGTAGCGGACGCGGGCGACGAGGAACGACGTGCGGCCACCCGGCAGGTCCGCCTCGAACTCGTCGCCGATGCGCTTGCCGAGGGCGGCGCGGGCCAGCGGCGAATCGATGCTGATCCAGCCGCGCGCTGCGTCGGTTTCGTCCGGGCCGACGATCCGGTATTCGCGCGTGTCGCCGTCCTCGTCCTCGATCGCAAGCCAGGCGCCGAAGTAGATCGCCGAGGGATCGGTCGGTTTCGCATCCACCACGCGCACGCTCTCCAGCCGCTTGCCGAGGTAGCGCACGCGGCGGTCGATCTCGCCGAGCTGTTTCTTGCGATAGGTGTATTCGGCGTTCTCCGAGCGATCGCCTTCGGCGGCGGCCGCCGCGAGCGCGCGCACCACTTCCGGACGCCGCACGCGCCACAGCTCGTCCAACTCGGCCTTCAATCGCTCGTGACCTTCGGGCGTGATCATCGCGGTGGAGGCGGGGGCGGGCGGTCGCCAGCGGCTCATCGGGATCGCATCGATGGAAAACGCGGAACGCTATCGGTCGCGTCGTGCGAGGTCAATCGGTCCACTAGAATCCGAGGCTTTCGGGAGGGAACCGCTTGCTCGTCATTCCGCTGCATCGCGCGCCGACGTGGGCGAACGTGCCCTGGGTCACGATCGCGCTGATTCTCGTCAACGTGTTCGTGTTCTCGGTGCTGCAGGCGGCGGACGTGCGCGTGCGGCAGAACGCGCTGGACTGGTACGTCGAGCAGGACCTGCAACGCTGGGAGTTTCCGGCGTATCGGGAATGGCTTGCCGCGCACGGCGGGTCGGAAGGGCGCGGCGAGGCGTTCGCGTTCTTCGCCGACGACGCCCCACGGATGGCGGCGCAGGTCCTGCAGACGGACGAAGCGTTCCTGTCGGAACTTCGGGCCACGCAGCTCGACCCGTCGATCGACGCACATGCCCAGTGGCGCGAACGACGTTCCGAATTCGACCGGCTCTGGGGCCGGATGTTCACCGAGCGCTGGATGATCCGCTTCTCCGATTTCGATCCGTCGCGCATGTTCGGCGCGATGTTCCTGCACGGCGGGATCGGGCACCTGGTGGGCAACATGCTGTTCCTCGCCCTCATCGGCTTGCTGGTGGAGGGGGCGCTCGGGCCCGTGCTGTTCCTGGTCGTCTATCTGATCGGCGGCATGGGCAGCGCGGCGATCAGTCTGCTCTGGCGCATGGGCGAGACCGGCGGCGCGCTCGGCGCGTCCGGTGCGATCGCGGCGCTCATGGGGGCGTACTGCGTGCTCTGGGGGCTGCGCAAAGTGCGCTTCTTCTGGTGGTTCTTCGTCGTGTTCGACTACGTCAAGGCACCGGCCCTGATCCTGCTGCCGGTATGGCTCGGCTGGGAACTGCTCAATCTCGCCTTCAACCACGATTCCAATGTCGGTTTCGACGCCCATGCGGGCGGTCTCGCGGCCGGCGCGCTGCTGGCATCGGGCATCCTCGTCCTCGGCTGGGAGCGGCGCGAATTCCTGGACGAGGACATCGTGGAGGATGCGCGGACGGAGCGCGAGCAGGCCCTGAAGCGCGCCGAGGAGCACATCGGGCGGCTGCAGATATCCGCGGCGCGGGCGCTGCTCGAGCCGATGGCCGAAGCACGGCCGGATGATTTCGAGGTGCGGGACGCGCTGTACCGCTGTGCCTGCCTCGAGCCGGGCCGGCCGCAGCGGCGAGATGCCGCTCGCGAGGTGTTGACGCTGGCGCCGCGCACCGCGGCCGAGGTGCGGCGGCAGAAGGCGATCCTCGAGGAGATGATGCGGGCCGAACCGGACCGTTTGCCCCTGCTGCCGACGCAGGCGGTCGCGATGCTGCGGCGATGGCCGGCGATCGGCGGCGGTGTCGATGCGGCGCGCCATCTCGGCGCTTGGGCTGCGCGCGCGCCGGCTACTCCGGGACTGCGCGCCGCGTGTCTCGGGGTCGCGCGCGACCTGATCGCCCGCAACGAGGTGGATCCGGCGCGCATGCTGCTGGATCGGGTGGTCTCGATCTGGCCGGACAGCGACGACGCCGGCAAGGCGCGCACGCTGCTGTCGATGATCGGCTGACGGGTGTAGCGCGATCAGGCGCCCGCCGGTGGCTTCGCCGGCGCGGCGAGGCGGTCGAGGAAGGCGTGGTAGCCGGCGATCTCCCCGGCGAGCGGGTGCTGCGGATAGCTTGCGGCGAGTTGGTCGAGCAGCGCGCGCGCCTGCGCGTCCTTGCCCATGCGCTCGGCCAGCAATTTTGCCGCCAGCAGGTAGTTGCGCGGGATGTCCGGGTGCTTCGGATAGCGCTTGTGGAACCCCGAGAGCAGCTTCAGCGCGACCTGCGTGGCGCCGGCATCGACAGCCTTCTGCGCGATGCGGCCCACCTCGTCGGGGGATGCCGGCTGGAAGGCCGGATCGAGCTCGAGGCATTCGCGTGCGATGTCGACGGCACGGCGATCCTTGTCCTGCGAGAGGAGCACGGTGATCCATTCGCGGCCGTGGCGCAGTTGCTCGTCGCGCTGTTCGCCGAGTGCGAGCAGCTTGCGGTACTGCGCATGCAGCGCCTCGGTGCCGCCGCGCACCCGCAACTGCTGCGCGATCCGTTCGCGCGCATCGTCGGGCCTGCCGTCGCGGACCAGCTGCGCGGCCTCGTCCAGCGTCTCCTGATCCGGGTCCGCAGGTGTCCTGCGCAGTGGCGCCGGCGCCTGCACCGGCTCGTAGCCGACTTCGTCGTGGTACTGGTAGATCAGGTAGCCCATCAGGTGGAAGGTCGCGACGATCACGTAGTGGGAGATCGCGGAGACGACCATGATCGCCACGAAGCCGGGAAGGATCCGCTGCGCCAGTGCCTGCGCGTAGATCTGACTGGCGAAGAACACGAAGTAGAGCAGCACGACCGCGACGTAGGGCCAGCCGAACCGGCCGACGATCGCGATCCAGGTCGCGGGATTCAGTGCATGGAGGAGGTTCTCGTCCATTGCCAGCGACATCACCGCGGCCGGCCAGCACAGGCCGAGCAGCAGCAGGACGACCGTGCCGCCGGTGATCCCGAATGCGATGAAGCCGAATGCCGCGGCGGCGATGAACACGACCTGCAGCCAAATCTGGTTCCAGCCCGTGCTGTCCTCGACGTTGACGCTTCCTTCCGGCGGCGTGAGGCGCCCGTTCGCGGATGCGCGCAGGCATTCGAACGCGTACTTGTACATCGCGACCCAGACGATCAGGTCGAGGAATCGGCCGAACGGGAGAAACACGACGAGGTGGCACGCCGCGAGCACGAAGATCGTCAGCAGCGCATCCGAGTGCATCGGATACAGCGAGATTTCGCGCAGGCGGTTCCAGAACGGAACGATCGGGGTCTGGTTCAAGGAATGCGATCCGGGATGGGCGGGGTCGGGGGCCGGTCAGCGCTTCATCGAGCCGAACATGCCGCGCAGGATCGCGCGGCCGAACTGGTTGCCGACGTTGCGGATCGCCGACTTGGCGAAGGCTTCCAGCATGCCTTGCCTGCGTCCGGTGCCGAACACCATGTCCTTCGCCGCGTCCGTCCAGCCGCCGTCCTTCGCGTCGCGTCCGGCATCCTTCTTCGCACCCTTGCTCGCAGGTTCGTCCGCGGCCGGAGTCTGCGCCGCGCGGGCGGCGAGCATCTCGAATGCCGATTCGCGGTCGATCGGCGTGTCGTATTTGGCACCGACCGGCGAGCGCATGCGCACCGCGGCGCGCTCCTCGTCGGTGATGGTACCGATGCGGCAGCCGGGCGACGACACCAGGACGCGCTCGACCGGCAGCGGCACGCCCTTGTCCTGCAGGGTCGAAACCAGTGCTTCCCCGACGGCGAGCTGGGTGATCGCGTCGACCACGTCGATCTTCGGGTTGGGCGCGAAGGTCTCCGCAGCCGCCTTCACCGCCTTCTGGTCGCGCGGCGTGTAGGCGCGCAGCGCGTGCTGGATGCGATTGCCGAGCTGGCCCAGCACGTCGTCGGGCACGTCGTCCGGGTTCTGCGAGCAGAAGTACACGCCGACGCCTTTCGAGCGGATCAGGCGCACGACCTGCTCCACGCGTTCCTTCAGGGAGGCCGGTGCGTCGTCGAACAGGAGATGGGCCTCGTCGAAGAAGAACACGAGCTTCGGCCGGTCGAGGTCGCCGACTTCCGGCAGCGTCTCGAACAGTTCCGACAGCATCCAGAGCAGGAACGTCGTGTAGAGCTTGGGCTTGAGGATCAGCTTGTCGGCGGCCAGCACGTTGACCACGCCGCGGCCGGACAGGTCCTGGCGCATGAAGTCGGAAAGCGCGAGCGCTGGCTCGCCGAAGAAACGGTCGCCGCCGGCCTGTTCCAGCGACAGCAGCGCGCGCTGGATCGCCGCGAGCGACTGCTTCGAAATCAGCCCGTACTGTTGCGAGATCGCCTTGCTGTTCTCGGCGGCCCAGTTCAGCAACGCGCGCAGGTCCTTGAGGTCGAGCAGCAGCAGGCCCTCGTCGTCGGCGGCCTTGAACACGACTTCCAGCACGCCGGACTGCGTGTCGTTGAGTTCCATCAGGCGCGCGAGCAGGTTCGGCCCCATCTCGGAAACCGTGGTGCGCACCGGGTGGCCGGAGTCGCCGTAGATGTCCCAGAAAACGACCGGATTGGCGCCGGCCTGCCAGTCGATGCCGAGCTTGTCGATGCGCGCCTTGAGCTTGTCGTTCATCGTGCCGGCCTCGGCGAGGCCGGCAAGGTCGCCCTTCACGTCGGCGAGAAACACCGGCACGCCGATCTTCGAGAAGCCTTCCGCGAGCAGCATCAGCGATACCGATTTTCCGGTGCCGGTCGCACCGGCGATCATGCCGTGCCGGTTGGCGTATTTTGGCAGCAGCCAGACTTCCTTCTCGCCTTTGCCGATCAGGATCTCGTTCACGCCGGTCCTCTCCTCGGGCGGCTCGCATGCGCCGCGATCCCGCGATTGTAGCGGCGTGCGTAGACGCGCGTGGCGCGGTTGAAGAATGCGCAGGGCGCAGGTACCGTGCGCGCGATCTTTGCCAGGGCGAGCCCGATGTTCCGTTCACGCATGTTGCCGCTCCTTGCCGTCGCCCTGTTGCTGTCGGCGTGCGCCGCGACACCCGCGCGCAAGGCCGCGTCGGCGTCGAAATCCGCCGACAAGGAGGCGCTCGCGCTGTACGAGCGGCTGGAGCAGGACAGCCAACGCTACGCATCGGGGCTGGAACTCCTGCGGTCCGGGGAAACGGCGACGGCACAGGCCGAGATGACGGCAGCGGTCGATGACCTGCGCGCGGCTGCCACGCGCTGTTCGGAGCTGGCCGGTTGCGAGCAGCAGCGCTTCGTCGCGGCATTCGATGCACTGTTGCGGCAAGGCATCGGAAATGGAGAGGGCGCCGCCGAAATCGGTGGAACGACGCCGGAGGCCGGCGGCCTGGCCGGGGAATCCTCGCCGGTGATCGCGGCGGTGCCGGAGCTCGGGCGTTCCGTGACGTTGCTCAAGGGCCGCGAGCTCGGCGAGCTCATCGAGCTGAACGGCCCGGTCAAGGCCGCGCTGGAGGAATGGCTGACGCAATACCGGCCGAATCTCCTGCTGGCGTACGAGAACTACCAGTACATGCGCCACCTGATGTGGCCCGAGTACGAGAAGGCGGGACTTCCCGAAGCGCTGCTGTTCGGCATGATGGCGAAGGAATCCGGTGGCAAGGTACATGCGGTGTCCCGCTCGGGCGCGTCGGGGCCGCTGCAGTTCATGTATGCCACCGGCATGCGGTTCGGGCTCGGCAAGGTGGGGGGCTTCGACCAGCGTTTCGACCCGCGCCTGTCGGCGCGCGCGAACGCGGCATACGTGAACGAGCAGCTCGCGATCTTCAACGACAATCTCGAACTGGTCGTCGGCGCCTACAACGGCGGCGAGGGCGCGATGCGCCGGCGCGTGGCGCGTCTCGACGGGACACCGAGCTTCTGGGATCCGCGCATCTATTACGACGTCTCGCAGGAAACGCGCGAGTACGTGCCGATGGTGCTCGCTGCCGCATGGTTGTTCCTGCATCCGGAACGCTACAAACTCCGGTTCCCGAAGATCGAGGGCGGCGATGGACGCATCCGGCTGCGACGCCCCGCCTCCATCGCGGAGCTGACGATCTGCTTCGGTCAGGACGGCAATCCGGACGGCTGGTTCCGTACCCTGCGCAATCTCAACCCGCAGCTCGACCCGCAGCAGACCGTCGCGGCCGGGACCGAGCTGGCCGTCCCGAGGCGGCTCGAGGCCGTCTATGCGCGCGATTGCGCGGGTGGACGCTGGCCGGAGCTGGCTGCGGACCTGCACTCGGCGATCGTGCCGGCACCGCCGCCGATGGCGCTCGCGGCCAAGGGCAAGGGCGCCGGGACGGGACGGGCGCACACGGTGCGCAAGGGCGACACGCTGATGGCCATTTCACGTCGCTACGGTTGTGCCGTGCCGAAGCTGGCAAGCGCGAATGCGCTGCGCGCGCCGCAGTACCGGCTGCGGATCGGCCAGGTCCTGCAGATTCCGCGCTGCACGCGCTGACGAGTGGCAAGCTGCCGCGGAGCGGCGGCGACGCCCGGGACGTCTCCGGGCGTCGTGGATGCACGGGATGCCGAACGGTGGGGTCGATTCGGACGCCTGGCCGCAGCCGCTCAGGGGGTGGCGCGGGACGGCTGCGGTGGCGCGGGAATCAGGCGGCTTCCGCCTCGTTGACCATCCAGCTGTTGATTTCGCTCGCCGGCACCGCTTCCTTGAGCGAGCGCAGCGAACGCATCACCTGGCGATGCAGCTCCTGCTGCTCGCTGAAGGTCGAGTCCTTGGTCTCGTGGTAGGCGACGGTGAGCCACAGCGCGACGCCGCGCAGGCGCACCTGCAGGTTTTCCGAGCGCAGCCGCTCCAGACCGATGTCGGTGCCGCTGCCCCACGGGCGGTACTTCTCCTCCGGCGGGGTCGCGTACAAGTGCGGGAACTCGCTCTTGGACGCGTTCGCGAACTCGCGCAGCGCAATCGTCGCGAGCTGGCGGCGCGCCGTCGGTGCAAGGCCTTCCATGGTCTTGTTGATCTCGCGGAGCTGGCGGCGCAACTGCATGGCACGGCTCAGCGCGATGATGCGGGTGACGATCTGCATGGTGTAACCCCCTGAGGTCTTTCGAGATCCGCGTTCCATCGGGATGGAATCCTTCCGGCTGGGTTGCGATTCTGGCGATCCGGACGCCGGCAAACCGCCGTGTCCGTCACAAATTGCCGAGGTGCGTCACATTGTGACCCCGTCGGGACGAATTGGGAAGGGGTCAGGATCGAAGCAGGCCGATTCCCTGGCCCATCCGCACCGGCTGGCCGGGTTGCAGGTCGGACGCGAACGAGCCGCCGCCGGGCGGGAGCAACACAATGACCGTCGAGCCCATGTTGAAGCGGGCCATTTCCTCGCCGCGCGCGAGGTGGATGCCCTTGCCGCGCCAGTCCCGGCGCAGGATGCGGCGCGCGTAGGGCGGTATCTCGACACCGCTCCAGACGGTCTCGACACCGGATACCAGCATCGCCCCGACCATCACCACGGCGAACGCGCCGGTCTCGCCTTCGAAGCGGCACACCAGGCGCTCGTTGCGTGCGAACAGGCGCGGGATCGCGTCCACCGCGAACGGCGCGACGCTGAACAGGCGACCCGGCACATGAACGGTTTCCACCAAGGTTCCGGCCAGCGGCATGTGCACGCGGTGGTAGTCGCGCGGCGACAGGTAGATCGTCGCGAACGCGCCGCCGGCATGTGCGCGGGCGGCGTGTTCGTCGGCGAGCAGTTCGGCGGCCGTGTAGTCTCGACCCTTCGCCTGCAGGATGCGACCCTCGACGATCTCGCCGGCCCGGCTGATGCGGCCATCGGCGGGACACAGGATCGCGTCCGGTTCCGGCGCGAGCGGGCGTGCGCCGGCTCGCAGCGCGCGGGTGAAGAACGCATTGAAGTGCGGATAGGACGCCGGGTCCGGATTCGCTGCTTCGTCGAGGTCGACATCGTAGGCGCGCACGATGCGCCGGATCAGGAAATCCTTCCACGGCGCGAAGCGCCAGCGTGTCGCCCACAGGACGATGCGCGAGAGCAGCTTGTGCGGCAGCAGGTATTGCAGCGCCACGGATGCACGCATCAGCGCACGTCCGCCAGCGCGCGAAGATCCGAGGCGATCCGCTCCGGCTCGAACGGCGGCCGGAACAGTCCGACCTGGCGGCCTTCCGGGTCGATCAGTACCGCCGATGCGCTGTGATCGACCGAGTAGTTGCCGTCCGCATCCGGTTCGCCGCGCGCGTACACCAGCCCGAGTGCGCGCGTGAGGCGCGCGAGCTGCTCGTCGTCGCCGGTCGCCGCGACGAAGTCCGGGTCGAAGTAGTGCACGTACTGGCCCAGAAGGTCGGGCGTGTCGCGCTGCGGATCGACCGAGATGAACGCGAACCTCACGCGCTCGCGCGTCGCGGCATCCAGCTGCTTCCAGACCTGGCGGAACGTCGCCAGCGTGGTCGGGCAGATGTCCGGGCAGTGCGTGAAGCCGAAGAAGACCACCGTCCAGCGGCCCTTCCAGTCGGCCGGCGAAAGCGGCGTGCCGTCGCTGCGGACGAGTGCGAAATCGGGCAGGGCGCGTGGCGCCGGATACAGCACGGCGGCCTGCGTCTGCGGAATGGCGGGCCGCGTCGGCGTGCGGCCGCCGAACCAGAAGCCGACGGCGGCCGCGAGCGCGGCAATGAGGATCAGGACAGTCGCGTTGACGCGACCGGTCGAATGCGAGCGGGTCATCCGCGCATTGTACGACGCAGGCATCGCGATCCGCGCCGTATACTGCGCGACCTTCCCGGAGGCGCCGCACGTGACCCAGCAACTCGCGACGATCGTCGATTTCATCCGTTACGGCGCGAGCCGCTTCGGCGCGGCCGGCCTCACCTTCGGGCACAGCTACGACAACGCGCTCGACGAAGCGACGCATCTGGTGCTGTACGCGCTGCACCTGCCGCACGACCTTTCGCCCGCCTACGGCAGCGCACGACTGACCGCGGCCGAGCGCCAGAAGGTGCTGGACCTGATCGATCGCCGCGTCGACGAGCGCAAGCCGGTGGCCTATCTCACCGGCGAGGCATGGTTCGCCGGGCTGAAGTTCAAGTCCGATCCGCGCGCGCTGGTGCCGCGCTCCCCGATCGCGGAGCTGATCCAGGCCGGTTTCTCGCCGTGGCTGGACGACCGCATCGTCGAACGCGCGCTGGACCTTTGCACCGGTTCGGGCTGCATCGGCATCGCGATGGCCGCGCATCATCCGGGCTGGCAGGTCGATCTGGTCGACATAAGCCCCGATGCGCTGGCGCTGGCGCGCGAGAACGTGGTGTTCCAGGACGTCGGCGACCGTGTCCGCGTGATCGAGTCGGACCTGTTCTCCGCGCTCGAGGGCCAGCGCTACGACCTCATCGTCAGCAATCCGCCATACGTCACCGACGACGAATACGCCGCGCTGCCGCCCGAGTACGAGCACGAACCCAAGCTCGGCCTCACGGCCGGTGGCGACGGTCTCGATCTCGCGCTGCGCATCCTCGCGCAGGCGGCGGACCACCTGACCGAGAACGGCGTGCTGATCGTCGAGGTCGGGGAAAGCGAGCGGGCGCTCGCCGCCTTGCTGCCCGACGTGCCGTTCAACTGGCTGGAGTTCGACGTCGGCCAGATGGGCGTGTTCCTGCTCGATCGACGCGATCTGATCGGGCATGCCGACGCGATCCGGACCGCGGCGAGCGGGCGCGGCTAGGAAACGGACCGATGTCGAGCAACGCGTTCGGCAAGTTGCTGACCGTCACGACCTTCGGCGAGAGTCATGGTCCGGCGATCGGATGCGTGATCGACGGCTGCCCGCCCGGTCTCGCGCTCGAGCCGGCCGATTTCCGCGCCGATCTGGAACGTCGCGCGACCGGCCGCAGCCGCTGGACCTCGCAGCGGCGCGAGGCCGACGAGGTGGAAATCCTGTCGGGTGTGCACGAAGGCCGCACCACCGGCACGCCGATCGCGCTGCTGATCCGCAACGTCGATGCGCGGTCGAAGGACTACGGCGACATCGCGGACACGTTCCGCCCCGGCCATGCCGACTACACCTACTGGCAGAAGTACGGCATCCGCGATCCGCGCGGCGGCGGCCGCTCGTCCGCGCGCGAAACGACGATGCGCGTCGCGGCCGGCGTGATCGCGAAGAAATGGCTCGCCGAACGCCACGACGTGCGGGTGCGCGGCCATCTCGCGCAGCTCGGCGAACTCGCGCCGCGCGCATTCGACCAGGCGGCGGTCGAGGAAAACCCGTTCTTCTGGCCGGACGCGGCGATGGTGGGCGAACTGGAGGCGTACATGACCGCGTTGCGCAAGTCCGGCGATTCGGTCGGCGCGCGCGTGACCGTCGTCGCCGACGGCGTGCCGCCGGGCTGGGGCGAGCCGGTGTACGGCAAGCTCGACGGCGAGCTTGCCGCCGCGCTGATGTCGATCAACGCGGTCAAGGGCGTGGAGATCGGCGACGGTTTCGCCTGCGTCGCGCAGAAGGGTTCGCAGCATCGCGACGAGATCACCGCGGACGGTTTCCTCTCCAACCATGCCGGCGGCATCCTCGGCGGTATCTCGACCGGACAGCCGATCGTCGCCTCGATCGCGCTCAAGCCGACCTCCAGCATCCTCGTGCCGGGTCGCAGCGTGAACCGGGCCGGGCAGGCGGTGGAAGTCGTCACCAAGGGGCGGCACGATCCCTGCGTCGGCATCCGCGCGACGCCGATCGCCGAGGCGATGGTCGCGCTGGTGCTGATGGATCAGGCCTTGCGCCATCGCGCGCAGTGCGGCGATGTCGGCCCGGTCGCGCCGCGCATCCCGGCTGCTGCGCCGGACGGACAGGAAACCGCCACCTGAGCGCCGCCAGCGCTCCCTCGCGCGAGCGCCGGCAGGCGCGAGGATCGGCATCACACGAATCCCGAACCCGCAGAATCCCGCCATGTCGAAGAAATCCCGCTACAACGTCGCAATGGTCGGCGCCACCGGCGCCGTGGGCGAAACCGTGCTTTCGATCCTCGCCGAGCGCGAGTTTCCGGTCGACACCTTCGTGCCCCTCGCCAGCGCGAGGTCGGCGGGCAGCCGCGTCGGGTTCGCCGGACGCGAGCATGTCGTGAAGGACCTGGCCGCGTTCGATTTCGCCGGCATCGACATCGCGTTCTTCTCCGCCGGCGGCGCCGTCTCGCGCGAGCACGCGCCGCGCGCGGCCGCGGCGGGCGCCGTGGTGATCGACAACACCTCCGAGTTCCGCTATCGCGACGACGTGCCGCTGGTCGTTGCCGAGGTCAACCCGCACGCGATCGCGCAGTACCGGGCGACCGGCATCATCGCGAACCCGAACTGTTCGACGATGCAGATGCTCGTCGCGCTCGCGCCGTTGCACCGCGCAGCCGGAATCGAGCGCATCAATGTCGCGACCTACCAGTCGGTGTCCGGCGCCGGGCGTTCCGGGCTGGACGAGCTCGGCCGGCAGACCGCGGCGCTGCTCAATTTCAAGGATGCCGAACCGAGCAAGTTTCCGGCGCAGATCGCGTTCAACCTGATCCCGCACATCGACGACTTCCAGCCGAACGGCTACACGAAGGAGGAAATGAAGCTGGTCTGGGAGACGCGCAAGATCCTCGAGGACGATGCGATCCAGGTGAATCCGACCGCGGTGCGCGTGCCCGTGTTCTACGGCCATTCCGAGGCGGTGCACATCGAGACGCGCGACAAGCTCACGGCCGAGGCCGCGCGTGCGCTGCTTGCCGCGGCGCCGGGCGTAGTCGTCGTGGACGAACCGCGGCCGGGTGGATACCCGACGCCGGTATCGCATGCGGCCGGCAAGGACGAAGTCTTCGTCGGGCGCATCCGCGAGGACATCTCGCATCCTCGCGGGCTCGACCTCTGGATCGTTTCCGACAACATCCGCAAGGGCGCGGCGCTGAACGCGGTGCAGATCGCGGAACTTTTGCTCCGGGCCCATCTGTGACGACATGGGCGATTCGCAAAAATGCTGGTGTGATCCAAGGTTACGAATGTGTTATAAGGCCGTTTCTAGAAGGCGGGATACCGCTCTTTTTTCGTGCTTGGGGACTTTTTCGCTTCTTGGGGGGCATGCCTAGATGAAACGACCGCTGCAACTGCCGATCGCGATCGCGCTCGCATTCGCCGGCACGAACGCGATGGCCCTCGGCCTCGGGCCGGTGCACGTCAAGTCCCGCCTCAACGAGCCGCTGGTCGCGGAAATCCCGGTCATCGAGGGCAGCGCGGGCGAAGCCGAGGGCCTGCTCGTCAGCCTCGCGACCGCCGACGACTTCGAACGCATCGGCATCAGCCGCTCGCGTCTGAACGTGCCATTGGAGTTCGCCGTCGTGCGGGGCTCCGGTGGCCAGACGGTCATCAAGGTCACAAGCAAGGATCCGGTGCGCGATGCCTACCTCGACTTCCTCGTCGAGGCGAACTGGCCGAAGGGCCGGTTGCTGCGCGAGTACACCGTACTGCTCGATCCTCCGGTGACGGCGCCCCGGACGGGTGTCGCGACGGCTCCGGCGCCGCGTGTCACGCCGTCGGCACCGGCGCGTCCCGCCAGGCCTGCGCCGTCGGCTGCCCCCGCGACCGCGGCAGCTCCCGCGGCGCGCCCGGCACCGGCACCGGCGCCGAGTCCGAAGCTTGCCGATGGCCAGTACGGCCCGGTTGCGGCCGGCGAGACGCTCTCGGCCATCGCGCGCAGCGTGCGCGGCCAGACCGGCGGCGATCTGAACCAGGTCATGATCGCATTGCTCAAGAGCAATCCGGATGCGTTCTACAAGGACAACATCAATGCGCTGAAGCGCGGCGCGATCCTGCGCGTGCCGTCTGCCGGCGACCTCGAGGCTGCGGGCTCCGCGAGCCAGGCTGCCGCCGAGGTGCAGGCGCAGATCGAGGACTGGCGCGGTGGTCGGGTCGGCGCCACGCGCGTGGCCGCCAGCGGCGACAGCGCGGCGCCCGCGCGCAGCCGAGCCGCATCGGGTTCCTCGCGTACCGCCGCCAAGTCCGACGAGCGGCTCGAACTGGTGCCGCCGAAGGCCGGCAAGGACAGCCTCGCCATGGCCGATCGTCCCGGCGCAGGCACGTCATCCGGTGGTGGCAACGGCGCCGCGCTCAAGGCCGAACTGGCGCGCACCAAGGAGGCGCTGGTCACCCGCGAGCAGGAGAGCGACGAGCTGCGTGCGCGCGTGAAGGAGCTCGAGGACATCGCCGACAAGAACGACCGGCTGATCAGCCTCAAGGATTCCGAGATCGCCGACCTGCAGCGCAAGCTGCGCGAACTCCAGCAGGGCACCGCGTCGACGGGTTCGGCAACGCCGGCCACGGACACGGTCAAGCCGGAGCCGACTCCGGCCGCGCCGGCGTTGCCGACGCCGACTTCATCCTCGGTGGAGACCGATACGGCCACGGCGCCGCTGGACAAGAAGGATATCTGGGGCGATACGCCGACAGTCGCGACACCGGCCGATTCGGCGAAGCCCGCGATCGAGACCGATACCGCGACCCCGCCCGCGGTCGCTGCCGCAAGCGCGGCGCCGGCCTCCGCTGCGGCGGGAGCCGAGAATGCGACGGGTGTTCCCGAGCAGGCTGCATCCGGGGCGCAAGTGACGCCGCTCGCGCCACCGCCGGAGACGAAGCCGGCCAGCCCGGCGCCGAAGCCGGCCACGCCGCCTGCGAAACCGGCCGTGAAGCCGGTTCCCGCCCCCGCGCCCGTTGCCGCACCGTGGTACGAGGCCGCATGGGTCAAGCCCGCGGCGATCGCCGCAGGCGTTCTCTTGCTGCTGGCCGCGCTGCTCGGTCTGCGCCGCCGCAAGAAGCCGGCCGCGGCAGCCGGCACACGTAGTTCCATTGCCGACCAGTTCGGCCAGTCGTCGTTCCACGACGAGCCCAAGGTCGCATCGACGATGGACGCGGAGGCAAAAGCGTTGCGCGACCAGCTCGCCAACGATCCGCGCAACCTCGGCCTGTATCTCGAACTGCTCAGCGTGCATTACGCCGAACGCGACGTGTCCTCGTTCGAGGCAGCCGCGGCGGAGATGTACACGCATGTCGCGGATCCGCAGCAGATCGAGTGGCAGGAAGCCGTCGCGATGGGCCAGGAACTCGCGCCGCACAATCCGCTGTTCGCGGCGCCATCCGAGGAAGTGGTGGCGGATGCATACGTGGATGAACTGCCGCGCGCCGAGGAAGTCGCCCACGAAGTGCAGGAGGATCAGGAGTTCGTGGTACCGCCGCCGGAGGACGATTTCGTCTTCGGCGAGGAAAGCCGTGAAACCGCGTCTTCGGCGTCCGAGCCGTTCTCGTTCGACGACCTGCCACCCATCGACGAACCCGTCCGCGAGGAGCCGATGCACGAAGCCGCAGATACACCGGAAGAGACGGCCGAACCGTTCGATGACGGCTTCTTCGGCGGCGAGGATGCGGTCGGCACCAAGCTCGATCTGGCCAAGGCCTACCTGGACATGGGCGATCCGGATGGTGCGCGCTCCATGCTCGAGGAAGTGCTGGCGGAAGGCGACGATGCGCAGCGCGCCGAGGCGCAGCGCCTGATCGACGAGCTGCGCTGAACGGGGAGGGGGAGGGCCCTCGGAACGCGCGGCGGGCGACCGTCGCGCGTTTCTTTTTCCTGCATGCCGTCGCGCGGCTTGCATGCCTGCGCCGTACGGCGATGATGCTGCCATCCCCGCCCGTTTCCCGACGTCGTTCCCCTCATGCGCATCGCACTCGGCATCGAATACGACGGATCCGGCTTCCTCGGCTGGCAGCGCCTTTCGCATGGACGCAGCGTGCAGGGCGAGGTCGAAGCCGCGCTGTCGTTCGTGGCCGACCACCGGGTCGAGGTCACCTGTGCGGGTCGCACCGACTCGGGCGTGCACGCGCGTTGCCAGGTGGTGCATTTCGACAGCGGTGCGGAACGCGACGTGCGTGGTTGGGTGCTGGGCACGAACTCGCGCCTGCCGCGCGATGTCGCGGTGCTGTGGGCGCGTCACGTGCCCGACGATTTCCATGCGCGCTTCTCGGCGCGTGCCAGGCGGTACCGCTACACCATCCTGAACCGCGCGGTGCGGCCGGCGCTGGATGCCGCGCGCCTGAGCTGGGAGCGCGTGCCGCTGGATGACGCGCGCATGCACGAGGCTGCCCAGCATCTGCTCGGCGAACGCGATTTCAGCGCGTTCCGCGCGGTGCAATGCCAGGCGAGCACGCCGATGCGAAACGTTCGCGAGGTTCGCATCTGGCGCGAGGCCGACCGCGTGATCGTCGAAATCGAAGCCAATGCGTTCCTGCACCACATGGTGCGCAACATCGTCGGTTCCCTGCTGCCGGTCGGTCGCGGCGAGCGGGCGCCCGAATGGATCGCCGAACTGCTCGCGGGCCGCGATCGCGCGAAAGCCGGCCCGACCGCGCCACCGAACGGGCTGGAGTTCCTCGGACCGCGGTACCCGGATGAATGGCGCCTGCCGCCGGAGTCACGCCCGTGAACGCGCCGTTCCGCACCCGGATCAAGTTCTGCGGCATCACGCGCATCGAGGATGCGCGCGAGGCGGTGCGCCTGGGCGTGGATGCGATCGGACTGGTCTGCACGCGGCGCAGCCGTCGCTTCGTCGAGCCGGACACGGCTGCGGCGATCCGGGCTTCGCTGCCGCCGTTCGTCGCTGCGGTCGTACTGTTCATGGACGACGATCCGGACTGGGTCGCCGCGGTGGTGCGTCGCGTCCGGCCCGACCTCGTGCAGTTGCACGGTGCCGAAGACGCCGGCTTCGCCGCGCGCATCGGATGTCCGTATCTCAAGGCCGTGCCGATGGGCGGCGTCGGCGCGGATCTCGCGGCGGTCGCGTCGGCACATCCGCGCGCGTGCGCGTTGCTGCTCGACGGTCATGCCGCAGGCGAGGCGGGCGGCAGCGGGCGTGCGTTCGCATGGTCCGCACCACCCGAGTGCGGCATTCCGCTGATCCTCGCCGGCGGGCTGGATGCCGCGAATGTGGCGCAGGCGATCCGGATCGTGCGACCCTACGCGGTCGACGTCTCCAGCGGCATCGAATCGGCGCCCGGCATCAAGGACCCGACCCGCATGCGCGCCTTCGTCGAGTCGGTGCGCGTTGCCGACGCCGACGCCGTGTCCGCATCCTGAGCCTCGAGATCGAGGATTTCCGTTTCCGCCCGCATGACGATGAACCGCATCGAAGACTTCCACGCATGGCCGGACGCGCACGGCCGCTTCGGCCGCTACGGCGGCTCGTTCGTTTCCGAGACGCTGATTGCGCCGCTGGCCGAACTGGCTGCCGCCTACGACCGCCTGCGCGTCGATCCGGACTTCATCGCCGAGTTCGAGCGTGACCTCGCGCAGTACGTCGGGCGGCCCTCGCCGATCTACCACGCCGAGCGCCTGTCGCGCGAAGTCGGCGGCGCGCAGATCCTGCTCAAGCGCGAGGATCTCAACCATACCGGCGCGCACAAGATCAACAACACGATCGGCCAGGCGCTGGTCGCGCGCCACATGGGCAAGCGACGCATCATCGCGGAAACGGGCGCCGGGCAGCATGGCGTTGCCACCGCGACCGTGTGCGCGCGCTTCGGCCTCGACTGCGTGGTCTACATGGGCGCGACCGACATCGAGCGCCAGAAGATCAACGTCTACCGCATGCGCCTGCTCGGTGCCGAGGTGGTGCCGGTGACGTCCGGCTCGAAGACGCTCAAGGATGCGCTCAACGAGGCGATGCGCGACTGGGTGACCAATGTCGCCGACACGTTCTACATCATCGGCACCGTCGCCGGGCCGAGTCCGTATCCGCGCATGGTGCGCGACTTCAACGCGGTCGTCGGTCGCGAGGCGCGCGCGCAGATGCTCGAGCGCTTCGGGCGGCTGCCGGACGTGATCACCGCCTGCGTCGGCGGCGGCTCCAACGCGATCGGCCTGTTCCACGCATTCCTCAACGACCGCGAGGTGCGCATCGTCGGTGCGGAAGCGGCCGGCGACGGGATCGAGACGGGTCGCCATGCGGCCTCGCTCGCCGCCGGCCGTCCGGGCGTGCTGCATGGCAACCGCACGTACGTGCTGTGCGACGACGATGGCCAGATCACCGAGACGCATTCGGTCTCGGCCGGGCTCGACTATCCCGGCGTCGGCCCCGAGCACGCCTTCCTGAAGGATGCCGGTCGCGCCGAATACGTCGGCGTCACCGACGACGAGGCGCTGCAGGCCTTCCATCGCCTTGCGCGAACGGAAGGCATCCTCGCCGCGCTGGAGTCCAGTCACGCGGTCGCGCAGGCGATCAGGCTCGCGCGCGAACTGCCGGCGGATGCGCTGGTGCTGTGCAACCTGTCCGGTCGCGGCGACAAGGACGTGCACACGATCGCCGCGCGCGAGGGGATTTCGCTGTGAACCGCATCGACCGTCGTTTCGCCGAGCTCGCGGCGCGCGGCCGTACCGGCCTGATTCCGTTCGTGACCGCCGGCGATCCGCTGCCGGATGCGCAGGTCGCGCTGCTGCATGCGCTGGTCGAGGCCGGCGCCGACATCATCGAAATCGGCGTGCCGTTCTCCGATCCGATGGCGGACGGCCCGGTGATCCAGCACGCGAGCGAGCGCGCGATCGCGCGTGGCATCGGTCTTTCGCGCGTGCTCGAATGGGTGCGCGCGTTCCGCGCCGGTGACGCGGACACGCCCGTCGTGTTGATGGGCTATCTCAATCCGGTCGAGATCCATGGCACCGCGCGCTTCGCTCGCGAAGCCGTGGATGCGGGCGTGGACGGCGTGCTGCTGGTCGACTGTCCGATCGAGGAACACGATGCAGCCGCGCCGCTGCGCGAGGCCGGGCTGGAACAGATCCTGCTGGCTGCGCCAACCACCGAAGGCGCCCGGCTTGCGGCGATCGGCCGGCACGCACGCGGCTTCCTGTACCACGTTTCGTTCGCCGGGATCACCGGCGCCGACCGACTCAGCATCGACGCGGTGCGCGAGCGGGTGCAGGCGATCCGTGCCGGTGCGAACGTTCCGGTTGCCGTTGGTTTCGGCATCCGCGATGCGGCGACCGCGTCCGCGATCGGCACGTTCGCGGACGCCGTGGTGATCGGCAGTGCGCTCGTCGCGCGGCTGGAAGGCGCGAGCGACGCACATGATCTGACTGCGCGCGCGCGCGCGTTCCTCGCGCCGATCCGTGCCGCGCTGGATGATTCGGGAGAACGCTCATGAACTGGTTGCAGAAACTGGTCGGCCCGCGCACGCGCGCGACCCCGGCCGCGAAGGGCAAGGTGCCGGAAGGCCTGTGGGAGAAATGCGAGGGTTGCGGCGCCGTCCTCTACAAGCCGGAACTGGAGGCGGCACTGATGGTGTGTCCGAAGTGCGGTCACCACCACGCGATCCGCGCGCGCAAGCGCCTGCTCGCGTTCTTCGACGAAGGCAGCACGCAGGAACTTTTCGCCGGGCTGGAGCCGACCGATCCGCTGAAGTTCCGTGATTCGAAGAAGTACAAGGATCGCATCGTCGCCGCGCAGAAGCAGACCGGCGAGAAGGACGCGCTGATCGCGATGCGCGGCACGCTCAAGGGCGGCGCCCTCGTCGCGTGCGCATTCGACTTCGCCTACATGGGCGGTTCGATGGGATCGGTCGTCGGCGAGAAGTTCGCGCGTGCGGCGGAACTCGCGCTCGCCGAACGCATGCCGCTGGTGTGCTTCTCCGCCACTGGCGGTGCGCGCATGCAGGAAGGCCTGTTCTCGCTGATGCAGATGGCCAAGACATCGGCCGCGCTCGCGCGCATGCGCGACGCCGGGGTGCCGTATGTCAGCGTGCTCACGCATCCGACCACCGGCGGCGTGTCCGCCAGTCTCGGCATGCTCGGCGACATCAACGTCGGCGAGCCGAAGGCGCTGATCGGTTTCGCCGGCCCGCGCGTGATCGAGCAGACCGTGCGGGAGACTCTTCCGGAAGGCTTCCAGCGTTCCGAGTTCCTGCTCGAGCACGGTGCGATCGACCTCATCATCGACCGACGCGAGATGCGCGACAAGCTGGCGGCGATGCTGGCGCTGCTGATGAAACAGCCGGTCGCGGCGTGACCGGGCCCCGGCGATTGCCGCACGCATCGCCGATTCCCGCTTTCCACATGGCGAAGATCGGCGCATGATGCGTTGCAACCGACGCGGCATGCCGCAGCCGGTGTGTTCCGGACACGGGGGACGGACGCATCGTGGAGTCGAAGATCGCCATCGAGGAGATCCGTGCCGGACTCGCGGCGGGCGAGTTCCATCTCGAATACCTTCCGATCGTGTCGCTGGAGCACGGCGGATGCGTCGGAGGCGAGGCACTCGCGCGCTGGCGCAGGAACGGTCGCACCGTGTTCCCGTCGGACTTCATCCCGGTCATCGAGGAGACGCCGCTCGCGGGGTTGCTGACATACTGGGTGATGGAAACCGTCGAGCGCGAGCTCGGCGACTGGCTGGCCGCGCATCCCGAGGCCACGATCAGCATCAACGTGCCACCGAAGATCCTGGGTCGCGGCGCGCTCACGTACGCGGCGGCGAAGAGCGGACTCGACCGGCATCGTCGCCAGATCATGCTGGAAGTCACCGAGCGCGGCGTGCCGGACGAGGTGGGTCTCGCGGCGCTCGACGCCGCGGTACGTGACGGCGCGCGGGTTGCGCTGGACGACGTGACGCTGGATCCGGGGCACCTGGCGATCCTGACCCGCTGTGCGCTCGACGTGATCAAGCTGGAACGTGCGCTGATCGCGCAGATCACGCCGCAATGCCCGCAGCCGGCATGGCTCGCGGGGCTGGCGGCGTTGCTTCGCTCGACGGACGTGGACGTGATCGCCGAGGGTGTCGAAACCGAGGCGGAGGCGACCGCGTTGCGCGACGCCGGCATCCCGATGGCGCAGGGATACCATTTCTCGCGGCCGCTGCCCGCCGCGGAGCTGATGGCGTTCTACGCCGGCCTCGTCGACCGGCACGGCGGTTTCCACGGCATCTGCCGTCGCACCGGCTCCGGCCTCCCGGAACTGTAGGCCCGGCGCTCAGCGGGCGGCGAGGTCCGGGCTGCAGACGAAGCGGATCGCATCGAGCCGCGGCGTCGCGCTCGCGAGTACGTGGCGCACGTCTTCGAGCTCCTGCGAAACCGCCTCGATCTCGTCCGCGCGCACTGCCGGGTTCACGCGCGCGAGCGCGACCAGGCGTTCCCGCTCCGCATCGAGTTCCCGCTGCGCACTGGCGAGCGCCTGCCCGACTTCACCGGCGGCGAGACGGCGCGCCTCGGTCTCGCAGGCGGCGAGCATCGGCGGCACCAGCTTGGCGAGCAGCGGGCGATGGCGCGCCGGATCGGCGGGCTGCTCGCGCGCGCGCTGCACGCTGGATGGATCGGCAGCGTACTCCGCGCGCAGGTTCAGGCGCGTGTCGACGACCACGCGCAACGGCAGGGGCGGCAGGAAGCGGCCGATGTCCAGGGCGCGATCGGCCACGCATTCGAGCACGAAGATGCATTCGAGCAGCGCCGTGCGCAGCGGGAGCGTGTCGTCGACGAGCAGCGCCGCGTTGCCTTGTTCGCTTTCCAGCAGCAGGTCGAGCGCGCCGGTCACCAGCGGATGATCCAGCCGCAGCAACGGCAGTTCCTCGCGCGAAAGCGCGATCGCGCGATCGAACGTGACCTGCTGCGGGCCATCCTTGAGGCCCGGGAATCCGTCGGTGCTGAGGTATTCCGGGTCGAGCACGACACAGCGCGGCGCGGTTTCCTCGTTGTCGATGCCGAACTGCTCGAACAGTTCGAGGATGAAGGCATCCGCTTCCGCGTCGGCATCCTGCTCGCGCAGCGCGTCCATCAGGCGCAGCTCGCGCGCCTGGCGCTCGGTGGCCAGTTCCAGCAGGCGGTCGCGGCCGGCCTGCACCTTCGCCGTCAGCTCGCGATGCGTCGCGGCGGTCTCGCCGACGAGCGCATCCAGTTCCACGTCGGCCGCTTCGCCGCCGCTCGCATGCCGTTCGCATTCGAGCAGCAGCCGGTCGCGGAACAGGCGCAGGATTTCGCGGCCGTCGGATGGGCTGGTCGCCAGCGCATCCAGTCCTTCGTGATACCAGCGCAGCAATGCGTGCTGCGCGGTCCCCGCGAATGCAGCGGCGTGGATCGCGATGTCCTCGCGCTGGCCGATGCGATCGAGGCGGCCGATGCGCTGTTCGAGCAGGTCCGGATCGAGCGGAAGATCCCACAGCACCAGGTGGTGCGCGAACTGGAAGTTGCGGCCTTCCGAGCCGATCTCCGAGCACAGCAGCACGCGCGCGCCATCGGCTTCCGCGAACCACGCCGCGTTGCGGTCGCGCTGCACGATGCTCATGCCCTCGTGAAAGCGTGCGATCTTCGCGCCGGTGCGCGTGCGCAGTGCATCTTCCAGCGCGAGCACCTTGGCCTGCGTGCGGCAGATCAGGAGCAGTTTGGCCGGCGCCAGACGCTCGATCAGCGCGACGAGCCACGGCAGGCGGGGATCGTCGGTGTAGTCGATCTCCGCATCCGGCGGCTGCGGCTGCGCGTCGGCGTGGAATTCGGCGAGCAGGCGCTGGCGCGCGGCATCGTCGAGCATCGCCTCGTCGAGCGACGAAATGTGCGCGACACGTCGCGGGAAACCGCCGATCTGCGCGCGGCGGTTGCGGAACATCACGCGACCCGTGCCGTGGCGATCGATCAGCGCGTCGAGCAGTGCCGGGGCGTTCCGTTCGCGATCGCCATGCGAGGCGTCGAGCAGCGCGGCGAGCTCGGCATCGCCTGCGAAGCGCTCCCCGAGCAGCGCGAGATCGGCCTCGTCGAGAGGCTGCGCGGCCTGCAGCCGCGCGGCGACTTCGGAAAGGCGCGCGTAGCCGTCGGCTTCCGCGGTGAACGCGTCCAGATCGGTGTAGCGCGCCGGATCGAGCAGGCGCAGCCGCGCAAAATGGCCGCTGCGGCCGAGCTGCTGCGGCGTGGCGGTGAGCAGCACCAGTCCTTCCGCCTGTGCGGACAGCCGCTCGACCAGCGCATAGGCCGGGCTGGCGGCGTCCGGCGTCCATTCGAGATGGTGGGCCTCGTCCACGACGACCAGATCCCAGTTCGCTTCGACCACTTGCGTCGCACGCTTCGCGGACGCGGCGAGCCAGCCGACATCGGCGATCACGCATTGCTCGTCCTCGAACGGATTGCGGCTGGCATCGGCGACCTCGATCGCCTCGCAGCGCTCCTCGTCGTAGAGCGCGAACGGCAGGTTGAAGCGGCGCAGCAGCTCCACGAACCATTGCGCGGTCAGGCTGGCCGGAGCGAGCACCAGCACACGTGTCGCGCGGCCGCTCGCGAGAAGCCGCGCGATGAGCATGCCGGCCTCGATGGTCTTGCCGAGGCCGACTTCATCGGCGAGCAGGGCGCGCGGTGGACGTCGCTGCGACACGATCGCGGCGACGCGGAGCTGGTGCGGGATCAGGTCGATGCGCGCGCTGGCGAGCCCCCATGCGGGCGAACGCTTGGCTTCCGCGCGTCGGCGCAGCGCGGCCAGGCGCAGCTCGAATCGGTGGGGCGCGTCCACGCGGGCGGAAACCAGCCGCTCGTCGGCGCGCGACACGGGCTGGCTGTCGTCCAGCTCCGCTTCGGGCAGCGCCTGCTCGCCGGCATGGTAGGTCAGAAGGCCGCCGGCTTCGCTGACGCGCTCTATGGTCAGGCTGCGCTTCTGGCCGACGATCTTCTGCCCGACCCGGAACTCCGCGCGGGTCAGCGGCGCGCTGCCCTTGGCGTACTGGCGCAGGACGCCGGCGGTCGCGAACAGCACCTGCACGGTGCGGCCGTCCAGGCGCACGACGGTGCCGAGGCCGAGCTCGGGCTCGGCATTGGAAATCCAGCGCTGCCCGGGGACGAACTGCATGGCGGGTTCCATTCGAAAGGGGCGTGATTATCCCGGCAGCGGACCGGATGGCCTAGCCCTTGCGCGCGTCGGCAACGTCGCAGGCGGGGGCGACGCGGCCGATCCGCATGCCGCTCCGCAACGCGGCTCAGGGCGCTTCGGCCTGCGTCTCGAAGCCGTCGGCGAAGATGCGATCGGCGACCTCGGCGTCGGCGTATGCGACGAACACGCCGGAGCCCCATTCGGTCTGGTTGTCGCCTTCCGGATACACGCCGGCAACGAACGCGATGTCGCCCCGGTTGTTGATGGCGGGCTTGCCCGCGAAGGCCGGGCTCGAATCGTGCTGGCCGATCTGCGCCGGGCCCATGTCGGTGAGCACGGCATCGCCGTTGCCGATGACGCGAACCAGGTTCGTGCCGTCGCCGGCGTAGATCGCGTCGCCGGCTGCGTCCTTGGCGCGGAATGCGACCACGCCTGCGTCGTTCACCGCCGGGGAGAAGTACGGCAGTTCGGTGATCGGTGCAGAACCGATGCGCGCGATTTCGACTGCGGTGTAGCCGCCGGCGCCGTCGTCCTGGAAGCGGTAGACCGCTTGCACGCCGTCGTCGGCCAGCGTGGCGATGAGCGCGACGAAACGGCCATCGCGGCTCACGCCGAGGCCGTTGTTGAAGGCGGAAAACGACGACTGCGGATCGATTGCCCGGTTCGCCGCGACGCGCGTGCCTTCGTACAGCGCGTCGAATGCGAGGATTTCGTTGTGATCGTAATCGCCGACGCTCGCCTTGACGAAGATGCGCCCGTCCTCCGACGTGTCCGGCGTGTAGAGATAGGCATACGGGCTGCCTGCATCGACACCGCTGTCGTACGCATAGGCGGTTGCACCGCCGGTCGCGACGGTGATTCCGACCGCGGCGCCGCCCGGCACCGTGGCGCGGAAGCCGATGCGGCCGTCGGCCAGCATCACGGGGTTGGAGAACGCGCTTGCTGTGAGCGGCAGCGTGCTGACGGTGTCGCTGTCGCCGGCGAGCGTGTCGTATCGCCACAGCACGTAGTTGGGCGTGTCGCCGAACGTGTAGTACGCGACATCGCCATTCGCGTTGAGCGAAGGATCGGAGATCCCGACGAACGCCTTCGGATCGGTTCCGGGGTCGTGAATCACGACGAACGCGCCGGTCGCATGGCCGCCGAGCCAGATGCCCGCCCCGCTGTGCGCGAGATCGCCACCGATCGGCACGACGCCGGCGGAGAACGCGACCTGCTGCGCATCGTTGATCGCCGGGCTGATGCTGTTGAACGAAGTGCCGGGCGGCACGTTCCAGCCGTTGTCGTTGACGATCAGGTTGGAGCGTGCCTGCAGCTCGATCGTGTTCCATTCGGGCAGGTCGGCGGTGGCGCTTCCGGCGGCGAGCAGGAGCAATGCGGAAAGCGGCAGGGCGGTCGGGGCCAGGGTCTTCATCGGGTGTCCTCGCAGACGGGACGCAGCGGAAGCCTGCGATTGTAAGCAACCGGGCCGTTCGCTGCCGGCGCCGGTGGTCATCCGTGCGCGGGGATCGCGTCGGTGCGGTCGTCTGCGGGCCGCGGCGCCGGCTGCGGACCCGGCACGATCCCGAAGGGCGTCCAACTGGCGCGGCTGCGCCGGGTTTCCGCACGGATTGCACTGCAGCGGACGCGCATGTCCGGCGTGCGGTAGCCGCGCGGGTGGTCCAGATGCACGCAGATCGCCGAATAGCGGATGGTCTTGCCGCGGATGCCGGCATTCTCGAGGCGTTCGCCGAGTTCGAGATCCTGCCCGCCGTACTGCATGCGCTCGTCCCAGCCGTTGACGCGCAGGATGTCGCGCTTCCACGCCGAGCTGTTGTGGCCGTGGAAGCGCGGAGCGACCGGGGTGATGCGGTTGAACACGTTGCGCAGCGCGGCCGAACGCAGGCGCAGCTTGAACGTGTGGCGTTCCAGTCCGTTGGCCGCCAGCCAGGCGTAGTCGGTTGCACGGCCAGCGAGGATGTCCTCGCGCGTGATCCGGTGGCTGAGCGCCATCGGCAGCTTGCAGTACCCGCCGGACAGGAACCGTCCGGGCTCGCGCAGCGCCATGTGCCGTGCGAGGAAGTCCTGTCGCGGCACGCAGTCGCCGTCGCTGAACACGAGGTAGTCGCCGCGCGCGAGCTCGATGCCGCGGTTCATCGCGGTGCACTTGCGGTAGCCCTCGTCGGGATGCCAGAAGTGCCGCAGCGGAAACGGCAGCGTCGGGCGCAGCGCGTCGATGCGTGCGCGGGTGTCCGGGCCGGAGCCGTCATCGACCACGATCATCTCGAAGTCGGTGAACGTCTGGCGCGAATAGCCCAGCAACACCCATTCGAGCCATTGCGGCTCGTTGTACGTCGAAATCAGGACGCTGATCGCGGGGCTGGCGTTGGTTGCGCGGTGCATGGGCGGCGAGCATGCCGGCCGTTCGCGTCAGGACGATGACGGGAAGGCGGTCGCGTGATCGGCGCCGTCATCGCGGGGGCGCACCGTCTCCGGCCGGCCGATGCGCCGGTCCAGCCATGCCGCGATGCGTGCCTGCGTCGCGACGGGCGCGAGTTCGATGCTCTGCACCACGACGAATGCCGCATGCGCGTCGCGGTCGGCGCGCGCCATCTTGCGCACGACGCGCCAGAGCGGCTGCTCGCTCGGCTTGAGTTGCACGGTGTGCAGGCGGTTGTCGAGGATCGCATCGTGATGGGCGATTTCCAGATGGGTCGCCAGCGATTCGGTCTTGAATTGTTCGGCCGAGCGCAGCCGGTGGCGGATGTTGGCTTCGAGCCGGTCCGGATTCTCGGCGAAGAACCGTTCCAGCACGGACCGACGCATCGGGTACGGGTTGTGGAACAGACGGTAGTACCGATCCCGGAAGCCGGCGATTCGCGCGCTGAATTGCTGCGAGTCGAGATTGCCGACGCGCTCCCTTCGCGGATCGCGCTGCCGCCACCATTGCTTGATGCGGAATGCGGGCAGGAGATGCGATTGCGCCCGCCATTCGCCGCGCAGCACCACGCGATCGTCGCGGAAGAAATCGCCCTCGGTGAGGGGGCGCAGCAAGGCCATGTCGTCGTTGAAGTAGACGAACTGCTCGGCGAGATCGGGAATGCGCCAGAGCAGGCTGATGATCGAGCGGCTGTTGAACGTCGGCAGGTGCTGTTCGAAGCCGCGGAAGATCTCGCGGTGATCGACCACGCGCACGCGGTCGCGCCAGACGGGATGGGCCTTCATGTGCGCCAGCAGCGCCGGAGTCTGGGAATCGCTGACGATGTGGATGCGTCGGAACCACGGCGCGAAGCGCAGGATCGAGGCGACGCAGTAGTCGATTTCGCCGGCATCGTTGAAGCGCGTGGCGTGCGCGGTGGCGGGCGGCGTGCCGCCTCGCTCGGCGAGGTAGGCGGCGAGGCGCAGGCGGTGCAGCGGATCGGCGCCGTCGACCCAGGTGATGACCGCGTCGGTAGACATGAACGAACCAGCCCGCGGGCGGGTCCCGCGCGCGCAGTCTGCCGGCCCGTCGAGCGGAAGTCGACGGGCCGGCACCTGGTTACCAGATCTTCACGCGCTCGTCTTCGCTGCGCACCATCGGGTCGCCGGCCTTGCAGCCGAAGGCTTCGGCGAACGCCGGCATGTTGGACGGAGCACCGATCGCGCGGAATTTCGCCGGTGCGTGCGGGTCGGTGTCGAGCAGCACGAGCTGCGCCTTCTCGCGGATGCTGCCGCGCCAGATGCGCGCCCAGCTCAGGAAGAAGCGCTGGTCGCGCGTGAGCCCGTCGATCATCGGGTCGGGCGTGCCTTCGGTCGCCTTCTTCATCGCGTCGTAGGCGAACGAGAGGCCGCCCAGGTCGCCGATGTTCTCGCCGAGCGTGAGCTTGCCGTTGACGTGGCGGTCGGGGTGGTCGGCCAGCGGGACATAGGCATCGAACTGGGCGACCAGCTTCGCGGTGCGTTCGTCGAAGCGGTCGCGGTCTTCCTTCGTCCACCAGTTCTCGTTGTTTCCCGCGCCGTCGAACTGGCTGCCCTTGTCGTCGAAGCCGTGGCCGGATTCATGGCCGATCACCGCGCCGATGCCGCCGTAGTTGATCGGATCGTCGCCGTCCGCGTAGAAGAACGGAGGCTGCAGGATCGCGGCCGGGAAGTTGATCGTGTTGGTCGATGAGCTGTAGTAGGCGTTGACCGTCTGCGGCGTCATGTGCCACTCGTAGCGGTCGGTCGGCTTGCCGATCTTGTCGAGCTGGTAGCGGTAGTTGAACTTCGCGGCCGCGCGCAGGTTCGCGTAGTAGTCGTCGGGGACGATGGCGAGGCCGTCCCAGCTGCGCCACGTGTCCGGATAGCCGATCTTGGGCAGGAACGTCGACCATTTCTCCAGCGCCTTCGCGCGGGTCGCGTCGCTCATCCAGTCCAGCGCCTCGATGCGCGCCTTGAGCGCGCCGTTGACGTTGTCGACCAGTTGCTGCGCGCGCGCCTTCGCCGCGGGCGGGAAGTGTTCCTTGACGTAGAGCTGGCCGAGCGCCATGCCCATGCTGCCGTTGACCGCGTCGAGCACGCGCTTCCATCGCACGCGCTGCTCGGGCTGGCCGCGCAGCGTCTTGTCGTGGAAATCGAAGCTCGCCTGCTGGAACGGCGCGGAGAGGAATGGTGCGGCATCGTCGAGCACGTGCGCGGCGAGGTAGTCGCGCCACCGCGCTGCCGGCATGTCGGCGAGCATCGCGTCGAATTCGGCGAAGAATGCGGGTTGCGACAGCGAGAAGCCGTTGCCCGGATCGATCGACAGTGCCGCGAAGAATGCGCGCCAGTCGAAGTGCGGGGTGACGGCCGCTGCCTCGTCCAGGGTCATGAATCGGTACTGGTTCTTCGGGTCGCGCAGCGCCACGCGCGACAGCGAGGCCTTGGCCAGGCGCGTCTCGAACGCGAGCACGCCTTCGGCCCTGGCGCGTGCCTTGCGTGCCGATTCGCCGGTCAGCTCGAACAGCCGCGTGACGTGGGCGACGTAGGCGTCGCGGATCGCCTTGTGCTCGTCCTTCGTGTAGTAGTCGGGCGTCGGCAGGCCGAGGCCGCCCTGACTCGCGAATGCGATCTGCCGGCTTGCGTCGCGGAAGTCCGCGCCCGGGCCGAAGCGGAAGCCCTTGCCGTTGCCCTCGGCGAATGCCTTGCCGAGCCAGGCGACGATGTCGCGCGTGTCGCGCAGTTTCCCGATCGCCGCCAGATCCGGTTTCACGGGCTTCCAGCCGGCCTTGTCGATCGCCTTCTCGTCCATGCCGGAGCGGTAGAGCCAGCCGATCTTCCGCTCGATCGAACCGTCGGCCGCCTGGTCGGCGCCGCGTTCGGCGGCTTCCACCAGCCGGTGCTGCGCCATCAGGCTCTTCTCGCGCAGTTCGTCGAAGGCGCCCCAGCGCGTGCGATCCGGCGGAATGGGGTTCGCCGCGATCCATTTGCCGTTTGCATGGGCATTGAAATCGGTGCATGCCGACACGGTCGAATCGAGTTCGGTCACGTCGAACACGGGAGCCGCGGCAGCGGTGGTCGCGAAGGCGAGGGAAGCGAGCAGCGGCAGCAGCGGCGGGGTGGGTCGGGTCATCGTTTCATCCTGTTGCGTGGGAGCGCGGGTGCCGTCGTGCGGACACCCGCAATGCGTGCGTGCGGCGGTTCGCCGTCACCAGATCTTCACCTGCTTCTCGCCAATGCGCACCATCGGGTCGCCGGCCTTGCAGCCGAAGGCCTCGGCGAACGCCGGCATGTTGGATGGGGCGCCGATCGCGCGGTACTGCGCGGGCGAGTGGGGATCGGATGCGAGCTGCACTTCAAGCCGCTGCGGCCGGATGCTGCCGCGCCAGATGCGCGCGAAGTTGAGGAAGAAGCGCTGGTCGGGGGTGAAGCCGTCGATCTTCCGGTTCGCGGACGGATTCCGGGTCAGCGCAAGGTGCAGTGCATCGAGCGCGACGGACGCGCCGCCGAGGTCGGCGATGTTCTCGCCCAGCGTCAGTTCGCCATTGACGTGCTTGCCGGGCAGCGGTTCGTATTCGTTGAACTGCGCCACGAGAACCGCCGTGCGCGCCTCGAACTTCTCGCGATCCTCCTTCGTCCACCAGTTGACGTTGTTGCCGGCAGCGTCGAACTGGCTGCCCTGGTCGTCGTAGCCGTGGATCGCCTCGTGGCCGATCACGGCGCCGATGCCGCCGTAGTTCAGCGCGTCGTCGGCCTTGGCGTCGAAGAACGGCGGCTGCAGGATCGCGGCCGGGAAGTTGATCGTGTTGTCGAGCGGGTTGTAGTAGGCATTGACCGTCTGCGGCGTCATGCCCCACTCCTTCCGATCGGTCGCGGTGCCGACCTTGGCCATTTCGTGGGCGTGATTGAAGCGTGCGGCAGCGGCCACGTTGGCGAAGTAGCCCGTGGGCGACAGCGAAAGGCCGCTCCAGTCGCGCCAGCGGTCCGGGTAGCCGATCTTGGGCAGGAACGTCGCCCATTTCTCCAGTGCTTTCTCGCGGGTCGCATCGCTCATCCAGTCGAGCTTCTCGATGCGTGTCTTGAGCGCGGCGCTGACGTTCTCGACGAGTTCGAGCGCGCGCTGCTTGGACTCCGGCGGGAACTCCTTCGCGACATACAGTTCGCCGAGCGCCATGCCCATGCCGTCGTTGATCGAGCCGAGCACGCGTTTCCAGCGTGGTTCCTGTTCCTGCTGGCCGTTCATCGTTTTCTTGTGGAACGCGAAGTGTTCGTTCGCGAAATCGCTCGAAAGATACGGGGAGGCGGCATCGATCGCGTGGAAGCGCAGGTATTCGCGCCACTGTGCCGGCGGCACATCCGCCAGCATGCGGTCCAGCTCGGCGAAGAACTTCGGTTGCGACAGCGAGAAACCTTCGCCGACGTTCGCGCCCTGTGCGGCGAAGAATCGCGTCCACGCAAAGTTCGGCGTCGCCTTGTCCGCCTCGGCCAGCGTGACGAAGTGGTACATCGCCTTCGGGTCACGCATTTCCACCGGCGTGAGCGATGCCTTGGCGAGGCGCGTCTCGAACGCGAACACGCGGTCTGCGATCGCGGCCGCTTCCTTGCCGGTGGCCCCGGCGAGTTCGAGGGTCCGCGCGATGTGCGCGACGTAGGCCTTGCGCTGCTCGGCGTACTGGTCCTTGTCGTAGTACTCGCGCGTCGGCAGTCCGAGGCCGCCCTGGAACGCGAACGCGATCTGCATCTTCGAGTTCTTGAAGTCGGCGAAACGCGCGATCTCGAACGGGCCGCCGAGGCCGCGTGCAAAGCGATCCGTGAGGTAGGCGGCGATGTCGGCGGTCGACTTCAGCGAATCGATCGTGCGCAGTTCCGGCGCAAGCGGCTCGAGGCCGGCTTTCTCGATTGCCTTCTCGTCCATGCCGGAGCGGTAGAACCAGCCGATCTTCTGCTCGTTCGAGCCGGATGCGGCGCGATCGGCGTTCCGTGCGGCCGCCTCCACGATCGCGCGTTGCGCCTCGAGGCTGTGCTCGCGCAGTGCGTCGAACGCGCCCCAGCGCGTGCGATCGGCCGGAATCGGATTGGCGGCGACCCACTTCGCGTTGACGAAGCCATTGAAGTCCGCACACGGGTTGATGTCACGGTCGAGGTCGTTCACGTCGAACGATGGTGCGGCGAGCGCGCCGCCGGCGAAGAGCGCCGAGCACAGCGCGGCAGAAAGAAGTCGGAAGCGGGGGATGCGCATGTTCGGGGTCTCCGGTGGATGGGTCGCCAGCCGCGGGGTGCGGCGCCGGGTGCGGCAAAGGGCGGATCATGGAAGCGATCAGGGTAGCGGCTGGCGGTCCGCCATACCCCGTGTCGAAGGTCACTGGCCGGCTCGCGTGCGCGATTGCGCGGGGTACGGCGCGGCCGGACGGCACGCGCGTCAGCGCAGGCGTGCCCCCTTGAAGTACAGCACGCGCAGGTCGAGTCCGCGGCTGCTCTTGCCGATGTAGGTGAAGCGCGGATTGAACCACTGCGCGGCGCGGCCGCGCTCGCGAAAGCGGGTGTTCTCCAGTTCCAGCAGGATGCCGATCACCGGATGGCCGTTCGCGGCAGCGTGGTCCTCCAGCACCACGCAGGATCGCTTGAGCAGGCGCATCACCAGCGGCGTCGTGCGCCACCGGGCGCCGACGAAGGTGCGCCAGTAGTACATCGGCTGCCCGAGCGATGGCGGTGTCGTCAGGTACGCGGTGCAGACGCCTGCGACCGCGCCGTCCGGCGTGACCGCATGCGCGACGAGCTGCGGCAGGCGTTCGTTGATCTGCGCATCGTCCGTCAGGGCGCCTTCCGCGCGCCAGAACGCGCGGATGCGCTCGGCGTCCTCCGCCTGCACGGATGGCCAGTCGTCGACGATGCGGAAGGATGTGGCGGCTTCGTCGTTCATGCGGACGTGGTTCCTCCGGCATACGAATCGGTGGTTTCGGGCCTGGGTGCGGCCGGTGCCTGCGGGCTGAACTGCACTTCGCGCAGCGCCTCGTCGGGCAGTGCATAGGACGAGGCGAGGTAATCGCCTTCGTGGATGATCTCGGGGAACAGCGTGCCGGGGAGCGCCTGCACCGCGAAGATTTCCTGCACGCCGCCGGTGAACTTGAGCAGACCGATGGTCTTGCCGGTGCCGATGTGAACGGCCCAGACGCCGCTCTGGCGGTCCTTGTTGTCGTCGGTGATCTCGATGTCGGTGAACGCGTTGGTTTCGCGCAGCTGCGACAGGCCGACGAATGCGACCGGGCCGATGAAGTCGAGCCCGCGCGCGAAGCCGGGGACGCTGGCGATGTCGGTTTTTTCGCCGGTCTTCGGGTCGATCGTCACGAGCTTGCCGCGGCCTGATTCGAGCACCCAGAGGCGGTCGTCGTACCAGCGCGGCGAATGCGGCATGGAGAGGCCGCGCGCGATCACCTTGTCGTTTGCCATGTCGATCAGAAGCCCGCCGTCGCGCTTGTTGGCACGCCATCCCTGCGGCGTGTTGGTTTCGCCGAGTGCGGTCAGGTAGCGCGGGCGGCCATCGCGCATGCCCAGGCCGTTGAGGTGGCAGCGGTCCTCCGGCGCGTAGTGGCTGACGAACTTCGGTCGCCATCGCGGCACGAAGCTGGACTTCGTGTCCAGCGTGCACAGGCACGAGAACAAGGTGTTGACGAACCAGAGTTCGCCATGCTTGTCCCAGGCCATCTCGTGGATGTCGATCGCGCCGGTGATGTGGGCGCGGCGGGCGAGGAACACCGCGTCGTGCCGCGGCGGATCCTGCAGCCGCTTCGCGACCGCCGGCATGTTGCGGAACTCGGCGATCTCCATGAACGCGCCCAGCGCGATGCGCTCGCCATCCGCGGCCATGCCCATCGGCCGGTTGAAGCTGCGGAAATGCGTGTTGATGCTCGCGCCGTCCGGCCGCAGGATCACCAGCTTGCCGGCCTGATACGTGCTCACCACGAGGCAGCCGCCGAGCTGGCGCAGCAGGTCGGGAAAGTTCGTGGTGTGGACGCTGCCGAGGATCTCCTGCACCTTGGCGGCGTTCGTTTGTCCGTTCGCGGATTCGGCAGGGGTGGCGTCGTCGGTCGTGGTCTGGGTCATGGCGGATGCGCGATCGGCTGGCGGCGCGCGAGGCGACAGGGATCGTCATGATAGCCCGTGCTGCCCGATGGCATTCGCCGGGACGCGGAACGTCCCGGCGAACCGGCCGGAGCGGATCAGTCGAAGCCGTCGGCGAATATCACGTCGGATGCCTCGACCGCGCCGATGTCCACGCCGCCGCCCACCAGACGCGGGTATCCGTCGCCGCGCTGGTCCCACTCGATGCTGCCGCTGCCGGCGTCGATGGCCGGACTTCCCGGCAGCGGCAGCATGGTCCACGTGGGGCCGCCGTTGTAGGCCAGGTTGCCGAGCATGGGGTCCACTTCCACGATGGTGTCGGCCGGTACCTCGTTGTCCCCGGCGCGGCCGATCAGGTTGTGCGATCCGGCGACCACGAAGGATGCGGAGCCGAAGCCGGACAATCCGATGTCGGACGGGAAGTCCGTGGCGCCGCCTCCCGACGTATCCCGAAGGACGTTGCCGGACACGATCGTGCTGGTCATCGTGATGTCCACGCCGTCGGGAATCGAGATGCCGGCTCCGTACTTGGTCGTGGCTGCGTTCTCCTCGATGTTGCCGCTGATCGTGCTGTTGCTGATCGTGCTATCCGCGCCGAGATAGAGCCCGGCGCCGAACGATGACGCGCTGGAGTGATTGTTTGCGATCGTGCTGTTGCGGACGATGTTGATCGTCGTTGCATTGCCCGCCCAGTTGTCGAGTCCCGCCACGATCGGCGCCTCGTTCGAACTGGCGGTCGAATACTTGAACGTGAGGTTTCCACCGATCGATGCGCCTCCAGCCCCCGTGCTCGCGTCGTTGTTCTGGATCGTCGCGTACTTGGTGCCGAGACTTTCGGGCGTGAACAGACCGCCTCCGATGCCGACGCCGTTCGTGGAGCTGACTTCGTTTCCGGAGATGACGCTGTCGTGCAGCGAAATGCCTTCGGCGGCATACACGGCCCCGCCTCGCGCGTCGCCGTCCACGGAGGCCGCGATGCAGTACTTGGCGCGCACGTCTTCCATCCGGACGTTGCCGAGGGAGTAGACGCAGCCGCCATTGGCGTCCCCCGTAGTCGTGTACTTCGCGCCATCGATGAGCGCCACGCCCGAGATGTTCAGTTCGCCGGTGCCGAGATGCGTGAAGATCGCGGAGTTCCGTTCGGAGGTGAGCGTGAGGTACAGCGAGCCGGGTCCGACCACGTCGATATCGGTCAGCGTCGTGGCCAGCGAACCGGTCGTCAGCGTGATCGTGCTGCAGGCGAGCGAGGTCATGTCGATCGTGTCGCCGCTGGCGGCGACATCGAAGGCGTTGCGCAGGCTGCCGGGGCCATCGTCGTTGCAGTTCGTGACCACGTGCGTGGCCGCGCCATCCGGCCGCGGGGGGCGCGAGGGGTGCTGTGCGCGATACGCTTCCACGCGGGGGTCGCGCACGATGGTCGAAGCCAGCATGGCCTCCCGCATGAGCCGGGCATCGGTGGCCGCCGCCGGCGTCGTGGCGGAAGTCGTGTCGGCGTGCGCGCCGAGCACGCCCAGTGCCGCACCCAGGCAGGTGGCGAGAACGGTCCGGCGGATGCGGGGTTGCTGGAAGGACAGGGCCTTGTTCATGTTTTCTCCTTGGGGATATGGCTGAGCGCGTGCTGGCGTCGTGCGAGGAACGACGGGTCGGATGCTGTAGCGGAAAACGGCGGCGGATCAGGACATCGATTTTTCGATCCGATCCATGCGCGATCATTCGGTGCGAAGCGCGGCCGACACGGGGGCACCCTCGCGGATTGCGCGCGCGCCTGTCATCCTTCGAATCCGGCGACGAGAAGGCAGTCGGCGAATTCCGGGGACTCGCACGCTACGACGCGCACGTCGTCCATGCGCATCACGTCATCGCTCAGCGCCGGGTTGTGCAGGACGCCGACGATGAACGCGCCGACGCCGCGGGTCGTGGACAGATCGATTTCCGCGCGGTCGATCCACGTCGTTTCGCCGACCCGCACCGAGACGAGCCGGTGTTCGGCGGAAACGTCGATTGCAAGCGGCAGAACGACGTCGGACGGGGCCGCTCCGATCATGCCGAGGTACGTGCTGCCGGCGTAGCCGAGGAAAGCGCTGCCATTGGCCGAGTAGACGTTGAGGAACGTGGTGGCGGACGACCCCTGCTCGCGAATGCCGAAGGTCGGTCCGGCGTCGCCCGTGAACAGCACGTTGGCGCGAAGCTGGACGGTGCCGTGCGTCAGTTCCTCGCCACCGAGGAACTCGAAGCGCGTGTGGACCGCGCAACAGTCCGACATGTCGCGAATCTGCAGGTTCGGCGTGGACAAAGGCGGCCCGCCGACGAGCATGCCGCCATCCTGGACCGGTTCGCCGGCCTCCGCTCCGCCGTTTCCGGGCGAGTCTCCGGGGGCGAGATGGTTGAAATCCGCGCGCAGCAGCAGGTGGTCGGCTGCCGGTGCTGCGGACGCGATTGCGAGGAGCAGGCTGCCGGACAGGGTGGCGAATGCAGGCTTCATGACTTTGCGTATCCCGATGCGTGAGTGTCGTGGCGACATGGCGATCCGCATGCCGTGATCCGGCACGCGGTCGAGGCGGAACCTGATCACGTTTCCCGCTGGAGGAGGCGCATTCGGTCCGCTTCGAACCCGAGAGGCGGAAAACAGCGCCGGATCCGGACAGCAAGCCCGGGGATCGGCTCGCAAGCCGCGTCAGCCTTCGGCTTCGGGCTGCGGCTTGCGGCGCACGTACAGCTGCTTGCGGACGCGTGCGACGACGGCCCCGTCGTCGGTCACGACGTCGGTGTCGAACCACCGCAGGTACTTGTCGCCAGTGGATGTGGCGGCTCGGATCTCGTCGAGAACGGCATCGTCGAGCGAGAAGTCGGCGTGCACGTCGGTGCGCCCCGGCGAGACGAAGTCGATCTCGGCCGCCTTGTCCCATACAACGTAGTTCGGGCCGAGGCGATTCATGACCAGAATCATCCAGAACGGATCGGTCATCGCGAACAGGCTGCCGCCGAAGTGCACGCCGACGGCGTTGCGGTTGTACCAGCGGCGCTTGAGCACGACGTGCGCACCGCTCCAGTCGTCGGCGACGCGCGTCACGCGGATGCCGGAAAACAGGAGCGGCGGCCAGAGGTTGAGCACCCGCCGCATGGTGGCGGGCTGCACGCGCAGCATGGTCAGAACAGCAGCGAGGACATGCGGCGGCGGTAGGTGCCGATCAGGTCGGCGTCGTCGAGCACGTCGAAGGCCGCGATCAGGCGCTTGCGCGCGAGTCCGTCGTTCCAATCGCGATCGGCACGAAGGATCGCGAGGAACTGGTCGAGGCCGGCGGCGACGTCCCCGCCGAGCAGCAGGCGCACGCCGAGCAGGTCGCGTGCGGCAAAGTCGCCCGGGTCGCGCTCGATGCGCGAGCGCAACTCCGCCAGCGGCGGCGCGTCCTCGAGCGCATGTGCGAAGCCAAGCTGGCCGCGCAGACGGCGCGTGCGGTCGTCACCTTCCAGATTGGCGGGCAGTGCGTCGAGCAGGGCTTCGGCCGCATCCGCGTTGCCGGCCTGCATCTGCGCCAGGGCGAGGTCGAGCTTGAGTCCGCCGTCGTCCGGGGCTGCGGCGATTTCCTGCTGCAGGCGTGCGATCGCCTGTTCGGGAGTTTCGTCGTTGGCCGGTGCGCCGGCGGCTTCGTCCGCGACTTCGGCCGGCTGCACATGGCGCTGCAGGAATTCCCGCACGCCGCTCTCCGGCAGCGCGCCCGTGAAGGCGTCGACGAGTTGTCCCTCGCGGATCAGCACGACGGTCGGGATGCTGCGCACGCCGAACGAGGCGGCGAGCGCCTGCTCCTTGTCGACATCGACCTTGGCGAGGCGAACCGCGCCGTTGAACGAATCGACCACCTTCTCGAGGATCGGCCCGAGCGCCTTGCACGGCCCGCACCATTCCGCCCACAAGTCGACGAGGATCGGCTGGGCGAACGACGCATCCAGCACGTCGGACTGGAAGTTCGCTTCGGTAGCGTCGAAGACGTGCGGACTGGAGCGGGTATCGGTGGACATGAAGGACTCCGGAGAAGGATTGTCGGCAGGATGGCGGCAGCGGCGCGGGATTCCAAGGGACGTGCCTCGCGCATCCGTCATCCGCGCGAGGTGGCCAGGAAGCGTGTGGCGCAGGTGACGCCCCGCGCTCCGGCTTCGCGCCGCATCGCGCGTGCGTTCCGCGCGGCGCTGGGAACGTGTCCGGCTGGCGCGACGATGCCGGGCCGGGATCTTGACCGGGCGGATGCGGAGCCGCGACGGCGTGGCTCCGGGAATGGCGATCAGTTCACCTTGTGGATCGCGCGCTTGTCCACCGCCATCGCGGCGTCGTGTACGGCTTCCGACAGGCTGGGGTGAGCGTGGCAGATGCGCGCGAGGTCCTCTGCCGATCCCTTGAACTCCATCGCCAGCACGCCTTCGTGGACGAGTTCGGACACGTTCGGCCCGACGAGATGCATGCCGAGGATGCGGTCGGTTTCCGCATGCGCCAGCACTTTCACGAAACCGATCGGCTCGGCCATCGCGACCGCGCGGCCGACCGCCGCGAACGGGAAGCTGCCGGCCTTGTACGGGATGCCTTCGGCCTTGAGCTGCTCCTCGGTCTTGCCGACCCAGGCGATTTCCGGCTCGGTGTAGATCACCCACGGAATCGTCTCGAAGTTCACATGGCCGGGAAGCCCCGCAATGGTTTCGGCCACCGCGATGCCTTCCTCGAAGCCCTTGTGCGCAAGCATCGGGCCGCGCACGCAGTCGCCGATCGCCCAGATGCCATCCGCGCCGGTGTGGCAGTGCGCGTCAACTTCGACCTGACCGCGCTCGGTCAGCTTCACGCCGGTTCCGTCGGCGAGCAGGCCATGTGTCGCCGGCCGTCGACCGACCGCGACCAGCAGCTTGTCGACCACGATTTCCTGCGCTGCGCCCTTGTCGTCCGTGTAGGCGACATGCACGCCGTCGACCTTGACTTCGGTGCCCGTGACCTTGCAGCCGAGCCGGATGTCCAGGCCCTGCTTCTTGAACTCGCGCGCGGCGACCTTCGCCACCTCGGCATCCGCGGCCGCGAGGAAGTTCGGCATGCCTTCGAGGATCGTGACCCTGGCGCCGAGGCGGTTCCACACGCTGCCGAGTTCGAGGCCGATCACGCCGGCGCCGATCACGCCGAGGCGTTCGGGCACCTTGTCCAGATCGAGTGCGCCGACGTTGTCGATGATGTGCTCGCCGAACTTCGCGAACGGCAGTTCGATGGAATCCGAACCCGGGGCGAGGATCACGTTCGTGCCGGAGAGTTCGATCTCGCTGCCGTCGTGCTGTTTGACCTTCACGATCCTCCCCGGCTGCAACTGCGCGAAGCCGTAGTACGGCGTGACCTTGTTGGCCTTGAACAGCGCCGCGATGCCGCCGGTGAACTGCTTCACGATGCCGTCCTTGCGCGCGATCATCGTCGGCACGTCGATCTTCGCGTCCTTGAAGCCGATTCCGTGCAGGCCGAACAGGTGGCCCATGTTCCAGTACTGGCGAGAGGAATCGAGCAGCGCCTTGGACGGAATGCAGCCCACGCGCAGGCAGGTGCCGCCGAGCGCCGGCTTGCCGTCCTTGCCCAGCGCCGCGTCGACGCAGGCGACCTTCATGCCGAGCTGCGCGGCGCGGATCGCGGCGTGATAGCCGGCCGGACCGGCCCCGATGACGACGACGTCGTATTGTTCTGCCATGTCGATTCCTCGCTGCTGGCTCCCCTCGCGCGCGAGGGGAGCACGATGGATTGCCCGCGCCGGCGTGGTTCCAACGCATCCTTCCCCGACTGCGGGGAAGGTGGGCGGGAGGTGCGGGCGACGGCCCGCATCGTTGATGATCCACGCGCCGGGCGGGCGCGTGGCGGTTACATGCCGAGCAGCATGCGCTGCGGGTTCTCGAGCTGGTTCTTGATGTCGACCAGGAACAGCACCGCATCCTTGCCGTCGATGATGCGGTGGTCGTAGCTGATCGCGACGTACATCATCGGCGCGGCGACGACCTGGCCGTTCTCGACGATCGCGCGCTCCTTGATCGTGTGCATGCCGAGGATCGCGCTCTGCGGCGGATTCACGATCGGCGTGGAGAACAGCGAGCCGAAGGTGCCGCCGTTGGTGATCGTGAATGTCCCGCCCTGCAGGTCGTCGAGGGTGAGGCCGCCTTCGCGCGCCTTCTTCGCGTAGCCGGCGATCGCCTTCTCGATGTCGGCGAAGCCCATGTCCTGGGCATCGCGCAGGACCGGTGTGACGAGGCCCTTGTCGGTGGATACGGCGATCGAGATGTCCTGGTATCCGTGATAGATGATGTCGTTTCCGTCCACCGATGCATTGATGATCGGGTGGCGCTTGAGCGCCTCGCAGGCGGCCCTGACGAAGAAGCTCATGTAGCCGAGCTTGATGCCGTTGGCCTTCTCGAACTGCTCGCCGAGTTCCTTGCGCATCGCGGCGACCTTCGCGAGGTTGATCTCGTTGAACGAGGTCAGCATCGCGATCGAGTTCTTCGACAGCATCAGTCGCTCGGCGATCTTCGCGCGCATGCGCGTCATCGGAACGCGCTCCTCGGCGCGCGGGCCGGTGGCGGCCGGAGCGGCAGCGGTGGCCGGAGCCGGGGATTTGCCGTCGCGCATGAAGTTGACGAGATCCTCCTTCGTCACGCGACCGCCGCGGCCCGTGCCCGCCACCTGCGCGGGGTCGATGCCGTGCTGCGCGACGATGCGCTGCCCGGCGGGCGAGAGGTCCGCCGCGGGCGCGGCCTTGCCGGCGGCGGGCGCCGGCGTTGCGGTTGCCGGTTTCGCTGCCTCCGGCTTCGCCGGTGCGTCGGCCGCCTTCACCGGCGTCGCGGCGACGGCACCTTCCTCGAGGATCGCGAGCACCTGCTGGCTGGTCACCGTGGCGCCGGATTCGAACTTGATTTCCTTCAGCACGCCGTCGGTCGGCGCCGGAACCTCCAGCACCACCTTGTCGGTTTCGAGGTCGACCAGGTTCTCGTCGCGCTTGACGGCATCACCCGGCTTCTTGTGCCAGGTCGCGATCGTCGCGTCGGAAACGGATTCGGGCAGAACGGGGACTTTGACTTCGATGGACATGATCACTCCGCGACGTTGTCGGAACCGGCCGGCGCGACAAGCGCCCGCTCGAGCAGTGCCGCCTGTTCGGCGAGATGGGTGGAGAGGTGACCGGCCGCCGGTGCGGGCGAGCGCACGCGGCCGGCATAGCTGATCTGCTGGTTGGGTGCGGCGACCGCGGCGAGGTGGTGCTTGATCTGGTACCACGCCCCCTGATTCTGCGGCTCTTCCTGACACCAGATAACGTGTTTCGCGGCCGGGTAGCCGGCCAGCTCGGCAGCGAGCAGTTCGCGCGGGAACGGATAGAGCTGTTCCACGCGCACGATCGCCACGTTGTCGATGCCGCGCCGGGCAGCCTCCTCGACGAGGTCGTAGTACACCTTGCCGGAGCAGGCGACGACACGCTCGACCTTCGCGCCCTTCTTCGCCGTGGTGTCGGGGATCACGGTCTGGAACGCGCCCCTGGCGAGTTCGTCCAGCGAGGATACCGCGAGCTTGTGGCGCAGCAGCGACTTCGGCGTCATCACGACCAGCGGCTTGCGGCAGTCGCGCTTCATCTGCCGACGCAGGAGATGGAACATCTGCGCCGGCGTGGTCGGCACGCAGACCTGCATGTTGTCCAGCGCACAAAGTTGCAGGTAGCGCTCCAGTCGTGCCGACGAGTGCTCGGGGCCCTGGCCTTCGTAGCCATGCGGCAGCAGCAGGACGAGGCCGGACAGGCGGTTCCACTTGGCCTCGCCGGACGAGATGAACTGGTCGATCACGACCTGCGCGCCGTTCGCGAAGTCGCCGAACTGCGCTTCCCACAGCACCAGCGTGTTCGGCTCCGACGTGGAGTAGCCGTACTCGAATGCCATCACCGCTTCCTCGCTGAGCAGCGAGTCGATCACCGCGACGTTGGCATCCGCGCGTATGCGCGAAAGCGGCAGGTACTCGCCGCCGCTGGACTGGTCGTGCAGCACCGCGTGGCGATGAAAGAACGTGCCGCGCCCGGAATCCTGGCCGACGAGGCGCAGGTCGAAACCTTCCGCGATCAGCGTGGCATAGGCGAGGTTCTCCGCTGCGCCCCAGTCCAGCGGCAGCTCGCCGGCGGCCATTTTCGCGCGATCTTCGTAGATCCTGGCGACGCGCGCCTGCAGCGTGATGCCCTCGGGCACCTCGATGATCTGCGCGTTCAGCGCGTCCAGCGTCTTGCGCTCGACGCCGGTGGAAACCGCCTGCGAAAGTTGCGCGTCGATGTGCGGCGTCCAGTCGACCGCGAACGCATCGCGGAAGTCGGCATCGAGTTCCGCGATCGGCGTTCCCGCTTCCAGCTTGCCGCGGTACGCCTCGACCATCGCCGCGCCGTCGCCTTCCGCGATCACGCCCTGTTGCACGAGGGTGCGGGCGTAGAGCTCGCGCAGCGGTGGCCGCTGCTTGATGATCCTGTACATCAGCGGTTGCGTGGCAGACGGTTCGTCGGCCTCGTTGTGGCCGTGGCGGCGGTAGCAGACGAGGTCGATCACCACGTCGCGCTTGAACTTCTGGCGGAAATCGTAGGCGAGGCGCGAGACGAACACGACCGCTTCCGGGTCGTCGCCGTTCACGTGGAACACCGGCGCGTTCACCATTTTCGCGACATCGGTGCAATACAGCGTCGAACGCGCGTCGTGCGGGTTGGACGTGGTGAACCCGACCTGATTGTTGACGACGACATGGATCGTGCCGCCGACCGCGAAGCCGCGCGCCTGCGACATGTTCAGCAGTTCCATGTTCACGCCCTGGCCCGCGAAGGCGGCGTCGCCATGGATCAGCACCGGCACCACGTGCTCGCGCGTTTCGTCGCGGCGGTGCGTCTGCCGGGCGCGCGTCGAGCCGCACACCACCGGGTTGACGATCTCCAGGTGCGACGGATTGAACGCGAGCGCGAGATGCACCGTGCGGCCCGGCGTCTTCACGTCGGCCGAGAAGCCCATGTGGTACTTCACGTCGCCGGAGTGGGCCGGATCGTCCGGATGGTCGAACTGGCCGTCGAACTCGGCGAACAGCTTCTGCGGCGGCTTGCCGAGCACGTTGACGAGCACGTTGAGGCGGCCGCGGTGGGCCATGCCGAGGACCATGTCCTTGAGTCCGCCGCTGCCGCCGCGCCGGATCAGGTCGTCGAGCAGCGGAATCAGGCTGTCGCCGCCTTCCAGCGAGAAGCGCTTCTGGCCCACGTACTTGGTGTGCAGGTAGCGTTCCAGGCCGTCGGCCTGGACGAGCTTTTCGAGGATGCGCTTCTTTTCGTCGCCCGTGAGGCCGTAGTTGCCGGACGCGCGTTCGAGCTGCTCGTGCACCCACTGGCGCTGCGTCGCGTCGGAAATGTGCATGAACTCCGCGCCGATGCTGCCGGCGTAGGTGGCCTTCAGGCGCGCGACGAGATCGCGCAGCTTCTGGCGCTGCGGGCCGGATTGCGAACCGGTGTTGAATTCGGTGTCAAGGTCCGCTTCGGTCAGGCCGTGGAACGCCGGATCGAGGTCGGGCGCGGACGGGCGGGGCAGCAGGCCGATGGATTCGAGTTCCGCCGGGGTGAACGCGTGCGCCATGTCCAGCGGATCGAGCCGGGCCGCGAGATGGCCGCGCGAGCGATACGCGGTGACGAGCTTGAGCACGCCGGCCTGCTTCTGCGACACCACGTCGTTGCCGGCCGGGGCGACGATGACGCGCGTACCGGGGCGCTGTGCCGCGGCGATGCGCGCGATCGCCGCCGAATGCGGCCGGTCGCCCGCCTCGCGGCCGTTCAGCGATTCGAAATAGTCTCGCCAGTCGGTGCCGACGCTGGATGGATCGGCAAGCCAGGATTCGTAGAGGGCCTCGACGAAGGCGGCGTTGCCACCGGAGATCGGCGAAGTGGACTGGAATTGCTGGAGCAGGCTGGTCTGGGCAGGAGATGCGGTCACGACGCCACCGTGGAGACGATGAAGGCGTGCAGTGCGCACGCCTCGGGAGGATGGTCCGCCGTGGCCGGCGCCGGCCCGGCGGACACAACATCGGAAGTATAGCGGCTATCCGTGTGGTGTTGCAGGCGCACATTGGTGCGCGCGGGGCGCTTCACAACCCCAGCACGCGCAGGTCCTCGCTGGGGGCGGAACGCTCCCACATCCGCCCGAACAGGTCGAGCAGCTGCGCGTGCCGGCCTGGCGCGTGCGTGGAGCCTTCCCCGTCCGGACGGCTGCCGAGCGGGCGGAACAGGAATCCGCCGCGGTCGCCGACGACGAACGCGGACGGGTACTGCAGGTCGACGTCCTCCGTCGGCACGCGCAGTTCGATGCTGCTCGGCAGGCGCTGCGCCAACGCCAGCAGGCGGTGTCCGTCCGCGACCGCCTTGCGCGGCTCCTGCACGAGGATGCGCACCCGTGAACGGCGCCCGGACAGCGCGATGCGCTTGATCGCGTCGAGCGCGTCCGGCACGTCGAGCAGATCCGGGTCGAGATCCCGCGTGAGGATCGCGACTTCGTGGCACGTTTCGGCGAGGATGCGGCGGATCGCGTCGCGCGCCGAGTCGCGGCCGTCGGCCACCAGCACCACCGCATCGACCGCGGGGCCGGGCGGCGCCGCATCCGGCGCGATGCGCGACGGCAGCACGATGCGCATCGATCGATGCGGGATCCCGCACTCCGGATAGATGTCGCCGAACGGCGCGAAGCCGAGCTTCTCGTAGAAACCCTCGGCGTGTGTCTGCGCATGCAGTTCGACCTGCGCGTAGCCGGATCGACGTGCCTGTTCGAGCAGCACGCGCACGATCGCTGCACCGACGCCGCGCCCGCGCCAGGCCGCGAGCACGGCCATGCGGCCGATGATCGCCGCCGCCTCGCCGGGCATCCGTCCGGGCGCAACGAGCCGGCCGGTGCCGATCGGCGTGCCTGCGGCATCGCGCGCGATCACGTGCAGCGCCCTGGCGTCGTGGTCGTCCCATTCTTCCTCGGGCGGCACGTTCTGTTCGACGATGAACACGGCTTCGCGCACGGCACGCAAGTCGGCGAGGTCGCGTTCCCACGACGCGACCTCGACGCGGACGTCGTCGCGGATCATCGCGGCCTCCGCGCGCATGCCGGACGCAGCAGCGCGAGATGGCCGGCATCCAGCAGTGTGCGCAGCAACGCCAGCTCGCGTGGCGAGCCCGCCAGCGGGATCGGTTCAGGCCCGCACAGCGCGCGCGCCAGCGCGACGGTGCATTCGTGCATTTCGCCGGCAACGAACAGTCGCGCCGCGCGGCCTTCGCGCATCCACGCGAACCGCGACCACGGGTTGCGGCCGAGCAGGGTGCGGGCGGCGGCCGCGCGCGCGAACGCGGCGTTGCCGATCGGCCGCGCCGGCGCGGCGGCCGCGTGCGCGCTGCGATACCGCGTGATGAAGCGGCCGAACCACGCGCGCAGCAGCGACGCGGGAATCGCTGCGGAGCCGCCCGTCGCGTCGTGGTCGCACGCATCCGCGATCCCCGCCGCATTCACGCGTGCCGGTGCGGAAGCGGGCTCGACGTGCAGCCATGGCAGCGCCCGCACCACGCGCGCGATTGCCGCGTCGTCGATCTCGCCGTCGCCCTTCGCCGGTGCGAGATCGGGATCGGCGTAGCGCGCCTCGTCCGGCAGCGTCTCCAGCAGGTGGTCGACGAGATCACCGAGCAGGTCCGCCTGTGACGGCGCGCGCATGCCGACCGAGTACGTCATGCACGGTCCGCCGACCGCGACGCCGTGGTGCGGCACGCCGGGCGGCAGGTAGAGCATGTCGCCGGGCTCGAGCGTCCATTCGTGACTCGGCGCGAATTCGCGCAGGATGCGCAGTTCCGCGTCGTCGCGGAACGCGGTCGGCGCTCCCGGATCGACGTCGATCTGCCAGCGGCGATTGCCGAGCCCCTGGATCAGGAACACGTCGTACTGGTCGATGTGCGGGCCGACCGAGCCGCCTTCCTCGGCGTAGCTGATCATCACGTCGTCGATGCGCCAGCTCGGGATGAACGCGAACGGCGCGAGCAGCACGGCGACGTCGGCATCCCATTTGTCCACGTCCTGCACCAGCAGCGTCCAGTGCGTCGCCGGAAGGCTGGAAAAGTCGGCCTCGGCGAACGGGCCCGTGCGCAACGTCCAGCGATCGTGCTTCGGGTCGTGGATCGCGATGCGCGCGAGCGACAGTTCCTCGCAGGCCAGTCCGGCGAGATCGTCCGGTTCGACCGGGTTGCGCCATGCCGGGAACGCTCCGCGCACCAGCAGCGGCCGCTTCTGCCAGTACTCGCGCAGGAAGCGCGCGGCGGGCATGCCGAGCGGCGCATGCGTTCCGCCGCGGATTTCGAGCCTGGGCTTATTGCGTGCCACGTCGTCCGGGTTCCGGCATGTGCCGCGCGCGGCGGCGTCAGTGCGATGGTTGCAGGGAATTGTCGCTGCCCACGTCGCTGATTCTCGGCGATCCCGAGGTCCAGCGCACGGTGTTGCCGCTGCCGATCACGTTCAGCGTCGCGATCTCGCCGGCCTGGACCCGCGAGTCGCTGCCGGTCAGTTGCAGCCGGCCGACCTTGTCGAACGTGGCTTCGGCGTGGCTGCCGATGATGGAGACCTCATCGACGGGTCTGCGCACGGTCACGTGCACGTCGTTCACCGATATCTGCACGAGTCCGGCCGACTCGATGGAGGCCTTCGTTGCGCTGCCGACGAAGTACACGCCCTTGCAGTTTCCGGTGAGCGTGAGCACGGCATTGGAAGCGGTGAGGTTCACGTCGCGGCCTTCGCAGTCGATGGTTCCCGATTGCGTGTTGACGAATACGGCGGGCAGTTCGTCGGCGATCGCGAGGCCTGCGCACGATGCGAGCACGACGGCGAGCAGGGCTGATTTAGCGGAACGTGGTGACATGGTGGTTTGTCCTCAGTCGCTAGCTTCAGGAGTGGAGGCGCGTTCCTTCGCGAGTCGCTTTTCGAGGAGCGTGGTCGAGCATTCGGCGTAGCGGCGACATGCGTCGCGGTCGAACAGCGGCAGCGTCGCGTGCGGGTCGGTGCGTTCCCACAACCGGCTGGCGTCGGGATGCGGCGTCAGCAGCAGGTCGCAGGGCAGCGCGGAAACGGCGGCGATGCTCGCGCGCAGTTGGGCAGTGAACGTCTCGTCAAGGCAGCGGATGCCGCGCGGATCGACGCCGAGCGTGCGCAGGTTGGCGAGGATGAGCGGTGCGGATTCCTCGGTGCCGGCGTCGAGCAGCACGTCGTCTTCGCGCGTGCGCACGAGGATCGACGTCAGTCCGCAGGTGCCGACGTACCAGCTCTCGCCGTGAATGCGCCATGGCGAGGCGGGCGTGTTCCAGGTGGATTCCGGTTTGCAGGCGAGCGGTTCGGGCGCGACCGTCGCGCGCGCATGGACGAAGTCGCTGGCGGCCAGTGCGGCAAGCAGGGAAAGAGGGGCGCGCACGGGCATGGCGGTTTCCGTTTGCAGCGCGTGGGTTTCTCAGATCGCGCGCGCAAGCTTTTCGGCGAGGCCGGTGTACGTGGCGGGTGTCAGGTCGAGCAGTCGCCGTTTCGCGTCGGCCGGCAGGTCGAGCCCTTCGATGAAGGTTCGCAGCGCGTCGCGCGTGATGCCCTGGCCGCGGGTGAGCGCCTTGAGCCGCTCGTAGGGCTCGGGCAGGCCGTGGCGGCGCATGACGGTCTGCACCGCCTCGGCGAGCACTTCCCAGCTCGCGTCGAGGTCGGCGGCGATGCGCTCCGGGTTCACGGCGAGCTTGGCGAGGCCGCGGCCGAGCGCATCGAGCGCAACCTGCGTGTGGCCGAATGCGGTGCCGAGTGCGCGCAGCACGGTGGAGTCGGTGAGGTCGCGCTGCCAGCGGCTGATCGGAAGCTTCTCCGAGAAGTGTCCGAACAGCGCGTTGGCGATGCCGAAGTTGCCTTCCGCGTTCTCGAAGTCGATCGGGTTGACCTTGTGCGGCATCGTGGAACTGCCGACCTCGCCCTCCTTGAGCTTCTGGCGGAAATAGCCGAGCGAGATGTAGCTCCACGTGTCGCGGCAGAAGTCGATCAGGATGGTGTTGGCCCGGCGGATGGCGTCGCCGAGTTCGGCGATGCAGTCGTGCGGTTCGATCTGGGTGGTGTACGGGTTCCACGCCATGCCGAGTGACTCGACGAAGCGGCGGGAGAACGCGGGCCAGTCGATCTCCGGGTAGGCGATCGCGTGCGCGTTGTAGTTGCCTACCGCTCCGTTGATCTTGCCGGTGAGCGCGATGGCGCCGATCTGCGCGGTCTGGCGCGCCAGCCGCGCCTCGACGTTCGCGATCTCCTTGCCGAGCGTCGTCGGCGAGGCGGTCTGGCCGTGCGTGCGCGACAGCATCGGCAGCGAGGCATTCGCGTCCGCGAGCGCGCGCAGTCGCGTGGCGATCCCGGTCAGAGTGGGTGTCAGCACGCGGTCGCGCGCGTCGCGCAGCATCAGCGCGTAGGCGAGATTGTTGATGTCCTCGCTGGTGCAGGCGAAATGGACGAACTCGCGCGCGGGCCCGAGTTCCGCATGGCCGTCCATGCGCTGCTTGATGAAATACTCGACCGCCTTGACGTCGTGGTTGGTGGTGCGTTCGATCCGCTTGACCGCTTCCGCATCCTCGACCGAGAAGCCATCGGCGATCGCGCGCAGCGCAGCGGTCGCATCCGCGGAGAAGGGCGCCAGCTCCGCGATCGCGGGTTCCGCGGCGAGCGCGATCAGCCACTCGACCTCGACGCGGACGCGATGGCGGATCAGGCCGTACTCGGAAAATACCGGGCGCAGCGCGTCGACCTTCGCCGCGTAGCGGCCGTCCAGCGGGGAAAGGGCGGTTAGTGCGGCGTTCATTCCGGCTCCGGCTCGGGTTTCGGGTGGACGAGGATGGTCTTGATGCGCGCGCCCTGCATCGAGCGCACGACGAGATCGAAGCCGTCGAACGAGAGCGTTTCGCCCTCTGCCGGCAGTCGCTCCAGGCGATGGATGACCAGGCCGCCGACCGAGTTCACGTCCGCCGGGGACTCGATGTCGCGTTCGAGCAGCCGTTCCAGCTTGTAGATCGGCGTGCCGCCGGAGATCGTGAAGTCGCTGCCCGGCGCGACGCGCGACGGTGCGCCGGAGGAGCGGGCCTGTTCGTCCTCGATGTCGCCGACGAGCACTTCGAGGATGTCCTCCAGCGTGAAGAAGCCGGCGACGCGTCCGGATTCCTCGATGCCCAGCGCCAGATGCGTGTCGCCGGCACGGAAGCGCTTGAGAACGCCGAGGATCGGCTCGTGCAGCGGGAACAGGATCGGCGGGCGCAGCAGCGCGACCGGATCGACCGGTCCTGCGCGCCCCTTGTCGCCCGTCATCGCATACATCAGGTCCTTCATGTGCAGCACGCCGCGCACTTCGTCGCCGTTCGCGTCGAACCACGGATAGCGGCTGTAGCGGGTGCGGTGGAACTCGGCGAACACGGCATCGAGGTCCATGCCGTCGTGCAGGAAGGCGAGCTGGTCGCGGGTGCGCAGCACGTCGCCGACCACCAGTTCCGGCAGATCCAGCGCGTGCTGGATCATCGAGTACTCCTCGCCGGCTCGACTCGCGCGCTTGGCGTGGACGATGAGTTTCAGCTCCTCGCGCGAATAGTGGTGCTCCTCGCCGTGCGGCGCGGCCTGGATGCCGAACCACCGCAGCATCGCGTTCGCGCTGGTGTTGAGCAGCCAGATGGCCGGGTACATGAGCCAGTAGAACGCGTACAGCGGCGCCGCGGTCCACAGCGAAACGCTCTCCGTGCGACGGATCGCCAGCGATTTCGGCGCCAGCTCGCCGAGCACGATGTGCAGGTACGAGATCAGCGTGAACGCGATGATGAGGGCTACCAGCGAGGTGGTTTCGGGGCTCGCGCCGATTCGCGTCAGCAGCGGCTCCAGCAGGTGCGCGAAAGCCGGCTCGCCGATCCAGCCGAGGCCCAGCGAGGCCAACGTGATGCCGAGCTGGCACGCGGACAGGTAGGCGTCCAGATGGCCATGCACGTTGAGCAGGAAGCGCCCGCGCCAGCCATGGTCTCCGGCGAGCGTCGCCGCCTGCGTGTTGCGCAGCTTGACCAGGGAGAACTCGGCCGCGACGAAGAATCCGTTGAGGAGCACCAGCAGGAGTGCGGCGCCGACGTAGAGCAGGTTCTGCAGCATCGAGATGCGCAAGCGGGGCGGGGCGCCATTCTAGCGGCAAGCGCGGCGCTCCCGCTCGCGCGCCATGACACGGCGATGTCGGCTTCTTCCGGACCGCTATAATCGCCGCCATTTTCCACCCACGGGCGAAGCAGCATGAGCAAGTACCGGATCGAACGCGACAGCATGGGCGAACTCAAGGTCCCCGCCGAGGCGCTGTACGGCGCGCAGACCCAGCGCGCAGTCGACAACTTCCCGATTTCCGGCCTGCGCATGCCGCGCGAGTTCATCCGTGCGCTGGGCCTGATCAAGTCGGCCGCCGCGCAGGCGAACGCCGATCTCGGCCACCTCGCCAAGGGCAAGGCCCGGGCGATCCGCAAGGCGGCCGAGCGTGTCGCGGCGGGCGAGTTCGACGCGCACTTCCCGATCGACGTGTTCCAGACCGGCTCCGGCACCTCGTCGAACATGAACGCCAACGAGGTGATCGCGCACGTCTGCGCGAACGCCGGCACGAAGGTGCATCCGAACGACGACGTGAACAACGGACAGTCGTCCAACGACGTGATCCCGACGGCGATCCAGGTCAGCGCGGCGCTTGCGGTGAGCGGGCAACTGCTGCCGGCGCTGGCGCACCTGAAGAAGACCATCGACGGCCGCGCGAAGGAGCTTCGCAAGGTGCCCAAGACCGGCCGCACGCATCTCATGGACGCGATGCCGGTCACGTTCGGGCAGGAGCTGGGCGCATGGTCGGCGCAGATCCGCTCGAACGTCGAGCGCCTGCAGGATGCGCTCAAGCGCGTGCGCCGCCTGCCGCAGGGCGGCACGGCGGTCGGTACCGGCATCAATGCCGATCCGCAGCTCGGCCCGCGCGTCGCGGCCGAGCTCGGCAAGCTCACCGGCGTGAAATTCGAGTCGGCCGACAACTATTTCGAGGGCATCGGATCGCAGGATGCGGCGGTGGAGCTGTCCGGCCAGCTGCGCACGCTGGCCTGCTCGCTGATGAAGATCGCCAATGATCTGCGCTGGATGAACTCCGGCCCGCTGGCCGGCCTGGGCGAAATCGAGCTGCCGGCGTTGCAGCCGGGGTCGTCGATCATGCCGGGCAAGGTCAATCCGGTGATCCCGGAGGCGACCGCAATGGTCTGCGCGCAGGTGATCGGCAACGACGCGACGATCACCATCGCGGGCCAGAGCGGCAACTTCCAGCTCAACGTGATGCTGCCGGTGATCGCCCTGAACCTGCTGCAGTCGATCGAACTGCTGGCGAACGCGTCGCGCCTGCTTGCCGACAAGGCGATCGCGGGCTTCCGCGTGCGAGAGGACAAGATCAAGGAGGCGCTGGACAGGAATCCGATCCTGGTCACCGCACTCAACGCGGTGATCGGTTACGACAAGGGCGCCGCGACCGCCAAGCAGGCGTACAAGGAAGGCCGCCCGATCCTCGATGTCGCGCTGGAGACGACCGGCCTGTCGGAGAAGGAGCTGAAGAGGCTGCTCGACCCGGCTGCGCTCACGCGGGGTGGCATCCATGGCGGCTCGGCCGGCGGCTGAGCGGGGCGAAACCGTGACGCGCGTCACGCTCCATGTCCTTCGGCACGGTACGCCGATCACGGCAATGGCACGATAGGCGATTGCGCGGGCGTGAAGTCCGCGCGTGATCGCCCCTGCAAGCGCAGCAGGCCGCGTGCGCCGCGCGTCGGCGCGCGGCAGACAAGCCGCGCATGGCCCTGCGGGCTGGATGTCGAGTCAGGATTCGGAGTGCAGTCATGTTGAAGAAGATCGTACTGGCGTCCGCGCTGGTTGCGGGCAGCGCTTTCGCGCAGCAGAACGTGGACATCAGTGGTGCCAGCTTCCAGTCCGGAAGCGCCAATGCCCAACTCGCCGAGCTCGGGCGCAAGGCGGCCGCGGACGGCAATCGCCTGATCATCACGGCGCCGCCGGAATGGCATGCACGCATCGCTGCGGCGGTGCGTGCCGGCGGCGCGGCGAACGTGGTCATGCGCGATGGCTTCTACGAGACCGTGCTGGTGCGCGTGGAGCCGGCCGCGCCGGCCCCGTCGGCCTCCGCACCTGATCGCGCGGAAACCCAGGCGGCGCTGGAGGCCGCCAGCAAGGCGCGAGCCGAGGCGGAAATCGCGCGTGCGGAAGCCGAGCGCAACCGCGCCGAGGCGGAGAGGGCCAAGGCCGAGGCCGAGCGGATGCGCATGGAAGCCGAGCGCGCGAAGCGCGAGGCCGAGGCGGCCAAGGCCGCGGCGGAGGCGGCGCAGGCGCCGGCGGAGGCAGTGACAGCGACAGCGGCAGCAACTCGCCAGGCGGCCGAAGCCACTCCGGCTCGCGCCGAGGCCGGCTCCTCCGCGATCGAGGAAGCGCGCCGGCGACTCGAGACGTCGGTCAACGGCGGGCGGTCCGCCGTCGGCACGCTGACGGTCGCCAGGCTGCAGTCGGGCGACACGCTGTACGTGGACGGCGACGTGCGCGCGGTGACGCGGCGCGAAGGTCGCGCGATCGTGATGTACTGGCTGGATGGCGATCTGGACCTGCGCCGCACGGAGCTTCGTCCGCTCGGCACGAACCGGTACCAGGTGCTCTCGCAGATTCGCGGCGAGGGTCGCCTGCGCGAAGAGCAGGCGACGATCCTGGACGCGCGCATTCCCGCCGCGAAGTCCGAGGCGCGACTGGCGCTCGAGCGGCAGCTCAACGATGGTCGCACCGTCACCGAATCGCTGGAGCCGGCCCGCCTCGTGAAGGACGACATACTCTATGTGAATGGCGATGCGGTCCTCGTCGTGCGGCGCATCGGTCGCGACCTCGTGCGGTACTGGCTGGTCGGGTCGTTCGATCCGACCCAGACCGGCGTGCAGGCCGACGGCACGAATCGCTACAAGGTGCTCACCGATACGGTTCGCTGATCCCGGTCCTGCGCCGGAGGCAAGGGCCGCTTCAGGCGGCCCATTGCCGGACGTGTCATGCAGGCTGCGTTGCAGCCGCCGTCGCGCGGCGCAGTCGGCGACTTCCCTGTCCGTGATCGTCGCAGCCGGCCAGCGCCATCGCCGGGATCGCGGCTGCCGGAACGCGGGGGCGACACGCTCGCTTCGTGTCCATGCACGACGTCGTCATGCGTTGACCTCGATCCGCCGGCCGCGCAGCCAGGTGGCGCCGGCCATCAGCGCGATGCCGGCCGCGGCACCGACCCACGTGCTGGCCCTGCCGAGAGCCGAGAGCACGCGTTCCGGGGCCAGCGCACCCAGCACGTTGGCATCGTTGAAGCCGCGCAGCGCCAAGGGCGAGTCGCCCATCCAACCGCCGGGCATGATGCCGAGGAGCAGCCGGCCGACGACCTGCTTGAGCGTGACCAGGCTGTCGACATTGGGCAGGCCGAGGACGCCGAGCCAGTAGTTCAGGAACACCGCCAGCAGCGGCAGCAGCACGGCCCACATGAACGGCTTGCTGCGCGCGAACGCCGACCAGAAGAGCAGCCAGCCGACCGTCGGGATCGCCCACATCGCATCCACCGGGATCGTCAGCAGCAGACGAGCGAACATCGCGAACGGATGCGCGGCGCCGATGGCGGGCAGCATGTTGATGCCGTGCAGCGCCATCCAGAGCGTCATCAGCACGAGGAAGACGAGGTAGGCAGCGGTCGCGATCGCGAACGAGATGAGCGGCGCGACGAACAATGCGGACAGTGCCTTGGACGCCACCGTGGCGGTGTCGGTGACGGGCAGCGACTTCCAGAACAGCACGCTGCGGTCGCGGCGGTCGTCGTACAGCGCGCCGAGCAGGTAGAAGAACAGCACGAAGAACAACACGATGCAGACGATCGCGCCGAACATCAGCTGGACCATGTCGAGCGCATTGCCGGCAGTGATCAGGTCGTTCGCGTCGATGCTCTGCTGCAGGCCGTCGAGCGACACGCCGATGTGCACGCCGTTGCGGCGTCCCAGAACCTCGGCGGTCAGGATGCCGAGCAAGGTAAGGAGCAGGATCACCGCGCAGGTCCAGAACGGCGCCCACAGGAAGCCGCCGCGGTGTTCCCAGTATTCGCGCTTGATCAGCAGGGGAAGGTTCTTCAGGGCATTCATGAGTAGGTTCCCTTCATGGTCGCCACGAACAGGTCCGCGACGCTGGGTTTGTGCAGTTCGCCGAGTTCGGCCAGGCGCGAGCGCGCGACACCGTCGAACAGGAACACGAACTTGCCGAAGATCTGTCGTTCATTGATCGGCGCGAGAGCGCGAGCCGCTTCGGCGCGGTCCGGATTGACCATCACCTCCACGTAGCGCTCGCCGACCTCGTCCATCGTCGCCGACAGCGCGATGCGGCCGTCGCGGATGAAGATCAGGTCGGTGAGGATGTGCTCGATCTCCTCGACCTGATGCGTGGTCACGATGATCGTCTTGTTCTCGTCGAAGTAATCCGACAGCAGGCTCTCGTAGAACGACTTGCGGTACAGGATGTCGAGTCCGAGGGTCGGCTCGTCGAGTACCAGCAGCTTTGCGTCGATCGCCATCACCAGTGCGAGGTGCAGCTGCACGATCATGCCCTTGGACAGCTCGCGCACGCGCATCTGCGGCTGGATCCTGGTGTGCGCGAGGAACGCCTCGCACTTGGCGCGCGAGAAGCGCGGATGCACGCCGGCAACGAATTCGATCGCCTCGCGCACGCGCAACCAGCGCGGCAGAACGGCCACGTCGGCAATGAAGCAGACCTGCTCCATCAGCTCCGCACGCTGCGTGCGCGGATCCAGACCCAGCACCGACAGCGAGCCCTCGTAGTCGGTCAGCCCGAGGATCGCCTTAAGGGCGGTCGTCTTGCCGGCTCCGTTCGGCCCGATCAGGCCGACGATGCGACCGGCTTCGATGTCGAAGTCGACCGAATCGAGCGCCTTTACCGCGCCGTAGTGCTTGGAAAGTCCGCGTGCTTCTATCAGGGCACTCATTCCGGCACCCTCCGCGCGGCGTTCAGGAGTTCCTCGATGCGGATGCCGAGCCGCGCGAGGCGCTCGGACAGGGCCGGCCATTCTTCGCGCAGGAAGCGCTCGCGCTCGGATTTCAACAAGGCCTCGCGGGCCCCTTCACTCACGTACATGCCCAATCCCCTTCGTTTTTCCACGAGGCCGTCGTCGACCAGTTCCTGATATGCCTTCGACACCGTGATCGGATTGATCTGGAAGTCGGCGGCGACCTGCCGTACCGAGGGCAGGGCATCGCCTTGGCGGAGGACGCCGTCCAGGATCATCGCCACCACGCGGTCGCGCAGTTGGCGATAGATCGGAGTCGAGTCGTTCCACGTTACGTTCATCGGGTCATTCCCGGTTGGCGCGGGGCAGGGGCCTGCCGAAGGAGTAATACGGCATGCCCGGACCGCTCGTGGCCGTGGCGCCGCCGTAGTCGACGGCACCGATGATCGCATCGCCGCGATGTCCCGTGTCGGCGGGACCGCCGGCGCGCACGGTCACCGTCGCGAGCAGGATCGGCTCCTCCTCGGGCGTCACGACGATGCTCGGCAGCAGGATCGCCTCGGCGGCGGTGCGCTTGGCCGATGCGACGGGAAGGGTGGGCGACGTACCGCCCAGCGCATACAGCGTGGCGCTCGTGACGGAGACGGCGACTGCAAGCAGCAGGGAACGGGTCAGGATGTTCATGGCTAGCCTCGCTGGCCGGTTGATGAAGTAGTGTTGTAGTTAACTATAACACCAGTTTCGACGAAGTCAACACCCGCGAATGCATGACCGATGGGGGATCAGCCGGCGGTCGGCTGCGTGCCTTCCTCCAGCGCCGCCTGCGCATCGAGCCACGCCGCTTCCAGCGCCGCGATCTCGGCGCCGACATGGCCTTGCTGGCGCGTCAGATCGGCGATGCGGGCGGTACTGTCTCCGGCGTAGAGCTGCGGGTCGGCCAGTTGCGCGGCGAGGTCCGAGCGCTCGGATTCCAGCATGGCGAGGCGAGCCTCGATCCGCTGCACTTCCTTGCGCAGCGGGGCGAGCTTCTGGCGGGCTTCCGCGCGCTCGCGTCGTGCATCCCGCCGGTTGTCGCCCGACGTGCGCGGTGCGTCGTCGGATGTGCGGTCGCGTTCGAGGACGAGGCGCGCGTAGTCGTCGAGATCGCCGTCGAAGCGGCGTACACGGCCGTCCCGCACCAGCAGGTATTCGTCGCACACCGCGCGGAGCAGACCGCGATCATGCGCGACCAGGACCACCGCGCCGGTGAACTCCTGCAGCGCCTCGGCCAGTGCTTCGCGGGTGTCGATGTCGAGGTGATTGGTCGGTTCGTCCAGAAGCAGCAGGTTCGGTTTGGAGAACACGATCAGTGCGAGCGCGAGGCGCGCCTTCTCGCCCCCGGAAAAAACATGCACCTCGGTGAGCGCGCGCTCTCCGGAAAAGCCGAACGTGCCGAGAAAGTCGCGCGCCGCCTGCTCGCCGAGACCGGGTTGGAGACGCAGAAGATGTGCGACGGGCGTTGCACCGAGGTCGAGTTGCTCGATCTGGTGCTGCGCGAAATGCCCGATCACCAGGCCGCGGTTGGGCGTGCGCGAACCGGACAGCGGCGCCAGCGAGCCGGCGATCGTGCGGATCAGCGTGGACTTGCCGGCACCGTTCGCGCCGAGCAGGCCGATGCGCTCGTCCGGGCGCAGCGACAGGCGCACCTGTTCGACCACGGCGCGCTCGCCGTAGCCGACACGGACGTCCTCCAGCGTCAGCAGCGGATCGGGCAGGCTTGTCGGTGCCGCAAACGCGAACTCGATACCGGATTCGACGCGCACGGCCGCGATTTCCGTCATGCGCTCCAGCGCCTTGACGCGGCTGCGTGCCTGGGCCGCCTTGCTCGCCTTGGCCTTGAACCGATCGACGAAGCGTTGCAGACGCTCTCGCTCGGCCTTCTGGCGCTCGTGCGCGATCTGCTGCTGGGCGAGGCGCTCGGCGCGCTTTCGCTCGAACGCGCTCACCGTTCCGGCGAAGATCTCGGCGCCGCCGTCCGCGACGTGGAGCACGTGCGTGACGATCCGGTCGAGGAATTCCCGGTCGTGCGAGACGACGATCAGCGTGCCCGCGTACCGGCGCAGCCAGTCCTCGAGCCAGACGACCGCATCGAGGTCGAGGTGGTTGGTCGGTTCGTCCAGCAGCAGCAGGTCCGAGCGGCACATCAGCGCCTGGGCGAGATCGAGGCGCATCCGCCAGCCGCCGGAGAAATCGGCGACCGGAAGATGGATGTCGGTTGCCGAGAAGCCGAGCCCATGCAGCAACGCGCCCGCGCGCGCATGCGCGGCATAGCCGCCGATGGTCTGCATGCGCTCGTGCAGGGCGGCCTGTCGCATCGCGTCGTGGGCGCGCTCGGCATCCGCGAGTTCCCGTTCCAGTTGCCGGAACTCGGCATCCCCATCCAGTACGTGCTCCAGCGCCGAGCCAGCGGGTACTTCGCTTTGCTGGCGTACCCAGGCGAGCCGCCAGTCGCGCGGGCGAACGAAGTCGCCGGCGTCGGGCGCCAGTTCTCCGGCGATCAGCGCGAGCAGGCTGCTCTTGCCGGCGCCGTTGCGGCCGGTCAGGCCCACGCGCCAGCCAGGATGAACGAGAAAGTTCGCGCCGTTCAGCAAAAGCCGGGAACCACGACGCAGGTCGATGTTGTCAAAGCGCAGCATCCGCGGAGTGTAGGGCGTAAACCCGTCGGGCCGAATCCATGCGGCAGCATGGGAGGGTCTTCGCGGTGGCGGGATGGCCGGCGCGTTTGCCAACGCCGGATGCCGCGTACACAATACGCGGCCCCGCAGTTGGCCGGGTCCGGCCAGCCGTAGCGCCGACGGGCAGTCGCCGGCAATCCTCTGGAATTCCTCATTAGGAGCAGCAATGACGCGTTTCGTGCAGAAGTCCCTGGTGGCCGCCCTTGCGGTCGGGTTCGCGGTCGGCAGCGCATTCGCGCAGGAGTCGGCGGCCAAGCCTGAGGTCAAGCTGGACAAGGCCAAGATCAGCACGATGGTCGGCATGGACATCGGCCGCGGCCTCACCCAGATCAAGGACGACATCGACATCAAGATCGTCGAGCAGGCCATCGAGGCCACGCTCAAGGGCGAGAAGACCGCCCTGACGCAGGAAGAAGCACTCGCCGTGCGCCAGGCGTTCATGAAGGAGATGCAGGCCAAGCGTGTCGCCGAACAGAAGGCCGCGGCCGACAAGAACAAGAAGGAAGGCGCCGACTTCCTGGCAGCGAACAAGAGCAAGCCGGGCGTGAAGACCACCGCTTCCGGCCTGCAGTACATCGTCGAAAAGGAAGGCACGGGCCCGAAGCCGAAGGCCACCGACACGGTCAAGGTGAACTATCTCGGCACCAAGATCGACGGAACCAAGTTCGACAGTTCCTACGATCGCGGCCAGCCGGCCACGTTCCCGCTCAACGGCGTGATCAAGGGCTGGACGGAAGGCCTTCAGCTGATGCCGGTCGGTTCGAAGTACAAGCTGTTCGTGCCGTCCGACCTGGCCTACGGCGAGAGCGGGCCGGGCAATATCGGCCCGAACGCGACGCTGATCTTCGACGTCGAACTGCTCGGCATCGAGAATCCGCCTGCGGCTGCGAAGGCGGACGGCAAGAAGAAGTAATCACCGGATCGGATCCGATCGGAAGGCGCGCCACGCAACGGCGCGCCTTCCGCGTTTCAGGGGGTCCGTTTCCAGCAGCAGGAGAGCGATGCGATGCGCGTCACGATCTTCGGAACCGGCTATGTCGGCCTCGTCACCGGAACCTGCCTTGCCGACGTGGGCAACGACGTCACCTGCGTCGACGTCGATGCCGACAAGATCGCGCAGCTCGCATCCGGAGGGATCCCGATCTACGAGCCGGGCCTCGAGCCACTGGTGCGCAGGAACCGCGAGGCGGGCCGCCTGCGTTTCACCACCGATGCCGGAACGGCGCTTTCCCGCGCGCAGGTCGTGTTCATCGCGGTGGGGACGCCGCCGGACGAGGACGGCAGCGCGGATCTGCGGCACGTCCTCGCGGTGGCGCGCACGATCGGGCGGATGCTGGACCACGATGCCGTGATCGTCAACAAGTCCACGGTGCCCGTCGGCACGGCCGACGCGGTGCGCGCGACGATCGCGGCGGAGCTGGTGGAACGCGGCGTCGAGATCGACTTCGATGTCGTCTCCAACCCCGAGTTCCTGAAGGAAGGCGCGGCCGTGCAGGACTGCATGCGGCCGGACCGCATCGTGATCGGCGCGGACGATCCGCACGCGGTCGACGTCCTGCGCGCGCTCTACGCACCATTCAACCGCAACCACGAGCGCATCGTCGCGATGGACGTGCGATCGGCCGAGCTGACCAAGTACGCGGCCAACGCGATGCTCGCGACCAAGATCAGTTTCATGAACGAGATCGCCGGCATTGCCGAGCGGGTCGGCGCGGACATCGAGCACGTCCGGCGCGGCATCGGCTCCGACCCGCGCATCGGCTACCACTTCATCTATCCCGGCGCAGGCTATGGCGGGTCGTGCTTTCCGAAGGACGTGAAGGCGCTCGAGCACACGGCGCGCCAGCGCGGCGGCGATCCGCAGCTTCTGGCAGCCGTCGAAGCGGTTAATGCGCGCCAGAAGCGCAGGCTGTTCGCACTGCTGGAGCAGCACTTCGAAGGTCGGCTGGCCGGACGTACGGTCGCGTTGTGGGGGCTGGCGTTCAAGCCCAACACGGACGACATGCGCGAGGCGCCGAGCCGCGTGCTGCTGGAGCAACTGTGGGACGCAGGGGCGGCCGTGCGCGCGCACGATCCGGAGGCGATGCGCGAGACCGAGCGGCTCTACGGCCAGCGTCCCGACCTGCTGCTGTGCGCCGATCCCTATGCCGCGCTGGACGGCGCCGATGCGCTGGTGATCGTTACCGAATGGAAGGCGTTCCGCAGTCCGGATTTCGAGCGGATCCGCGCCCTTCTGAAACATCCCGTCCTGATCGACGGTCGCAATCTGTTCGAGCCTGCGGCCGTCGAGGCGGCGGGCATCGCCTACTACGGCATCGGTCGCGGCCGTACCGTGACACCGCCCCACGGCTCCTGATGCGCGATGGTCGCGGCGACGCGGACCGGATCGACGTGACGTCTGTGTGGACCCGACGATGGCGAGTGTCCGCTCGACATGCTTGCCGGAATTTCCGTTCCGTCGTTGTCGAGGATCGTGCGTGCGCTCGCGACGCACCCGTTGCGGCGGTGTTTTTCGGCTACCATTCCGCCTTTGCGGGGAATGGCACGAAGGCGGCATGCAGCAGAAACGGGCATTGGTCACCGGAATCACCGGGCAGGACGGCGCGTACCTGGCGGAACTGCTGCTGGCGCAGGGGTACGAGGTGCACGGGTTGCGGCGGCGATCGTCCTCGTTCAACAGCGAGCGCATCGACCACTTGCACCACGAACTCGATGATGCACGTCCCGGCGTGCACCTGCATTACGGCGATCTGACCGACAGCCTGAGCATCCTGCGCGTGATGCAGCAGGTGCGGCCGGACGAGATCTACAACCTGGCAGCGCAAAGCCACGTCGCCGTGTCGTTCGAGGAGCCCGAGTACACGGCCAATGCCGACGGCATCGGCACGCTTCGCGTGCTCGAGGCGATGCGCAGTCTGGGGCTTGGCGATCGCTGCCGGTTCTACCAGGCGTCGACATCGGAGCTTTACGGCCTCGTCCGGGAGGTGCCGCAGCGTGAATCCACGCCGTTCCACCCGCGGTCTCCGTATGGCGTGGCCAAGCTGTATGCGTACTGGATCACCGTGAATTACCGCGAGGCGTACGGCATCTACGGCTGCAACGGCATCCTGTTCAACCACGAATCGCCGATCCGCGGCGAGACGTTCGTAACGCGCAAGATCACGCGCGGACTCGCACGCGTCGCCTGCGGCCTGCAGCATTGCCTGTACCTCGGCAATCTCGACGCGAAGCGCGACTGGGGGCATGCGCGCGATTACGTGGAGGCCCAATGGCTGATCCTGCAGCAGGATCAGCCGGCCGACTACGTGATCGCGACCGGCATCCAGCATTCCGTTCGCGAATTCGTGCAACGGGCCGCCGCGCACATGGGCATCGAGATCGAGTTCGCGGGCAGCGGTGCGGACGAGCATGCCGTCGTCGTCTCGGTTTCCGAGGAACACGCGCCGACCATCCGCGTGGGCGACGTGATCGTGCGGGTCCATCCGCAGTACTACCGTCCGGCCGAAGTGGAAACGCTGCTCGGTGATGCCGCATTCGCGCGCGAGAAGCTGGGCTGGACACCGAAAACCTCGTTCGAGGAACTGGTTCGCGAGATGGCAGCCGCCGACATCGCACTGGCCCGCCGCGAGCGCGATGGCGCCAGCGGCGCGCGCCATGGACGGCATCTCGTCGAGAAGCTGCCCGGAAGCGCTCGATGACCACGTCCCTGGACGAACGCCTGACCGAACTCGAGGTGCGGATTTCGTTTCTCGATGACACGGTGACGGCGCTCAATGACGTCGTTGCGCGCCACGCAAGGCAGTTGCACGATCTGCGCGAGGCGATTGTCGCGTTGCAGGGCGATCTGCAGGCGGTTCGAGGCTCTCTGATGGCGACGCAGGACGAACCGCCGCCGCCCCACTACTGACCCATTGTCCGCGTCGACATGTCCGACTCACTTCGCGATCAGTTGCTGAAGGCCGGCTTCAAGCCGCAGCCGAAACCCGAGAACCGCGGCCCGAAGCCGCAGCGGCGTCAGGCGGGCAAGCGCGGCGGCAGCGGGCGCGGCAAGCCGTCTGTCGCCGAGATGGATCTTGCCAAGGCCTACGCGCTGCGCGACCGCAGCGAGCGCGAGGATCGCGAACGTGCGCAGCGGGAAGCCGAGCAGCGAGCGCGGGAGAAGAAGGAACGGCGACAACGGCTGGCGGCCCTTCTGGACGGGAAGTCCCTGAACGTCGCCGATGCGGACATCCCGCGGCATTTCCCGCACCAGAACAAGATTCGCCGGATCTATGTCACGGCCGAGCAGTTGCCGCGGCTCAACGGCGGCGAACTGGCCGTGGTGCAGTTCGCCGGCCGCTACCTGCTTGTGGAACGGACGGTCGCGTCCGCCGCGGCCGAAATCGATGCGGATGCGCTGGTGCTGCTGTGCGATCCGCATGAAGTGCCCGACGACGACGTTCCGCCCGATCTGGTCTGGTGACCGCAACGAGATCGGAGTAGTGTCCAGCGCAAGGAGTGGCGAATCCGAGGAGGCGAGTCCATGTCGCGGTTTCTGCAGTTCGCGCTGCTGCTTGCCTTCACGCCGGTGGCGGCGGAACCGCTCCCTCGGTTTCCGGCGCATGCGGTGTGGAATCAGGACATCCGCTCCGCGCCCGTTCATCCGGATTCCGCGTCGATGCTCGCATCGCTGCAGGCACTCGGCGGCTGGGGTGCCGGCGACGTCCTGCAGATCGACTTCTCGATGCACGTGCTTCACGCCGCAGCCGATGCGCCGGCTCTGCCGGTGGCGGAAGGTGGCTATGAACCGGATTGCGACACGGGGTTCCCGTTTCCGTTGCCTCCGGGCGGCGCCGTCGAAGGCGAAGCCGGTTACGCCTGCACCGGCGGCGGCGACTGCCATCTCCTGGTCGTGCAGGGCGATACGCTGTACGAAGCGTACGGCGCGAACGTCACGGCGGGAGAAGTGGAGTCATACTGCGCGGTTCGCTGGGACCTGCGTCGGGCCTATCCACGCCATGGTCGGGGCGAGCAGTGCACCAGCAGCGACGCAGCGGGATTTCCGGTGGCCGCGCTGCTGTTCAATGCAGACGAGGTCGCCGCGGCACTTCCCGACGGGGACATCGGGCATGCGATCCGCTTCATCCTGCCGAACGCCCGCATGGCGTCCGGCGTCTACGTCCATCCGGCGTCGCACGCCGGTGCCCCGAGCGGCCCGGCTTCGACCGTCCCCTACGGCGCGCGCATGCGATTGCGTGCGGATTTCGATCTATCGGCCTACGGCCCGGCCGCCCGCGTCCTGTTGCGGTCCATGCAGCGCTACGGAATCGTGCTTTCCGATGGCGGGAACATCGCGCTGACCGGCGAGAGCGACCGATTCACGACCGCGAAATGGAGTGATCTCGGCATCGACGAGCACGTATTCACCAACGGGAGTCCGTCGCCGCGCGTGACGGATTTCGAGATCGTCCAGACCGGCGCACGCATTCCGCTCACCTACGATTGCGTGCGGACGCCGGGGGATTTTCTGCTGATCGATGGATACGACTACTGACCAGCCGGCAACCCCGCGGTGGTACCCCGAGGCAATCGCCGCGCCGGATCAGAACGACATGAAGTAGCCACCGTTGACCGGGATGTTCGCGCCGGTGATGTAGCCGGCGTCATCCGCGCTGAGGAACTCGACCGTCCGTGCGATCTCGCGCGGTTCGCCGAGTCGTCCGACCGGGATGCTTGCGACGATCTGGTTGCGGATGTGTTCCGGTACCGCCATCACCAGCGATGTGGCGCAATAGCCGGGCGATACGCTGTTGACGGTCACGCCTTTTCTGGCGACCTCGCGCGCGAGCGCCATCGTGAATCCGTGCATGCCGGCCTTCGTGGCGGAGTAGTTGGTCTGGCCGAACTGGCCGGTCTGGCCGTTGACGGACGAGATGTTGACGATGCGTCCGAAGCCCTGCGCGGTCATGCCGTCGATGACGGGACGGCACATGTTGAACACGCCGCCGAGGTTGACCGCGAGGACATCGTCCCATTGCTCGCGTGTCATCTTGCGCAGGCTCGTGTCGCGCGTGATGCCGGCGGCGTTGACGAGGATCGAGACCGTGCCATGCGCCTTGGCCACTCGTTCCACGAAGGCATGGCAATCATCCGCATCGGCCACGTTCAGCGGCTCGAACCAGATGGCGTCGCCGAACTCCGATACCTCCGATCGGAACGCCGCCACGCGTTCGGCGCGCGCCGCCAGATCCGCGGCAATCACGCGGCGCCCGGCGCGCGCGAGGTACTTGCAGATCTCGGTGCCGAGACCGCCGATTCCGCCCGTGACGACGGCGATGCGCTTTTCCATCTATTCAAGCCCCTGGCTCGTGCGCTGCGGCAAGAAATGCCGCAGGCGGATGTTGCGATGCCGCGGCAGGCGCCGCGGCCGGTGTCGTCAGGACTTGCCGTCCTTCTTCCGCGAGGGATCGCTGTTGCGAACCGTGTCCGCGGCGGCGCTGAGGAAACCCTGCTGCAGGGACTTCCACATGTCCATATTGCGCTCGGTAAGGTCGTTCAACATCGACCATGGCGTCTGGCCGAGCATGTTGTTGAGCTGGCTGCGGAACTGCTGCTGCTGATCGAGGAAGATCTGCAGGCTTCGTTCCAGGTAGCCGCCCATGAAGCCCTGCAGGGAGTCGCCGTAGAAGCGGATGATCTGCGAGAGCAGGCGGGTCGTGAACATGGGCTGCCCGCGATCCTCGTATTCCGAGATGATCTGCAGCAGCACGGAGCGCGTGAGATTCTCGCCGGTCTTGGCGTCGCGGACCTCGAACTCCTCGTCATCGAGCACGAGCTGACGGATTTCCTCGAGCGTGATGTAACTCGATATCTCCGTGTCGTAGAGGCGGCGGTTCGGGTACTTCTTGATGATGCGTGGCGTGGTCATTCCGCAACGCTATCAGAATGTGACGCGCCGCACCAGTTGCCGATGCTGCGCAGCAATCGGCACGTTTCCGGGCCGGCTGCATGCCGTGCGAGCCCGGCTCCGGAGGGTGCGGCAGCGTCCGCGGAGAGCGAGCCGGACGGCTCGCTCGGCCCGCACCGCCTTACCAGCCCATGTACTGTCCACCGTTGATCGCCAGGTTGGCGCCCGTGATCCAGCGGGCTTCCTCGGCGGTGAAGAACGAAACCGCATACGCGATCTCGTCCGGCTCGCCAAGACGGCCGACCGGGATCTGCGCGACGATCTTCGCGCGCACGTCCTCCGGCACGGCCATGACCATGTCGGTGCCGACGTAACCCGGCGACACCGTGTTGACGGTGATGCCGAACTTCGCGTTCTCCTGGGCCAGCGAGATCGTGAATCCGTGCATGCCGGCCTTCGCGGCGGCGTAGTTGGCCTGTCCGTACTGGCCCTTCTGGCCGTTGATCGAGCTGATCTGCACGATTCGTCCCCACTTGCGGTCGCGCATCCCTTCGATCACGGGGCGCGTGACGTTGAAGCAGGAGCCGAGGTTGGTCGAGATCACGTCCTGCCACTGCTGGGCCGTCATCTTGTGGAACGTCGTGTCGCGCGTGATGCCGGCGTTGTTCACGAGGATGTCGATCGGACCGAGCTGCCTTTCCACCTCGCGCACCATGGCTTCCGCCGTGACCGGGTCCGCGACATCGCCGTGTGCGAGCGCAAACTCGAAGCCGTCCTTGCGCTGCGCTTCCTGCCAGGCCTTCGCGCGCGCATCGTCGCGGTAGTTCGTGGCGACCTTGTGGCCGAGCGATGCGAGCTTCCTGCAAATCGCGGTGCCGATGCCTCCGGTACCGCCCGTGACCAGCGCGACGCGCGTCGTCATTGCTTGCTCCTCGAGATCGGATTGGATGAACGGGGCGACGCGAGCGCGTCCGCGCCATTGTGCCGCGCGATTCAAGGATGGTCGTTCTGCATTGCCGCAAAGCGACCGTGGACCGATGGAATGCGGCGTGCGTCGAATGCGCGCGCCGCTTCGTCCAGAACGCGATCCACCGTGCCGGCTTCCGGGACATCCTGGCCCAGGAACCGCAGCGCCCGGTGCAGCACGGGCAGTGGATCGATCGCGTCCACGGGCAGGGCGGCGTCGTGCTTGCCGAGTTTGCGACCCTGCGCGTCCAGTGCGAGAGGGAGGTGTGCATGGCGGGGGATCGGCAGCTCCAGCGCCCGCATCAGGGCAATCTGGCGCGGTGTCGAGTCGAGCAGATCGGCGCCGCGCACGACGTCGGTGATCCCTTGCGCCGCGTCGTCGACGACGACGGCGAGGTGGTAGGCGACGATGTCGTCCGCGCGCCAGATCACGAAATCGCCGACATCGCGCGCCACGTCCTGCACGAAGGCTCCCTGCACTTCGTCGACGAACTCGACGGAGCTTGTCGGCGCGCGCAGGCGCCATGCGGGAGGCCGGTGCCGGGGCGGTGCCACGCAGGCCGCGGGGTGCCGGCCATCGAACGGGGCCAGGTCGCTGCGGCTGCACCAGCACCGGTAGGCCAGGCCCTGGCGCTCCAGCCGCTCGCGCGCCTGCAGGTAGACGTCGCGCCGCCGGCGCTGGTGGACGACCGGCTCGTCGGAGATCATTCCGAACGCCGCCAGCGTGCGCTGGATGTCGGCCGCTGCACCGGGGACCTCGCGCCATGGATCGATATCCTCGATGCGAACCACCCACGCGCCGCCGGCATGGCGTGCATGCAGCCAGCTTCCGAGTGCGGCAACCAGCGAACCGAAGTGCAGGCGTCCGGTCGGCGAGGGCGCGAAGCGGCCACGATACGGATTCGTCATGCGGGGAACCGTGCCGGCATGCCGGGGTCGAATGATCGGGGCTCGTGGCAACGCGGGCAAACCGCTAGGCTTTTGATCGGCGCGAGTGTACCCATATCCGCATCGGGCGGCGGTCCGCGCCGACTACCCAGGAAATCTCCGAGGCAAATCATGTTGCGAATCGTGCTGTTCGTTCTGACCAACCTGGCCGTGATGGCATTGCTGGCGATCGTGGTCAAGCTGACCGGAATCGATGTCTACACGCAGCGAAACGGCGGCATCGACCTGCAGGGGTTGCTCGTCCTGTCGGCGGTGATGGGCATGGGCGGCTCGTTCATCTCGCTGGCGATGTCCAAATGGATCGCCAAGATGACCACGCATGCGCAGGTCATCACCGAGCCGCGAGACATGACCGAGCGCTGGCTCGTCGATACCGTGCGACGTCATGCCGAGAAGGCCGGGATCGGCATGCCGGAGGTGGCGATCTACGATGCGCCGGAGATGAACGCGTTCGCGACCGGCATGTCGAAGAACAACGCGCTGGTGGCGGTGAGCACCGGGTTGCTGAACCAGATGGATCGCGCCGAGGTCGACGCCGTTCTCGGACACGAGATCGCCCACGTCGCCAACGGCGACATGGTCACCATGACGCTGATCCAGGGCGTGCTCAACACCTTCGTGATCTTCTTCGCGCGCGTGATCGGCACGATCGTGGACCGCGCGATCAGCGGCAACCGCGAAGGCGGCGGCTTCGCGTATTTCGGCATCGTGATGGTGCTGCAACTCGTGCTCGGATTCCTCGCCTCCCTGATCGTGCTGTGGTTCTCGCGCTGGCGCGAGTTCCGCGCGGATGCCGGCGGGGCCGCGCTTGCCGGCCGCGGATCGATGATTGCGGCGCTGGAGCGCTTGCGCGGCAACCACGGCGAGAACACGCTGCCGAAGGCGATCCAGGCGTTCGGCATTTCCGGCGAGGGCGGCATCGGTCGTCTGCTGATGAGCCATCCGCCGCTGGAAGAGCGCATCGCCGCACTGCGCGCGAGTGCCTGACACCGACCGACCGCACGGTCCCGAATGACCGCCGACCTGTCGGCGGTCATTCGGTGCGACATCCCGCAAGCGGCTACTGGCTCAGGATCTTTTCGGGCTCCTGCAGGAAGTTGCCCTGCACGAAATTGACGCCGCAGCTGAACAGGATCGACATGCTCGCGGCATCCTCGACGAACTCCGCGATCGTGAGCTTGCCCGCCGCGTGCGCGGCTTCGCAGATCTCCTTGATCTTGTCCTGGTTTTCCTTGCTCTTGGGCAGCTCCGCCATGTAGTTGCGGTCGATCTTGAGGTAGTGGGCCGGCACGTGCTTGAGAAGCTGGAACGAGTTGAGACCCGAGCCGAACTGTTCCAGCGCGAAGCCGCAGCGCAGCTGTTCGAGGTCGCGCACGAAGGCACGGGCCGGCTTGAGGCTGGTGACGACCTTGCTTTCCGGCATCTCGAACACCAGTGAATCGCCGCGCTGACGCTCCTTCTTGAGCTGCTGCGCGATCCACGTGAGCAGGGTCGGTTCCTCCAGCGATTGCGGCGACAGCTTCACGAAGAACGTCGTCTTGTGGCCGTTGCGCTCGCGCTCGGCCAGCACGCGGATCGCATTGGCGATCACCCATCGGTCGATCTGCGGCATGCGCCCGTTGCGCTCGGCGATGGGCAGGAACTGCGCGGGCGCGATTTCGCCCTTCGGGCCGGCCATTCGCAGCAGGATCTCGTAGAAGTCGCCTTCCTCGCCGTGCAGGCTGATGATCGGCTGGTAGTAGAGGACGAAGCCGTCGTTGGCGAGCGCCTTGTCGATGGCCTCGATCCAGCGGCGCGTGTTCTCCGCGACGGCCTTGTCCTTGGCGGACGGGTCGATGATCTGCACCCGGTTGCCCGACTCGGCCTGCGCACCACGCAGCGCATTGCTCGCGGCATCGAGGATTGCACCGGCATTGGCGTTCTTCTCGCCGATCAGGGTGCCGCCCACGCTCACCGTCAGGCTGATCGACTTCTTGCCGATCTCGAAGATGTGCTCGCCGAAGGCACTGCGCAGATCCTCCGCAAAACGCTGCACGGCTTCCTCGTTGCGTGCGTCCAGCAGGATTCCGAAAGTCTGGTCCGACATGCGACCGGCGATGTCCGGCTCCTGCACGTGCTTGCGCAGCAGGGTGGCCATGTCGCTCAGGAGCACGTCCGCGTTGCCGATGCCGATGGCGTCGAGCACCGCCTTGAAGTCGTCGGGTTCGACGAGCAGCAGCGCCTGGTCCGTCTTGCCTTCCGCCGCCTGCGCCGCGGCCCGATCGACCTGTTCGAGCATGTGCTTGCGGTTGAACAGGTCGGTGATCAGGTCGCGCGAACGCAGCACATCGAGCTCCCGCTCCAGCGCCTCGTCGGCGATCTGGCGCCGGAACGTGATCTGCTGGCACGGCTCGTCTTCGTAGCTCGCCTCGGTGAACTCCATCGTCGCGTCGAACGTGGAACCGTCGGCGCGCTGCGCCTTGAGGTTGAGGCGTTGCGGCGGTTTCTCGCCCTTGGACAGGCGCTTGAGCAAGGCCTTGAAATCCTGTGCGTCGTCGGCGGCGATCATGTCGAGGATGGACATTCCCTCGATGTCCTCGAAGTCCTCGAAACCGAACATTTCCAGGTAGGCGCGGTTTGCGCGTACGTGCATGCCTTCGTGAACGAAGGCGATCGGGTCGCGCGAGGAGTCGAGGAGCGCCTCGCAGCGCCGCTCGGACTCGCGCAGGCTCGCCTCCAGCCGGCGCACGCTGCGGCGCATGCACAGCGCCTCGAATTCGCGGCGCACGACCATCTGCACGTGTTCGTCGGAGTCGCGCAGCATCACGGCACGCGCGCCATCGCGGTATGCGGCGACGATGGCCGCCTCGGTCATGCCCTTCTGGCTCGCGATCAGCGGAATGTCGCGTCCACCCGTTCCGGCGATGTCCACCACCTGCCGGACCGTCAGTTCGCTGCTGCCGATGTTGAGGATGATGAGGTCGGGGATCTGCTGCTCGATCGCCGCCTCGATCTGGGCCTCGTTCCCGGCACGTGCGGGTCGTACCGCAATGCCGCCGTTGCGCAGCATGCTGATGATTTGTTCGGCATTTTCGACGGAATCGTCGACCAGCAGCAGCTTGAGGATATTGTCGGATCGGGCCATCGCGTCGGTTTTCAGGGTTGTTCGGTTGGGATGTCGCACGGACCGCCACCCCGCGCCGCGCTTGCGCGGCGGACCAATGTGGACGGGGAACGACGTGCCTGCCGGGACGCTGCGAGCGCGCTGGTCGAATCGGAAGGAACGCCCGTGTTATTTACCGGATTCGGGTTCGCTTTTCCATGGCCGCGACGTCATGTCATCGTCGTGCAACGGTTGTTTTGAGGGGGCGCCGGTGACTTCGCGCACCCATTGCGGCACGAGATAGCCGGGCAGGCGGCCGCGCAGCGCCTGCATGATGCGCGCGCCATCGCTCTCCGGTACCTCGAAGTGGGCCGCGCCGGCCACCCGGTCGAGCTGATGCAGGTAGTACGGCAGCACGCCGGCTCCGAACAATCGTTCGGACAACTCGGCCAGCGTGTCCGCGTCGTCATTCACGCCGCGAAGAAGAACCGCCTGATTGAGCAGGGTTGCGCCTGCCTCGCGCATCCTCCGGCAGGCGTCGGCGACGGAATCGTCGATCTCGCGCGGATGATTGGCGTGAAGCACCACGACCCGTTGCAGCGGAACTCCGGCCAGCCAGCGGATCAGTGTCTCGTCCACGCGTTCCGGCAGCACCACCGGGAGGCGCGTATGCAGGCGCAGGCGCCGGACGTGCGGGATCTCCCGCAGGCCGTCGGTGAACTCTTCCAGCTTGGCCGTCGAAAGCGAAAGCGGATCGCCGCCGGAGAGGATTGCCTCGCCGATCGTCGGGTCCGCGCGCAGGTGACCGATTGCGGCCTGCCAGCGATTGGCGGCGGCGGTTTCGTCCGCGTAGGGGAAATGGCGCCGGAAGCAATAGCGACAATGCACCGCACACGACCCGGTCGCCACCAGCAGGGCTCGCCCGTCGTACTTGTGGAGCACGCCATGCGCCGATCGTGCGGCGAGGTCGCCGACGGCATCCCGGACGAACCCGCTGGCTTCGATCAACTCGGCCGCCTGCGGCAATACCTGCAACAGCAACGGATCGCGCGGATCGCCTCGCCGCATGCGTGCGGCGAATCCACGCGGCACGCGCAGGGGGAACCCCGTGTCGGCGTTGGCGAGGAGCGCGTCCGCCCATGCGTCGAGGTCGAGATGCCGCAGGAGTTCACGCGGGTCGGTGATCGCCTCCCGCCAGAGCTGCTGCCAGCGTACGGGCTGCGCGTGGAGGCGGTTCGCGGGTATCATGCGGGGATAGGTCCGGCGGGTTCGGCCGCGTCAAGCCGCCCATTCTACCCGCTTGAGAGCCGCCACCGGCGCGCATGGGCCTTCGAGAACCATCATCCGGGAGTTACGCATGGCCAGCTATGGCATGAACGATGTCAAGAACGGTCAGAAGATCATCGTGGATGGCTATCCGTGCACGATCGTCGATACCGAGTACGTCAAGCCGGGCAAGGGCCAGGCCTTCACCCGCGTGAAGTACCGCAATCTCAAGAACGGTCGAACGCAGGAAATGACGATGAAGTCGACCGATTCGGTGGAAGCGGCCGACGTGCTCGACACCGACATGGAGTTCCTCTACTCCGATGGCGAGTTCTGGCATTTCATGGACCCGACCAGCCACGAGCAGATCGCGGCCGACGAGAACGCGATGGCGGATGCCGCCAAGTGGCTCAAGGGCAACGAGGTCTGCATCATGACCCTGTGGAACGGTACGCCGCTCAGCGTGACGCCGCCGATCTTCGTGGAACTGGAGATCGTCGAAACCGACCCGGGTGTGCGCGGCGACACGTCGGGTGGCGGCGGCAAGCCGGCCAAGCTGGAAACCGGCGCGGTCGTGCGTGTGCCGCTGTTCGTTGCGCAGGGCGAGAAGATCAAGGTCGACACGCGCACCGGCGAGTACATGTCGCGCGTCAAGTGATCCCGCGGGGCGGGGCGGGCCGTGCGCGCTCCGCTCCTGCCGTCCGCCAGACCGGAAGCGACCGCATGCAACCGATCGACCTGCTGATCGTCCCGCGCTGGATCGTTCCGGTCGTTCCGCGCGGGGTGGAACTCGAACACCACGCCGTCGCGGTGGATGCCGGCTGCATCGTGGCCGTGCTGCCGCTGGCCGAGGCGGAACTGCACTTCGCGCCGCGTGACCGTGTCGACCTGCCGCAGCACGCGCTGATCCCGGGACTGGTCAACGCGCATGTGCACAATCCGATGACGCTGATGCGCGGCCTGGCCGACGACCTCCCGCTGATGCGCTGGCTGAACGAGCACATCTGGCCGGCCGAGGCAAAGGCGATCGGCCCCGAGTTCGTGCGCGACGGCATCGAACTCGCCGTCGCCGAGATGCTGCGCGGCGGCACCACCTGCTGCAACGAGAACTACTTCTTCCCGGACGTGCAGGCGGCAACGTATCGCCGCCTCGGTTTCCGCGCGATGGTCGGCTTGCCGGTGATCGAGTTCCCGAGCGCATGGGCCGCGACGCGCGACGAGTACTTCGACAAGGGCCTTGCCGTCCACGACGAGTTCCGCGACGAGCCCCTGCTCGGCATCAGTTTCGCGCCGCACGCGCCCTACACGGTCAGCGACGAGAGCTTCGAGCGCATCCGCGTGCTGTCCGACCAACTCGACGTGCCGGTCCATTTGCACTTGCACGAAACCGCGCAGGAAGTCGACGAAGCACGGCGCGAGCGCGGCGCTCGACCGTTCGCGCGGATGCAGGCGCTGGGACTGGTCAACGACCACCTGATCGCGGTGCACATGACTCAGCTCACGGACGGCGAAATCGCCGCCTGTGCCGAAGCCGGTGTTTCGGTCGCGCATTGCCCGGAATCCAATCTCAAGCTCGCTTCGGGCTTCTGTCCCGTCGCGAAGCTGCTCGCGGCCGGCGTGAACCTCGGCATCGGCACCGATGGCGCGGCCAGCAACAACGACCTCGACATGATCGGCGAGATGCGCACTGCCGCGTTGCTCGCCAAGGCGGTGGCATCCGATGCCAGCGCGATGGATGCCGCCACGGCGCTGCATGCCGCGACGCTCGGTGGCGCGAAGGCACTCGGCTGGGAAGGCCGCATCGGCTCGATAGAGCCAGGCAAGCAGGCCGATCTCGTGGCAATCCGGCTCGACGACATCGAGACGCTGCCTATGTACGACGTGACCTCGCAGCTCGTCTACGCTACCGGTCGCCATCAGGTCACCGATGCCTGGATCGCCGGACGGCGCAAGCTGCACGACCGCATCCCGCTCGACCTCGATCTCGCCTCGGTCGCCGACAGGGCGAGGCGCTGGCGCGAGCGTCTGGTGGCCCAGGCGAATTGACTCCAGCGGCGCCTCGCGCCGGAACCGAAGCAGGCAGGCGCATGAATCCGACCGCCAACGTCAACCCCGCCGAAACCGCCAAGTTCGACCGCCTCGCCTCGCGCTGGTGGGATCCGGACGGCGAGTCGCGTCCGCTGCACGACCTCAACCCCGTGCGCTTCGGCTACATCGCCGAGCGTGCGGCGCTGAAGGGCGCGCGTGCGCTGGACGTGGGCTGCGGCGGCGGCATCCTGAGCGAATCGCTCGCGCGTGCGGGCGCACAGGTGACCGCGATCGATCTCGCGCCGGCGGTGCTCGATGTCGCGCGCCTGCATCTGCACGAGAGCGGCCTCGCGGTCGACTATCGCGAGGTCGCCGTGGAGGCGCTCGCCGAGGAGATGCCCGCAGCGTTCGATGTGATCACCTGCATGGAAATGCTCGAACACGTGCCCGATCCGGCCAGCGTGATCCGTGCCTGCGCGACGCTGCTCGAGCCGGGCGGCCGATTGTTCCTGTCGACGCTCAATCGCACGCCGCTCGCGTTCGGCGCAGCGATTCTGGGAGCGGAGTACGTACTGCGGCTGCTGCCGCGCGGCACCCATCGCTACGAGCAGTTCATCCGACCGAGCGAGCTTGCGCGCGACCTGCGCGACGCCGGTCTGGAACTGGACGACGTGTCCGGCATCGCCTACGAACCGATCACGCGCCGTGCATGGCGCACCTCGCGCGTCGACGTGAACTACCTCGCCTGCGCGGTGAAGCCGCAATGAAGCCGCCGCGGGCGGTGCTGTTCGACCTGGATGGCACGCTGATCGATTCCGCACCCGATCTTGTCGCCGCCGTCGCGGCGTTGTGCGCTGAACTCGGTGCGCCCCCGCCCGACCGCGCGCAGGTCCGGCGCGTGGTCTCCGCCGGCGGACGCGCGATGCTTCGCGCCGGCTTGCCCGGCGCGGACGACGCGATGATCGACCAATGGCTGCCGCGTTTCCTCGATCTCTATTCGGTGCGCATGACCGAGCACACGCGCCTGTACGACGGCATGACGGCGCTGCTCGCGCGGCTCGAGTCGAGCGGCATCGCGTGGGGCATCGTCACCAACAAGCCGGGCTGGCTGGCGCAGCCGTTGCTTGCAACGATGGATTTCCATCGCGCCTGCGCCACGCTGGTTGCCGGCGACACGCTGCCCGTGCGCAAGCCAGATCCGGCGCCGGTGTTGCTCGCCTGCGCGCAGATCGGTGTCGCGCCGGAGGATGCCGTGATGATCGGCGACGACGAGCGCGACGTGCGCGCCGGGCGTGCAGCCGGCACGTGTACCGTAGTGGCGGGTTGGGGCTACCTCGACGGCGGTGATCCGCGCGCGTGGGGTGCCGACTGCGTGGTCGGCGCCCCGTCCGAACTCGCCGGTGTGCTGGGTCTGGCCGGATGAGCGCGGCCGACATTCCGCTCGCCAGCTACGCGGAAAAATGGAGTGCGGCCCATCCGGAACTCGGGATGGCACTGCGCTACGAGGACGAAGCGCGACGTCCTGTGGTGCTGGCCTTGGCCGCGTTGGGACATGAGCTGGCGCAGGCCGCGTACGGCATCCGCGATGCGGAACCGGCCATCGCGAAGCTGCACTGGTGGAGCGAGGAAATGTCCCGCGCCACGCGAGGCGAGGCACGTCATCCGCTGGCACGGGCGCTGGCCGCCGACGCGCGTTTCACGGCCGTTCCGCTCGCGGATTGGCACGCGACGATCGCGGGTGCGTTCGCGCAGCGTGACCCCGAGCCGGCGGCCGATCTCGAGGCGCTGCTCGCAGGCCATGCGCGCCTGTTCCGGCCATTGGCGCGGATCGAGGCGAGGTTTTCCGGCGTTCCGGACGACGAGGCGGAGGCCATCGCGCGAGCCGCTGCCATCGGTCGTGCGTTGCGCGACACCGCGGCGATGCACGACGCGTTGCGCGACGGTCGTCTGCCGGTGCCGCTGGACCGTCTTGCGCGGCATCGCCTCGCGCGCGGCGACCTCGCTCGCGGTTCGCCGGAGCAGAGCGCGCTGCTGCGCGAATGGCTGGCCGATCTGGCTGCGGCACTGGCTCGGCTGCGGTTGGTCGCGCCGCTGCATGCCGCCTCCGCCTCGGCCGATCGCTGGCGCGCGGAATCGGCGGCATGCGACGCGAGACCGCTCGATCGGTTGCGCGCGAACCTTCCGCGCCTGCCGATGCGCGCCGTGTGGTCCGCCTGGAGTGCTGCGCGTCGCCAGCGGCGGGAGGCTTCGTCCTGTTAGGCTATTGCGCTCGCGGTCACCGACCCCAAGTTGTTCCGTCACGCGCACCCGGCGTGGCCGCTTCGATCGACACATGAACCCGATTCCCGACCCCCGCACCGCATTGCCTGATGTCGCCAGCGAAGCGCAGTCCGCTCAGGCAGGCACGCTCGACTGGGTCGGCATGGACGCGATCGAGATGCCCGTCGTGTTCGGCGGTCCGGAGGGGGCGCAGCGCGTCGCGGCCCGTGTCGCCGCATTCGTCGACCTTGCCGATCCGGAGGCACGCGGCATCCACATGTCGCGCCTGTACCTGCATCTGGAGCGGCATCTTTCGGCAGAGGCGCTGTCGGTCGCCACGCTGCGCCGCGTGCTGCGCGATTTCCTCGACTCCCATGCCGCACTTTCGCGGCGTGCTTTGCTGCGCATCCGCTTCGAGCATCTCGTGCGCCGTCCGGCGCTGGCGAGCGCGCACAGCGGATGGCGTTCGTATCCGGTGGAGATCGGCGCGCGCATCGACGAGGGCGGCTTCCGCGCCGAGCTCGCGGTAGACGTGCAGTACTCCAGCACGTGCCCGGCATCCGCCGCGCTGGCTCGGCAGCTCATCCAGCAGCGCTTCGAGGCGGATTTCACGGCACGCGGAGCTGTTGCGCGCGAAGCAGTGGTGGCCTGGATCGGCGCGGGTGGCATCGTCGCCACGCCGCATGCGCAGCGCAGCGTCGCCAAGGTCCGCGTGCGCCTCGCGCAGGCCGCAGAGCTGCCGCTGATCGAGATCATCGATCGCGTCGAGGATGCGGTGCAGACGCCGGTGCAGACCGCGGTCAAGCGCGAGGACGAGCAGGCATTCGCGTTGCGCAACGGACAGAACCTGATGTTCTGCGAGGACGCGGCACGGCGCATCCGGCAGGCGCTCGATTCCGATCCGCGCATCGCGGATTTCGTCGTGCGCGTTGCGCATCTGGAGAGCCTGCACCCGCATGATGCCGTGGCGGTGGCCAGCAAGGGCGTGGCCGACGGCTGGCGCGCCGACCCGTTCGCCTGACGGCTTCGCCGTGACGATGCGATCGGCTTGACGGATTCCCGCCACGCGGCTCTAATACGCGGCCCCGCTGCGGTCGCCCACCGACCGCACGCACGCAGCAGGCATGGCCGGGTAGCTCAGTTGGTAGAGCAGGGGATTGAAAATCCCCGTGTCGGCGGTTCGATTCCGTCCCCGGCCACCACATCGATTCCGCGCGGTCGCATTTCCGAGGAAAATGGCGAAATGAGCGCGCGTATTCCAACTCTCGACATCCGGCGCTACGAAGTCGATCGCGACGCGTTCGTCGCGGAACTGGGCGATGCCTACCGGGAGTGGGGTTTCGCCGGCATTCGCGGGCACGGCATTCCGCAGGTGCGCATCGATGCGGCATACGACGCGTTCAAGGCGTTCTTCGCGCTGCCTGACGAGGTAAAGCGGACGTATCACGTGCCCGGTGGTGGAGGTGCGCGCGGCTATACGCCGTTCGGCGTGGAGACGGCGAAGGATTCGAAGTACTTCGATCTCAAGGAGTTCTGGCACATCGGGCGGGAAATCGCGGACGACTCGATGTATCGCGAGGTCATGCCCCCCAACCTGTGGCCGTCGGAAGTTCCGGGTTTCCGCGAGCATGGCTACGGGCTGTACGAGGCGCTGGACGAGCTCGGTTCCAAGGTGCTGGCGGCTCTCGCGCTGCACATCGGCTTGCCGGAGGACTGGTTTGCCGACAAGACGAATTTCGGCAACTCGATCCTGCGGCCGATCCACTATCCGCCGATCACCGCCGAGGACGTGCCCAACGTGCGCGCCGGCGCGCACGAGGACATCAACCTGATCACGCTGCTGGTCGGTGCCAGCGCCGCCGGCCTGGAGGTATTGTCCAAGAAGGGGGAGTGGGTTCCGTTCACTTCCGATGCCGACACCATCGTCGTCAACATCGGCGACATGCTGCAGCGCCTGACCAACCACGTGTATCCGTCCACCACGCACCGGGTGGTCAATCCGAAGGGCGAGGAGGCACGCAAGCCGCGCTATTCGGTGCCGTTCTTCCTGCATCCGAACCCGGATTTCCTGATCGACGTGCTGCCATCGTGCATCACGCCGGACAACCCGAATCGCTATCCGCGCCCGATCACCGCGCACGAATACCTGCTGGAACGTCTGCGCGAGATCAAGCTCGCGTAGCGGTCGGGTGGCAACGTCCGCGCCATCTCCGTGCATCGTGCCGGCCGGTCACGTGACGCTTCGATGCGGACGATGACGCCTTCGTGCCGCATGCGCCTCGCGGACGCGTCCGTCGCATCCGTGCTGCTGGTCGCCGTCCTGATCGTCTGCTGGCCGGGACTGCAAGCGGACTGGGGGCGCGACGACTACTTCCAGTTCGCGTTCGCGAGGCTGCTGGGGTCGCCCTGGCCACTGTTCCTGCACGACCACTTTCCGGTCCCCGGTTCGGTATACCGGCCGCTCGGTTTCGCCTCGATGTGGCTGGAGGCGCGGTTGTTCGGCGTCGCCTACTTTCCGCACGCGGTCTGTGCGCTGGCATTGCATGCGGCAGTGACACTCGTCCTGCTCGCGCTGCTGCGGCGTTTCGCCGTCTCGCCACTGCCTGCCCTGGCCGCATCGCTGCTGTTCGCGCTGCATCCGCTGGCGACCGGGACGGCGCTGTGGTGGTCTGCGCGCTTCGATCTGCTTGCGACGCTGTTCGTGCTGCTCGCCATGCTCGCGGCACAACTCCATGCGAAGCGGCCGTCGCGCGTCGCGCTGGTCGCCACGCTGCTCGCGGCGCTGGGGGCCATGCTTTCGAAGGAAATCGGCCTCGTCGTCGTGCCGGCCGTGGCCATGCAGTGGTGGCTGCAGGGCAGGAGCGATCCCGTTCGGCTGCGGCGGGCATGGCGGGACTCGGCGCTTCTGCTGCTGGTCGCGATCGCGTTCCTCGGCTGGCGTGCCCATGTGCTCGGCACGGCGGCGAGTGGCTTGACGGGGACGTTGGCGCTCGGAGATGCGCTGCTGCGCGGTGTTGCCGCCTGGGGGCGGCAGGTGACGGGCTATCTCGCGTTCCGGGCCGACATCGGCGGCGCGGGGTTCGCTGCCGCGTTGCTGCTGCTGGTGACGGCCGTGGTGGTGGTCGCGCGCGGCCGGTATCGCGAGTCGATCGCACTGGCGGTGGCCGGGGCGTGCCTGTTGCTCGTGCCGGCCGTGCTGCAGGCGCCGGTCGCTGCGCAGAACGCCTTGCCGCTTCGGGACGACATGTCGGCGGTAGAGGTCGCGATGCAGTCGCGGCTGTATTACCTCGGGCTTGCCGGGGTCGCGCTGGTTGTCGCCGCGCTGCTTCGGCGCATTGGCGACATGGGGCCGCGCGCGCGCCTTGCCGGTGCCGCGGCGGTACTTTTGCCCATCGTCTTCTGGGCGATGCGTTCGCACGAAGTGTCGCGTGCGTTCGCGGACATCGCGCGCCGCAACGCCGAAGTCGCGCATGAGGCTGCGGACACGATGGCTCGCATGGATGTGTCCGGGCGCGCATGCCACGTCGTGTTCGTCGGCGTGCCGCAGCCGGCGGAGTGGGGCGGCTTCGTCTCCATGGACTCGGTTGTGAAGGCGCTTTCGCCGGATCCGGAGCGCTTCGCGCATTGCTGGATCCATGCCGACTATCCGACGTGGTTTCATCTGATGCGTGCGCCGGTCTCGGTCGCGGACTCGGCGCCCTGGCGGCCGCTCGAGATCGACGGCATGACGGTGCCGTGGCTGCGCGTGGGCGATGTCGAGTATGCGTACCTCGCCGCGCGCGGCGAGGCAGCATTCGCCAACGATCCGCGCGTCCGGCTGCTCGCCTGGGACGGCAGGCGGTTCGTCGATGCGGCGGCCGGAAATCCCGTCGGCATGCATCCATCGCGCTGAAACGCTTCGGTTGTTCCGACGCGGAGGCGCGGCTATCCTTCGCGCCCTCTTCGCCGGGAGCACGTCATGCGCCGATCCCTCGTCGCCGCAAACTGGAAGATGCATGGATCGCGCGCGATGGCGATGGAGCTCGTCGGCGCGATCGCCGCGTCACGCTCGAGGGACGTGGATGTGCTGGTGCTTCCGCCGTTCCCCTATCTGTCGATGTTGGCGGAGCGATACGGTGCCGAAGGCCTTGCCATCGGCGCGCAGGACCTGAGCGAGCACGCGCAAGGTGCCTATACCGGCGAGGTGTCCGGTGCGATGTTGCGCGACGTCGGTTGCACGCACGTGCTGGTCGGGCATTCCGAGCGGCGCCAGTACCATGCCGAATCCGATGCGCAGGTCGCGATCAAGTTCGTTGCGGCGCAGTCGGCGGGACTGGTGCCGGTGCTGTGTGTCGGCGAGACGCTGGCCGAGCGCGAGGCAGGGGCGACCGAGGCGGTGATCGGCCGGCAGCTGGATGCGGTGGTCGAGCAGGCGGGCATCGATGCATTCGCCGATGCCGTGGTCGCCTACGAGCCGGTCTGGGCGATCGGCACGGGGCGCACGGCGAGCCCGGAACAGGCGCAGGCGGTGCACCGTTTCATGCGTGACAAACTTCGCTCGCTCGATGCTACAATAGCCGACTCGCTGCGGCTCCTTTATGGTGGCAGCGTGAAGCCATCCAACGCGGGAGAGCTGTTCGGTCAGCCCGACGTGGATGGAGGACTGGTCGGCGGCGCTTCGCTGGTGGCAGGGGATTTCCTCGCCATCTGCGGCGCAGCCGGGGCCTGAGGGTCGCCGGTCCGGTTGCGGCATGCGGCGTGTCCCGCTCGGGTGTCGCGGCGCGGCGCGAGCCGCGAGGATTTGCAGCGTCCGGGGTGGCCGAACACGGCGCCGCGGACAACAAGAAGAGTCGAAATGCTTTCGATTGTTGCCAATGTGTTCTATGTGCTGATCGCGATCGCCATGGTCGCCCTCATCCTGCTGCAGCGCGGAGCCGGCGCGAATGCGGGGTCGGGGTTCGGTGGTGGCGCGTCGGCGACCGTTTTCGGTGCGCGCGGTTCGGCGAATTTCCTTTCGCGCAGCACGGCGGTCCTTGCGGGTTTGTTCTTCCTGCTCAGCCTCGGCATGGGCATTTTCCTGGCGCGCTCGGCCACGAGCCCGTCGCAAGTGCAGGACCTCGGCATCATGGCCGATGTTCCGGTGCCGGCGTCCGAGCCGGCCGCGCCTGCGGCCGCGGACGTGCCGGCACCGGCTTCGGCTGCGCCGGCTACCGATGCTCCGGCGCCCGCAGCTGCGGACGTGCCGGCCGCGCCGGCGACCGAAGCGGAAAAGCCGCAGGTGCCACCAGCGGAGTCGGCCAAGGATGCCGTGGCCGCGCCGGAGCAGAAGGGGAAGGACGGAAAGTAAGTGTCAGTGCCCAGGTGGCGGAATTGGTAGACGCACTACCTTGAGGTGGTAGCGGGGAGACCCGTGGAGGTTCGAGTCCTCTCTTGGGCACCACTCGATTCGGCGGGGCGTTCCGGAAGGTCGGAACGCTTCGCGGAATCTTCTTTACCGTCGTCGCGCCGGCTGCGCCGTCGCGATCGCTGATGCGCCATCGGCGCGGAGGTGCATGTGCTGGCCGAGTATCTTCCGGTCCTGCTGTTCATGGTGGTCACGACCGTGGTCGGCGTCGCGCTGATCCTGCTCGGCAACCTGCTCGGACCGCGCAATCCCCAGCCGGAGAAGGCCTCGCCGTACGAATGCGGCTTCGAGGCATTCGAGGACGCGCGCATGCGGTTCGACGTGCGCTTCTATCTGATCGCGATCCTTTTCATCATCTTCGATCTGGAAATCGCCTTCGTGTTTCCGTGGGCGACCGTGTTCGGCAAGCTGGGGCTGCTGGGCCTCGTCGAAATGGGCATCTTCCTCTCGATGCTGGTGATCGGCTTCGTGTACGTGTGGAAGAAGGGCGCGCTGGAGTGGGAGTGAGAGCATGAGTCTGGTCTCGCGCATAGCGGACACGATGCACAACCCGGCGCCGGTCAACGTCGTCGATGACATCCTCCGGCCCGGCGACGACAATCCGCTGATCCAGCGCGGTTTTGCCACCGCCAGCCTGGATTCGCTGATCAACTGGGCGCGAACCGGCTCGATGTGGCCGATGACCTTCGGCCTCGCCTGCTGCGCCGTCGAGATGATGCATGCCGGCGCCGCACGCCTGGATCTGGATCGCTACGGCGTGATCTTCCGTCCGAGCCCGCGCCAGTCCGACGTGATGATCGTGGCCGGCACGCTGGTCAACAAGATGGCGCCGGCGCTGCGCAAGGTCTACGACCAGATGCCCGATCCGAAGTGGGTCATCTCGATGGGTTCGTGCGCGAACGGCGGCGGCTATTACCACTACTCGTATGCGGTGGTACGGGGTTGCGATCGCATCGTGCCGGTCGACATCTACGTGCCGGGTTGTCCGCCGACCGCCGAGGCGCTGATTCACGGCATCCTGCAGTTGCAGAAGAAGATTCGCCGTACCAACACGATCGCGCGCTGACGGAGCGACCGAGATGAACGACACGACGCCGGAATCCGCGCCAGCGCCATTTGCTCGCAGGCTCGAGGCCGTGCTCGGCCAGAAGCTGGTGCGGCTCGCAGGAGCGGGCAGCGAGACGACGATCGAAGTCCTGCCGGAGAACTGGCTCGCGGTCGCGCGTTTGCTGCGCGACGATGCCGAGTTCCGTTTCGAGCAGCTGATCGACCTGTGCGGCGTCGACTACCTGTCGTGGGGGCAGGGCGAATGGGACACCGAGGACGTGACGTCCGAGGGTTTCTCGCGCGGCGTCGAAGGATCCGGGCCCGGTCGCTTCGCGTGGGCCAACCGGCCGCGTCACGTGGACATCCCGCACCGTTTCGCGGTGGTCGTCCATCTCCTGTCCATCACCCACAACCGGCGTTTACGGCTGCGCGCGCATTGCGCGGACGACGAACTTCCGGTGCTGCCGTCGCTGGTCGAGGTCTGGCCCGTCGCGAACTGGTTCGAGCGCGAGGCGTTCGATCTGTACGGTATCGTGTTCGAAGGCCATCCGGACCTGCGCCGAATCCTCACCGACTACGGTTTCGTCGGCCATCCGTTCCGCAAGGATTTCCCGTTGATCGGCAATGTCGAGGTTCGCTACGACCCCGACAAGCGCCGAGTGGTGTACGAGCCGGTGACGTCGGTCGAGCCGCGCGTTCTGGTCCCGCGCACGATCCGCGACGACTCGCGCTATGAGCAGGCATGGGCCGAGAACGGTCCCGCCAGCGGCGAGACGAGGAAATAGCCGCGATGCAGGAAATCAGGAACTACACGATGAACTTCGGCCCGCAGCATCCCGCCGCGCACGGCGTGTTGCGTCTTGTGCTGGAGATGGACGGCGAAACCGTCGTGCGCGCCGATCCACACGTCGGACTGCTCCATCGCGCGACCGAGAAGCTGGCCGAATCCAAGCCGTTCAACCAGTCGATCGGTTACATGGACCGCCTCGATTACGTCTCGATGATGTGCAACGAGCACGCCTACGTGCGCGCCATCGAGAACCTGCTCGGCATCGAGGCGCCGGAGCGCGCGCAGTGGATCCGCACGATGTTCGACGAGATCACGCGCATCCTGAACCACCTGATGTGGATCGGATCGAACGGTCTCGATCTCGGCGCGATGGCGGTGTTCCTGTACGCGTTCCGCGAGCGCGAGGAACTCATGGACTGTTACGAGGCGGTGTCCGGCGCGCGCATGCACGCGACCTATTACCGCCCCGGCGGCGTCTACCGCGACCTGCCCGAGCGCATGCCGAACTACGCCGAGTCGAAGTGGCACAAGGGCGATGATCTCAAGCGCCTGAACCAGTGGCGTGGCGGCTCGATGCTCGACTTCCTCGATGCGTTCACGGCGGACTTCCCGCGGCGCGTCGACGAGTACGAGGAGTTGCTCACCAACAACCGCATCTGGAAGCAGCGCACCGTCGACATCGGTGTCGTGTCGCCGGAGCAGGCGCTCCAGTGGGGCATGAGCGGGCCGATGCTGCGCGGCTCCGGCATCGAGTGGGACCTGCGCAAGAAGCAGCCATACGCGAAGTACGCCGAGGTCGATTTCGACATCCCGGTCGGCACAAGGGGCGACTGCTACGATCGCTATCTCGTGCGCGTCGAGGAGATGCGCCAGTCCAATCGCATCATCAAGCAGTGCGTCGACTGGCTGCGCGCCAATCCCGGCCCGGTGATGGTACGCAACTTCAAGGTGGCGCCGCCGCCGCGTGTCGAGATGAAGGACGACATGGAAGCGCTGATCCACCACTTCAAGCTGTTCAGCGAGGGCTACAGCGTGCCGGCCGGCGAGACGTATGCGGCGGTCGAGGCACCGAAGGGCGAGTTCGGCATCTATCTGGTTTCGGACGGCGCCAACAAGCCGTTCCGGCTCAAGTGCCGCGCGCCGAGTTACGTGCACCTGTCGTCGATGGACGAGATCGTTCGCGGTCACATGCTGCCGGACGTGGTCGCGATGATCGGCACCTATGACGTCGTGTTCGGGGAGGTCGACCGATGAAAGCGACCGGCACGTACGAGCAGGTCAAGGATGTCGATCCGCTGGTTTCGCTCAGCGAGAAGACGCGGGCGCACATCGACCACTGGGTCGCCAAGTTCCCGGCCGACCGCAAGCGTTCCGCTCTGATCCAGGGACTTTGGGCCGCGCAGGAACAGAACGGCGGCCATCTCACGGATGATCTGATCGTCGCGGTCACGCGATACCTCGGCCTGCCGCAGATCTGGGGCTTCGAGGTCGCGACGTTCTACTCGATGTTCGAGACCGAGCCGGTCGGGCGCAACAACGTTGCGATCTGCACGAACATTTCCTGCTGGCTGAACGGCGCGGAGGAGATCGTGCGCCACTGCGAGCAGAAGTACGGCATCAAGCTCGGCGAAAGCACGCCGGACGGACGCATCTACCTCAAGAAGGAAGAGGAATGCCTCGCGGCCTGCTGCGGCGCGCCGATGATGGTGGTCAACGGCCATTACCACGAGAAGCTGACGATCGAGAAGGTCGACCGCATTCTCGACGAGTTGAAGTGAGCACGACGATGGCGTTCGGTCCCGCACCCAAGGAACACCAGGTCGTCTACACGACGCTGCACTTCGAGCAGCCGTGGACGCTGGACAGTTACCTCAAGGTCGATGGCTACAAGGCGTGGAAGAAGATCCTCGCCGAGAAGCCCGATCCCGCCTCGATCATCGAGGAGGTCAAGAAGAGTGGCCTGCGTGGACGCGGCGGCGCAGGCTTCCCGACCGGGCTCAAGTGGTCTTTCATGCCGAAGGGCGACATGCAGAAGTACATCCTCTGCAACTCCGACGAGTCCGAGCCCGGCACCTGCAAGGACCGCGACATCCTGCGCTTCAATCCGCACGCGGTCGTCGAAGGTCTTGCGATCGCCTGCTACGCGACCGGTTCGACCGTCGCCTACAACTACCTGCGCGGCGAGTTCCACCACGAGCCGTTCGAGCACTTCGAGGCTGCGCTCAGGGAAGCCTACGCCGCCGGCCTGCTCGGAAAGAACATCGGTGGCAGCGGGATCGACGTGGACATCCATGCCGCACTTGGTGCCGGCGCCTACATCTGCGGCGAGGAAACCGCACTGATGGAGTCGCTGGAGGGCAAGAAGGGCCAGCCGCGCTTCAAGCCGCCATTCCCGGCCAATTTCGGCTTGTTCGGCAAGCCGACCACGATCAACAACACGGAAACCTACGCATCGGTCCCGACCATCCTCAACAAGGGCGCCGACTGGTTCATGGCGCAGGGCAAGCCCAACAACGGCGGCCCCAAGATCTTCTCGGTTTCCGGCCATGTGAACCGGCCGGGCAACTACGAGATCCGTCTCGGCACGCCGTTCGCGGAACTGCTGGAGATGGCCGGCGGCGTGCGCAACGGCAACAAGCTCAAGGCGGTGATCCCCGGCGGGTCGTCGATGCCGGTGCTGCCGGCGGCGACGATGATGGAACTGACGATGGATTACGACGCGATCCAGAAGGCCGGTTCCGGCCTCGGTTCCGGCGCCGTGATCGTGATGGACGAGACCACCTGCATGGTGCGCGCATGCCGCCGCATCAGCCAGTTCTACTTCAAGGAAAGCTGCGGCCAGTGCACGCCGTGCCGCGAGGGAACCGGCTGGATGTACCGGCTGCTCACGCGCATCGTCGAGGGCAAGGCGAACCTGGACGACATCGACATGCTGAAGGCCGCGGCCGGCCAGATCGAGGGACACACGATCTGTGCGTTCGGCGAGGCAGCGGCGTGGCCGGTGCAGGGCTTCCTGCGTCATTTCCGCGACGAGTTCGAGTACTACATCCGCAACGGTCGCTCCATCGTCGACGACAAGCTGGGAGTCGCCGCATGAGCGCGCAGCCTGCCGCACCGGCGGTTCCGCCGGATCACGTCACGATCGAGATCGACGGCAAGACCCTCGTCGTGCCGAAGAACTCGATGATCATCCAGGCGGCCGACAAGGCCGGCATCGCGATCCCGCGCTTCTGCTACCACGAGAAGCTGCCGATCGCCGCCAACTGCCGCATGTGCATGGTCGAAGTCGAAATGGGCGGCCGGCCGATGCCCAAGCCGCAGCCGGCGTGCGCCACGCCGGTTGCGGACGGCATGAAGATCCAGACGCAGTCGGCCAAGGCGCTGTCGGCGCAGCGCAACGTCATGGAGTTCCTGCTGATCAACCATCCGCTCGACTGCCCGATCTGCGATCAGGGCGGCGAATGCGAATTGCAGGATCTTTCAGTCGGGTACGGCCGCTCCATGAGCCGTTTCGCCGAGCGCAAGCGCACGGTGCCGGACGAGGACCTCGGTCCGCTGGTCGAGACGGAGATGACGCGCTGCATCCAGTGCACGCGCTGCATCCGCGTGATGGCCGAGGTTGCCGGCACGTACGAACTCGGCGGCATGGAGCGCGGCGAACGCCTGCAGATCGGTACGTACGTCGGCAAGCCGTTGATGAGCGAGCTTTCGGGCAACGTGATCGACGTATGCCCGGTCGGCGCGCTGACCAACAAGCCGTTCCGGTTCCGCGCGCGTGCATGGGAACTGATCGCCCGCGAATCGATCGGCTACCACGATGCACTCGGATCCAATCTGTGGCTGCACACGCGCCGCGGCGACGTTCTGCGCGCGGTGCCGCGGGACAACGAAGCGATCAACGAGTGCTGGCTGTCGGATCGCGACCGCTACTCCTGCGATGCGCTGCGTGCGCCGGACCGCGCGACCACACCGATGATCCGCCGCGATGGCGAACTGGTGGAGACGACCTGGGCCGAGGCGCTTGCGTTCGTCGCCGATCACCTGCGCAACGCACGCGGCGACATCGGCGCGCTGGTCGCACCGATGACGTCCAGCGAGGAAGGTCACCTGCTGGGCAAGCTGCTGCGCGGCCTCGGCAGCGACAACATCGACCATCGCCTGCGCACGCTGGACTTTTCCGATCAGCCGTTCGCGCTGCCGTTCGGCATGCCCGTCGCCGACATCGAGAAGGCGACCGCGATCCTCCTCGTCGGCTGCAATCCGCGCCACGAGATTCCGCTGCTCAATCACCGCATCCGCAAGGCGGTGAAGGGCGGCGCCAGGGTGTACGTGGTCAACCCGATCGACTTCGAATCCAACTTCGAGTCGGTCGGCAAGACCATCACGACGCCATCCGGCATGGTCGATGCGTTGCTTGCGCTCGCCAAGGCCGCCAACGACGCCGGCCACCTGCCGGAATCGTCGGCCCTGGCGCAGGCGATTGCAGGGCTGGATGCCGGCGAAGCCGCGCGAGACTGGATGACGGCGCTCGCGGATGCGACATCGTCCGTGGTGATTCTCGGCGAAGGCGCCGTGCAGCATCCGTCCGCCGCCTGGCTGCGCTCCGCGGCGCGATTCCTCGCGCGAGCGACGGGTTCGGCATACGACGAGATTCCGTCGGGGGCGAACACGCTGGGTCTCGCGCGCGCCGGCGCGCAACCGCAGTCCGGCGGCAAGGATGCGGGCGCCATGCTGGCCAACGGTCCAAAGCAGCTGGTCATCTATCACGCCGGCTCGCAGGACACGTCCTCGCCCGTAGCGTTCGACGCGGCGCGCAGCCATGCCGAGTTCTGCGTCTACATTGGCGCCTTCGCCTGCGAAGGCGTCCGGCGCACCGCGCACGCCGTGCTGCCGATCGGCTTGCCGCCCGAGATCGACGGCAGCTACACCAACCTCGATGACGTCACGCAGGTCGTGACTGCCGCGGCGAAACTGCCCGGCGATGCGCGTCCCGGCTGGAAGGTGCTGCGCGCGCTGGGATCGGCGTTGTCGGTCGAAGGCTTCGACTTCACCACGATCGACGAAGTGCGTGCGCGGATGCGGCCCGCCTCCGCGCCGCTGCCGGGAACGCCGGCACCGCGCAAGGAGCCGGCCGCCGGGCGGCTTGCGCGCGTCACGACCACCGGCATCTACCGTGCCGACGCCGTGCTGCGCCGCTCGCCGGCTCTGCAGGCACATCCGCTGGCGCGCGCCGCCTGCATCGTGCTGCATCCGGAGGATGCGCTGGCGCTCGGCCTCGGTGCAGGCTCCAGTGCCAAGGTGTCGGCTTCGGTGATCCTTCCCGTCGAGGTCTCGCCGCGCGTGCCGCGCGGGGCGGCATGGATCGAGGCGGGCCACGCGGCGACATCGGGCCTGCCGCCGTACGGCGCCACCCTGGACATCGTGAAGGCGTGACGACGACATGAACTGGATCATCGACGCCTTCCAATGGTTCGTTGCGACGTTCCCGACGTTGTCGATCGCGCTCGGCCTGTTCCTGTTCCCGATGCTGCCGTTGATCATCGCGGTCGCGATGTACGTGTGGTGGGAGCGCAAGGTCATCGGCTGGATGCACGTGCGCATGGGGCCGAACAAGATCGGTCCGGCCGGCCTCGCGCAGACGTTCGCCGACGTCTTCAAGCTGCTGCTGAAGGAGGTCATCTACCCGGCCAACGCGAACAAGGGGCTGTTCCTGCTCGCGCCGCTGTGGGCGCTGGTGCCGGCGTTCACCGCATGGGCCGTGATTCCGATCGCGCCGCACGTCGCATGGTCGGATGCGAACGCGGGCCTGCTGTTCCTCCTCGCGATGACCTCGATGGGCGTGTACGGCATCATCCTGGCGGGCTGGGCGTCGAACTCGCGTTACGCGCTGCTCGGCGCGATGCGCTCGGCGGCGCAGGTGGTTTCCTACGAGATCGCGATGGGCTTCGCGCTGGTCAGCGTGCTGATCCTCACCGGCAGCCTGAACCTGTCGGACATCGTGATGGGGCAGGCCGGCAGCAAGGGACTGTTCGACTGGTACTGGTTCCCGCTGCTGCCGATGTTCGTGATCTATTTCATTTCCGGCGTTGCCGAGACCAACCGCGCGCCGTTCGATGTCGCCGAAGGCGAGTCGGAGATCGTCGCCGGTTTCCACGTCGAGTACTCGGGCGCGCCGTTCGCGGTGTTCTTCCTCACCGAGTACGCGAACATGATCCTGATCGCGTTCCTCGCGCCGATCCTGTTCCTCGGCGGCTGGCTGTCGCCGGTGCCTGCGTCGTGGATTCCCGACGTGCCCGTGCTCGGCACGATCCTCGGCGACGGCTGGTGGTGGTTCGCGGCGAAGGCGTTCTTCTTCGCCACGGCATACCTGTGGTTCCGCGCGAGCTTTCCGCGCTACCGCTACGACCAGATCATGCGGCTCGGCTGGAAGGTGTTCATCCCGATCACGATCGCCTGGGTGTTCGTGGCCGGCTGCATGAAGTACTTCGGCTGGGTCACGACGGGCGCGTGAGGCGAGACAGGCAATGAAGCGGATCTACACCTACCTCAAGAGCCTGATGCTCCTCGAACTGTGGGCCGGTCTCTGGCTTACGTTCAAGTATCTGTGGCGCCCGAAGTACACGGTGCGCTACCCGATGGAGCACATTCCGAAATCCAACCGGTTCCGCGGGCTGCATGCGCTGCGCCGCTATCCGAACGGCGAGGAGCGCTGCATCGCGTGCAAGCTGTGCGAGGCCGTGTGCCCCGCGCTCGCGATCACGATCGACTCCGCGCCGCGCGAGGACGGCACGCGCCGCACGACTCGCTACGACATCGATCTGTTCAAGTGCATCTTCTGCGGCTTCTGCGAGGAGAGCTGCCCGGTCGACTCGATCGTCGAAACGGGCGTGCACGAGTACCACTTCGAACGTCGCGGCGAGAACGTCGTGACCAAGCCGCAGCTCCTGGCCATCGGCGACCGGTTCGAGTCCGAAATCGCCGCGGCGCGCGCGCAGGATGCGGCATTCCGATGATCCTCGTGCCATCCACGATCCGCGCTTACCTCGACGCCACGCCTCGCACGGTGATCGCATGACTGCAAGTTTCCCGCTCATCTGCTTCTACGCGTTCGCGGCGATCACCACCGGTGCCGCGCTGGCGGTCATCACGATGCGCAACCCGGTGCACGCGGCGCTGTGTCTCGTCCTGACGTTCTTTTCGGCCGCCTGCACGTGGCTGCTCGCCGACGCCGAATTCCTCGCGATCGCACTCGTCCTCGTGTACGTGGGCGCGGTGATGGTGCTGTTCCTGTTCGTGGTGATGATGCTCGACATCGACGTCGATCCGTTGCGCGAGGGTTTCGTCCGCGCGCTGCCGGTCGGAGTCCTCGTCGCGGTCGTGATGCTGATCGAGATGCTTGCGCTGATCGGCGTCCGTTCGATGCAGGTGGCACCGCCGCCCGAGGCGGCTTCGGCAGCGGGGCTCTCGAACACGGAGTGGATCGCGACCGCGCTGTTCAGTCGCTTCCTGCTGCCGTTCGAGGTCGCTGCGCTGATTCTCACCGTGGCGATCATCGCCGCCATTCCGCTCACGTTGCGCCACCGCCGCGGCGTCCGCGTCCAGAATCCGGCACGCCAGGTGCAGACGAATCCGCGCGAGCGCGTCCGCGTGGTGAAGATGGCGGCCGAGCAACCGCAAGCCCGCGACGGGGAGGGATCGGCATGATCACGCTGGCACATTACCTGACGCTGGGCACGGTGCTGTTCTGCATCGCCGTCGCCGGCATCTTCATCAATCGCAAGAACGTGATCACGTTGCTGATGGCGATCGAGCTGATGCTGCTGGCGGTGAACACGAACTTCATCGCGTTTTCGCGCTGGCTCGCCGATCCGTCGGGCCAGGTGTTCGTTTTCTTCATCCTGACGGTGGCGGCCGCCGAGTCTGCCATCGGACTGGCGATTCTGGTGGTGTTGTTCCGCAATCGCGCGACGATCAACGTGGCCGAATTGGACAGCATGAAGGGCTGATGCCCGCGGCACGCGCCTTGGTGCGCGGCATGCGGCATCGAACGGGAAGCGCGCAGCAGGGAGCGGCACTTGAATGAAAGGTGAGTCGTGATCAGCAAATACACATTGCTCGCGATCGTGCTGGCGCCGTTGTTCGGCGCCGCCATTGCAGGCCTGTTCCGCAAGCAGGTCGGTCGCGTCGGCGCGGCCGGCGTGACGATCGCGGGCGTCGCGCTTTCCTGCGCACTTTCGTTCCACGTCCTGTACCAGCTCGTCTGGGGCGGTGCAGGCACGTTCAACGAGAATCTCTACACCTGGTTCCAGATCGGAAACTTCAGCGCGAACGTCGGCTTCATGGTGGATCGGCTCACCGCGATGATGATGGTGGTCGTCACCTTCGTTTCGCTGATGGTGCACGTCTACACGATCGGCTACATGGCCGAGGACGACGGGTTTCAGCGCTTCTTCAGCTACATCGCGCTGTTCACGTTCTCGATGCTGATGCTCGTGATGAGCAACAACTTCCTGCAGTTGTTCTTCGGCTGGGAGGCGGTCGGTCTCGTTTCCTACCTGCTGATCGGTTTCTGGTTCAAGCGCCCGACCGCGATCTTCGCCAACATGAAGGCGTTCCTCGTGAACCGTGTCGGCGACTTCGGCTTCCTGCTCGGCATCGCCGGCGTGGTGTACTGGTTCGGATCGCTGGACTACGCGACGGTGTTCCGCAACACGCTCGACGGAACGGCGGCGATGCGCATGGTGGAGATCGTCCCCGGTCATCCGTGGCACGTGACGACCGTCATCTGCATCGGCCTGTTCATCGGCGCGATGGGCAAGTCCGCGCAGGTACCGCTGCATGTCTGGCTGCCCGATTCGATGGAAGGCCCGACGCCGATTTCCGCGCTCATCCACGCGGCGACGATGGTCACGGCAGGCATCTTCATGGTCGCGCGCATGTCGCCGCTGTTCGAGCTCAGCGACGTGGCGCTTTCGTTCGTGCTGATCGTCGGCGCGACCACCGCGCTGTTCACCGGCCTGATCGGCGTGGTGCAGAACGACATCAAGCGCGTGGTCGCGTATTCGACGCTCTCGCAGCTCGGCTACATGACGGTGGCGCTCGGCGTGTCCGCCTATGCAGGCGGCGTGTATCACCTGATGACGCATGCGTTCTTCAAGGCACTGCTGTTCCTTGGGGCGGGCTCGGTGATCGTCGCGATGCATCACGAGCAGGACATGCGTCACATGGGTGGCCTGCGCAAGTACATGCCGATCACGTGGGTCACCATGTGGCTCGGCTCGCTGGCGCTCGCCGGGGCTCCCGGTTTCGCCGGTTTCTTTTCCAAGGACGCGATCATCGAGGCCGTGCACGAATCGAATCGCTTCGGCTCCGGCTACGCCTATTTCTGCGTGCTTGCCGGCGTGTTCGTGACCGCGCTCTACAGCTTCCGCCTGCTGTACCTGACCTTCCACGGAAAGGAGCGATTCGTGGTCGATGCGCACCACTCGCATCATCACCACGAGGATCATCATCACGCGCCCGGCCATCTCGCCCATGCGCCGCACGAGTCGCCGTGGGTCATCACGCTGCCGCTGCTGCTACTTGCGGTTCCGTCGGTGATCATCGGCTGGTTCACGATCGGGCCGATGCTGTTCGAAGGCTGGTTCGGCGGAGCGATCCGCGTGCACGCGGTCAACGACGTGCTCGCGGGCGTCGGGCACGAGTTCCATGGGCCGATGGCGATGGTGTTGCATGGTTTCATGCAGCCGCCGTTCTGGCTCGCGCTCGCCGGTTTCGCGGCCGCCACATGGATCTGGCTGTTGAATCCCGACATTGCGGATCGCGTCAAGGGCGCGCTGCGGCCGGTCTTCAGCGTGCTCGACCACAAGTACTGGATCGACGAGTTCTATCAGGCCGTGTTCGCGCGCGGCGGCATTGCGTTCGGGCGCGCACTCTGGAAGGGGGGCGATGTCGGACTCATCGACGGTGCCCTCGTGAACGGCTCCGTTTCGCTGGTCGACCGCATTGCCGCCGCGATCCGTCGCGTGCAATCGGGTTACCTCTATCACTATGCCTTCGCAATGATCGTCGGCCTCATCGCGCTGCTCGGCGGCGTCTGGTGGTGGCTCGGCCATGCGGCTGCGGTGCGCTGACGCGACCGGGACGGACGAGAGCACGACACCATGGCCCTACCGCATATCCTTTCCCTCCTGATCTGGCTGCCGATGCTCGGTGCGCTCGCGGTCCTCGCGTTCGGGCGTGCGGCCAATACCGCTCGCTGGCTTGCGCTCCTGTTCTCGCTGGCCACCCTCGCGCTGGCTGTTCCGCTGTGGACGGGGTACGACACGTCCGGTGCCGTCATGCAGTTCGTCGAACAGACCGCGTGGATTTCCGCGATCAACGCGAACTACGCGCTTGGTGCGGACGGCATCTCGGTTGCGCTGATCGTGCTGACGGCGTTTACCAGCGTGCTGGTCGTGATCGGCTCATGGGGGTCGATCCAGGAGCGCGTGTCGCAATACATGGCCGCGATGCTCGCCCTCGAGGCGTTGCTTGTCGGCGTGTTCGCGGCGACCGATGCACTGCTCTTCTACGTGTTCTTCGAGGGCATGTTGATTCCGATGTTCATCATCATCGGAATCTGGGGCGGGCCGCGGCGCGTGTACGCGACGCTGAAGTTCTTCATCTACACCTTCCTCGGCTCGATCTTCATGCTGCTGGCGCTGATCTACCTGCACATGAAGACGGGCGAGTTCTCGCTCGCGGCGTTCGCGCAGGCCGATCTGGGGCCGACCGAGCAAGCATGGCTGTTCTTCGCGTTCCTGCTCGGCTTCGCGATCAAGGTGCCGATGTGGCCTGTCCATACGTGGCTGCCGGATGCGCACGTCGAAGCGCCTACCGGCGGCTCGGTGGTTCTTGCCGCGATCATGCTCAAGGTCGGCGGCTACGGATTCATCCGGTTCTCCCTGCCGATCACGCCGGATGCGTCCCAGGAGTACGCCTGGGTCGTCATCGCGATGTCGTTGATCGCGATCGTCTACATCGGCTACGTCGCGCTGGTGCAGGAGGACATGAAGAAGCTGATCGCGTATTCGTCGATCGCCCACATGGCCTTCGTCACGCTCGGCGTGTTCATCGCACTTGCGCTCGCGCGCGAGCACGGCAATCCGCTCGGCGCACGGCTCGGCGTGCAGGGTGCAATGGTCCAGATGATCTCGCACGGATTCGTGTCGGGCGCGATGTTCTCGTGCATCGGCGTCATGTACGACCGCCTGCATACGCGCATGATCAAGGACTACGGCGGTGTGGCGAACGTGATGCCATGGTTCGCGGCGTTCATGGTGTTCTTCTCGATGGCCAACTGCGGCTTGCCCGGCACCAGCGGCTTCGTCGGCGAATTCATGGTGATCCTCGCAGCGTTCCAGGACAGCCCATGGATCGCAGCCATTGCCGCGTTCACGCTGATCATCGGTGCCGCCTACACGTTGTGGCTGGTCAAGCGCGTGATCTTCGGCGAGGTCGGCAACGACAAGGTCGCCAAGATGAAGGATCTCGATGCGCGCGAATGGATCGTGCTCGGATCATTCGCGATTGCGGTGCTCGCGCTTGGCGTGTATCCGAAACCGCTGACGGACTTGATGGAGCCTGCGGTCCAGCATCTGATCGCGCAGCTGACGATGGCAAAGGTATAGGTCGCCCGACATGATTCCGTTCAATCCCGCCGACCTGGCCACGATGGCGCCCGAGATCTTCCTTCTCGGCGCCACGTTCGCGATTCTGTTGATCGATCTTTTCCTCAGGCCGTCGCAGAGGAGCGTCACGCACTGGCTTTCGCTTGGGGTGCTGACAGTCACCGCCGTTCTGGTGTGGAACGGTGCTCCGGCTGGCGGCGTGGTCACGCCCGCATTCGGCGGAATGTTCCTGCTCGATGCGGCGGGGACACTGCTGAAGCTGTTCGTGTTGCTGACCACCGCGCTCGTGATGCTGTACGGGCGTTCGTACATGCGCGATCGCGGCCTGCTGGTCGGCGAGCTGTACCTGCTCATGCTGTTCGCGACGATCGGCATGATGCTGCTGGTGTCGGCCGGCAGCCTCGTGATGGTCTATCTCGGTCTGGAGCTGCTCACGCTGAGCTCCTATGCGCTGGTCGCGCTCAATCGCGACTCGCCACTGGCTGCGGAGGCCGCGATCAAGTATTTCGTGCTGGGCGCGCTCGCATCGGGCCTGCTGCTGTACGGCATGTCGATGATCTATGGCGCGACGGGTACGCTCGATCTCGCCTCGATTCGTGCGGCGGCCGATTTCTCGTCAGCGAATCCGCATCGCAACCTGCTCGCGTTCGGGCTGGTGTTCCTCGTGATCGGCTCGGCGTTCAAGCTCGGCGCCGCGCCGTTCCACATGTGGCTGCCGGACGTGTATCAGGGGGCACCGACCGCCGTCACGCTGTTCATCGGCTCGGCATCCAAGCTGGCCGCGTTCGGACTCGCATGGCGCTTGCTCGATGGCGCAATGGGCGGCATGAGCGCGCAATGGTCGCCGATGCTGGCAATGCTGGCCGCCTTGTCACTGGCCGTCGGCAACCTGTTCGCGATCGTGCAGGGCAATCTCAAGCGCATGCTCGCGTACTCGACGATCTCCCACGTCGGCTTCCTGCTGCTGGGCTTCGTCGGCGGCACGCCGGAGGGATATGCAGCCGCGCTGTTCTACGTGGTCAGCTACGCGCTGATGACCACGGTGTCGTTCGGCATGGTCATGCTGCTCGCGAAGGCCGGCTTCGAAGCCGAGGAAATCGACGACTTCCGCGGGCTCAATCGACGCAGTCCATGGTATGCGGGCGTGATGGCGATCGCGATGTTCTCGCTCGCAGGCGTGCCGCCGCTGCTCGGATTCTTCGCCAAATTGATGGTGCTCAAGGCCGCCATCGATGCGGGATGGCTGTGGCTGGCCGTGGTCGGCGCGGTGTTCGCGATCATCGGTCTGTTCTACTACCTGCGGGTCGTCAAGGTGATGTACTTCGATCCGCCGGCGGACGATGCGCCGCTCGCGCTGCCGGTCGATCGAGGCTTCCGCTTGATCCTGTCGCTGAACGGTCTCGCGCTGCTCGTGCTGGGCATCTTCTGGAGCCCGCTGCTCGACTGGTGCATCCGGGCGCTGAGCTGAACGGAACGCGCTTCCTGAAGGAAGCCAAGCTTGCCTGATCCATCCGATCCGGCTATTCTGCGCGACTCGGTGCGGGGTGGAGCAGTCTGGCAGCTCGTCGGGCTCATAACCCGAAGGTCGCAGGTTCAAATCCTGCCCCCGCTACCAGTTTCGAGGTCAAGGGAAAAGGCCGCCTTGCGCGGCTTTTTTCTTGGCTCGGGATGCCAGGAAGGCGCCCGGAGGCCCGAACAAGGGAGTGTCGCGTGAGTGGCGCAGGATGCGCCGGCTGCCGCGTGCAGCTCCGCCGGTGTGGGATGCATACAACGGCGAATTACGGAATGGGCCTCGTGCCCATTTTTTGTTTCCGGCGCAGGCCGGGCGAAGCGACGAGTCAGGGAACGATGGCCGGGATGAACGACGAACTCGAACAGTTGCTTCGGCCCGCGATCGAGGATCTCGGACTCGAACTGGTCGGCATCGAGTTCAGCTCCGGTGCGGGCGGAAGCCTTTTGCGGGTGTACATCGACGAGCCGGAACAGGGCGTGTCGATCGACGACTGCGAGCGTGCGAGCCGCGAGATTTCCGCGCTGCTCGATGTGAACGATCCGGTTGCGGGTCGCTACACGCTCGAGGTTTCCTCGCCCGGGCTGGAGCGACCGTTGTTCACCATGGAGCACTTCCGACGCTTTGCGGGCGAACAGGTGAAGATATCGGTGAGTCTGCCGGTGGACGGCAGGCGGCGATTCCAGGGACGAATCGATGATGTCGAGGACGACCGCATCACGATCGATCAGGATGGGACGCCGGTGACGATTGCGCATGCGAACGTCGTCAAGGCGCGCTTGGTTCCCGACTATGCGGCACTGGGCCTTGCGCCGGAGCGCCCGGGAAAGAAGGGCTCGGTCGCTGCACGCCCGAGTCGCAAGCGCAAGTAATCGTGCCCTCGCAAGGATGGGGCGGGGTTGTGGAAGCGATACGGAAGTGACGGACGAAGCGCGCGGCCCGGAGGCAACGACGGGGCGGAGCGGAAGAGGCGGGATCATGAACGTCGTTCGGTCGGCAGCGAGCCGGTCCGAAGGAGCATTGAAAGGCCCCCTTGAGTGAAGGGGGCGGCCCGGCCGGAGGCCGGGCGGGGTTGTGGAAGCGATACGGAAGTGGCGGACGAAGCGCGCGGCCCGGAGGCAACGACGGGGCGGAGCGGAAGAGGCGGGATCATGAACGTCGTTCGGTCGGCAGCGAGCCGGTCCGAAGGAGCATTGAGATGAGCAAAGAACTGCTGCTGGTCGTGGATGTGGTCGCCAACGAAAAGGGCGTGCCCAAGGGCGTGATCTTCGAGGCGATGGAGGCCGCGCTGGCGTCCGCCGCAAAGAAGCGCTACGCGGAGGAGGACGTCGCGGTTCGCGTGTCGATCGATCGTGACACCGGCGATTACGAGACATTCCGCCGTTGGGAAGTCGTGGCCGATGATGTCGTGATGGAATCGCCGGACCGGCAGATCCGCCTGATGGATGCGGTCGAGGAAGTCGAGGGGATCGAGGTCGGAGAGTTCATCGAAGAGCCGATCGAGAACCCGGATTTCGGGCGCATTTCCGCACAGGCGGCCAAGCAGGTCATTGTGCAGCGCGTCCGCGAGGCCGAGCGCGCGCTCGTCGTGGATGCCTACAAGGATCGTGTCGGCGAGCTGATCACGGGCATCGTCAAGCGCGTCGAGCGTGGCAGCGTCTACCTCGATCTCGGCGGCAATGCCGAGGCATTCGTGCCACGCGATCGCTGCATTCCGCGCGAGGCCGTGCGCGTCGGCGATCGTCTGCGCGGCTACCTCTACGAGGTCAAGTCGGAGATACGCGGTCCGCAGCTGTTCGTTTCGCGCACCGCGCCCGAGCTGATGATGGAGTTGTTCAAGCTCGAGGTGCCGGAGGTCGGTCAGGGGCTGGTCGAGATCAAGGCATGCGCCCGCGACCCGGGCGACCGCGCCAAGATCGCGGTGCTCGCGCACGACAACCGCACCGATCCGATCGGGGCGTGCATCGGCATGCGCGGCTCGCGCGTCCAGGCGGTTTCCAACGAGTTGAATGGCGAGCGTATCGACATCGTCCTGTGGAGCGACAATCCCGCGCAGTTCGTGATCAACGCGATGGCCCCCGCCGAAGTGCAGTCGATCATCGTCGACGAGGAAAAGCACTCGATGGACATCGCGGTGGCCGAGGACAAGCTGTCCCAGGCGATCGGTCGCGGCGGCCAGAACGTGCGGCTGGCGAGCAAGCTCACGGGCTGGCAGCTCAACGTGATGACCGCGGACCAGGTGCGGCAGAAGAGCGAGGCGGAGCAGGCCGCGGCACGCGACCTGTTCATCGAGAAGCTCGAGGTCGACGGCGAGATCGCGCAGATCCTGGTGCAGGAGGGCTTTTCGACGATCGAGGAGATCGCCTACGTGCCGACTGCGGAACTCCTCGGCATCGAGGGCTTCGACGAGGACATCGTCGAGGAGCTGCGGGCTCGCGCTCGCGATGCACTGCTTACCGAGGCCCTTGCGGTCGAGGAAGGGCTGGAGGAACACCGGCCGTCCGATGACCTTCTGGCGGTGGAAGGGATGGACGAGGCGCTTGCGTTCGAACTTGCCTCGCATGGCATCTCGACCCGCGAGAACCTCGCCGATCTGGCCACGGACGAGTTCATGGAACTCGGACTCGAGGGGATCGACGAGGAGCGGGCGGCGGCGCTGATCATGGCGGCTCGCGCCGCCGAGTTCGCGTGAGGCTCGCGATGCAGTAAACCCGGATCAAGGGCATGTTGCCCGGTCCGGGGGATGGACGGCTCGCGCATCGGCGCGGCAGCCATTCGGACCACGGACCACGGAGTACGGAATCGATGTCGGACGTCACGATCAAACAACTGGCCAAGGTCCTCGGCACGCCGGTCGACAAGCTGCTCACCCAGCTCGGCGAGGCGGGCATGAAGTTCTCTGACCCGGAGCAGGTCATCAGCAGCACCGAGAAGGTGAAGCTGCTCGGCTTCCTGCGCCGGACGCACGGAAAGAAGGAGGACGCGCCGGCGGCGACGACGGCTTCGCCGAGGCAGATCACGCTCAAGCGGCGCACGGTGAGCGAAATCACGGTGACCCCTTCGCAGCGTGGTGCTTCGGCCAAGACCGTGAACGTCGAGGTTCGGCAGAAGCGCACCTACGTCAAGCGCAGCGTGGTCGAGGAGGAGGCGCAGGCAGATCCCGAGCGCGAGGAGGCGCTGCGCAAGCTCGGAGAATCGCAGCTCAAGCGCGAAGCCGAGGATCAGGCACGTGCCGAGGCCGAACGCCGTCGTCAGGAGGAAGATGCGCGCATGCGCGCGGCCGAGGAAGCCCGCCGCATTGCTGCCGAGGAAGAGGCGCGGCGGCGTGCGGCCGAAGAGGCGGCGCGAGTGGTGGAGGCGCCCGCGGAGCCGGTCAAGCCCACCGAGCGGCCGCGTCCGGAGCGGCGCGAAGCGGATGACGCGCATCGCCACAAGACCAAGTCGCACGGCTCCCATCGCATGCGCGAGGAGGGTGGCGAGGAAGGCGGTGCGCGCTACTTCGGCAACGAGCTGCATCTCTCGCGCGAGGGTGCTGCACGGCGCACGGGGCGCAAGCGCCCGAAGACGCGCCAGTCCGAGCCATCCCGCTCGGGGCCGGCGCACGGATTCTCGCGACCGATCGCCCCCGTGGTCCGCGAGATCGCGGTCGGCGACACGATTACCGTTGCCGAGCTCGCCTCGCGTCTGGCCATCAAGGGTGCCGACGTGGTCAAGGCACTTTTCAAGATGGGTGTGATGACCACGATCAACCAGACCATCGATCACGACACCGCGGTGCTGGTGGCGGAAGAACTGGGGCACAAGGTCGTTGCAGCGGAGGACACCAGCGCCGAAACGACGTTGCTCGCGCAGCAGGCCGAGACAGAGGGCGAAAAGGCGCCGCGCCCGCCCGTGGTCACGATCATGGGCCACGTCGATCACGGCAAGACTTCGTTGCTCGATTACATCCGCCGCACCAAGGTCGCCTCGGGCGAGGCTGGCGGCATCACCCAACACATCGGTGCGTACCACGTCGAAACACCGAAGGGCGTGATCACGTTCCTCGACACGCCGGGCCATGCGGCGTTCTCGTCGATGCGCGCGCGCGGCGCGCAATCGACCGACATCGTCGTGCTCGTGGTGGCCGCCGATGACGGCGTCATGCCGCAGACCGTCGAGGCGATCAACCATGCCCGCGCGGCGAAGGTTCCGCTGATCGTCGCGATGAACAAGATGGACAAGTCCGACGCCAATCCCGATGCGGTGAAGCAGGGACTGGTCCAGCACGAGGTGGTGCCGGAGGAGTGGGGCGGCGACGTGCAGTTCGTGCCGCTGTCGGCCAAGACCGGAGCGGGCGTCGACGATCTGCTCGACGCGATCTCGGTTCAGGCCGAGGTGATGGACCTGCGCGCCGTACCCGATGGGCGTGCGAGCGGCACGGTGATCGAGTCCAGTCTCGACAAGGGGCGGGGTCCGGTGGCGACCGTGCTGGTCCAGCAAGGCCGGCTCGGGAAGGGCGATTTCGTGGTCTGCGGCGTGGAGTACGGCCGCGTGCGCGCGCTGTTCGACGAGGGCGGCCGGCAGGTGGAGTCGGCAGGTCCGTCGATTCCTGTGCAGGTGCTCGGCCTGTCGGGCGTACCGCAGGCCGGTGACGACCTCGTCGTCGTCGCGGACGAGCGGCTTGCCAAGGACGTGGCGCAGCAGCGTCAGCAGAAGCGCCGCGAGAGCCGGCTTGTCAAGCAGGCCGGCAACCGCATGGAAGACATCATGGCGCAGATGGGCGAGGGCACCGGCCAGCTCACCCTCAACATCGTCGTGAAGGCGGACGTGCAAGGCTCCGCGGAGGCGTTGCGCGAGGCGCTCACCGCGATCACCACCGACAAGATCCGCGTCAACGTGATCGCTTCCGGCGTCGGCGGCATCACCGAGTCCGACGCCACGCTGGCGGCGGCGTCCAAGGCAGTGATCATCGGCTTCAACGTCCGCGCCGACGCGTCCGCGCGCAAGCTGATCGAGGCGAACGGTCTGGATCTGCGCTACTTCTCGATCATCTACGACGTGATCGACCAGGTGAAGCAGGTCGCCACCGGGCTGCTCGGCACCGAGGTGCGCGAGGAGATCATCGGCATCGCCGAGGTCCGCGACGTGTTCCGCAGCTCCAAGTTCGGCGCGATTGCCGGCTGCATGGTCGTCGAGGGCGTGGTCAAGCGGAACAAGCCGATCCGTGTCCTTCGTGACAACACCGTGGTGTTCCAGGGCGAGCTCGAATCGCTGCGTCGCTTCAAGGAAAACGTCGACGAGGTGCGCAACGGCACCGAGTGCGGCATCGGCGTCAAGCAGTACAACGACGTCAAGCCGGGCGACCAGATCGAATGCTACGAGCGCATCGAGGTCGCGCGGACGCTGTAATCCGCGTCTCACCCGATGGTGGCGATGGCCCGCCCTCCCGGCGGGCCACGATTCTCTTCCGGTATCCCCTGCATGCCAGCGAAATCCTTCAACCGTTCCGATCGCGTCGCTGCCGAGTTGCGGCGCGAGATCGCGCTGCTCGTTCACGCGGCCGTGCGCGAGCATGCATTGCCGTCGGTCAGCGTTTCGGATGTCGAGGTCACGCGCGATCTCGACATGGCCACCGTGTTCGTCACTGCGCTGGTCGGGGATGAAGGTCCGGCTGCGGTCAAGGCATTGAACGAACTCGCCAAGGAGTTCCGGCGCGCGCTTTCGCGCAGCATGAAACTCAGGCGCGTGCCCGAGCTTCGCTTCCGCTATGACGATTCGGTCGACAAGGGCGAACGCATCGACGCGCTTCTGCGCGACATTTGACCGTGCACTGACCGATGCTACGTTTGGTCACGTCTTGTCAACGTGTTCTTAATCCTTCGGAGTGCGAACTCGCCTAGCCTGTGCCCGGAATGGCCTTTCCCGGCCAGATGGATGCGGAGACAGGAGGGCGAATGAGGGAGTTCGGCAACGGTTTTCTGGGCGTCGCGTTGGCCTGTGTCGCGGCGGTTCTTCCTGTGCGCGTGCATGCCGGCGACGATGCTGTCGTCGGCGGGAAACTGTCGATTCCCGCCAGCATCCAGGGTGTTGCCGATGTCGGCGTGGTCGTGCGCGTGAAGGAGGTCGTCGTGGCGGAGGACGTGACACTGGTGACGATCAGCGCATCCTACAGTGGCGAAACGAGTTTCCTTGAGCTTGCCTATACGGACAGCGGCACGTACTTGCGCGACGAGAACGGGCAGAAGCTGCCGCTGCGGCAGCCTGAGGACAACCGCAACCTGCGCATATCGCGTGGCGACACGATGCAGGGAAAGCTGGTCTTTCTAGGGACCGTTTCTCCGGATTCGAAGAAGATCACGCTCGTCTTCAATGAAGGCCGGTCCGGGAGCGATACCAGCGGGCCCGGGCTTTCGATCGATGTTCCGCTGAAGGCGGACTGAGCCGATGCGCGCATTCGTCCCGACGTGGCTTGCGCTCGTCCTGGTCGCGCAGGCGCATGCCGCGGTCGAGGTCCGCCGCGTCGCCAAGCGGCTTGGCGATGAAGCGTCCACGTGGACACTACAGCCGCAGCCGCATTCGACGTGGCGCGAGCAGGGCGCGCGATCGACCGTTTCGACGGCAGACGATGTGTCCCGGCTGGAGTTGGTGCCAGCGCCGTCATCCTCCTTCATGCTCGCGGATGTTCCACCCGAGCGGCTCGATGCGACGCGACATGCGCTCGGCGAACTCCACGCCCGTCCGGCGCGGGATGGTGCGGTGATCGTCGATTTGCCCGGCGACGTGCTGTTCGATTTCGACAAGTCCGATCTGCGTGCGGATGCGTTGCCGGTACTCGAACGCATCGTCCGTCTGCTCGATGCGTTCCCCACGCGAGCGATCGCCATCCACGGGCATACGGACAGCAAAGGCACCGACGCCTACAACGATGCGCTCTCGCGGCGGCGGGCGGATGCGGTGCGCGCGTTCCTCGCGCAGCACGACCCGGCTCACGGTCGCCGCTACGATGTGCAGGGCTTCGGCGAAGCGCGACCGGTCGCACCGAATCTGCGGATGGATGGCTCGGACGATCCCGAAGGGCGCCAGCGGAATCGCCGCGTGGAAATCGTGCTGCAGGCGCCGAAGGTTCGATAGAGCGCGAACGGAGGATCGACATGGCCTTGATGCAATGCCCCGAATGCGCGCGCGAGGTGTCCGACAAGGCGATCGCGTGCCCCGGCTGCGGGTTTCCGGTCGCGGCGAAAGCCGGCCGGAACGGTCTGGAAGGCGAGCATGTCGCGGACATGGCGCGTACTGCGGGCAAGGTCGCCTCCTTCTGGCTGGCGGCGGGAACCGCGCCGTGGATCGCCCGTGCGATCGCGGTGATCGCGGGCGCCCTCGTCCTGATCGCGATGTTCGCCTTCGGCGGTCGCGGCTGACCGATGCCGGAGCCGTGCATGGACGCGTCGCGCAACAAGGGGCGTGGGCGCTCGGGCGACAAGCGCCGTTGGCGCGATGTCAGCGGCATCCTGTTGCTGGACAAGCCTGAAGGGCTCAGCTCCAACCAGGCATTGCAGCAGGTTCGCCGGCTGTACTCGGCCGAGAAGGCCGGGCATACGGGCAGCCTCGATCCGCTCGCGACCGGCCTGCTTCCGGTCTGCTTCGGCGAGGCGACCAAGATCGCCGGTCTGCTGCTGGGGTCGCGCAAGGCGTATCGAGCCGAATGCCGGCTCGGTGCGACGACGACCACCGACGATGCCGAAGGGGATGTTGTCGAGGTGCGGCCTGTCCCCGAACTGACGGATGAGCGCATCCGCGCCGTACTGGCCGGCCTGACCGGTCGCATCGTGCAGGTTCCTCCGGTGTACTCGGCGCTCAAGCAGGGCGGCGTGCCGTTGTACCGACGCGCCAGACGCGGCGAGGACGTGCAGGCGCCGCCGCGCGAAGTCGACGTGCATGCCTTCATGCTGCTGGCGCGGAAAGGCGATCGGCTCGATCTCGCGGTGGAGTGCGGTTCGGGCACCTACGTGCGCAGTCTCGTGCGTGATCTCGGCGAAGCACTCGGATGCGGCGCCCATCTGACTGCGCTGCGGCGTGAATGGGTGGAGCCGTTTCGTTCGTCGCGGATGTACACGATCGATGCACTGCGCGAACGCGCCGAGGCGGGGCAGGATGCGCTGGATGCCGTTCTGCTGCCGCTGGAACAGGGGCTGGAAGGCTATCCGCAGGTCCGGTTGGACGCGGTGCAGGCCGAACGGCTGCGCCACGGCCAGACCATTCCGTGGCCGGCGCCGTCGGGCACCTGCGTGGCGCTGGGCGAAGATGGTCGCGCGGTGGCGCTGGCAGAGATCGCGGGCGGACGCCTGCGGTCCCTGCGCGGGTTCAACCGCGCCGGTGCGGGGAGCGACCGCTCCTGATCCGGGCGCCGGGCGGGATGTCGAGCCTCGCGACCCGGTTTCGGGCGTTCGATCGAGCCGGGTGCCCGTTCGCCGCGTCCCCTGCGCATGCGCGTGCGCAGGACGCGTGAAGCCGTTACAATAGGCGGCTTTCCCGAGCACCCCAACTAACGCGGATCGCGTCTCCCCCGGAGGCTGACCCGCGCCGGACGTTCCATCAAAAGGTACCCAATCATGTCGCTTTCCGTCGAACAGACATCCAGGATCATTGCCGACTTCGGTCGTGGCACGAACGACACCGGCTCGCCGGAGGTCCAGGTTGCGCTGCTGTCCGCGCGCATCGAGCACCTCAGCAAGCATTTCGCCGACCATGGCAAGGATCACCATTCGCGCCGTGGTCTCCTGAAAATGGTCAACCAGCGCCGCAGCCTGCTCGGATACCTGAAAAGGAAGGACTTCGAGCGGTACAAGTCGCTGATCGAGCGCCTTGGCCTGCGTCGCTAAGCGTCTTCCGCGGCCCCGGTGGAGCATCACTCTCCGGGGCCGCTTGCTTTCACGTGTGCATGTGCCATGTGCGCTGCGCACGCACCGATCCGCAGGCCGCTGTCGCCTGCGTCGGCGGGAAACCGGGGCGGTCGTTTCGGGCCGCGCTCTTCACATGACGCCGGGGTTGGTCCGGCGAATCAGACCTAGGACATTGAACGTGGCGAAAGTAACCAAGTCGTTCCAGTACGGCAGCCATACGGTCACGCTGGAAACGGGCGAAATTGCCCGCCAGGCATCCGGCGCCGTCGTCGTGAGCATGGACGGGACCGTCGTGCTCGTCTCCGTCGTCGCCGCCGCCAAGGCGCGCGAAGGGCAGGATTTCTTCCCGCTCACCGTCGACTACGTCGAGAAGTTCTACTCGGCCGGCCGCATTCCGGGCGGATTCTTCAAGCGCGAAGGTCGTCCGACCGAGAAGGAGACGCTCACGTCCCGCCTTATCGATCGCCCGGTCCGTCCGCTGTTCCCCGAGGAATACAGGAACGAGGTGCAGGTCATCGCGCAGGTGATCTCCCTCAATCCGGAAGTCGACGGCGACATTCCGGCCATGATCGGTGCGTCCGCGGCGCTTTCGCTGGCCGGCATTCCGTTCCAGGGGCCGATCGGTGCGGCCAAGGTCGGTTATGCGAACGGCCAGTACATCCTCAATCCGACGGCGACGCAGCTCAAGACATCCGACCTCGAACTCGTCGTGGCCGGCACGTCCAATGCCGTGCTGATGGTCGAATCGGAAGCCAAGCTGCTGTCCGAGGACGTGATGCTCGGCGCGGTCATGTTCGGCCACAAGGCGATGCAGGTCGTGATCAACGCGATCAACGAGCTCACGGTGGAGGCCGGAACCAAGCCTTCCGCGTGGGTTGCACCCGCGAAGAACCAGGCGCTGATCGCGGCGCTCAAGGAGGCGGTCGGCACGCGCCTGCAGGAGGCATTCGCGATCCGCGACAAGCTGCAGCGTCGTGACGCGATCGCTGCCGTCCGCCAGGATGTGCTGTCCTCGTTGCAGGGCCGCGCCGAAAGCGAGAACTGGGATGCCGCCGAACTTGCCAAGGAGTTCGGCGAACTCGAGTACCGCACCCTGCGCGACGGTGTGCTCGCCACCAAGGTCCGCATCGACGGTCGCAAGCTCGACGAAATCCGCCCGATCACCTGCCGTGTCGGCGTGTTGCCGCGCACGCATGGTTCGGCGCTGTTCACGCGCGGCGAGACGCAGGCCCTGGTCACGGTGACGCTGGGCACCGCGCGCGATGCGCAGATCATCGACGCACCGGAAGGCGAATCGAAGGATCCGTTCCTGTTCCATTACAACTTCCCGCCGTTCTCGGTTGGCGAATGCGGACGCTTCGGCGCGCCCAAGCGCCGCGAAATCGGCCATGGTCGCCTCGCCAAGCGTGGCGTGCAGGCCGTCAAGCCGGCGATGGATGCGTTCCCGTACGTGCTGCGCGTGGTCAGCGAGATCACCGAATCCAACGGTTCGTCGTCGATGGCGTCGGTCTGCGGCTCTTCGCTGGCGATGATGGATGCCGGCGTGCCGTTGAAGGCGCCGGTCGCGGGCATCGCGATGGGTCTGGTGAAGGAGGGCGACCAGTTCGTCGTCCTCTCCGACATCCTCGGCGACGAGGATCACCTCGGCGACATGGACTTCAAGGTGGCCGGAACCGCGGAGGGCGTGTCCGCGCTGCAGATGGACATCAAGATCGACGGCATCACCGAGGAGATCATGCGCGTGGCGCTGGATCAGGCCAAGCGCGGCCGTCTGCACATCCTCGGCGAGATGGGCAAGGTCATCACCAGCTCGCGTACCGAGATGAGCGAGTATGCCCCGCGCCTGATCACGATGAAGATCCATCCGGACAAGATCCGCGAGGTGATCGGCAAGGGCGGTGCGACGATCCGCTCGATCACCGAGGAGACCGGCGCAACCATCGACATCAGCGACGACGGCACGGTGGTCATCGCCTCCGTGAACCGCGAGGCCGGCGATGCCGCCCGCAAGCGCATCGAGCAGATCGTCTCCGACGTCGAGCCGGGCCGCATCTACGAAGGCAAGGTCGCCAAGCTGATGGACTTCGGCGCATTCGTGACGATCCTGCCGGGCAAGGACGGCCTCGTGCACGTCTCGCAGATTTCGAACGAGCGCGTCGAGAAGGTTTCCGACAAGCTCAAGGAAGGCGACATCGTCAAGGTCAAGGTGCTGGAGGTCGACAAGCAGGGGCGCATCCGCCTGTCGATGAAGGCAGTGACCGAGGAGGCCGACACGCCTGCGGCCTGACGGGCCCGCGGTCCTGAACGAAAACGCCCGCATCATGCGGGCGTTCTCGTTTCGCGCGGCCGGTGTCGCCGGGGGCGTGGGTTCAGCCGCCGTCCGGCAGCACGCCGAGCCGCAGGCTGCGTTCGAGCCGGATGCCGTTGCGCACGATCGTCAGGGTCACGGTTCGCCCCGCATTCTCGCGCAGGCGCGCCTGGAATGCCGCCCGGTTCGCAATGCGAATGCCGTTCATGTACAGCACGTAATCGCCTTCCAGCAGGTTGGCACGCGACGCCGGCGTGTTGCCGATGATCGTTCCCAGCTGCACGCCGCCTTCCTGGAATTCCGCGCGCTCGTCCGCGCGAAGATCGCGGAAGGTCGCGCCGAACGGAAGCTGGAACCTGACGTGGTAGGTCGCCAGCCAGTCCGTGCTCTCGTCGGCCGGCACATGGATCCGGACGACTTCGGCGCCGACCTCGCGCCCGATCCGTTCGGCATCCGCGCGGACGATCGCCTCCGGTCCGGCCAATCGCGCGCTGCCGATCGCGACCAGCCCGCGCGCCGCGAGTCGGGCACGGTCGGCGGAACGGGAGCCGCCCATTTCGACTTCCGGGTTTTCCGGTGCCGGTGCCGCACGCATCTCGGCAACGAAAGCCGCATCCCGGCCGGGCGCAGGCTCGAACCGCGGATCGACGCCCGGCACGACCGGCTCCTCGGGCTGCACTTCGCTGGCGGGAACCTGCTCCCGGTCTGCGGGCTGCTCCGACACGGGGGGCAGGGTCTGACACCCGCCGAGGAGAAGAAGGGACACGGCAAGCAGGCGCTTCATGGATGTTCTCCCCATACCGGATTCCAGAATGATCGCAGATCGGAGGCTGCGAAGGGCTCGTGCGTGCAGGCGTTCCGATCAGGGAGACGTTCCGGTCAGGCACGGGAACCGGCGCCCAGGGTCGCGGAAAACGATTCCAGCCGCTCGATGACGTCCTCGATTTCGATCAGGTCCATCACGCCGGGATGTTCGAGCTTCGTTCCCCACGGCAGCGCGTCGGCCGGCTTCCTGCGGTACTTCAGTGCCGCGTCCGGGTAGCGGTCGACGCACCAGCGCCTGTCCGAGTACGGGCCGGAGCGGGCAGGGTTGCTCGCCGCATGCAGGCCCAGCACCGGGGTGCCGACCGCGTTGGCCATGTGCATCGGCCCGGAGTCGGGCGTGAGGACGAGGGTCGCGCGCTCGAGCATGGCAAGCAGTTGCTTGAGCGTGTCCTTGCCGACGAGGTCCAGCGGCCGGGTGCGCATTCGCGCGAGGATCGCGTCGCCGAATTCGCGCTCGAACGCGCTCGGACCCCCGCACAGCGCGACGCGCCAGCCGAGTTGGAGGGCCGCATGGTCCATCACCGCCGCGTAGCGTTCCGGTCGCCAGTTGCGCAGGCGATGGCTGGACACCGGGCTGACCAGCAGGGTCGGGACGGCACCCGGCAGGTGCCGCTGGGCGAACGCGCGCGCCTCGTCCGGGATCGGAATGTCCCAGCGCACGTCCGTCCTGCGCAGCCCGAGCGGTTCGAGGAAGCTGCCCATCGCGTCCAGCACGTGCTCGCCGTGGCGCGCCGGAATGCGGCAATTGATGAACAGGCCGTGCAGGTCCTTCGATCGCGCCCGATCGTAGCCGATGCGCAGTGGCGCCTTCACCGCGAGGCTGAGCAGGTTCGACCGCAACGCCACCTGCATGTGCAGCAACGCGTCGAAGCGGCGCGTGGCAAGCTGTTCGCGGACCGCGCGGAAGCCGGCGCGGCCCGCGTGCTTGTCGAACACCACGAACTCCACGCCGCGCAGGTCGCCGACCAGGCGATGCTCGAGCTTGCCTATGATCCAGGTCAGCCGGGTGTCGGGCCATTTCGCCTGCAGCGTGCGCACGATCGGCACGACGTGGGTGACGTCTCCGATTGCCGAAGTGCGCAGCAGGCAAAGCGATCCGGGGCGCGTTTCGGGGAGGTCGGCGGAGTCCATCGTGGGCTTGCTACCATTCGGGTGAGGTGCGGGGACGCGCAGGGCGCGCAACTTGGCAGACGCATGATCGACGCGCAAGTTCAAACCACGCGGAACGGTGCCATTCTCTACGACGCACGGCATGGCATCGTCACTCCGCAATGGTTCGATCCGGAAGGTCGCGCCATGCGACCGGCACCGGCGGGCGGCCGTGGCGCGGTCTCGTTCGTCGACACTCCGGCGGGCACCTGCGCGCTGCGACACTATCGCCGCGGTGGCCTGGTGGCGCGGCTGGTGCGCAGCCGCTACGTCTGGGTCGGTGCGGAGCGGACGCGCGCATTCCGCGAGTTCCGCCTGCTGGCGAGGCTCGTCGAGCTGGACCTGCCCGTGCCCGCGCCGGTGGCTGCGCGGTACGAGCGGCACGGATTTTCCTACAGCGCCGACCTCCTGACGCGCCGCATCGAGGGTGCGCGAACCCTTGCGCAGATGCTCGATGCGGCGACATCCGATCTCGGCGAGCGGATCGGCGAAACGATCGCGCGCTTCCATGCCGCAGGCGTCTGGCACGCCGACCTCAATGCCCACAACGTCCTGGTCGACGACAGGAACGCGGTCTGGCTGCTCGACTTCGACCGCGGACGCATGCGCCCGCCACGCAAATCCTGGCGATGCGCGAATCTCGGCCGTCTGGACCGTTCGCTGCGCAAGCTCGGCGCGGGCGACATCGCCGGGTTCGAAACGCGCTTCTGGTGTCCGCTGGTGGCCGCGTACCGCAGTCGGTTCCGGACCGAGCGGGAGGCGTCGCAATGAATCTCGCGCTGCGCTTCCTCGGTGTCGGCAGTGCGCAGGCGCCCGAACTCGGTTCGGCCTGCGGCGTGCTGGAGCGCGACGGTGTGCCGCTGCTGATGATCGATTGCGGGCCGGAGGCGCTCCGGGCGTATTTCGAGCACTACGGCGAAGCGCCGCGCGCGCTGTACCTGACCCACACGCACCTCGATCACGTCGGCGGTCTCGAGCGCCTGTTCTTCGGCGTCTATTTCGACGAGGCGCTGCGCGGAACGGTGCGCATCCATCTCAACGCCGACCTCGTGCCGTGGCTGCAGCGCCGCGTAGCCGACTATCCCGACGTGCTGGCCGAAGGCGGCGCGAATTTCTGGGACGCCTTCGCGCTGGTCCCGTGCACGCGCGACTTCTGGCTCGGCGGCTTCCGGTTCGACGTGTTTCCGACGCGTCACCACGCGCCGGGCACCTCGTTCGGCATCGCGCTCGCCGGCAGCTTCGTCTGGACCGGCGACACGCGCCCGATACCCGAGATGCTCGCGGTGCACGCGAGCGCCGGCGAGCCCGTCGCGCACGATTGCGGGCTGCGGGGAAACCCGTCGCACACCGGCCTCGACGACCTGGAGCGCGAGTACCCGCCGGAGCTGCGCGAGCGGCTCGTGCTGTATCACTACGCCAGCGAGGCGGATGCGCGCGTCATGGAGTCGCATGGCTACCGCGTGGCGCGGCGAGACGATTGCCTGGCGCTTCGCGCACCGCTGCCGCGCGTGCGGACGGTGACCTGAATGGGACGAGCCATTCCCCTGCGCGTGGATTCCGCTCCGCTCGACCGGCTCGGCCGGCCGTTGCGCGACCTGCGCATCTCGGTGCTGGATCGGTGCAACTTCCGCTGTCCGTACTGCATGCCCGAGGATCGCTACCCGCGCGATCATCGGTTCCTGCGCAAGGATGATCGGCTGCGTTTCGAGGAGATCGAGCGCATCGTGCGCGCGGCCGTTCCGCTGGGCGTGCGCAAGCTGCGCCTGACCGGCGGCGAGCCGCTGCTGCGTCGCGATCTTCCGGTGCTGGTGCGGATGCTGGCGCGGATTCCGGGCATCGAGGACATCGCGCTGACCACCAACGGCAGCCTGCTCGCGCAGAACGCTGCCGCGTTGCGCGAGGCCGGCCTCGGACGCATCACGATCAGCCTCGACGCGCTGGAGCCGGAAACCTTCCGGCGCATGTGCGGAGGCCGCGCGGAGGTCGGCGACGTGCTCGCCGCCATCGCCGCGGCGGAGCGTGCCGGGTTCACCAGGATGAAGATCAATTGCGTCGTCCAGCGCGGCGTGAACGAGGATCAGGTCGAGCCGCTGGTGGAGCGGTTTCGCGGCACCGGCCACGTCGTGCGCTTCATCGAGTACATGGACGTCGGCACCTGCAACGGCTGGGATGCATCGCACGTCGTGTCCGGCGCCGAGCTTCGCGCCCGCATCGCGGCCCGCTGGCCGTTGCGCGCATTGCCTCCGAATCATCCCGGCGAGGTCGCGCGGCGGCATGCATTCGCGGACGGCGCCGGGGAGATCGGGTTCATCGATTCGGTCACGGCGCCCTTCTGCGGCGACTGCTCTCGCGCGCGGCTGTCGGCCGACGGGCGCATTTACACCTGCCTGTTCTCCGGTCATGGTCACGACGTGCGTGGCGCGTTGCGTGCCGGAATCGACGAGCCGGCGCTCGGCGCGATGCTCGCGGCGATCTGGAACGCGCGGTCCGACCGGCACAGCGAATTGCGCGGTGAGGCGAGGTCGGCGCGCGAGCGCGTGGAGATGTATGCGATCGGTGGGTGATGCGGATGACGAATCGGGCGAATGGCAAGGCGGGCGGCAGCGAACTCAGCCACATCGATGCGGACGGCCGCCCGCGCATGGTCGATGTCGGTGCCAAGTCGGCCACGCGCCGGGAGGCGATGGCCCGGGCGCGCGTGCGTTTCCCGCCTGCGGTGGCCGCGACGCTGCGCGATGCGGATCTGCGCACCGCCAAGGGTTCGATCATCGATACCGCGGTCGTGGCCGGCACGCTGGCCGTCAAGCGGACCCATGAGCTGATTCCGTTCTGCCATCCGCTGCCGATCGAGCACTGCGCTTTCGAGATCGCGTTCGCCGACGAGACGGCGCTCGAGATTCGCTGTCGCGTGGCCTTGACCCACAAGACGGGCGTCGAGATGGAGGCGCTGACCGGCGCCAGCGTCGCCGCGCTCACGATCTACGACATGTGCAAGGCGCTGTCGCACGAGATCGTGATCGAATCGGTGCTGCTGCTGGACAAGCGCGGCGGGCGGCGGCTCGTCGTGGACGGGCGGATCGCGGACACCGAGGCATCGCGATGACGTACCGGCTGCTGTACTTCGCCAGCCTCGCCGAGCAAGCCGGCTGTTCCGGCGAGGAGCGGCAGAGCGCGGCGCGCACGCCGCGCGAGCTGTATGCGGAGGCCGCTGCCGCGCATGGTTTCCGCTGGGCGACCGATCGCCTGCGTGTTGCGGTCAATGGCCGTTTCGTCGACTGGGAAGCGCCACTGGCCGACCGCGACGAGGTCGTGTTCGTGCCGCCGGTGTCGGGTGGCTGACGGCGATGTCGCGCATGCATTTCGCGCTGACCGGATCGGCGATCGACGCGGCGGCGGAGAAGCGCGCGCTGCATGGCGCCGCGTCCGGCGCCTGCGTCGCGTTCGAAGGCTGGGTGCGCGACCACAACGAAGGCCGCAGCGTGTTGCGTCTCGAATATCAGGCGTACCACGAACTCGCGCGCACGGAAGGCGAGGCGATACTCGCCGAGGCACTGTCCCGCTTCGACGTCGAAGCCGTGCGCTGCGTGCACCGCATCGGCATGCTCGAACTCGGCGACGTGGCGGTATGGGTGGGCGTCAGCGCCGGCCATCGCGGAGCGGCGTTCGATGCCTGTCGCTGGATCCTCGACGAGGTGAAGCGCCGCGTGCCGATCTGGAAGAACGAGCATTACGCCGATGGCAGTTCCGGGTGGCTGCACCCGGACGGCACGCCGGCTGGATGATGAACCGGGACAGGCCTGCGCGGCCCGCCCCGGTGATGCGTCAGCGCCCCGACTTGCGTATGCGCACGGCATCCCGCGAACGCGGGGGTCCGATCGGGCGCAGCGTCGCGGGCGTGTCATCGATCGTCACGTCATCGATGAAGGTGTTGCCGTCAATGCCGACCGAGCCCGCATCCGTGTACTGGAAGCGGAACTCGATCAGGTGCGCGTCGCCGTCGGCATAGGCGCCGATGTCGATCGAGCGCGCGACGAAGTCCGCATCGGCGCTTGCCGCATCAAGATCGACCGTCTCCACCACGGTGCCGTCGATGCCGACGCTCAGCGTCGCCTCCGCTGCGGGCACTTCCGAGATGAAACGCCAGTAGTTCAGGTAGCGCGGCGTTCCCGCCGGGATCGTCACCGTCTGCGACACGGTCTGCACCTCCGCTCCACCTTGCCAGCCGCCGAACCAGACGGTCCAGTCGCCGGTGTGTGTCGGAATCTCGTACTCCACGCTGTACAGCGGCGTCGCATCCGGGTCGGCGTCCGGGTTGGTGTCGCTGCCGCTCCAGTACGGATTGGGACCGCCGTCGTACCCGGTTTCCTCGAAGCTCGGGTCCTGCACCGGCTGAGCGACGGCAGCGGCTTCGAAACCGTCCGCGAAGATCACGTCGTCGGCAGGCGCGGTCACGGTCAGTTCCACCGGTACCACGAGCAGCGCATGCAATGGATCGTTGGTCTGCACGCAAAGGCTGGAGGTGTGCGTGCCGACGCCGAGCAAGGTGGCATCGAGGCCGATGTCGATCGTCTCGGAATCCTGTCCGGGAACGCTGCCGCCGGTCGGCGACGCGGACAGCCATGCGACGTCGCCGGTGCTCGCGCAAGCATCGCTCGATTCGGCGATGGTGAAGTCCAGCGTGCTGCCGGCATCTCCCGCGTTGCCCAACGTGAGCGTGGCGGAGGTGGTCTGGCCCGCATCCACGGTGAAGGCCAGCGCGGTGGGCGATACGCTTGCGACCGGGCCGACCGGCTCCGGGTCACCGACTGCGGCGATCGTGAAGTCCACGTCCGATACGTCGAAGAACACGTTGCCATCGCAGCGTACGCGCACACGTGCCGTCGTGGTGTCCGCAACCGCCGGAACGGTGATGATGGCGGAACCCGTGTTCGGCACGCCTGCCGCGAGCGGCGTGTCGAAGGTCGTGCCGCCGTCCACGGAGAGATCGATCGCGACGCTGGCGCACGCGACCGGCGACACGTCCGTGCCGGCGACATCCCAGTTCACCCGGTGCGGCTCGCCGCGGCCCCAGGTCATCGCCTCGTTCGGGCGCGTGACGAGAAACGGACCGGCACTCGTGGTCACGGCGATCTGGATGCCGTTCGCGCTGACGGTGCGCCCGAATTGCGGTGCGGCCGGCACGTCGTGGTTGTCGCGTACCGTCACGCGGAACGAGAGATTGCGGTCCGTGGCCGGCCAGGCTTCGCCCTTGGCGAACGGTGCGCCGAGCACGGTTTCCATCCTCGGGAACGTGCGCGTGCCGCTGGCGGTCGCGTTGAAGGAGCGGAAGATCGGTCCGGAGCCGGTATCGCCCTGCGCAAGCGTGGTTGCCGGGCCGAGATCGTACTGCTCCCAGTTGTAGGTCAGCGGATCGCCATCCGCGTCGGTGGCGACAGCTGACAGGGCGAACGGCGTCTGCATCGGAATCGTCAGGCCCGCGGGTGGCAGGCTTGCCGGGTCGATCACCGGCGCGGCATCGTCGCTGGGCGTCCCCGCCGCGCACGCACCGCCGGTTCCGCCGAGCCACGTGTTGATCTCTTCAAGGCTCTTGGCGTGGAAGTACGGATCGGAGTTGGACTGCAGGTTGTCCGCACCGCAGATGCCGGCATATCCCTGGATGGTCGAGCCGCTGCCGGGCTCGTAGGCAGCCGAGCCTGCGCGGTTTCCATTGCAGTAGCTCGTGACCGAGTTGAACGTGTGGTTGCCGCCGAACTGGTGGCCCATCTCGTGCGATACGTAGTCGATGTAGAACGGATCGCCCGTCGGATTGCCGAGCCCGGTCGTGCCGCGTGCCTTGGACGACGTGCAGGTCACGCGCAGGCCGGCCACGCCGCCGCTTCCCGTGGTGAACACGTGGCCGATGTCGAAGTTCTCGTTGCCGATCACCGCGGCGAGGTTCGTCACGTTCTCGTTGAGCGCGCCGCTTCCGTTGGAGTACGGATCGCCGGCAGCCGTCGGGTAGATGATCAGGTCGTTGTTCGGGACCAGCGTCATGTGGACGCCGAGTTCGGTCTCGTAGACCTGATTCACGCGGTTCATGGCCGTCGTCACGGCGGCCAGGCCGCACGCCACCGTCAGGTTGCCCGGACACACGGCCGCCACGTAGTTGTGATTGGCGGCCACCGCGGCGCGGAATTCGCGCTGCGTCGCCCCGGTCTCCGTCATGATCTGCGGCTCGGCGAACAAGGCATGGTCGTGATCGGCGTCGACGTCGCCATGCACCTCGCAGCGGAACGGCTCCGAGCGCGCGGCGTCGCTGCGCCGGTAGCTGATGTAGCGATCGGAGCCGGGCAGCTCCGGCTCGACCATCCAGACGCCCTCGGGGCCGCTGATCATGGCGCGCAATCCCTGCCCGGAGACGTCCACGCGCGCCTTGCTGCCGGCGCCGTCGGTCCCGGCGAGGCTGATGATGTCGGGATACTTCTGTTGCAGGGCGTCAGGGAGCGTCCTGGAATCCACCAGCAGGAACTCCGCGAAGCGGCCGTCCGGCATCGGCAGTGCCAATGTCACCGCAGGACCGTTGCGGCGAGCGGGTGCCAGATGCGAGCGTGCCGCGTCGAGCTGGACGCCCACGGAGCGGAACACCGCCACGTTCGGCGCGCCGTCCGGCAGCTGTCCCGCCGGCCGCGAATGCCAGAAGGATCGCGACACGTCTGCCGCCGCGGCGGTCCCTGCGCCCGCCAGCATGGCCAGAAAACCAAGAAGAACGAGCGGACGCAGTCGCATCCGCCACGATGAACGCATCGATGCCATGGTGTTTTCCCCGGTCCGGCGATTTGCAGCCAACATCGGGAGGATTGCACATCACGCGGCCCCCTTGCAGCGTGACGGGGGGCGATGGCCGGCTGGGGTGGCGGCTCCGCCAGCCACATCCCGGCACCCGAATCACTCGCTACCGTTGCTTCCTTCCGGACCTGGCGGGGTTTGCAAGCTATCGTCGCGGGAGGACCGACGGAGCCACCATGAGCGTCGACGCAGGCGCGTCGTGAAACTGGCGGAGAGGGCGGGATTCGAACCCGCGAAACGGTTTGACCCGTTTACACACTTTCCAGGCGTGCTCCTTCAACCACTCGGACACCTCTCCGAAAACCGTGCGGACTTCCATTGCGCTGCGTCCCTCGGGCGCGTCCGCGGCGGCATCGACCGCCATTGGCGTGGGCGGGCGAGCCGCGCAGGATACCTGCTGGTTCAGGCACGTACAAGGCGGACGCAGCACACGGCCTCCGGTGCCGGCGGTGGTTGCTACAATCGACCACCCGTCCGTGGAACCCCGATGTCGTACCAAGCCCTCGCGCGCAAGTGGCGCCCGCGTCGCTTTTCCGAACTGGTCGGCCAGGAGCACGTCGTGCGCGCGCTCACGCACGCGCTCGACAGCGGGCGGCTGCATCATGCGTTCCTGTTCACCGGCACGCGCGGCGTCGGCAAGACGACGATCGCGCGCATCTTCGCCAAGTCGCTCAACTGCGAGAAGGGACCGACCTCGCAGCCGTGCGGCGAGTGCGGTGCCTGCACCGAGATCGACGCAGGCCGCTTCGTGGACCTGCTCGAGATCGATGCCGCGAGCAACACCGGCATCGACAACGTGCGCGAGCTGATCGACAACGCGCAGTACGCGCCGACGCGGGGCCGACACAAGGTCTACCTGATCGACGAGGTGCACATGCTCTCGCGCAGCGCCTTCAACGCGCTGCTCAAGACGCTGGAAGAGCCGCCGCCGCACGTGAAGTTCCTGCTCGCGACGACCGATCCGCAGAAGCTGCCGGTCACCGTGCTCTCGCGCTGCATCAAGTTCAATCTCAAGCGCCTGACCCCGGAGCAGATCGGCGACCAGATGCGCCGCATCCTCGCCGCCGAGGCCGTCGAGAACGACGACGAGGCGATCGAGGTGCTCGCGCGCGCGGCGGACGGCTCGCTGCGCGACGGACTGTCGCTGCTCGACCAGGCGATCGCGCACGGTGGCGGCGTGCTGCGGTCCGCCGAGGTCCACGCGATGCTCGGTACGGTCGAGCGCGCGAAGGTGCGCGTGCTGCTGGAAATGATCGCCGGCGGGGATGCCGCCGGATTGTTCGACGAGATCGAGCGCATTTCCGCCTTTGCTCCGGATTTCGCGCAGGTGCTCGACGAACTCGCGGGGCTGCTGCACCGCGTCCAGATGATCCAGCTCGTGCCGTCCGCGGTCGGCGAGGAGGATGCCGCGCTGCTCGCGCTGGCCGGTCGCGTCGATGCCGAGGACGTGCAGCTCTGGTATCAGATCGCCGTGTCGGGCCGGCGTGACCTGCCGCTTGCGCCGACGCCTCGCGTCGGCTTCGAGATGACGCTGTTGCGGATGCTGGCGTTCGCGCCTGCGCAGCCGCGCGGCGATGCGGAACCCGTTCGTGCCATGCAGTCGTCGCATGCCACGTCGGCGCCACGATCGGCTGCGCCGGCTGCCGCGCCGCCCGCACGCGCGAAGCCGGTGCAAGCCGGCCGGGGCGCCGAAGAGACGACGGAGCGCGCACCGACGGTTGTCGCGGTCGCGCCGGCCGGGCTTACGGCAACGGACGACTGGGCGACGTTGATCGAGCGCGCGCAGCTTCGCGGACCGGCTGGCGACATCGCGCGCCAGTCGACGCTGGTCGCGATCGGGGACGGCGTGGTCCGGCTCGCCGCGAAACCGGCTGTGCGCGAGCTGGCGACCGAGCGCATCCTGACCTCGCTGGAGACGCGGCTCGGCGAGGCGCTCGGGCGCAAGGTGCGCGTGCGCTTCGAAAGCGACGCGCCGCCGACGGGCGAGACGCCGGCCGAGCAGCGCGCGCGTGCGGAACAGCAGCGCCAGGTCGCGGCGGAGGAGGCGATGCACGACGATCCGCTGGTGCGCTCGCTGATCGAGACGTTCGATGCGCATATCGTGCCCGGCACCGTGCGACCACTGCAGCCTTGACGATCGTGCCGGCGCGCGCCGACGCGACGCGGCTCGCGTCATCGACCACGGCGATCCCGGCGGTCGCCTTCCACCCCCTCACGGAGATTCGACGATGAAAGGTCCCCTTGCCGGCCTGATGCAGCAGGCGCAGCGGATGCAGGAAGAGATGAAGCGCATGCAGGACGAGATCGCGCAGATGGAAGTCACCGGCGAGTCCGGCGGCGGCCTCGTGCGCGTGCGCATGAGCGGGCGTCACGAGGTGCGTGGCGTGAGCATCGACCGCAAGCTGTTCGCGGACGATCCGGAGATGGCCGAGGATCTCGTCGCCGCCGCGTTCAACGATGCAGTGAACCGCCTCGCGGGCGTGAGCCAGGAGAAGCTCGGCGGCCTGACCGCCGGCATGAACCTGCCTCCCGGCTTCAAGCTGCCGTTCTGATCGACTGCGATGTCCGGCTCCCCGCTGCTGGCCGACCTGATCGACGCCTTGCGCTGCCTGCCCGGTGTCGGCGCCAAGAGCGCGCAACGCATGGCATTGCATCTTCTGGAGCGCGATCGAGATGGTGCACGGCGCCTTGCGGACCGGCTGGTCGCGGCGATGGACCGCATCGGCAACTGCTCGCGCTGCCGCACCTTCAGCGAAGAGGCGGTCTGCGCGCTGTGCGCCAATCCGATGCGCGACGCGTCGCTGCTCTGCGTGGTCGAAACACCCGTGGACCAGATCGCGATCGAACAGGCGACGGGCTATCGCGGGCGCTACTTCGTGCTGCTCGGGCGTCTTTCGCCGCTGGACGGCCTCGGTCCGAAGGAACTTGGCCTGGATCTGCTCGCGAGCCGGCTTGCCGAAGGAGATGTGCAGGAGCTGATCGTCGCCACCAACCCGACGGTCGAAGGCGAGGCGACCGCGCACATGCTCGCGCAACTCGCGCGCGCCGCCGGCGTGCGCGCCAGTCGTCTCGCGCATGGCGTGCCGCTCGGCGGCGAACTGGAATTCGTCGATCGCGGCACGCTGGCGCATGCCTTCGGCGGGCGGCAGGCGCTGTAGCGGCGCGCGGCGTCCCGTCGTCTCGCGCGTCTTGCGTTACGCGGCGCGTGCTGCGAGCCTTCCATGATCGTTCCCGGAGGCCCGACATGACCGACGACACCATCTTCGCGAAGATCATCCGTCGCGAAATCCCCGCCGACATCGTCTACGAGGACGAGCACGTGCTCGGCTTCCGCGACATCGATCCGAAGGCGCCGGTGCACGTGCTGTTCATTCCCAAGCGCCCGATCGCGACGCTGGACGACGCGCGCGAGGACGACGCCGAACTGCTTGGTCGCATCCTGCTTGCCGCAGCCGGCTGGGCGCGCGCGCAGGGGCTGGCGGAGGACGGCTATCGCGTGGTGATGAACTGCCGCGAGCACGGCGGGCAGACCGTGTACCACATCCACCTGCACCTTCTGGCCGGTCGCCACATGACGTGGCCGCCGGGCTGATGCGCGCAGGCCCGCGCGGGGCGGGCCTGCGTCGGCGCGGTCGCTGCCGGCATCAGTCGCGGCTGCGCGATTGCGGCGGCTGCGGCGACATCGGCGGCCGAACCGGCGCGGCCTCCTTCGTGCCCGTGCCGCGTTCGTGGATGATGATCGGGCCGCCACCCCAGTACGGCCCCCAGTACGGGCCGTATCCCCACGGGCCGAAGCCCATCCACGGGTCGTAGTAGGGCGTGTTCACGTACAGCGGCCGGCGCTTCCACAGGTGTACCGTGTCGGCCTGCACGACCGGATAGGTGTAGTCGAAGTCGCCGATCCTGCCCTGTTCGGTGCCGGTCACGCGGCCGGTCACGGTGATCTCGCGTCCGCGCTTGAACAGCTCCGGATCCTGGAAGCCGGGCTGGCATGCGATGAAGCGGCCGGCGGACGTGTCCTTCTCGCGCGGCCGTGCGCTCGAGTCGAGTTCGCGCGACAGCACCTCGAAGCAGGTCGAGCCGTCCCGCGGCTCCACCTTGATGATCTCGCCGCCCCAGCGCACGTGCTGGCCGCTCGCGGCGACGACCGCCTCGCGCGGGGTGGTCGGGCTGAACTCGCCTTGCAGCGACTTGGGAACCGTGGCGCAGGACGTCAGCCCCGCCGCCGCCAACGCGATGATCGCGATCCGCCTGGTCATGATGCGCCTCTCGTCCGGTACGAAACCGATGAAATGATAGAACGACGTGACTGAATGCCGTGTCGTCGCATCGCGCTCAGTTCGGCCGGCGCGGCACGCGGAACCTCCGCGCTGCATGCAGGAACCGCCGTCGACGCTCGGTATCGGTTTCCGTTCCGTAGCGGAGCGCGATGTAGTCCTTCGCCAGCGGCTCCAGCCGGTCGCCGAGCGGGGCGGATGCCGCGCGTGCGCGGCGCAGCAGGTCGAGCGGCCCCTCGCTGGCGGGCGATTCGATGCCGCCGCGTGCGAGGCGCGAGCGGATCCGCGCCCAGGCGCGGTCCATGGCATCGCCGTGCGACACCGATCCGGGGCGGATCGCCCACACCGTCGCCGCCAGCAGCAGTGCGGCCAGAACCGCCGACAGCGCCAGCATCAGGTCGCCGGGATTGGCGTCGGAAACCCCGAACGACGTCAGCAGGCCGCTCTGCCGCAGGCGGTCGAAGCGGATCACGCCCTGCGTCCACAGGCGATTGACCAGATCCACGCGGTTGCGCAGCGCGCGCATCCACTCCGATTGCGCCCAGCCGTCGCCCGCGTTCACCGCTGCCGCGCCGAGCTCCACGCGCTCCGGACTCACCGCTGCCGTAGGGTCGATGCGGCGCCAACCTTTCCCCTCGATCCACACCTCGGCCCATGCGTGCGCGTCGGACTGGCGCACGAGCAGGTAGCCGCCGGACGCGTTCCACCAGCCGCCCTGGTAGCCCGTTACCACCCGCGCCGGCAGCCCGGCGGCGCGCATCAGGAACACGAAGGCCGATGCGTAGTGCTCGCAGAAGCCGGTCTTCGTGCCGAACAGGAAATCATCGACCGAGTTGCGGCCAAGTTCCGGGGCGGACAGCGAGTAGGTGAATTCGCGATGGAACAGGTCCAGTGCCGCGCGCACCAGCGTTTCGTCGCGGCGACCCTCGCCGAGCCATTGTCGCGCGAGCGCCCTCGCGCGCGGGTTGAACCCGTCCGGAAGCGCGAGTGCGCGGCGGCGCGCCTGCGGTTCCAGTTCCGATTCGAGGACATATGCGGTCGCCGAGCGGACGCGATACTGCATCGGCTGGGTGATCGGCCGGCGCATGATCAGCACGCGGTCGCCGGTCAGCCGCGCGCCCTCCGGCGCCGCGAGCGGCACGTCCAGCGCCGGCAGCCAGCCGCGATCGGTCGGTTCCAGCGTGATCTCGTAGGAGACCGGACTGCCGTCGATCCGCACGTCCTCGTCGCGGCTGGCGCCGAGGAAGCCGCTGCGCGCCCACGTCGTGCCATCGAAATCCCACATCACCAGCGTGCGGAAGTAGCGGAGGGCGGGTGCGGGCGGCGCGCCGTCGAACACGACCCGCAGCGCGGGCGAATCGTCGGTCAACAGTTCGGTCAGCATGCCCGGCGACATCGTTTCGGACAGGCCGGTGCGTGCCGTCTGGTCCTGCCCCGGCGCACCCCAGAGCGGCGCGGACAGGCGCGGCACCAGCAGGAACGCCGCGAGTGCCAGCGGCAGGCCCAGGCCGGCCAGCCGCGCCGCGGTCGCGATCGCCGAGCGTAGCCGCGCACCCGGCAGCGGTGCCGGCTGCAGCGCGACCAGCGCCGTCAGCAGCAGCACCATCACGACGCAGACCAGCGCGGTGAACGCGAGGCTCTGGCCGAACAGGAGCGCGCTCATCAGCACGAACGCGCAGAATCCGAGTGCGACCTTCGCGTCGCGCGCATGCTCCGTTTCCAGCAGCTTGAGCACCAGCAGGCCACAGCCGAGCACGCTGCCGGGCTGGCGGCCGAACACGTTTCCGTACAGCGCGACCACCGCGACCAGCAGCGCCAGCGCGGCCGGCAGGCGCAGCCACGCCGGAATCTTGCCCGGACGCCGCAGGCGCGTGACGACCCGCCCGGCCAGCACGGCGTAGAGCGCAGCCATCAGCGGCCACGGGGCATGGCCGAGATGCATCGCGAGCGTCGCCGCGATCGCGGCGGCGAGCAGGCCGAAGCGCTCCGCGTCGAGCGGAGGCGCGGGCTTGCGCGCGGAGGAGCGGGCAAGGCCCGGAAGCCGGCGCTGCGTCATGTCGTGCTCCCGTCCGCACGGGGTAGCAGCGCGAGCGCACGCAGGCAGGCGGCGCGGTGCGCTGCGCCGAGCGATGGCCCGAACGTCTCGATGCCGGTATCCAGCGCGTAGGCGCGCCGCTCCGACTCGGCCGCGAGCACCCACGCCGTCAGGCGGCGGACCCGTGCCTCGTGGTCGAGTCCGCGCAGCGCCGCGATGTCGAGCCGCAGCGTCTCGCCCGCACGCGCTTCCACGTCGCGCGCAAGCAGGTGCTCATGGCGTGTCGAGGCCTTCCACGCGATCAGGCGCGACGGGTCGCCGGGACGGTACTCGCGCAGGCCCGCGTGCTCCTCGCTGGCGCCGCCGCGGGCGAACTCGCCCTGCGCACCGTCGCCGCCCGGCAACGGCGGCGCGTCCGGCTCCGGCGCGGGCAGGACGAGGATCGCGATGTCCGGATGCAGCCAGCTCCAGATGTCGAACAGGCCGAGCGGGTACTCGGTCGCGAGCCGGATGCGACCGGGGCGGAACCAGCCGCGGCGCGGCGCGACCAGCGACAGCGTGACCGTCGCGTGGCCGCCTGCCGGCAACGCGAACGCGATTTCGGACGCATCGCGGCGCAGGCGCAGCGATGGTCGCGCGCGAGCGCCGGCATCGAACACCAACTGCAGCGCGAGCGGCCCGCCTTCGTGTGCCTCCGCCGCATGCACATGCACCAGCCGCACGCCGTTCAGCGCGCGGAAGCCGAGGAACAGGCTGGTGCCGCATGCCGCGCCGAACAGGCAGGTCAGCAGCAGTGCGGGGTTGTTGCCGTAGTTCAGCGCGCCGATCAGCATCACGAACAGCAGCACGCACAGCGCCATGCCGAAGCCGGTCGGCAGCACGTAGATGCGGCGACGGTCCAGGCGGATCGGCAGCGGTTCGGCGCGACGCAGCCGCGTCAGCGCCGGCAGGCGTCGTTCGGCGAGGGCGAGCAGGCGCGCGCGCAGCGTCGGAGCCGGCGCCGCCATGGGTCAGCGCACCGGCGTGGCAGCGACCAGATCCGCCGCGAGCTGATCACGGTCGGCGTGTGCCCCGGCGACGGTGGTCAGCCGGTGCGCGGCAACCGGCGCGAACACGGCCTGCACGTCCTCGGGAAGCACGTGTGGCCGACCGGCCAGCAGCGCATGCGCACGCGCGCCGGCGAGCAGGGCGAGGCCGGCGCGCGGCGACAGGCCGATGCGGATGGCCGGGTGCGCGCGGCTCGCCGCGAGCAGCGCCTGCACGTAGCCGATCAGCGCGTCGCTGGCATGCACGGCGGCGGCCGCGCGGCGCAGTTCGAGGATGTGGGCAGGCGAGAGCAGCGGCGCGAGGCCGGCGATCAGGTCGCGTCGGTCCGGCGCGGCGAGCATCGCGCGCTCCGCCTCGGGCGACGGGTAGCCGAGGCTCATGCGCAGCATGAAGCGGTCGAGCTGCGAATCGGGCAGCGGCCACGTGCCGGAGAAGTCGAGCGGATTCTGCGTCGCCACCACGAAGAACGGCGGTTCGAGCCGATGCGTCGTGCCGTCCACCGTGACCTGGCCTTCGGCCATCGCTTCCAGCAGCGCGCTCTGCGTCTTCGGCATCGCGCGGTTGATCTCGTCGGCGAGCAGGAGCTGCGTGAACAGCGGGCCGGGATGGAAGCGGAACGCGCCGGTCTCCCGCTCGTAGATGCCGACGCCGATGATGTCGGTCGGCAGCAGGTCCGAAGTGAACTGCACGCGCTGGAACTTCAGGCCGAGCGTGGCGGCGAGCGCATGCGCGAGCGTGGTCTTGCCGACGCCGGGGCGATCCTCGATCAGCAGGTGGCCGCCGGCAAGCAGGCAGACGAAGGCGAGGCGCACCTCGCGCGGCTTGCCGAGCACGATGGTGTTCACCTGCGCGATCGCGCGCGCCAGCGTGTCGCGAAGCGCCGGCGGCAGCGGCGGGATGGCGGCGGTCAAGAGGCCGCTCCCGCGATCGCGCAGCCGCGCGACGCGCCGATTTCGTACAAGCGCCCGCGCCGGATTCCGACTTGCCGCGCCGTGGCCGATGCGGCACTCTGCAGCGCCGTCGCGACCCGCCGCCACGGTTGCGCGCCGGGCGGAACTTCCCGATCCGGCGCACGATCCGAGGACCGCATGTTCCGCCCACTCGAATTGTTCATCGGCCTGCGGTACACCCGTGCCAAGCGTCGCAACCACTTCATATCGTTCATCTCGCTGGTTTCGATCCTCGGCATCGCGGTCGGCGTGACCGCGCTCGTCACGGTGATCTCCGTGATGAACGGCTTCGACAAGGAGCTCAAGGACCGCATCCTCGGCATGGTATCGCACGCGACCATCGAGGGAATCGGCGAAACCGTCGCGGATTGGCCGGCCGCGATCGAGCGCGCGCGGCGCAACCCGCATGTGCTCGGCGCCGCGCCCTACGTCGAGCGGCAGGCGATGTTGCAGGGCGAGCGCGTGGCCGGCGCGATCGTGCGCGGCGTGGTGCCGGAGCTGGAGCCGCAGGTGTCCGAGATCGGCCGGCGCATGACGCAGGGCAGCCTCGATGACCTGCGTCCCGGTGGCTTCGGCATCGTGCTCGGCGCCGAGCTGGCCGACCTGCTCGGCGTGCGCGTCGGCGAGCGCGTGACGCTGTTCGCGCCGGAGTTCAGCGCGACGCCGATCGGCGCGATCCCGCGCATGAAGCGCTTCACCGTGGTCGGCATCTTCGAGGCCGGCATGCAGGAATACGATTCCGGCCTCGCCGTGCTGGCGATGCAGGACGCCGAGACGCTGTACCGCCTCGACGGGCCGACCGGCATCCGCCTGCGCCTGGACGACATGTTCCAGGCCTATGCGGTCGGCCGCGATCTCGCCGGCGCGCTCGGCCGCGCCTACCGCGTCAGCGACTGGATGCGTGGTCACAGCAATTTCTTCAAGGCGATCGCGATGGAGAAGAAGGTGATGTTCCTGATCCTCTCGCTGATCGTCGCGGTCGCCGCGTTCAACCTGGTCTCCACGCTGGTGATGCTGGTGCAGGACAAGCAGGCCGACATCGCGATCCTGCGCACGCTCGGCCAGAGCCCGGCCAGCGTGATGGGCACGTTCATGGTGCAGGGCATCCTCGTCGGCTCGCTCGGCATCGCGCTCGGGGTGCTGTTCGGCGTGCTGCTCGCCACGAACCTGCCGGAGATCCTGCACTGGATCGAACGCACCTTCCACGTCACGTTCCTGTCGCCGGACGTCTACTACATCAGCGAGGTGCCGAGCGACCTGCATGCGGCGGACGTGGTCTGGATCGCGATCACCGCATTCGCGTTCTGCGCGCTGGCGACGCTGTATCCGGCCTGGCGCGCGGCGCGCACGCAGCCGGCCGCCGCATTGAGGTACGAATGATGGGCGCGTCCGTTTCCCGTCCCGCGAACGATGACGCGGTCGTGCTGGGCGCGTCCGGCATCGCGCGCATCTACCGCGAGGGCGGGCTCGACACCGAAGTCCTGCGCGGCGTCGATCTGGAGGTCAGGCGCGGCGAGACGGTCGCCATCGTCGGTGCGTCCGGAACCGGCAAGAGCACGCTGCTGCACATCCTCGGCGGGCTGGACACGCCGACGGCCGGCGAGGTGGCCGTCGCGGGCCGCACGATGTCGCACCTGTCCGACCGCGAACGCGGACGGCTGCGCAACGAGGCGCTCGGCTTCGTCTACCAGTTCCACCACCTGCTGCCGGAGTTCACCGCGGTCGAAAATGTCTGCATGCCGCTGCTGATCCGCGGCACGCCGGTCGGCGAGGCGCGAGCGCGTGCGGTCGCGCTGCTCGCGCGCGTCGGCCTCGGCGAGCGGCTCGAACACAAGCCGGGCGAGCTGTCCGGTGGCGAGCGGCAGCGTTGCGCGGTCGCACGCGCGCTGGTCACCCGGCCGGCGTGCGTGCTCGGCGACGAGCCGACCGGCAATCTCGACGAGAGGAACGCCGAACAGGTCTACGAATTGATGCTCGAACTCAATCGCGAGATCGGCACGGCGCTGGTGCTGGTCACGCACGACGCCGGTCTCGCCGCGCGCGCCGACCGCGTGCTGGAACTCAGCGGCGGCCGGCTGCATCCGCGCCGCGCAGGCGCGGCTCCGCCGGGCTAGCGGCACGTCACGGGAGGCGCGAACGGAGTTCGCGGAACGAGGCATGGATGCCGCACGCAAGCCGCCACGGATCGAGCCGGGATCGCCGCAGCGGCGCATGCCCGCGCCGTTCGGCAGCGGCGTCGCACTCGCCATGCTTGCCGGCGTGCTCGTGGTGCATGCGTTGCCGCGCCTGCCGCCGGTGGCGCTCTCCATTTTCGTGTTGCTGGTCGCGCTGCCGGCACTGGCATTGGCGCGCCTGCGCCTGATTGCCGCCTGCGCGTTCGGTTTCGCGTGGTGCGCGCTGCGCGCCGACGTCGCGCTGGAACGGCGCCTGCCGCATGCGCTGGAAGGGCGCGATCTCGACGTGGTCGGTGTCGTCGACGATCTTCCACGCCGGCGTGTGGATGCGGTGCGCATGCAGCTGCGCGTGGAGCAGGCGAGCGACGGCGGCGTGCCGGTCGACTTGCGAGGCTCGGTGCGGCTCACCTGGTACGGCAGCGCGGTGCCGGAACCCGGCGCATGCACCCGATGGCAGCTTCGCGTGCGGCTCAAGCGCCCGCGCGCGATGGTCAATCCGGGCGGCTTCGATGCGGAGCGGCATGCGCTGGAGCGCGGCATCGTCGCGAACGGCTACGTGCGCGAGGCGGACGGCAACCGGCAGGTCGGCGAGGGCGGCGCGGTCTGCGTCGGCCGCTGGCGGGCGCGCATCGCGGACGGCATCCAGGCGCGGGTCGGCGATCCGCACGCGGCGGCGCTGCTGCGCGCGTTGACCGTCGGCGACACGCGGGCGCTGGATGATGCCGACTGGGATCTCGCGCGCACGACGGGGATCTCGCACCTGCTGTCGATCTCCGGGTTCCATGTCGGCATCGCGGCGCTGTTCCTCGCGTTCCTGCTGCGCCCGTTTTGGTGGGTGCGGCCGCGCCTCGGAACCCGGCTGCCGCTGCCGCTCGCGCAGGCGCCCGCGGCGCTGATCGGGGCTGCGTCGTACGGCGCACTCGCCGGCGCGAGCCTGCCGACCGTGCGAACCGTGCTGATGATCGGCGTCGTGGTGCTGGCGCGCTTCGGGCGACGCGCGCCCGGCGTGTTCCAGAGCTTGATGCTCGCGCTGCTGGCGGTGCTGGTGGCCGACCCGCTGGCCACGCTCGCGCCCGGATTCTGGCTCTCGTTCGTCGGTGTCGCGCTGTTGGTCGCGTATCTCGCGCGCCGCCAGCGCGGCCTCGCGGGCAGCCTGCGCGAGCTTCTTTCCAGCCAGTGGGTGATGAGTCTCGCATTGCTGCCGCTGACCGTGTGGTTCTTCGGCCAGGCTTCGCTGGTCGGTGCCGTCGCGAACCTGCTCGCGGTGCCGCTGGTGACGCTGGCGATCGTCCCGCTCGGCTTGCTCGCCGCGGTCGCGTTGCTGGCCGCGCCGTCGCTTGCCGCGGCGCCGCTGGCGCTCGCCGCATCGCTGGTGCGGCTGCTCTGGCAGGCGTTGGAGTGGCTGGCGCAGGTTCCGGGTGCGCAGTGGCACTTGCCGGAGCCGTCGCCATGGGCGCTCGTGCTCGCGCTCGTCGGTGCAGGCTGGGCGCTGCTTCCGCGCGGCGTGCCGCTGCGCGGCATCGCGCCGGTGCTGTTCCTGCCGCTGCTGCTGCCGCCGTCGAGCGCGCCGCCGCCCGGCACGTTCGATGCGCGCGTGATCGACGTGGGGCAGGGCCTTTCCGTGCTGGTGCGCACGCATTCGCATGCGTTGCTGTTCGACGCGGGTGCGGCCTATCCGTCCGGTTTCGATGTCGGCGCGGCCGCGGTGCTGCCGACGCTGCGTGCGCTCGGCGTGCGCGCGCTGGACGTGCTCGTGGTCAGCCATGGCGACAACGATCATGCCGGGGGCGCGGTCGCGGTGGCGCGCGCGTTTCCGGACGCGCGGCGGCTTTCCGGCGAGCCGGCGCGGCTGCCGCTGCCGTCCGAGCCGTGCCGCACCGGCCTGCGTTGGCGCTGGGATGGCGTCGAATTCGCGTTCGTCTGGCCGGACGTGGACGACCCGCGCGCGCGGGACAACGACGCATCCTGCGTGCTGCGCGTCGCGAATGCCGCGGGACAGCTGCTGCTCACCGGCGACATCGGTCGGCGCGTGGAGCCGGTCGTCGCCGCGCGCGTCGACGCGGAGCCGCCGCTGGTGCTCGTGGCGCCGCATCACGGCAGCCGAACCTCGTCGAGCGCGCAATTCCTTGCAATGCTCGCGCCGCGCGAGGCGATCGTGTCGGCCGCGTGGCGCAGCCGCTTCGGCCATCCGCATCCGGACGTGGTCGCGCGTTATGCGAGCGCCGGCATTCCGTTGCACGGAACCGCCGAGTCGGGCGCGCTCGCGATCCGCTTTCCGGCCGATGCGCCGCCGCGTGCGCCGGTCGCCGAGCGCGCGCGGCGGGCGCGCCACTGGCGCGAGTGAGCCTTCGCGCCATCGCCGGCGCCGCATGCGCGTCCCGTGACCGGCTTCACCGGACTTCACACTGCCGGCCACGAAGGCGCTGCTATCATGCGCCGCGTTCCGTTTTCCGCTCGCAGGTGGCTCGTGCTTGAACTTCTGATGGCTGGCGGCTGGGCGATGGTGCCGATCCTGATCTGTTCGGCGATCGCGCTGGCCATCATCCTCGAACGCTTCTGGACCTTGCGTCGCTCGGCGGTGATTCCGCCCGGACTTGGCGCGGAAGTGCGCGAATGGGCGCGTGCGCGCAAGCTCGATCCCGAGCACCTGCGCGCACTGGCGTCGAATTCTCCGCTCGGCGAACTCCTCGCCGCCGCGCTCGCGGTGCGTCATCGTCCACGCGCGGTGATCCGCGAGCGCGTCGAGGACACCGGGCGCCACGTCGTGCATCGTCTCGACCGATTCCTCAACACGCTCGGCACGATCGCGCTGATCGGTCCGCTGCTCGGCCTGCTGGGCACGGTGTTCGGGCTGATCCGCATGTTCCTGACGGTGATGGTGAGCGGCGTCGGCGACCCGATGAAGATGGCCGGCGGCATCGGCGAGGCGCTGGTGTGCACCGCGGCGGGCCTGTGCGTCGCGATCCCGGCCTACGTGTTCCACCGCTACTTCCGCGCGCGCGTCGGCGATCTCCTGGTCGAGATGGAGCGCGAGACGTTCCTGCTGACCGACGAGCTGACCGCCGGCAGCGAGGAGCCGGGCGCATCCGCCGCGCGTCCGGCCGCCGCGACGGTGCGGTGAGGCCGGCATGCGCATCGGTTCCGCCCGACGCGAGGACGATTTCGAGATCAACGTGATCTCGCTGATCGACGTGCTGCTCACCCTGCTGATGTTCTTCGTGCTGACCACGACGTTCATCCAGAACACGCGGATGCAGGTCACGCTGCCGAAGTCGGAGTCGTCGGACACCAGCGAGCAGCGCGACGCGCTCGTGGTGCTGATCGACCGCGACGGCCGCTACTACATCGACAGCAACGAAGTGCTCAATCCGGGACTGGATTCGCTGAAGGAAGCCATCGTCCGGTTCGGCGGCGACGACCGCGAGCGCCCCGTTCTGCTTCGCGCCGATGCGATGACGCCGCACCAGGCCGTCGTCACCGCGATGGACGCGCTCGGCGAACTCGGCTTCACGCGCCTGTCGATCGCGACCATGCAGGCGCAGGCGGCGGACGCACAGTGAACCCGTCCGCCGCGACGCCACAGCGTTCCGGCTTCGCGGTGTATGCGCGCCTCCTCGGCCATGCACGGCGCTACTGGGCCATCGCGCTGGTCGCCGTCGCCGCGATGATCGTCGATGCCGCATGCATGGGCGTGTTCGCCGGCTCGATCAAGCCGATGCTGGACAACCTGTTCATCGCGCGCGATCCGCAGACGATCTTCTGGATGCCGATCGTGATCGTCGCGATCTTCCTCGTGCGCAGCATCGCGATCTTCACGACCGATTTCGGCATGGCGTACATCGGCCGCGGCGTCGTGCAGCAGCTCCGCCAGCGGGTGTTCGACCACTACCTGCGCCTGCCCGCGTCGTACTTCGACGGCGAATCGTCCGGACACCAGATCGCGCGCATCACCTACAGCGCCGAGCAGGTTGCGCAGGCGTCGACCGAGGCGCTCAAGGTCGCCATCGTCGATGGCCTCGGCGTGGTGTTCTACATCGTCGTGATGCTGCGCGCGAGCGTGCCGCTCACGCTCACCCTGCTGGTGATGGTGCCGCTGGTCGGCGCGCTGGTTGCCTACGTCGGACGCCGCTACCGGCGCATCAGCCGGCGCATCCAGGGCTCGATGGGCACGGTCAGCGGCGTGGTCGAGGAGATCGTCGCCGCCAATCGCGAAGTGAAGGTGTTCGGCGGGCAGCGCTACGAATCCGATCGCTTCCATCGCGTTTCCGACCAGACGCGGCGACTCGGCCTCAAGGTCGCGTCGACCAACGGCCTCGCCAGCTCGCTCGTGCAGCTGATTGCCGCCATCTCGCTCGCGCTGATCGTGTTCTTCGCCACGCGCCCGGCGATGATCGAATCGCTGACGCCGGGCGCGTTCACCTCGCTGATCCTCGCGATGGGCGGCATCCTGCCCTCGCTCAAGCGCCTGACGACGGTGCAGGCGCATCTGCAGCGAGGCATCGCCGCGGCCGACGAGATCTTCGGTCTGCTCGACACGCCGGGCGAACGCGACGCGGGAACCCGCACGCTGTCGGAACTGCGCGACGGCATCGCGTTCCGCGACGTCGTGCTGCGCTATCCGGAGGCACGCCGCAACGCGCTCGACGGCATCGACCTCGTCTGCGTGCGCGGCACGGTCACCGCGCTGGTCGGCCGCTCGGGCAGCGGGAAATCCAGCCTGGCCGGGCTGGTGCCGCGCTTTCTCGACGCGACCTCCGGCGAAGTGTGCATCGACGGCGTGCCGATCGCCGAATATGCGCTGGAAAGCCTGCGCGAACGCATTGCGTGGGTCGGCCAGAACGTGACGCTGTTCGACGACACGATCGCGCGTAACATCGCCTACGGCGCCCTCGCCGATGCGGACGAAGCGGCCATCGTCGCCGCCGCGGAGGCGGCCAATGCGATGGAGTTCATCCGCCAGCTGCCGGACGGGCTGCACAGCCGCGTCGGCGAGCGCGGGGCGCTGCTTTCCGGTGGCCAGCGCCAGCGCATCGCGATCGCGCGTGCGCTGCTCAAGAACGCGCCGATCCTGATCCTCGACGAGGCGACCAGTGCGCTGGATACCGAATCCGAGCGGTTGATCCAGGACGCGTTGACCCGGCTGATGCGCGATCGCACCGTGCTGGTGATCGCGCATCGTCTGTCCACGGTCGAGCACGCGGACCGCATCGTCGTGCTGGAACAGGGCCGCATCATCGAGCAGGGCTCGCATGCCGAACTGCTTGCTCGCGACGGCGCCTATGCGGCGCTGCGCCGGCTCCAGTTCCGCGACAGCGCCGATCCGGACTGAAGCGTGGTGCGAGCGCGCCTCGGCTAGACTGCGGATCACGAATCTCCACGGGCCGACGATGGATTCATCCGGACGCATCCAGCGCATCTGGTACGAAGGCGCGCCGGTGCCGTTCTGGCTGGCCGCGCTGGAACCGGTGTACCGCGTGCTGCATGCGGCGACGCAGGCGCGCCGTGCGCGCGACGCCGAGCGGGTCGGGGTTCCGGTGGTCGTGGTCGGAAATGTCGTGGCCGGCGGCGCCGGCAAGACGCCGCTGGTGATCGCGTTGGTCGAGGCGCTGCGCGCACGCGGTTTCGCGCCCGGCGTGGCGAGCCGCGGCTACGGCGGCCGCGAGCGCGGTCCGCTGCGGCTCGGCGCGACGCCGGACCCGGTGCGAGTCGGCGACGAACCGACGCTGATCCGCCGCCGTACCGGAGCCGAGGTCGCGATCGGCCGCGACCGCGTGGCCGCCGCGCGCCTGCTGGTCGCGTCCGGCGTCGACGTCGTGGTCGCCGACGACGGTTTGCAGAATCCGCGGCTCGCGCGCGATGTGGAGATCTGCGTGATCGACGGCGAGCGCCGTTTCGGCAATGGTCGGATGCTGCCGGCCGGGCCGCTGCGCGATCCGCCGCAGCGGCTCGCGCGCGTGGATTTCACGGTGCTCAATGGTGGCCAGCCGCGCGAAGGCGAAGTGCCGATGCGGCTGATCGGCGAAAGCGCCGTGCCGCTGGCCGGCGACACCGCGCCGCTGCCGCTTGCCGCGTTCGCGGGGCGGCGCGTGCACGCAGTGGCCGGGATCGGCAATCCCGATCGGTTCTTTTCCGCGCTGCGCGCGCACGGCATCGAGGTCGTCGCGCATCCGTTCCCCGACCACCACGCCTGCGCCGCGTCCGACTTCGCGTTCGGCGACGACGCGCCGGTGCTGATGACCGAAAAGGACGCAGTCAAGTGCATCGCGTTCGCCGATACGCGCATGTGGCACGTGCCGGTGCGCGCCGAGCTGCCGGAATGCTTCTTCGATGCGGTCGCCGCCCGCATCGGCGCTGCCGCAGGCTGAACGCGGCGCGGCGGCCGGCTTGCGCCCGCGCGGTCCGGCCACAGATCGGGTGTTCCGTCTCGCCGCGCGAGACGCGCACGCGCACAATGCCCCGATGCCGCTCGCTGCCTTCCATCCCGCCGTCGCGGACTGGTTCCATCTCCACTTCCGCGCGCCGACGCCGGCGCAGGCCGAAGCCTGGCCCGCGATCACGGCCGGATGCGACACGCTGATCGCCGCGCCGACCGGTTCCGGCAAGACGCTGGCCGCATTCCTCGCCGCGCTCGACGATCTCGTCCGGCGCGGCCTCGACGGAACGCTCGCCGACGAGACCGCGGTGGTGTACGTCTCGCCTCTCAAGGCGTTGTCCAACGACGTGCGGCGCAATCTCGACCTGCCGCTGGAAGGCATCAACGAGGCGCTGGAGCGGCATGGCCTGTCGCCGGTCGCGGTCCGCACGATGGTGCGCACCGGCGACACGCCGCAGGCCGAGCGCGAGCGCATGAAGAAGCGCCCGCCGCACATCGTCGTGACCACGCCGGAATCGCTCTACATCCTGCTCGGCTCGGCTTCCGGTCGCGGCATGCTCGCCAGCGTGCGCACGGTGATCGTGGACGAGATCCACGCGCTCGCGCCGAACAAGCGAGGCGCGCACCTCGCGCTTTCGCTGCAGCGCCTCGAAGCGCTGTGCGGGCGCAGGCTGCAGCGCATCGGGCTGTCCGCGACGCAGAAGCCGATCGAGGCCGTCGCGCGGTTTCTGGTCGGCGCATCCGCTCCCGTCCGCCAGCCGGCACCTTCACCCGCGCAGTGCGGGACGGAGGGCGACAACGCCGTGTCGTCGCGCGAGGCGGATCGCGGCGGCACGTCGCGGCGAGCGGACGGCGGCGCCATGTCGCCTGCCGCGGATGGAGGGCTTGCGTCCTTCCCCTGCGCGGCGGGGGAAGGTGCCGGCAGGCGGATGGGGGCGATCGGCGCGGCGCCGGACTGCGTGATCGTCGATGCCGGCCACGTGCGATCTCGCGATCTCGCGATCGAGCTGCCCGGCTCGCCGCTGGAGGCGATCATGTCCGGCGAGGTCTGGGGCGAGGTGCATGCGCGGCTGGAGGAACTGATCGGCTCGCATCGCACGACGCTGGTGTTCGTCAACACGCGGCGCATGGCCGAGCGGCTCGCGCGCAGCCTGAGCGAGCGGCTCGGCAAGGAGAACGTGACCGCGCACCACGGTTCGATGGCGAAGGAACACCGCCACGCTGCCGAGCAGCGCCTGAAGCGCGGCGAGCTGAAGGCGCTGGTCGCGACCGCGTCGCTGGAGCTGGGCATCGACATCGGCGACGTGGACCTGGTCTGCCAGATCGGCTCGCCGCGTTCGATCGCGACCTTCCTCCAGCGCGTCGGGCGCGCCGGGCATCACGTCGGCGGCGTGCCGAAGGGACGCATTTTCCCGCTGTCGCGCGACGAGCTGGTCGAATGCGTCGCGCTGCTCGATGCGGTCCGCCGTGGCGAACTGGATGCGCTGCGCATGCAGCCGATGCCGCTCGACGTGCTGGCGCAGCAGATCGTCGCCGAGGTCGCCTGCCGCGAGTGGGACGAGGGTGCGCTGTACGACTTCTTCCGCGCCGCTCAGCCGTTCGAGGCGCTGACCCGCGAACGGTTTTCCGCAGTGTTGCGCATGCTCGCGGAGGGCTACACCACGCGCAACGGCCCGCGCGGTGCCTGGCTGCACCGCGATGCGGTCAACGGCGTGCTGCGCGCGAGCCGCGGCGCGCGGCTGACCGCGCTCACCAGCGGCGGCGCGATTCCGGATACCGCCGATTTCGACGTGGTGCTGGAGCCGCAGGGGCTGTCGATCGGCAGCGTGAACGAGGACTTCGCGGTCGAGAGCATGGCCGGCGACGTGTTCCAGCTCGGCAACCATGCCTACCGCATCCTGCGCGTCGAACGCGGCCGCGTGCGCGTGGAGGATGCCGACGGCCAGCCGCCGTCGATCCCGTTCTGGATCGGCGAGGCGCCCGGGCGCACCGACGAGCTGTCGTTCGCCGTGTCGCGCCTGCGCGCGGAAGTCGCCGCGCGCCTGACCGATGCCGCCGGCAACGTGTCGGCAGTGCCCGCGCGCCTCGAAGCCGCGGCCGAATGGCTCGCGCGCGAGGCCGGCATCGATGCGACGCCTGCGCGCGCGGTGGTCGACTATCTCGCCACCGCGCTCGTCGCGCTCGGCGTGCTGCCGACGCACGACACCCTGGTGATGGAGCGCTTCTTCGACGAGGCCGGCGGGACCCAGCTCGTGATCCATGCGCCGTTCGGCAGCCGCCTCAACCGCGCCTGGGGGCTCGCGCTGCGCAAGCGGTTCTGCCGCAGTTTCAACTTCGAACTGCAGGCTGCCGCGACCGAGGACACGATCGTGCTGTCGCTGTCCACCAGCCACAGCTTCCCGCTGGAGGAGGTCGCGCGCTACCTGCATTCGGCCAGCGTGCGGGACATCCTCGTGCAGGCGCTGCTCGATGCGCCGATGTTCGGCCTGCGCTGGCGTTGGAACGCGACCGTCGCGCTGGCCCTGCCGCGCTTCCAGCGCGGCGCGAAGGTGCCGCCGCAGATCCAGCGCATGCGTTCGGAGGATCTGCTTGCGCAGGTGTTCCCGGATCAGGTCGCGTGTCTGGAGAACATCGTCGGCGATCGCGAGATTCCCGATCATCCGCTGGTGGAGCAGACCCTGCGCGATTGCCTGGACGATGCGATGGACATCGACGGGCTGGTGGCACTGCTGCGGCGGATCGAGTCCGGCGCAACGAAGGTCGTCGCGCTCGATCTTGCCGCGCCATCGCCGCTGGCCGCCGAAGTGCTCGGTGCGCGCCCGTATGCGTTCCTCGACGGCGCGCCGGCCGAGGAGCGGCGCACGCTCGCGGTGGCCGGCCGGCGCTGGTCCGATCCGCAATCAGCGCAGGATCTCGGCCGTCTCGATCCCGAGGCGATCGAGGCCGTGCGCGGCGAAGCCTGGCCGCTGGCGCGCTCGGCGGACGAACTGCATGCCGCGCTGGCCGGCTGCGCGTATTTCACCGATGCCGAGATCGCGGGCGATGCCGGCTGGGGCGAGGCCATCGCGCACCTCGCGGCCGAGCGGCGCGCGACGCGCCTCGCGGCCGGCGGCGGCGTGTGGGTCGCGGCCGAGCGGCTGCCGACGTTCGCCGCGATCCTGCCGGACGCGGCACGCGCGCCCGCGATCGAGGCGCCCGCCGAATACGCGGCCGAGGACTGGGATGCCGAGCGCGCGCTCAAGGAAATCCTGCGCTCGCGCCTGACCGCGCTCGGCCCGGTGCGCGCGAGCGCGCTGGCCGCATCGCTCGGCGTCGCGCAGGCCGACGTCTCGCTCGCGCTGCTCGCGCTGGAGCGCGACGGCTTCGTGATGCGCGGGCGCTACACGCCCGATGCACGCGACGAGGGCAGCGAGATCGAGTGGTGCGAGCGGCACCTGCTCGCGCGCATCCACCGCTACACGATCGGACGGCTGCGCCGCGAGATCGAGCCCGTCGAACCGCGCGACTTCGTGCGTTTCCTGTTCGACTGGCAGCGCGTGGCGCCGGGCACGCAGGTCACCGGCCCCGATGCGCTGGCCGGCGTGCTCGCGCAGCTCGAGGGCTTCGAGGCCGCCGCATCGGCATGGGAGGGCTCGATCCTGCCGGCGCGCGTCGAAGGTTACGAAATCGGCTGGCTGGACGCGCTGTGCCAGTCCGGGCGCACGGTCTGGGCGCGCCTGCGCGAACGGCGTGACGGCAGTGGGCGCGGCGCGGGCGCACCGGTGCGCGGAACCCCGATCGTGCTCGCCTCGCGACGCGGTTTCGGCATCTGGTCGCGTCTCGCCGCGGACGGCGCGGCATCGCAGCCGGTCTCGGCGAACGCCGGGCGCGTGCTCGATGCGCTGGCGCGGCACGGCGCCTCGTTCTTCGACGAGTTGCTCGCCGACACGCGCTTGCTGCAGGTGCAGCTCGAGGACGCATTGGGCGAACTGGTCGCGCTCGGTCGCATCCACGCCGACAGCTTTGCGGGGCTGCGTGCGCTGCTGGTGCCGCCGTCGAAGCGTGCACGCCACGCGCGACGCGCCGTGCGCGGACGCTCGCTGTTCGGCATCGAGGATGCCGGGCGCTGGTCGCTGCTGCGTCGGGATGCGAGTGACGCAGTCTACGAGGACGAGGCGACCGAGGCGGTCGTGCGCGTGCTGCTGCGCCGCTACGGCGTGCTGTGCTGGCGTCTGCTCGCGCAGGAAGCGCCGTGGCTGCCGCCGTGGCGCGCGCTGCTGCGCGTGTGTCATCGACTGGAGGCGCGCGGCGAGATCCGCGGTGGCCGCTTCATCGCCGGCGTCGCGGGCGAGCAGTTCGCGCTGCCGGAAGCGATCGCGGCGCTGCGCGCGGTGCGCAGGCGCGAGCCGGACGGCGCGCTGGTGTGCGTGTCCGGAGCCGACCCGCTCAATTTCGCCGGCACCCTGCTGGCGGGCGAGCGCGTGCCGCGGGTGGCCGGCGCGCGCGTGCTGTACCGCGACGGCGTGCCGGTCGCGTGCCGCGTCGGCGGCACGATCCGGCCGCTCGCGGAGCTGGACGCGGCGATGCAGGCAAAGGTGCGCGAGCGCCTGCTGCGCGACGGCGTGCGCATCGCCGGCGCGGCGCGCGCGGCACGCGACGGCGAGGAGGAATAGCG